>Ga0206123_10000006_pt1 | contig 229484 bp, 218 predicted proteins | sample Helgoland_Spring_2_FD_160086 | JGI IMG/M metagenome (GOLD analysis project Ga0206123, IMG submission 160086) | Pelagic subsurface seawater microbial communities from Kabeltonne, Helgoland, North Sea - Helgoland_Spring_Bloom_20160316_1 | ecosystem: Environmental > Aquatic > Marine > Epipelagic...
AGCGAGATTATCAAGTCGCGCATCGCGAAACTTGATACCTCCACCGAGGCACGGAACGAAGGTACGGTAGTCGCCGTATTTGACGGCATCGTGCGCATTCATGGTCTGGCCGACGTGATGTTCGGCGAGATGATCGAGTTTGAGGGCGGCATCTTCGGCATGGCCCTCAACCTGGAGCAGGACTCCGTGGGCGCCGTGGTGCTGGGTGATTACCTGGGTCTGGCGGAGGGCCAGAAGGTCCGCTGCACCGGGCGCATTCTGGAAGTGCCGGTGGGCCCGGAACTGCTCGGCCGCGTGGTCGACGCTCTGGGTAACCCGGTCGATGGTAAAGGTCCGGTGGAAGCCGCCGAAACCGACGCCGTCGAGAAAGTGGCGCCCGGCGTGATCTGGCGTAAAGAGGTGAACGAACCGGTACAAACCGGCTTCAAATCCATCGACGCCATGACCCCGATCGGCCGTGGTCAGCGTGAGCTGATCATTGGCGACCGCCAGATCGGTAAAACCGCTGTCGCGGTGGATACCATCATCAACCAGAAAGACTCCGGCATTAAGTGTGTCTACGTTGCGATTGGCCAGAAGCAGTCCACCATCGCCAACGTGGTCAGCAAGCTGGAAGAACACGGCGCCATGGAGAACACCGTGGTAGTCGCGGCTTCCGCTTCTGATCCGGCGGCCATGCAGTTCCTGGCCCCGTTCGCCGGTTGCGCCATGGGCGAATACTTCCGTGACCGCGGCGAAGACGCGCTGATCGTCTATGACGATCTGACCAAGCAAGCTTGGGCGTATCGCCAGATTTCCCTGTTGCTGCGCCGCCCGCCGGGCCGCGAAGCTTACCCGGGTGACGTGTTCTACCTGCACTCCCGTCTGCTGGAACGCGCCGCCAAGGTAAACGAAGAATTCGTCGAGAAGTTCACCGACGGTAAAGTGAAAGGCCAGACCGGTTCCCTGACCGCGCTGCCGATCATTGAAACCCAGGGCGGTGACGTCTCCGCGTTCGTTCCGACCAACGTGATTTCCATCACCGACGGTCAGATCTTCCTGGAAACCAGCTTGTTCAACGCCGGCATCCGCCCGGCCATGAACGCCGGTATCTCGGTTTCCCGTGTGGGTGGTTCCGCGCAGACCAAGATCGTTAAGAAGCTCGGCGGTGGTATTCGTCTCGCTCTCGCCCAGTACCGGGAACTGGCGGCCTTCGCTCAGTTCGCTTCCGATCTGGACGAAGCGACTCGCGAGCAGCTCGAGCACGGCCAGGCCGTTACCGAACTGATGAAGCAGAAGCAGTACAGCCCGATGTCCGTGGCCGAAATGGGCGTGGTGCTGTACGCGGCGAACAACGGTTATCTGAAAGGTCTGCCGATCAGCAAGATCGGTGCCTTCGAAGCCGCGTTGCTGGATTATATGAACAGCGAACAGAAAGCGTTGATGGACAAGATCAACGAAAAGGGTGACTACAACGATGAGATCGAAGGCGGCATCAAAGACGCCATCGAGCAATTCAAGTCCACCCAAACCTGGTAATTCGCTAAGAAAGGATTAGTCCTATGGCTAGCGGTAAAGAGATCAAAGGCAAGATCTCTAGTGTCCAGAGCACGAAGAAGATTACCCGTGCGATGGAGATGGTGGCAGCCAGTAAAATGCGCAAAGCGCAGGACCGTATGGCTGCCAGCAAGCCTTATGCGAGCCGTATGCGTCAGGTGGTTGCCCATCTTGCCAATGCTGATCTGGAGTACCGGCACATTTACCTGCAAGAGCGGGAAGTGAAGAACGTTGGCTACATTGTAGTGACGTCGGACCGGGGCCTCAGTGGCGGCCTGAACGCCAACCTGCTGAAGCAGGTGGTTAAAAGCACCCGTCAGTGGGAGCAGGAAGGCGCCAAGGCGCAATACTGCGTGGTCGGGAGCAAGGGTGTGGCGTTCTTCAAGAGCGTCGGCGGTAACGTCCAGGCCACGGTTAACGGCCTGGGTGACACGCCCCACCTGAGCGACCTGATCGGCTCCATCAAGGTGATGCTGGACGCTTACGAAAATGGCGAGATCGACCGTTTGTACGTGGTGTACAACGAGTTCGTGAACACCATGACGCAGTCACCCAAGAGCATTCAGTTGCTGCCGCTGGAGCCTTCTCAAGACGAAGAGCTCAAGCGTCATTGGGACTATATCTACGAGCCGGCGCCCAAGGAGATCCTCGACGAGCTGCTGGTGCGGTTCATCGAATCCCAGGTTTACCAGGGTGTGGTCGAGAACAATGCCTGTGAGCAGGCGGCGCGTATGGTGGCCATGAAGGCGGCCAGTGATAACGCCGGCGAGATCATCAATGATCTCCAACTGGTGTACAACAAGGCGCGCCAAGCGGCCATTACGCAGGAAATTTCTGAAATCGTTGGTGGTGCCGCCGCGGTCTAGTGTCTGGTTCAGACAGCACGCGGCGAAAAACGCAAGTTAAGAGGATGCAAGCATGAGTAGCGGTCGTATTGTTCAGATCATCGGTGCTGTGATCGACGTCGAATTCCCGCGCGACAACGTGCCTAAGGTGTATGACGCTCTCACCGTGGACGGTACCGAAACCACGCTGGAAGTTCAGCAGCAGTTGGGCGACGGCGTGGTGCGCACCATCGCCATGGGTTCCACCGAAGGCCTCAAGCGGGGCCTGGAAGTGACCGACACTCACGAACCGATTCAGGTACCGGTGGGCACCAAAACCCTCGGCCGGATCATGGACGTGCTGGGTCGCCCGATTGACGAAGCGGGCCCCATCGGTGAAGAAGAGCGCATGTCCATTCACCGCGAAGCACCCTCTTACGCGGATCAGGCAGCCTCCAACGAACTGCTGGAAACCGGTATCAAGGTGATCGATCTGGTCTGCCCGTTCGCCAAAGGCGGTAAGGTCGGCCTGTTCGGCGGCGCCGGCGTGGGCAAGACCGTGAACATGATGGAGCTGATCCGGAACATCGCTATCGAGCACTCCGGTTTCTCCGTGTTCGCCGGCGTGGGCGAGCGTACTCGTGAGGGTAACGACTTCTACCACGAGATGAAGGACTCCAACGTTCTCGACAAGGTGTCTCTGGTCTACGGCCAGATGAACGAGCCGCCGGGTAACCGTCTGCGTGTGGCGCTGACCGGTCTGACCATGGCCGAGAAGTTCCGTGACGAAGGTCGCGACGTACTGTTCTTCGTGGATAACATCTACCGTTACACCCTGGCGGGCACCGAAGTATCGGCGCTGCTGGGCCGGATGCCTTCCGCGGTAGGCTACCAGCCGACCCTGGCGGAAGAGATGGGCGTTCTGCAGGAACGGATCACCTCCACCAAGACCGGCTCCATTACCTCCGTGCAGGCGGTCTACGTGCCCGCGGATGACTTGACCGACCCGTCCCCGGCGACCACCTTCGCCCACCTGGACGCCACCGTGGTACTCAGCCGTGACATCGCCTCCAAGGGTATCTACCCGGCGATTGACCCGCTGGACTCCACCTCTCGCCAGCTCGACCCGCTGGTGATTGGTCAGGAGCACTACGATGCGGCCCGTGGCGTGCAGACCGTTCTGCAGGGCTACAAGGAACTGAAGGACATCATCGCGATTCTGGGTATGGACGAGCTGTCCGAAGAGGATAAGCTGACGGTATCCCGCGCTCGTAAGATCGAGCGTTTCCTGTCCCAGCCGTTCTTCGTGGCGGAGGTATTCACCGGCGCGCCGGGCAAATACGTCTCCCTGAAAGATACGATCCGCTCCTTCCAGGGTATCCTGAACGGTGATTATGACCACATCCCCGAGCAGGACTTCTACATGAAAGGTTCCATCGACGAAGTTGTAGAGGCCTACAACAAACGCGGTGACAAGTAACCGCCCGGGGAGGAACACAGGATGGCGATGACCGTGCATTGCGATATCGTTAGTGCCGAAAAGCAGCTTTTCTCCGGACTGGTTGAGCTGGTAGTAGCCGCCGGTGTGGAAGGGGACCTGGGTGTGATGCCCGGTCACGCGCCCTTGCTCACCCGGCTCAAGCCCGGCCCGGTCCGCGTGAAAACGCAGAACGGAGACGAAGAAGTGTTCTATGTCTCCGGCGGCTTCCTGGAAGTTCAGCCGAAGTTGGTGACGGTACTTGCCGACACCGCCGAGCGCGCCCAGGATATGGACGGTGCCCAGGCGGAAGAAGCCAAACAGCGCGCCAAGGAAGCCTTGGAAGGCAAGAATGCCGACATGGACTACTCGCGCGCCGCCATCACTCTGGCCGAAGCATCCGCGCGCTTGCGTACCATTGAGCAAATCAAGAAGATGGCCAAGCGGTAACGCCAGGCTTTCGGTACAAGCAGAATCATGAAAGGGTGGCCCTGAGCTGCCCTTTTTTGTTACCGCCATCCGTGGCGGTGACCCCCACCCCGATGGGGCCGTTGCTTGCGCAACGTCGAGAATCGCTCCCGGCGATTTTTTGTTTCATGCTAGACCTGGGCTGTCGGGCCCTTGGAGATAACCGGACTCAAGGAAACAGAGTATGAGTTTAGCTGTAGTCATCCTCGCGGCGGGCAAGGGAACCCGCATGAAATCGGCGCTCCCAAAGGTGCTTCACCCGATCGCGGGACGGCCCATGGTGCAGCACGTGGTGGATGCCGCCGGCGCCCTGGAGCCGGCTAATACCGTGGTCGTTTACGGGCACGGTGGCGAAGCCGTGCAGCAGGCGGTCAGCGCACCACGCCTGCGGTGGGCCGAGCAGGCCGAACAACTGGGTACCGGCCACGCGGTGGCTCAGGCGCTGCCCCACCTGGAAGAAGACACGGTCCTGGTGCTCTACGGCGACGTGCCGCTGATCCAGCCGCAAACCCTGAGCGACTTCGTCGCCCGGGTGGACGACCAAAGCCTGGCACTGATGACCCTGACCCTGGATGACCCCAGTGGCTACGGGCGTGTCATCCGTGGCAGCGACGGCAAAGTTCAGCGTGTGGTGGAACAGAAAGACGCCAGTGACGAGGAAAAAGCCGTGCGCGAGATCAATACCGGTATCCTCGCCTGCACCCGCCGCTTCCTGAACGACAGCCTGCCCCAGCTCTCCAACCGTAACGCCCAGGGTGAATATTACCTGACTGACCTGATCGCCATGGCGGTGGATGCGGGTATGGAAGTGGTCACCGAGCAACCCGGCCAGGCCTGGGAAGTGGACGGCGTCAACGACCGCGTCCAGCTCGCACGCCTGGAACGCGTCTATCAGCGGGTCAGCGCCGAGGCGTTGATGCGCGACGGCGTCACCCTGCTTGATCCGGCGCGGCTGGACGTTCGTGGCCGCCTGCGGTGCGGCCAGGATGTCACCCTTGATATCAACACCGTGCTGGTGGGAGAGGTGGAGATCGGTGATCGTGTCACTGTCGGACCCAACTGCCTGATCCGTAACGCCCGTATCGGCGACGGCACGCACATTGAAGCCAACTCCGTGATCGACGGGGCGGTCGTCGGCGAGAACTGCCAGGTGGGACCCTTCGCCCGCCTGCGGCCGGGTACTGAACTGGCTGCCCAGGCCAAGGTCGGCAACTTCGTGGAAACCAAGCAGTCCTATGTCGGTGAGGGCTCCAAGGTGAACCACCTCACCTATATTGGCGACAGCCGTATCGGTAAAGGCGTGAACGTGGGAGCCGGCACCATCACCTGCAACTACGATGGCGTGAACAAATTCCAGACGGTGATCAAAGACGGCGCCTTCATTGGTTCCAACTCGTCACTGGTGGCGCCGGTCACCGTCGGAGAGAAGGCCACCGTGGGCGCTGGCAGCGTGGTCACCAAGGACGTCCCCGAGCAGGGGCTGGCGGTGGCGCGAGGCCAGCAGCGCAATATCGAGAACTGGCCGCGGCCGGAAAAGAAATAGGCACCGCCAAAAAGGGAAAAGCACATGTGTGGAATCGTCGGCGCCATCGCCCATCGTAACGTCAGCAACATCCTAATCACCGGGCTGAAACGGCTCGAATACCGGGGTTACGACAGCGCCGGCGTGGCGTTGCTCAATGACCAGGGGCTGCTGCGCGTACGGCGCCAGGGCAAGGTCGCGGCGCTGGAACAAGCCGTTCGTGAACAAGACAGCGCCGGGTTCGTGGGCATCGCCCATACCCGCTGGGCCACCCATGGCCGACCCTCCGAGGAAAATGCCCACCCGCACCTCTCCGGCGCCGGCCTGGCGGTGGTCCACAACGGCATTATCGAAAACTTCCAGGATCTAAAAGACGAGCTGGAAGCGGACGGTTACCACTTTCAATCGCAGACCGACACCGAAGTAATCGCTCACCTGATTCACCGCACGCTCAAGGACACCGCTGACCTGGTTACCGCGGTGCGCGAAAGCGTGAAACGTCTGCATGGCGCCTACGCGCTGGGCGTGATTGACCAGGACGAGCCGCACCGGCTGGTGGCGGTGCGCTCCGGCTCGCCGTTGGTGGTCGGTCTGGGCATTGATGAAAACTACATCGCCTCGGATCAGTTGGCGTTGTTGCCGGTAACCAACCGCTTTATTTTCCTCGACGAAGGCGATCTGGTGGAACTCACCGTGGATTCGGTCAGCATCTCCGATGTCGATGGCCAGTCAGTGGAGCGGGCCGTACATGAACTGGACGGCACCCACGAAGACGCGGACAAGGGGCCCTATCGGCACTACATGCAGAAGGAAATCTTCGAGCAGCCGGCGGCCATCCAACGCACCCTGGAGGGGCGTATCGATTCCCCGGACGCGGTGAGTGCGGCTTTCGGAGACACCGCCTCGGGCATATTCGACGGTGTGCGCACAGTGCAGATCGTGGCTTGCGGCACCAGCTACCACGCCGGCATGGTGGCGCGTTACTGGCTGGAAGCGTTGGCCGGCATTCCTTGTCAGGTGGAGGTCGCCAGCGAGTTCCGCTACCGCCGTCACGTGGTGCCCGAGGGCACCCTGTTCGTCACTATTTCGCAGAGCGGTGAGACCGCCGACACTCTGGCGGCGCTGCGCGACACCGGAGGCAAGAACTACGTCGGCCGGCTGGCGATCTGTAACGTGGACGGGTCGTCGCTGGTGCGGGAGTCAGAACTGGTGTTCCTTACCAAGGCCGGGCCCGAGATCGGCGTCGCCTCCACCAAGGCATTCACCACTCAGCTTACCGGCCTGATGATGCTGGTGTTGGCACTGGGGCGCCGCAAGGGGCTGGCCGATGACAAGATCGAGGATATTCTGGCCGAGTTGAGGCAACTGCCGAACCTGTTGGAACAGGCCGCCGCTTTGGATAAACCCATCGAAACCTTGTCCCGGGCCTTCGTGGAAAAACACCACACCCTCTTCCTGGGCCGGGGCGTGCATTTCCCGGTGGCCATGGAGGGGGCGCTCAAGCTCAAGGAAATTTCCTATATCCACGCCGAAGCCTACCCCGCCGGCGAACTGAAGCACGGCCCGCTGGCGCTGGTGGACAAGGAAATGCCGGTGGTCGCGGTGGCGCCCAACGATGAGTTGCTGGAAAAACTCAAATCCAATCTTCAGGAAGTGCGCGCCCGTGGCGGTGAGCTGTATGTGTTCGCCGATAAGAACGCCCACGTCAAAGAAGGCGAGGGCATTCACGTACTGAATATGCCCGCGGTACCGGAAACCATCGCGCCGATCGTTTACACCGTGCCGCTGCAGTTGCTCAGCTACCACGTGGCGGTGCTGCGCGGCACCGACGTGGATCAGCCGCGCAATCTGGCCAAGTCGGTGACGGTGGAGTAAAGGCCCGCCTTATCCACCAAAGAGCTAGGGCCATGACGAAGATCGTTTGTGCTATTAGGAGCCCCTCAAGATCCGGGCCATCATCCTTCGTTGCATCACTTTCGGTGTCAAACGATTGGATTGGGATGCGATCTTGTTGAGCCAGCCTGGAATCACGCTCGCGCGGCGAGACTCCAGGGCCTTGATGCCTGCCTTCACTACAGGCTCGGGTTCCATCATCACCCGTTTCATTGCAGGTGATATAGGCTGATCAGCGGCGGCAATGAAATTTGTATTTGTCAGGCCCGGGGACAGCACTGTTAACGTGATCCCCGAAGCTTTAAGTTCCTCGTGCAGCGATTCGCCCAGTGACAACACGTATGCCTTGCTGGCCGCGTAAGCGGCGTAGCCCGGCGCGGCTTGATATCCCAGTAGGCTGGATACAAGAACAATCTTACCCGTGCCCCGGCTTGCCATTGCCTGACCGAAGGCATGAGTTAATTCTGTCAGCGCGGTTATGTCGAGCTGGAGCATGTTCATTAACTTTTCAGGTGGACACTTAAGGAAACTTCCGTGTACACCCATGCCGGCATTGTTGATGAGGACGTCGATGGTGATCGGAATCGCATCAAGCGTATTCTTAAGTTTCGACGCTGCGCCGAGTGCGGATAGGTCTACAGGCTCAACGTGACATGAGATGGTATAGGTAGCGGTGAGCTGGTCGGCGAGCCCTTGCAGGGCTTCACGATTGCGTGCAGTCAGTACCAAGTTATAACCTTTCTTTGCATACTCCCGTGCGAATACGACGCCGAGTCCACTAGAGGCCCCTGTGATCAGGGCCCATTTGTTTCTTTCATTCATATCGTCTTTTCTCCAAGTGGAGGCATAAAGCAGTGCTACAAACGTTAGCAGCGTTAAAGAAACGTCAAACAATACTAATCACGACTTTTCCTTTGGCGTGCCCGGATTCTACATATGCGAGAGCATCTGCGATCTCAGTGAACGGAAACACCCGATCAATAACGGGGCGGATCGTGTTGTCTTCAAGAAGTGGCGCCAGCTTTTCCAATTGTTCACCACTCGCGTGCATGAAGTGAAAGGCGTAATGTGCGTTGTGGCGTCTGGCTTTGCGACGAATGCCTGAACTCAACGCGCCCATCACTAGCCTGAGCACAGGGTTTAGCCCTTTATCCTTTGCGAAACTCGGATCCGGTGGTCCTGAAATCGAGATCAGTTGACCGGCGGGCTTCAGAATACCAACGGATCTCTCAAGCGTCTTTTTGTCCAAGGTATTAATAACCACATCATATCCGTCGAGCTTAGTTTCGAAATTCTCAGATTTGTAATCCACCGCCACATCAGCACCAAGGCTCATAACCAGTGCCTGGTTACTTGGCCCCGCAGTTGTCGCGACGTGGGCTCCCAGGTGTTTCGCAAGCTGGATAGCGATAGTGCCGAACCCCCCTGAGCCAGCATGGATGAGCACCTTCTGGTGAGCTTTGACCTGGGTACGTTCGACCAGCACCTGCCAAGCAGTAAGCCCCACGAGTGGGATCGAAGCCGCCTCTTCCATCGTCAGCTTCGTCGGCTTGGGAGCAAGATCGGCCTCATTGACAGCTATAAATTCGGCGAACGTGCCTATACTTCCGTCACGCGGACGACCGAAGACGGCATCACCGGGCTTGAAACGTTTGACGGCAGAACCGACCTGCTCAACGACACCGGCCAGGTCATGGCCAAGAATGAACGGTGTGCGGTAAGGGAGTATGGGCTTGAACTCGCCCGCCGCGAGCTTGCTGTCCAGTGGATTGATGCTGGCAGCATGGATCTTGACGAGAACCGCATCGTCTTCGATTTCCGGCATCGGCCTTTCGCCGATACGCCGCGCTGTTACCTTCTTGTATTGACCAATAATGAACGCCTTCATGACAGTGCCACCTTGTTGTGGGTTCGACCGGTAATTACTGGGATGAACACCAGCAGCGCCAGCGCCGAGCCAACGGCCATGGTGGCGGCTAAAGCCAGTGTAGGAGGCAGCGGTAAGGTGCTGGAAACTGTAGAGGCGATCGCCGCACATGCCATCTGGAGAAACCCCTGAAGTGCCGAAGCTAATCCGGCTTGTTGCTTGAAGGGTTGCAGCGCGATCGCCGTACCGAGCGGATTGACGAATCCCATCCCGAGGAGAAACAGGCCGATTCCGGCAGTGACCGACATCAAGCTTGGCGTCGTGGCGAGGCTCAGGATGACGAGATTGCCGGCCAGGGCGATGACCGCGCCAAGCATTGCAATCGAAGCTTGCCCCCATCTGTGCGCCAGGCGCGGTGCGAGGAAACCCGCGGCGAAGACGATGAACACGGTTCCCGCGAAATACAGCGAAAGCTGAAGCCCGGTCAGTCCAAGCTCGCTAATCAGAACGGCGGGTGCGGTGGCGAAAAAGGCGTAGAGCATACCAATTGTCAAACTCACCGAGAGTGCGGGATAGATAAAACGGCGATCGCGTAGCAATTCGCCATACTCTACAACGACTGTGCGCATCCGAAGGGGCTTCCTCGCATCGCCCGGCTGCGTTTCACCCATCTTCCGCGTGTAGAAAATGCCAAGCGCCAAAGCGAACAAGGCAACGCCCACGAATATAAAGCGCCAGCCCAGTATGGTCCCAAGTCCGGTACCGATGAGCGGCGAAAAGCCCGGCGCAGCGGCCATCGCGATCATGATCAAGGCCAGTGCGCGTCCAAGCGCCTCGCCATCGAACAGATCACGCGCTATCGCTCTCGCCAGAACAAACGCAGCAGCGGCCCCTAGCGCTTGGATGACACGGCCCGCAATCACGATTTCAAGCGTTGACGCAAGCGCGCAAACGGCACTGCCAATAATAAACGTCGCTAAGCTGAGAATGACAACGGGCTTGCGGCCAAAACGATCAGCCAGCGGACCGGTTAACAACTGGCCCACCGCGAACGCAGTAAAGAAGCTGCTCAACGTCAGTCCTAAATCGCGTGGTGCCACTCCAAGATCAGCGCCAATACCAGGAAATACCGGCAAGATAATATTGGTCGCAAGGGCTCCCAAGGCGGCCAGCCCTGAAAGTAAGAAGAGAACTGGTCCAGTCAGGACTCGTGGTGATTCGGCTGGAAGTGTCACAGGCATCCTCTTAACGGTGATTGAATTGAACCCGCCCCCAGGTTTCTTGGACCCGATAAACGCGAAGACTTGACAAATAAAGCGTCTCTTGTAACTCTCATAATAAGAGTCACTAAGAGAAAGTCAAATGAAAGCAAAATCCTTCGCAGGCATGCGGTGCTCGGTAGCGGGTGCTCTGGAGATGATCGGAGACCGTTGGATTCTTCTCCTTCTCCGCGATCTGGGGCTCGGGCTGACCCGGTATGACGACTTCAGGAAAAGCTGCGGAATTCCAACTACGACGTTATCGAAGCGACTGCAAACGCTGGAAGCGCACGGTATTGTTGAGCGCACTCGTTACAGCGAGCGGCCGCCGCGCTACGAGTACCACCTGACCGAAAAAGGTCGGGATCTATGGAAGGTTACAACGGCCCTTAGAGAGTGGGGTGATCGCTGGGATGCCTCGGGTTATGGCGCACCGACCGTTGAAGTCGTCGACCGTGAAACCGATCACGAATTGCGCCTCGCTCTGGTCGATCCGAAAACCGGGCAAGTCGTCCCGCGCGACCGGATTCATCTGCGCCCCGGGCCTGGCGCTGACGCCAACGTCCGCGCCATGTTGCAACCCTCGACAGAGGAAGCTAAATGAATGGCAGGAGGCAAACAGATGGTAGAGAAAACGCTTGAAGCCCTTGTGGCCGGTGAACACAGAAGCGAGCAGAACATCGCCCGCAACGAAGCACGTCGCCCCGTCGAAACCCTGAACTTCTTCGGTTTGAAACCCGACATGACAGTGCTCGAAATTCTGCCGGCTTTAGGGTGGTATACAGAAATACTGGCGCCTTACCTCGCGGATCGCGGTCGCTTGTACGTTGCTAATTTTTCGCCCGATGGGCTTATGTCATACATGCCCAAGGTGCTCGGTATGTTTGAAGACCGTATGGTCAAACAGCCGGAGATCTTCGGCAAAGTCACCGTGAGACACATCAATCCGCCCAGGGAAATCAGCGTTACACCACCAGGAACCGCGGATTTGGCTTTGACCTTTCGTAATGTGCACAACTGGATCATGGCGGATCAGGAGCACGAGTATTTTGCCGCTTTTTTCCAGGCGTTAAAGCCCGGTGGCGTTCTCGGCATTGTGGAACACCGTGCCCGCCCCGAGGCTGATATGGATAGCATGCGCACAAGCGGTTATGTCACGGAAGCCTACGTCAAAGAAATTGCGCAGCGGGCCGGATTTGTATTTGAAGCGTCCAGCGAGATCAATACCAATCCTCTCGATAGCGCGGACCATCCACACGGCATCTGGTCCCTGTTGCCGTCCCTGCGTTCGGGTGATGAAGACCGGTATAGGACCATCGGCGAGAGTGATCGAATGACGTTGAAATTCCGAAAACCGTAGATTCTGAAGCCCGATAAGTGATAGGAGTGCAAACCTCATGAACCATTCTTCCCAAAAACCTCTCGCCCTGGTTACCGGCGTCGGCCCGGGGGTTGGTACATCACTGGTCCGTCGCTTCACGGAGGGTGGCTATCGCGTGGCGATGATCGCGCGCGATGCGCACCGTCTCGCCGAGATCGAGGAAGAGGTCCCCGGTTCCTTCGCCATGCCTTGCGATGTAACCGATACCCAAGCGCTTGATCAGGTTCTCGACGATATCGGCGCACCAAAGGTGGTCCTTCATAACGCGGTGGGTGGCTCTTTTGCGCCATTCCAGGAAACCGACCCGGCGGTGCTACAGAAAAATTTCGAGATCAATACTATGGCGCTACTGCATATCGCGCAGAGGGTCGGGCCGGCGATGATAGAGGCGGGCGAAGGGGCGATCATTGTAACTGGTAACACCTCGGCCCTACGCGGCAAACCTAACTTTGCCGGCTTTGCACCCACCAAGGCGGCACAGCGCATTCTTGCGGAATCGGTAGCCCGAGACCTGGGGCCAAAGGGCGTGCATGTCGCCTATCTGGTGATTGATGCGGTTATCGATGTGCCGTGGACACGCGAACGGTTCAGCGACGCCCCTGATGACTTTTTCATTCAGCCCAAGAGCATTGCCGCTGAGGTGTTTCATCTCGCTCATCAGCCCCGCGATGCGTGGAGTTTTCTAGCCGAGGTGAGACCCTACCGTGAGTCTTGGTAGACGATTTTGTGCTCCGCGTGATTGGATAGATGTCCGTCTCCGTTATTTTTTAGACGGGACTGTCTTAAGGTTGGGGCTCAACTAGTATCGTTGGTGACTGATTGAAGGAGTGGGCTTCTGAACGACTATCTGGTATTTGACGTTAATGAAACGCTGCTTGATATGACGCCGCTGGACGGGTTCTTCGACGACCTGTCCAGAGCGCCGGGCCTGAGACCGGTGTGGTTTTCATTGCTCAAGGAAATCTGGATGACCGACACCCTGATCGGTCGTTATCGGCCGTTCGGCGCCCTGGCGGTGGAAGCGTTACGGGGCTTGGGCGAAACGCGGGGGTTTGCGGTCAGTGACGAGCGCGCTGAAGCGTTGATCCATGGGTTAACGCATCTGCCCGCCCACGCCGACGTTGCCGAGGGGCTGGCGGCGTTATCCAAGGCCGGCTTTCCTCTGATCGCGTTCAGTAACGGTACCCGTGACGGCCTCGCCACCCAACTGGATCACGCCGGGCTTACCGATCACTTCGAGCGCGTCTTCACGGTGCAGTCTTTTCACAGCTACAAACCCGATCCGGCGGTGTACCGGGCGGTCGCCGAAGCCCTTGATGTCACCACCGCGCGGATCACCATGGTGGCGGCCCACGGCTGGGATCTCACCGGGGCCGCGGCGGCGGGCTGCCGCACTGTTTTCCTGGCCCGACCCGGTCAGCCGCTCACCGGCGTGACGCCGGACTATCGCAGTGAGCGGCTCACCGACCTGCCCGGTCTTCTCTAAACCGCGAGGGATGTGGCAGCTTTATTTGAACAGCGACAGATACTCGCCGTAGCCGAGTTCTTTCATCTTTTCCTTGGGGATGAATTCCATCGCGGCGGAATTCATGCACCAGCGTTTGCCGGTGGGCGCCGGCCCGTCGTCGAACACATGGCCCAGGTGCGAATCCGCGTAGCGGCTGCGCACTTCGGTGCGCTGCGCCCACCACAGTAAATTGTCCTCATGCAGTGTCACCATGTCCTTGTCGATGGGTTTGGTGAAGCTCGGCCAGCCGGTACCGGAATCGTACTTGTCGGTGGAAGAGAACAATGGCTCGCCGCTGATCGCGTCCACATAGATGCCTTCTTCCTTCAACGCGTTGTAGGGGTTCTTGTAAGCGCGCTCGGTGGCGTCCTCGCGGGTGACCTTATAGGTCAGTTCGGGGAGGGCTTGCTTGAGCACCGAATCGTCCGGACGGGTGAACTTCGCCGGGCCTTCCCAAGGCGCACCGAGCTTCACTTCTTCCTGCTCTTCCTCTTCTTCCACCGCCGCGGTTTTCCAGGGGCGCGCATCCGGATCGTCCCAGTGCTCCTCCAGGAATTGGTCGCGACCTGAGTTGTAGCGATAAAACTTATAGCGCAGCGGGTTCTTCTTGTAATAATCCTGGTGGTACTCCTCGGCCGTGTAGAACGCCTTGAGTGGCAGGATTTCAGTGACGATCGGTTTGTCGAATCGGCCGCTGTCGGCAAGCGCCTTGCGCGAGGCTTCCGCCAGACGCTTCTCTTGTTCGTTCTGGTAGAAGATCGCGCTGCGATACTGGGAACCCTGGTCGATGAATTGTCCGTCCGGATCGGTCGGGTCGATATGCTGCCAGAGCCAGGCGAGCAGCCGGTCGTAGCTCACCACCTCGGGGTCGTACTTCACCTTCACCACTTCGATGTGGCCGGTACTACCGGAGGAGACCTGTTGATAGGTCGGGTTGGGCTCGTCGCCGCCGGCATAGCCGCTGATCGCTTCGGATACCCCGTCGAGCTTTTCATAGTCCGATTCGGTGCACCAAAAACAGCCACCGGCAAACACGGCGCTCGCCTGCGCGGCCATGGCGGACCCGCTCACGAACAGCATAAGAAAAACCAATAAGCGCATGATAGTTGCCTCCTTTAGCAAACCTTGGATGCGCCCCGGCGGCAAACGTTACAGTTCCCGCCCGGGTGCCCAGGCTTGTCAGAGCTTGATTGTGCACCTGGCGCCGTGTGCATGGCGACAACGCCGGGCCCAGTGATCGGGAAAGCGTTTCGCTGCGCCGAGCTTCCGGGCTAACATGCTTGAGGCCCGGGTTCGGCCGGGCCTCACAGGGAGGGGCATGGAATGAGCATGATCAAGGAATTCCGCGAATTCGCGGTGCGCGGCCTGAACCGGGTCAAGCGCAAGGAAGAGGAGGCGGCGCCGGTGGAGCCGCCGCCCACCCCGGAGGTGCCGGAGGACATCCTGCTGCTGCGCGAGATACGGGATAATCTGAAGCACTGATGAGTGAAGGCGAGCCACGAAATTCCGGCCGGGCGCCCGGCCGGACTGTTGAAGACTCTCAGGCTGGCGTTGAAGATACTCGATCCAACGTTGAAGACTCTCGGTCCAACGTTGAAGACTCCCACTTCTGCCTGGTGTCGGACAGTGAGGAAGCCTTTGTGCTGCGCGCCGCCACCGCTCGGCTGGCCCGGCACACGCTGGATCTGCAGTACTACGTGTGGGAAGACGACCGGATCGGTAAATTGCTGGTCTACCGGGCTTTGGAGGCGGCCCGGCGGGGCGTCAAGGTGCGCCTGCTTCTAGATCATGCCAACCAGCTCGGCCGGGATGTGAAGTGGGCGGCATTGAATGCTCACCCGAATGTGGAGATCCGGCTGTTCAATCCTTTCCAGGGGCGCTACAAGCACTTTATTCAGTGGCTTTACCACGCCCCTCGGCTGAATCACCGTATGCACAACAAGGCCTGGATCGTCGATGGTGAACGGGCCTTGGTGGGCGGCCGCAATATTTCCGATCATTACTTCGGCGTGCACGCCGAGGCCAACTTCCGTGATCTGGACATCTACGCCCGTGGCCCGATCGTGGCGGAAACCCGCGCTGCCTTTGACGCCTACTGGCACAGCGATGTGTGTGTGCGGCTGCGCAGTCTGCGGCGCCGTTCCCGGGTCCACGCCGACCGGCTGTGGGAAAAGCTTGTCACGTGGCGGAGGGGTTTGCTGGGTTTTCCCTACCGTTATGAGCAGGATGTCGACCATTTCAAGGATGTTCTCGGCGCCGCCGACCGCCGGCAAGTTCAGGCTCCGGCCGCGTTATTGTTCGACCCACCGGACAAAGCCAAAGGCGCTACCCAGCGCCTGATGGGTGATCAGTTGGGCCGGCTACTGGGGCAGCGCGCCCCGTGGGAGATCCTTATCGAGGCCAGCTATTTCATCCCCGGCGATGCATTCACCGCTTCCCTGGCGGCCCTGCACCGCGACGGCTGCCGGGTGGCGTTGCTCACCAACAGCCTGGCCACCAATGATGTGATCGCCGCGCATTCCGCCTACGCCCGCTATCGGCCGGCGTTGCTGCGCGGTGGTGTGGAGGTGCATGAGTTACAGCCCAACGCCCGGGCCCGCAGCCATCACGCGCGCCTGTTGCGCGGCCGGGGGCGCTCCAAGTCAAGCCTGCACACCAAGGCCATGGTGCTGGACCGCCGGGAGCTGTTCGTGGGCTCGTTCAATCTGGACCCGCGCTCGGTGAACGTGAACACCGAGATGGGCTACTACGTGGACAGCGAAGCGCTGGCCGGGGAAGTGGCGACTTTCGTGGAAGAAGGCATGGCGCCGCAGAACAGCTACCGGATCACAAGCGACGATCAGGGGCTGCTGTGGGGCGCCGGCGACGAGCGTGGTCCGGTGCAATACCGCCGCGAGCCGCAGGTCAGTCTGGCCCGCTGGCTCGCCGCGTGGCTATGCGCGCTGTTGCCCATCGAGAACCTGCTTTGAAGGTGCCGTGCCAGCGCTAGTCGCGCTTGCTTTGCTCCAGATCCTTCCAGTACGGATCGCGCAATTCCCGCTTGAGAATCTTGCCGATGGTGCTGCGCGGCAGTTCGTCGCGCTGTTCCAGAGCGGATAAGCGCTGACCCTTACCGAGCTGCTGGTTGGCCCAGTCACAGATCGCCTCGGGGGTGCTCTTGGCACCCTGGCGCAGCACGATCAGGCCTAGCGGGGTTTCTCCCCATTGCTCGCTGGGGATCGCGATCACGGCCGCGTCGGCGACGTCGTCGTGCTTGAAAAGCACCTTTTCCAGGTCCTCCGCGTAGACGTTAAAGCCGCCGGAAATAATCATATCCTTGCGGCGGTCCAGCAACGACAGGAAGCCGTCTTCATCCAGCCGGCCCATATCGCCGGTGCGGTAGAACACCTCACCGTCCGGGCTGGTCCAGAGCAGCTCGCTGGTCTTGTCCTCACGTTTGTAATAGCCGCGCATCATGGCGCCGCTGCGCCCCACTACCTCACCGGTCTCGCCGGTGGGCACCTCTTTCAGGTCCTCGCCGATGATGCGCAATTCGCAGCCGGGACTGGCTTTGCCCGCGGTGGCCCATTTGGTGGGGTTCTCGGCGCAGTTGAGGGTGGTGGTGACGCCGCCTTCGGTAAGGCCGTAGAACTCCAGGATATTACCCGGCCAGCGTGCCATGGCATCGGCGATCACATGGGCCCGCAGGGGCGCGCTGGTGGAGAACTTGACCTTGAAGCTGCTCAGATCGAAGCGGTCGAAGTCCGGCTCGGCCAGGATCCGCTGATACTGCACCGGCACCAGCATGGCGTGGGTGACGCGGTGCTCCTGGGCCAGCTCCAGGAAGCGGTGGGCGTCGAATTTGCCCATGCTGACGATGGTGCCGCCACCGAACAGGGTGGGCAATACCGACACCAAGGTGGTGTTGGAATAGAGCGGCGTGGAGACCAGGTTGACCGCCGTGTCGTCGTAGCCCAAGGCGCTGACGCGCTCCAACTGGCGTGCGCGTAACCGGTGATCGTGGAGAATGCCTTTGGGTACCCCGGTGGTGCCGGAGCTGTAGATGATATTGAACGGGTCGTCCAGGTACGGCGTGTGATCCGGCGCGTCCTTGGCGGCGTCGCCCAGCCAGTCGTCAAAGGTAAGCCAGCCGTCGGCCTGAAAATCCAGACTGATGCGCGCGTCCTCGCCGATATGGTCGAGTTTGCCCAGCAACGGCTCGATCAGGTCCCGGTGTTTGCTGGAGACGAACAAGAAACGGGCGTCACAGTCGTTGACCATCAGCGCCAGGGTCTCGCCGGCGGCCATCCCGGACAGCGGCACCATGCAGCCACCCGCGGTCAAAGTGCCCATGAACAGGGTCAGATAGCGGGTGCTGTTCTCGGACAGCCCGGCCACGGTCTCGCCCCGTTGCAAGCCGGCGGCGCGCAGGCGGTTGGCCACCCGGTTCACCTGGTCCACGAACTCACGCCAGGTGAGCATACCCGTTTCGTCATGCACCGCCGGTTTATCCGGCTGCGCCGCCGCCAGCTTTTGCAGTTGCTCGGGGACGGATACAAAGGCGTCCGCGTCCATCTCCGGCGCGTACACGGGCATCGCTTCACTTACCGCGGTCATGGGTCTCTCCCGTTGAATATTCCCGTTAAAGTGGAATTTTGTTTTAAATTAGGTCGGGAAGCATACTCTCCGGTATGCGCGGGCTCAATACTGACCGGTCACGCTATCCATGGACCCGCTCGACCAAAGGCTAATAACCGTTGTTGCGCTGATCATGCTAGTTGTCTCGTAAGAGGCTTGCGGGCTCCCGCCGACGCAAGCGCACCATACCAACAACAATCTGGGGAACCGCCATGGGACTGAAAAACGGCATGGGCGTTGTTGCCGCCTGCGTGCTGGCGCTCACCGCGCATGCGGCGACGCCGGTCAAGCTGGGCCTCAACTACCCGCACACCGGCGAATACAGTGAAGAAGGACTGATGCAAAAGCGCGGCGCGCTGATGGCCATTGATGAAATCAACGCCGCCGGCGGTGTTCGAGGCCGGCCGCTGACACTGATCGAACGCGATTCCGCCTCCCAGGCCGAGCGATCCCGGCGCAATGTGGACGAGCTCGCCGCGGAGGGTGCGCAAATGCTGTTTGGCGGGTCGTCCAGCGGCGTCGCCATCGCCGCCAGTAAACAGGCCCGCAAGCACGATCTGCTGTATTTCGGCACGCTCACTTACTCCAACGACACCACCGGCAAGGACGGCCATCTGGGCATGTTCCGCGAGTGCTATAACGCCTGGATGGCGGCGCGGGTTCTGGGCGATTACCTGGAGCGGGAATACCAAGGCAAAAAATACTTTTACGTCACCGCCGATTACACCTGGGGCCATACCACCGAAGCGTCCATGCGCGAGTTCACCGACACCAAGAACACCGACCGTCACGGCTCGGTGCTGGTGCCGTTTCCCGGTGGTCGCTACCACGAGATCGAAGAGGCCATGCAGGCCGCCGAGGACAGCGACGCGGATGTGCTGGTGCTGGTGTTGTTCGGCGAACAAATGGTGCGCGGTATGACTATCGCCCAACAAAAGAAACTCCCCCAGCGCATGCAGATCGTGGTCCCCAACCTAACCCTGAGCATGGTTGAGCAAACCGGGCCCTTCATTATGGCCGGGGTGATCGGCGCGGCCCCCTGGACCTGGAACGTGCCCTACGAATATGGCTTTGAGCGCGGTCAGCAGTTCGTGGAAGAGTTTTCCCAGCGTTACCGTACCCGCCCCTCCACCTCGGCGGCGTCCGCCTACAGCATCGTCTATCAATGGAAAGACGCGGTGGAGCGCGCCGGTGGTTTTGCCACCGGCGGTGTGCGCCAGGCCTTGGAAGGCCATCGCTACAGTCTGCTTAAAGACGAACAGCAATGGCGTGCCTTCGATCATCAAAACGTGCAGAGTGTTTACGCCGTGCGCATCAAGGCCCGTGACCAGGTCATGAAGGACGATTACCGGCAGAACTTTTTCGAGATTATTAACCGCATGTCCGGCGAGGAAGCCGCCGTCACCCGCCCTCAATGGGTGGCCGAGCGCCGCCGCCACGACATGCCCCCGCAACTTGAGTAGGAGTTTCCATGAGCGAGCCTTTTCGCTTCCGTTTCCGGGTCCGCTACAACGAATGCGACGCCCAGCTGGTGGTATTCAATGCCCGCTATGCGGATTACGTGGACTTGGCCATGACCGAGTTCATGCGCGCCTTGGGGCGGGATTACAACGCCCTGCTGGCCCGTGGCCTGGACAACCAGGTGGTCAAGATGACGCTGGAGTGGAAGGCGCCGGCACGCTTTGATGACGTTATCGACGTGCAGGTGCGCACGCTCAAGGTAGGCAACAGCTCCTTTACTCTGGAGCATGAGATCGTCAACGCGGAAAGCGGTGCGGCGTTATGCCGGGCGGAGGTGGTGTACGTGCTGATGACCACCGAGCCGTTCGAGAAAACCACCGTGCCCGACGATCTGCGGACGGCCATGCTGGAAGGCGCGTCCGGCAAGATCATCGACCAAAGCGGTTGAGCGACCGGGAAGGAGCGGGCGGCGCCCGCTCTGCCCGGTGTGGTTACTCGCTGACCTTCAGAACCACCTTGCCTTTGGCGCGGCGCGAGCTGAGTGCCGCCAGGGCGTCTTCATACTGCTCGAACGGGAACACTTCGCTGACGCGCGGGTCGATCTTGCCGTCCGCGAACAACTGCATCAGTTCCTTCACGTTCTGGATATGTTCCTTGGGTTCCTTGGCGGTGAACGCCCCCCAGAACACGCCCACCACACTGCAGCCCTTAAGCAGGGTCAGGTTGGCGGGGATTTTGGGAATATCGCCGGCCGCGAAACCGACGATCAGGAAGCGGCCGTTCCAGGCCATGTTGCGCAACGCCGGTTCGGTGAAGCGATCACCGACCGGATCGTAGATCACGTCGATGCCCTGCGGGTAGCGGCTTTTGAGCGCGTCTTTCAAGTCTTCATCGGTGTAGTTGATCAGGTCGTCGGCGCCAGCTTCCTTGGCCACCTGCAGCTTGTCGTCGGTGCTGGCGGCGGCGATCACTTTGGCGCCCATGGCTTTACCCAGTTCCACCGCGGCCAGGCCCACGCCGCCGCTGGCGCCGAGCACCAGCAGGGTTTCGCCGGGCTGGATGTTGGCGCGCTGTTTGAGGGCGTGGTAGCTGGTGCCGTAGACCATGCTGAAGGCGGCGGCGGTTTCGTCTTTCATGCCGTCCGGGACCGGAATAACCCGGCTCTCGCCGATCACCATCTCTTCGGCGAAAGAGCCGTAACCGGTCAGGCCCATTACTCGCATACCGGGCTTCAGGTTTTTAACGTCCGGGCCCACTTCAACGATTTCACCAGCCATTTCGCCGCCTGGAGAAAAAGGCAGTTCCGGTTTGATCTGGTATTTGCCCTCAATGATCAGGGTGTCTGGGAAGTTCAGGCCGGCGGCCTTCACTTTCACTTTGACGCCGTCGCCGCTGACGCTCGGCGACGGTACGTCCTCGATCACCAGCTTGTCCGCCGGCCCCAGTTCCTTGCAGAGAATGGCGCGCATGCTTCTCTCCCGAATATTGCCTGTTGTGAAAAAAAGTTTGTGAGACGAACACGCTAACGCCGGCTTGTTAATTAAACAAATGCATAAGGCTCATCAAAAGGCATGAATGTTATGCATTGTGTCGATCCGGTGTCAGCACTCACTTACTTCGAAGAGACCGGAATCCGGGAGCTCTTCCACTAAGCCCGCACCGCAAAGCGACGACGGCGTATAGCAGCCCGGAGCCGGCGACCGGTCCTCGATAAACCGGCGTACCGCCAGAGCGCCGTCCACGGTCAGGGAATAGCCGTTGGCGGTGCGCAGCCGGATTACCCGCTGCTCGCCGGCGCCGTTGCGCGCTTCGCCCCACACATGGGTGGTCAGGCGGGCGCGGGTTTGTTCGTCCGGCCCTTTCACGCGCCGGTCCACCAGCGATTTCAAATAGCCCTGAATCACTGGCAGCGACATCAGCGGTCGGGTGACGTTGCCGGCCTTGGCGGCCCAAATCAGCCAGCGCGGCGTGGGCACGAACACCTGAATGTTGTCGATGCCGGTGCTCTGCCAGGCGGTGGTGACATCGCCCCAGGGAATGGTCATGGCCCACTGCGGGCCGGCGCCGAAATCAATGCGCCGCACCTTCCAGCCCAGTGGCACTTCGGCCAGTTGCCCCTTGATGCGGGCACGGCCGCCATCGGCGAGGGCTTCCACCAGTGTTTTGGCGGTGCCCGGAGAAAGGCCCGAGCGGGTCGAGAAGCCCAGCGAGAGCTCGCGGGCATCGGGCAGGGCTTCTTTGAGGCGAGCGGCCACGCAGTCGGTGGGAATCACATCGAAACCGACCCCCGGGCAGGCAATGATGCCGGCCCGCTCGATGCGCGCGGTCTGGGCAAACACATGCTCGAACACCGCCACCTCGCCGGTGATATCCAGGTAGTGGGTGCGCGCCCGCAGGCAGCCTTCCAGCATCGCCCGGCTGGTGCGCGAAAACGGGCCGGCGCAGTGCAGCACCAGATCCACATCGGCCAGCTCGTCCGCCAGGGTATCCGGGTCGTCCAGGGCGAACACCCGGTATTCCAGCCCTTCCTGTTCCGCCAGCGGTGCCACCTTGGCTTCGCGGCGGCCGGCCAGAATCGGCTTGAGCCCCTGGCCACGGGCGGTCCGGGCGATCAGCTCGCCAGTGTAGCCATTGGCACCGTAGATCATCCAACGCATTCGCTTCGCCTCCCTGGTGTTGGCCAATGGAAAGAGAGTACTCCGCCACCGCGGCATATAACACTGTCCGAATCTTTCTACGAAGCAGCCTTGTAGGAGCGGGCCTAGCCCGCGAAAGGCCGGCAAAGCCGGCCGGCAGGATTCCAGAGACCTTTCTAGCGCGCGCACCAACAGCGTCTCTGGAATCCTGCCGGCAAGCGGAGCTTGCCTTTCGCGGGCGGGGCCCGCTCCCACAAGTTCCATCCTCAGCGGTGGTTGGTGAACTCCACCACTTGCTGGAAGGTGGGGCGGTTCTGCCAGTGGATCGCCGGCACCGAAGAAAGGCCGATGGCGCGGTGCTGGATGGCGTCGGCGTCTTCGTCCACATCCCAACTGTCACGGTTGGCCAGACCGCCCAGATCCTCCAGGGCCAGCGTCAGGCTTTGCGCCAGAGCCTGACGGCAGGCGTCGGCTTCGCCGCTGTCGGCGCAACGTAGCTGCTGATAGGGCCGGGCACTGTCTCCCAGAGCCTGCTGCAGCACTCGCTCCAGATAGCCGTAGTAGCCGTTCTGGTAGGCTGACCCCATGGCGCCGGGGGCGTTGTCCCGGCCCACCAGCGATACGTTGCCGGCGGCGGTATCCTCCAACGAGGTGACCTGCGGCAACAGCGTCTCGATCATGCGGATGTACCAGGCGTCCATCAGTGCCACTTCCGCCTGAGCGTCGTACTCTCCATCGCCGTCCCGGTCGCGGCGGTAGGCGCCGTTGTCCACCCAGGCCTGCATCATCTCCACCACCGAGGCCTCGTCGCCGGTGACCGGAGTGCTTTGCAGTAGCGCCAGGGCCTTGGGCAGCACTTCCTGGCCGCGCAAATCCACCACCGCCGCGTTGCCCATGGCCTCCACCATATTGGCGCGGGTCACGTTGCCTTGTTCCACCAGGTCGGTGAGCCGCACATCGAGCATATCGTTGCGGTGTGTCGGACCGTAAGTGGCGTTGGCGTCGGCGGCCCACCAGTCGCGGGCCGGACGGTTATTCCAACTGGCCAGGTAGCCGCGCTCCGGGTTGGCATCGTTGGGGTGGGCTTCCAGGGGAATAAAGCCCTGCCAGTCAAACTGGCCGTTGCCCCAACTGGGCAGCTCCGGGTGCACCCCGGTGGCGCGTTGCGGATAGAGCCCGGAATGGAAGAAGGCGATGTCCCGGTCGTCAATATAGAACCAGTTGAAGCTGCCGGTGGTGTTGTTGAACACCTCCTGGAAGCTGCGTACATCGTGCACGTCGTTGCGGGTCGCCTGCAGGAACGGCAACGCGGTATCCAACTCGGCGAAATAGGTGCTGCGTTGCCGGGTCAGCGCCACCGGCTGGCCGGCCACGGTGGCGAAGCCGATCACCGGGCCGTACTCGGCGGTACGCAGCACGCGCCGGTGCACCGCCACGTTCTGGCCGATGGTGGCGGGATCGTCGGTGGGCACCGCCAGGTTCCAGCGCGCTGCCCAGGTGTCGTCGATGACGTCGAACGGTTGGCATTGGCCGCCGATCTGGTAACCACCTTCACCATGGGCGGGGGCCTCGGCGGGTTCGCACCGCCGCACCACGCGCACGTCGGTAAGATCCGAGCTGCCGGAAGTGGCGCTCCAGGCGAAATCCGGACCGCGCCCGATCACTACGTAGGGCAGGCCGGTGAAGGTCATGCCGCGGCTGTTGATGTCGCCGCCGTGTACGGACATCTCCAACAATAATTGTGGTACGAAATAACTGGTCTGAGGACCGAACACCGCCAGCGGCCGGCCACTGGCGCTGTGTTCTCCGTTGAGCAGCAAGGCGTTGGAGATGGCGTTGGGGAAGCCATCGCGCAGACCCGCCACGCCCCGTGCCAGGCGACCCACGCGCTCGCGTACCGCCAGTCTTTCCGCGTCGCTCAGTTCGCCGGGTAAGGCGGTGGGGGCCGGCGCCGTGCGTGATAACTTGTCCGCTTCGATCTCCACCCGTGCCCAGCGGGCCGCCAGGGTCGGTTCGGTATCCGGAATCTCGGAGAAGGCCAGTGATAACAAGCCGCCCAGCAAGTCTCCGACGGCATCCAGCAGGCCACCCACCGCGCCGGTGCCGGGCAGCGCCGGCACATTGCCGATCGCGGTGGGGCAGGTCGCCTGGCCGGGCCGCCCGCAGGGCTCGGTGGTCAGTGGCTGGTAAGATTGGAAGGAGCCGGCGTCGAACAACACCGCGCCTGGAAAGCGCCCGGCCAGTTCGCCGGACAAGGGGCACAAATCCTCGTCGATAGCGGGGGGGGACTGGGTAGCGAAGGAGCGCTCAGTGGTGGCCGAGGATTCGCTGTCGGTGGCGTGGCGCAGGTCACGCCACAATTCGCAGGCGGCCTGGTCGGAACCGGTCTGTTCCCGCAGTGCTTGCAGCAGCAGCACGTTGTCGTGCTCACCGCCGCCACCGCCGGCGAAGATACCCTGAATCAGCGTGGCAATCGCCACCACATCTTCAATCACGAACGGTTCCAGTTGCACGCCCAGGCCCACGTATTCAATCGGCGCTTTCAGCAGGCCGCTTTGCACGTCTTCCACGTACTTGTTGAGTCCCGCCACATACTGCACCGCGTCCTGATAGATCTGCGCGCCGTCATCGCCGAAGCGTGCTACCGCGTTGGCGATCTGCTCGGTGCGGTCTTCCTCCCGGTAGGGGGCGTTCATGGCGATATCGAGATCAAAAGAGAAGTCCGCCGGGCCGAGAAACTTGGACAGCTCGCCGCGCCCGGCACGGCGCAGCACATCAAGAAGGAACAGGCGGTCGGCGCCGGTCACGTAGCCGGTGCCGAACAACGCATCAGGACGGCTGTCGCCGAAGATGTGCGGCACGCCGAAACGATCACGCTTAATCTCGACGCTGCGGTTGCCCGCTGTCACGGTGATTTCGCTTTCCCAGTCGCCGGCGTCCGGGGCCAGTAAGGGTGCTTGTTTAAAGTAATCGGTGAGTTCACCGTCCGTCAGGTCTTCGGGGCTGCGCACCAGGGCATCGTACAAACCAAGCTGATCATCGAAATGCGGCTCTTTGCTCAGCGCCGGTACCAGGCCGGTTTCGGCCACCAGGTCGTCGAGCAAGGTGCTGATCAGGTCGGAAAGTCCGGGAATATCGGCGGTCAGATTACTCAGCCCGCCGTTGTCGTCCTGCCCGGGCGGCAGGATATTGAGCACTCGGCCATAGTCGGCAAAAGGTGCGCTGACCTGCGACGGCCGCTGCTCCGGCAGGGTCGGTTCCGATGGCTCCTCGGGTTCCGGTTCCGGCTGGGGCGCCGGGTTATTGGGACTTGGAGCGCCGCCGCCATCACTGCCGCCGCCACCGCCGCAGGCACTTAAAAGAAGGGCCAGAAAAACACTGAACATTAATCGATGAATCATACCGCCTCCCGGTTATTGTTTTATCGGCGTGTTGAGGTGATTTCTCTCACTTCCAACGTCCATCAAGATTGGCACGATGGTTCAGTCCCGGGGAGGCAAAGCTACAAAAAGCCAGCGAATCGCTACCCACGGTTAATACGCAGCGGCTTTTATATTGACAGTGCTCAATGGCAGGTTTGATGATGAAACAACCAGGGCCGGCCAGGAGGACAATAAAATGAATACGGCGGCGATCAATACCGAGTGGCGGGATACACGCCGCTATTGGTGGTTACTCAGCACCCTTACCATGTTGTTGCCGGTGGGCGCGGTGCAAATGGTGCAGCTTACCGGCTGGCCGGTGATGTGGTGGTTCGGCTTTTTGTTCGTGTTCGGGGTCATCCCGCTGTTCGATGTGTTGCTTGGCGAGGAAACCGCCAATCCGCCGGAGGATCGGGTCAGCGAGCTGGAACGGGACCGCTATTACCGTTATGCGGTCTACGTTTCCGTGCCCATGCTGTACGGCGCTTTTATTTACGCCGCCTGGGTAGCCGGAACCTGGACCCTGCCCTGGTACAGTTACCTCGGTCTGGCGATCTCCACCGGTTGCGCCACCGGCATCGCCATTAACACCGGCCATGAGCTGGGTCACAAGAATGACCGCCTGGAGAAGTGGCTCGCCAAGCTCACCCTGGCGCCGGTCTTTTACGGCCACTTCTTTGTCGAACATAACCGTGGCCACCATGTGCGGGTATCCACGCCGGAGGACCCGGCCTCGTCCCGTTTCGGTGAAACTTTCTGGGAATTTCTGCCGCGCACTGTGCTGGGCAGCTTGAAGTCCGCCTGGCACCTGGAGAAGCAGCGCCTGGAACGTCAGGGCAAGTCGGTGTGGCATTGGCGCAACGACAACCTGCAGGCCTGGAGTTTGTCGGTTCTGTTATGGGGCGCGCTGATCGTCTGGCTGGGCTGGGCGGTGTTGCCGTTTCTGATTATCCAGAGTCTGTTCGGCTTTCAGCTCCTGGAGGTGGTGAACTACCTGGAGCACTACGGCTTGCGGCGGCAGAAGAAGGAAAGCGGACGCTACGAGCGGTGTCGCCCGGAACACTCCTGGAATTCCAACCGGCGGGTGACCAACATCTTTCTGTATCAGCTGCAGCGCCACTCGGACCACCACGCCTACCCGACGCGCAGCTACCAGGCCCTGCGGCACTTCGACGAATCACCGCAGTTGCCCGGCGGCTACGCCTCGATGATTCTGCTGGCGTGGATACCGCCGCTGTGGTTCAGGGTGATGGACCATCGTGTGGTGGCGCACCACAACGGAGACATGAGCCGGGCCAACATCAAGCCGTCGATCCGCGACCGGGTGATCGCTAAGTAATTGTGGGAGCGGGCCTCGCCCGCGAAAGGCAAGCTTGCGCTTGCCGGTGGGATTCCAGAGACGCTGTTGGTGCCGCCGTTAGAAAGGTCTCTGGAATCCTGCCGGGTGGCTGAAGCCACCCTTTCGCGGGCAGGGCCCGCTCCCACAAGGCCCGCCGCACCAATTAGTGGTGCTTCTCCAAATGCGCCAGCACGTTCTCGAGCCTGTCCACCAGCACCTTGTTGATGCTTTTCTCAAGCACCCGGCCCAGCTCGTCGTTGACCACCGCCTCGGCGAGCGGGCGGATGCGGGTGATGAACTCCGCCAGGCGCGCCACATCCTCGCCCTCGGGCAGGCTGTTGGGGCCGTACTTCTCGTCCACCAGGTGCTCGACGATCATGTCGATAAAGCGTTCGGCGAGTTTGTCCACTTCCTGGCGTACCAGCCGCACGTGGGTGAGCACCGCGTCCAGGGGCACGCCGTTTTCCACCAGCTCCTTGCCGGCGTTATAGATACGCGGGTAGGGCACGCGCAGACGCATGCCCTCGGGGATCATGTAGCCCAGCGACACGGCCTTGGTCATCACTTCCGGGGTGATGTCCTCGCCGAAATCGTCGATCAGATCCTGGTAATCCTTATAGGAAGGCACTTCCGGGTTCTGCCAGGAGGTCACCGCCACTTCCAGCCCGAGAATGTCGTTGAGATCACGACCCTGTTCCCAGGCGCTTAACAGGTCGCGGATATTGTTGAGCGTGTAACCGCGTTCCAGCAGGGCACCGATGATTTTCAGCCGGGCCAGGTGCACGTCGGTATAGATGCCGGTGCGGCCGCGCTTTTCCGGTGGCGGTAGCAAACCCCGGTCCTGGTAGGCGCGCACGTTGCGCACCGTGGAACCGGCTTCCCGAGCCAATTGGTCAATAGTGAACTCCTGGCGCTTTTCCAGCTCCGGGAGTGCCGTTTCGCCATCCGGCGTGTTTTGTTTGAGGCGGCGAAGAATCGCCGCCGGGGATTTCCGTGAAGAACTCATTAGCGGGATGATAGACCGGTTGGTGTTCGGGTGCCACGCATGCCGGACATCGGCAATCGCGTCACGGCGCCACGTCCAGACGCGCCAGGCGCCTTGCCAGGCCCGGCGCCCAGCGCCCGATCAACCGCATGCCGGCGGCCTCCACGCTTACCGGTACCTCGGCGCGGTTGTCTTGCACCGCCTCGACGATGGCCCGGGCCACCCGGTCGGCGGTGAAGCCGCGTTTGTGATAGAACCGCTGCGCGGCATCGCGACGGCGGCTTTGCTCGTCGTCATCGACCCCCACGAAGCGGGCCCGGCCGGTAATCGGCGTGTCGATAATGCCCGGGCAGATCGCCGATACGCCAATGCCCTGGTCCGCCAGTTCCGCACGCAGGCACTCGGTCAGCATCAACACCGCGGATTTGCTGGTGGCGTAGGCGGGTATCGCCTTGGAGGGCAGGTAGGCGGACGCGGAAGACACATTGACGATATGCCCGCCCTTGGCCTGATCAATCATCTGCCGGGCGAACAACCGGCAGCCGTGGATCACGCCCCACAGGTTCACGTCCAGCACCTGCTTCCAGTCCTGCACCGTGGTGTCCAGCAGTGGCCCGGCGAGCCCGATGCCGGCGTTGTTGACGACAATATCCGGCGCCCCCAACTCCTTGCCCACATAACGGGCCAGGGCCTCCATGGAACGGCTGTTGCTGACATCGGTCTTGCGGCTCAGCGCCTGGCCGCCGGCCTCGCGAATCCGTTGCGCGGTGCGGGCGGCGGAGTCCGGGTCGATATCGGTACACAACACGGTGGCGCCGCGGGCGCCGAATGCCAGTGCGGTCTGCTCGCCAATGCCGGAGCCGGCGCCGGTGATAACCGCCAGCTTGCCGCTGTCGGGCCCGTGATCGGCGGTGACGCGGGCGCGCCGCAGGGCTTCGTCCGCGGGGGCGCCCTCAATGTGATCAATGAAAGCCTTCAAATAGCCGGCGGTTACCGGTGCGTGCTCAAACAGCGGCCCCCAGTGGCCGGTGTTTATCTCCCGGCGCCACAATTGGCCGACCCAGGGCGGGGTGCTGTCGAGCAACGCCGGGCCCACATAGCGATCGCGCCGGGCTATCAGCAACTGTACTGGCACCGTGGTGCGTCGCTCGCGGGGCCGCAGTAAGCGCGGCAGCATATTGGCGCGGTACAGAGCCACGCCCTGGGCGCCGTCGCGGCTTTGCGTCGGGTTGGCGGGGGCATCGATACCCTCGGTCCGTCTGAGCAGGTCCGGCCAGGCATCGGCCAGCCCCATCTTCCAGGCCAGCGGCGCCAGCGCGGGGATATGAAAGGCGCCGATGTACCAGCTTTTCGCCAACTGCCGCAGGCTGCCGCCCAGCTCCTCGGCGCCGGTGGCGCGCAAGTTGTGGCCGACATGATCCAGGCACGGCCCGGAGAGGCTGGTATAGGAAGCGATACGCTTTGCCGCGCCCGGCTCGGTGACCGCCTCCCAGCTCTGGATCGAGCCCCAGTCGTGGCCCACCACATGCACCGGTCGGTGCGGGCTCACTGCATCGATTACCGCGAACAGGTCGTCGCGCAACTCCGCCAGCCGGTAAGCCTGACGCTCACGCGGGGAGGATGAGGCGCCGGCGCCGCGCACGTCGTAGGTCACCAGGTAGTAATCGTCGCCGAGCGCATCGGCCACCGCGTCCCAGACCTCGCTGTTATCCGGGTAACCGTGCACGAACACCACCGCCGGCCGGTTCGGATCGCCCCGGCGGCGGGTAGCCAGATTTACGCCTTCACGGATCACGGTGCGGTGGTGCCAGGGTTCCATTCGCCGGTCTCTCGTCAGATCAATGAGTGGTGGGGTAGAAGGAAACGTTTACACTGTTTGATGTAACAGTCAATCCGCGCCGTTGGCCGCCTGAACGGCTGGTGACGTAGATTGGGTCAATTCCGTTGAAATCTTGTTATAACGCTTGATCCGACATCGAATCGAAGGCCGTCTTGTCGTAGTCTTCACCCGTTAATGCCGTGTGATCATTTAGGGTAGCTTGGCGAAAATTATTCGTCAGTTTCATATTCGGCAGTTTAAACGGGCAACGCGCGTACTGATTTCAAAGGAGGAGAGAGTGCCTTTACACCGTCTCACGTCCATTGGCCTGGCCGGCCTTTTATCCTTGGTAATGCTGCTGCTGGCGGCACCGTCTTTCGCCCAGGAGGCCAGTGCCGCTAACGAACCCGCCTACGGAACTCTGGCGGATTTGATTGAAGACGATTCCTCCCGTGACGCCTTGATTGAGGAGCTGCGTGCTCTGCAAGCCGCCCGTGCCGGCACGGCGTCGGATACCGTGGCGCCGCTCAACGTGGAAGGCGAAGTGCCCCCCGAGGAAATCGCCGCCCGGTCCCCCAGCGGACAGCAAGCCGAGGAGGTTTCCTTTGCCCGTCGCATGGCCGCCACCACCGGCAATCTGGCCGCCAACATGGGCGATCAGTTGAGCGCCCTGGGTGTCGCCCTGGGCAGTTTGATCGGCGCCGGGCAGGCCCAGGCCGACGAAGCCGTGGCCGGTAGCGTGGACATGCAGGAAGTGGGCGCCGCGGCGGTCAATCTGGCAATTCTGGTGATCGCCACCTTTGTGGTGTTCTTCGTGTTGCGCGCCATCGCCTCGCCGGCCTTCCGAGGCTTGAGCGGTTGGGCCCAGCGCGGCTCCGAAAAGTTTTCCATGCTGCGCACCATCGTCGCCGTGGCGGTGGCCGGACTGGTGGATGTGATCGTGGTGGGCCTGGCCTATGTGGCCGGCGGCTTCGTTTCCTCACTGCTGGTCAATGAAGTTAACGCCGATGCCACCCGACTGGCGTTGTTCCTCAACGCCTTCCTGGTGGTGGAATTGGTCAAGGCCGCGCTGCGCATGATGTTTTCCTCCGGCTACGAGGGGTTGCGCCTGGTGCCCGTGGCGGCCGGTCAAGCCCGCTACGCCAACCGTTTCCTGGCCAACCTTACCGGCTTCATCGGTTACGGCATGCTGGTGCTGGTACCAATCCTCAATTTCCACCTGTCCACCGCTTTGGGCGCCGCCGTCGGCACGCTGGTGATGCTGCTGGCGCTGATTTACGCGGTTACCGTGATTCTCAAAAAGCGCACCCTGGTGCGCGACCGCTTGCTGGATAAAGCCGATCAGACCAGCGGCCCCGGCCGGGTGGTACTGGGCGTGAGCGCCCGCCTGTGGCATTGGCTGGCGCTGGCCTACGCGGTGATGGTGTTCGCGGTCACCGTGATCAACCCGGAAACCGCGCTGCCGTACGTCGCCATGGCGACCCTGGAAACGCTGATCTACGTCGGCATTGCTCTGTTGGTGTCGGTGGTACTGACCCAGTTGATCGGCAAGGAAATCCAGCTTTCCGAGCGGCTTAACACGAAGCTGCCCCGGCTGCAGCCGCGGGTGAACACCTACGTGCCCACCGGGCTGAAGGTGATCCGCGCACTGATTCTGGCTCTGGTGGTGATCCTCTCTCTCGACGCCTGGGAGGTGTACGACCTGGCCGCCTGGTACGCCACCGCCGCCGGCGCCCAGACCGTGGGCGTGGTACTGCATATTCTGGTGATCCTGGCGGTGGCCGCGGCGGTCTGGATCGGCATCGCCAGCTTCCTGGAGCACAAACTCACTCCCAAAGAGGGCAGCGACGCGGCCACCGTGGCCCGCGCCAACACCTTGATGGGCCTGTTCCACACCACCCTGGCGATCGCCATTATCATTATGACCCTGATGATCGTGCTGGCGGAGATCGGCATTAATATCGGACCGTTGATCGCCGGCGCCGGTGTGCTCGGTCTGGCGATCGGTTTCGGTGCCCAGAAGCTGGTCCAGGATGTGATTACCGGCGTCTTTATCCAGCTCGAAAACGCCATGAACACCGGCGACTTCGTCAGCGCGGGCAGCAACTCCGGCACCGTGGAGCGCGTCGGAATTCGCTCGGTGGCGCTGCGTGATCTCTACGGCACTTACCACATCGTGCCGTTCTCCTCCGTGGACGCGGTGTCCAACTTCACGCGTGAATACGGCAACCACGTGGGCGAATACGGTATCGGTTACCGCGAAAGCATCGATGACGCCATCGTCCAGTTGGAAGCCGCCTTCGAGGAACTGAAAGAGGGCGCGCACAAGGACAATATCCTGGCGCCGATGACAGTGGCCGGCGTCTCCGCCCTGGCCGACAGCTCGGTGAATATCCGTGTGGTGATCAAGACCACGCCGGGCAACCAGTGGGCCGTGGGTCGTGCCTTCAACCGGTTGGTTAAAATCTACTTCGACAAAGCCGGCATTGAGATTCCGTTCCCGCATACCACGCTGTACTTCGGCGAGGATCGGGATGGCAAGGCGCCGGCGGCCAATGTGCGCATGCTCGGTGACGAGCGTGTGGTGGATACCCAGCCGGGCGGCGCGTCCTCCGACCGCTCCGAGTAAACCGCTGCCGGGCCCGCTCTGGGAGCGGGCCTTGTGGGAGCAGGCTTGTGGGAGCGGGCCCCGCCCGCGAAAGGGTGGCTTCTAGCCACCCGGCAGGATTCCAGAGACCTGGTTCTTTGGATGTTCGGTGCTCCGTATCCGAGATGCGGGGCAATGGTGGTGCCTTCCGGGAGGTGGGCCCCTCCAGCGGGGCGCGTGTCTGTGTTCTGCCCTTCCGGGAACGCCGTGAATACGTCCCTGCAGGCTCCCTGTCGAACGTCCTGTTCTCCAGGGTCCCGGAAGGGCAAAACACAGACACGCTCATTGGGTGGCGTCACGGCCACGGGTTATAGCTGGCGCCGTACCCTTCTACGAAGCTCGGTTTGTGGGAGCTTGCTTTGCAAGCGAAAGGCCGGCAAAGGTTGCCCCACAGGATCCCAGAGACGCTGATGGTGCTGCCGTCAGAAAGTTCTCTGGCATCCCGCCGGGAGCTTCGCTCCCTTTCGCGGGCGGGGCCCGCTTCCACAGAGCCGGCTTGAGAATGATCGCGTCGCGATCCGGGAAAGCAGAAGGGGGAGCGAGGCGGTCAGGCCGCCTCTTCCAGAGCGTGGGCCACCAGTTCGTCGAACTGCTCCAGAAACTCACGGTTGTCGTGGTCCCAGGGGTGGAAGCCGGGCTTGAACCAGTCCAGCCAGGCCTTGGCGCTATAGCGAAAAATGCCTTTCTTGCCGAGGCTGTGGCGTAACACCGCGCGCCAGCCTTTACGGTCGAACAGGCCCCCGCTAACGCGCACGTTGTGCAGATAAAAGGGCACGAACAAGGCAAAGAACACGCTGGTGGAAAAGACCAGTGCGAAGCTGCGCATGGCGTAAGCGCTGATCTTGTCGTCGCTACCCACGGCGAGCTGGTAAACATCGAAAGCCACCGCTTTATGCTCGGTTTCTTCCAGAGCATGCCAGTTCCACAAGGCACGATACCCTTCGTCGGAACCTTCCATGATTTCCGGCAGGCTCAGCAGCCCGTCGGCGAGAATGGCGGTAAGGTGCTCCAGGGCCACGGTGCCGGCCAGTTGGAACGACGCCGGGGTGGATTTCTGAACACGTTGAAGCAGCGCATCCACCAGGCGTTCCTGGGCCTCGATGGGCACGCCGGCATCGTTGACGAAGCCGTTGTACTCTTCGTGCTCACGACCGTGCATGGCCTCCTGGCCGATGAAGGCGGTGACCGCTTTCTTCAGTTCCGGGTCCTGGACGGCATCACGATACTGGCGCACGCTGTCGATGAAGAAGCGTTCGCCAACCGGGAAAAACAGGCTCAGGGTATTGAGAAACTGGCTCACGTTGCGCCCATCCTGGTGCCAGCTCAGCGCTTTGCTGGGATCCAGCTTGAAACGCAGGTTGCGGCGTGTGGGCAAGATGTTGATCGCCATGGTTAAGTACCTCTGATGATTGTTACATTGATCGATGATACATTCGCTCAGGAATCGGGCAAGTGGCCCTTGGTTAAGGAAGGCATGTCGTGACGGCAAATAAACAAGAAAAGGCAAATCGTTTACTTGAGGCGCTGATCGCCTATCTCAACCAGTCCCTGGACCCGGATCGCCTGGAAGGTTGGCTGGAAGAAGAGCTGGATTATCTGTTGGAGCAGGCCGGCAAAATACGGCTCGACGAGGTGGTGGATGCCGAGCAAATTCGCGTCACGGTGCACAAGTACGCGATCCAGATGGAGCTGGGCGGGGGTATCCCCGAGCTGGTGGGTGAGATGGTCGATCGTCTTTATAACCACGGTATCCAGGCGGAGCGCCGCATTGGCGAGGTGGTGGACGAGGCCACGGTGGCGGCGCTGGTCGACAAGCTGCTGGAAATTCCCCTGTCGCGCCGGGGTGTCGGTTGGTTGAGCAGTAACCCGGTATTATTGGCGTTGTTGGCCGGCGGCGCGCATTTGGGGCTCAAGACCTGGCTGCACCAGGGCATCCCCGACAGCGTGCGCAATTTGGTCGGGCGTCGGCTGCCGCCGCGCTGGCGTGCCAGTTTGGAAATACGATTGCAGGAATGGTTGCTGGAGCGGACCTCCACGTTGCTTTCCGATCCGTGGCTGTACAGCGACGACAATCTCGGGGAACTGCGTGAGTTGGTGCTGGTAGCCTGGCAGGACTTTTCCGACCGTCCGGTGACCGAGCTGCGCGAGCTGCTTAGCAGCGAGGATATCCAGGAACTGTTCGTGATCGGGTACGACTTCTGGCGGGAATTTCGGCACAGCGATTATTTCGCCGCCATGCTGGATGCCGGCATTAACGCCTTCTTCGACAAGTATGGCGAGATCACCCCGCGGGATCTGATCGATGAAGTCGGCATCGGCCGGGACGATCTGGTCGATGACGCGCGCCGCTTCGCGCCCCCGGTATTGCGCCTGCTGCGCGACCGGGGTCTGTTGGACGACTGGCTGCGCCGTCATCTCACGCCTTTCTTTGAACAGCCGGAAACCCTCGCCATTCTCGACGACTAACCGCCATTGGGTGGGTGGCGGGTGCTCAGGCCGGGCCGTCTCCGGTCAGGCTTTGCTGCTGGCGGAGCAGAATCTCATGGAGGTCGTTCTCCGCCACCGGCCGGCTGATCAGATAGCCCTGGATGCTGTCGCAACCCATGCTGCGCAAAATGTTCAGGTGTTCTTCGGTTTCCACCCCTTCCGCGACCACGCTCATGGTCAGGCTGTGCGCCATCTCGATAATAGCGCGGGTGATCGCCGCGTCATCCGGGCTGTGTGCCAGATCGGTGATAAAGGTGCGGTCGATCTTGAGCGTGTCCACCGGGAAACGTTTCAGGTAATTGAGCGACGAGTAACCGGTGCCGAAATCATCCAGTGACAGGCCCACGCCACGGGCGCGCAGCCGCTCCAGCAAGGCAATGTTCTGGTCCATGTCTTCCATGATCAGGCTTTCGGTCAGTTCCAGTTCCAATAGCTCCGCCGGCAGCCCGGTCAGCGCAAGAATGCGGTCGACCACATCCGCCAGATTGCCTTTGCGGAACTGATGCGCGGACAGGTTCACCGATACGCGGATGTTGCCCAGGCCGCGCTCGTGCCAGTGGCGGGCCTGCCGGCATGAGCGCTCCAGCACCAGTTCGCCGATGGCGGAAATCAGTCCTGATTCCTCCGCCAGGGGAATAAATTCGGAGGGCGGCAACAGGCCCATGGTGGGATGCTGCCAGCGCACCAGCGCCTCCACCGACGATATGCGGTTATCTTCCAAGTCCATCTTGGGCTGGTAATGCACCACGAATTCATTCTTGAAGATCGCCTTGCGCAGGCTGGTTTCCAATGCCAGTTGTTCCACCGAGGCCATCTGCATGCCGGTGCGATAAAACTGAAAATTATTGCCGCCGCTACGCTTAGCCTGGTGCACCGCCATTTCCGCCTGATTGATCATCGACTGCGCTTCCTGCCCCGGATTGGGGAACACGCTGATGCCGATGCTGGCCCCCAGAAGCAGCTCATGACCGTCGATCAGGAACGGCTTTTTCATCATGTTGATCAGCTTTTGGCAGAGCACGCCGATCTGGGTTTCGCCACCGCAATTTTCCAGCACCAGGGTGAACTCGTCGCCGCCCACGCGTGCCTGATTCTCTTCGCTGACCCCGCAGCGGCAGATGCGTTCAGCGGCCAACTTGAGCAGACGGTCGCCGATCTCATGGCCGAGGCTTTCGTTGATCGGTTTAAAACGGTCCAGGTCGATCATCAGCAGCGCGGCTTTTTCACGGTTGAGCCGCGCCAGGGTCAGGGCGCGCTGTAACCGTTCGCGGAACAGGGTGCGGTTGGGCAGGCCGGTGAGACGGTCATAATTAGACAGGAACTGCATTCGTTCCTCGACTTCCTTGCGCGAGGTGAGATCCGAAAGCATGCCCACGTAACGGATGACCCGCTGCTTCTCGTCCAGCACGCTGCTGATCTGCAGCCATTCGGGGAAAGGTTCGCCGTTACGCCGCCGTTCATTGATTTCCCCTTCCCAGAAGCCGGCGCGGTGGAGCGCCCGTGTGATGGCGCGATAGGTACTTCGGTTGCGTTCGATGTGGTTGCTGTCTTGGAGGGTCCGCCCCAGCACATCCTGTTCCGGGTAGCCGGTGATCTGTTCGAAGCGGGCGTTGACCGCCAGGAACTTGAAGTTGCGGTTGAGGATAAAAATGCCTTCCGGGGCGTTTTCGAACACCGTCGCCGCCAGCCGTTGCTGTTCCTGGGCCTCCCGCGTGGCGGTAATATCACGGCGGGTGCCGATCATGCGCAGGGCGCGGCCCTGGTCGTTCCACTCCACCACCCGGCCTTCGTCCTCGATCCAGCACCAGGGGCCTTCGGCGTGACGCAGCCGATAAAGGGCATGGTAACGGTCGGTTTCGCCTTTGAAGTGCGACACCATGGCACGGCGTACGGCGGGGAAATCATCCGGGTGCACCAACTCTTGCAGGTCGCCGAAGAAGTTGCGGAAATATTCACTCTCATAGCCGAGCAGGCGGTCGAAATTAGTGTGGTAGTTGGTGCCGGTCAGCAGGTTCCAGTCCCACAGGCCGATATTGCTGGCGTCGAGCGCTAATTGCAGGCGTTCCCCGGTGGCGCTCAGTTCCCGGTTGGCCTGCTCCAGGGCCCGGGTCCGATCGCTGACCATGGATTCCAGCCGGTCGTTGGCTTCCTGGAGACGCCGCCGGGCCTCCTTGCGCTCCATGATTTCGTCGGCGAGTTTCTCGTTGAGCGCTTCGGCGTTGGCCCGGGCCCGGTCCAGGTAGTCGATCAGCGCCGTGTTGCTGATCTGCAGATCAAGCGCCTGGTGCGTGGTGAGGTTGATGCGCCGCGCCGTCACGAACAGGAAAGCGCCGGTGGCGACCAGCATGGCCGCCAATGCCGGCTCGTTGTCGTTGGCCAACAACAGTTGCGCGCAAGCCGGTGCCAGCAGACAGACCTGGTACAGCATCACCGTGGGTAAATGGCTGCTGTAGGCGGACAACGCCAGAATACTGAGCCCGGTGCCCAGACTGCTCATGGTGAGCTGGGCATAGATCATTGATTCGGAGAGTAACGTGTCGGTGGGGTTAAACAGAAAACCGCCGATCCCCATGGCCACCGAAGAAGTCAGCACCGTCATGGCCACCTTGTGCAGATCGCCCCGGTCGCCGTTCTTCACCGGCGTGCCCATCAGCAACCAACTGACCCGGGCCAGGATCACCGTCATCACCGCCAACGCCCAGACCAGCAAGGTGGTGCGCGGCACCGGCGAGTCCCAGTAAGCCCAGGTAGCGGCGATCACCGCCATCCCCTCCAGCACGTTCATGCCCTTGATCCCGGACAATAAATGCTCGCACTGGGCGCGGATCACGGCCTGCTGCTGCTTACTTGGTTGTGACTCGGATGATGTCGACACGAATAATGGTTCCAGGCTCGGAGCCTCGGGCGCCGGTAAGTAAGTCGCTCCCAAGCGTTGCTCGGGAACCCGAAGGCGGAATGAGACGCCCGGCTTTTTATTTGGCAGTTTACCCAGCCCTATCGCGAAGGGAAACCGGATCACCGGCGCTGCGTCACAACCTGCCGCGCCGAGGCGGTCATTCTGATAAACTCGGCCGCCATGGATGATGTGACTTCCCTAATTGAAGGCCTTAACCCCGATCAGCGCGATGCGGTAACCGCCGAAGACCGGCATTTGTTGGTGCTGGCCGGCGCCGGCTCCGGCAAGACCCGGGTGCTGGTGCACCGTATTGCCTGGCAAATCGCCACCCAGCAGGCCTCGCCGTTCGGTATTCTCGCGGTGACGTTCACCAACAAAGCGGCGGCGGAGATGCGTGGCCGCATCGAGCAGCTTCTCGATATGCCCGCCGGTGGCATGTGGGTCGGTACCTTCCACGGTATCGCCCACCGTCTGCTACGTGCCCACTGGCAGGAAGCCGGCCTGCCGCAAAATTTCGAGATCATCGACGCCGACGACCAACAGCGTTTGATCAAGCGCGTGATCCGTGAGCTGGGCCTCGACGAGCAGCGTTGGCCGTCTCGCCAGGCCACCTGGTTCATCAACGGTCAAAAAGACGAGGGTCTGCGCGCCGCGCATATGGACGTGGCCGGCGGTGATCTGTTCCAGCAAACCATGCAAAAAATCTACCTGGCCTACGAAGAAGCGTGCGCCCGCGGTGGCCTGGTGGATTTCAATGAAATGCTGCTGCGGGTGCTGGAGTTGTTCCGCGACAACGATGACCTGCGCGGACATTATCAGCGTCGTTTCCGACACATCCTGGTGGATGAGTTCCAGGACACCAACTCGATCCAGTACGCCTGGCTGCGCCTGCTGACCAGCAGCGACAACGCCGCCACCATCGTGGGTGACGATGACCAGTCCATTTACGGCTGGCGCGGCGCCAAGATCGAAAACATCCACAAGTTCAGCCGTGACTTCGCGGATACCCGTACCGTGCGGCTGGAACAGAACTACCGTTCCACCAGTACCATTCTTAACGCCGCCAATGCGGTGATCAGCTTCAACAGTGACCGACTCGGCAAGGAGCTGTGGACCGACGGTGGCGAAGGCGATCCGATTCGTGTCTATGCCGGCTTCAACGAAGTGGACGAAGCGCGTTTCATTGCCAGCAAGGTGGAAAGTCTGAGCCAGGAGGGCATGGCACGGCGGGAAATGGCGGTGCTGTATCGCTCCAACGCCCAGTCGCGGGTGCTTGAAGAAGCGTTTTTGCAGAGCGGCATTCCTTACCGTATCTACGGCGGTCAGCGCTTCTTCGAACGGGCTGAGATCAAGAACGCCCTGGCGTATCTGCGGTTGCTCAACAACCGCCGCGCCGACGCCGCCTTCGAGCGGGTGGTGAACACCCCTACCCGGGGCATCGGCGCCAAGACCCTGGAAGTGCTGCGCGATCTCGCCCGCCAGCGCGGCGTACCGCTCTGGGACGCGGCGGCGGCGCTGATCAACGAGCGCCTGTTGACCGCCCGGGCCGGCAACGCCCTGATCACCTTCCTCAAGCTGGTGGACCGCCTGGCGGAAGAAACCGCCGACCTGGGGCTGGCGGAAACCGCCGAGCATGTCATCGCCGCCAGCGGTTTGCTGGATTATCACGGTCAGGATAAAGGCGAGAAAGCCCAGCAGCGGCTCGATAACCTCCACGAGCTGGTCTCCGCTACCCGCCAGTTCGGTGACGAGGAAGGCGAGGAAGACCCGCTCAGTGCCTTCCTGGATCACGCCGCGCTGGAATCCGGCGAGGGCCAGGCCGATGCCCATGAAGACGCGGTGCAAATGATGACATTGCACTCCGCCAAGGGTCTGGAATTTCCGGTGGTGTTCATCACCGGCATGGAAGAAGGGCTGTTTCCCCACCAGATGTCCTCGGACGATCCGGTTCGCCTGGCCGAGGAACGGCGGCTTTGCTATGTGGGCCTCACCCGCGCCATGCGCGAGCTGTATCTGACCCACGCGGAAAGCCGGCGTCTGTACGGCAACGAAACTCTGAATCCGCCGAGCCGCTTTCTACGCGAAATCCCCGCCGAGCTGGTGGAAGAGGTACGTGCCCGGGCCGGCTTCAGCCGCCCGATCGGTGGCGGCGGTGGGGGGCCGCGCCAACAGGACGCCAATGGTATTGTATTGGGGGCGCGCGTTATGCATCCCAAATTTGGTGAAGGCACGGTGCTGCATTTCGAGGGCCAGGGCCCCAACGCGCGGCTGCAAATCAATTTCGACGGCGTCGGCACCAAGTGGTTGGTCAGCCAATACGCCCGTCTGGATGTCATCTAACAACAAAACGAACGGGAGAGTTGCATGGATCGTCGTAAATTTGTCTCCGCGCTGGGCCTGGGCCTGGGCGCCGCGGCACTGGCCGGTTGCGGCCAAAACGAATCCGATAACAAGCAAGCCGCCACTGGCAGCGAAGGCACGCCCGATAAGGCGGCGCCGGAGAAAACGCTGGAGTGGAAGCTGGTCACCGCCTGGCCGAAAAACTATCCGGGCCTGGGTACCGGTGCCAATCGCTTCGCCGAGCGGGTCAACGCCATGTCCGGGGGGCGCCTGACCATTAAGGTGCACGGCGCCGGCGAACTGGTGCCGGCCATGGGGGTGTTCGATGCGGTCCGTGACGGCAGCGCTGAAATGGGGCATTCCGCGTCTTACTATTGGAAAGGCAAGCATCCGGCCACGCCGTTTTTCACCGCGGTGCCGTTCGGGCTCACCGCCCAGGAGTTGAACAGTTGGGTCAACTTCGGCGGCGGCCAGGAACTGTGGGATGAGCTGTACGCGGAATTCGGCCTTAAGCCGCTGCCATGCGGCAACAGTGGCACCCAGATGGCTGGTTGGTTCCGTAAGGAAATCAACAGCCTCGAAGACATCAAAGGCCTCAAGATCCGTGCCCCGGGCCTGGCCGGCGAAGTGATGCAGCGGATCGGTGCCACGCCGGTACAGATGCCCGGCGGCGAGGTGTTCACCTCAATGCAGACCGGCGCCCTGGACGCCGCCGATTGGGTCGGCCCCTATAACGACCTGACCTTCGGGCTGCACAAAGTGGCCAAGTACTACTACTACCCCGGTTGGCAGGAACCCGGTGCGATGCTGGAGCTGACCATCAACAAAGAGAAGTGGGACGCGCTGCCGGAAGACCTGCAGGCGATCGTTAAAAGCGCCGCCGAGGCTGAAAACCAGCACATCTACGATGAGTTCACCGCGCGCAACGCGGAAGCGCTCAAGCAACTGGTGGATGAACACGGTGTTCAGATGCGCCGGTTGCCCGACGAGGTGCTTCAGGCGCTGGAGAAAACCAGCCAGGAAGCGATCGAGGATCTGGTCGCCGGTAACGACCAGGCGCGCCGGATTTATGAGTCCTACCGCGGCTTCCGCGATTCGGTGATGCCGTATATTTCAGTGGCCGAGCAGTCCGCGCTCAACAGCCGCTCCATGGTGTTGGGCGACAGCTAAGCCATCAGTCCCGGGACACCGAGCGGGTACGCCCGTTCTCATCGATGGCCACGAACGTAAAGTGGCCTTCGGTGACCTTGGCCAGGCCTCCTTCGTCCTCCACGATCCACACTTCCACAAGAATCTGCATGGAGCTGCGGCCGATGTCCTGCATCTGCGTGTAGCAGCTCACCACCGCCCCCACCGGTACTGGCCGCAGGAAGGCCATGGAGTCGATCGCCACCGTGGCCACACGGCCCTTGGCGCGAGCCCGGGCGGTTACCGCGCCGGCCAGATCCATCTGCGACACCAGCCAACCCCCGAAAATATCCCCGTTCCAGTTGGCGTTCTCGGGCATCGCGATGGTTTGCAGCGCAAGAGTGCCCTGCGGCTGAGGAATGTCGTCGTTGGTCATCGTCTTGTTATCCATATAAAAGCCCCGGCAACCAGGTGGCCAGTTCCGGGAACAGCGCCAGAATGCCGAGCATCGTCAATTGAATCAGGATAAAGGGTATCACGCCTTTGTATATCTGCGAGGTGCGGACCTCCGGCGGTGCGACGCCACGCAAATAAAACAGCGCGAAACCGAACGGCGGTGTCAGAAAGGAGGTTTGCAGATTCAGCGCGATCATCACCCCCAGCCACACCGGGTCCACACCCATGGAGAGCAACACCGGTCCCACGATCGGTACGACCACGAAGGTGATCTCCATGAAATCAAGGATAAAGCCGAGCAGGAACACGATCAGCATCACCACCAGCGTGGCGCCGACCACTCCGCCAGGCAGGGCGTCAAACAGGTGCTCCACGGTCTCGTCGCCGCCGAAAGCGCGGAAAACCAGGGAAAACAGGCTGGCGCCGATCAGGATCATGAACACCATGGCGGTGACGCGGGTAGTGCTGCGCACCGTTTCACGCAGAATGTGACGGTCCAGATGACGGCTGAAAGCGGCCAGCAGGAGCGCGCCGAAGGCGCCCACGCCGGCCGCTTCGGTGGGCGTGGCCAGGCCGCCGAGAATCGAGCCCAGCACGGCGGTGATCAGCAACAGTGGCGCCACCAGGCCGCCGAGCAGGGAGGCGCTTTCGCTGACCCCGTCCACGGCGGCGTCCTCGCGCTTCATGGGCGGCGCCTGCTCCGGCTTCAAAGTGCTGATCACCACCACATAAAGCAGGTACATACTGACCAGAATCAGGCCCGGCAACAGCGCGCCGACGAACAGGTCGCCCACCGAAACCGTATCCAGGGACCACTGTCCCTGCCGTAATTGGGCTTCCTGATAGGCGGTGGACAGCACGTCGCCGAGCAACACCAGGGCGATGGAAGGCGGAATAATCTGGCCCAGGGTGCCGGTGGCGCAGATCAGGCCGGTGGCCAGCCCCGGGTTGTAGCCGTGGCGCAGCATGGTGGGCAGCGACAACAGCCCCATAGTCACCACGGTGGCGCCCACGATACCGGTGCTGGCGGCCAGCAAAGCGCCGACCAGCACAATCGCCAGCCCCAGACCGCCGGGGAACACCGCCAGCAGGCGGCCCATGCTGGCCAGCAACCGCTCCGCCACCCGCGACTTTTCCAGCATCACGCCCATGAATACGAACAGCGGCACGGCCATCAGACTGGTGTTTTCGATAATGCCGAACAGCCGGCCGGGCAAGAAAGTCAGATCGGCCATGTTCAGGGCGCCGCCGAGTAGGCCGCCGGCGGCGAATATCAGCGCCACCCCGCCCAGGCAAAACGCCACCGGGTAGCCGCTCAGCAGGGTCACGCCCACGGCCACGAACATTAGCAGTGGAATCAACTCCATGCGTCACCCTCGTCGTGGAGGTCTTCACGCGGTGGCGTGGCGCCGGCCAGCGTCAGGCCGTGGCGGATCAATTCCGCCACCGCCTGAAGGGTCAGCAGAGCGGGCATTGCCAGCAGCAGACTCTTGAGCAGGAACACCAGCGGCAAGCCGCCGTTGTCGGAGCGCTCCAGCCCGGCCCAGCTACGCAGCACATAGTTGAAGCTGAGCCCGAAAATGGCCGCGCACACCGGCAGCAGCAGAAACAGCGTGCCGAGGATGTTCACCAGTGCCCGCCGACGCGGGCTGAAATGCTGATAGAACACGTCCACCCGAACGTGCTCGTCCAGGGCCAGAGCGTAGGCGGCGCCGAGCATGAACAGGGCGCCGTGCAAGTAAGTGACGCTTTCCTGCAGGGCGATATTGCCGATACCGAAGCCGTAGCGCAGCACTACCACCAGCACCATCAACAGCACCATGGCCAGGGAAAACCAGGCGCACAGGTGCCCGACGCCGCAGGTAAAGGCGTTCAGGCGCTGTTGCCAGCGTTTCAGGTGGTGCAGGCGTTGTGGGGTCAATTTGGCCTCGCCGGGATATCGAATCCGGCGCGATTATACGGATGATGGGCGTCCGGGTCAGCAAATCCGGGGTGGCGCTCCGGATTTCAGCGGGTGCGCGGATTGCCATGGTTATGTAATGTTGCTGTCACATTCCGCCTCTAGCATGCGTCATGCCTGAAGAGAAGAAGCCGGGTTGGGACCAACGCCGGCGCCATGCAACCAGGAGGCTAACAGTGAAATTTCAAATGAAAGCGACTCTCGTCGGCGCCGCCGCCGCCGTGGCCCTCGCCAGTGCCCCGGCCACCGCGATCGCCCGTGACACCGTTTCCATCGTGGGTTCTTCCACGGTATACCCGTTCGCCACTACCGTGGCCGAGCGTTTCGGTCGTAGTGGTAACCCTACGCCGAAAATCGAATCCACCGGTTCCGGCGGCGGCCTTAAGCTGTTCTGCCAGGGCATCGGTACCCAGCATCCGGATATTACCAACGCATCTCGCCGGATGAAGAGCTCCGAGTTCGAAATGTGCCAGAAGAACGGCGTTAAAGAGATCACCGAAGTGGTTGTCGGCTATGACGGCATCGTCATCGCCAACTCCGTGGAAGGTGAAAAAGTCGACCTGACCAAGCGCGATATCTTCCTGGCGTTGGGCAAGGAAGTGCCGGACCCGAAGGGCGGCGAGAAGCTGGTTGCCAACCCGTACAAGAAGTGGAGCGATGTAAACCCGGATCTGCCGGATACCGACATCGAAGTGCTCGGCCCGCCGCCGACCTCCGGTACCCGCGACGCCTTCAACGAACTGGCCATCGAAGGCGGTTGCAAAACCTTCGACTGGATCGCCGCGATCAAGAAAGAGGACAAGAGCAAGTACAAGTCCATCTGTCGCAGCATTCGTGAAGACGGCGCCTACGTGGAAGCCGGCGAAAACGATAACTTGATCGTGCAGAAGCTGGGAGCCAACCCGGAAGCCATGGGCGTGTTCGGTTACTCCTTCCTGGATCAGAACCGCGGTAAGGTACAAGCCGCTACCATCAAAGGCGTGGAGCCGAAGATGGAAACCATCGCCAGCGGCGATTACCCGGTATCCCGCTCCCTGTTCTTCTACGTGAAGAAAGCCCACGTTGGTGTGGTACCTGGCATCGAAGGGTACATCAAGGAGTTCACCAGCGAACGCGCTTGGGGCCCGGACGGCTACCTGGTCGACAAAGGCATGATCCCGCTGCCCGACGATATGCGTTCCAAGATGGCCAAGCAGGCCCAGAGCCTCAAGAGCATGACCGGTAAAGAGCTGTAACACAGCGAGCCGACGCAGGGATGCGGAGAAGTACAAAGCCCGGTGGTTTTCAACCATCGGGCTTTCTTCGCCCGAACGCTGGGGTGAAAGAGTGAATTGATGAACTCGGTTTTTTCGCGCAAGCCTCGGGTTTGCGCGAGAAAATCACTGACTCGGAGTTGTTGGCATGCAAACAGGCAACCTTTTGTTGCTGTTGGTCGCCATGGTGGCGGGCGCCTACTACATAGGCTGGCAGCGGTCCCTGGCTCAGGCCCGGCCGCTGGGTGGCATTCGCCATCTTCAGTCGCTGCCGTTCTATTACGCCATGCGGGCGGCACTGTGGTGCGCGATCCCGGCTTTGGTGGTGCTTGGCGCCTGGCTGGTGTTCGATGATGCGATCATTCGCAGCACGGTGATGATGAGTCTGCCCGAAGAAATGCGTCCGGCCACCGAGGGCGGACGCGGCCTGCTACTCAGCCAGATTCAGAACGTCGCCAGCGGCGCCCTGCCCGCCGACTCGGTGCGTGCGGAGATTGCCGCCGCCGCGGACCGTCTGACACGTCTGCGCGGTACCAACAGCATGGCGCTCACCGTGGTGTTTATTCTTGTCGCCATGCTGGGCGGTGCCTGGGGTTGGCTTAAGATCGCGCCACAGTTACGTGCCCGCCAACAGGTGGAGCGGATCCTGCGGGTTCTGTTCATGCTCTGCGCTCTGGTGGCGATTCTCACCACCGTCGGCATTCTTATGTCGGTGATGTTTGAATCAATCCGCTTCTTCAGCCAGGTTTCGCCGGTGGATTTCCTGTTCGGTACCCAATGGAGCCCGCAGACCGCGTTGCGCGCCGACCAGGTCGCCGCGGAGGGCGCGTTCGGGGCGATCCCGCTGTTCCTGGGGACCTTGCTGATCTCCGCCATTGCCCTGTTAGTGGCGGTACCGGTGGGGCTGATGTCGGCGATTTATCTGGCCGAGTACGCACACCGTAATGTGCGTTCCGTGGCCAAGCCTTTGCTGGAGATTCTGGCCGGCGTTCCCACCGTGGTGTACGGCTTCTTCGCGGCGCTCACCGTGGCGCCCTTCATTCGTGGCGTCGGTGAAAGCATCGGCCTGGATGTCGCCTCGGAATCGGCGCTTGCCGCCGGTCTGGTGATGGGGGTGATGATCATCCCCTTTGTGTCCTCGATTTCCGACGATGTCATTACCGCTGTGCCGCAGGTCATGCGCGACGGCTCACTGGGGCTTGGTGCCACCAAGTCCGAGACGATCCGAAAAGTGGTGTTCCCGGCCGCGTTGCCGGGGATCATGGGCGGCATTCTGCTGGCCGCGTCGCGCGCTATCGGGGAAACCATGATCGTGGTGATGGCCGCCGGGCTCGCCGCCAATCTCACCGTCAATCCGCTGGAAGCGGTCACCACCGTGACCGTGCAGATCGTAACCTTGCTCACCGGTGACCAGGAATTCGACAGCGCCAAGACGCTGGCCGCGTTCGCCCTCGGCCTGATGTTGTTCATCACCACCTTGCTGCTCAATGTGGTGGCGCTGCACATCGTCAAGAAGTACCGGGAGCAGTACGAATGAACCCATTGTTAACACTCAACCGGGAGGCGGCGTAATGAGCGAGACCACGGCCAAGGTGCGTGAAAGTCTGGCCCGACGCTATCGGCAGGAAAAACGCTTTCAGGCCTATGGCATCGTATCCATAGCCATCGGTTTGATGGCGCTGCTGATCCTGTTCACCGACATCATTGGAAAAGGCCACAGTGCCTTCTTCGAACATTACGTTCAGCTTGAGGTGACGCTCGACAGGGATACCCTGGGTATCGACGACGCCAGCGACAAAGAGCAGCTTAACTACGCCAACTTCGGTGGTGTGATCAAAGAGGCGTTGCGCCAGCGTTTTCCGTCCGTGGACGATCGTCAGCAGCAGCGCCAGCTCTACGCACTGGTCAGCAGCGGCGCCAGTTATAACCTGCGCGATGAGTTGCAAGCCAACCCCGGTCTGCTGGGCGGCACCCGTGATCTATGGCTGCTGGCCGATGATGATGTGGACCTGTATCTGAAGACGTCGCAGCGTAAGCGTCCCGAAGCACGTCTGGGTGATCAGCAAAAACAGTGGATCGAGGATTTGGAAGCCGCCGGCGATACCGATAAACGCTTCAATGCCTCTTTCTTCACCCACGGTGATTCTCGTGAGCCGGAATTGGCGGGTATTTGGAGCGCCATTGTCGGCTCCTTCTTCACCATGATCGTCACGCTCTGCCTTTCTTTTCCGATCGGCGTGGCGGCGGCGATTTATCTGGAAGAGTTCGCGCCGCGTAACCGCTTCACCGATTTCATTGAGGTTAACATCAACAATCTGGCGGCGGTGCCTTCGATCATTTTCGGTCTGCTCGGCCTGGCGATTTTTATCAATCTGTTCGGGTTTCCCCGCTCGGTGCCTCTGGTTGGTGGCCTGGTGCTGACGCTGATGACGCTGCCCACCATCATCATAACCAGCCGCGCTTCGATAAAAACGGTGCCGCCGTCGGTTCGCGAGGCGGCGTTGGGGCTGGGCGCATCGAAAATGCAGGTGGTCCTGCATCACGTTCTGCCACTTGCTCTGCCCGGCATGCTCACCGGCGCCATTATCGGTATGGCCCAGGCACTCGGCGAAACCGCGCCCCTGCTGCTGATCGGCATGGTCGCCTTCATCGTGGACATCCCTGGTGGCCCCGTTGATCCGTCCACGGTGTTGCCGGTGCAAATTTATCTGTGGGCGGACAGTCCGGAGCAATCCTTCGTTGCCATGACTTCGGCGGCGATCATGGTTTTGCTCGCCTTCCTGATCACCATGAACACCCTGGCGGTAATACTGCGCAAGCGCCTTGAGCGCCGCTGGTAAGGAGAGGAACATGGATACGGCTCAACAACTGGACAACCGCGACCGCGCCAATGATGATGCGGCGAAGCCTCCGTTCGATGTGGAAGAAAGATCAATGCAGGATACTCCTTACCCGGAAAAAACCGTGGGCAAGCCGTTCGTGGACGCACCCAAGATGCGGCTGCGTAACGTTAACGTCTTCTATGACGACAACCAGGCGATCCACGATGTCAGTCTGGATATCGGTAAGAACGAGGTGATTTCGCTGATCGGGCCCTCCGGTTGCGGTAAATCCACCTTCCTGCGTTCACTCAATCGCATGAACGACACCATCGACATCTGCCGGGTGCGTGGTGATCTGCAGCTCGACGACCAGGACCTCTATGACCCCAAGTTGGACGTGGTGGAACTGCGCGCCCGGGTCGGCATGGTGTTCCAGAAGCCCAACCCTTTTCCCAAGTCGATCTACGATAACGTCGCCTACGGGCCGCGCTTGCATGGCCTGGCCGACAAGAAATACGACCTGGATGGCATCGTCGAGAACAGCCTGCGCAAGGCCGGTCTCTGGAACGAGGTGAAAGATCGTCTGCACTCACCGGGCACCGGTCTCTCCGGCGGTCAGCAGCAGCGCCTTTGTATTGCCCGGACCATCGCGGTGAGTCCGGAAGTGGTCCTGATGGATGAGCCCTGCTCGGCCTTGGACCCGATCGCCACTGCCAAGATTGAAGAACTGATCGACGAACTCACTGAGTCCTACACCATCGCCATCGTCACCCATTCCATGCAGCAGGCGGCGCGCGTGTCCCACCGCACCGCCTACTTCCACCTGGGTCGGCTGATCGAAGTGAACGACACCGAGACCGTCTTCACCAAACCCGAGCACGAGCTCACGGAAGCCTATATAACCGGCCGCTTCGGCTAAGGCCAACGGGTCCAAGGAGAAACAACATGGATCGCATGCATTTTGGTCAGCACAGCTCCTCGCAATTCAATGAGGCGCTGGAATCCATCCGTAATCATCTGATGGAGATGGGCGGCCTGGTTGAAAAACAGGTAGTGGATGCCCTGGAGGCGCTGCTGCACGCCGATTCCGCGCTCGCGGAAAAAGTGCTTACCACCGAAGACAAGGTCGACGATCTGGAAATCCAGATCGACGAAGAGTGTGCCCGAGTGCTGGCGCTGCGCCAGCCGGCGGCCTCCGACCTGCGCCTGATTATCGCCGTTTCCAAAGCGGTGTCCGATCTTGAACGCATCGGTGACGAGTCCGCCAAAATCGCCGCCATGGCGCTGCAATTGGCCCAGGAAGGCGAATCGCCGCGCGGCTACGTGGAGGTCCGCCACATCGGCAACCACGTGCGTAATATGCTTCGCGACACCTTGGATGCTTTCGCGCGTTTCGACGCCGATAAGGCCGTGGAAGTGGCCGCCGAGGATTCCGAGGTGGATCTTGAATATCGCTCCGCCATGCGTGCGCTGGTCACCTTCATGATGGAAGATCCGCGTGCCATCTCGCGGGTGCTCAACATCATCTGGTCGCTGCGTGCCCTGGAGCGCATCGGTGACCACGCCCGCAACATCGGCGAGCAGGTGATCTTCCTGGTTAAAGGCACCGACGTGCGTCACATTTCCATCGACGAGATGGAAAAGGAAGTCCGCAAAAAAGACTGACCCTGTGCGAGCGGGCCTAGCCCGCGAAAGGCCGGCTCCGCCGGCCGGCAAAGAAGGTTGCCCCGCAGAATTCGAGGGCCCTTGGCAGTAGGGTCTTTTTCCTCTAATATATCCGTAATTCCGAATATACGAATATAGGCAGCCCGCAAACACCATGACCGACCTTTCCGCCACCAAACTTTGCAAATGTCTCGGCGATGACCTGCGTCTGAGCTTGGTGTGCCTGATGGACGCGCAGCGGGAAATCTGTGTCTGCGACCTGGTGGACGCCCTGGACGCGCCGCAGTCCACCATTTCCCGCCATCTCGCGCAGCTCCGCCAGTGTGACCTGGTGGTGGCCCGGCGGGAGGGCACCTGGATGCATTACCGCCTGAACCCCGAGCTGCCGCAATGGGCGCTTACCGTCATCAATACCCTGGCCAAGCCGGCCCGGGAGCAATTGGGCTTGCCGGTATCCGCGGCAAGCTGCTGTTAGTTCCAGCAACGGAGACCCCTCATGGAACAACCACTGAAACTGCTTTTCCTGTGTACCGGTAACTCCTGCCGATCAATCATCGGCGAAGCGCTCGTCAACCACCTCGGTGACGGCCAGATCGTCGCCCGCAGCGCCGGTAGCCAGCCCACCGGCCGGGTTCATCCCCGCGCTCTGGCGGTGTTGCAGCGCCACGGCGTGCCGGTGAACGAGCCGTCTTCCAAGTCCATGGATGATCTCGAAGGCGAGCACTTCGACGCCATTGTCACGGTGTGTGACGCGGCCGCCGGAGAAGCCTGCCCGGTATGGTTGTCCGATGCCGCCAAGGTTCACTGGGGCATTGCCGATCCCGCTGCCGTGGGCGGCGACGACGCCACGGTGGAGGCCGCCTTTGAAGACACCTTTGATCAACTGCGCCGTCGCGTTGACGCCTTGGTTGATCTGGATCTGGCGACCACCAATCCATTGGGGCTGACCGCCTCCATGCAGAAAATCCACCGGGATCTTTGTTAATTTCCACGCAGTAAGGGACTAAGTCGATGCCGTTCTTTGAGCGTTTTCTCAGCGTCTGGGTGGGGCTGGCTATTGTTGCTGGCGTCTCGCTGGGCCTGGCGGCGCCGGGTCTGTTCCAGGCCGTCGCCGCTTTCGAGGTGGCCCATGTGAACCTGGCGGTGGCGGTGTTCATCTGGGTGATGATCTACCCGATGATGATCCAGATTGATTTCGCCGCCATGAAGCGGGTCGGCGACCGGCCCAAGGGCTTGTTGTTGACCCTGGTGGTGAACTGGTTGATCAAGCCGTTCACCATGGCCGCTTTGGGCTGGTTGTTTTTCAAGGTGCTGTTCGCCGATATGGTGGACCCGCAAACCGGCAGTGAATACATCGCCGGCATGATCCTGCTGGGTGTGGCGCCGTGCACCGCCATGGTGTTCGTATGGAGCCACCTGACCAAAGGCGATGCCAACTACACCCTGGTCCAGGTATCGGTAAACGACGTGATCATGGTGTTCGCCTTCGCGCCGATCGCGGCACTGCTCCTCGGCGTCAGCGATATCACCGTGCCCTGGGACACCCTGGTGCTGTCCACGGTGCTGTACGTGCTGCTGCCGCTGGTGGCCGGGGCGCTTACCCGCCGCTGGTTGAGCGGGCGTGGTGGTGAGAAAGCGGTGGACGACTTCGTCCACACCCTCAAGCCGGTGAGTATTCTCGGTCTGCTGGCCACGGTGGTGCTGTTATTCGGCTTCCAGGCGGAAACCATCCTGGCTAAGCCCCAGGCCATTGTGCTGATTGCCATTCCACTGCTGATCCAGACCTACGGAATCTTTGTCATCGCCTTCATCGCCGCGCGCTGGTTGCGCTTGCCCCATAACGTGGCCGGCCCGGCCTGTCTGATCGGCACCTCCAACTTCTTCGAGCTGGCCGTGGCCGTGGCCATCAGCCTGTTCGGTCTGTCATCCGGCGCGGCTCTGGCAACGGTGGTGGGGGTGCTGGTCGAGGTGCCGGTAATGCTGTCGTTGGTGGCGATCGTTAATCGCACCAAGCACTGGTTTGACGAGTAGTCACAGGCTTGCAGTTCGCAGCCGATTTAAGGAATTCGAAAATGTCCGATTTGCCCAACATCGACAATGAGTGCTTCCAGGCGCCGAATGCCGACGCTGTATTCCGGGATCGCCCGACATCTCATAAGCCCCGTATTCTGCTGCTGTACGGTTCATTGCGGGACCGTTCCTTCAGCCGCCTGGTGGTGGAAGAGGCGGCGCGCTTGCTGGACGCCATGGGCGCCGAAACGCGTATCTTCGATCCGCGCGGCCTGCCGTTGCCGGATGCGGAACCGGCGGAGCACCCCAAGGTGGCTGAACTGCGCGAGCTGGCGCAGTGGTCCGAGGGCATGGTGTGGTGTTCACCGGAGCGTCATGGCGCCATGACCGGCATCATGAAGGCGCAAATTGACTGGATACCTCTTGCCCTGGGCGGCGTGCGTCCGACCCAGGGCAAGACCTTGGCGGTGATGCAGGTATCCGGTGGCTCCCAGTCGTTCAATACCGTGAATCATTTGCGCGTGCTGGGTCGCTGGATGCGCATGGTGACGATCCCTAATCAATCATCGGTACCGAAAGCCTTTCTTGAGTTCGGGGACGACGACCGGATGAAACCTTCCCCCTACTATGATCGAATAGTCGACGTCGTGGAGGAGCTGGTGAAATTCACTCTTCTGATCCGTGATCGAAGCGACTACCTCACTGATCGCTATTCCGAGCGCAAGGAGAGCGTGCAAGAGGTCTCCCGCCGGGTTAATCAGCGCGCCATGTAAAGTCATTATTGCCGCCAGAAGGGGAAGCCATGCTGTCCAGAACGCTGTCACGCTTCCCGTTGGCGGTGATTGTCGCCGCTCAGTTCCTGGGCACGTCGCTGTGGTTTAGTGTCAATGGCGTAGGCCTGTCTTTGAGCCAGGAGCTGGGGCTCACCGAAACCGACCTGGGACGCCTTACCATGGCCACTCAGGCGGGTTTTATTCTCGGCACTTTGACGCTGGCCGCCACCGGTTTGGCCGACCGTTTTCGCGCCAGCCTGGTGTTCACCCTGGCCGCGGTTCTGGGCGCGGTGTGCAACGGCGCCTTCGTGCTGGCGGCGCCGCATCCCGGCTTCTCCTTGTGGATGCGGTTCGCTACCGGCCTGTGTCTGGCCGGCATTTATCCATTGGGCATGAAGCTGGTAATCAGTTGGACGCCGCGCCATACCGGCGCCGCCCTGGCGTGGTTGGTGGGGATGTTGACGCTGGGTACCGCCGCGCCGCATTTGCTGCGTGGCGCCACCTTGGGGTTGCCCTGGCAGTGGCCGCTGCTGCTGGCGTCCGCTCTGGCGTTGTTGGCGGCGTTGCTGATCCGCGCCTTGGGCGACGGGCCTCATTTGCCGCCGCCCGCCGCCAAGCAACGTCTGCGTGACGGTTTCGCCGCGTTTCGCAACCAGGATTTCCGCGCCGCCGCGTTTGGCTACTTCGGGCACTGCTGGGAACTGTACGCCTTCTGGACCTTGACGCCGCTGCTGGTGGCCCGAGAGCTGGACCGGCTGGGCGGCGGTCAGGGGCTGGTCCCCTGGGGGGCGTTCCTGGTGATCGCGCTGGGGTTGCTGGGTTGTGTTTACGGCGGTGCGGTCAGCCGGCGGCGCGGTAGCCTTTGGGTGGCGCGGGCGGCGCTCGCCGCCTCCGGCCTGCTGTGCTTGCTGTACCCGCTGCTGGGAAGTCTGTCCCCTTTTATTTTGCTGGCGTTGTTGCTGTTCTGGGGTTTCTTCGTGATCGCCGATTCACCGCAGCTTTCCGCGCTGGCCGCCGCCAGCGCGCCCCGTGAACGGGTCGGCTCGACGCTGGCGGTGATGAACGCGGTGGGCTTCGCGTTAACGATACCCGCCATCTATCTGGTCTCGGAGCTGTGGTCAGAGTGGGATCTGCGGGTCGCCTGGTTGCTGCTGCCCGGCCCGCTAGTGGGATTGTTTTATCTTTTCCGTGGGCGTCCTGAGTAGCGCCACTACAGCAGGGATTGCAAAGCCACCGTGACATTGTCCGCATCGTCACCGAGCCAGAGCTGGCCATCCTGGAGCAACGCGTTCAGCCGCATCTGTCGGCGGGCGAGAGCGGCCAGGGCGGTTTCGCTCTCCGGCATCACTCGTAACACGGTGAGGTTGTCGAAGCGTCGCAGCTTGCCGCCCAGGGCGTCACGCCAGGCCAGCGGCGCCTGGCGGCCGTAGGCGTAGACGGTTACCGAGCGGGCCAGGCCGCAGGCTTTGCGCAGGCGTTTTTCGTCGGGCATGCCGAGCTCGATCCAGTCATCCAGGGTGCCGTCCGGCTGGTGCCGCCACAGGTCCGGTTCGTCGGGGGACGACAACCCGCGGGTGAAGCTCAGATCTTCATGCGCATGGCGGGCGAAGGCCATCAAGCGCAGCATCATGCGCGCCTCGGTTTCGGAGGGATGCAGCGCCACCGTCAGGTTGTGGGTGGCGTAGTAATCCCGGTCCATGTCCGAGACGGTCAACTCGGCTTTGTAGATGGTGGCGGTCAGGGCCATGGTAAGGCTCGCTGGCAGGCCTGCACGCCACACGCATGCAGGCAACTAGAGTAAAGCCCAAACGCCAAAGGCGATGAACAGGGCCGCGCTGACCCGGTGGGCCCAACGCTCGAAACGCTCGCCGGCGAGGCGGTGGGCCACCCAGATCACCGGCAGGTTGGCGGCGATCATACCCGCTGTGGTGCCGAGAAGCACCGGCCAGAATTCCTGGAAACGTACCGCCAGGGCCACCGTGGCCACCTGGGTCTTGTCGCCGATCTCGGCGATAAAGAACAGTATCAGGCTGGTCAGGAAGGGGCCGAAGCGGAACCGCTCGTCTACGCCCTCGTCCTTGTCGGGAATCAGCATCCACAGGCCCAGGGCGATGAAGCTGCCGCCCAGAATCCAGGTCAGCCAGTCCGTGGGGATGGCGTCGGCCAGCCAGTCGCCGAACCAGACACTGAGGCCGTGGTTGACCAGGGTGGCGATGATAACGCCGGCGAGAATCGGCCAGGGTTTACGGAAACGGCACACCAGCGCCAGCGACAAAAGCTGGGTTTTATCGCCGATTTCGCCGACCGCGACCAGTACAGCGGAAGAGAGAAAAGCGTCCAACGGAAAGCCTTACGGGGGCGGGATCAAACGATTACCAGAGACACTGTCCACCGATCCCGCCCCCGCGGAATGCAGACAATGTCTCAGGTCTCGTCGATCCATCCGCCGGTGCGGCGGAGGACACGGCCACCATGCGCATTGAGGCGCAAATATGTTGACGACCGTCCAGGGTGGGGACACCCGGGTGACTACTCCCCCAAGACGGTCGAAACCATAGCCACGGTAGGGATTTAAATCAAGCTCCGAACAGCCAGCCGCTGATCAACCGACCCGGCGCCAGGGTGCCCAGCCCGGCGCCCACCAGCCCCAGGTAGGCGCCCACCAGGAAATTACGGTGCGTAGTCAGTTGCCGGCGTCGCACCGCCAGCATTGAGATCGCCAAGCACACCAGTATCCACACGGACAACAGATGTATCACGCTGAACGGCCCCAGCAGCGCCAGGCCGCCGCTCAGCCAGAAGGAGGACACCGCCGTGACCGCCATCGCCAGCACCCAGGACCAGCCGAGCCAGCGATGCCGCCGCGAACCCTTCGCGGACAGCAACTGCACGGCACCGAAAACCAGCGCCCAGAGCGCCGCCAGCAGATGAATCCAGACCGCCACCATCCTACGTCCTCCCCCCGGCGGGCTAGGCCCGTGCCGGCTTAATGTGTATGCTGTGAACATAAGATAGAAAAGGATGTGTACAGTGTCAACATCAAAGAAAGACGCGCCCACGAACCGCTACCACCACGGTGATCTGCGCCGTGCCCTGGTCGACCAGGCCCTGATGCTGCTGGCGGAAAGCGGCGACGGCGGCTTCAGCCTGCGCGAGCTGGCCCGGCGGGTGGGCGTCACCGCCAACGCCAGTTACCGGCACTTCGCCAACAAGGACGCGTTGCTGCAGGCGCTGGCGTCGGAGGGGTTCCGGCGCCTCAGCGCCGCCCAGCGCGACGCCGAAGCACAGGCGGCGGACGAGGAAAAGTTGCTGGCCGGGGGGCGCAGTTATCTTCGCTTCGCCCACGCCAATCCGGCGCTGTTCCGACTGATGTTCAGCGTGATTCCGCCGCACCGCCGTGGGGACGAATTGAGCGAGGCCTCGCAGGCCGCGTTCGAGACCCTGCGCCAGGCGGTGGCCCGGGGCTGGCCCGGTGACGCCCCCGACCCCGCCCGCGTGACCCGGGCGGCGCTGCGCGCCTGGGCGCTGGTGCACGGGCTGGGCCAATTGCTGCTGGACGGCCAACTGGACTGGCTGCAAGAGGACCCGCTGGGGCTCGCGGAGGCGGTGCTGGCGGACACCGTCTAGCGGTATACTGCCGGCCCACGTCAGGAGAGCCCCATGAGCGACGACCGCTTCCTCGATATCGAAACCAAGCTGGCCTACCAGGAAGACCTGGTGGCCAGCCTTAATCAGATCGTCAGTGCCCAGCAGCGCAAGCTCGACGAGCTGGAAGCCGCCTACCGCAAGCTGGTCGACCGGGTGGTGGAACAGAGTGAAGAGCTGGCCGCCCTGCGCATTGAGGATGCCCCTCCACCGCACTATTGAAGACGGAAGCTAGCCGTTCGCTAGCGCGGTGGGTTTACTCACCAGGCGGCCGGGCGGGAAATGGCAGGTGAAGCTGCTGCCTTTGCCCAGCTCGCTTTTGATTTCCAGCTTGCCGTCGTGGCGGATCATCACATGCTTGACGATCGCCAGGCCCAGGCCGGTGCCGCCGGTCTGCGTGACACGGCTGTTGTCCGGCCGGTAGAAGCGTTCGGTGAGCCGTGGAATGTGCGCCGGGTCGATGCCGATGCCATTGTCGCGCACCGACAGATGGGCGCCACGATTGTCTTGCCACCAGTGGATGCTGATCTTGCCGTTGTCCGGCGTGTATTTCACCGCGTTGACGATCAGATTGCCGAAGGCGCTTTCCAGTTCCGCCGGGTTGGCCACCAGGCGGGCATTGTCTGGTACGTCCAGTTCAATGGTCTGGCTTTTCTCCGGCGCCAACGCCAGCGCGCTTTCGCGCATGCGCTGCAGCATGCCGTGTACCGCCACCGCCTGCTGCAGGTTGTCCGCTTCGGTGTTTTCCAGGCGCGATAACAGCAGCAGATCCTGCACCAACGCCTCCATGCGCTGGCTTTGCGCGTCCATTTGGGTGAGCGCCCGGCGCAGCCGGCCCTGCTCTTCGGGCACCGTGTCCAAGAGGGTTTCCAAATAGCCTTTGAGCACTGTGAGCGGGGTTTTCAACTCATGACTGACGTTGGCAACGAAATCCTTGCGCATCTGTTCCAGGTGATGAATGCGGGTCACATCCCGGGCCAGAATCAACTGATCACCAACGCCGAATTCCGTGATGCGTAGCTGCAGAATGCGGTTGTCATTCACCGGCGAGGGGATTTCCAGCGGCTCGCGGAAATCGCCTTGGGCGAGGTAATCCGTAAAGCGAGGGTGGCGGATCAGGTTAGTGAGCGGCTGGCCCAGGTCCTTGTCGGTGCGAAAGCCGAGATGGCGGGCCGCGGCGTGGTTCCAGTATTCCAGATAGCCGTGTTGGTCGATCAACACTACCACGTCTTCCAGGGCGTTCACCGACTGCTGGGCGCGCACGATAATGCCCTGCAGATTGTCCTGGGCGCGCCGTTCTTTTCTGAATAAATGCTCCAGGCGGGTGTAGAACTCTCCCCACAGTCCGACGCTGTCCGGCGGTTCGGTGTGTTCTTCACGCACCAGCCAGGCATACAGCGCGAACAACTGGCGGGTGCTCCAGATAATATACAGCGCCAGGCCCGCCACCAGCGGCCAGACACTGCCCAGCGCCAGACACACCGCCACGGAGACCGCCACCAGGATGACGATCCGGTTCACTTCCTTGCCGAGACTGGCTTTCATGCCCGCCGGATCTTTCATCTACCGCCCTTCCGGCTGTGCTGGCCCCGTATCGCGGGGCCGATGGTTACGAGGCCTGGCTGGATTTCACCGAGAACCGGTAGCCGGTGCCGCGCACGGTCTGGATAAAACCATCGAAGCCGTGCGGAGACAGCGCTTTGCGCAGACGCCGGATATGCACATCAATGGTCCGGTCTTCCACATACACATTGGCGCCCCACACTTGATCGAGCAACTGGGTGCGGGAATAGGCCCGCTCCTGGTGGCTCATGAAAAACTCCAGCAGCCGGTACTCGGTGGGGCCCATATCCACCGGGTCACCGTTGGCGCTGATGCGGTGGCTGACCGGGTCCAGGCACAGGCCGTCCACGTCGATGGCTTTCTCCGCCGCCACCACCGAGGTGCGGCGCAGTACCGCCTTGATGCGTGAAATCAGCTCGCGGGTGGAGAACGGCTTGGTGATGTAGTCGTCGGCACCCACATCCAGCCCCTGAATCTTGTTGTCCTCTTCGCTCTTCGCGGTGAGCATGATGATCGGCACCTCGGCGGTGGCGTCTTCGCGCTTGAGGCGCCGCGCCAGCTCGATGCCGCTCACCGACGGCAGCATCCAATCCAGCAGCACCAGATCCGGCCGTTCATCGACAATGTACTCATGGGCGCGCTGGGCGCTGTCCGCCTCAAGCACGTCAAAGTCCGCCAGCTCCAGCGCCACCGCGACCATTTCGCGGATCGCCGGCTCGTCGTCAACAATCAGAATGCGGTTTCGGGACATGGTTTCTTCTCTGGGGTTGCCCGTTTAAGTGCCCCTATTACATTGCCTTTTTATGACATGATGATGACAACTTTGCACGATTCATGTCGCGCCGATCAGTCCGGCCGGGCTGTCAGGCGCCGGCGCCCGCCAGCAGGTACTGGAAATAGAGCCCGGCGAACACGCTGGCGCCGGCCCAGTGATTGCTGAGAAACGCATGAAAGCAGGGCCAGGGTTCACGGTAGCGAATGCGCCATTGCTGGGGAATGAAGCCCGCCGCCATGCCGGCCAGCCCCAGATACCAGGGCCAGGCGAAACCGAGCCGCTGGCCGAGTATGTAGAGCGCCACCAGCGTCAGCACCTGCAGCGCCCCCACCATGACCTTGTCCAGATCGCCGAACAGGATGGCGGTGCTCTTAATACCTACCTTGAGGTCGTCCTCCCGGTCGCACATGGCGTATTCGGTGTCGTAGGCCACGGTCCACAGCAGATTGGTGATGAACAGCAGCCAGGCAATTTCCGGCACGCTCTCGGTTTCCGCCGCGAACGCCATCGGGACCGCCCAACTGAAGGCGGCGCCCAGGAACAGTTGTGGCAGATAGGTGAATCGTTTGGTGAACGGATAAAGCACCGCCAGCCCCAGGCCGCCGAACGACAGCACAACGGTAAAGCGGTTGAGGAACAGCACCAGCACCAGCGCCATCAGGCCCAAACCGCAGAACAGTACCAGCGCCTGGCGGGCGGACAGGGCACCGGTGGCCAACGGTCGTCCCCGGGTGCGCGCCACATGGCCGTCGTAGTCGCGGTCGGCGAAATCGTTGATCACGCAGCCGGCGGCGCGCATCACGAACACGCCGAGCACGAAAATAACAATGTGCTTGAGGCTGGGGGTGCCCGCGCCGGCGATCCACAGCGCCCACAGGGTGGGCCACATCAGCAGCATACTGCCGATAGGCCGGTCCAGGCGCATTAATTGAATCCAGGGCCAGAGAGGGGGGTAGCGGTGTTCCACGAAGGCCAGCATAGGCGTCCTCAGCGATCCATTTCCTCGACCAGTTGCCACAGCGTGGGCAAGAAATGCTCGGCCACCAGCAGTGGCCGGCCACGCTTGATAAACCGGGATTGTCGCCCCCAACAGGACGCCTGACCAGAGGGCAATACGCCGTAGCGGACCCAGACCCGGTCGCGGTGGGCCGCCGGCCGGCGGTACAGCTCACTGCCCAACGAGCGGCTGCCCATATGGCCCAGGCTGCGGTTGGCGCCGCCCAGGCTGGCCAGCGGTAACACGCTGCGTGCCTCCACTACCGGTTGATCGTCGACCAGCAGGGTGACTTCTCGCACCAGGGCGCGGCCCCGGCCCACCTGCCCCAGTAATTGCTGCTCGGCCAGGGTCGGGCGGATGATACGATCACCACGGGGCGCTACCCGAAACGCGCCTTGCAAGCGCAGGCGGGCGGTCAGGGAACCGGGGTCGGCCAGCCAGTCGCGCATCCGCGGCGGCAGGCGCAGGCGTTCCTGGGGGCGCCAGCGGTGATCGGCGCGCAGGGCGGTATCGGACATAGTGGGCGGTACGGACATGGTGACTCGCTTGGCTCGCGCTAGGCGCGGGTTCTCAAGCGCGCGACTATGGCCCATGGAAAGCGGATCGGCAAGCCGGCGGCACGAACCCTGCTTGCCCCAGAGTGCGCGGTGGCCCGAGAGCAACGCTACCATTATCCGCTGTCATTGATTTTTCACGCGCCCGTGGATACGTTAGCGGCCCCTGGAAGGGCCCGCGTAGCCGGGCCCGGCTCCCCCGACCAGATGAGGTTCAGCATGAAAAAATGGGAATGCGTGGTTTGCGGCTTTATTTACGACGAAGAAGAAGGCCTGCCTGAAGAAGGCATTGAACCCGGTACCAAATGGGACGACATCCCCGACGATTGGGTCTGCCCGGACTGCGGCGTCGGCAAAGAAGACTTCGAGATGGTAGAACTCTGAGACAGGACACTCCCATGAACCCAATCGTGATCATCGGCTCCGGCCTGGCCGGTTTTAATACCGTCAAGGAATTCCGCAAGCTGGATAAGGAAACGCCGTTGGTGGTGCTCACCGCCGACGACGGGCGCAATTACTCCAAGCCCATGCTTTCCACCGGTTTCACCAAGGAAAAAACCGCCGATGAATTGGCCATGGCGAGCCCCGAGCAGGTAGCGGAACAGTTCAACGTCACGGTACGTACCGGCATCCATGTGGCCGGCATCGACACCGAAAAACAACGCGTGCTGCTGCCCGATGACCACCTGGACTACAGCAGCCTGGTGCTGGCCCTGGGCGCGGATACCTGGACACCGCCGCTGGAAGGCGATGCCGTGGGCGAGGTGTTCTCGGTCAACGACCTGATGGATTACGGCCGTTTCCGTCAGGCCCTTGACGGCAAGCGCGAGGTCACCATTCTCGGCGGCGGCCTGATCGGCTGCGAGTTCGCCAACGACCTCTCCAACGGCGGCTTCCAGGTGAGCCTGGTGGAACCCATGGGCCGCTGCCTGCCGATGTTGCTGCCGCAGCCGGCGTCCGCCGCCGTCGGTCGCGGTCTCGAAGACCTGGGCGTGCGCTTTCATTTCGGTCCGTTGGCTAAAGCCGTGCACTACGGTAAGGACAACCCGGAGAAGCTGGTCACGGAACTGTCCGACGGCACGCACCTGGAATCCGACGTGGTGCTTGCCGCCATCGGCTTGCGTCCGCGCATCGGTATCGCCAAGGACGCCGGCCTGCGTACCAACCGTGGCATTCTCACCGACCAGAGCCTGCGTGCCAGCGCCGATAACGTGTACGCTCTGGGTGACTGCGCCGAAGTGGAGGGCCACGTACTGCCCTACGTGCTGCCGCTGATGGCGTCCGCGCGGGCCCTGGCCAAGACCCTGGCCGGTGAGCCCACCCCGGTCAGCTATGGCGTGATGCCGGTGACGATTAAAACCCCGGCCTGCCCGGTGGTGGTGTGCCCGGTGCCCGAAGAGCTGGAAGGCGACTGGGAAACCGAGGAAGACGGCAACACCGTGAAGGCCTTGTTCCGTGACCGCGACGGTAGCCTGCGCGGTTATGCCCTCACCGGCGACGCGGTGAAGGAAAAAATGAAACTCAACAAAGAGCTGCCGGCGCTGATGCCCTAGTGGTGGAGACACGATGAAATTCCGTCTGATACTGATGGTTCTGGGCTGGCGTCTCGCCTGGCTGGCCGGTCGCGACGAAGGCTTCCGCAAGCAGCTCGAGCATCGCGACGTGGTGATGCAATGGCGCACCTTCAACGGCGGTGTGGCTCGTTGGTACCATTTCCAGCCCGACCGGGTGATCAGTCGCAAGGGGCTGCACCCGGAGCCTTCCGTAACGCTCGACTTCAAAAGCGCCGATTACGCTTTCCGTACGCTCAAAGCTTCGGGCAAAAACCAGATGGCGTTCATGGAAGGCATGCAGGCCGGCGACATCAAAGTGGAAGGCGACCCCGGCCATCTGATGTGGTTCATGACGCTGATGAAGTTCATCCTTCCCAAGTGATCCGATACCACACCCACCCCATCAGCACCCCACGACTGGCCATCCACAGGTTCATGGCCAGCCACAGGCCGTGGTTGTCCCAACCGCTGGTCAGCCACCACACCGGGAAGAACAGCGCGGTGGCCAGGATCATGGTATTGCGCATTTCCCGCGCCAGGGTGGCGCCCACGAAAACACCGTCCAGCCAGAAGCCGGCGCTGGCGGTGAGCGGCAGCAGGAGCATCCACGGCAGATAGGTGCTGGCGGTGTCGCGCACTCCGGGCAGGTCGGTAAGCAGGCGGATCAGCGGGCCGCCGCCGGCGGCGAAAGCCAGCAGCGCCACCCCGGCGATGATCAGCGTCCATTTGCCGGTGGCTTTGACCGCCGCGTTCAGGCCCCGGTGGTCGCGCCGGCCGGTGGCGTCGCCCACCAGCGCCTCGGCGGCGTTGGCGAAACCGTCCAGGGTATTGCTGAGCAACAGCAGGAAGGTGATCAGCACCGCGTTGGCGGCCAGCACCGTATCGCCCAGCCTTGCCCCTTGGGCGGTGAAAAAGAAAAATACCGTCAGCAGTGCCAGGCTGCGGATAAAAATATCCCGGTTCACCGCCAGCAGCTTGAGCATCGGAGCCATCTGTTTGAGCGCGCCGGTCGGTAACGCCCGCCAAGCGGCGCCGAAGATTTCCCGGCGCAGCCAGAACAGACCGCCGGCCAGCCCCAGGTACTCCGCCACCGAACTGGCTACCGCCACGCCGCGCACGTCGAAATGCCACACCTGCACCAGCAGAAAATCCAACAGCGCATTACTGGAATGCATCAGCAGGGTCATCTTCAGCGGCACACTGGTGCGGTGCAGGCCGATGGCGAAACCGATCAAGGCGAAATTCCCCAGCGCCGCCGGCGCCCCGAGAATGCGGATGCCGATGTATTCCCGCGCCAACCCCTGCACGTCCGCGCTGCCGCCCAGCAGCCACAGCGCCGCGTCGCTCAGCAATGGCTGCAGCACGATCAGCAGGCCACCCACCAGGGTGGACAGCAGCAGCGCCCGCAACAGCACCACCAGCGTCGCCTCGCCGGCACCACGGGCCTGGGAGGTGAAACCGGTGGTGCCCATGCGCAGGAAGTTGAACGAGAAGTACAGGAACATGAAGAAATTGCTGCCCAGTGCCACCGCCGCCAGATACACCGGCGAATCCAGATGACCGACCACGGCGGTGTCCACCAGACCCAGCAGTGGCGCGGTGATATTGGACAACAGCAACGGCCACGCCAGCAGCCAGATGCGGCGGTCCAGAGCTCGGCCACTGAACGAATCATTCATAGGGAATGAAGTCGTTGCCGTTGCGGGTGATCAAGTCCATTAAGCGGGGATGAATAAACACTTTCTCCCGGCCGGCCTCCCGTTCCTCGAGCACTCCGATGGCCGCCAATTCCTTGAGATAACGCGAAGCGGACTGCCGCTTCACAATGTTCTTGTCGACCAGGTTGCCGATGCGGCAGTACGGTTGCTCGAAGATCAGTTGTATCAACTCGTGGCTGTAAATTTTCGGCAATCGGGTTCGTACATATTCGGCGGTGTGCGCTTCCAAGGTTCGGATTGCCTCGATCTTACCCGTGGTCCATTGAGCCGTTTCCTCCACGGCCTCAAGCATGAACAATATCCAGGGCTCCCATGCCTGGTCCCGAGTAACCGCCAGCAGTAGCCGGTAATAGTCCGCTTTGCGGGCGATGATGGCCCGGCTCAAATACAGAATCGGTAACCCAAGCAGTTTTTCCTGTACCAGGAATAGAATATTCAGGATGCGCCCGGTGCGCCCATTCCCATCGGTAAAGGGGTGAATCGCTTCGAACTGATAGTGAGCCGCCGCCATCCTGACCAGTGGATCAATGTCCGCCCCGTGGTTGAGAAATGTCTCCCAATTGGCGAGCAAATCGCGAAGAAGGGTCTCGCCTTCCGGAGGTGTGTAGATCACCTGGTTTTGCCGCTCGCCGGCCAGGGCCGTCCCGGGAACACGGCGAATATCCATGTCGGTATGTTTGATGGCGCGGCAAATATCGACCGCCATGGCCGTGCATATGGGGCGATGGCGCAAGGCCTGAAACCCGTCGCCCAGAGCTTGGCGGTAGCGCAACGCCTCCTTGGTGGCCGGGTCCGCTTGCCCTTCGCCGTTGGCGTACTGGAACAAACGATCGGTGGTGGTGACGATATTCTCGATCTCGGAGCTGTCCTGGGCTTCCAGCATCGGCAGGATATTGATCAACATGCCTTGATTGGGGATCAATCGGGCGGCCTGGTTCAGTTCCGCCAGCGCGGCACGGGCGGTGATGCAACGTTTGAGCACGGCGCGGGTTTCCAGCTCTTGGCTGGGCGGTAAAGGGGGGAGGCCGTTCCAAGGACGGTCCGGCGTCCAGGGCATTTTAGACATGGTGATAAAACCAGTTTTCATCGACATATTCGCAGATTAGGTCGATGCTATCGACACGTCAACAAAACGCGTCGACATTTTTATGTTTTATCGACACGAATTAAGAGTCGGGTTGGCGCAGCAGGGTGAAGCCAAACAGCACGGCGGCGGCCACCACGATCGACGGCCCCACCGGCGTGTCGGCGTACCAGCTCCCCGCCAGCCCCAGGAACACCGACGCCAGCCCCAGCAGGCTGGCCAGGACGGCCATCTGTTCCGGAGTGCGCGACAGGCGGCGGGCGCCGGCGGCGGGAATCACCAGCAACGAGGTGATCAGCAGTACGCCGACGGTGCGGATGGCGCCGGCGATCAGCAGCGCTAGCAGCAGCATCAAGATCAGCCGGGTGCGGGTCACCGGCACCCCTTCCACCTGGGCCAGATCCTCGTTCACGGTGATGCTGAGCAGCGCCCGCCAGTGCCACGCCAGCAGCACCAGAATCAGCACCGCGCCGGCCCACAGCGCCAGCACGTCGCGCCAGTTCACCGCCAGCAGGTCGCCGAACAGATAGGCGAACAGATCCACCTGCACGCTCTTCTGCAGGCTTATCGCGATCACGCCCAGCGCCAGAGTGGTGTGGGCGACAATGCCCAGCAGGGTGTCGCCGGTGATCTGGCGCTGCTGCTGCAGCCCCACCAACGCGGCGGCGATGGCCAGGCAGGCGACCACCACGGCGAGATACAGGTTTACGTCCAGCGCCAGGGCCAGGGCCGCCCCCAGCAGGGCGCCGTGGGCCAGGGTGTCGCCGAAGAACGCCATCCGCCGCCACACCACGAAGGAGCCCATGGGGCCCGCCACCAGGGCCACCGCCAGACCCGCCAGCAGGGCCGGCGCGAGCAGTTCAATCATGGTGGTGGCCCCCCGTGTGCCCGTGGTGGTCATGGTGCGGATCGCCGCTCAGGTCGTGATCGTGATCGTGGTCGTGGGTATACACCGCCAGGTTATGCATGCCGCCGCTGGGGCCGAACAGACGGTGGTAGGCCGGGTCCCGGCTGACCGCCTCGGGCGTGCCGGAGCAACACACATGGTGGTGCAGGCACACCACCTGATCGGTGCGCGCCATCACCAGGTGCAGGTCGTGGGAAATCAGCAGAATGCCGCAGCCGGTTTCGTCGCGGACCTCGCCGAGCAACCCATAGAGCGCATCCTGGCCGGAGACGTCCACGCCCTGGGCGGGCTCGTCCAGCACCAGCAGGTCGGGCTTGCGCAGCAGCGCCCGGGCCAGCAGCACCCGCTGCATCTCGCCGCCGGACAGCCCGCGCACCGCGCGCCGGCGCAGATGGGCCACGCCGGTACGTTGCAGAGCGTCGCGGCGGGCACGGGTGCGGCCCGGCGCCGCCAGCCACAGGAAGCGGTCCACGGTGAGCGGCAGGCTTTCGTCCACGTGCAGATGCTGGGGCATGTAACCCAAACGCAAACCGGCGCGGCGTTCCACCCGGCCGCGATCCGGCCGTGTCAGGCCCAGAACCAGCCGCGCCAGGGTGCTTTTGCCGGCGCCATTGGGACCGATCAACGTGGTGATGCGGCCCGGCTCCAGGGTCAGCGACACATCGTCGAGCACACTGTGCGCGCCATACGCCAGACCGGCGCCGTGCACGGCGACTAAGGTGCTGGCATCCGCCATGCGATTATCAGCCATGTGAATCAGCCCGCTGCTGCGACATTTTTGAGCCCCGGTGAACAAAGCGGTGATGATATACTATTTACCCTGTCAATCGTTCGGGGCCGGCATGCCCGTCCGGGCTTGACGGCTCGGGCACACTGATTGATCAGCACTCTTATGGGCCCTCTAACTTGGCCCTTTCACGATTCCGGATCCGTCCATGCGATATTTGCTCGTCCCCCTTTTGCTGGCGCTGTGCGCGCCGCTGCCGGCGCGTACCCTGGTGGCCAGTGTCGAACCTCTGGCCATGGTGTTGCGTGATCTGTACGGCGACAGCGCCGAGGTGGTTACCCTGCTGGAGGCCAACCAGAACCCCCACAACCCGATGCTGTCGCCGCGTCAGATGTTGACCCTGCGCGGTGCCGACTTGCTGGTGTGGCTGGGCGAAGCGGCGGAACCGGCGGTGGCCAGCCTGGTCACCCGGCGTGACGGCGAGAGTCTGGCGCTGCTGTCTCTGCCCGACGTCACCCGTCGTGAAGGGGCGCACCGCCACGGTGGCGAGGCGCCGGCCGCCGACGGACACCACCATGAGCACGGCGAGCTGGACCCGCACCTGTGGCTGGATCCGCGTAACATGGCGGCCCTGGCGCGCGCCCTGGGCCAACGGGAGGCGCTGCCGGCGGGCCAGCCGGACCGGTTCCTGGCCGATCTCGAGCGCCTCGAGGCGGCGCTCCGCGAGCGCCTGGCGCCGTTCGCCGACACCCCCTGGCTGACCTTCCACCACCCTTGGGGATACTTCCAGCAACGTCTTGGCTTGCGTGAGCCGGTGATTGTCAGCGAGCAGCTTGGCGCGGGTCCCAGTAGCCGTCGCTTCGTCGCCCTGGCGCAGCAACTCCAGAACAAGAAGGTACGCTGCGCGATCCTGGAACCGGAGGCCCAGTCGGACCTGATCGCCCGTCTTTGTCCGGATTGTCAGCGAGTGGCTCTGGATCCGCTCGGCCGGAGCGCGCGTCCGGGTGGTCAGGGCGACGACTACAGCGGCTGGCTAAGTGAGCAGGTGGCGGGTGGTTTCGCCGAGTGTCTGGCGCCATGACAGCAGCACAATAATTGCCCGCGCGCGTTCTTTTGGCCTGTTCGGGTCCATTGAGCCGGTGCGTGAAACCGGTATGCTGATGCGTTTGCGGGGTTGAGGAGAAGCAATGGGGCAGCCGCGGGATGCGCAAGGCGAACAGGCCGTCCAGGCCCAGCCGGACCTGGGACGTCTCGCCGTCACCTGCTGGGATTACGCCTGGCCGCTGCGGCGTGAGTACGGCCCCGGTGGCGGCGCCGTGGAGCGTGCGCTGGATGAAGCGGTGGAACGCGGCTTCAACGCCGTGCGCCTGGACCCCTATCCGCATCTGCTCGCGACTCCATCCAACAGCGTGCACCTGGACCGCTGCGAAATTTTCGCCGAACCGGACGCGCGGCTGGGCATTGGCGCCGGCGCCGAGACCGTGCAAATCCGCAAGGCGTTCAAGCGCCTGCTCAGCGCCGCCGCCGACCGCGGTCTGAAACTGTGGCTAAGCGGGTTTTTCATCGCCGACAGCCGTGCCCGCCGTTCCTTCGTGCGGCGTCCCTCTGATTTTATTGATGTCTGGGTGGAAACCCTGGAACTGGTGCGTCAGTGGGGGCATCTGGACACCGTGGTGGCGGTGGATTTCTGCCACCATTTTCCGTTCCCGCCCTGGAGCCACGGCGTGATCCGTCGAGTGTTCGGTCAGCCGCCGCAACGGGCTCTGCCGGAACGCTGGAACCGCGAGCAGGAACTGGCCGTGGAGCAGTACCTGCTGGAAGTGCCGCGCGCCTTGCGGGCCCTGTTTCCCACCGTGCACTTCGGCGTCAGCACTGCCGCCGGGGACGCCGATCATCTGCGTCAGTTGGACACCAGTGAGCTGGATTTCCTGGAGCTGGGCCTGTGGCTGGATGACGACCCGCGCTACCGGCTGGCCACCGGCGCCGATCTGCCGGTGCCGGGGCTGCTCGACCGGCGCCTGGGCGCGCCGCTGCGACGGGTGTTGATGGAGGCCACCGGCGATCATTGGCGCGGCCGGCTTCAGGAGCAACTGCAACGCCGGCTCGCCTTCACCCGCCTGCGGCGGCTGCAACCGGTGCTCGGCGAAGGCTATCTCGCCCCACAGGCGCCGCCGGAGCGGCTGCCCGGCGGCTGGGCCGCTTTCACCGAGTCGCTGGTGGCGAGCGCCGTCGCCGACGGCGTTTCAGTGATCACCCCGTCCAGCCTGGCGCGCCCGCACACTCCCTGGCTGTGGCGGGAAACCGACTGGCTCGCCCACCTGAACCATCTGATTCTCACCGGTCCGGGCCGTTAAGCGGCGGCGTCGCCCAGCGCGTTGAAGCGGTAACCAAAAATACGCGCGAATTCCGCCGGGTCCTTGCTGCCCTGGCCTTCGGACTCGCCGGACACCGGCCCGGCCAGTCGCGACAACCAGAATCGCAGCGCCGCTACCGCCAGGGCCAGCCCCAGCACCGCCTCGTCCCACTCGCCACCACTGTCCCGATAACCGGCCAGCAAGGCGCCCTGGCGGCGTGGCACCGGGCGGCCGTCGGCGGCCACCGCCCAATCGTTGAGCGCCACCGCCAGGTCGTACTCGGGCCGCTCCAGGCAGGCGTTGTAGAAATCCAGGACGCCGGTGAGGCGGCCGTCGTCATCGAACAGGGCGTTGTCGCGGAATAAATCAGCGTGGATCAAGGTCGGCGTAGCGGGGATCTCTTGCCAGCGTCGCAGTACCGATTCGGCGCGATGGCGGTCATCCTCGCTGAGCCGGCAGAGGTGGATGTCGAGGGCATCCAGGCGCTGACGTTCGTCGGGCAGCCCGGCGCCGGCTGCGGAGGACTGACGGTGCAGGTCGGCGAGCAGGGCGCCGATTTGACGGCAGTGGTGGCTCTCCACCTCGAAACAATGGCCGCCGGCCAGACGCGGTACCAGCACCGCCGGCTTTCCAGCCACGCTACGCAGCCGCTCGCCGTGGCGGTCCACCAGAGCCGCCGCCACCGGCAACCCCGCCTCGTTCAAAGTGGCCAGCAAAGCCAGGTAGGGCGCCAGGGCCTCGCCGTCGAACTGCTCAAAAACGGTTAACACCACAGGCCGTGCCGAGCCGTCGCCGGCCCGTGCGTCGATCAGGAAGGTACTGTTCTCGATGCCGTGGCGGGCGGCTTCCGCGCCCTCCAGGCACAGTGCGTAGTCGGCCAGCAGGGCGGCCAGGTCCCGATCATCGACACGGGTATAGACAGACATCAATGTTTCCTTATTGGGAGCTGTTCAGAGGCTCCTTCGAAAAAAGGCCGGGGATGACCGGGCCCTTTGCTTGGGGCGATGGTATAACCCCTGGCCATTGGTGGAAATACACACCGGCCTGTAATAAGGAGAAACCATGTCCCTGCAACACAAAATCGAGCGCGCCACCGTGCGCACCCTGATGAAAATGCCCGGCGCGCTGGCGAACCGCCTGGCTAGTGTGGTGGAGTCCGTGAGCCGCGAGGGCCTGGACCCCAAACTGCGGCTGCTGCTGGCCCTCGGCGATGGGCGCAAAGGTTTCCATGAGCTGCCGCTGGCACAGGGCCGGGCACTCTACGGGCATATGATCGATATGCTTGATGTGGACCGGCAAGAAGTGGCGCTGACCCGGGATATCCGTGTGCCGGTGGCAGGCGGTGACATGCTGGTGCGTCTTTATCGGCCGAAAAGCGCGCCCACCGAGGGCAGTCCGGCGATCATGTTCTTCCACGGTGGCGGCTTCACCATCGGCAGCGCACCGGAATACGACCGTCTGTGCCGCCACATCGCCAACCTGACCGGCGCCGTGGTGCTGAACGTGGACTACCGGCTGGCCCCGGAGAATCCGGCGCCCACCGCCGCCGAAGACTGCCTCGCCGCCTGGCGCTGGCTCGGCGAGCAGGCCGGCGACCTGGGCATCGACACCGGCCGTCTGGCGACTCTGGGTGACAGCGCCGGCGGCAATCTTTCCATCGTGGTGGCCCAGCAGGCAGTGATTCACGGCCTTGCCGTGCCCAAGCTGGTGGCGGCGGTGTACCCGAAAACCGATGGTGCTTCCGACCTGCCCTCGGTCACTCAGCTTGGCGGCGGCCAGGGCGGGTTGGATAGCGACATGATTCACTGGTTCCACAACCACTATATGCAGGATGAAACCCTGGTGGATGATTTCCGTGTCTCGCCGCTGCGCAACCCGGACATCGCCGGTCATCCGGACACCATCGTGGTCACCGCTACCGATCCGCTCCGCGACGAGGGCCTTGCCTACAGCGAAAAGCTCAAGAACGCCGGCGTTAATGTGGTCAACCTGGACTACCCGGAGCTGGTGCACGGCTTTATCACCATGGGCGGCGCCATCCCCGCCGCGCGCCGCGCGGTGAACGCCATCGTCCAGCAGATCAAAGAGCGCCTCTAACCGGCCTTCCTGGCGCGGGCTTGTGGGAGCGGGCCCCGCCCGCGAAAGGCCAGCACCGCTGGCCGGCAGGATTCCAGAGACCTTCGAGATATTCCATTTGCGGCGTCTCTGGAATCCTGCCGGGGGCTCCGTCCCCTTTCGCGGGCGGGGCCCGCTCCCACAAAGGCCCCTCCCACAAGGCGTTCTTAGCAGCTCTTGCGTTACACTGTGCGCTCCATGTCTTATCCAACCCCAAGGACTGCCATGACCGAGCGTAAACCGATCATTCTTGTTGACGGCTCCTCTTATTTGTACCGGGCCTTCCACGCGCTGCCGCCGCTGACCACGTCCGAAGGCCGTCCCACCGGCGCGGTGCGCGGCGTCGCCTCGATGCTGCGCAAGATGATCAACGACTACGACCCGGAATACATGGCCGTGGTCTTTGACGCCAAGGGCAAAACCTTCCGCGACGAACTGTTCGAGCAATACAAAGCCAATCGCCCACCGATGCCCGACGAGCTGCGCGAGCAAGTGCAGCCGCTGCACGACCTGATTCGCGCCATGGGCCTGCCGCTGATCATCGAGGACGGGGTCGAAGCGGATGACGTGATCGGTACCTTTGCCCGCATTTTCGGCGAGCAACAAAAAGCGGTGCTGATCTCCACCGGCGACAAGGACATGGCGCAGTTGGTCAACGACCACGTCACCCTGATCAACACCATGAGCGACACCCTCATGGACCCGGCCGGCGTGGAGAAAAAATTCGGTGTCGGCCCGGAGCTGATCATCGACTTCCTCGCCCTGATGGGCGACAAGGTCGATAACATCCCCGGTGTGCCCGGCGTCGGTGAAAAAACCGCCCTGGCGCTGCTCACCGGGCTGGGCTCCCTGCAAACCATTTACGACAACCTGGACAAAGTCGCCGAGCTGGATTTCCGCGGCGCCAAGTCGATGGGCAAAAAGCTGGAAGAAAACCGCGAGCAGGCGTTCCTCTCCTATCAGTTGGCCACCATCAAGGTGAACTGCGAACTCAAGGAAGCGCTGGACGACCTCAAGCTGCTCACCCCGGACGCGGAAAAACTGGCCGGTTATTACCGGGAAATGGAATTCAAAGGCTGGTTGAACGAACTGTTGGAAGGCGATGACCCCGCGGTGGACGGCGCTCCGGAGATAGAAAGTGAACAAAGCATCGACCGCGACGGTTATCAGACCGTGCTCAGCGAAGCGGATCTCGACGCCTGGCTGGAAAAACTCAAACAGGCCGAACTGTTTGCCTTCGACACCGAAACCACCAGCCTTAATTATATGGAGGCGGACCTGGTCGGCGTGAGCTTCGCCACCGCCGCTGGTGAAGCCGCCTATGTGCCCTTTGGCCATGACTACCCGGGCGCGCCGGACCAGCTCGATACCGCACTGGTATTAAAAAAACTCAAACCGATTCTGGAAGACGAAAAACACAAAAAAGTCGGCCAGAATCTGAAATACGACATGAGCGTGCTGGCCCGTGCCGATATCACCCTGCGCGGCGTGCAATACGACACCATGCTGGAATCCTATGTGCTCGACTCCGTGGCCACCCGCCACGACATGGATTCCCTGGCGCTGAAATATTTGGGCCACAAGAACATCAGTTTTCAGGAAATCGCCGGCAAAGGCGCCAAGCAGCTCACCTTTAACCAGGTGGGGCTGGCCGAGGCCGGCCCCTATGCGTCCGAAGACGCGGACATCACCCTGCGCCTGCACCAGACCCTGTGGCCGCGCCTGGAAAAAGAAGCCGGGTTGAAAAGCGTCTTCCACGACATCGAAATGCCGCTGGTGCCGGTGCTCAGCCACATCGAACGCAATGGCACCTATGTGGACGCCGGCATGCTCAAACAACAGAGCACGTTTCTCGCCAAGCGCATGCTGGAATTGGAAGAAAAAGCGTTCGAAGAAGCCGGACAAAAATTTAATTTGGGTTCGCCCAAGCAGCTCGGCGAAATTCTCTACGAAAAGCTCGAAATCCCGGTGATCAAAAAGACCCCCAAAGGCGCGCCGTCCACCGCCGAAGCCGTGCTTCAGGACCTGGCGCTGCAAGGCTACCCGCTGCCCCAGGTGATCATGGACTACCGGGGTGTCTCCAAACTCAAGAACACCTACACCGACAAGCTGCCGGAACTGACCAACCCCACCACCGGCCGGGTGCATACGTCGTACCACCAGGCCGTGGCCGCCACCGGGCGTCTGTCCTCCAGTGACCCGAACTTGCAGAACATTCCGGTGCGCAGCGAAGAGGGCCGTAAAATTCGCCTGGCGTTCTCCGCCCCCGAAGGCCGCAAGATCGTCGCCTGCGACTATTCACAAATCGAACTGCGCATCATGGCGCACCTGTCTGGCGACAAGGGGCTGACACACGCCTTCGAAAACAACCTGGACATTCACCGCGCCACCGCCGCCGAAGTCTGGGGAAAAACACTCGACGACGTCAGCGACAACGAACGGCGCAACGCCAAGGCCATTAACTTCGGCCTGATCTACGGCATGAGCGCCTTCGGCCTGGCCAAGCAACTGGGCATCCCGCGCGGCGAGGCCCAGGAATACATCGACCGCTACTTCGATAAATACCCCGGCGTGAAACGCTACATGGAAAACACTCGCGCCGACGCCGCCGAAAAAGGCTACGTGGAAACCCTGTTCGGCCGCCGACTCTACTTGCCGGAAATCAACAGCCGCAACGGCCAGCGCCGCCAGGCCGCCGAACGCACCGCCATCAACGCGCCCATGCAAGGCACCGCCGCCGACATCATCAAGCACGCCATGATCAAAGTGCACGCCTGGCTGGAAGACAGCAAACTGGACGCCCTGATGATCATGCAGGTCCACGATGAGCTGGTATTCGAAGTCAAAGAAAGCCAGGTCGACGACCTGGTCCAGCAAGTCACCGAGCGCATGGAAGCCGCCGCCAAGCTGGACGTGCCGCTGATCGTTGACGCCGGCATCGGGGATAACTGGGAAGAAGCACACTAAAACGAAAAAAAGGGGAAGGGCATGCCCGAAACCACGGTCGGCGCAGGGGCGCCTTCGGCACGGCAATTATCAGTTCTTTGGTTCACGGTATTGTCGGCACCATTATTGATCGGTGTGGCGCTGGCATTGATGGTATCGATGACCCACTTTGAGGCAGTGTCGCCGCTATTTTCCAAAGAGATTTTGTGGGGCGCGGCGCTGGCCGCCATGGCAGTGATGCTGCTCGCCGGGCGTTTTATCCGCAACTTCGTAATGGCACCGGAGCGACTGGCTCGGCGGCCGCTGCAGGGTAGCAAAGCAAAGCTTTCGGAATCTGGGGCGCTTGCGGCCGCCAAAGTCCATGTCGGCATGTTCGTCACGCTGGGTATGCTGGATGCCGTATCGGTAGCGATCATCGCCGCCTGTTTTATGCACGCCGACGCGGATCTCGCGTTGCTCAACGGTGTCTACACTTTGGTGCTGGCGGTGGTGACCAAGCCGGACTTTGGAGTGGCGTTACGCGAAACCGAAACGGCGCTGCGTCGGCAAGGCTGAATTCTTGGGAGAACGTTCGATGGAAAAGCAGTTCTGGGAACAAAAATGGGAAGCGCAGGAGCTGGGCTTCCACTTGTCGTTCGTGCACCCGATTCTGAAGCGTAATCTGGCCGCGTACGACCTGCCCGACGCGGCCACGGTGTTCCTGCCGCTGTGCGGCAAGACGCTGGATATCGGCTGGCTGCTGGACCAGGGATTGAACGTTGTCGGCGCCGAGCTGAGTGAGCTGGCGGTGCGGCAGTTGTTTGAGTCTATGCAAGTGACGCCGGATGTGTCGCCTTGGGGTGATGGCTGGGTGTGGCGTCATGGCACGCTGACGGTATTCCAGGGCGACGTCTTCGCGCTCACCGCCAAAGACCTTGGCGAAATCAACCTGGTCTACGACCGTGCGGCGCTGGTGGCGTTGCCGGCGGCCATGCGCGAACGGTACGCGGCCCATCTAGTCGCCACCACCGAGCGCGCAGCGCAACTTCTGATTACCTTCGAGTACGACCAGCAGCGCATGGACGGTCCGCCGTTCTCGGTGCCCTCCGACGATGTTGAGCGCCTGTACGGCAACAGCCACGCGGTGGACTGCCTGTCCCGCAAGAACGTAATCGACAACCAGCCGGCGTTCCGTGAGCGTGGGCTGGACCGTTTCGAGGAAATTGCCTGGCGGCTGACCCCGCTCTGACCCGGGCCCTCTCTGACACCCTTTTACATCCCCTGCCTTGTTCTCACCTCTCAGGCCACTAGGTTGAAAGCATTCGACCTTCGATGACCTCAACGAGGAGACCAATCATGTTGAATGTGAGCGGCGAAACCGTGTGCCGTCTGGTGGAGCTGGCCCAGGCGTTCCAGGCGCGGGATACGGTGAGCATGCCGGAAGACGCCGGCAACCCCATGGACGACACCGCCGGCGCGGAAACCCTGACGGAGCCGGCCGCCGGCGACGAGGACGGAGCAGTGGCGGAGTTCCGCACCATTGTCGAGGATCTGGAGCCGGATCAGCAGACCGAGGTGGTGGCGCTGATGTGGCTGGGGCGCGGTGATTTCCAGGAAGACGAATGGGAAGGCGCGCTGCGCATGGCCCGCGACGAATGGACCCCGGAAACCGGCGATTTCCTGCTCGGCCACCCGTTGCTGTCCGAGTACCTGGTGGAAGGCCTCGCCGTGTTCGGCGTGCAGTGCGATCTCTAGCGGTTGATTCAGGGCGCGAAGCCAGTAGTACGCTAGACGTTCAGCATGTGGGTCATGGTCCGGGGCCCCGTGGTATGGCGAATAGGTCAATTCCTACCAAGCGCGCGATTCTCAGTGTCAGCCCCAGACGTACTGTGTCCTTGCCGCGTTCCAGCTCCGACAAAAAGCGCGGGCCGACGCCGGCGATTTCCGCCAGGTCCACCTGGGTCAGGCCCTGGGCCTTGCGGGCGGCGCGAATACGACGGCCCAGCGCTGCCGGGCTGTCGATGCTGTGCTTGCCTGGTACATTGGCCATCCAGGTCGCTCCGAATATTACTGATCGGTAATATTAAAGCGATATCGCGGCTGAAGCCCAATAGTAGTACCGATCGGTAATAAAGGCTGGGTCCCGGCCGAATTACCAGGGCAGCTCGCTGCCGTCGGAGTGCCAGAAGGTGCCGGTGTTATCCAGATTCACTTCGTCCATGCGCTGCACCAGCCGGTGGGCCGCCTTCTCGGCGGTGATGTGCCCGGTGTGGCCGGTCATGTCGGTCTGCACATAGCCCGGGTGCAGGATCGCCACGGCGATGCCTTTGTCTTTCAGGTCCACGGCCAGGGATTTGCCGGCGGCGTTCAGGCCCGCTTTGCTGATGCGGTAACCGTATTTCTTGCCGGAGTCGTTGTCGGCGATGGAGCCCATGCGCGAGGTCATCAGACCTACCCGGCTGCCTTCGCGCATATTGCCGAGCAAGGCATGGGTAATACGCAATGGCCCCAGGGTGTTCACCTCGAACTGCTTCTGGATTTGCTCGAAGTTCATGTCGTCCAGGGTTTCGCTCTCCATCATGCCGGCGTTGTTGTAGAGCACGTCGACGGGGGTGTCGCCGAGTTCTTCCTGGAGTTTCTTAACGTCCTCCGCACGGCTGACGTCGATGCCCTCGATAACGCGGATGCCCAGGTCGTGAAGGTCTTCGCCGCCTTTTTTCACGGCGGAAGAGCGGCACACGGCGATAACGTGGTTGCCCCGCGCCTTCCACAGGCGCGCCATGTCGTAACCGATACCCCGATTGGCGCCGGTGATGACAATTGTCTGGCTCATTGCTTGTGTCCTTGTGATTGCGTTGCGATGCCCTGCAACCTGGGGTGTAAGCGGGGCTTGCACAACCCGCGGCGGGTCGCCAAAACAGACTTTTACGTTCCCACGCGCCGGGTGTTCGGCGCCGGCCTCTGGAACCTGTTACATTCCAAGACCTTGTTTTTATTTCGACGCGAAAGGACCAATCCATGACCATTTCCAAAGGCGACAAGATTCCCGACGTCACCATCAAAACCAACGGCGCCAAGGGCCCGGAAGACCTCTCCACCGGTGAGTTCTTCAAAGGCCGCAAAGTGGTGCTGTTCGCGGTGCCTGGCGCCTTCACTCCGGGCTGCTCCAACACCCACATGCCCGGCTTCGTGGTGGAGGCGGACGAGCTGCTGTCCAAAGTGGATGCGATTGCTTGTCTGGCCACCAACGATGCTTTCGTGATGGACGCCTGGCAGAAGGACCAGAACGCGGAGCGCATCGCCATGCTCGCGGACGGCAACGCCGAATTCGTCAAGGCGCTGGGCCTGGAGCTGGACGCCAGCGGCGGCGGCATGGGCATCCGCAGCAAACGCTTCGCCATGGTGGTCAACGACGGTGTGGTGGAATACCTGGGCGTGGACGCCAAGGGCGTGGAAGACAGCAGCGCCCAGACTGTGCTCAAGCACATCTGAACCGCTGGCCGGGGCGTCCGCCCCGGCCGTGCGCGGCGTTTGCTGCTCAGCGTTTCAAATATTTGGCCGCCATCGCTTTAAGAGATTGGCGGATTTCCGGTCCTGCTTCCGGGTCGCCCTTCAGGATCGAGCTCATGTAGCCCTTAACCTGATCCAGTTCCAGGTGCGTGGGCAAGGGCGGCACGTTGGGGTCCACGACAGCGTTGATCACCACCGGGCTATCCGCGCTCAATGCCTCGTCGAGCACATTCCCCACTTGATCCGGGCTATCCAGCCGCAGGCCTCGCAGGCCCAGCATTTCCGCGTACCGGTCGTAGTCGAAATCGGGCAGCGCCTGGGAGGTTTCATACTTGGGGTCGCCTTCCATCACCCGCTGTTCCCAGGTCACTTGATTCAGATCCCGATTATTAAGCACCAGGATCACCAGACGCGGATCAGCCCATTCCCGCCAGTAGCTGGCGACGGTGATCAGCCCGTTGTTGCCGATCATCTGCATGGCGCCGTCGCCGACCATGGCCACCACCGGTTGGTGCGGATCGGCGAACTTGGCCGCCAGCGCATAGGGCACGCCGTTGCCCATGGACGCCAGGCCGCCGGAGGTGGAGCCCCGCACCTTGCCGTTGACCTTGAGAAAGCGTGCGTACCAGTCGGTCGCCGTGCCTACGTCCGCCGCCAGGCGGGTGCCGTCGGGCAACCGTGAGGACAGCTCCCAGAAGATACGCTGAGGATTGAGCGGTTCGGCGTCAGTGTAGGCGCGGGCCTCGACGGTATCCCACCAGTCCGCGATTTGCTGCTCCAGGTCGTCGCGCCAGGCCCTGTTTTGTTTTGGCGTGACCCGCTCCAGCAATGCTTCCAGTGTGGCGGCGGCGTCGCCGTGCAGGTTCACTTCATTGGGATAGCGCAAGGCCAGGTTGGCGGCGTCGATGTCGATCTGCACGGCGCGGGCCTGGCCTTCCTCGGGCAGGAATTCCGCGTATGGGAAACTGGTGCCGACCATCAGCAAGGTGTCGCAGTGACGCATCATGCGGTCGCTGGGCTCGGTGCCCAGCAGTCCCAGAGTGCCGGTGACGCCGGGTTGGTGGTCGGAGATCATGGTTTTGGCGAGCACGGCCTTGGCAATGCCGGCGCCCAGGGCCTCGGAGAGTTTGAGCAGCGGCTCGACCGCGTCCTTCACGCCGGCACCGGCCAGAATGGCCACTTTCTCGCCGGCATTGAGCACCGTGGCGGCGGCGTCCAGATCGTCGTTGGCGGGCAGGCGCCGCGACGGGCGGTAGCCCACCCCGGACCAGGTCGCACCATGGCCGCCGGGTGGTTCCGCCATGGCGGCGTCCTGTAAGTCGTTGGGTACCACCACCACGCTGACGGTGCGCTCCGCCTCGGCGATACGCACCGCCCGGTCGATCACATGGCGGGCTTGGGCCGGGGCCATCAGTGTTTGCACATAACCGGCGGCGTCCTTGAAGAGGTTGCCCAGGTCCACCTCTTGTTGAAAATCGGAACCCAGGCTGATGCGGGCCTGTTGACCGACCACCGCCACCACCGGCATGTGGTCCTTGGCCGCATCGTAGAGGCCGTTGAGCGCGTGGATCGCGCCGGGCCCGGAGGTCGTGACCACCACCCCGGGGCGACCGGTGTACTTGGCATGCCCGCAGGCCATGAACGCGGCCAGTTCTTCATGGCGTGGTTGCACCATGGTCATCCGGTCGTCGCGGCGTAGGGCGCTCATCACGCCGTTAATCCCGTCGCCGGAATACCCGAACACGCGGTCGATACCCCATTGATGCAAGCGATCGACAATAAAGTCGCCTACCGTTGTTTTGCTCATAGTGCCTCCTGCTTATGCCAAAAACTCGCGCAGCCTGCGCAAGCCGGTATTGATGGTGTCCATGTCGGCGGCAAACGACACCCGTAATCGCCCGGGCGCGCCGAAGCCGCTGCCTGGGACCACGGCCACGCCGGCCTGGTGAAGAAGGGCGTCCGCCAACTGCTGGTCAGTGTCGATGCCGTTAAGGCGGTCGAGCGCCTCGCGCACGTCCGGGAATGCGTAGAAGGTGCCGTCGGAATAGGGACATTGAACCCCGGGTATTGCGTTTAACCGTGGCACAACGTGGTCGTGACGTTGCTGATATGCCGAGACCATGCGACGCACCGGCGTCTGGTCCCCTAACAGTGCTTCGGCGGCGGCGTACTGGCTGATGCTGGCGGCGCCGGCGGTGCTTTGTCCCTGGACCTTCTTCATCGCCGCGATGGCTTCCCGGGGGCCGGCCACGAAACCTACACGCCAGCCGGTCATGGCGTAGGCTTTGGACACGCCATTGACCACGAAGCACCGGTCCGCCAGATCCGGTGCCACATTGAGCAGGTTTCGGAACGGTTGGTCGGTCCAGTTGAGGTGTTCGTAAATTTCGTCGCTGACCACGAACGTGCGTGGGTAACGGCGCAGCACTTCGGCGATAGCGCCAAGCGTGTCCCGATCGTAGATGCGTCCGGTGGGATTGTTCGGGCTGTTCAGGAACACCAGGCGCGTGGCGTCGGTGAGCGCCGCGTCCAGACGGTCAGGGCGCGGCCGGTAATCGTCTTTGGCGTCCAGATCCAGGTACACCGCCTGGGCTTCCGCCAAGGTCACCTGGGCCGGATAGGTAACCCAATACGGGCGTGGGATCACGGCCTCGTCGCCGGGCCGCAGCAGGGTCTGGCAGAGATCGTAGAGGGCCTGTTTGGCGCCACAGGTAACTAGCACCTGATCGTTCGCGAACGTCAGGTCGTTGTCGCGGCGGAACTTCTCCACCACGGCCTGTTTGAGCCCGGGGTACCCGTCCACGGCGGTGTAATGCGTGAAGCCGCGGTCGATGGCCTGGTGAGCGGCGAGCTTAATGTTGTCCGGGGTCTCGAAATCCGGCTCGCCGGCGCCCAGACGGGCAACGGCTTCGCCGCCACGATGGTCGGCCTGAATGGCCGCCGCTTCGGCGTTGATCTTCAGCGTTAGTGAGGGCTGAATACGCTCGACCCGGTCGGCGTAGGACATCCTTGCCTCCTGACGAAAATGCCCTTCAGGAGTACGCCGGTCAAAACGGCGTGAAAAGATCAGCAAGCGAAAAAGGTGTAAAAGGGCGCGGCCGAGTCAAAACCGGTGGGGTGAGAAGACCACTTTGCGCACGTGTTCGCCGTGGACCAGGGTTTCCCCCTGGTAGCGCTCGCCGCCGGTGACCGTGAACTCGAACGAATAGGTTCGCCATAACCCCCAGCGCCCGCGGTCATCGCGGCCCAGGCGAAGCCGTTTCAGGCCCACGGTTTGGTCCAACAGCAACACCTCTTCGCGCTCGCAATGTTGGCGGGTAATGCGTAATGCGGTTTCGCGGATGCGCTGTGCCCGCCAGAACAGCGCCGCGCCGATGGCGAGCAGCGCGAGCAACGAAATATCGGTCAAGTTCAGGTTCACAGCGGTTTCCGTTTCCCGGTGATAGGGTGCACCATCATAAGCGTCGGACAGGACCGTTAAAACGCTGTTCAGGAGATATCATGAAAGCCGTATTAGAAAAGTTACGCCTCTGGCTGACTGGCGGACGCAAACAAACCGTTTCGGAACGGACGGACGCCGACGCCCCGGAGGACCAGGGCGAGGCCCGTCTTCATCAGCCGGAGCCCGGGCCCCACGCTCACCTGGGCGAGCACGGCGCCGCCCATGCGGATGACGACCCGGAAGACCTGCACCACGGGCGCCGCCGGCTGAAGGAAAGCCACACCAGCCATTGGGACCTGGACTACATGCCCCGCGAGGAAATGGAAGAGCTGGCGAAGGCGAACCGCAAGGCCGGCGACAAAGGTGACGGCCAAGGTAGCGACAAGGACGACCAGAGCTAACTTTTCAAACGGTAGCCGGTTTTGAATATCCACCAGATAGTGGCCACGCACAGCAGCATGAACAGCACCGTCATGCCCAGGCTCACTCCCACGTTCACATCGGCCACCCCGTAGAAGCTCCAGCGGAAACCGCTGATCAAATACACCACCGGGTTGAACAACGTCACCGTTTGCCAGAGCGGTGGCAGCATATTCACCGAATAGAACGTGCCGCCAAGAAATGTCAGCGGTGTGACGATCATCATCGGAATGATTTGCAGCTTCTCGAAGCCGTCCGCCCAGATGCCGATGATGAAACCGAACAGGCTGAACGTGACCGCCGTCAGCACCAGGAAGAACAGCATCGCGAACGGGTGCTCGATACCGAAATCCACGAACAGTCGCGAGGTGGCGAGAATCAGCAGGCCGAGGATGATCGACTTGCTGGCGGCGGCCCCCACGTAACCCAACACCACTTCCACATAGGATACCGGTGCCGACAGCACCTCATAGATGGTGCCGCTGAATTTGGGCATGTAGATGCCGAACGAGGCATTGGAAATGCTTTCGTTGAGCAGCATCAGCATGATCAGACCGGGAATGATGAAGGCGCCGTAACTGATGCCGTCAATTTCCACCATGCGTGAACCGATCGCTGACCCGAACACCACGAAATACAACGAGGTGGAAATCACCGGTGAGGCAATACTCTGCATCAGGGTCCGCCAGGTGCGGGCCATTTCAAAAAGGTAGATGGCGCGAATGGCGTGAAAATTCATTGTTCCGCTCCGGCTGAGTGGTGGGGCGTCTCGGTGGTGTCCGGATTGCCGTTGTGCACCAGATTGACGAAGATATCCTCCAGCGAGCTTTCGCGGGTGCGCAGGTCCCGAAATTCGATACCCAGCTCGCTCAGCCGGCGCAGCAGCCCGGCGATGTCGCCGTGCTCGTGGCGGGCATCGAAACTGTAGACCAGCTCGTAACCGTCGGCGCCCAGGGTCAGGTCCAGGGGCGCGAGGCTTTCCGGCACCGCGTCCAGCGGTTCGGACAATTGCAGGCGTAGCTCCTTGCGGCCCAACTTTTCCATTAACGTGTGCTTGTTTTCCACCAGAATGATTTCGCCGTGATTGATCACACCAACCCGGTCGGCCATTTCCTCGGCTTCCTCGATGTAGTGGGTGGTGAGGATAATGGTGACGCCGTTCTCGCGCAGCCCGCGCACCATTTCCCACATGTCCCGGCGCAGCTCCACATCGACGCCGGCGGTGGGCTCGTCCAGGAACAGAATACGCGGCTCGTGGGCCAGCGCCTTGGCGATCATCACGCGCCGTTTCATGCCGCCGGATAAAGCGATGATTTTGTCATTGCGTTTGTCCCACAGGGACAGATCGCGCAGCACTTTCTCCACGTAGGCCGGGTCCTTGGGCTTGCCGAACAAGCCGCGGCTGAAGGTGACCGTGGCCCACACCGTTTCGAAGGCGTCCGTGGACAGCTCCTGGGGCACCAGGCCAATGGTGGAGCGGGCGGCGCGGAAATCGCTGATGATATCGTGGCCGTCGGCCAGCACGGTGCCGTCGCTGGGATTGACGATGCCACAGATGACACTGATCAGTGTGGTTTTGCCAGCGCCGTTGGGGCCCAGCAGGGCGAAGATCTCGCCCCGGCGTATTTCCAGATTCACGTCCTTGAGGGCCCGGAATCCGGAGTCATAGGTTTTGTTGAGCTGTTGCACGGAAATGATATTACTCACGACCACTCCTTGAATGTTTTCGTTACGCTGCCGTTGGGTCGTTCGGTAGCCGCGAAAAACGACACCGTAGTATGCCTTAGACGGAGGTCCCCGGTCGTGCACCCGTTCATGACACCGCCTGGTAGGCGGCGCCCGCCCGGGCGTCGCGTAACGCGGACGCCCACCATCGCAATTGCGCCAGCAATTTATTCAGGTTGCGGTCCGCCCGTTCCATATCCAGCCAGTGACGCTGTTCGTCGAAGTGCGCCCACACATTGGGGAAGCTGACCCCCTGTCGAATGGTGGTAGCGTGCAGTTCGGCGAATACCTGACGCAGTTGCTCCACCGCGCGGCTGCCCCCGGAGAGGCCGCCGTAAGAGACGAACGCCACCGGTTTGGCGTGCCAGGGCTCGTTGAAGCCGTCAATGAAATGTTTCAGCGCCGCCGGGAAGCTGTGATTGTACTCGGGCGTCACCACAATGAAGGCATCGGCTTGTGCGAGCCGCCCGGCGATGGCCTGTTCCACCGCGCCGTCGGTGCCACGCAAATCGGTGAGGCCCTCTGCCAGAGGATCGATGATATCCAGCGTGTACTCGTCCCGGGCCTTGATCCGCGCGGCCACCCAGCCGGACACTGCGTCACACAATCTGCCGGTACGGACGCTGCCGTAGATCACCGTGACCTTGATGGGTTTTGACATGGTTGGTCTCCTGACTTGTGTGGTTGATCATTGGGCGCTACTGTGAAACCTAAAGTAAGGTTGAGATCAATAAAAAGCGGAAAAGGTTGTCACGATGGGCAAGATAGCAATGGCCGATCTCGGCAAGGCACTGACCCCTGGGGAGGTGGCCCGACGCAGTGGCGTGGCAGTGTCGGCACTCCACTTCTATGAAAACAAGGGCCTTGTCCACAGTTACCGCAGCAGCGGCAATCAGCGCCGTTACAGCCGGGATGTACTGCGCCGGGTGGCGGTGATCAAAGTGGCGCAGCGGATCGGCATTCCGCTGGCGGAGATCGGGCGCGCGTTGGCGGAGCTGCCGGACGGCCGTACCCCCAACGCAAAGGACTGGAAGCGTCTTTCGGCACACTGGCGCCACGATCTGGATGAACGCATCCAAAGCCTGACGCAACTCCGCGACCAGCTCGACGGTTGCATCGGCTGCGGGTGCTTGTCGATCAACGCCTGCCGGCTTCGCAACCCGCTGGATGAGTTGTCCGAGGAGGGCCCCGGCCCGCGTCTGCTCGAGTCTGACTGATTCCGTCGGCTGTAAATTCCGGTAAACAAAAACGTCGGTCACGGCGGCTTCGGGTATCTTGGGCGGCACTCACAATTCACACCTCACAGCCAGCGCGCAGAGGAGAGCCAGCCATGACGTTGTTCGAAGCACTCAGAGAAGACCACGACACTCAGCGGACTTTATTGGGGCTTTTGATCAAAACTCACGGCGACAGCGACGGCCGCGAAGCACTGTTCGCAAAAGTGAAAAAGGCGCTGGCCAGCCACGCCGCCGCCGAGGAACGGGCGCTGTATATTCCCATGATGGAAGTGGACATGACCCAGGAGAAAGCCCGGCACAGCGTCGCCGAACACCATGAGATCGACGAACTGGTGGAGCAACTGGAAGACACGGACTTCAGTTCGCCCGGCTGGCTGGCCGCCGCTAAAAAGCTTCAGGAACTGGTCACTCACCACCTTGATGAGGAAGAACAGGAAGTGTTTCAGCTTGCCGGTCGCGCGCTGAGCGACGACGCCAAGCTGCGCCTGGCGGACACCTACCGGGATGAAATGGCCGCCGCCCAATAACGCGCTCGGGCCTTAGTGCCGCCCCCAGGCATCGAGCGCCGTTTCCAGCTTGCCAATGTCCGCCGCTTCTCGGGCCATGTTCGCCCACGGGTCGGCTTTCTGACCCAGGCGCCGGAAGATGTTACCCAGGGTGTAGCGGCGCGGCCCGATCGTCGTATCGCTCAACTCATTCCAGTCCAGCGGTGTGGCCACCGGCGCGCCGGGCTTGGCGCGTACCGCGTAGGGCGCGACCGCGGTCTGACCGAAGACGTTGCGCATCAGGTCCAGGTAGAGCCGGCCACGCCGCTTGCTCTTGCGTTGCTCGGTGGTGAGCGTGTCCGGGTGACGGGCCGCGAGGTGATCCGCCAGGCATTGGCAGGCGCGTCGAACGCGGTCGAAGTCGGCGCCCGGGTGGAGTGGTACCACCACATGCAGCCCCCGTGAACCGGTGGTTTTCACGAACGGTGTGAGGCCGGCGTCGCGCATTGCGTCGCCCACCTGCCAGGCGGCCCGGCGCACCGGCTCGAAGTCGTCGCCGGGCGGATCCAGGTCGAACACCAGTTGATCCGGTCGTCGTGGCCGACGCACCTGGCTTAGCCAGGCGTGCAGCGTCAGCGTACCCTGGCCCGCCAGATAGACCAGGTCGGCGGCGCGCTGGCAAAGAATGTGCGTCACCTCGCCGGTGTCACCGCCGTGCTCCAGCCTCGCGGCGGGCAGCCACGGCGGAAAGTGATCGCTGCGATTCTGCTGGTAGAAACCGTTCGCGCCGATGCCGTCCGGGAAGCGGTGTAGCGTCAGGGCGCGACCGCGCAGGTGCGGCAACATCATCGGCGCCACCCGCTGGTAGTAGTCCGCCAGATCCGCCTTGGTCAGGCCGTCTTCCGGGAACAATACCTTGTTCGGATGGGACAGGCTGATGGTTTCACCGTCCACGGTCAGGGTGCGGTTACTCATGGTCGTGCTCCGCCTTGCTGTCGCGGGTGATGCGCGCCAGAGTGCGGCCGCTTTTCGCCGAACGGTTCTGCGTGGAGGTGGGGTTGCGGCGCGCGTCGGCGTGCTCATCGTCCATCTTGATCAGCAGCCACTGGGGTTTGTCACCGTCACGGAAGCGCTTCAGCGCGTAGCCGCCTTTCAGTTTGTCGCCGTCCAGCCACACTTCCAGCAGGCCGTCGCGGTAGGCGGTGGCCATGTCCTTGGGCGACGCCTTGTCGGCGAGCAAGTTGCGGTAGCCGCCCCGGTCCCAGACCATCACGGTGCCGGCGCCGTAGTGCCCTTCGGGAATCACGCCCTCGAAGTCAGCGTAGTCCAACGGGTGGTCCTCCACCTGCACCGCGAGTCGCTTTTCGCGCGGATCGGTGGAAGGCCCCTTGGGCACCGCCCAGGACTTCAATGCGCCGTCGAACGCCAGCCGGAAATCATAATGCAGACGGCTGGCGTCGTGCTTTTGAATCACGAACCGGTGTTCGCCGCCGCTGCCTCCGGCCGGCTCGCGGCTGGTGTCCAGGTCTCGCTTGCGGCGGTAATCATCGAGCTCATCCTTGCCCATGCGTGCCTCCGTGGGCGTTGCTCACTGCTTCACCAGCATAGCCCTCTGGCGCGGATGGAATCAGCGACCAAGCGTAAAAAATGCTTAAGCCCCGGCGTGCTAGCAACGCTGTGGTAAAGTGATACAGGCTCCGGCATGGCACCCGTGCCGGACGCGGAGGAGGAGACGTGGAGCCATGAGTATTCTGCAACTGCCCCACGATCAGCCCGCTGCGGTATTGATCGACTGGCACGCCACCCTGGTGGACACCCACGACGCCATGTACCACGCCGTCGACGATGTGTTGCCCAGGCTCAAGGAGCTGGGACTTTGGGACCGACTGCTCAAACCCGAGGAGTCGAAGACCATTGAGGATGCCAAGCTGGTCAAGTACGTGCGTGACAACAACAAGCTGCATCCCAAGATCACCGCCCAGCGGAAAATTTCGCGCACGGATATCTTCGAGGTGCTGTTTGGCGCCGACGGCGATGCCAAACGCCGCATTCATCATGCCTTTGACGATTGCTATAAGAAGTATGTGGATGAAGTCCACCCGCTTGAGGACGACATCCGGGTTCAGCTTGAGCGGTTGCGCCAGTCCGGGGTGCCGGTGGCGTTGATCTCCAACCGCAAACGGGAGTTTCTCCAACACGAATTGCGCATTGTCGACGGCACCGGCTGGGGGGATCTGTTCGATACCATTGTCTGCGGCGATGACGTGGCACACCGCAAGCCGGCGCCGGATATGCTGCTCAAGGCGCTGGACAACCTCGGCCTGACGCCGGCGGAGAATTGCTGGTACGTGGGCGACAGCACCACCGATGTGATCGCCGCCAAGGACGCCGGCATCACGGCGATTTTTTATAACGGCGCCGGCTGGCCCGATTCCTGGCTGGATAAAATCTTTCCCAACACCGTCAGCCACCCGCACCGACCGGACGCGGTGGTGACCAGCATCGCCGACCTGGTGCATCTTTCCCGCGTGATGCTCGCCCAGGGAAAAAGGGTGGAGCGGGCGCGCGGTTAAGCCCGACCGACACCGTATCGGGATGATGGGCGAGGCGATTGGCCCGCCATGAATATGGCACCATGGTACGATTTGAAAAAATCGATCGCCAGAATAACAGGAAGAGCCCATGAACCAGGATGCCGGACCACTCCATGAGAGGCGCGAAGAGCCTGTCCATGCGTTTCGTGATGACGCCCTCGGCGACCATGATGCCACCGCCCTGGCCGAGCTGCTGCGGCGTGGTGAGCGCAGCGCCGGGGAGCTTACCGAAGCGGCGGTGGCGCGCATCCAGGCGGTCAACCCGGTCCTCAACGGCATGGCTCTGGACACTTTTCCCGAGGCGCGGGCCGAGGCCGGCGAGCGGCAACAAAGCGGCGGCGAATTCGCCGGTGTGCCCAGCCTGATCAAGGACAATATCGACGTGGCCGGTCTGCCCACCGGACACGGTGCCCGTGCGGTCCGCGCCAAGGCGTCGGCCAAGCACAGCGTGTTCGCCCGGCAGTACCTGGACCAGGGGTTTGTGTTGTTGGGCAAAACACGGCTACCGGATTTCGGCTTCAGTGCCACCACTGAATATGCCGGCGCGCCGCCCACCCGTAATCCCTGGGCGCCGGGCTATTCCAGTGGTGCCTCGTCCGGCGGCAGCGCCGCTCTGGTGGCCGCGGGCGCGGTGCCCATTGCCCACGGCAACGATGGCGGCGGCTCGATCCGTATCCCCGCCGCCTGCTGCGGCCTGGTGGGCCTTAAACCCACCCGTGGCAGGCTGGTGAAATCGGAAGCGTCCCGCTCGCTGCCGGTGGACATCATTGCCGAAGGGGTGCTGACCCGCAGCGTCCGCGATACCGCTAATTTCTTCGCCGCCGCCGAGCGCTATTATCGTAATCCCAAACTGCCGCCTGTCGGACAGGTCACCGGCCCCGGTCGGCGGCGCCTGCGTGTGGGGCTGGTGGTCGATTCGATCACCGGCAGCCCGACGTGTCCGCGTACTCGCGCGGCGGTGGAAGGCGCCGGACATTTGCTGGCGGATTTGGGGCACCATGTGGAAGAAGCACCGGTGCCCCTGGACCGGCGTTTTATCGACGACTTCGTGATCTATTACGGCTTTATGGCGTTCATGGTCAATACCTTTGGCGGGGCGTTGTTCGGGCGCGGTTTTGATCGTCGCGAGTTGGACGAGCTGACCCTCGGGCTGAGCCGTTATTACCGTCGTAATCTGTTCAAAACTCCGTCGGTGCTTTATCAGCTCAAACGCACCTGGAAACTCTATGCCCAAGCCTTTGAGCACTACGATGTGGTGCTGTCGCCGGTGCTCGCCCATACCACCCCGCCGCTGGGTCATCTGAGCCCCAACGTGAACTTCGAGGTACTGATTGATCGCTTGATCAAATACGTCAGTTTCACGCCGGCCAATAACGCCTCCGGCAGCCCGGCCATGTCATTGCCGCTCGGCCACAGCCACGACGGGCTGCCCATCGGTGTGCAGTTCGCCGCGCTTCAGGGACACGAACGCACCTTGCTGGAGTTAGCCTTCGAGCTGGAACAGGCGCGCCCCTGGCGGCGTATTCAGGATTAACCGCGCGCCGGTTACCCGGCGCTACGCTTCGTGGTGTTTGAAAAAAGTCTGGATACTGGAGAAATCCTTGCCGCCCAGACCCTGATTGCCAAGGGCGGCGTACAGGCTTTTCGCCAGACTGCCCATCGGCGTGCTGGACTGGCTGGCCAGCGCCGCCTCCAGGGCCAGGCCGAGATCCTTGTTCATCAGTTTTACCGCGAAGCCGCCGTTGTAGTCGTTGCTCGACGGCACGCCTTCCATGACGCCGGGCCAGGGGTTGTACACCTCCAGCGACCAGTTGCGCCCGGAGCTGGCTTTCATAATGTCGGAAAGCACCGCCGGATCGAGACCGTGGTCGGCGCCCAGTTGCAGCGCTTCGGCGGTGCCGATCATATGCACCGCGAGCAGCATGTTGTTACAAATTTTCGCCACCTGTCCGGCGCCGTTGTCACCGGCCCGGAACACGTTCTTACCCATGCAATCCAGCACCGGGCGGGCCCGTTCCACCGCCGCCTCCGGGCCGCCGCAGATAAAGGTAAGCGTGCCGGCCTTGGCGCCGCCGACGCCACCGGACACCGGCGCGTCGATCATCACCCGGCCGCGCTCGGCGGCATCGGCCGCGACCCGCCGCGCGGTGTCCGCGTCGATGGTGGAGCAGTCGATAATCAGGGTGTCCGGGTCAATCGCTTCCAGCAGGCCGTTGTCGCCTAAATAGAGGCCGGTAACCGCGCCGGCGGAGGGCAACATACTGATTACCACGTCGGCATTGGCGACCGCCGCGTTGGCGTCGCCGGCCACCGCCACGCCCTCGGCTTCCACCGTTTTAAGCAGCTCAGGAACCAGGTCGAACGCGGTCACCTGGTGGCCGGCTTTGACCAGGTTGGCGGCCATTGGCCCGCCCATATTACCGACGCCGAAAAAACCGATATTCATATTATTCTCCTTATAAAAACGACAAATCTTTCAACACCCGGCGGGCGATGATCACCCGCATGATTTCGTTGGTGCCTTCCAGAATCTGGTGCACCCGGCTGTCACGCACATAGCGTTCCAGCGGGTATTCCTTGATGTAGCCATAGCCGCCGTGCAGTTGCAGCGCCTGGTTGCAAACGTCGAAACAGAGGTCGGTGGCGAGCCGCTTGGCCATGGCGCAGAAGGTGCCCTTGTCCGCATGGCCGTGGTCCAGTTTCCAGGCTGCTAAACGCACCATCTGTTGCGCCGCCACCAGGTGGGTGGCCATGTCCGCCAGAGTGAACTGCACACTTTGGAATTCACTCACCGGCTGGTCGAACTGCCGACGCTCTTGTACATAGCTTTGCGCCTGCGCCAAGGCCGCCGACGCGGCGCCCAGGGAACAACTGGCAATATTAATGCGCCCGCCATCCAGGCCCGCCATGGCGATTTTGAAGCCCTGGCCTTCGTCGCCGACGCGGTTTTCCACGGGGACGCGAACGTCTTCGAGAATCACCGCCCGGGTGGGCTGGCTTTTCCAGCCCATCTTGTCTTCGTTGCGGCCGTAGCTGACGCCGGGGGTGTCCGCCGCAATCGCGAAACAGGAAATGCCGCCCGCGCCGGGGCCACCGGTGCGCGCCATCAACACCAGCACATCGGTGTCTCCGGCGCCGGAGATAAACGCCTTGGCGCCGTTGAGCACGTAGTCGTCACCGTCGCGGCGCGCGCTGGTTTTCAACGACGCCGCGTCGGAACCGGCGCCGGGCTCGGTGAGGCAATAGGACGCCAGCGCCTCGCCGCTCATCAGCGGGCCGTTCCAGCGCTGCCGTACCGCCTCCGAACCGAACCGGGACAGCATCCAGGTGGCCATGTTGTGGATGGTGATAAAGGCGGTGGTGGAGGTGCAGCCCGCCGCCATCTGTTCGAAGATCAGCGCCGCGTCGAGCCGGCTCAGGCCCATGCCGCCCTGGTCCTCGTCGCAGTACAGCGAACAAAACCCGAGCTCGCCGGCACGGCGAATAGTGTCCTTGGGGAAGGTGCCGTGCAGGTCCCAGTCGGCGGCGAACGGCGCCAATTCCTTGTCGGCGAACTGGCGCGCCGTTTCCCGGAACGCCTGCTGTTCTTCGGTGAAGGCGAAATCCACGAGCGTTTCTCCTTATTCTCGCTCTATTTCAGATTGATCGTCATGTTCGGGCCGCCGTGGGCGCCGTCCGGGATGTCGTCATCGAACCAGCGGCTGGTGACGGTCTTGGTCTCGGTGTAGAAACGCACCGCCTGTTTGCCGTAGGCATGCTGATCGCCGTAGAACGAGCCTTTCCAGCCGGTGAAACTGAAGAACGGCAGCGGCACCGGGATCGGCACATTGATGCCCACCTGGCCCACTTCGATTTCGTGCCGGTATTTGCGCGCGGCGGCGCCGTTGGCGGTGAAAATCGAGGTGCCGTTGCCGTAGGGGCTGTTGTTCACCAGCTCGATGGCTTCTTCCAGGGTATCCACCCTCATGCAGCACAGCACCGGGCCGAAGATCTCTTCTTGGTAGAGCGCCATGTCCGCTTTGACGCCACTGAACAGGGTCGGGCCTACCCAGTTGCCGTCCGGCAGGCCGTCCACGCTGCAGTCCGAGCCGTCCAGCAGGCAGTCGGCGCCTTCTTCCTTGCCCTGTTTGATCAGCGTCAGCACCCGGTCGCGGGCCTTGGGGCTGATCTGCGGGCCGTAGGCGGCGCCCTCATCGTCCCAGGCGCCCGGCCGAATGCTCGCCAGCTCGTCTTTCAGTTCGTCGATCCATTGCTGCGATTCGCCCACGAACACCGCCACGCTGATCGCCATGCAGCGCTGGCCGGCGGCGCCGCAGGACGCGCCCACCAGATTGCTGATCACCTGGTCCTTACGGGCATCGGGCATCACCACCATGTGGTTCTTGGCGCCGGCGAAACACTGTGCGCGTTTCAGGTGATCGGTGGCGGTGCGATACACATGCTGACCCACCGGCACCGAGCCGACGAACGACACCGCCTTGATCTCCGGGTGGGTGAGCAGGGTATCCACTTGCTCCTTGCCGCCGTGGACCACCTGAAGAAGATTCTTCGGCGCGCCGGCCCGCAGGAACAGCTCGGCGAGAATGTTGGGGGTCATCGGGTCTTGCTCGGACGGCTTGAGCACGAAGCTGTTGCCGCAGGCGATGGCCATGGGGAACATCCACAACGGGATCATCGCCGGGAAGTTGAACGGTGTGATGCCGGCGCATACGCCCAGGGGCTGGGTCCAGGAATGGCTGTCGATGCCGCGCGCCACGTTCTCCACGGTTTCGCCCATCACCAACGAGGGGATGTTGGCGGCGTGCTCCACCACTTCGATGCCGCGCCACACATCGCCTTTGGCATCGGCGAACACCTTGCCGGTTTCCTTCGCCAGCACCTCGGCGATTTCGTCATGGTGCTCCTTGAGCAGATGCTGATAGCGCAGCATCACCCGGGCACGTTCGGACACCGGCGTTTCGCGCCATTCCAGAAACGCTTCACGGGCACTGGCGATGGCGGTTTCCATTTCCTCGGCGGTGGCCGCCGGGACCTCGCAGAGCACTTCCTGGGTGGCCGGGTTGGTGACCGGAATCCAGGTGTCGGTACGGCTTTGCTGGAACTCGCCGTTAATCAGTTGGGGCAGTCGGGTGGTCATGGGGCCTCCGCAATTCGAGAGTTGTTCTATTATTGCTATGGTGTACCACAGTACCGTCCCTTTGCGGATGGTTTCTATTGATCCTGGATGGACTATATTGCGGCATGAATTCCAATGCGGCCTCGCTGATCGAAACCTCCCAGTGGCCTCTGCCCCGGGACGGCCGGCGCATCGTGGTGCCCCAGGCGCTGATCCAGGCCCTGGGCGAACACCCCCTGTGCGGCGACTGCCTGCCCCACGGGGTGGGCTATTATCCGCGCGCCGCCGGCCACCAGATGGGCCGTGCCTCGCCCCGTGATCACCTGCTGATCTATTGCGTCGGCGGCCGTGGCGAAGTGGATCTGGACGGCGACACCCACCCGGTGGGGCCCGGCGATGCCTTGCTGTTTCGAGAGGGACAGCCGCACCGCTACCGGGCCCGGCCCGAGGACCCCTGGACCATCTATTGGGTGCACCTGGGCGGCGCCTCCGTGGATCTGTTCTTCGACGCTATCGAACCGGGCCCGCGGGCCTGCCTGGTGCCCGTGGGGCTGCATTCGCGGCTGGGTGAAGAATTCGAAGTGCTGCTGGCCACCGCCGTCAGTTTCCAGAGTCACCACCAGGTGCATGCCGCCAACGTGCTGCGCGGCCTGCTTACTTTTCTGGCACTGATTCGTCGCCGCCAGCAGGCCCGTCAGGCGGCACTGGACGTGGACCGGGTGCAAAGTTATTTGCAAAGCCGCCTTCATGAGCGGCTCGCCCTGGACGACCTGGTGGCCGACACCAGCACCTTGTCGCGCTACCACTTTATCCGCGAGTACAAGCGCCTCACCGGCCAGACGCCAATGCAGGCCTTCCAGCATCTGAAAATCAGCCGTGCCTGCTATCTGCTCGACATCAGTGATCTGGGCGTCAGCGACATCGCCCGCCACCTGGGCTACGACGACCCCTACTACTTCTCGCGGCTGTTCAAAAAAGTAATGGGCGTGGCGCCCCGCCACTATCGCCGCGAACGCTCGTCCCACTAAGCCACGAAGCAATCTTGTGCGAGCGGCCCATATGCGAGCTGGGCGTCTGGGAGTGCGACATGTGCGAGCGGGCCCAGCCCGCGAAAGGGTGGCTTTCAGGCACCCGGCGAAGGTTGCCCCGCAGGATGCCAGAGACGCACTAGGACGCCCCCAACCGCCAAACCAAAAACGCCTCACCCGCCTGCTCAACCACTGTTTCCAAAGCATCCCGGCGCTTCACATCCCCGGGTTGCCGGGGCGGATCCTGCAACGCTTTCTGCAAGCGTTGGCGCTGGTCACGCGGCAGTTGCTCGAGCCAGTGGTGGTCGGCGTCGCCGAGGGTGAGCGGGTCGCGGCCGGCGTGGTTGCGGTGACTGATCTGATACCAGTGTTCCAGAGCGCGGCCGAGTACCACGTAACCGAACTGGGGATCGCGGACCGGACCAAAGGCGGTTTCGGCACCGCCGGCGAAGCGTTCCAGGAGTTTCAGGCCGCTGATTTTGTCGGCGTATTTGCCGCCGTAAAAAACGCTGCCTGCGGCGCCCAGGACGCCGCCGATCAATGCGCCGGCCCCCAGGGAGTGGCCGGCGGTGAGCGCGTCGATGCCGGCACCGCCCAGGGCGCCGGCGCCGAATCCGGCGGTGGCCAGGTAGGTGCGGCTGACGCCCCAGGTGTTACGGGCCTGTTCGCTGAACAGATCGCTGCCCGGCTGCCAGGCCAGTGCCTGTTCCCGCCGGTGCAGGTGGCGGTGGCGGTAGAGGGCCTCCACGTCGCGGCGCAGCCGTTGTTCCCGTTGCCGTTGCCAGTCGCGCCAGTGCTGGCGGAGCTGGTGTTCCAGGGCATCGCGGTTGCCGTCGTCGCGCAGCCGGCCGGTCTCGCGATGGTCGAGCATGTCCGCCAGGGCCGCGGCGATCAGTTGCAGGGTCTGGCGCTGGCGGTGTTGGCGTTGCCGGCGCAAGTGGTCGGTGGCCTGTTGCAGCGGTGTGTCCCACTCGGGGGCCAGTTGGCCGAAGCCGCGCAGCAGATTGAGGTGGGTCTCGAACGGCGCGCGGACCGCGTCGAAGTCGCGCACGATCTGGAAATACTGGCCCAGGGCGGCGCGCCAGTCAGCCAAATGATCGCCACTACCGATACGGTTGATCAGCGCCAGGCTGGGGCGACCGGTCCAGCGCAGAATCTCCATCTCCGCTTCCTGCTCGCGGCTATAGGGTACGGCGCCGTCCACCACGTAGAGGATGCCGGCGCCTTCCAGGATCGGCGTCAGTAGCTGGCATTCGTCGTGAAAGCGCGGGTCGTCGCGGTGCTGGGTGACGAAAGCACGCACGGTGTCCGGCCGGTCCGATGCGGACAGGCTGTGTGCCTGCAGCCAGGCGAGCACTTTGCGCGGGCGCTGGAAGCCGGGGGTGTCGATCAGTTCATAAAGCAGATGTTCGTCCACGTGCAGCGGGTAATGGCCGTTGTCCCGGGTGGTGCCCGGTTCCAGCGCGATGGCAACGCCGTCGTCCTGAGCCAGGGTGGCGACGATGCTGGACTTGCCTTTGTTCGGGTGGCCGACCACGGCGAAACGGGGGGCGGTCATGGCGTACACAACCTCACTGCCTGACGGGCATCGGCGAAGCGTTGCCACTGGGCCAATAACCCGGCGCCGACGGCGGTGCCGGCGTCGTCGGTGGCCAACGGGAGCAGTGTGATGCCGGTGTGTTCGGGCCAGCGTGCCCGGGCGTCGTCGAGGAAGTCGGCCAGTTCGCCGGTGGGCGGCTCCCAGCCCCGTGTCAGCACTACGACCGGTTGGCCCAGGTCGGCGCGGGCCAGGGTGTCGCGGTCCTGTTCCAGGCTGGCGCTGCCGCCGGCTTCGAGAACTCGCAGCGGTTCATCGCGGAGCAGGCGCCGAGCCAGTTCCGGAGCGCCGGCACCGGCCCAGCGGATCACCACGCCGCTGTCGGGCAGCGGTGCCAAGGCGGTCGACGCGGGTCTGCCCGGGGCGGGAGCCGGTGTCGCCGGCTCACCGCCGGTGTCCACCCAGGGGGTGGCGAACCGTTCCAGCAGGGCGGCGCGGCCGGGGTGGCGGCGCAGCAGTGTTCTCGCCCGCTGGTTCAACTGCAGCCGGGCGGCGGCCAGCAGCAACAGGCGCGGCAGCACCACATAGCAAAGCCACAGCATGACCAGGAACGGCCACCAGCCGCCAAGCCGTTCCGGGTTGGCGGGAACGCTGTCCTGCAAACGGAAGTAACGGGATTGTTGCACCAGTTCCAGGTTGGGCACGGCGGCGGGTAGCCAGCCGCGCCAGGGCCAGGCGAGTTGTTCCACCAGGCCGTGGTAGGCGGGCGCCGAGGTTTGCAGGGTGGTGCTCCAGCCGAACGCCAGATCCCGCACCAGCACCTGAACCAGCAGCGTCAGCAGCGCGGTGAGCGCGAACGCCAGCCCGGCGCCGTGGGCGATGCGGGCGGCCAGTTGCGGTTGCAGTTGGGTGAGCAGCGGGGCGTCGTTGCCGTCGTGCCGGCCCAGCAGTCGCCCCCAGGGGCGCCGACCGCTCAGTGCTTGCCCGGTGGTGGCCAGGGCCAGTAGCAGTTGCAGCAGTGCCAGGCCCAGAATAAGGGTCACGTTAATGCGGCCCTGGCCGTCCACGTACAGCACACCGAGCATGGTCAGCACGCCGAGCACCGCCCCGGCGAGGGTGAATAACACCCGTCCCTGGCGCCAGGCCTTCAGCGCGTCGCGGTTGCCGCGTGCGTCCACGGCGGCCAGCCAGGCGGCGGTGTCCGGCGGCGGCGTGCCGTCTTGCTGACGGGCCAGCGCCAGACGCCGGTCACGGCGGTGCAGAAAGTCCGGATTGTGCTGTTGGTCGCGACGGTATTGCGCGTCGAAGTCCAGCAGTAGCCGTAACGGAGAGGGCGGCAAAGCGGTGTCCTTGGCGGTGGCTGTTATTTGACCGGCACGGTGTAGGCGACGCCGTCTTTCGCGCAGCCGCTGCAGGCGTTGCTGTATTCGCCCAGGGTGTCGCCGTTTTTATCCAGGCCGAGCACCGGGCGATAATCCATGGTGCACATCTGTGGTCGTGGTTCCGGGCAGGCGCGGGCGTTCTCGGGCAGTTGCGCGGGGGTGTGCGTGCAGCCCGCGGCGGCCAGCAACAGGGCGGCGCCCGCCAGGTGTCCGGGCAGAGCCCGGCGGCTAAACAAAGAGGTGCGGCTGAAAATAGAAAGGCGGTTCATCGGCGTCTCCGTCAATCGGGGATGGTCTATCCTGGTCACATGGTAAAGGTGGACCGGGGCCGGGCAAGCAAGTTCTTTTGTAAGCCGCCGGATTCTGGCAGCCTTGTTGATCTAATATCCGTTGGGGACAGCATGAACGACGTCGATTGGCGTTCCGAGGTGGCCGCTATATGGCGGCCCAGACAGCAGCGGCTGAGGCCGGTCCGGCACCTGGACCCGGTGGCTTTGGATGATCTGTTGGGCGTCGCCACGCAGCAACGCAAACTGATCCAGAACACCGAGCGTTTCCTGGCCGGCAAACCCGCCAACCATGCGTTGTTGTGGGGCAGCCGGGGCACCGGAAAATCGTCATTGGTGAAAGCACTGCTGAACACTTATGCCCCCCAGGGCCTGCGCATGATCGAGGTGGAGAAGCACGATCTGGTGGACCTGCCGGAGATCATCGACGATATCCGCGAGCGAGCCCAGCGCTTTGTGGTCTACTGCGACGATCTGGCGTTCGAGGACGGCGACACCCAGTACAAACACCTGAAGAGCGTGCTGGAAGGCTCCCTGGAGCTGCCCCCGGAAAACGTCAAATTGTACGCCACCAGTAACCGCCGGCATCTGGTGTCCGAATACCAGTCGGATAACGCCCAGAGCAAGGTGGTGGGCCGCGAGCTCCACCACGGCGACGTGGTGGAGGAGAAAATCTCCCTGGCGGATCGCTTCGGCCTGTCGTTGAGTTTTTATCCCATCGACGAGGCGCAGTACTTCGAGATGGTGGACCACCTGTTCGGCCCGGTGGCCGACCAGGAGCAACTGCATATCCGCGCGCGCCGGTTCTCGATGGAAAAAGGCGGCCGCTCCGGGCGTACCGCTCGGCAGTTCTACAACCAGTTCGTCGGCGAGTTCTGAAGCCGCGTCGGCCGGTGTTGTGTTCGCCCCGGCCCGGCGTGGCATACTGTCGCCTCCTTTCGTTGATTCGGCTTTGCATGGACTGCCAGTTGCGGCACCAAAGAATGATGATCACCCCCGCCCATTGTCCGCGGCGGGGCCGCCGCCCCTATTTCCCGGATCCGCCCGTTGTCACTCTGAGTTGATGGTTTCCTGCTAAGCTCGACGCGGCGTTGCCGCAAATGACAACGGATTGCCTATGAATCTTTCTATATTGGTGCTGCTGCCCTTTTTGGGGGCCGCATTGCCGCCGCTGGCCGAACGCTTCAAGGCCTCGCGTACACTGCTGGCGTTGAGCGCCGCGGCCTTGCCGGCGCTGGCTCTGGCGCTGATGGTGGCGCCGGGCCGCCGTGTGATCGATGGCGACACGGTGCTCTCGTCGTTGCAGTGGTTGCCCAGCCTGGGGCTGGACCTGGCGTTTCGTCTGGATGGCCTGTCGCTGTTGTTCGCGTTGCTGGTGCTGGGCATCGGCCTGCTGATTATTCTTTACGCCCGTTACTATCTTTCCAGCGATGAAAAAGCGGGGCGTTTTTACGCCTATCTGTTGCTGTTCATGGGGGCCATGCTGGGGGTGGTGACCAGCGACAATCTGTTGTTGCTGGTGCTGTTCTGGGAGCTCACCAGTCTCAGTTCGTTCTTGCTGATTGGCTTCTGGTCGCACAATAGCGGTGCCCGCAAAGGCGCGCGCATGGCACTCACGGTCACCGGCCTGGGGGGGCTGGCGTTGCTCGCCGGGGTGCTTCTTATCGGCCAGGTGGTGGGCAGTTACTCTCTCGGCGAGGCTCTGGCCAGCGGCGATGCGATCCGCGCCAGCGGACTCTATCCGATCATTCTTTGCCTGGTGCTGCTGGGTATTTTCACCAAGAGCGCCCAGTTCCCGTTTCATTTCTGGTTGCCCCATGCCATGGCGGCGCCGACGCCGGTGAGCGCTTACTTGCATTCCGCCACCATGGTGAAGGCCGGGGTCTTCCTGCTGGCCCGTTTCTATCCGATGCTGGCGGGCACCGATCTGTGGTTCGATCTGGTCACGCTGGCGGGTATGGCGACGTTGATCTGGGGGGCGCTGGCGGCGCTGTTCCAGCATGACCTCAAGGGGCTGCTGGCCTATTCCACCATCAGCCACCTGGGCCTGATTACGCTGTTGTTCGGCCTTAATACCGAGCTGGCGGCGGTGGCCGCGGTGTTCCATATCATCAACCACGCCACCTTCAAGGCGTCGTTGTTCATGGCCGCCGGCATTATCGACCATGAAACCGGTACCCGGGACATGCGCCGTATCAATGGGTTGTGGCGCTACATGCCTTACACCGCGGTGCTCGCCATGGTGGCCTCGGCGGCGATGGCCGGCGTGCCGCTGCTCAACGGCTTCCTGTCCAAGGAAATGTTCTTCGCCGAAACCCTGCAGTCCGACCGGCTCGGCGCCATGAGCTGGGTGCTGCCGTTGGGCGCTACTTTGGGCGGGGTGTTCTCAGTGGCGTATTCGGCGCGCTTTATTCACGACGTGTTCTTCAACGGTGAACCGATCAACCTGCCTAAGTTTCCGCCCCATGAGCCGCCCCGTTACATGAAGGTGCCGGTGGAGATTCTGGTGGCGCTGTGCGTGGCGGTGGGCGTGTTCCCGGCGCTCACCGTGGCGGGGTTGCTGGCGGTGGCCGGTAGCGCCACTCTTGGCGGCACTTTGCCGGAATACCATTTGTCGATCTGGCACGGCTTCAATGTGCCGTTGCTGATGAGCGTGATCGCCCTGGTCGGTGGCGTGCTGGTGTATAGCCAGCGCCGGCGTCTGTTCCAGTGGTACGAACGCCTGCCGGAGGTTAACGCCAATCTGATCTTCGAAGGCCGGATGCAATCCCTGGCGCGGCTCGCCGGCGGGATCAGTGGCGGGTTGCGCAACGGTTCCCTGCAAACCTACGTTGCCTGGTTGCTGGCGTTGGTGGCGCTGGTGCTGCTGATGCAATTGCGGCCGGGTTTATTGTTTGGCGAGCGGGCGTTGCTGCCGCTGGACGGCGTGGCGTTGTTGGCCGGGGCGATGTTGATCGTGGCCACGGTGATCACTGCCATTCTGCACCGCCACCGGATGACCGCGATTATGTCGATCAGTGTGGTGGGGCTGGTGGTGTCGCTGGTGTTCGTGCGCTTTTCGGCGCCGGATCTGGCTCTCACCCAGCTCTCGGTGGAAGTAGTCACGGTGCTGCTGTTGATCCTGGCGATGTATTTTCTGCCGGTACGTACCAGCGCGGAATCCGGCGTCCTGCGGGTATCCCGGGACCTGTTTCTGGCGGTGGTGATCGGCGGCGGCGCCGGGGTGATGGCGTTCGCGATGATGACCAGCGACTTCAACAGTATCAGCCAGTTCTTTCTGGATAACGCCAAGCCGGGCGGCGGCGGCACCAATGTGGTCAACGTGATCCTGGTGGATTTCCGTGGTTTCGATACGTTCGGTGAAATCACTGTGCTGGGCATTGCCGCCATGGGGATTTACGCCCTGCTCAAGGATCTCAAGCTCGCTTCGCCGCGGGCGGACGCCACCGGTCGGCCTTGGGCCCGCGATGCTCATCCGCTGGTGCTGGTGACGATCTCCCGGCCGTTGCTGCCGCTGGCGCTGCTGGTGTCGGTGTATATCTTCCTGCGCGGTCATAACCTGCCCGGCGGCGGGTTCATCGCCGGTCTGGTGACGTCGGTGGCGCTGTTGTTGCAGTACGTGGCGTCCGGCGTGGCCTGGATGCACCGCCGCATGCCGGGGGATTACCACCCGGTGGTGGCCCTGGGGCTGTTGCTGGCCGGCGTCACCGGGCTGGCGTCCTGGTTCTTCGGCCACCCCTTCCTGACCAGCACTTTCGACCATATCCATTGGCCGTTGGTGGGCGATTTTGAGCTGGCCAGCGCGATGCTGTTCGACACCGGCGTGTTCCTCACTGTGGTGGGCGCCACCCTGTTGATGCTGGCGAATCTCGGCAAGTTGTCCCTGCTGGATGACAAGAGCGGCGCCGGCGGCGGTTTGACTGACGCCGATACGGCCGATACCGATGCAAGAGGGGACGCCTGATGGAAGCGATGCTTGCTGTGATGATCGCCACGCTGGTGGGTAGCGGTGTTTACCTGACCCTGCGGGCACGCACCTTCCCAGTGATTCTGGGCATCACCTTGCTCAGCTATGGGGTGAACCTGTTCGTTTTCGTGTCCGGTCGGCTGAAGCTCGATCAGGTGCCGGTGGTGGGGGTATCGCAATCCCCCAGTGATCCGTTGCCCCAGGCGCTGGTGCTCACCGCCATCGTGATTGGTTTCGCGATGACCGCGTTTCTGGTGGTGCTGGCGCTGCGAGGGCAGGGCGAAATGAACAGCGACCATGTGGACGGTAAGTCCGATGGGGAGGACGGCTGATGGAACATTTGATCATCGCGCCGATCCTGATTCCCGCCTTCGCCGGCATGCTGCTTCTGCTGGAGGTGCGCGAGCGGCAGCGGTTGCGCCGTATTACCGGCTTATTGGCGACATTGGCGTTGCTGCCGGTGGCGCTGGGGCTCTGGCAGCAGGCGGCCTCCGGTGATATCGGCGTCTACCAATTGGGCGATTGGCGTGCCCCCTTCGGCATTGTGCTGGTGCTGGATAAGTTGAGCGCCTTGATGCTGATGCTGACCGCGGTGCTGGCGTTGCCGGCGCTGATTTACGGCAGCCGCGGCGATGACCGGCGCGGCGCCAATTTTCATGGCCTGTTCCAGTTGCAGTTGATGGGCATCAACGGTGCCTTCCTCACCGGCGACCTGTTCAATTTGTTCGTGTTCTTCGAGGTGCTGCTGATCGCCTCCTACGGCCTGGCGCTGCACGGCCGTGGCCCGGCCCGGGTCGGTGGTGGCATTCACTACGTGGTGCTTAACCTGATTGGTTCGGCGCTGTTCCTGGTGGCTCTGGGGTTGGCCTACGGCACCACCGGTACGCTCAATATGGCGGATTTCGCGGTCAAAGTCAGCGAACTGGAAGGTAACAGCCTGGATATGGCTCGCCTGGCCGGTTTGCTGATGGGGGTGGTGTTCGGCCTTAAGGCGGCGTTGTTCCCACTCTACTTCTGGCTGCCCACCACCTACGCCAATGCCACCGCGCCGGTGGCGGCGCTGTTCGCGATCATGACCAAGGTGGGCATTTATGCCATCGCGCGGGTCTACGGTTTGGCGTTCAGCGGGGGTCCGCTGGCCGGACTCGGCCGCGACCCACTGTGGATTCTGGCGCTGATCACTCTGGTGTTGGCGTCGGTGGGCGTATTGGGGGCCCGGCGGCTAGGGGATGTGGTCGCTTACCTGCTGGTGATGTCGGTGGGCACGCTGGTGGCCGGTCTGGCCTGGACCTCACCGGAGGCCATGGGGGCGATGCTGTACTACTTGATCCACTCCACGCTGGTGTGCGGTGGCCTGTTCCTGTTGGCGGACTTGGTCTCGCGGGGGCGTGGTGAGCTGGCGGACCGGCTTGAGGCCGGCCCGGCGCCGGCCGGTCGCGGCCTGTTGGGGGTGCTGTTTTTCATCGGTGCGATCTCGGTGGTGGGGTTGCCGCCGCTGTCCGGCTTCGTTGGCAAAGTGGCGTTGATGCAGGCGGTACCGGCGCCCCTGTACTGGCTGTTTTTGCTGGCCGGCGGACTGATTGCCATGGTTGGTCTCAGCCGTGCCGGGTCCACGTTGTTCTGGCGGGCCACCGGGGACGGCGATGAACGGCGCCTGGACGGCCCGCGCCTGGCGGCCACGGTGGCACTGTTGGCGACCGCCCCGGCGCTGGCGATTTGGGGTGAGCCGGTTCTGCGGGCCTGTTTGGCGGTGGCCGGCCAATGGTCACAACCGGGACTGTATATTCAGGCGGTGCTGGGTACTCAGGGAGGTGCGTTATGAGCCGGTTGTTGCCTTTCCCGTTGCTGAGCCTGTTCCTGTGGGGCACCTGGCTGCTGCTGAATGGCTTTTCCTGGGGGCACGGGCTGCTCGGCCTGGTGCTGGCGGTGGTGTTGCCGCTCGGCACCCGGTCGTTCTGGCCGAACGTGCCGCGTCTACGCAATTTTCCCAAGCTGGTGCGTTTCGTGCTGGTGGTGCACTGGGACATTCTCACCGCCAATGTGGCGGTGGCGATCCTGATCATGGGGCCGCCGCGGCGCTTGCGGCCGGGCTTCGTCGAGTTGCCGTTGTCGCTCACCGACGAGTTCGCCATTACGTTGCTTGCCAGCACCATTTCCCTGACACCGGGCACGGTAAGCGCGGACGTCAGCGAAGACCGGCGGACGCTTTTGATCCACGCCCTGGATGTGGATGACGAGCAGACGCTGATCAACCAGATAAAGCAGCGTTACGAGCGCCCGCTCAAGGAGATATTCGAATGTTAGACGTCGCCCTGCCTGTCGCGTTCGGGCTGTTCCTGATGGCTCTGCTGCTTAATCTTTACCGGTTGCTGCGCGGGCCGACGCTGCCGGATCGGGCCCTGGCGCTGGATACCATGTACATCAATACCATCGGCCTGATCGTGCTGTACGGCATCGCCACCGACGGCAAGCTCTATTTCGAGGCCGCCATGCTGATCGCCCTGATCGGTTTCGTGAGCACGGTGGCGGTGGCTAAATACATGCTTCGCGGCGATATCATTGAATAGTCGGCGTGGCTTCGTTATCAACGGCGGGAGAAAAGTATGAACGCTGTCATTGAGTTTTTGGTTAGCGCCTCTATCTTGGTGGGTGCGATTTTCGCTCTGGTGGGTTCCATCGGTTTGATGCGGTTGCCGGATTTCTATCTGCGCCTGCACGGGCCGACCAAGGCCAGTACCCTGGGCGTGGGCGGCACCATTCTCGGTTCCCTGCTGTTTTTTTCCTGGCAGGAACGGGCGCTCCAGCTTCAAGAGGTGTTGATCGTGTTGTTTCTGTTTATCACCGCGCCGGTATCGGCGCACATGCTGGCCAAGGCGGCCATGCATCGGGGTTTGAAGCGGCGTGACGACACCCGTGGCGGCCCCTGGAAGCAGTAGCCGACAACGGGTTCAGTCGTGGTTTGAGCGTCGGAAATATGAAATTTGTAAAAGGTAATAGGACATGGAAACTTTTCCCAAGGGCTGCCAGTCCTAATTAATAGCTACAGACCGGTACCCCCGATCCCCCAGTACCCTCACCGGTTTGTAGCTTCTGGACACCCCAGTCTCTCCCCCAGGAGGCTGGGGCGGCAAGCCTCCCTGGCAGCGCAGTCGTTCCCTTCCCCCCACTTGCTGCCAGGGATTTTTTTTGCCCACTGAAAAGTGGGGCTTTCCCCTTCCTTCTTTCTTACCCTTGAACAAAGCAAGACCCGTGCCCGTTTTTGATATTGGGCCAAAATTTCGCCGTATCAGCCACTTACAGGGTTAACCGGAGCGCGCGTGGGCGCGGCCGGTGGTGCATTATCGTGTCGAAAAATGTCGCCAGTGTGACAAGTCCGGTCAGTTCGCCGGGTCCGGAGGCACTGCCAGCCAGGTGCCGAGCTGACGCCAGGCTTCGTCGCAGCCGGTGCCGTTGGTGGAGGAGAACAATTGGGCGCTGAGCGGCGCCGGGTGGTCGCGGAGGGTTTTCAAGACCTGCAGGAGGGTATTCTTGGCGGCGCCGTACTTGAGTTTGTCGGCCTTGGTGATCAGCAAATGCAGGGGCATGCCGGCGCGCGCCGACCAGTCCAGAATCAGCCGGTCGAAATCCTTGAGCGGATGACGGATATCCATCAACAGTACCAGGCCGGTCAGGCTCTGCCGGCGGGCCAGGTAGTCGTCCAGGTCCCGCTGCCATTGCTGGCGGGTGTTTTTGTCCACTTTGGCGTAGCCGTAACCGGGCAGGTCCACCAGGCGGCGTTCCTCATCCAACTCGAAAAAATTGAGCAGTTGGGTGCGGCCCGGGGTTTTGGAGGTCCGCGCCAGGTTGCGTTGCCCGGTGAGTCGGTTGATGGCGCTGGATTTGCCGGCGTTGGAGCGCCCCGCGAACGCCACTTCGAAGCCCGCATCCGGCGGACATTGTTCCACGTTCTGGGCGCTTTTCAGGAAGCTGGCCTGGTGAAGCAGGCGCTGGGTCGGGTCTTGGGCCATGCTGTGTCTCTGTTTTGGACGGGCCGTGGAAGCGAATACCCGCGCCTTTAATAAGGCATATGACGGGAGCGGACCTCTAGTATATAATGCGCGCCGTCGCGCGTTCGCCGTGCGGCCGACGTTCTACAGGTGTTTGTGTTTAAAGGCAAATTCATCACCGGCACCTGAGTAAGCCAGCATGTCGCCAGCTCCATGGGGAGATACCGCATGAAAGGTTTGACCGCAGGGCTCGCCCTGATTATCGCTTTGGGTGTGACGGCCGGAGCCCAGGCTCAATCCGCCAAAGAGCTCTATGATCAGAGCTGCACCTATTGCCACACCAGTGGTGCCGCCGGCGCCCCCAAAACCGGGGACCAGGCCGCCTGGAAGCCGCGCCTGGAAAAGGGCATGGACACGCTGGTCAAGCACGTCGAGGAGGGCTACAACGCCATGCCCCCGGGCGGCATGTGCGGCGACTGCTCCAAAGAAGACTATCGTGCTCTTATTGAATACATGACCAAGTAATCCCTGCTCTTGAAGGAAAGGCCATGAAGTGTTTCAAGCTGTTCGTGCTGTTGGCTGCCCTGGTGGCCACCCCCTTCGCCCTGGCCGAGGGCGACCCGGAAGCCGGTAAAGAAAAAGCCCAGGTGTGCGCGGCCTGCCACGGCCCGGACGGCAATTCCCCTGCCGGTCAGTACCCCAGTCTGGCGGGGCAGGGCGAGCCCTATTTGATCAAGCAGTTGGAGGCGTTCAAGTCCGGTGATCGGGAAAACGCCATCATGCAGGGTCAGGCAGCGGGCCTCAGCGAGCAGGACATGCAGGATCTGGCGGCCTTCTATGCGGAGCAGACCGTGAAGACCGGCCAGGTGAAGCCGGATCTGGTGGAAACGGGCGAGCGGCTCTATCGCGGCGGTGATGTGGAAAAAGGCATCCCCGCCTGCGCCGGTTGTCATGGTCCCGCGGGTCAGGGCGTTGATGGCGCCGCTTTCCCGGCGCTGGCCGGTCAGCAGCCCGCCTATGTGGAAAGCCAGCTCAAGGCGTTCCGCGCGGTCGGCCGCGAAGACATCGGCAGCATGACCAAGCGGGACAATGATCCCCAGGCGATGATGCGTACCCTGGCCGCCAAGATGAGCGACGCTCAGATCCAGGCGGTTTCCAGCTTCGTGGCGGGCCTTTCCGCGCCCGAGCGCGACGGCGAGTAATACAGCCGCCAGGCGCCGCGTCGAGCGGGTCGCGCTGGCGCTGCTCAAGGCGACATCGCGACGGAAAAGGCAGCCATTGGCTGCCTTTTTTGTGGCCGCCGTTCATGGGCAAGACGGCGCCAATGCGGTAATAATGCAACTTCCGTGAAAAAGCCCGGCCGTGGGGAGCATTTTCGCTTTGTCACGGTCCTATCTGCCACGGTTATAGTGGAACAAGCCAACAACAAGGAGAACCTCATGTTGCGAACAGTAATGGCGCTGCTGGTCGGCCTTACTCTCACGGCCACGGCCTGGGCACAGGAGTCCGGTAGCGAGCACGCGCGGTACGCGGAAGGGACCCACTACAAGGTTTTGGATAACTCGGGCAATGTGGATGAGCCCGGCAAGGTGGAAGTACGAGAGTTCTTCTCCTACATCTGCCCGCACTGCTTCAGCCTTGAACCGATGGTTGAGAACTGGCTTGAGGACAAGCCGGAGAACGTTAACTACGTGCGCTCGCCGGTGACGTTCCTGCGTAATGCCGAGCCCCTGGCGCGGGCCTATTACGTGGCGGACATCCTCGGCAAGGTGGAAGAAGTCCATAAGCCGCTTTTCGATGCCATCCATAAGCATCGGGAGCCACTGTTCACCCCCACCGCCCTGGCGGATTTCTTTGAGAAGTACGGGGTGGAGGAAGACGAATTCAATCAGCTTTACAGTTCCTTCGGGGTCTCCACCAAGCTGCGTCAGACCGACGCCCTGGCCCGTGACTACCAGATCCGTGGCGTGCCTTCGTTCGTGGTCAACGGGAAGTATCTGATCCTCCGTGACGGTCTGCGTAACAACCAGGAAATGTTCGACGTGATCGACTTCCTGGTGAAGAAGGAAAGCCGCTGAAACACTCGGGAGTCCGGATTTAATGCTGTTGGAACGCGCGCGAACCGCGTATCAGACCTGGAAGACCCGCCCGGCGGGTTTTTCATTCGCTCGCGAAGGCCACCGCCGCACCCGTCGGGTGCGGGAGGTGACCCTTCCCGATGACAGCCTTAAGCTGCTCAGTTTCAATATCCAGGCAGGCATTGGCACCAGCCGCTTTCGGGAATACCTCACCGGTAGCTGGAAGCATTTGGTGGCTCACCCGCGCAGTGTGGAAACCATCGAGCAAATCGCCGATGTGGTGCGGCACTTCGACGTGGTGGGCTTGCAAGAGGTGGATGGCGGAAGTTTGCGTTCGCGCAATGTGAACCAGCTTGTGCATCTGGCCACGCTGGCGGATTTTCCGTTCTGGCACCAGCAACTCAACCGCAATCTGGGGCGACTGGGCCAGTTCAGTAATGGTTTCCTGAGTCGTCTCACTCCGTATGCGGTTGAGGATCACATTCTGCCCGGCCTGCCCGGGCGCGGCGTGATCCTGGTCAAGTTCGGTCATCCGGTGGAGCCGCTGGTGCTGGCGGTGGTGCACCTGGCTCTGGGCGAAAAAATGCGTAACACCCAGCTTGCCTACGTCACCCGGTTGCTGGCGCCGTTCCGTTACAAGGTGGTGGTCGGTGACTTTAACTGTCGGTTGGAGCACCTGGGGCATTCACCGCTGGCGGAGTTGGGGTTGCGGGCCGTGGAAGGTGAACTGAACACCTTTCCGAGCTGGGCGCCGGACCGCCATATCGATCACATCCTTGCGTCCCCTGAACTGGAGGTCAGCCACAGCCGGGTGCTCACCGACTGCCTGCTTTCCGACCATCTGCCGCTGGCCACGGAAATTCGCATTCCCGATGCGGTGCGTGCGGCTACTCTGGAGCACCGGCTGCCGTTGATCGACTGAGCGGTCTCGCTCACACGCTTTCACCAAACCCCTACAAAACCGCTACCGCCGTTTAAACGGACCGACATCTTCGCCTTCCATGCTGCCGGTTTCTTTGCAGGGGGTTTGTCGATGCGCACGTTCAATAATGGAAGGCGGTTGTTCTTGCTGGGTATGGCCGGTACCGCCGCGGTGCTGTCAGGTTGCGGTGGCGGTGGCAGTGGCGACGCCGAGGCACCGACGCCGAACCAGCCGCCACCGCCACCACCGGGTCCAGAGCCGGAGCCGCCGGCGCCGCAACCCGACAGCCATCCGCCGCGGGGCCTGCATGTGAGTTTGCAGGACAGCACCCGGCGTACCCGCACCCTCACTTGGTTCAGCGATGGCGCCACCGCGCCTGATCAGCGGCTGGAATACGACCAACCGGAGGGAGATTGGGATGCCGAGCGCGTGCAGAATGAGCCGTTTCTGAAATGGGTGTACGCGTTTTCGGAGCCAACCTTTGGCGTGGAGGCGCTGACGCATCGGGCGATGGCGCCGGCGCTGGACCCGGGCCGCGCGTTTCGCTATCGGGTCGGGTCCCCGGAAGGGGGCTGGTCGCGGGTGTACTGGTTAGCGCCGATTGATGGCCAGCGCTGGTCGTTCACGCACTTCGGCGACCACGGGGTCAGCGAGCGTGCCCAACAGGTCGTGGATGAAAGTCTGAAACAGCCCAGTGATCTATTGCTGCTTGCCGGTGATCTGTCCTACGCCAATGGCGACCAGCCTGTCTGGGACACCTGGTTCGACCTGGCCGAACCGCTGTTGGCGAGCACCGTCACGATGGCGGCGGCGGGCAACCACGAAGCCAAGGACGGCGAAGGGCTGACGTCCGGCAAGGCCTTCAAGAGTCGGCTTACCCACCCCGATCCGTTGCTGGATAATCTCAACCCGAACCCCGGCAGCACCTATTACGCGTTCGATATCAACCGGGTGCATTTCTTCGTCAGCAGCGCCGGCGCCCTGATCGACGACTTCTCGCTTGCCGAGGAACTGGTCAACCTGGAGATCGACCTTGCCAAAGCCGCCTTGCGCCGGTTGCGCGGGGAGATTGATTTCATTGTGCTGTTGCAGCATTACCCGATCTGGACCGATCAGTTGGGTCGTAGCCCGGCGAACTTTGCTCTGGTCACCCTGCAGGAAAATATTCTGCTGCGTTATGGCGTCGACCTGCTGCTGGTCGGACACGATCATGTCTATCAGCGCTCCCACCCCATGGCCTACGGTTTCCGCTCTCCGCTGGGCTATGTCCAGGTGATGGCGGGCACCGGCGGTCAATCCGTGCGCCTCTTCGACGAAGCGCCGCAGAACTGGTCGGCGTCGCAGTTCGTGGGTATCGGGATGGTGCGCTATGAGGTGGAGCCGGGCCGCATTACCGGCGAATTCCGGGGTGCCGCGCCGCAAGGGTTGGATGATGAGCAGCGCCAGACCGTCACCGAGCCGTTCGCGGTGCATGACCGTTTCGTGGTCGAAAAGCGGGGCCTGCTGGCGTGCCGCGACTGCGCCTTGCCCGCGCGGACGCCGGCGGAACTGCTTGCCGACTACCCCCGCATCGTCGCCCACACACGCCGCCGCAACCAACGGGCATTGGCGCATTGCGGCTGACCGGCTGGCCCATCAAGGCAGGGTGATAGGGGGCGTTGCTTTGGGGCGCAGCGCCGGTGAGCGGAGAACCCGGGCCGCCAGCTCATTCTGTCGGCGGGTGCCGGTTTTTCGGAATATCGACTTGAGGTGGCTGCGGACGGTTTCCACGGACACGCCCTGTTGCTCGGCCAGGGCTTTGAGGTCGCCGCCCTCGGCCACGGCGCATGCGACCCGCGCTTCGGCCGGTGTCAGATCAAACAGATCGGCGACCTGTTCCTCGTCCACCGCGCCTTCGTGCTCCGGCAAATGAAAATAGACCAGGGCCCGACCCTCTTGGGGCAGCAGCGCGCGGCTGCTGGCCGGCGCGATCGGACTGATCATGCAGATCAATGGGCCGCCGTTGGGGCGCGGCAGCGTCACCGCGCCTCCCGGATGGCGCCAATCCCGTCCCGCGCCGGCGATCACGTTGTCGACCAGGGCCATGAAGCGCTGGCGTTGCTGTTGCCATTTGGGCGCCAACCGACCGTGCCGGTAGACCAGGCCGTCCTGGTTGGCGATCAGCGCCTGAGCCCGATCACATAGAAATTCCACTTGCCCGCCGCTGCCGAGCACGGCGAACGGGCGGTGCGCCGCCAACTGACCGCCCCGGCTACCCCATTCCAGGTGGCGCAAGTGACGGGTGAGATCGATAGCGCGGCGCAGATGGGGCACCAGCTCATTGAACCAGGCGGTATCCCCGGCCGCGTAGGGGCCCTGGTCGCCGGTACGCTGGACCAGAAGCTGGATGGTGTAACCATCGATCTGATAGACCGTGCCGCAGACGCCGTGATGGATATCCAGCCCTCGGGCCCAGTCATTATAAAATTCGGTTTTGTAGAAGCGCTGCTGACGGCAGGAGAAGTCCAAATACGTGGAGTAGAGGCGACCGGCGGGTTTCTCTTTCAACTCCGGGCGCCACGGGCAAGCGTTGACGAAATAGTCCACGTAATCCTGGTGCGCGCGGTCGTCGATGTTAATCTTGGCGCTGGAGAGTACCGTCTCCGCCGCCTTATCGAGTACCAGAAGACGCGCGGACCGTGAACGGCTCACAGTCACCAGTTGATCCAGGAAGCGCTGCCAGAGCCCCGGGTCCGTGGGCGTGGCGTAGAGTGTATCCAAAAGAGCCTGATGGCTCTTTCCGGTATAAGGAAGCGCGGTTGAATCTTCCATATAATCCCCGATGTGTCCTTGTTCCCCATTGCCGACTATGTCACAAAATGGTGACCGTCACGATCATCGGCGCGAAACGTAACGTTTGTATAACCGGTCGATATACACCGACAACACGCATTTAACGTCTGTTAGCGGTGGAGAATCCATTATTTAGGGGAAACGCCTTGGAACGGGAACTGAGACTGAGCGATGGCCGCCGCCTGGCGGCCACGGAAACCGGCAACGGTGACACCTTGGTGGTACTGGTGCACGGCTGGTGCTGCCAGCGCGGTGATTGGCAGGATTATTTGCAAACCGCGCCACGGACGGCCAGATTCCTGGCCCTGGACTTGCCCGGCCATGGCGACTCCGCCGCGACCGAGGGGAGCTGGACGGTCGCCGGTATGGCAAGGGACCTGGCCGACCTGGTGCGCACGCAGGTGCCGTCCCGGGTGGTTTTGGTGGGCCATTCCATGGGCGGTGCGGTGGCGCTGGAGGCGGCGAGATTGCTGGAAGGGGTTGCCGCGGTTGTGTTCGTCGACACCTTCATCATCCCCTACGGCGATTTGGCCGAAGACGACGCCGCCGCCATCGAGCGCAACTTCCGTAACGATTTCCCGGCCGCCGTGGCCAAGTTGGTGGAAACCAATACCTCCGACGCCATGCCGGAGCCTCGGAAACAGGCCCTCACCGCGCAAATGGCCGGCGCCGCGCCGGATAAAATGCTGCCGCTGTGGGGGGATCTGTTGCGCTGGAGCCCGGAGCCGGCCTTCGAGGCAGTCGCCGCGCCGCTGTTCGCGGTCAACGGCGAAATGATCCCGGAAGCCGCCCGCCGGCGCTGCGCCGGTCGGGTCAGCGACGTGGTGTTGTCCTACCCCGGGCATTTCCCGCAGTGGGAACAACCGGAGGCGTTCAACCGTGCCTTGAACGAGCAGCTCCGCCCGTTAATCGGCTAATAGCGGGTCTCCGCCATGCCGGAGAACTGCTTGGCCAGATAGGTGGCGTAGTTGTCGGTCATGCCGGCAAGAAAATCCAGAGCCCGCATGATGCACTGATACAACCGCTCCTGTTCATCCATCTTGTCCAGGCCGTCCGGAAAGCTGTGGCGGCCGATCAGATCGATAATGCGTTCGTGACGGTAATTGCGAGTAGTGCCCCGGGCATGGGAGAGCACCGCGTCGATCAGGCCGTCCAGCAGGGCGCCCATCACCTCGAAGGCGCCGATTTCCAGCTCGATCTTGCGTGGGTGCTCGAATACCTTGCCGCGCGCCAGTTGTTTGGCGTTCTCCACCACGTCATGGACCGCCGGTTCGCAATGATGAAGCAGGTCGCCTTCCATGGTGCCCGCCAGCAGGCGTTCGTGATTGGCTATGAACGCCTCCACGCCGGCCTCGATGAAACGTTCGATAATCTTGCCGCGCAGCAGCGCCGCTTTGCGGCCGTCGCGCAGTTCGGAATGGACCAGACGGCGAACCTCGTTGTTGTCTGGCAACGCCGGTTGCAGCAGCGCATACACCTCGTCCCAGTGCAGCAGGTCCATTTCCAGACCGTCTTCCAGGTCGATGATGGCGTAACAGAAGTCATCCGCCGCTTCCATCAGGTAGGCCAGCGGATGACGGGCATAGCGAAAGTCGTGGGGTTGCCCGGGGGCATGTCCCGCATTGAGCTGTTTTAGTCCGGTGGCGTCGCACACTTCATGGAAGGCATCGGCTTCCGATAAAAACGCGCTGTACTTGCCTGGCTTCATGCCGCCCTCCGCCGCCTGGGCGGACAGCCAGGGGTATTTCAGGAAGGTCGCCAGGGTGGCGTAGGTCAGGCGCATGCCGTCGTCGTACTGGTGATACTCGCTTTTGGTCAGAATGCGGAAACCCTGGGCGTTGCCCTCGAAATAAATCAGGTCGGACTGTTGCGCAGGCGTAAGCAGATTGAGATAGGGTTGACCGCGCTCCTGGAACCAGGCGCGAATGGCCCGCTCGCCGGTGTGCCCGAACGGCGGGTTACCGATATCGTGGGCCAGGCAGGCCGACTGCACGATATCGCCCAGGTCCGTAGCACCGGCCCCTTCGGGTAAATGGCCCAGCGCCTGCAGCCGTTCGCCGGCCCGGATACCGAGGGTCCGGCCCACGCAGGACACTTCCAGTGAATGGGTGAGCCGGTTGTGGACGTGATCGTTGGTGGCCAGTGGATGGACCTGGGTTTTACGCGCCAGGCGCCGGAATGCACCGGAAAAGATGATTTTGTCGTGATCGCGCAGGAAGGCAGTGCGGCCGGTTTCGTCCTTGGCGTCGCGGTGCCCCAGGCGGCCCTTGTTGAGCAGTTGTTCCCAGTTCATGGTTTGAGTGTCAGTCCCGCTGGCCGGTTGTTGAAATGGAGGGCGTCGCCCCCACACCTATCTTGGTGTCGCCTCTGTCAGCGTCAAGCGGAATATTGCCGTTAGCGATCACCTCGCCGGCAGCGGGCATCAAGCAACAGGATTACCGACAAGGAGCCATTATGAACTTGGACAAGCCTCTTCTGATGCTGGTCACCAGCGCTTCGCAGATGGGCCAGGGTCAGCAGACCGGGCTCTGGCTGGAAGAGTTCGCGGTGCCTTACAAGATTTTCCGCGATAACAACGTGCCGGTCCGCGTGGCCAGCCCGAGCGGCGGCAAGGTGCCGATTGATCCCCGTTCCGTACCGGATGACGATCAAAAAGAGCAGTGGAAAGACGCCATCGCCGAGCTGGAGGATACCCGCCCCCTGGAAGAAGTCTGGGAAGACGGTTTCGTGGGCGTGTTCGTACCGGGAGGCCACGGTGCCATGTTCGATATGCCCGACAATCCCCTGGTGGCGGGCGTGCTCGAGCGTACCTGGGCCCAAGGTGGCGTGGTCAGCGCGGTTTGCCACGGCCCCGCCGCGTTGGTCGGAGTTCGTGACGAAGATGGCGCGCCGCTGGTTCAGAAGCGCCGCGTGAGCTGTTTCACCAATGAAGAAGAACGTGAAGTGGGACTCGACGAAGTGATGCCCTTCCTATTGGAAACCCGCCTTCAGGAGCTGGGTGCGGAAATCCATAACAAAGGGAAATTCGAGCCCCATGTGGTCACCGACGGTCGCCTGGTCACTGGCCAGAACCCGCCTTCCAGTGAGGTCACCGCGCTGGCCGTGGTCGATACGCTGCACGCCGAATAGACGGCGCTGCCGTTACTCTTCGCAGGGGCCGGCCCAGGTGGCCTCTGCGTTCACCGTCAGCGTATTGTCGTCGCCACGAGTGGTGATCACGCTGGTGTAGTGTTTTTTATCGTGCACTGTCATGGTCCCGCTCGACTCCACCGTGCGGCCGCCGCTGTCGCATTGCGTCTTCCAGCTCAGAGTGTCGCCATCCTGATCCGTCCGCGGGTTGTCGCAGCCGTTACGCAGCCACCCTTGGCGCATGGTTTGCTCAATGTCTTCCGCTTCTTTGGCGGTTACGCAGCGGGTGCGGGTTTTGCTCTTTTCCATGCCCGGCGGTAACTGCGTTCCTTCCATGCTTTGCTTTACCTCCCATTTCCCGGGTGCCAGATCGCCGGCCCAGGCGGAACCGGCCAGCGCTGCCAGTGCAGCGATCAGCATCAGCTTTGTTTTGTTCATGGTATATCCTTATCAATGAAAAAAACGGCGGCCAGTGTAATCCGGCGTTCCGCGAGGAGCCATGGAGGGCATTGCGCAATACGCGGATGTGCGCACCGGATCACGTTTCCATGTTGTCGCGCCGGTGTGCAGCGGGCGCGCCGGGGACGAGCATGCGATGCGATGGTAGGGTTTGCGCATCGTAAGTTGCTGACGGGTGCTGTTGTGCGGGTTAAGCAACGCCTCGTCCGTAAACTACCTACAGATAGGCTCGACAAAAAATACCTGTAAGAAAAAGTGTTTACCCATAAGATAAAAAATGACCATATATTTTTTAAGATAATTGGTTAAAAAAAACCGGTCTGGTCATCGTTCAGTAATGGAAACAATTCCGCCTGTTGTCTATGGTTCCTGGCGTCAAAAGGAAGGGACTTGGATATGTGTCGGGGTTGGACATTATTGATCGTTGTTGTGTTGATGGGTGGCTGTGACGGTAACGCTACCGACCCGTCGACGGGTTCAGGACCGGATTCCGCCCCACGGTTATCCGGTACCTACAAGGTCGAACAGCGCTGTAACGGCCTTGGTGAGGCTCGGGTCGACCTGAGCCCTCGCGGGCGCGGCGGCCATTACTTTCTCCTTGTGCGTGGTGGGGACAATCCGCCGGTGTACACAGCTTTGGACCACCTTGAGCTGGACCTTGCCTGGAACAACGACAGCGAAGCTTTTGCGGAAGCCGGTGACGGCCTGCCGATATACAACTGGCAAACCCGCCTTAGCAAAGACCCGGGTTGGTTAGACGATTCCAAGGGCATTGCACAGATGCCAGAAGAGGGCCGCGTTGCCTTCGACCCGAACAACGACCGCTTCTTCTTCGAATCCGCCTGCGCGGACGCAGCGCGCTCGCCCGCGCACGCCTATCGACATCAGGATTCCCGCCTCGCCCTGCACGACCTCAACGTGGCCATGGCCGAGGCGCGCGCCGATCTTCACCAGCAAGCCGGACTCCGCTACATGAAACAGCGCCGCGATTATCAGGGCGGCTCGGACACCGAAGGCGTGCGCTCCGGACACCGGGACGTAATCAGCACTTGTTGAACGTGGCCGCCCTGATGCAGGCGGATGCGGAGCAAGATGTGCCGGATCTGGCCCGGCTGGTAGCGGAAAGCCGGCCCTCGGGCGAGGCCGCCGTGCGGCGCTACCAAAAAGAACTGACAGCGTATCTGCGCGCTGCCGCAAGAGCCCACGCGCTCTGGTACATCGAGGCGGCGGACATCCGTTTGGATTGGTTTAACGGAAACTATCCCGAGGGTGAAGCCGCGGTTCGTGAAGGCATGGCGCAGTTGGAACACGCCTACCTTGGCGCGGCAAATGAGTAAACGTACGGCGGGCGTCCACGATGGTCTGTCTGTGGTACGTAATTCGAGTAATACCGCTCAGGTGGTCTATGATGAGGTTACCGGCGTCCTGATACGGGCGTCGCTCAACCCTTAAGGGAGACGCCCATGAGTATCTACGATTACCAGGCACGCACGCTTAATGGTGAGGACAAACCCCTTGCCGACTACAAAGGCAAAGTGTTGCTGGTGGTGAATACCGCCAGCAAATGCGGTTTCACGCCCCAGTACGAGGGGCTGCAGAAGCTGCACGCCAACTTCGCGGACCGGGGTTTGCAGGTGCTCGGTTTTCCCTGCAATCAGTTCGGCCGGCAAGAACCCGGCGACGCCTCGGAAATAGGCAGCTTCTGCGAGAAGAACTACGGTGTGTCCTTCCCCATGTTCGAGAAAGTGGACGTCAACGGCGACGATGCCCATCCAGTGTTCAAGTACCTGAAGGCGGAGTCGCCGGGGTTATTGGGCACGGAAGCGATCAAATGGAACTTCACCAAGTTTCTGGTTGATCGGGACGGCAACGTGATCAAGCGTTACGCGCCCAAGGACAAGCCGGAAAAGCTCGCCGACGATATCGAAGCGTTGCTGTAACGCCGCCGCTGGTCGTGGGTGGCCGCGCCCGTCGTTCAGGCGGGCAGCACCGCGTAATAGATGGCGTAAAAGTGACAAACACTGCCGCCGACCACGAATAGATGCCAGATGGCGTGGTTATACGGCAAACGGTCGGCGAGATAGAAGATCACCCCGGCGGTGTAAGTAATACCGCCGGCCAGCAACAGCCAGAAACCCAGAGCGCTGACGCTGTCCATCAGTTCGCCGGAAGCGAACATCACCAGCCAGCCCATGGCCAGGTAGATGCCCACCCGGGCCAGCTTATAGCGATTGCCGAACAGGATCTTCAGGGCAATCCCGGTGAGCGCCAGCCCCCAAATGATACCGAACAGAGTCCAGCCCACCGTGCCGCGCATATTGACCAGTAAAAAGGGCGTATAAGTGCCCGCGATCAAGGCGAAGATCGCGCAATGGTCCAACATCTTATAGGCGGCTCGCCAGTGCGGGCGACGGCTGCCGTGGTAGAGCATGCTGGCGCCGTACAGCAAAGCCAGGCTGGCCCCGAAGACACTGAAGGCGACGATTTTCCACGGGTCCGCCATGACACTGGCCGACGCCACCAGAACCGCGGTGCCGGCGATGCTCAGAATCAGCCCGATCGCGTGGGTGAGGCTGTTAATGATCTCTTCGACCAGAGGATAGTCCGCCTGGGCGGCGGATGAAGGCGTTGTCATGCACGTTCCTCGAGGGGTGACCCGCGATTTAATCAAAGGGCGCATCATGGCCATCGGCTTTCCGGTTTGTAAAGCGCCACCTGGCTGGTTTGGCGGACAAAACTATCAAAAAAAGAAAAACGATCATATAAAACTATCACGATAATACCAAAACTGAGTTCGCTTCTTCGCGGCATGCCGCCTAGTTTAGTAATCGTCTTAGTGGATTGGTGCCCTCGGCACGGTCCGGAATCCACCGCAAAGGAGAGCGTCATGATTGAACACAGCAAAGAAGTGTCTCAGGAACTGAGCAAACTGCTGGCGGAGAGTTACACCCTGTACCTGAAAACCCACAACTACCATTGGAATGTGACCGGCCCGATGTTCCACAGCCTGCATCTGCTGTTTGAAGAACAATACACGGAGCTGGCCACCGCGGTGGACACGATTGCCGAGCGTATCCGTGCTCTGGGCGACAAAGCGCCGGGCAGCTACGCCGCCTTTGCCCGCTTGTCCGCGGTCCAGGACGCGGAGGGCGACCCGGTCGCCACCGAAATGCTGAAGACGCTGACCGCCGATCACCGGCTTGTGGCCGAGCGCGCCAACAAGGTGCTTAAACTGGCTTCCGGCCACGAAGACGAAGGCACCGCGGCGATCGCCAGCGAGCGCATCGAGATCCATGAGAAGGCCGCGTGGATGCTGTCCGCCCATCTGGGCGATTGATAGTCAGTAGCTATATATAAAATAGAGACTATTCGTTTTATTGATTGGCGACCGGTCTCTATTATGCTTGCAACAGTGAGCCTTATTTCGAAGTACCGAACAGGAGGAAGTACTTGATGTTGGAGAATCGTGAAGGTGAAAAAGTACCGGAAGTAACATTCCGCACCCGCGAAGGTAATGAATGGAAAGATGTTACCAGCAGTGATTTGTTCGCTGGTAAGAACGTCGTTGTTTTCGCTCTGCCGGGGGCGTTCACCCCCACTTGTTCATCCACGCACTTGCCGCGTTACAACGAGCTGGCGCCGGTATTCAAAGCCAACGGCATTGACGAGATTGTCTGCCTGTCGGTCAACGACGGCTTCGTGATGAACGCCTGGTCCGGTGATCAGGATGCCAGCAACATCCGTTTTATCCCCGACGGTAACGGCGAGTTCACTGAAAAAATGGGCATGCTGGTCGGCAAGCAGGATCTTGGTTTCGGTCCGCGTAGCTGGCGCTATTCCATGTTGGTGAAAGACGGCACCATTGAGAAAATGTTCATCGAGCCGGAGAAGCCGGGCGACCCGTTTGAAGTGTCCGACGCCGATACCATGCTCACCCATATCAACGGCGAGGCGTCACTGCCCAAACGGGTGACTGTCTTTACCAAGCCGGGCTGTCCGCACTGTTCTCGTGCCAAGCGCGAGCTGCGTGACGCGGGCCTGAGTTTCGAGGAAATCGAGCTGGGCAACCGTGGTTTGAGCTACAGCACCCTGGCCGCCGTCACCGGCGCGGGCACTACGCCGCAGGTGTACATCGAAGGCCAGCGTATCGGCGGCGCCGACGAGCTGTCCGAGTGGTTGAAAGCGACCGCCTGAAACTCGCACCCTGACCCCGAACTTCACTGGCCGGCTCCCCGCCGGCCTTTTTTTATGCGCGCTCAAACCCGTCTCCGCGCAGGCCACACCCGGCTAAAAAATGGCACAACCGGCCCTGGAATGCCAAGCGTGCGCTGGCTCATATTGACAGCTATTACTCAAGGTTCCAGTGAGTCGCCGCTCAACCGGCGATTACCGCAACAGGGAAGACCATTGCTATGAACGCCAAAGCCCCGATTTCGCCCAACGAGCCGCGCCGCAACTCTAATCGCACCAACGGCAGCGACATCCAGCCCCGGCGCATGGATTTCCAGTTCGACCCGGCCATGCCCCGCTACTGGTTTGCCGGCGATCAGTTCAAAACGTTGTTACTCACCGCGCTGTCCTGCACCTTCCCGGAAGGCGAGCGCTTCTTCGTGCGCTCGGTGCGCCACTACCAGAAGCAGATCACCGACCCTGAACTGCGTGAGCGCGTGAAAGGCTTTATCGGTCAGGAGGCGCACCACGGCAATGAGCACGAGCACTTCAACACCTTCATGGAGAGCAAGGGTGTGCCGACTCAGAAGGTCCATGATTATGTTCATGAAGGCATGAAGTGGATGGCCAAGAAGTTCTCTCCGGAACGGCAGCTCGCCAAAACCTGTGCCCTGGAGCACTTCACCGCCATGCTCGCCGAGCTGATGCTTGAAGAGCCCGAGTTTCTCGAGGGGATGGACGAGCGCATGTTGCCTCTATGGCTGTGGCACGCGGTGGAGGAAAGCGAGCACAAGGCCGTGGCCTTCGACGTTTACGCCGACCAGGTGGACAACTATTGGGTGCGTACCTCGGAGATGGCCCTGACCACGGTGGAATTCATCGGCTTCACCATCTTCCATTACATCCAGCTGCGCCAGGGCATGGATGACAAGCGCGACCTGCGCTCGGTGGGCAACGGCCTGAACTGGTTGCTCGGCCGCCCCGGCTGGCTGCGCCGCCTGGGGCGCTCCTACATCGCCTACTACAAGCCGTCGTTTCACCCCGAAAAGAAAGACAGCCGCGAAGTGCGCGAACGCGCCCTGGCTCGGTTGGCGGACATGCTCGGCCGGCCCGAACTGGCGCCGCCCGGGTAAATCCAGCCACTCTCGAGCCACCGTGACGGGCCTTCCCCGTCACGTTCTTGAGCCGGCCCCGCGCCGTTCCATTCATGCTTCGTTGACTATAGCGTCAGCGCCGTGAGCCCGCCGGCTTTTTTTGTTCCGACTTCTCCCTTTATAATCCGAGTTACTAAACTAACGAGTTCATTTAATTGGGGCGGTTATGAGCAGAGCGGAGCGCCGGATAGGGCCGGCAGGGATGCTTTTCGTGCTGGGCGCGGTATGGGGGCTGTCGGGGTGTGGCAAGACGCCACCCGAACCCGAGGCGCGACCCGCGCTGGTCAAGCTCGCTACCGTGGGTGAGTCCGCCGGGCGTGAATTCCAATATCCGGGCCGGGTGGTGGCCACCTCGCGCTCGGAGCTGGCGTTTCGCGTCTCCGGTCAGCTGGTCGAGTTACCGGTGCATGACGGGCAGCGCGTGGAGAAGGGAGCCTTGTTGGCGCAGCTCGATCCGCGCGATTTTCAGAACCAGCTCAAGGAGCGGCAAGCCGACGCGGACCTGGCGGACAAGCAGTACCAGCGTGGTAAGACCCTGGCGCAACGGGGCGTGATTGCCGAATCCCAGTTTGATGAGCTGCGCGCACGCCGCGACCAGGCCCAGGCGACCCTGAATCTGGCCCGTGACAACCTCTCCTATACCCGGCTGATCGCGCCCTACGACGGCGTGGTGGCCAGTACCGAACAGGAAAACCACCAGTTCGTGCAGGCGCGGGAGCCGGTAGTGCATCTGCAAAGCAGCGACACCATCGACATCCACTTCTCGGTGCCGGAACAATTTATCCGTGCGACGGCACCCTTCGATGACGCTTTCAGCGCGGAGGTGGTCTTCCCCGGGCTGCCCGAGCAGCGCTTTCGCGCGGCGTACCGTGAGCATGAAACCCGCCCGGGCAGCGCCCAGGCTTATACCGTGGCGTTGACGCTGCCGGCACCGGAGACGTTCCGGGCCTTGCCGGGTATGAGCGTCACGGTGCTGGTCGACCCGGCACAACTGCGCGTCGGCGAGGCGCCTTTGCCCCGGGTACCGGTAGAGGCGGTGTTCGCTCAAGACGGTCAGGAAGGGGCGCGGGTCTGGCGTTATGATCCGGACAGCCAGACGGTACGGGCGCAGCCGGTGGAACTGGGCGAGATTTCCGGCGCCGGGATCGCGATTCGCAGCGGCATCCAGGCAGGGGACCGTATCGTGGTGGCCGGCGTACACGCGCTGCAAGAGGGTCAGGCCGTCCGCGAAATGACCCGCGAACGGGGGCTCTGATGGGGATTGCCGAGTACGCGGTCAGGCACCGGGTGGTGAGCTGGCTGTTCAGCATCATTCTATTGGTCGGCGGTATTCTGGGGTTCATGCGGCTGGGGCAACTTGAGGACCCCGAATTCACACTCAAGACTGCCATGGTGATGACTTCCTACCCGGGCGCGGCGCCGCTGGAAGTGGAGGAAGAAGTCACCCTGCCGCTGGAAAAGGCGATCCAGAGCCTGTCCTATGTGGATTATGTGACCTCTATTTCCAGTCCCGGCCTGTCGCAGATCACCGTGGAGATGAAACCCATCTACCGCGAGAAGGACCTCAAGCAGATCTGGGATGAACTGCGACGCAAGATCAACGACCTGGAGCCGGGCTTGCCGCCGGGTGCGGGAAACGTGCGCATCATGGACGATTTCGGCGATGTCTACGGCATTCTGTTGGCACTCACCGGCGACGACTACACCTACCAGGACCTGGAGGACTTCGCCGACGTCCTGGTTCGTGAACTGGTTCTGGTGCCGGGGGTCGGTAAAGTGGAGACTGCGGGGCAGCGTGAAGAGCAGATCTTCGTTGAGTTGTCCCGCGAGCGTCTCGCCAACCTGGGTATCAGCCCGCAGCGCATATTTTCATTGCTCGGTACCCACAACACCGTCAATCCCGCCGGCCGTGTCCGGGTCGGCGACGAATACTTGCGTATCGCCCCCGGCGGGGAGCTCAACTCGCTGGCCACGCTACGTGATCTGCTGATTTCCGAGCCGGGCGCCGATCAGTTGGTGTATCTCGGCGATGTGGCGCGCATTGAGCGCGGTTACCAGGAAGTGCCGTCCCACCTTTATCGGCACCAGGGGCGTTCGGCGCTTACCCTGGGCATCTCCTTCGCGCCCCGCGTGAACGTGGTGGAGGTGGGTGAGCGCGTACGCGCCCGCTTGGCGGAGCTCGCTCATCGCCAGCCGGCGGGCATGGATATCGCCATGGTCTACGATCAGCCGGCGGAGGTGAAAAACTCCGTGAATTCGTTCCTTTGGAACCTGACCCAGGCGGTGATGATCGTGATCGGCGTGCTGCTGCTGTTCATGGGGCTGCGTTCCGGTGTGCTGATGGGGGGCGTGCTGCTGCTGACGATTCTGGGCACCTTCATCGTCATGGCGGTGATGGGCATCGAGCTGCAGCGTATTTCGCTGGGCGCGCTGATCATCGCCCTGGGGATGCTGGTGGACAACGCGATCGTGATCACCGAAGGCATTCTGGTGGGGATCAAACGCGGCATGACGAAAGTCGCGGCAGCGGCCGCCATTGTGCGGCAGACCGCCTGGCCGTTGCTGGGAGCCACGGTCATCGCCATCACCGCGTTCGCGCCTATCGGCCTGTCCAGTGACGCCTCCGGAGAGTTCACCAACAGCCTGTTCTGGGTGCTGTTGATCTCGTTGCTTTTAAGTTGGGTGGTGGCGATCACCCTGACGCCTTTTTTCGCCGATCTGATCTTCTCGCGGGATAAAATGAGCGACGACCGGGGCGAACAGGAAGACCCCTACGCCGGGCGCTTTTTCGATTTTTACCGCGGGCTTCTTGATCGCGCCATCAACCACCGGGTTTTGACGCTGGCATTGATGGGTGTGTTGCTGGTGGCGGCGGTGGCCGGGTTCGGCCTGGTCAAACAGTCGTTCTTCCCGCCCTCCAACACGCCCATTTTCCTGATCGACTATTGGCTGCCCGAAGGCAGTGACATTCGCGCCACCACCGATAATACGGCGCGTCTGGAAGCGTCCCTGAAAGAGATGGAGCATGTAACCGGCGTCACCAGCACCATCGGTCAGGGCGCGCAGCGTTTTATGTTGCCGTACTTCCCTGAAAAGGCGTATCCCTCCTTCGCCCAGCTGATCGTGCGGGTGGACGAGCGCGACAATATCGAGGCGGTGATCCGGGCAACGCGGGAGCGGCTTGAGCAGGAACACGTGTCCGCGTTCGCCAAAATAAAACGGCTGATGATCGGTCCCACCGCCAGTGCCACCATCGAGGCCAGGTTGGCTGGCCCCGACCCCCAGGTACTGCGCTCGCTGGCGTTGGACGTGGAAGCGATCATGCGGTCGGACCCGGGTCTGGAAAGCATCCGCCATGATTGGCGCGAGAAGGTGAAGGTGATCGAGCCGCGCCTGGAGCAGGCTCAGGCACGCCGTGCCGGCGTGACCCGCGAGGATCTACAGGACGCCCTGGAAATGAATTTTTCCGGACTCCGAGTCGGTCTGTTTCGCGACGGCGCGGATCTGCTGCCGATCGTGGCCCGCTCGCCGGACGGAGAGCGCCTGGGGGCGGACAATCTGGAAAGAGTACGAGTCTGGTCACCGGTATTCGAGGACCACATCGCCATTGAGCAGATTGTTTCCCGCTTCGACACCGAACTGGAGAACGGTCTGATCCTGCGCCGTGACCGCAAGCGCACTCTGACGGTACAAGCGGAGCCCAATCTGTTGGGCGATGAAACCGGCGACCAGGTATTGCGGCGGATCCGGCCCGAGGTGGAGGCGCTGCCGCTGCCGCCCGGCTACGAGCTGAGCTGGGGCGGTGAATATGAGTTGACCAAGGACGCCCAGGCGGGGATATTCGCCAGCGTTCCGTTGGGATACCTGTTTATGTTCATCATCACTATTCTGCTGTTCGATACCTTGCGTCAGCCCCTGGTGATCTGGGCCACGGTGCCGTTGGCGATCATTGGCGTGACCATAGGTCTGCTGACGTTCAACGCGTCTTTCAGTTTCATGGCTCTGCTGGGCTTTCTTAGTCTCTCCGGCATGCAGATAAAGAACGGCATCGTGCTGGTGGAGCAGATCAAACTGGAACTGGAGGAGGGCGCGGAACCCCTCAAGGCGGTGGTCCACGCGTCGGTAACCCGGGTACGTCCGGTGTGCATGGCGGCGGTGACCACGATCCTGGGCATAGCGCCGTTGCTTTTTGACGCTTTTTTCAGGTCCATGGCGGCGGTGATCATGTTCGGGTTGGGGTTCGCCACGGTGCTTACGCTGATCGTGGTGCCGGTGTTGTACACTCTGGCCTACCGCATCCGTCCGGTGGAGCGCGCGGCCTGACGACCGGCTATCACCCGGTTATCATCGCGCGGCGGTTTTCCCACGCCGCGCGAGTTCCCGGGGCCGGGTCACGCCGCGTTCGCGGAATAACGTCGTAACCCGCAGAACCACATCGCTTTTGAACGCGGTTTCGTAACGCACGTCCAGCACATAGGACTTTGACCGCAAACGGATCGCAAGATATTCGGCCAGCGGCACTTCTTCGATGGTGAATGTCACCGGCTTTTTCAGGTACGCGTAGCGGCTGGTGACGATCACCTCTTCAATGATATTGCGCGCCTCTTCGAGATCCGAATCCAGGCCGACGTGGAAATCAGTCACCACCATCATATCCAGTTCACCGGCGTTGCCCGATGCCACCACGTCAGTGATAAACCGTGAATTGGGGATCGTCACCAGGTTGTCATCCAGCGTTTGTACCCGAACCGCCCGCAGGCCGATAGAAACGATCTCACCGTAGGTATCGTCGAAGCTGATGCGGTCGCCGACCTGAAAAGGGCGGTCAAAAAGCAGTAGCAGCCCGGCCACCAGAGACGCGGCCACATCCTTGAGCGCGAACCCCAACGCCACGGCGATGGAGCCCGCGGCCGCCAGCATGAATTCGCGCGGCGGGTTGAGTACGCCGACGATCAGGGCGCCGGTGCCGAGGGTGTAAATCAAGAAGCCGACTAAGGTGGTGATCTGCAGGATCAGAAAACGTCGCGCGGGCACCTTGTCCATCAGTGACCCGCTGACTTTCTGGATGCCCCAATTCAATGCCCACAGACAAAATCCGCCGGCCACCAGCAGCAGGATGGCGTAGGCGTTGAACAGGTCCACCACCACCGCCAGATCACTGACAATATCGCCGCTTTCATTCATGGAGGAGGTTCTTCCTGGTCAGGTGATTGATCACGGTGTGATACCACAACGGCACCATCCGGTAACGGCCGTCTTCACTTTGCTGGATGAAACCGGCGTCGAAGCCGGCTTTCAAGGCGTAACGCACCACGTTCTCCGGAAGGTTGGTGGCGGCCACGATTTCGCCGCTGGACAGGTTTTCGTGGGTGGCTATGGAGGCGTACACGAACAACAGGTTTTCCCCGGATTTTTCCACCGCCGTGCCCGACGGTTTAGCGGGCAGCCCCACCAATACCTGCCGCCGGCCCACCTTCACCGAACTCAGCCACAGGCGCAGCGCCGCCATCGGATTGCCCCGGCAGGCGTCCCAAAGAAGGCTGAAATAGCGCTGCTCGGCATTACGCACATTGCCCGCTTCCGGCCCCCGCGAAGACAGCAGCACTTCATCGTAACGCAGCGTCTGTGCGGATAAATGATGACGGGAAAGAATCAGCGAACGGATCTCGCTTTGGCTCCAGCGCTTAACCTTTACCACATTGCGAAACTGGTATTCCCGACCGAAGACGTTGCACAGGTAGGCCCAGCTCTGATTGTTCAGCAGCACCAGCCAGAATAGATTATCCAGACGGGCGTTGGTCAGCCGTAACAGTGTGCGCCAGCCTTCCAGACCACCGATCCGCGCCAGGAAAAAATTCTGCGCCTCGTCCAGAACCAACAGTGTGGGGCGCCGCTGTTCATCGTTCTTGACCAGGCTGGCCGGGCCGTCATCCAGTGGCTCTTCCAGCGCTTCGGCGATCAGTTCGATGACCGCCTCCGGGGTCAGGGTTTTGGGCGGCACCGCCACGGAGACTACGCGCAGGTCGCTGTCTTCCTTCTCCTGGGTGCCGATCAAGCGACGAACCGCCATGCTTTTTCCGCTGCCTTTCTCACCGGCCACCAACAGGGTGTTTTCGTCGGTTTTGTCTTCGCGCCAGCGAAGAATGGCTTTCTGCATGGCGTCGCTGAGCCCGGTATCAATAAACGGCGCCGGTTCATCGCCGGGCACACCGGCATCGAACCATTGTTGGTAGGCTCGTGCCGGTTGAGTGTCATCCTCGCCGCGTTCTTCATCCTCGCCGGCCTGCGCGCGCAGGCGGAACCAGCGGGCCTTCAGACGCAAATACCAGTCAGCGCCCGCCAGCATTTGATCAAGATAGCGGAACACGAAATAAACCAGTGCCACCGGCAGCAGCAGTGGTGCGCTCCAGGGAAACAGCCGTTTGTACAGCAGACGGGCGGCCAGAGGGTCCAGCCGCGAAGGCAAGATGGTTTGCAGGCAGGTGAGATAATCCTCGTCGCGCTGCGCCAGCAGTCGGCCGGTGGCGGCGTACAGGGCGAACCCAAGCAAGATCGCCATGCAGCCATGCAGCAGGCCGCCGCCGAGCAATTGGTCCACCGCTAGAAACAGCGCCCAGGGTACCGTTAGCCAGATCGCCACGTTGCCTGCTTTCTGGCTGGCCCGGGCTGCCTGTTCGCCGTTCAGGTAGGTGCCGGCGCCCTGGGCTACCCGCAGTATCAGCCACTCGCCGATCAGCCAGGTCAGGCCGAACACCACATAGAGGCGGGCGATCGGCACCAGCCACGAGAGCAGGCGTGTGGACGGCGCCTGCAGCACCGGTTCTACCAGATCCAGGGCGAACCAGGGAATCAACCAGGGTAACAACGGCGCCAGCCCCGCCACCATCCGGCTCAGGCTCCACAGCCAGCGGCGCTCACCGCTGCGCTCCATAACCCGTGCGTGCAGAGCCAGCAGGGCGCTTTTACCCCGGCGGCTGAGACGGATCAGGACCGTGAACAGGGCGATCCCCAGCAGCAGGGCCAGGGCGTTGCTCAGTAACGGCAGGTAGCGGCGCATTTCGCCGTTCAGCCGCCCTTCGCGCACGGTCAGGTTAAACGTTTGATAGAGACGGTCCAGGGCCAGCCCGGTTTCCAGATCAATCAGCGTCGGCGCGGCGCTCGGACCGCCGCGGTCGGCCAGCAATGCGAGACTGCCGGACCGTCGCCAGAGACTGGCGCGCAGAACCAATAGCTGGCGTTGCGCTTCGGCGCTCTGGCGGCGCCAGAGCATTTCCTGCGCGGGTGTCGCCGCACTCAACCAGGGCGGGGTGCCGGACCGGCGGCCTAGCCGGTCGAGCGCCTCGGCGGCCGCGGACGGATCGCGGCGCAGTAATGGTGTCAGAGCAAGCAGACCGGCCAGGCGTTCGCGTAGGTAATCGCCGGAGCCGTCCGTCCGTGTGTCTCCGGCGGCGGCTCCGGTGGTCTGGTAGAGGTGGTGCCAGGTGGTCAGCGCCTGGCGTTGTTCCCCGGGCAGTTGGAACCATTGCAGGCGCCGCTCTCGGCGTTGCCGGGTAAGCAGGGCGGTGCGTTCACTCAACTGTTGATAGGCCGGCGCCAGCGCGTCGCAGCCAGGGCTGATCACTCCCGGCAGCCGGGCCGGGGATGGGGCGCCACGGCCCTCCGGCGCGGCGCCGAGCGCGTCGGTAAGCGCAGCGGGCGCCACCGGTTCGCCGGCCAGGGCGGCGTTGAGCTGTTCGATATGTTGTTCCAGCCGCTGGTTGCCTTCCTGCCCCTGATTGAGCGCCGCTTGCTCGCGCTGGCACAGGGCCTCGCTGGCGGCGAGGGCTGGACCGGTGACTAACAACGCCGCCAGGGCGAAATAAAACCGGTGCCGCCGCGAAAACCCCATGGTGCATTCCTTTGTGATGGCTTCGGGCCATTGTAGGGACGCGGTGCACGGGCGTCATCCGCGCCCCGGTATTCGCCGAACCGGTGCTGGGGAAAGGGCTTCGCGGCGGTGTATAGTCGAAGTACGGAAAGTATCATCGCTGACAAGGAGACGGGATATGGCTTCATTGGTCGTCAAGGATTTGATGGTCCGGCATCCGCCATCGCTGGTGGCGGGCACGGAGATGACGTCGGTGGTGGTGGCGCTGCTGGGCGGCCGTTACACCGGCCTGCCGGTGGTCGACGGCGATCAGCGTGTTATCGGGTTCGTTTCCGAGCAGGATTGTTTGCGTCACTTGCTGGTGGCCAGTTATCACCAGGAAGGGTCGCTGCGGGTCGAAGAATTGATGCACGACCAGCCGCTCACCGTGCGCGAGGACGATTCAGTGGTCGACGTGGCCGGTTTGATGGTCAAGCAAAAGCCCAAGATTTACCCGGTGCTGGACGGCGGCGACAGGCTGGTCGGGCTGCTCACCCGCCGGGCGGTGCTGCAGGCGCTGAATGACAGCCGGCGGGGTGACTAGCCGTAGCCCCAGCCGCTAAATACAAGTTTGCCGACGCCGTCGTCGCTAGTGTTAGCGAAAACAACAAGAGGAGTGTTGTCATGCGTGATTTGTCGACTTTTCTGCACGATTACGGAGACAGTCATCGCCACCCGGTGAACCAGTGGGTGCATATTTTCTGTGTGCCGGCGATTTTCGTTTCCACCCTGGGGCTGTTCTGGCTGATTCCCCTCGGCCAGTGGCTGGGCCTGGACGGCGCGGCGGCTTACTGGGTCAACGGTGGCACCCTGCTGGCGGTGCTCTGCATGCCGTTTTACCTGCGTCTGTCGATGGGTGTGTCGTTGCTGATGCTGGGCTGGCTGGCGGTATCCATCGCCGTGGTGACGCTGGTGGACCGAGGCCCCTTATCGCTGGGGTGGAGCGCTCTGGTGCTGTGGGTGGTGGCCTGGGCGGTGCAGGTTTGGGGTCATAAAGTGGAGGGCAAAAAGCCCTCGTTCACCGATGACCTGGTGTTTCTGCTGGTGGGGCCGGTGTTCGTCAGCCTGGAGGTGGCGTACAAGCTGGGCCTCAGCCGCACGCCGGGTCACGGTCGCCCGTCCTGACCCGGACGTCCATGACCGAAGCAGGCCCCCGCCCGCGATCGCCCCTGTTTCTATGGGAAGGGGGCTGGTGCATGCTGGCCCCGCACCTGCATAACCGGCCGCACAGTCATGTGGCCGCCTCGCTGCTGGTGAGCCTGAGTGGCGAACCGATCCGGGTGCAACTCGCCGGACACTGGATCAGCGCCCAGGCGGTGTGGGCGGCGCCGGACGTGGACCAGGCTCTGGACAGTGACGGGCCGGTGGCGGTGCTGCATTTGGACCCGGATCACCGCGCCTGGCGCGCGCTGCGGTTGCAAGGCCCGGGCGGCGAGTTTCCGCTGGCCGCGCATCCACTTTTCAGTGAGCGCTTGAACGCCCTGGCGGTGTCGCCCTCGGCGCCCTCGGCGCTGTCCCTGCGTGCCGCTCTCGAGGCCGGGGAGCCCCGCCCGCTCGATCCCCGTGTGGTGCTCGCCTGCCGCGCCTTGCGCCGCGGCGATGACGCCGCCCTGAGTGGTGCGGCGCTGGCGGACGCGGTGGGGTTATCCGAGTCCCGTTTCCGGCATCTGTTCCGCGAGGAACTGGGCGTTAACTTGAAACGTTTCCAACTGCACCTCAAGTGCCAGCGGGCGCTGACTCTCTGGCGTGACGGCATGAGCCTCACCGATCTGGCGCTGGCCGCCGGCTTCTATGATCAGCCCCATCTTAACCGCACCCTGCGGGCCATGTTCGACACCTTGCCTTCCCGCTATGCTAGGGCCTTCCCCATTCAGGTGGAGCACCTCGACGGGCCCCGCCTTCACGAGTAATAAAAACCGGGAGAGACCATGGAGTACCAGCACATCCGTACCGAGCTGGCGGACAATATTCTGACTGTCACACTGAATCGCCCCGACCGCATGAACGCCTTTACCCTGCGAATGAAAGACGAGCTGGTGCGGGTATTCGCGGAAGCCGACCGTGACAACGAGGTGCGCGCGGTGGTGGTCACCGGCGCCGGGCGCGCTTTTTGCGCCGGCATGGAAATGCAGCCCGAGGACGGCGGCCACGTATTCGGTTACGACCAGGCCCAGGGTGAGGAGCCGCCAGTCGAAACCATCCGCGATTCCGGCGGCGAGGTGTCCCTGGCGATTTTTAATTGTCGCAAGCCGGTGATCGGCGCCCTGAACGGTGCGGCCGTGGGCGTGGGCATCACCATGACGCTGCCGATGGACTTCCGGCTCGCCGCCGAGGGCGCCAAGATCGGTTTCGTATTCAGCCAGCGGGGGCTTACGCCGGAGGCCTGTTCCACTTGGTTTTTGCCCCGGGCGGTGGGCATGCAGAAAGCCTTGGAGTGGGTCTACGCCGGCGATATCTTCCTCGCCGAGGAAGGTTTGCAAGCGGGCCTGTTTCGCAGTCTGCACGCCAAGGAATCGGTGCTGGATGCGGCCCTGGAGCTGGCGCGTAAGCTGATCGCTAAAAGCTCGCCGGTATCCGTGGCGCTGGCGAAGCGAATGCTGTGGCAGAACCCGACCTTCGATCACCCGATGCAGGCACACGCGGTGGAATCGAGAATGATCTATCGCGCCAACGAGTTTTGGGACGGTAAGGACGGCTTCACCGCCTTCCTGGAAAAACGGGACCCGGTGTTCGATACCGACCTCAACGAGGTGCCCGCTCAGTTCGATTTCTGGCCCGAGCCGCCGCTTCGTTAAACTCTGAAATTTCGAGGACCAGTGAGAATCCAATGAAAAAAGAAACCATAGCGATCCACGGCGGCTTCGCCGGCGATCCGGAAACCCATTCAGTGGCGGTGCCGATTTATCAGACCACCAGCTACTATTTCGACGATACCCAGCACGGCGCGGATCTGTTCGATCTCAAAGTGCCCGGTAATATCTATACCCGCATCATGAATCCCACCAACGCGGTGCTGGAAGAACGGGTCGCCCAGTTGGAAGGGGGTGTCGGTGCCCTGGCGATGGCGTCGGGTATGGCGGCCACGACCGCCGCGATCCAGACGCTGGCGCGGGCCGGCGACAATATCGTGTCGGTGAGCCAGTTGTATGGCGGCACCTATAACTTGTTCGCTCATACCTTGCCGACCATGGGCATTGACGTGCGCCTGGCGGATGGCCGTGATATGGACGCCATGGCAGCGGCCATTGATGAGCGCACCAAGGCACTGTTCTGTGAGTCGATCGGTAATCCGGCCGGTAATATCGTCGACCTGGCCGCTCTGGCGAAGGTCGCCCATGACGCTGGTGTGCCACTGATCGTGGACAACACCGTGGCAACCCCGGCCCTGTGCCGGCCCTTCGAGCACGGCGCCGACATCGTGGTGCATTCCTTGACCAAGTACATGGGTGGCCACGGCACCACCGTTGGTGGGGCGATCGTCGATTCCGGCCGTTTCCCGTGGAAAGACAACCCGCGTTTCCCGCAATTCAACGAACCGGACCCCAGCTATCATGGCGTAGTGTACGTGGAAGCCATGGGCGAGGCGGCGTTTATCGGTCGGGCGCGGGTGGTGCCGCTGCGCAATATGGGCGCGGCGCTGTCACCGATGAACGCCTTCATGCTTCTCCAGGGCATCGAGACGCTGGGGCTGCGCATGGAGCGTCACTGTGAAAACGGCTTGGCGGTGGCAAGCTACCTGCGTGACCACACTAAAGTCGCTTGGGTGAATTTCGCCGGCCTGGACAGCGACCAGGACCACCACCTGGCGCAGCGTTACATGGACGGTGGCGTGCCCGCTTCGATTCTCAGTTTCGGGCTTGAAGGCGGCCGGGAAGCGGGCGCCCGTTTCATCGACGCGCTGTTACTCATCAAGCGTCTGGTGAACATCGGTGATGCCAAATCCCTGGCTTGCCATCCCGCCACCACCACGCACCGCCAGCTTGACGATGACGAGCTCAAAACCGCCGGGGTGAGCGCCGATCTGGTGCGGCTGTCCGTGGGTATCGAGCATATCGACGATATCCTCGCCGACATCGAGCAGGCCCTGAACGCCGTTTAGCCCGCCCATTCGCTTCGAAACTGGGCCGGCGTGCTGCCGGTCCAGCGTTTGAACGCCTTGGCGAAGGCGCTTTCGTCGGAGAAACCCAACTCCTCGGCGACCTGGCCGATGCGCTCGCCGTCGGCCAGGGCCTGTTCCGCCAGATCCTGCAGCAGGGTGTCGCGCAGTAGCTTGAAGCTGGTGCCCTCATCGGCCAGCTTGCGAATCAGGTGGCGGCCACTCATGCCCAGTTGTTCCGCGATGCGTTCCTTGCCCCAGCGAGGGTGGTCACGGACCAGCGTGCTGACCCGGGCCCCCAGGGACTGGCTGTCCAGGCGTGCCAGCTGGTCGTCGGCGAGCCCGCGTAAGTGGCGGCACAACGCCGGGTTGGCGTGGATCAGCGGCAATTTGAGCTGTTCCGCGCCGAACACCAGGGCGTTCTCGGCGCTATTGAAACGCACCGGCAGACCCAGCTTGTCATGGTAGCGGGCGGCGTCCGCCTGGGCGTCGTGGGTCAGGGTGAGGTACGCCGGACGGAAGGCGTCCCCAGTACTCCAGCGCGTCAGGTTGAGCATGCTCGCCATCACCGCTTCCACGCGGGCGGGCCGGCGGGTGTGGTACAGCGGCTGGTAGCGAACCTCGCAGTGCCGCTGGCCACGAATCACCTGAAAGGCGCCCCCCTCGCCGACGATGGGGTGGTAATCGAGCAGCGATTCCACCGCCTCATCCAGGGTTTCACAGCTCATCAGGATCATGCCGGCGGTGTCCAGGTGCCCCACCTGCAGCGCCAGCCCCAGATCGACACCCACCAGCGGATCGTCCGCGGCATCGCAGAACGCTTCCCAAAGCCGGTCCTGGCTTTGCAGTTCCACCCGCTCGCGGGTCTCCATGTCCGCTACCAGATCGTCAGGCAGGCCCAGGCCCAGGCGTTGTGCCGCCTGCAAGATGGCCTGGGAGAAGTGCACCGTGACGGTGGGGCTGTGGGTCATGAGCAGGTCCTGAATTAACCGTATCCGGGTCGCGAATCAGCCGTGCCCGGACGCCGCCGTGCGGCTAGCCTGAAACGATAACAAAAAATCGTCCGGAACGATTTTTGACGTCGTGCCAGCGACGGCCCGCAGGGTGGCCGCCATGGACGGCGGCCACAACAAGGATGCTAACCCATGCACGTAGCTATTTATGCAGTAATCGGTGCCGGGCCGATGGGCCTGGCCACGGCGAGAAATCTCAGTAAACAGGGTCTGTCCTTCGTAGGCTATGAACTGAATAACGATGTGGGCGGTTTATGGGACATCGATAACCCGCACAGCACCATGTATGAAACCGCGCATTTGATTTCATCCAAACGGATGACCGAGTTTCACGAGTTCCCCATGGACGATGCGGTCGCCACCTATCCGCACCATTCGGAACTGAAGCGTTACTTCCAGGATTACGCCCGTCATTTCGGTCTCTACCAACACTATCAGTTCGGCACGCGGGTGGTGTCGGTGACTCGTGACGGCGACGGTTGGCAGGTCACGGTGGAAAAAGACGGCCAACAAAGCAGCCGGTATTTTGATGGCGTGCTGATCGCCAGCGGTACTCTGCATACACCGAATATGCCGGAGCTGCCGGGTCGTTTTGATGGTGAGTTACTGCACGCCCGCGACTATCGCGATCCGTCTCTGTTCCGGGACAAACGGGTGCTGATTGTCGGCTGCGGCAATTCCGCATGTGATATGGCGGTGGACGCGGTGCACCAGGCGAAAAGCGTGGATTTGTCGGTGCGGCGTGGTTATTACTTCCTGCCCAAGTTTATCGGCGGCCGCCCTTCCGACTCCATCGGCGGCAAGATCAAGCTGCCGCGTCAGCTTAAACAACGGCTGGACGCGAAGTTGATCCGGATGATCATCGGCCGCCCCAGTGATTACGGTTTGCCGGACCCGGACTACCGGCTTTACGAAGCCCATCCGGTGATCAATTCCCTGGTGCTTCATCATCTCGGTCACGGTGACATCGCGCCACGCCCGGACATTGCTGATATCCAGGGGGCAACGGTGACCTTCACCGACGGCGAGCGCGCCGACTACGACCTGATTCTGCTCGCCACCGGTTACAAGTTGGATTATCCCTTTATCGACAGCAGCCTGCTCAACTGGCAAGGCGATGCACCGAACCTGTATCTGAACGTCTTCCATCCACACTACGACAACCTGTTCATGATGGGCATGATCGAAGCCGCCGGGCTGGGCTGGGAAGGCCGTAACGAGCAGGCGGAGCTGGTGGCGCTGTATTTGAAACGTCGCGGCGAAGCGCATCCGGCGGCGCAACGCTTGGGCCAGGTCAAACAGGAACGCGCCGACCAGAACCAGGACGGCGGCTATCGCTATTTGAAGCTGTCGCGGATGGCGTATTACGTGCACAAGGACAGTTACCGGGCCGAAGTGGCCAAACAGCGCCGGGCGCTGCAAGAACAATAACCAGGAGGCGACATCATGTCCCCCGATACACCAATTGATTTCAGTACCGGCAGTCTTATTGTTCTCAATGTCATCCTCGCTTTGATGATGTTCGGCGTATCCCTGTCGTTACGCGGCGAGGATTTTCGCCGCGTTTTGCGCATGCCGGAGGCGCCGGCGGCGGGGTTGTTGGCGCAGTTTGTACTGCTGCCGGCACTGACTTGTGTGATCACCTGGTTTCTTGATGTGGAACCGGAGCTGGCACTGGGAATGATCCTGGTGGCGTCCTGCCCCGGTGGCACGTTCTCCAACATCATGACCTGGCTGGCGCGCGCTAACGTGGCGGTGTCGGTAAGCATGACCGCGGTGTCGAGCCTGGCCGCCACGGTGCTGACGCCGCTCAACTTCGCGCTTTACGGCTGGCTCAATCCCAACACCCGGGAAATGGTCACCGACATTGCTCTCGACCCGGGCAACATTTTCATGCTGGTGGGGCTGGTGCTGGCGCTGCCCTTACTGCTGGGTATGTTGGCCGGCCGTCATTTCCCCCGCTTTGCCGAGAAAGCGCAAAAGCCCATGCGTGTCATCACGTTACTGGTGCTGTTCGCGTTCGTGGGCCTGGCCTTCGCCAAGAACATGGATGTGTTCCTGGAAAACGCCGATCGCATTGTTGCTCTGGTGATTGGGCAAAACGCTCTGGCGCTGGCGCTCGGCGCCCTGGCCGGGATGCTGGTGGGGCTGACCCGCGCCGACCGTCGGGCCGTGACCATGGAAGTTGGCATTCAGAATTCCGGGCTGGGCCTGGCGATTCTGTTCACTTTTTTTCCGCAGGCGGCGGGCATGATTCTGATCGCCGGCTTCTGGGGTGTCTGGCATCTGGTCAGTGGCCTGATTCTGGCGTTGATCTGGTCGCGCAGTGCTGAACCCGAGGAGGTGACTTCATGAGTCGCGTACTGATTACCGGTGCCGCGGGCTACATTGGCCGGTTGCTGGGCGAACGCCTGGCCGAGGGGCACAGCGTGTTGGGGCTGGACGTGCGGGTACCGCAAGGCTTGCCGTTTGAATGCCAGCAAGGCGATATCCGCGATCCGGCACTGGGCGAGCTGCTGCGCGAGCGCGCCATCGATGTGGTGGTGCATCTGGCCGCGGTGCTGGAAGACTCCGGCGACCGGGCCCGCGACCATGATATCGACGTCAACGGCACCCGTAATGTCCTGGACGCCTGCGTTGCCGCCGGGGTAACGCAACTGATCGTCACCAGCTCCGGGGCCGCCTACGGCTACCATGCCGACAACCCGGCCTGGCTGGATGAACAGGACCCGCTGCGCGGCAACCCGGAGTTCGCCTACTCCGACCACAAACGTTTGGTGGAAGAAATGCTGGCGGATTACCGCCGCCGCCATCCGGCTTTGCGGCAATTGGTTCTGCGTCCCGGCACCGTGCTGGGTGAGGGTACTCGCAATCAGATTACCGCCTTGTTCGAGCGCAAACGGATTCTCGCCATCGCCGGTTCCGATTCGCCTTTCGTCTTCATCTGGGACCGGGATGTGGTTGGTGCCATCGCGCAAGGCGTGGAGAGTGGCGCCCAGGGGGTCTATAACCTGGCCGGTGACGGCGCGCTCAGTGTGCGTCGGGTGGCGGCGATTCTGGATAAGCCGCTGTTGGTGCTACCGGCGGGATTGTTGGGCGCGGCGCTGTGGCTGGGCCACCGGTTGGGGCTGACGCCGCATACGCCGGCAAAGCTTAACTTTCTGCGTTACCGGCCGGTGCTCGATAACCGCCGCTTAAAAGAAGAGTTCGGCTACCGGCCGGCGAAGACCTCGGAACAGACGTTTCTTTTCTTCGCGGAACACGCCCGTGCAAGGGGGCAGCTATGACCCGCAAAATCGAAACCACCACGCTGATCACCGGTGCCGCTTCCGGTCTCGGTTGGTCCCTGGCGCAGGCGGCGTTTCAGCGCGGTCATTCGGTCATTCTGGTGGACCGCGACGCGCAGGCGCTGGCGGAAAAGAGCGCGCAACTGTCCGCCGTGGATAGCGGGCGCGTCCGTCATTACGCCCTGGATCTCACTGACGGCCCGGCCCGTGACCACCTGATCGGGGAAGTCGTCGCCGGAGGTCGGTTGGACGTGTTGATCAATAATGCCGGTATAACCCACCGCTCGCTGGCGGCACGCACCGAGCTGAAGGTGTTCCGCCAAGTCATGGCGGTGGATTGGGAGGCGCCGGTAGCCCTCACTCTGGGGTGTCTGCCGCTGTTGCGGGAGAGTGGCGGTTGCGTGATTAATATCGGCTCCATGGCCGGCTGGATGCCGGTACTCGGGCGCGCCGGCTACTGCAGCGCCAAGGCCGCGCTGAGCCAGTTTTTCGAAGTGCTGCGCGGCGAAGTGGCCGACCAGGGGATCGGTGTGTTGATGGTCTACCCCAGTTTTCTGGCCACCCCGATCGAAACCAACGCGCTCGGTTTCGACGGCAAGCCCGCCACCCACGCCCGCTCCTCGGTGGGCAAGGTGCGCAGCGCTGATTGGATGGCGGGGCGTATTTTCGCCGCGCTCGAGCGCGGCGAAAAACGGCTGTTCCCGGACCGTTTCACGGTATTCGCCAGCCTGCTTTGGCGTTTGGCGCCGAACCTCTATCATCGTCTGATGCGCCGCCGTTTCGCCGTGGAACTGGAATCCTGAATGCCGGACATTTTGCTTTCTCCCTGGGCGCTGGTGGCGGTGTTCGTGCTGATCGCCTACACCACCGAGGCGATGACCGGTTTCGGCTCCATCGTTATTGCCCTGTCTTTGGGGGCGCTGGTGCTGCCTCTGGACACGTTGATGCCGGTGCTGGTGCCGCTGAATTTGCTGCTCAGTGGTTATCTGTCGTTGCGGTACCGCCGTCTGGTGCACTGGCGCTTGCTACTGCGCGGCATTCTGCCGTTGATGGCGGCGGGGACCCTGGCCGGCTATCTGGCCCGACCCTGGCTGGGGCAGGACCTGCTGCAAACGCTGTTCGGCGTTTTGATCATGGTTTTCAGTGTGCGTGAATTGTGGCGCCTGCGTCGCGGGCCAGCCGCGGTGGCGGTGCACGGTGTCTGGTGGGGGCGGATGTGGATGCTGCTGGCCGGTGTTACCCACGGTTTGTATGCCTCCGGTGGTCCTTTGCTGGTTTACGCGCTGAGTGGCGTGACGTTGGATAAAAGCCGTTTCCGCGCCACCTTGATCGTGGTGTGGTTCACACTCAACGGTCTTCTTACCCTGGGCTACGCGACCCAGGGCACCTTGCAGATGGTGTGGCCGCAACTGGCGGCGCTGGCGCCGGTGGTGCTGGCGGGCATTGTGCTTGGCGAGGTGTTGCACCATCGTGTTGACGAGCACCGTTTCCGGCAGGTGCTGTTTAGCGTGTTGTTGCTGGCCGGACTGGCGTTGGTGTTCTAGGCTTTCTAGAAAGGCAGCAGCAAGGAGGGCGCCATGTCCGCAGTGGAAATTCGACCGGTGAGCGGTATCGCCGTGGAACCGTGGCTGGACCAGCTTGCGGATCTGCGTATCCGCATCTTCCGGGATTATCCCTATCTGTACGACGGCTCGGCGGAATACGAACGGGATTATCTCGACCGTTACGCCCGTTCCAAGCAAAGCGTGGTGGTGCTGGCGATGGAGTACAACCGCTTGATCGGTGCCGCCACGGCGTTACCCCTGTGTGATGCGGACCCGCAGTTGGTGGCGCCGTTCGAGCGCCACGGGCCACCGCCGGAACAGGTGTTTTACTTCGGTGAATCGGTGTTGCTGCCGGCCTATCGTGGCGAAGGCGTGGGCCACCGCTTTTTTGACCTGCGTGAGCTTTACGCCCAGGACTTCGGCTATGCGCTGACCGCGTTCTGCACCGTGGTACGCGATTCGGCGGACCCCCGGCGTCCTTCCGATTACCGTTCGCTGGAGCCCTTCTGGCGCGGTCGCGACTACCGGCCCGAGCCGGCGCTCACCGCCCGTTTCCCATGGAAAGACCTGGGCGACGACCAGCAAACGGAGAAGACTATGCAATTTTGGATGCGTGATGGCCGCGAATCCGGCGGCGAAATGTAAAATATAAGCGTCTAGTACGTTCGCCTCATGAAGGTGGCGTCAAGGCCGGTCTATAGTCGAGTCCCGATGGAGAAGGGAACTATGGACTGGTCTTACCTCAGAGGGCGGCTTTTACGCGGCCTGATCATTATTGTACCTCTCGCCTTTCTGGCCGCGTTGATTGCCATGGTCGTGGCGGGGTGAATCCGTGCTGTTAATGACGATGCCCTCCGTCACGTGGCTCTACCGCCGCCTTAACAGGGCTACCGGATTGTCCGCGGCGACTAATTCCCAGCCGTGCTCGCGGGCCAGCCATTGGAAAGTGCGCGGCTGCCAGAAGCACACATGGGTCGGGTCGCGACGGTAGTGCCAGCGCGGGAAGTGTTCATCGTCGGTCAGAAAGCGTGTCATCACCCCCAGCCAGCCCCCCGGTTTCAGTAACGCCTCGAAACGTTGCCATTCCCGTCCCGGCCAATGCAGATGCTCAAGCACTTCGGTGCAAGTCACGAAGTCATACTGGGTGTCGAGCGCGGTCGGGTCCGCGGCGTACAGCGGGTCATAGACGCGCATCGGGTGGCCGCGTTCTTCCAGCATGCGGGCCAGGGCGGGCCCTGGTCCGCAGCCGAAATCAAGCCCTCGGGCGCCGGGCGTCAGGTGCTCACACAGTGGCACGCCCAATTGGTCCAGGAAACCACGGTAGCCCGTGTCTTCCGGGTCGTTACGGTGAAGGTCGTATTGGGCTTTTTCGCCGGCCCGGTCAGGTAGTTGGGCGGCACTCAGGAAGGTCAGACGGCACCGCGGGCAGCGCAAATAGTGGCGCCCCTCCACCGTGACGAAAGGCGCCGCATCCGGTCGTCCGCACAGGCGGCATTGGTTCATGGGCTGGTCAGCCACTCCTGCAGACAGTCATAGGTGCGCGTATCCTCCAGCATCGCCATGTGGCCCATGCGGTGAAACAATTGCCGGCTGAGATTATCCGCGTCCGGGTAAAGCCGTTCCGCCAGGGCGCTGTCGACCCGGACCAGCCAGTCGCCGAACGGGTTTTCCGTGCCCTCGTCGCTGAGTGAGCCGGCCAGGAAAAGCTGCTTCACATGGGCATCCAGCGGCACCTTGCCGCTGGGGCGGGCTTCGTCGAGAGGGCGGTCACGCCACTGTTTCTCCAGTACATAGCCAAAGCGCAGATCGCGAATGCCGTCGGAGCGCAGGTTGCCCAGCCGCATCAGCGGGCGTGAGTAAGGGGTGACGCCTAACAAGCGGTTGGCCTGGTTGCCGACCCTCTCCAATACCGCGCCCTGGTGCGGAGCGCCCAGACAGGCCAGATGGCTGACCCGATCGACCCAGCCGTCGCCGCGCTCGCGGCCCTGGTGCAGGGCGCTGCGAGACACCAGCCCGCCCATGCTGTGGCCGATCAGAATAACCCGTGAGGGCAAGGCGATGTCCGCCAGCAGATCGGCGAGTGCACGACCGTTCTCGGAAATATGCAGGCCGGTGTTATAACGCAGCGTGCGTGTCTGGGCGTTCAGACGAGGCCCGGCCCAGTCGCTGAAAGCCCGCGCCGCGGGATTGTTCCAACAGCCTTCGTTCAGGCACAGCCCGTGCACGAATACAATCAGGGTGTCCCGTTCCAGTGAGGGAGGTTGAGGCAGGATCATCATGGGTAGCGCGTAGTCGCTGTCCCGGCTGTGGAACAGTTGCCCGAACACGCCGTTGAGCACACTGCGCAGGTCGAGATTGTCGCGCAGCTCTTGCTCCGGGTCGGAGGCGAGGTGGGCGAAGGCGGCGAGATTGCCGGCCTGGCGAAATCCGTAGCGAACCAAATCGTAAACGATGGGCGCGGCGGTATAACTGTCGCCGCGTAGTTTGAACGGATTGGCGATAGTGCCGTGCATATCCTGCACCACCTGTGTGACTTCATCGCCCATTGTTGTTAGTAGCTGGGCGAGCCCGCCCAGTTGTTGGCTCAGTCGTTTCATCCCCGGCTCCCTTATACGCTGATTGATCATAGCAGGGATGTGGCCGCCCCCCAACGCGGCACGGACCGCCCGGCGTTCGCCGCCGTGGATCGTAAAATAGAGGAAAATCAAAGGGGTTGGCTCTGGTCAGTGGCGGAGCAGAAGGCTAGATTGCACTCAACGTTCACGACACGTCGAGGAGTGACTATGCGTACGTTCAGTAAAGGATTGTTAGTAGTAGTATTTGGTGGCCTGCTGGGCCTGGCCGGTTGTGACCAGCAGGGTCCGATGGAGAAAGCCGGCGAAAGCGCCGATGAGGCCGTTGAGGATGTCACCGAAGATCAAGGCCCGATGGAAGAGGCCGGTGAGGAAATGGGCGACGCCTGGGACGAGACCAAGGAAGCTGGTGACCAGATGGGCGAAGCCATGGACGGTGACGAGAACCAATAAAGGTTCCGCCTGCAAAAAAACCGCCGGCTTTCCGGCGGTTTTTTTTTGCCTTTCAAGCGCCGCTGAAAAGATACATTCGACTACATCCGTTCACTCAAACGGGACGCTTTGTGTCTTTGGCGCGCCCCCTCCCGCTCGCTAGAGTAGCGGGGTATTGGGCGGTGTTTTGCCGCCCGTGATCAGGGGTGAAACCGCGGGCCGCCCGGTCCGTTAACCAGGAGTAATTCGATGGGTTCCGAGGTAAACAAGACGGCGGAATCGCCGTTGCGGCTCGCCATCGAGGCGCTTCAGAGCCGGGCTCGTGCGCTCTCCGAATACCATTCCGTATACCGTGCCGGTGCCGGCCCGCGTGCCCGTGGTCGGCGTCACCAGCGGGTTCGCGAATTGCGCCACGACATTATTCGGCTGCAAGCCTGGGCCTGGTATTTATCGATGGCCGACCGGCGCCCGTGGTGGTGGCGGGCGCTATACCGGCTCGGTGGTCTGGTCGGTCGTGACCGGCGTGAAGGCGCCGGCCAGCGACGCCAGCGCCGCCCCGGCATTCAGCGTTTAAGCAGTTTCAGCGTGGTGGACCGGGCTTACGTGGCGCATATGGAAGATTTCCAAGGCCGGCTGCTGACCTTGCGGTTGGCTCAGCAGAACCGGCCGGACGCGCACCGCGCGGCCTGCCAGCAGCGCCTGGAAGCGGCGGTCAAACGCCTCGATGAACACCGTGAATGCCTGGTCGCCAACGCCGGCCGGATGGCGGTGATTTGCTGGATGCTGGCGCGCGTGCTGCGAGTACGTGGCTGGCTGGGGCTGCATGGCGGCGAGCCCTGTATGGTGGATTCATGAGCGCGTTGCCACGCGACGGCGATACCCGCCTGCCGGTGGTCTTCACGCTAGCCGATCTCAAGCAACAACTGCAGGGCGACGAACAGGGCGCCATGGATCTGGCTCTGCGTTGGCTGGAGAGTGGTCAGGTGCGTCAGGTGGCACCGCCCCGCCCGGTGTTTATTCGCCTCGGTGGCGGCGACGTCCCGGCCGAGCATGAGTTGTGCCTGGCGCTGCGGCGGGCCTTCCCGTCGGTGGTGATCGTCGGCGGCTCGGCGTTGTGGCGTCAGGGTATCAGCCGCGAACAGGATGCCGTGCTCGATTGCGCGGTCAGTGAACCCGTGGCGGCTTGTTCGCTCCCCGGGGTTCGGTTGCACGAGCGCCCGGCCGGGTGGCTGGATGCGGTGTCCCGCGCCGATGGTTTGCACGGCCATCTCCACGAGGTGCCTTTGTTGAGCGCTGAGATGGCGGTAGCCGACGCCGCCCGTTTCACCGACGTCTGGGTGCCCGACCGGGACGACCTGGATTGGCGGACTCTGAGCGCGGAGGGCATCACCGCCGCGCAACGCGCCATGATGCTGCTTCGATAGGACGAGTATCGCATTGACCCGCCGGCCCCTGGCGAGTATAAATGCGAATCGTTATCAAGATCACTTCGAGTGCCCTATGTTGTTCCTGCTCAGTGCCGTGTTATTGGTCGGCACCGCCTTGTTGTATTTCTCCGACCGCCAACAGCGTGCGCTCGCGCAGCCATTGCCGGCGGCGGCGCGCCTGGCCGGCCTGATTCTGGTAGTGGGCGGTTTCGCCGGTTGGGCGTGGCGGCTGGGCCCCGGCGTGGGCCTGTTCACCGCCTGCTGGGTGTTCGCCCTGGGCGCCATGGTTTTGCCCATGTTGGTGGGCCACCGGGTGGACAGCTATAGATCGGGCCGGCACTCCGGTGGCCGGCGCCGCTCGCTTGAGCGGGGAGAGGCGGCATGAGAGCGCTTCTTGGTACTGTTCTGGGGCTGCCGTTGGCGGCGATGCTGTGCGCTCTGCTCGCCGCCGTGGTTCCCGCTGATTGGCACGACTGGCTGGTGTTGCTGTTTTTACTCTGTCTGGTGTTGTGGGCCGGTTTGATCGTGATCGCCGGCATGGCGTCCACCTATTGGCGCGCCGGCGTGGCGCTGCTGGTCGCCAACGGCGCGGCCTGGCTGTTGCTGCAAACCACCACGTTATACGGGGGAGCCTGATGCGCGCCGAGACACTGAAGCGGCATATTGATCTGCATGCCTGGGTGGGGATTGTTTCCGGCCTGGCGCTGTTCGTGGCGTTCTTCGCCGGTGCCATCAATATGTTCCATCACGAACTGCATCACTGGCAGGAACCCTATCAGGCGCAAGCCGGCTCGCAGACCGCGTCCCATGCCGATGCCAACATGCAGGCGTTGCTGGATACGGTGATCGCCAACAATCCAGACGCCGGCCAATGGCTGTTCCTGGTGCCCGGCGATGAACCCGCCGCCATTTGGCGCGAGACGGTGGACGGCGAGAATATCTGGCACACCGAACACGCCAGTGATTTCAACGATGCCGGCGAACCCATTGAGCGCCCGCACTCGGAACTGGCCGGTTTCATCAATGAGCTGCATTATCGCCTGGGGATACCGGTGGTCGGGCTGTACCTGATGGGCGTCATCTCGGTACTTTACGGCGCCGCGTTGATCGGTGGCCTGGTGATTCACTGGCCGAAGCTGAAAAAAGAATTCTTTGCCCTCAAGCACCAGGGCAATCTGCGCCGATACTGGAAGAACCTGCATAATCTGGTGGGCGTGATCAGTTTCCCCTTTCATCTGATTTTCGCCGTTACCGGCGCCGCCATGGGCTGCTTCGCGATTCTTACCCTGACCATGGGCACGCTGGCGTTCGGGCCCCAGTTCCAGGGTGCGGTTACCGACGCCATGGAAGCCTGGCCCACTCCTGAAGCCAGCGGCAACAGCGTTGCCATGGCCGGCGTTGACCGTTACCTGGCCACCGCCCGCGAAGAGGCGCCGGATCTGCGCGTGGACTGGATCGAGTTCCAACAGTACGGCGATGAGAACGCCGTGGTGGACGTGGCCGGTTCGGTCCCGGGCACCGTGGCGCATCACGCCCATGTGGTAGTGCGTGCCGACAACGCCGAACTGCTGACCACCTCCCTGCCCGGTTCCCGGTCGCTCAACCATTTTGTTTTGTCGCCGGTGTATTCCCTGCATTTCGGGGACTACGGCGGGTTGTTCCTGCGTTTGCTGTACTTTGTGCTGGGGTTGCTCGGCTGCCTGTTGTTCGTCTCCGGTAATATCATGTGGAGTGAACGCCGCACCGACCGGCAGGGGCCGAGTCGGGCCGCCGCCATAATGTTGCGCCTGACGCTGGGTGTGACGTTCGGCGTGATGGCCGGGATCGCCATATCGTTCATGGCCAATAAGCTGGCGATGCACTCGCCCTGGCCGGGGTTCACGGTGCTGGCGGAAAAAGGGGGGTTCGTGGTGACTTTGCTGGTCGCCGTGGCGTGCGCTTTCCGGTTCCCGCCTCTGGCTACCGCGCGGGTGTGGTTGCCGCTGTGCGCCGCCTTTTACCTGTTGGCGCCGCTGTTGCAGGGCAGCATTGAAGGCTTTGCCTCTTGGGCCGATCCGGACCGTCTTCTGGTGAACGGTGCGCTGTTGGCGGTGGCCGCCAGCTTGTTCCTGGTTGATCGTCTGCGCGTTCACCGCCTGCGTGAGGCCGGGCCCCATCCGCTTTGGGAGGGCACTGTCCACCCGGTTTCGGCGCGCCCGGCGGACGTCGGCATCGCTTAGCGTATTGCTTCCGAAGAGCCCACACAAAACCCGGCTTTGAGTGCCGGGTTTTGTTTTTGTAGCCGTTGATAAGGGATGTTGTCTGCCTGATCGGCGCCGTTTCATGCTTTCAGGCCTGTTTGTTTCTATTCGTAGCGGCCCTGGATCGACGCGTCATGGCGTGGTCATCGGGTGGCGACATACTTCCGGCCTGTTTGGCACGGGGGTTCCTTATGAGCGGGTTTGTGAATTATGGCATGGCGCGCCGATTCCGTACGGCGGGTCTGATGATGATGGCCACCTTGCTGGCGGCTTGTGGCGGGAGCGGCGGCGATGACGATGCCGTGGTGACGCCGAACCCGGGTAATCGCGCCCCCGAGGTGGTTCTGGATGGCCCGACCCGGCTCGCCGCCGGCGGGTCAGCGGTGTTTATGGCCAACGCCGAGGACCCGGATGGGGAGATCGTGTCGGTAACCTGGGCGGTGGCCGGTGCGCTCACCGTGGTCGAAGAAAGCGAGCAGCGATTGACCGTGAGCGTGCCGGAGGCGGCGGCGGATGGCGAGGCCGGTGTCACCGTGACGGTCACTGACGACGATGGCGCTTCCGCCATGGCCGAGCAGGCCATCGCCATCGAGGCCGGTGACGGTGCGCCGCGGGTGGATGCCGGTGACGACCGGCGCGTGGACGAAGCCCAGCCCATGACTCTCAGCGGCAGCGCCACCGTGTCAGCGGATCGTTCCCTGCGCCGATTGGGTTGGCGGCAACTGGACGGCCCGGTGGCGAAGATCGAAGGCGCCCGCGACCAGAATCTGCTGCGCATCACCGCGCCGCAGGTAATGCAAGAGACGCCGTTGACGTTCGAGCTGGAGGCGGAAGATTCCACCGGTGCGCTGGGGCGCGACACGGTGACGGTCACCGTGAGCGACGTTTTCGACAACCCTCTGCCACGGGTCAATGCTGGCGACGACCGGACCGTTACCGCCGGCCAGCAACTGGTGTTGACCGGTACCGCCAGTGATGACGGCAGCGTGGTCAGTGTCCTTTGGCATGTTTTGCCCGGTGGGCCGGCGCTGGTATTGGATGGCGATGATCAATTACAGGTGGGTGTTACCGTGCCGCCGGTCAGTGAGACCGTTGCAGCCCGGTTGCGGCTCACCGCCGAGGACGATCAGGGTGGCCGGGCCAGTGATGAGGTGGTGCTGACGATCGTTCCGGCGCCGGCCAACGCGGCGCCGCGTATTGACGATGCCTACGTCGATCCCGGCGTGGCCCGTGGTGGCGAAGCGGTTGATCTGATCGGTGCCGCCTCTGATCCAGACAATCACCCGTTACAGTATCAATGGGCTCAGACCGATGACGGCGCTGCGGCGGTGGCCATCAACGACGCTGACGCCGCCAAGGCGATGGTGACATTGCCCGAAGTGGCGGAGGCGACGGTGTTCCGTTTCAGGCTCACCGTTTCCGACGGCGACTTGCAGACTGACCGGGAGGTGAGCGTGCAGGTGACGCCGCCGGGCGCGCCGGCGCCGGGGGTGTTGCAATGTTTGCTCAGTCCTTTGCAATCCGGTTGTCCGCTGGCGGTGCTTGGTGACTTGCTTGACCCGGCCGGTATTGGTGTTTGTCTGGATGATCCACGCTCACCGGCCTGTCCGTTCTCGGCCCTGGCTAATCTCGACGAGGGGGTGGAAGGGTGTTTGCGTGATCCGGCGGCGGGCGGCTGTCAGACCATCCTCGGCAAACTCACTGATCCGCTGTATGTGTTGGAAACGCTGCCTCAACCGGAACCCGCCAACAGTTGCACGCCGGCATACGATGAGCGCACCTTCGAGCATTACTTGGGCACGATCCATGAGCATACCGGGTATTCCGACGGCGCGATCAGCTCTCGGCCGGCGGATGTGTTCGAGCGCACTCGTGGCCTGGGCCTGGATTTCACCGCCGTCACCGACCACTCCGACAACGCACGCCTGCCGTTATCCGTCAACGGCGATTGTTTCTCCGAGCGTTTTTTTGAATGCTTGATCGCCGACGACGACGCCCCTTTTGATTCATTCCGTAAATGGTCCGCCACCGACGTTCAGGCGCGGGCCGCTACCGATGACGGGTTCACGGCGATACGAGGTTTCGAATGGACCTCGGACCGTTTCGGGCATATCAACCTGCTGTTCGGTGACAACGTGATCAACGCCAAGACCGGGCCCGGCTACGCCGTTTCCATGGGCTTGTTCTGGCAATGGTTCAGCTACCCGGCGGCCTTTGGCGGCGGCAATGACAGTTTGCTGGTGTTTAATCATCCGGGGCGGGAAGACGCGTTGGAGCAGATTGTTGACCCCTTGGGCGGCGATCCCGCCTATACCTTTAATGATTTTCGTTATGTGCCCGCGGCGGACCGGCGCGCGGTGGGGTTGGAAGTGTTCGGCAAGGGGTCGGAGTACGATTCCGGCGGCCCGGGCGGCAGTTGGCTGGCCTATGCCCTGGATCAGGGCTGGCACCTGGGTGCCGTGGGGTCGGAGGACCACCACGATCAGGAATGGGGCGATGCCGATCTTCCGAAAACCGTGTTGATCGCCCGGTCGCGAGCTGCATCGGATCTGCGGGAGGCGTTATCGGCGCGGCGTTTCTACGCGGTCGCCCAGGGGTATAACGATGTGCGTCTGACGGTGACCGTCGGGGACGCGCCGATGGGCAGCCGTGTGCGCCGGCCGGTGGGCCAGCGGCTGACCCTGGAGGCACTGCTAAGCCGTGACGGCGCTGACTTTAATGGTCGGGTGGAACTGGTCAGCGCCGGCAATCAGGTGATCGCCAGCGGTGAGGGCGCGCGGTTTGCGTCCACGGTGACGGTTACGGATCGCGAGCGCTATTACTTTCTTCGTGTCATCGATACCGCGAGCGGCCGACCGGTGGCTTTCTCGAGCCCGGTATGGGTGTTGCCGGGTGCGTCGCCACTGCCATTATGCGATGCCGGTGATACAGACCGGTCAGGGGCGGAGCAGACAGTCCAGACGTTCCAGGAAAAAAGGAATTTCCCGGTTCAGTTTGAACAGGCGCGGGGAGAACAGCCAGGTCTGGGTGATACCCATTAAATAGGTGTAGCACAGTAAGCCCAGCTCGTTGGCGCTATGGCGGGTGCTGATTTGCTGCTGCTGTTGCGCCTGGGACACCAGACCGGTGAGTACCGAAACCACATCGCGGGTCAGTTTGCGCTCCCGTTTCAGGGTGCGCTCCAGCGTCGCCGTCATTTCGGTTTTGTTGAGCAAAATCTCGAACGACTGACGATGCCAGTGGTTCTCCACCAACAGGCGCAGCCATCGCTCGGCGAATGTATGGATTGCTGTCAGCGGGCAATCGCCGCCGTCGCGGGCCTGTTCAATCAGGCTCGCCAGAGGTTGTTGTGAAAAGGACAGTACCTCCTCGAACAATTCATCCTTATTGTTGAAGTGCCAATAAATAGGGCCGCGGCTAAAGCCGGCTTCGGCGGCAATTTTGGCGAGGGTCGTGTTGGTGTAGCCGTTGCTACTGAAAAGCTGTAGCGCGGCCTCCACGATTTTACGGCGGGTTTTCTCCGCATCTTGTTTGGTTCGTCTCATCACTGAAACGGCCGCCGCGAGCAAGCAAACGTGGCGGCCGATCTCCCTTTCCAGGTTGAGTGTTGCCCAAGCGGGGCATCGATGGTTACAGCTTATCGTCGGCGGCCATCTGCATATAAGTGGTATCGAATCTTAATTTGATGTTGCCTTTGTCACCAAGCACCTTGCCTTCGGGGAAAGCGATGCCGATGAAGTCGGCATCCGCTGCGCCTTCGCCGAGCAGGCCGTGTTTGAATGAGAACCGGCGTACATCGTCCATCGCCTGCGTTGCTTCATCACTGTTCGCAAACGCCACGGCGGCTTCCGGTTCCCAGAACATTTTCATGCCCGCGAGCTGATCTTCATAGCCTTTCTGGTCCGTACCGGAGGCCTCGCCCAGGAAAGCGCGGGCGTCCTCACCTTTCTGAGTGTCGCTTTCCAGAATCGCCATTACTTCGTACCAGGCGCCGGTCAGGGCTTTGCCCAGTTTGGGATTGTTCTTGAGCGTCTCGGTGTTCACCAATGTCAGGTCTTTGATGTGACCGGGAATCTGGCTGGAATCGAACACGATTTCAGCGCCGGGTGTGGCCGCCGCTTCGCTGAGCAGCGGGTTCCAGGTAACGATATTGCGCACGTCGTCGCTGCTGAACGCCGCGACGATGTCCGCGTCCGAGGTGTTGACGATATTCACATCCCGTTCGCTCAGGCCTTCTTCTTCCAGCGCCCGGGCGAGCAGGTAATGGGAAACGGACAGCTCCACCAGGTTGATGGTTTCACCTTCCAGCGACGGTACGCCGCCGTCAGGATCTTTCATTACCAGGCCGTCGTTGCCGTTGGAATAATCGCCGATCAAAAGGGCGGTGGAATCCACCCCGCCAGCGGCGGGAATGGATAGTGCGTCCATGCTGGTCAGCGTCACCGCATCATACTGGCCGGCGGTGAACTGATTGATCGACTCGATGTAGTCGTTGATCTGGGTGATCTCCACATCGATGTCGTACTTGTCCGCCCATTTGTCCATGATTCCGGACTCGTCGGCGTACTTCCAGGGCATCCAACCGGCGTAAATGGTCCACGCCAGCTTGAAGTTGTCGCGCTCCTCGGCGGCGACCGGAATTGATGCCAACAAGCCGGCGGACAGGGTACCGGCAAGGGCGATCACACCGGTCCAGCGCAGGGTACGTTTGAATAACCTCATGGTGTTCTCCTGTGTGGTCGGAATCAGAACATTTTCAAATAACGTTTCACTTCCCAGTCGGAAACCAGGTTGTGGTATTGCTCCCATTCGGAGCGTTTGACATCAACGAAGCTGTCGAACATCAGATCGCCGAACACCTGTTTGGAGAGCGGGTCGGCTGCAAAGGCATCGATTGCTTCACCAAGTGTGCGCGGGAGCATTTCAATGCCCATGTTTTTAATCTCGGCGAGACTGTAGTCGTTCATGTTCTCGCGGTGCGGTTCGCCGGGTTCCAGCTTTTCGCGAATCCCTTCCAGGCCGGCGGCGAGCATCATCGCGGCGCCGAGATAGGGGTTGCCGCTGATATCCGGAGCGCGACATTCCACGCGGCCGCCTTGGGAAGGAATGCGTAACATATTGGTGCGGTTGTTGTTGCCGTAGCAGCAATACACCGGGGCCCAGGTTGATCCGGACATGGCACCGCGTTGCACCAGGCGCTTGTAACTGTTGACCGTGGGTGCGATGACCGCGCAGATGGCGCGGGCGTGTTTAAGAATGCCGGCGATGAAGTGGTAGGCGAGCGGTGAGACGCCGCACTGGTGCGGATCGTCACCGTCCACATTGAACAGATTCTTGCCGCTGTCGAGGTCCGCCAATGACATATTGAAGTGAGCGCCGCTGCCGGTACGGTCGGCGAACGGTTTCGCCATGAAGCTGGCGAAAGCGCCATGTTTGCGGGCGATCTCATTCGCCATCATGCGGAAGAACACCAGGCGGTCCGCCATATTAAGCGCATCGGTGAACATAAAATCGGTTTCGAACTGGCCGTTGGCATCCTCGTGGTCAAAGGAGTACACATCCCAGCCCTGTTCGTTCATGGCGTCGACGATTTCATCGATGATCGGCAGGTTGTCCATCAGAGCACTGGGGTCGTAGCAAGGTTTATCCCGTACGTCACGGTCGCTGATCGGCGCGAAACCGCCCCCTTCGGTATCCTTAAACAGGAAAAACTCGGTTTCGATACCCAGATTGAAGCTAAAGCCCATCTCGGCGGCTTCGGCCAGTTGGCGCTTTAGAATATGTCGTGAACAGGCTTCGAACGGTTGGCCGTTGAGATACAGGTCGCTGGCGAACCAGGCCAGTTGACGGTTCCAGGTGCATTGCGTGGCGCTGGCCGCATCAGGCATCGCTGCTACTTCGTCGTCGTTGATGTCCTGCGGCACGCCGTCCAGGGCCGCGCCGGTGTATAGTTCCGACCCTGTCATCATCCGGTCCAGATGGTTCAGCGGCACGAACTTTCCTTTAATGGCGCCGTGAATATCCACGTAGCTGGCCATGGCGTATTTAACGCCTTTTTCCACCAGATTCTGGCGCAGGGATTCAACGGGTTGGTAGGCATTCATCGGTTTCTCTCCTCTGGGTTCCGTCGCTGGGCGTATGCAGTACGCCTTGGCACGATTCCTTCATTCAATATACATGCCAGCCTGTATATATAAGCGTGGACCCGTTGCCGCTCCGGTGACGCGGCGCGCGTTACCGGAGCGGAGAGAAATTGATGAGTAAACAAGGGTTTAGGCGTGAAATCCGGCTGGGGAATTTACCCCTGAAAAAGGGCGGCGTATTGCAGGATGCGGTGTTGACCGCGTGGCAGGTGGGCGAGCTGAACGCTCGGCGAGATAATCTGGTCGTGGTGCCGTGTTATTACGGTGGCACATATAAGGGCAGCCTGCCTCTTGTTGGTGCGGACGGGCCCCTGGGCGGCGGCGGTTACTGCGTGGTGTTGTTCGATATGTTCGGCAATGGCGAGGCGTCGTCACCGAGCCGCTGTCACCCGTCCCAGGCCGGACACCGTTTCCCCGCGGTGACGCTGGATGACAATGTGGAAGCTCAACGGCGTGCGCTGGATACATGGTTTGGAAGCGTGGACATCGCTTTGATTACTGGCTGGTCCATGGGCGGCATGCAGGGCTTTCTGTGGGCGGCGCTGCACCCGCGGCGGGTGCAACGTCTGCTGCCAGTTTGCGCCACCGCCTGCTGCTGGCCGCACAACCGGGTTTTTCTGGACGGTGTTCGTAGCGCCTTGATGGCGGACCCGGTCTTCGCGGGCGGACGCTATCGTCGCGTGCCGGAGGCCGGGTTGAAAGCGTTTGCGCGAGTATACGCGGGCTGGGCATACAGCCAGGCGTTCTTTCGCCGGGGGCTTTATCGGGAGCTGGGTTTCGACGATGTGGCGACGCTGCTCGAGTTCTGGGAGCAGGACCATCTTGCCCAGGACGCCAACGATTTGCTCGCGGTGATGCACGCATGGGAGCAAGCCGATCCGGGCGACAATGCATTGTACGGGGGTGACTACCGGGCGGCGTTGGCGGCGATCACCGCGCGAACCCGGGTGATGCCGTGCCGGACCGACCTCTATTTCACCGTCGAAGACGCTCGCCATGAAATGGCGTGGATACCCGGCGCCCGTCTCCAGGTGTTGGATTCCGATTACGGTCATGCCGCCGGCGCGCCGGGTCGTGAGTCCGCTGCCATGGAGCAATGGGGGCGGGCGATGGCGGACCTGCTGTCCGAGTCATGAGCTGTTAGAATGGGTCCATTAATCGCACCGTGTCGGGACAGGGGAGGGCATCCATGGGAACCTCGAAGGGAAAACAATCCACGGACAAAAATAAGGGCGGCATTCCCAGCGGGACCCGGCTCGAGCTAACCCTGGCGGCGGAAAAGGTTTTCGCGCTGAACGGCCTGCGTGGCGCCACATTGCGGGAAATCCGGGAAGAGGCGGGGCAGAAAAACGAATCGGTGATTCATTATCACTTCGGCTCCCGGGACGCGATCATCGAGTCGATTCTGCATTTGCGTTCCAAGCCGATGGATGACGCCCGGATAGAGATGATAGAGCAGCTTCGCGCGGAGAGTAATGGTGTGCCGTTATCATCCTGGCAAGTGGCGAGCTGTTGTATCCTGCCACTTGCCCATTATCTGCTCGATGAGGAGCAGTCGCCGGGTTACTACATGCGCTTCCTGGCGCAGTTGCGGGTGGACCGGGCGGCCTGGCGTCAGTTCAGCGGACTGCATGATCGCGGTTTGAATGAGTCCCTCAAGGCGATGCGTGAGGCCAAGCCTTATCTGCCCACCAGCATTCTTGATCAGCGCTTTGTCAGCATGATGTACATGCACCTCAATAGCATGGCCGCGATCGAACACATTCAGGGTGAGAAGCCCGAGCACTTCCGCCGCGAAGAGGCGTGGATCCGGGTACAGGATCTGATCACCACGGCGGCCGTGTTCATGGATGCACCGTTGTCTCCGGAAACGGTCATGGCGATACAGGCCGCCGCGGCCAGCCAACCCTTAGCGACGTACACCGATGTGGCGCTGCAGCGCGAGCAAGGTGAGGAGGACTGGCCGCTACGGCAGTGATCAGGAGCCGATGCCGACGCGTTTGCCGTCGTAAAGGCTTTGCTCGTCTTCCCCGATGATTCGCAGGGACGCATTGGCGGCGTCGGTGAAAATCCCTTTCGCCATCAATGAGGTTTCTTCCTTGGCGCGGGCCCGGTTTACCGCCGCGCGGACCTGGTTGGCCAGCACATGCTGCGGTTCCGCGTCCACCGCGAACTGACACAGGTGGCCGGCGACGCGCAGTTCGCCCTGTTCGAAATAACGTTGCGCCGCTTCGGCGAGTGCCTCGGCGCCGCCGGCCAGATCGCGCACCGCGCGGCCCAGATCATCCGGGTGGGCCGGCTTCAGGTGCGCGGGATTGCCGTCGTACCAGCCGCCGTACAAGCGCCAAACATTGCGCACCAGGAATTCGGGGTCGTCATAGGTGGGATGCAGGTAGGGCTTGTCGAGCATGCCTTCCGGAAGCCGCACGTCACGTACAATGTCGGCCAGCTTGTGGCCCTGGTTCATGCCTTCCAGGGTCTGCTGGTGAATCGTTTCCAGAAACGAGGCGGTGTCGTCCAGCAGCGTGGCGACCCGTTCCGCGCCGAACACCGCCGGCCCATGGCCGGGCACCAGTACCGCCGGTTTTTTCGCGGCCATGGCGCGCAGTGCCCGTGCCCATTCCGCGGCGAAGCGTTGCACCTTCTGCGGGTTGCCGGCATTCGGCGCCGCCCAGATGATGAAATCACCGGTGACCACCGTGCGCGCGTCGGCGATCCAGGTCCAGGTGTGGTCGTCGGTTTCCCCCATGCCATGGTGCAGGATCAATTGCCGGCCGCCGCGCTCCAGAGTCATTTCCTCTTCATAGAAGGTGTCCGGGTAGCGGTACTCCTTGGGCCATTTAAAACCGGCCACCTTGAACTGGCGGCCATTGATGTGGGCGTTCCAGTCGGCGCTGTCGCGATAGCGCTCAAAGCGGCGGCGGATGTTGGCCTGGCCGATCACTTCCGGTTTATCCAATCCGGCTTGTTCGGCCTCGGCATCGAACAGTGGCGTGCCGAACGCATGGTCAACGTGGCCGTGGGTATAGATCACATTGCGGATCGGCTTTTGTGACCACTCGCGGATCGCCTGGTGAATGTGGCCGGCGGTGTGCCGGCTGCCGCTGTCGATCACGATCAGGCCGTCGGTGGTATCCACCACGGTGACGTTGCCCACGACCCCCCGTGAGGCGATATAGGCCAGGCCGTCGTCAATGGGGATCAGTTGGCTGCCTTGTAGGTGGCGGTTCCAGTCCCGGCCAAAATTAAAGCGCTCCCAACAAGCGTCGCCAAGGGCGCGAAGGTCGTTATCGGTCACTGTGCTCTCCTTTTTTCCTGTTGTGAATCGTCACCCGGATGGGCGAGGTGTTACTTAAAGTAATGCTAGACAATTAAAAAAGATAGGTATTGAGTCAGAATTGTCGTTTTTTTGACCAGGTTTGAGTTGTCGCCAGGGACTGTCTCGGGATTGGTTTTGGTGTGCTTTTTTGGGTGTTGGTCGCTGCCGGCCGGCGTGGTTACAGTCGTTCTCCGGGCGAGAATGGTATGGGTATTTTGCGCCTATCGGGCTGGGTGGTGGGCCTGTCCGTGCCTTTCTCCTGCCGGCGAAGGTCTGTGGACGATCGTTGGCGACGGGTTTTCCCTGAGTGCAAAAATAGGCACTTACCTTGCTTCGGAGCGGTCGGTGGCCAGAGAGCGCCCAAGAACTATCTAATTGACATGCATTAAAAGTACATGATCAGATAAGGCGAACAACAACACGAAGGCGGTCGTCCCAGATCGCAGGAGGAGAGAGTGTTCGCCTTTTCCATACGGCAACTTGGCATGGCCGTGGGCCTGGTGCTCGCGGTGGTGACCGTTTACACATCCCTGTTCGGGATTTTCGACCCGAGTTATCAGCGGCCGCTCACATTCGCGGCCTGCATCGTCGCGGCGGTGTGCGTTAAGCCGTCGGTGGCGATCTATCCGGTGTCGAACCGGGGCGCACGTTTGCTGCTTTGGGCGTTTGATGCGCTTCTGGTGGCAATGATCCTCCTCGCCATCCAGCGTTTTGTGGCCTCGGCGGACGGCATGCAGAACATGCTGGTGGATTACAGCCGTACCGATCAGTTCATCGCCCTGGGTGGGTTGATCGCCTTGATCGAACTGACCCGCCGCGAATTCGGGCTGGGTCTGTCGCTGTTCGCCGCGGTCACCCTGGTGTACTGCCTGTTCGGCGAGATTCTGCCCGGCGGCTTGCGTCATGCGGGCTTTTCGCTCGATCAGGTGATGCAAGGCATGTGGTACGGCTTTACCGGGGTATTCGGCACCCCGGTGGCGGTGATGATCGAGCTGTTGTTCATCTACATCGTCTTTGGCGTCATTCTGGAAGCCACTGGCGCCGGCCCGGCTCTGGTGCGTATGGCCATCCGTATCACTGGCTGGCTGCCCGGCGGGCCCGCACACGCCGCCATTCTCGCCAGCATGCTGTTCGGCACCATGTCCGGCAGTGTCGCCGCCAACGTGGCCGGCACCGGCGCCTTCACCATTCCCATGATCAAACGGCGGGGCTTCAGCCCGGCCTTTGCCGGCGCCGTGGAGGCCGCCGCGTCCACCGGTGGCCAGGTAATCCCCCCGGTAATGGGGGCCGCCGCCTTCATGATGGCCCAGCTCACGGGCACGCCGTACCTGTTGATCTGCGTGGCGGCGCTGCTTCCCGCCTTCTTTTACGTGGCGGCGTTGTTCTGTGCGGTGTTCTACGAAGCTCGCCGTCAGGGCATTAAACCCACGCCCTCCGATGAGCTGCCGGTGCTTACCCGGCAGGACTGGGTGTTGTCCCTGATGTTCGTGGCCCCCGTGGCGACCGTGATCGCGGTCCTGGCCAGCGGCCGCTCGCCGGCCATGGCCGGGGTTTGGGCGGTTATCGCGGCGGTGGTTTTCGGTTTCCTGAATCCGGACATGCGGCGCCGTCCGCAGACGTTGATCACCGCGCTGGCGCGCGGCGGGATTTCCGGTTCACGGATCATGATCGCGGTGGGCGCCATCGGCATCGTGATCGCCGGTATGGACCTCACCGGCCTGGGTCTCAGTTTTGCCCAATCGGTGGCGGCGTTGGGTGAGCAAAGCCTGTTCATCAGCCTGCTGCTTACCGCCCTGGGCTGTCTGATCCTGGGTATGGGCATGCCCACTTTGCCGGCCTATCTGATCATCGTTTTGGTAATGGGGCCGGCGCTGGCCAGTTTCGACGTGCCGATCGTCGCCGCGCATTTGTTCGTTCTTTACTTCGGTGTGTTGTCGGCGGTTACCCCGCCGGTAGCCATTGCCGCTTTTGCCGCGGCGCCGCTGGCCGAAGCCAACCCGGTGAAAGTGAGTCTGGTATCCATGCGCCTGACCATGGTCGGCTTCGTGGTGCCCTTTCTGTTCGTCTTCAACCCGTCCTTGCTGCTGCTCGGCGACCACTTTGAATGGGGTCCGCTGTTGTGGGGTGTGGCGCGGATCGTTCTGGTTATCTGGGCGTTGACCACGGCGTTCGCGGGCTTCGGCGCGGCACGCTTGAGCACCGCTGCGCGGGTGCTGCGTTTCGTGATCGCCGGCCTGTTGGTGGCCAAAGGCAACAGCTTGGAGCTGATCGGCTTTGCCTTGGCGCTGCTGACCCTGGGCGCCAGCTATTTAATGCCTTTAAGACGGCGCTGGACCGGCGCCGCCGCGAGCAATTCTTCAGGCGAATAACAAACGAATCTCGGGAGAGTCATATGAGATATCCAAACAGCACGATGAAAAGAAAGAATTCCATCACGTCCTTCGGCAGAATCTTGATGCTGCTGGCGGCCACTGCCTTGGCCGGGCACGCGGCGGCGGAAACCAACATTCGAATGCATACCGCACAGGCCGGTTCTTCGCCTTACGTGTTCGCGGTGACTTTGCAGTCCGTATTGCAAAATAACTTGCCGGTGGATATCAATCTGACCGCCGGTATGTCGTCTACTCGGTCCACTTTGGATGCCGCCAAGGGGCAGGTCGACCTCTTTCTTTCCGCCCCGTCGATAAACCACTTCATGAATACCGGTACCGGTATGTTCTCTAAAATGGAGCGGGCGCCGGAGCTGTATAAGAACGTCCGCCAGATCATGAATTTTCCGCTCGGGCCTTACCACATCATCGTGCATGCCGATTCCGGCATCACGTCGCTGAAGCAGATCAAAGGCAAGCGGGTGTTTATCGGCCCCCCCGGTGGCGCGGCGACCCTGGTGGCGTTGTCGATCATCGAAGGCGCCACCGGCTACCAAGCCGGCCGGGATTACAAGATGGCGAAACTGGACTGGAGTTCCGGGAACCAGGCATTTCAAGACGGCCAGGTCGATCTTTACATCGGTCCCACCGAATTGCCCTCCGCTGGGATTCAACAACTGGCGTTGCTTCAGGAAATACGTTTTCTGGGTATCCCGGACGAAGCCATGGAAAGCGAGCCGATGAAGGCGGTAATGGGCTTGCCGGGCCGTACCATTATGAAAATCCCGCCGAATATTTATGGCAAAAACCAAGTCAATACCGAGCCGGTCAATGCCGTCGGTACTTGGGTTGGCCTGGGCACCCACAAAGGCGTGGATGAAGAGTTGGTTTATCAGGTTACCAAAACAATTTTCGAAAACCTTCAAGCCTTCCATAACGCCGCTGAATTCATGAAAACCATCAATGAAGATAACGCGCTTCGCCAGATGAACGGCAAGCTGCACCCGGGCGCCCTGCGCTACTACCGGGAAAACGGCTTTGATGTGCCGGAAAGCGCGATCCCTGCGGAGGCCGAGTAATGGGTGTGCTGACAACCCCCGAGGTCAATACCGATTCGCTGGACCCTTTGTTCAAGCCCCGTTCGGTGGCAGTGATCGGCGCGTCGTCGACGCCGACCAAAATTGGTGGCTTGCCGATCGCCTTCCTGTTGGCTCAGGGGTTTGCCGGAGACATCTATCCGATCAATCCGAAAGCTTCGGAGATCCAGGGCCTGGCCGCGTACCCGGCGATCGCTGACGTCGCCGGTCGGGTCGATCTGGCGATTGTCGCGGTGCCCGCGGCGATGGCCCCCACCGCGGTGGGTGACGCCATCGCCGCGGGGGTCAGCGGGATTGTGCTGTTCTCTTCCGGCTTCGCTGAAATCAGCGACGAGGGCGCGCAAGCCCAGACCGCATTGGTCGAACGCGCCCGCAGAGCCGGCGTTCGGGTCCTCGGGCCCAACTGTCTGGGCTTTATGAACCTGGCCGATAAGGTGTTTGCCACCTTCTCGCCGGTGGTCGGGCAGGGCGTCACGAAGTCCGGGCGCATCGGCCTGGTGAGCCAAAGCGGTGCCTATGGCGCCTATGCTTTTACCTTGGCGCGGGAGCGCGGCCTGGGTCTCAGCTATTGGATCACCACCGGTAACGAAGGCGGTATCGACTTCGCCGACTGCGTGGCGTGGCTGGCCAAGGACCCGGACACCGACGTCATTCTCGGCTACATGGAAGGCTGCCGTGACGGCCGCAAGCTGGAGAGCGCGTTGGCCGCTGCCCGCGACGCCGGTAAGCCGGTGGTCATCACCAAGGTCGGGCGCACTGAAATCGGCGCTCAGGCGGCGGCCTCCCACACCGCCGCGCTGGCCGGCGAGGACGCGGTTTTCGATGCGGTCTTCCGGCAGTACGGCGTGTACCGGGCGCATTCCATCGAGGAGTTCTTCGACATCGGTTATGCGGTGTCGGTGGCCGGCCTGCCCAAGGGCAATGAGCTGGGTGTATTCACCGTCTCCGGCGGCGCCGGGGTGCTGATCGCCGACGCCGCCGACGACGTCGGTCTGACCTTGCCGGCCCTGGCCGACAACGGGCAACGCCGCATCCGTGAGCTGGTGCCGTTCGCGGCGCCGCGCAACCCGGTGGATATCACCGGGCAGATCACCAATGACATGAGCCTGTTCGAGACCAGCCTGGACATCATGCTCGAAGACGGTGATTACCGAATGATGCTGGCCTTCCTGGCCGCCGCCGGGGGCGGCCCGATGGGCGAAGAGATTATCCGTCAAATCGTGGCGGTGAGAGATCGGTATCCGGACCGGCTGTTCTGTGCGGTATCCGTGTTCAAACCGGAAGTCCGGCGTGTTCTGGAAGAGAACGGTTGTCTGGCGTTCGAAGACCCCAGCCGTGCGGTGCGCGCTCTGGCCGCGCTGGCCGGGTTCGCGGACGGCTTCGCCGACGCTCCCCGGGCGCAGGTCAGCAACGTTAACGCCCAGCCGGTCCGTTTGCAGGCGAAAACCCATTCGGAAGCGGACAGCTTTGCGCTGTTGGGGCAGGCCGGCGTGTCGGTGCCGCGCCATCGTTTGGTGACGTCCGCTGAGGAAGCGGCCGCCGCCGCGGCGACGTTTGATTGTCCGCTGGTCGCCAAAATCGCCTCGGCCGACATCGGCCACAAGTCCGACATCGGTGGCGTGCGTCTCAACCTGGAAGGCGCCGACACGGTGGCCCGGGCGTACACCGAAATCAGCGCCGCCGCCCGTGAGACCTGCCCCCTGGCAAGGCTGGATGGCGTCCTGTTATCGCCGATGGAAGGCGAAGGCGTGGAATGCATCGTCGGCGTGCAGCGCGACCCGGCCTTCGGGCCGGTAGTGATGCTGGGTTTGGGCGGCGTGTTCGTGGAAGTGCTGGGCGATGTCAGTTTCCGTACCGCGCCGCTAACACCGGCCATGGCCATGAGCATGATCGACGAACTGCGTGGCCGCGATCTGTTGTTCGGCGCCCGAGGCCGCACTCCTGCGGACGTCACGGCACTCACCGAACTGCTGGTTCGCGTCTCCAGGTTCGCCGTCGCCGCCGGCGACAGTCTGGAAAGTCTTGATATCAACCCGGTACTGGTGCGCCCCGAAGGTCAGGGTGCGGTGGCGCTGGACGCATTGGTTATCGGTCGCGCCGACGACCGTGAAGTAAACAACGAGGAAGCCGTATGAGTAATGACTATCCCGCCGTGGAGCCGGCCGAGCTGCGTGACCTGGCCAAGCGGGCCTACCTGTACACCGTGCCGCTGGTGATTATGGAGATGACACGCAAGTGGCGTATCGGCAAGGGCGCGAATGCTTTCAACCATGCTCGCAAACTACTCAACCACCGTAGCCGCTGGGTCACCACGCCGAACAACGACACACTTTATTCGGACGCCTGGCTGGACCTGTCCCGTGGGCCGATCACGATCACCGTGCCGGCCACCGGCGAGCGCTATTTCTCGCTGGCATTCATGGATATGTACACCAATAACTTCGCGATCCTCGGTACACGCACCACCGGCGGTGACGGCGGCCGATACACCATTGTCGGCCCGGATCAGGCGATACCGGATGACGCGGAAGAGGTGGTGCGGGCGCCGACAGCGCGAGTGTGGGCACTGGCACGGATCCTGGTTGACGGACCGGACGATCTCGCTGACGCCTGCGCGGTGCAGGACGGTTTGTACGTCAACCCGGAAGCGTCGCCCGACGATGTGACACCGGGCGATCCGGTGTTGCGTGATGCGCCGTGGCGGGAATACCTCGCCGCCGCCAACGCGTTGCTGCGCAGGGAGCCGCCGCCAGTGACCGATCAGGGCGTGCTGCGCCAGATCGCCGCGCTGGGCATCGGTCCCGATCAACGTTTCGACGCGGAGCGCTTTGACTCCGAGCAGGCGCGCGCTATTGAGGAAGGCGTGCAAGCGGCGAAGGATTTCCTGGTAACGGTGCAAGGCTCCCGTGGCGCGGTGGTCGAAGGTTGGACCTACCCCAGCGCGCGCACCGGTGACTATGGCCAGGACTACCTGCTGCGCGCGGTCATCGCCGTCGGTGGGCTGGGCGCGTTGCCAGTGGAAGAAGCCATGTACATGCGCGCCGACGGGGATCAGGAGCGCGGCCTGTTTGATGGCACCAGCAACTATCGTCTGCATTTCCCCGCCGGTGAAATGCCGCCACTGAACTCGTTCTGGTCGCTGAGCCTTTACGAGGCGATGGACGATGGTCAGTTTTTCTTCGCTGACACGCCGCTGCGTCGTTATGCCCTGGGCGATCGTTCTCCGGGACTGACCTGGAACGATGACGGCTCGCTGGATATTTGGATCGGCGCCGATAACCCCGGCGAGGTACGCGAAAACAACTGGCTGCCGTCGCCGGCCACGCCTTTTGCGTTGGTATTCCGTGGCTACATGCCGAAATCGGCCCTGCGTAACAACGCCTATCGGTTGCCGCGCGTGCAACGCGCGGACTGAACGGCGTTCGATACTGGAGATTACCAATGACACAACAACAGGAAAACGAAACGCCTGAAATCGTCAGTGACTTTCTGCTCGCCGGAAAAGACTCAATGCCTGTCGCCGAAGGCGTGCATTTGGTCAGCGGTCAGGGCAACAGTGTGCTGGTGGAGACCGAACGGGGTCTGATCCTCACCGATAGCGGACCCGGCGGCAAAGTCACGCATGCGATGCTGGAGCAGGTGCGTGCGTTGTCGGATAAGCCGCTACTGGCGATTGTCTATAGCCATGGCCATGTTGGCTACAACCACGGCATGCATCACTGGCTCGAAGACGCTGAACGCCGAGGGAACCCGGCGCCGCAGCGTATTGCCCAGGCACGCCTGGCGCGGCGCTATCGCCGCTATCAGGAAACCTGGGGGCTGCAGGCGCACCTTAACGGCATTCAGTTCAACGCTCGCATGCCTGAAAAGCCGCCGGAAAAATGGTTCACCTTTCCCACTGTTGAGTTCGACGACCACCACATTATCGACGGTGGCGACCGCCGCGTGGAAGTGCTGGCGGCGCCGTCGGAAACCGATGACGCCATGGCGCTGTGGGTTCCGGACTGCAAGGTGCTATATGCCGGGCCGGCGTTTATCAAGTCGATTCCCAATATCGGCACGCCACTGCGAACGTTGCGAGACCCGGTGCGTTGGGCCGAAACCATGGAGCGTTTGATGGCGCTGCAGCCGGAGGTGCTGGTTCCGGAATTCGGTAAACCGGTATACGGGCGCGAAGAGGTCCGTGAGGTGATGCAACTGACCGTGGATGCGTTGCGGTACCTGCGCCGGGAAACAGTACGGCGTATGAACCAGGGCATGACCGAATGGGAAATTTTGCATGATATGGAATACCCGGAAAATCTTTTCGGTCACCCGTTGATGCGACCCAGCTATGGCATGCCCGAATACATCGTGCGCGACATCTGGCGTTCGGAGAACGGCTGGTGGGACCGCAATCCCACGCATCTTCATCCGGCCGCGCCCGGCGACGTTAGCGCCGCCTTGCGTGAGGCGGTGGCGGACCCGGAACACCTTATGCGTTGCGCGCAGGCGCATCGCGATAACCAGCGGCCACAACTGGCGCTGCATGTTTTGGACTTGTTGTCACCGGAATCCCCCCGTGATGACTACGCGCGGCGTGCCCGCGCCCTGAAAGCGGAACTTCTTGAACAGCTCGCCGAGGCCTCGCCCTCGTTCGTGTCGGCCCAGATATATCGGTCCGAAGCGGCACGGCTTGCCAATGGCTCTTAATCACATAAAAAAATGCTCGAGGAGACAAATGATGATAACAAAGCAACGGCTCCTGAACCGCTTGCCGATTTGCATGGCGGTGTTCGCCGCCGCCACCTTGCCGGCTTTGAGCCAGGGCGCGGCGGTGCAGGTTCTGGATCAGGTCACCAACCCGGAACAATCGATCCATAAGCCTCTGGAGCTCTATGGCGCGTTGCGCCTGTCGGTGGATTATTCCGATTCCGACGTCACCGCGGACGAGGCGGACGCCAACCCGGTGTTGTCCGACGGCGACCTGAGTGTGTCGAGTAATACCAGCATGTTCGGTTTTCGCGGCGAAGTGCCTTTGAATGACCGTTACATGTTCCTGTGGCAGTACGAACAACAGGTTGATATCGATGACGATGATCCGGGCGATGTCTGGACCACCCGCGACTCTTTCCTGGGTTTGGAAAGCCCCGCCGGCACCTTTCTGGTCGGCCAGATCAACACGCCGTTCAAGAATATGGGGGTGCAGTACCTGGGTTACTTCAATACCACCATCGGCGATACCCACGCCATTCTAGGGGCCGCCGCCAACGGCTCCGGCGCCCGGCTTGATTTGCTTGGCGCCAATAGCTTGAACTGGAAAATTCGCAAAGGTGACGTGTCGCTGGCTTTGCAGTACGCCGCCGACCAGGAAGGCTCGATCAAATCGGTGGACGATAATGATCGGGCCAGTTACAGCGGTTGGTTGCGCTGGCAGCCCGGCCCCCTGGATATGAACGCCGCCTTTATCAATTATGGCGACTTCTTCGGCACCGGGGAGCTGGACGCCTATCGCGGTTCCGTACGCTACAAGATCGGTCCGGCGATCATCAGCGGTCTTTACGAGAACGTCGAACCGGAAAATTTTGCCTCGCTGGATCGTGAAGCCTACGGGTTGCAGTTGTTCTACACCCTGGTGCCCCGTTGGACTCTGGTAACACAGTGGAACCACGCGGAAGAAAGCGAAGCCGGTGACGACGAAGCGGACCAGTACAGCCTGGGCCTGTTCCATCCGCTCAACGACCGGATCTTGCTGCACACCATGGTCACCACCACGCAGAACGGCGACCAGGCGTCCTACAAAGGTGTCGATTACGCCCACGGCGACAAGCTGGCCACGCTTGCCAATCGCGACCCCTGGTCGGTATCGGTGGGCGCGCAGTTGAAATTCTAGTACCGCACACATCCACGGTTGGGCTGGTCGTTCGGTCCCGGGCACGGTGTTGACGACGCCATGCCCAGACCAGCCCACTCCCTTTATGCCGGCATACCCCATGCCGGCTTTTTTTGTTTAGCATGGTCGCCGATCAGCAAAAAGCCACTACCATGAAGCCACGAGGATAAGGAGTGCCGAGGTGATCAGTGCTGAGGAATTGCGGCGGCAATGGGCCGATATGGACGCGCGCCGGGCTCGTGTGATTCAGGGCGACACCGCGGGCCGGGTGTGTCTGCGCAAGGACTTACCGTCGGTGAACAGGGTGGCCGGCGTTGATGTGGGCTTCGAGGACGGTGACACCGCCCGCGCGGCGATAGTGGTGTTGGATTATCCGTCGCTGGAGCCGGTGGATTATGCGCTGGCCCGGTTGCGGGTGGACTTCCCCTATGTGCCGGGGTTGCTGTCGTTTCGGGAGTGCCCTGTGATCCTGAGTGCGCTGGCTCAGTTGCGCGTTATGCCGGATGTGCTGTTGTGCGACGGCCATGGCATTGCGCATCCGCGTCGCTTGGGTATCGCTTCCCATTTGGGCGTGCTCACCGGTCTGCCCACCGTGGGGGTCGCCAAGAAGCGTCTGACTGGTCGGCACGGCGAGGTGCCGGCGGGGCGCGGCGAGTGGACTCCGTTGCGTGATCGCGAGGGCGATATCCTGGGTGCGGTGTTACGCACCCGACCCGGCACCAAGCCGCTAATCATTTCTCCCGGTCACCGTACCGATCTGGACACCGCGCTGGAGCTGGTGATGGCCTGTACCACCCGTTACCGGTTGCCGGAGACCACCCGTTGGGCGGACGGTTTGGCCTCCAATCGCGGACAGCGCTGGCTCGCTCGCCTCGACGCCCTGCGCTAAGGTTGTTGGCGGCATAACAATAATCCGCCAACAACATCGGGAGAGAATCAATGAATCGTTTGAAAACATCGCGGGCGCTGCCGCTGGCGGCATTGCTGCTGGGCGTTGCTGCGTGTACCACCGCGCCGCCACCGCCGGCGGCGGAATACGGAAAGCCGGTCACGGTGGAGGGGCCGTTGCCGTATCTGGGCGTGCATGGCCTGGCCATCGACGACCAGGGGCAGTTACTGGCCGGCAGTGTGGTGGGGCAGTCCCTGTCCCGGGTCGATCGCGAGACCGGCGCGGTCACGCCGTTCCAGGCGCCGCCGGTGGGCATGGCCGATGACGTGGCGATCGGACCCGACGGCGAGATCGCCTGGACCGCGTATCTGGTCGGCGAGCTGCGTGTACGGGCCGCCTCCGGTGAGGTACGCACCGTGGCCGAGGGGTTGCCGGGCCTCAACTCTCTGGCGTATACCGATGACGGTCGCTTGTTTGCCACCCAGGTGTTTATGGGCGATGCCCTGTATGAGATTGATCGCCAGGGCCAACGGCCGCCGCGCAAGATCATGGAAGGCATGGGTGGCCTTAACGGTTTCGAATTTGGCCCTGACGGTGGCCTTTACGGGCCGCTGTGGTTCAAGGGACAGGTGGTGCGCGTCGATGTGGACAGCGCCGAAATGGAGGTCGTCGCCGACGGTTTTCAGATCCCGGCGGCGGTTAACTTCGATGGTCAGGGCCGTCTTTATGTCGTCGATAGCCAGACCGGGGAACTGCTGCGCATTCAGCCCGGCAGCAATGAAAAGGTCCGTGTCGCCCAGCTCAAGCCGTCACTGGATAACCTCGCCGTGGATAAGCAGGCCGGCTTGATCTACGTCTCCAATATGGCGGACAACAGCATTCAGGAAGTGGATCTCGCCAGCGGCCAGGTGCGTGATCTGGTACGCACCCGGTTAGCCGGGCCGTCGGGTTTGGCGCGCATTGGCGATCAGCTTTATATCGCTGACACCTTCGCGTTCCGGGTAATGGATACCGGTAGCGGTGAGATCAGTGAAGTGGGTCGAATGTGGGCCTCGCATCTGGAATACCCGCTGAACGCCTGGGCCGATCAGCACGTGGTTGTCCTGTCCAGTTGGGCAACCGGTACCGTGCAGGTGTTCGACCGGGCGAGCGGTGAAATGACCCACGGCTTCCACGATTTCAAGGCGCCCATGGATGCCGTGCAATTGGCTGACGGTAGCCTGTTGGTGGCGGAGTTGGCCAGCGGTCGTTTGCTGCGTGTCAGCGGTGAACAGGGAGAGCAGCGGCAGGCGGTGGTCGAGGCTCTGGCCGGTCCGGCGGGCATGGCGTTCAATGGCGACGGCAGCACTTTATTCGTGACCACCGCGGGCGGTTCGCTGTGGGCGGTGAACCCCATGGATTGGTCCAAACGCCTGGTGCGTGATGGCCTTGCGTTACCGGAAGGGGTGACCGTGAGCTCGACGGGCAAACTGCTGGTGATGGAGGTGGCGAAACACCGTCTGTTGGAGATTGATCCGGCGGACGGCGCCACGCGGGTGCTGGCCGAGAATCTGCCGGTGGGGCTGCCTGCCCTGGAGGGGCTGCCGCCCACTGGCGTGTTCAATGACGTGGTGGAAGCGGCCAACGGTGATTTGTACATCACCGCCGACCGTGAAGCCGGGCTGTACCGCCTGCCCCGGCTGTAGCGACGGAGGGCCCGCCGGGTCCCCGGCGGGCTATTGTTTTGCGGGCAACATGAGCCAATGACGGGGGTCCGGCGTTTGGCCGGACACCGTTCTGACCACGGCCAGGTAATCACCGACGAACTCCACGATCTCCACTCGTCCGACGCTTTGTCCGGGACGGAAGGCGATCATTTGTCCGGAAGGGGCACGCACCGCCGTGCCAGGCTCGCGCACCTCCAGTTCTTGGCCCTGGTTTAAACCGTTGGCGCGGCTGGCGCTGATGTACAGACCGTCGTCCTCGCCTTGGAAAGCCCGGGTCGACCAGGGGGCCATGGCGACACGCCGGTTGATCTCATCCATGAGTGCCTGGGCGCCGGCTTCGCTATTGGCGAACCGATCAATCCGGTAGTGGGCATTCAGGCTGGTGTCATGCAGTTCGGCGGTCAGACCGTTGCCTTCCTTCGTCGGTGTCACTTCCACCAGCATACGCACACCCGGATAGGCCGCCAGGCTGGCCAGACAGGTGTCCGTGAGCGGGGTCTGATCCTGGCACGCTGGCGCGCTCTTCAGAGTCTCCGCCACCAGACCGCCGGGCAGCGGGCGCAGGCCCTCTTTCTGGGCGTCGCTGTATAGCGTTTCGATCAGTTCCCGACCGTTTTTGACCGAGGGCGTCAGAACCAGGCCGATATTGGTGAGGGGGGCGTCGCCATCGGCGGTGTCGGGGCGTTCCGCTGTGCTGGCGCCGGTGGTCCAGCGCTCCCAAAACGGTGTTTCCCAATTGGGGCGGTCGGTGTTGAAGGCGGATTGAGAGTCCACCAGGGCGGTGGTGTCTTCGGTGGTCATGTCGCTGGTGGCGCAGCCGGTCAGGGTGCCGATGGCCAGCGGACCGGCGACCAGGGCGGCGATCAGGGCGCGCCGGGGGGTTGTTTGAGTCATGGCGGTGGTTCCGGATTCCGAACTATGAATAGGAAGCGATCTGTTAACTGAAAGACGAGTGTGCGCAACCCTCGGGCGGCTTGTCCAGCGCCCTTTCCGGGTTTTAAAAACGACGAAACCGGAGCGGCTTTCGCCGCCCCGGTTTCGAAGTGGTACGCACTAAGTGGTACTAAGTGGACCTTTTGCTTAGAAGCTTACAGCCAAGTTGACGCTGGCGGCTTGCACGTCGTCCTGGGAGAAGTCAGCACTGGGCAGAGCGCCCAGCAGGTTGTTGCCGGACAGGGTGCCCGCGTCGTTCTCTTCCAGAATGCCGTAAGTCACCCAGGTGCGCAGGGACTTGTTCACCTGGTAGCTCAACTGCAGGTCGTAGAACATGCTTTCGTCGCTAACGCTGTCGTTCGGGTTCGCGCTGGCGCCCGGGTTGTCGATGTCCAACTGACCCACGGCGCCGGTTACGGCGAACTTGGGCGTTACGTTCCAGGTCAGCTTACCGGCGATTACCTGCTGGTCGTAGTCTTCCAGACCCAGCAGACCGCCCATGTTATACAGGCTGGTCGGGCTGGCGGTGTTTTCCGGGTTGCTGTTGATCAGGCTGGAGTAGGTGTCGAAGCCGGAGGAAATCAAACCGCCGTCCTGGGCACCGACGAACTGCACGCCCCAATCCAGTACGCCGGCGGAACCTTCGGCACGCACGTACTGAGACAGGGAGCCGTCGACGAAGAAATCGCCTTCGTTGGCCGGGGTGGTCAGATCGTTCTCCACGCCGCCGTTGGTGAAGAAGTTGGCGCCCACGGTCAGTTTGGCCAGCTCGCCCACGTTGCCGCTCACGTAACCGGAGAACAGGTCACCGCCGGCGATCGCGTACGGGGTGGTTTGACCGGCCGCCGGCGGAGCGCTGAAGTTACCTTCGTAGTTGTTCAGGTACTTGATGTACAGCGCGCTGACGTCCAGGCCCATCGGCTTGCTGACGAAACCGAGCACGAACTGATCGCCGTTGTCGTGGTTGGCGAAGGTCTGGGTGTCCTGGCGGCGGTCGTAAATGGCCAGAACCTGGAAGGTCTTGCTGAACGGCTGGATCAGCAGGACGCGGTCACGGCGGTCGTCACAGACCAGGAAGCAGTTGTTGTAGCTGGTGGCCTGACGACCGACGCGGAGCACGGTGTGGCCGAAGGGCATCTGTACATAACCCAGGTCCAGGCGCACGTTGTCGCCTTTGTTGGCGGCGTTGAAGGCTTGTTGGCCCACGCCGGTGGAGGGGCGGTTATCACCGGTCCAGCGGTCGCCGGCCAGTTCCACACTGGTGTGCAGGGAGATGCCGGTGTCTTCGTCCAGGAAGTCGCTTTTCAGGCGAATCAGATGGGCGAAACCGTTGTCGCCATCGCTGGTGAAAGCGGCGCCGGTATCGAAAGCGTCGGATTGGGCGTAAAAGCCAGTGGCGCGGTATTCAACGCCGAAATCGGTTTTCAGGGCCTGGGCCGCGGGTGACAGCGCGCTGGCCGCGCCGACAACGGAAGCCAAGCCGATGGCTTTGGTCAGTTTGGATTGGGTCCACTTAAGTGCCATTGTTTTTGTCCTGTTTTCTTCGAAGTTTATTGGTATTTGAGGGCCTGTCCCGGTCATCCGTCACCGGTCCCGCCGCCCGGGGTGACAAACCCGGTTTTTTAACGGTGATCGATGAAACCCTCTTATATGCCCTTCCCAGGGCATCGTCTCCCGAGCGGACACCTTTACGAAGAAAGAGTCCACTAGACTTTCGGCGAAGGCCATGGAAATGCAGGCATTCACCCGGTTGTCACGAACTATCTTAGAGCCCCTCTTGTCACAGAAGCAATACTGTAAAACGCCAAAATACTAATGAGTATGTGGTTAATTCCCGGCGCTTTAGAGTCATTCCTCACCGTAATGTGAACACTGGTAAATTAATGAGACGAAGGTCGCGGATTTTTAATGTAAACAAAAATACCGGTTGGTATGTACGGCGTTTCAGAGGCGCTTGATTCTTTAATAGTAGCGGCATCGGCGTTTTCGAAAAATGAAACAGCGCCCCGGACGCTGTTTCATTTTTCATAAAGGGAACGAGTGTTCACTAATATCGGATGGAACCGGACGCCCTCGGCGGTGGCTGGTTTGACAAGCCGAAAGTGTTGCAAGATATGTCTCTTGCCGCCCGCCGGGGCGCCTTTTGCCCTTACTTGAAGGGCGGTTCGTTCTGCCAATCGAAGAAATCAGGCAGATCTTCGGACACTTTGTCCGGAAACACCGCCGCCCTTTTCTGCAGGAACGACTCCACGCCTTCGCGAACATCGGCGGATCCGCCCCGCGCCTTCATCGCATCGCTATCCAGTTTGTGCGCGTCCATGGGGTGCTCGGCGCCGGCCATGCGCCAGATCATTTGCCGGATCATCGCCACCGAGACCGGTGCGGTCTGATCAGCGAATTCCCGCGCCAGAGCCACGGCCGCCGGGTAGAGGTCTTCCGCCGCGTGCACTGAGCGCACCAGGCCGCGTTCCTTGGCTTCCGCGGCGCTGAACACCCGCCCCGAGAAACACCATTCCAGGGCTGAGGAAATGCCCACCACCCGGCTCAGGAACCAGGAAGAGGCGGCCTCGTTGACAATACCCCGGCGTGAGAACACAAAGCCGAACTTGGCGTTCTCCGAGGCCAGGCGTACGTCCATGGGCAATTGCATGGTCACGCCGACGCCGACCGCGGCGCCGTTGATGGCGCCGATCACCGGCTTGAGGCTGCGATAGATGCGCAGAGCCACCTGGCCGCCGCCGTCACGGTGGGCGTCGTCCGGGTTGGCGCCTTCGCCGCCACGCTTCTTGTAGTCGAAGGTGTCGCCGCCGGAGGACAGGTCGGCGCCGGCACAGAACGCCCGGCCTTGGCCGGTGACGATCACCGCGCGCACCGCGTCTTCTCCGTCGGTGTAATCGAAGGCCGCCAGCAGTTCGTCTTTCATTTCCCGGTTAAAGGCGTTCATCCGGTCCGGGCGGTTTAGGTACAGGGTGGCGATGCCGTCATCGACGGTGATCTCAAGGGTATTGAAGGCAGGCGTTTCCATGGTCTCTCCCGATGTTATTAAGTGTCTGCTTGATGGTGGTTAATAGAGGGCCTTCGAGGGGCCGGTCAGCCGCCGGCCTCGCCCACGGTGATGATTTTCAGGGTGTTGGTGCCGCCGCCCACGCGCACCGCGTCGCCTTTGGTGAGGATCAGACGGTCGCCGCGCTCCACCAGCCCCAGCCGTTGGAGTTGATCGGCCGCATCCCGATTGACCTGGCCGGGGTCGCTGGCCATCTCGAAATGTTGGGGCTCCACACCCCGGTAGATCGCCACCCGGCGACGGGTGCGAGGATCCGGCGTAAAGGCGAAAATTGGCATGCCGGAGCGCACCCGTGACATCAGCCGCGCGGTGGTACCGGTTTCGGTCATGGCGATGATCGCCTTCACGCCCTCCAGGTGGTTCGCCACATGCATGGCGGCGCGGGCGATGGCCTCATCGTTGTGGTTCATGCCTTGCTCGGGCCGGTCCTCGCTGGGCCGGCTCTGGTAGGTGCGTTCGGCGCCCAGAATAATGCGGTCCATAGTTTCCACCGTGGCCACCGGGTAGTCGCCGACCGCGGTTTCCGCCGACAGCATTACCGCGTCGGTGCCGTCGAGCACCGCGTTGGCCACGTCGGAGACTTCCGCCCGCGTCGGCTGGGGGCTGTGGATCATGGATTCCATCATCTGCGTGGCGGTGATCACGAACCGGTCCAGGGCGCGGGCGCGACGGATGATGTGTTTCTGCACCCCCACCAGTTCAGCGTCGCCGATTTCCACCGCCAGATCGCCGCGCGCCACCATCACGCCATCCGCGGCCAGGATGATGTCGTCCAGCACCGCCGGATCGGCGACCGCTTCGGCCCGTTCGATCTTGGCGACCATGTCGCCGTGGCCGCCGGCGTCGCGATACAGGGCGCGGGCCTGATGGATGTCGTCGGCGTGGCGGGGGAACGACAACGCCAGAAAATCCACGTCCAGGGACGCCGCCAGCTTAATGTCTTCACGGTCCTTGTCGGTCAGCGCCTGGGCATTGAGCCCGCCGCCCTGGCGGTTGATGCCCTTGTTGTTGGACAGCTCGCCGCCTACCCGCACCCGGCACTCGACCCGGCTGCCCGCCACATTTTCGACGTCCAGGGCGAGCAGGCCATCGTTCAGCAGCAGGGTGTCGCCGGGGCGGCAGTCTTCGGCGAGCCCGGCGTAGTCGGTGCCCACCTGCCCGCTGTCGCCGGCGTCCTTGTCCAGGGCGGTGTCGATGGTGAAGGTCTCGCCGGGCTTTAGCATCACCGGGCCGTTGTGGAATCGGGCGATGCGTATTTTGGGGCCTTGCAGATCGGCGAGAACGGCCACGTTGCGGGCGCGGGCGGCGGCTTGTTCGCGAATCCGCCCGGCCACCGCGCGATGGTTGTCGGCGCTGCCGTGGGAAAAGTTGAGCCGGAACACGTTGACGCCGGCGTCGATCAGGTTGGCCAGCGCCTGCGTGTCGGAGGAGGCGGGGCCGAGGGTGGCGACGATTTTGGTGCGTCGAAACATGGAGGCTGCCCTTTCAGGAATGAATTCGGGGGCCTCATTGTTGCAGATATTCGGGGGCAGGTGAGGGGCTGGATGTTTATGGATGTGTCTGGTCACTGCCCGGCACCGACGGCGCCACCGGCTTGCGCGAGAAGATGTCGATAATCGGCGTGCCCTGCGCCCGCAGGATCGGTTCGATGTCACGATGCAGGGCGTGGTATTTGTAGAAGGGCACGCGCGGGAAAAGGTGGTGGATAGAGTGCAGATTCTGCCCCAGCCAGAACCACTCCACCGGCTTCATCCAGCCCGGCATGATCAAACTGTTGGTGTTCCGGTAGCGCTGCGTACTGCCATAAGGGTGGTGCGGCCGGTAGGCGAACCAGTAGGCGGTGAACAGGCCGCCGGCGAAGTAGCCGAGAATTACCACATAAAAGACGCCCGGCTGTTCGACCAGGCTCAGGTACGCCACGCGCCATCCGACGGACAGCGACACTTCCATCGCGTAGATGGCGCGCTCCTTCATGGAGGCCGCCCCCCATCCTTGTTTGACAAGGAAGCTGTTCTGGACCCAGAGGAACCGCAGGCCGGTAATGAAAACGGCGATCGGGCCTCCGCGCATGCCGCTGACAAGGAAATCCGGATCCTTGCCGGGCTGGTTGGTATAGCGGTGATGGGTAAAGTGCTCAATACGGTGTGAGGCGTAGGGGATGGCGATAATCGGGGCGACCAGATATCCGCAGAGATCGTTGAGCCACTTCAAGCTGTCGTTCTGCCCATGGATATTGCCGTGCGCCGCCTCATGAAGCGGTGTATAGGATAGGTAGGTGAGAGCCGAACAAGCGACAAGCGCCGCCCAAGGCGACAGCGAACCGCTGGCAAACAACGCCAAGCAGCCGATAAACGCGCTTACCACCACAGCGGTGAGGGCGATTGTCGGCCACGCCACTTTCCCCATATAGTGTTTAGCGCTGGCGATGGCCTGTTTGTTCAGTGAGCGTTCGTCCATTGCAACCGTTGTCCTTGCGTAGTCGTGATCAGAAACTACGGTGTTCCAGCCACCAGCTGAATAGCCAGAGTGGCCATTAGGGGTGAATAAGTGGCCATTGTTTCCTTTCCTGAAAAGCCCGCGTTCTAGGATGTGCAACGACGAACAGCGCCACCCGGTCGCGGTGAGCCAGGTCATGATCCACTTTTCGCAGCGTCATGGCGTCGATAGGGCGGCCTGCCTGCTGGGGACCGGGATATCGGAACAGGCGCTTTCCGGCGGCGAAGGCTTCGTCACGCGCGCGCAAGAGATGCGCCTGATCGAGAACCTCATGCTGGCGCTTCCGGACGGCCCCGCGTCCGGGTTCGAGCTCGGCTTGCAATACAGTCTTGCCACCTTCGGGGTTTGGGGGTTCGCGCTCAGGACCAGCAGAACACTCCGTGACGCGGTAGGCATGGGCGTGCGCTATTTGCCACTCAGCACCGCCTATTGCCGCATCGCGTTGATCGATAGCGACGATGAGTTCGGCATCAGTCTGGATCCCGGCGAGATCCCGCTTCACCTTCGGCAGTTTCTTCTCGAGCGTGACATGGCGACCACCGTCAACCTGATCAAGGAGCTGTCGCTATCCGGCATCGCCGTCAAAAGCGTCGTGTTCACGGGCAGGCCGCGAGTGGGCGCGGACTATATTCAGTCGGTCTGCGGCGTGCGACCCGTCTTCAACGGCGGAAGAAACAGGGTCACGGTGACCCGTGCCGACGCGGAATTGCCGTTTTCAAGCTACGACCAGGATCTTGTTCGGTTGCTCGAAGAGCAGTGTCGTCTTCGCGTGCGGAGAATGGACGCCACGGGACTGGATGGCAGGGTGCGTCAGAAGCTGCTGGGCGACATGGGGCTTGGCACGACCCTGGACAGCATGGCCGGGGCGTTGGCGCTGTCACCGCGAAGCTTGCGCCGGAAGCTGGAGCAGGAGGGCGTCAGCTATCGGGAAATCGTTGAAGAGGAGCGCAAGCAGCTCGCGATTCAGCTACTGGAAAATACCGAAATGAAGATTGATGAGCTGGCCGCCCATCTGGGGTACACCGATGCCGGCGGATTCGTCCGTGCCTTTCGCCGTTGGTTGGGCTGCTCGCCCAGAGACTATCGTGAGGCCGCCTCTCGCCAGACGAAATAGTTGCGGGGCCGGATATTCCAAGGCCCACGCCTGTGCGCAAGCCGTTGGAGAATATGGCACGCCCGAGAGGATTCGAACCTCTGACCTTTGCCTCCGGAGGGCAACGCTCTATCCAGCTGAGCTACGGGCGCAAAACTTTGTCCGGTGGTGCCTCGGCGGGGCCGGGCTCCGATTCGGGAGGCGCATGATAGCCGTTTGCTCCGGTGACGTCCATGGGATGCCCTTTCGGGCCCGGAGTTTGGGGCTGCTCGCGGCGCCTGCGTATAATGCCGCCGCCGCTTCGCTCCGACCGGGGCGGTTGATGGTCCTGTCTCTTACGGGTTTCCGGCAGGCCTGTCCGTTTGACGAGCCCGTTGGTCCGAGGAGTAACGGGATGAATCCATATTGGTGGGTGCTGTTGGCGGCGGTGTTGGTGGAAATCGCCTGGGCAATGAGCCTGAAGTGGATACAGATGCAGCCGGGCGTGGCGTCGATCAGTGCTTCGGTGGTGCTGACCGCGTTGAATATGCTGGCGCTGTCCTTCGCCATGCGCGGTATTCCGGTGGGCACCGCTTACGCGGTCTGGACCGGGCTCGGCGCGGTGGGCATTACGGTGCTCGGTGTGGTGTTTTTCCACGACCCGCTGGGCACCGCGCGGATTGCGTTTCTGGCCTTGATCGTGGTCGGCGTGGTGGGGCTGAAGCTCACCACCGACGTTTGATTTCATTAATGCGCCGGGAGTTGTCCTCTCCGCCTTTTACTCTGGTATTTTACAATCTTTTCCCGCGATCCAATGGCGGATTGGGTACGCTTCGCGGCAACGGATGGAGTAAAAACGGTGCGTATTGCTTATTTAGAAGACGATCATGCTCAGGCTGAGCTGGTGACTCACTGGCTGCGAGAAGCCGGGCATACCTGCATGCATCTCTCCAGCGGACGGGAGTTCATGAGTCTGCTGCGCAGGGACACCTTCGATTTACTGGTGCTTGACTGGGAAGTACCCGACATGAGCGGCTACGCCGTGCTCGGGGAGGTGCGAGCCAGCGGCAATAAAACGCCGGTGCTGTTTGCCACCCAGCGTGATGATGAGTCGTCCATTGTTGGCGCACTCAGCCAGGGCGCCGATGACTATATGGTTAAGCCTGTGAAACAAGCGGAATTGCTGGCCCGCCTTAACGCGCTCGGACGCCGCGCGGGTGTTGCTGACATGGATGATCAAGGAATGATGACCGTGGGACCCTGGACGATCGACCGTGGCCGTCGCCAGATTACCCTGGATGACGAGCCGGTTAAGCTCACTGACAAAGACTATGAGCTGGCGTGCTACCTGTTTCAGAACGTCGGCAAGTTGATGTCTCGTGCTCACCTGTTGGAAAAGGTATGGGGCATCATGACTCCGATCGAATCCCGCACGGTGGATGTGCACATCAGCCGTATCCGCCGTAGCTTGCAGATCCGGCCTGAGCGGGGCTACCGCATCAAGACGGTCTATCAACACGGCTACCGGCTGGAGCCGATCGACGAATAGCCGTTGCCGGCGATAATCCCCTTCTTATTTACCGGGCCCGGCTTGAAGAAAAGCCGCTGCCCGCCCGCGTGGTGATGCTCACCGGCAAGGTGATGCTGTATCCTGCCGCGGAGCGGTTTTCTTTTTCCTACCCATTACCGTCGTTTTTCCGGCCAGACCGGGGTCGCCGAGCTGCGTCCCCGGCGTGGCGCCCCGCGTGCCCGGGCGGACCGCATTAGGCGGAAAATCCCGATTCCGGCTGTACACGTCCGGTGGTACCGTTACTGTACGGGGTAGCAAAATAATACTGGCGGCCGCATAACTACTGACGTTATAGGACTTCATGGCGAAACTCGGTTCCGAGCAACGACGCTATCTGGTGGAACACCTTTCCGTACTTTTGGTGGTCGCCGGGCTTTGCGTGTTGCTTTCAATCAGCGGCAGTTTGTCGTTTTTCAACCGCTACGTGTACGACAACCTGATGCAGTGGCTGCCCGTGGAGCCCTCCGGTGACGTGCTGATTGTCGGCATTGACGAATACAGCCTGCGCGAAGTGGGCCGCTGGCCCTGGGACCGGCGCGTTCATGCGCAGATCATCAATCAGTTGGAGAAACAGGGCGCTCGCGCGGTCCTGATGGATCTGATTTTGTCCGAACCGGACCGTGCCCGGCCGGCGTCGGACCAGGAACTGGTGGACGCGCTCGGTGACGCCGGCCACGTGTATCTGCCGGTCCATGTGGAGCAATTGCGTTCCGGGGGACAGTTGATTGAGGTACTGCCTGATGCGGCTTTCGCCCGTGCCGCCAAGGGGCTGGGCCACGTCGACCTGGAGCTGGACGGCGACGGGGTGGCCCGTTCCGTGTTCATGCGCTCGGGCATCGGCCAGCCCTGGTGGCCACACCTCACGCAAGCGCTGCTGGAAGGCGAGGGGCTGATTTCCACGGACGTCTTCCCACCGGGAGACGAAGGTGATTTCGCCGGCCTGGCCAATGTCCGCAAGTACCCACGTTATATCCCCTTCGCGGGCGGCGCCGGCACCTATCCGCAGGTGTCGGCGGTGGATCTGCTGGAAGGCCGTGTCCCTGACCAGTTGGTGAAGGACCAGTTCGTCTTTATCGGCGCCACCGCCGCCGGGCTCGGCGATATGCTGCCCACGCCGATGGCCGGCCAGGGCGAATTGATGGCCGGTGTGGAGATCAACGCCAATATTTTCGATGCGTTGCGCCGCGACCAGTTGATCAGCCGGCTGGGGATGGTGCCCGCACTATTGACCAGCCTGCTTCTGGCCCTGCTGGCGCCGCTATTGCTGCCGTTCGTGATGCCGCGCTGGAGTATCCCGCTGGTGTTGGGGTTCCTGGCGCTGACGGTGGCGATTTGCTACGGCCTTTTAGCGTTGTTCAATCTTTGGTTCCCGCCTGCGGCGGCGTTGCTGTCGGCGCTTATCGCCTATCCGTTGTGGACCTGGCGGCGGCTTGAATACTCCATGGCGTACATGCGCAACGCTCTGGCGCGGCTGGCGGAGTACAGTGATCTCAACCGCCGTCTCACCGAGCCGGCGCCCATGTCGCGTATGTTGCGTATGCTCGATCAGGTTCTGCCAGTGCGGGCCTGGAGTTTGCAGACTCAGGGCGGAGCGCCGGTATCCGGCGGTGAGCAATTGGCGCCGGTGGACTGGCGCGGTCAGTTGGCGCGGCGCTATCCGTTTCGCCATGAGGGCAAGCGCTACGAGCTGTGGGTGGCCTGGCGCCAGGGTTTGGACGCGGACACCTACGACTACTGGATTCGCGCCATGCTGGCGCGCACCGAAGTACGCCGCCGTACAAGCGGGCCCCGCTATGAAGTGACCGAAAAGCACATCGAACGACTGCGTTCCGAGGAACAGCGTCAGCAGGCGTTGACCCGCTTCTTCCAGGTGGGGCTGGCGCAGATGAGCGAAGGCGTGCTGATTTGCGATGCCTGCGGGGGGGTGGTGTTCATCAATCCCCAGGCGGCGTATCTGCTCAGCCTGGAAGGGGTGGGGCAGGACACGCTGGGGCTGGCCGATATCGGCCGCGAGCTGGAATTCCACGGTGACAGCGCCTGGATGTCACTGCTGCAGGAAGTGCTCGCCGATGGCCGGGTGCAGAAAGAGTGCCGCAACCGGCGAGGCATGGATCTGTATCTGGACATGATTCTGGTGCACGCCGGCGACCAGCCTGGACGCATGTTGATCGTCAGCCTCAAGGACATCTCCGATGTGAAGCAGGCGATGCGGACTCGCACCGAGATGCTCGATTTTCTGTCCCACGACCTGCGTTCGCCGATGGTGTCGGTGCTGGCGCTGATCGGGAAGATGCGCCACGGTGAGGATGGCGAGCGCCTGCGTGATTTTCTCGATAACGTGGAACACTACGCCCAGCGTAACCTCAATATTGCCGAGCAATTCCTGCAACTGGCCCGGGTGGAAGCGGAAGAGTCCGTGGAAATGGTGGAGCAAGACATGCTCGACGTGGTCGAGTCCGCCATTGACCAGGTGCAGATTCAGGCCCAGAGCCGCAATATCACGCTGCAGTTCGATTACGACCCGGACCAGGATGTCTGGGTGCGTGGTAACAACGAGTTGCTGGAGCGGTTGGTGGTCAATTTGCTCACCAACGCGGTGAAGTACAGTGGTGACGCCAAGGCCGTGGAGGTGCGCCTGTACGCCGAGGGCGGCCAGGTGTGCTGCGACGTGCGCGACCATGGGGTGGGGATTCCCGAGGCCTTCCAGGACCGGCTGTTCGAGCGTTTCAGCCGTGCCAGTACCAGTGGCGGCGCACGCACCCGCGGCGCCGGTTTAGGGCTGCGTTTCGTCAAGGTGGTCACCGAGCGTCACGGCGGCACCATCTGCGTGGAGAGCGCGCCGGACGAGGGCAGTTGCTTCCGCCTGGCGTTGCCGCGCATCGACGTGGGCGGGTTATAGGCCGCGCTTTTACGGCTGCGGGCCCCTGGCCCGGTGGCCTGTTTCAGTAATAGGCGTCGATGACGCCTTTTTCCCGATGTTTTCTGCGGGTATAATCCCGCCGCCCCCGGGGCAAGTCATAGCTATCAGAGGTGTCATAGTGAAAAAAGTGCTGACAGCCAGCCTGGTCCTTCTCACCACCGTTTTCGCCGGCAATGCCGCGCTGGCGGCCGAGAAGTCTTCTTATCCCCTGGGTGAGCGTTCTATTCTCAGCGACCGCGCCACCGCCGAGCGCCTTAAGCCGGTGGGTAGCGTGTGCGTGGAAGGCGAAGACTGCGGCAGTGCCGTGGCCGACGCCGGCGGTGGCTCTGGTGAGCCACGTGACGGCACCACCGTCTACGACAGCGGCTGTGCCGCCTGCCACGCCACCGGCGCCGCCGGCGCGCCCAAGATGGGCGATGCCGCCGCCTGGGCGCCGCGTATCGAGAAGGGCATGGACACCCTGGTCAAGCACGCCTACGAAGGCTTCAACGCGATGCCGGCCAAAGGTATGTGCGCCGATTGCTCCGAGGATGAAATCGCCGCCGCCGTCGAGCACATCGTGGAGCAAAGCAAGTAATGTGGCTGGGGCGTCATGCCGTCAGCGGCGGGCTGCTCGCATTGGCTCTGCTGCTCACCGCTTGCGGTGACGCCGATACGCCGGCCGCCGCTGCCTCCGCGGAAGCGGCCGCCGACCAAGGCCGCGCCACCTCGCGCGACCCCGCCGAAATTTACGCTCAGCACTGTGTACACTGCCACGGCACCGGCATGGCCGGAGCACCGATGGTGGGGCCGGAGCACCGCCTGATCTGGTCCGAAGAGGTCGAGGAAGAAGGCTTCCCGCATCTGGTCCGGGTGGCGATTGAAGGGCAAAACGGCATGCCGCCGCGCGGCACTTGCTTTAAATGCAGCGACGAGGAGTTGCAAGCCACGGTGCTGTACATGCTTAAACAGAGTGGTGCGAAATAACCGAAACAACCGAATAGACGGCGTCAGTCCAGCAGAGCTTTGAGGTTGGCGATGCTGGCCTCCGCGACCTGATCCTCTTTCTCTTCGTCTTTCTGAAACCCTTCACCGATATACTGCAAGTCATCCAGAGGCAATTCCTCCAGAAAACGACTGGCCAGGGTGTCCACTTTTTCACCGTATTGTTTGCGCGTCAGCGCCTGGGTGATCGCCAGGCTTTCCCGGGCCCGGGTAATGCCGACATACATCAGCCGCCGTTCCTCGACGATGTTGTCTTCCTCGATGCTGGTTCGATGAGGCAGTAGCTCTTCCTCCACGCCCATCATGTATACATGGGGAAACTCCAGGCCCTTGGAAGCATGCAGGGTCATCAGTTGCACCCGGTCCGAATCGTCTTCTTCGTCCTGCTGTTCGAGCATGTCCATCAGCACCAGCTTGCTGATCACCGCTTCCAGATCGGATGAACCGGTGTCCTCGTCTTCTTCCTGTTTTTCCAGCATGCGCTGGATATTACGCACCAACTGCCAGACGTTCTCCATGCGCTTTTCGCCGATGCGCGGGCTGGAGGCGTTCTGCATTACCCAGCTTTCGTAGTCCATTTCGCTGATCAGCTCGTTGACCGCCTGCAGGCTGTTGTGCCCGAAGCAGGCACGGCGTTTTTCGTCCAGCCAGGTCTTGAACGCGTTCAGTTTGTCCGCCGCCTTGGCGGGCATGATTTCGCCCAGGGCGAAGTCGTCGCACACATGGTAGAGCCCCTGGTCCCGCTGGGCGGCCCAGCCGGCCAGCTTTTCCAGGGTGGCCGGGCCGATTTCCCGGCGAGGCGTGTTGATCACCCGCAGAAACGCGTTGTCGTCATCCGGGTTGACCAGCAGGCGCAGGTAGCACATCAGATCCTTGATCTCGCCGCGCGAGAAAAAGCCGGTGCCGCCGGACACTTTGTAGGGAATTTGCAGGGCTTGCAGTTTCATTTCCAGAATCCGCGACTGGAAATTGCCGCGATACAGCACCGCGAAATCCTTCCAGTGCAGCCCGCGCTGCAAGCGCCGGTGAAAAATGTCGCCGGCGATCCAGTCGGTCTCGCCGTCCTCGTCGCGTAGTGCGGCAATCCGTATCGATTCGCCGTAGCCGTAATCCGACCACAGGCTTTTTTCGAACACATGCGGGTTGTTGGCGATTACGGTGTTGGCGGCTTTCAAGATACGCCCGGTGGACCGGTAGTTCTGTTCCAGCTTGACCACTTTGAGTTCCGGCCAGTCTTCCTGCAGTTTAGCCAGATTTTCCGGCCGCGCGCCGCGCCAGGCGTAGATCGACTGATCATCGTCGCCGACCACCGTGAAGCGCCCTTCCGGGTGAGTCAGCATGCGCACCAGTTCGTACTGGGCGCCGTTGGTGTCCTGGTACTCGTCCACCAGCAGGTACTGAATGCGGTGGCGCCATTTTTCCAGGATGCGCGGTTGGTCGCGGAACAACTGGGCAGGCATCAGGATCAGGTCGTCGAAGTCCACCGCGTTGCAGGCGCGCAGCATGCGGTTGTAGCCCTGGTAGGCCATGGCGGCGCGCAGGGCATCATCGCTGTCGGCGTGGCTGACCGCTTGCTCTGGTAGGATCAGTTCGTTTTTCCAGTCGGAGATACGCTTCTGTACCGCGTCCACCGCCGCCAGGTCTTTTTCCGATTCGCCCTGGCGCAGGATTTCCTTGAGAATCTCCTTGCTGTCGGTCTGGTCGAGGATCGAGAACCCCCGGCGCAGGCCGCTGGCCGCCAGCTCCTGCTTAAGGATGCGCAGGCCCAGGTTGTGGAAGGTGGAGACGATCAGCCCCCGGGTGGTGCCGCGCTCGGTGAGACTTTGCACCCGCTCCTTCATTTCCCGGGCCGCCTTATTGGTGAAGGTGACCGCGGCGATGCGCCGTGCCGGCACGCCTTTCTCGGCGATCAGCCAGGCGATCTTGCGGGTAATCACGCTGGTCTTCCCCGAGCCGGCCCCCGCGAGCACCAGCAGGGGGCCGTCGGTGTAGAGCACCGCTTCCTGTTGGCGGGGGTTAAGAGACGACATCGGCGCTCCGGCGAGGCTTATGGGCGAAGCGCGTATCATAGCAGTCGGGAGGCACCCTTTAGGAGCCGTGATTGCAGGAAGTGCACTATGAGATTGGACCGTTTTCTCGGCCAGCGGAAAACGCTGGGCTGGCCCGTCGTGCGAGCCATGCTGGCCGCCGTACCTTTCTATGAAGCTCGGGTTGTGGGAGCTTGCCTTGCAAGCGAAAGGGAGCGAAGCTCGCGGCAGGATCCCAGAGTCATCTCTAACGGTAGCAGCAACAAGGTCTCTGGTATCTTGCCGGTCGGCTTAGCCGACCTTTCGCGGGCAGGGCCCGCTCCCACAAGCCTCCAGGGGCGGGGGCACGGTGTTCCCGGAGCCGCTCGCCCCCGATGGAGAAACGGATCTTCCCTCTATCATCAGATCAAGCGCCTGTTCGGGCATTTCGATAACCGGGTGATCGCGTTGCACCGCGAGCGCATCGGCGCGATACGGCTGGACCCGTCGCTCGCCCCCGGGCAGTATCGCGCCCTCGGCGCCGACGAAATCCGTCTGCCGGGCCCCGCCGAGCCCGGCACCCAGGAGCCCCACCGCCCATGACCTCCACCGTGGCCGTGTTCGCCGACGTGCAGAATCTCTACTACACCGCCCGCCAGGCCCACCAGCGCAATGTCGACTACAACGCGCTGTGGGCCCGCGCCACGGGCGGCCGCCAGGTGGTCGCCGCGCACGCTTATGCGGTGGAGCGCGGTGACGAAAAGCAGCGCCAGTTTCAAAATATCCTGCGTGCCATCGGTTTTAACGTGAAACTGAAACCCTTCCTGCAACGCGCCGACGGGTCCGCCAAGGGTGATTGGGACGTGGGCATCACCATCGATATCATGGAACTGGCGCCCGGCGTGGACCGGGTGGTGCTGGCCTCCGGCGACGGCGACTTCGCGATTCTCGCCGATCATATCCGCGCTCGGCATGGCTGCCAGGTGGAAGTCTACGGCGTGGCGCCGCTCACCGCGGCGGCATTGATGCGTGCCGCTGATGACTTCATTCCCATCGAAGGAGACTTGCTGCTTGGTTGACGCGCATACCGGCCCGGCCCGGCTGGATTTCTTCGTCGCCCACGCCACCGGTCTCAGCCGCAAACAGGCCAAGGCGCTGATTCGCGACGGCGCGGTGACGGTAACCGGTGAAGACGGGGCGCCGCGCGCCGGCCTCAAGGCCAACAGCAGCGTGGCGCCGGAGGAGCGCGTGCGGCTCGACGGCGACGTTCTGACGCTGCCCGGCGAGCGCTACCTGATGCTGCACAAGCCGGCCGGCCGAGTGTGCGCCCTGGAGGATGCCCTGCCCACGGTGATCGATCTGATCCCCGTCGACCAGCGTCGCGACCTGCGCATCGTCGGACGTCTGGATCGGGACACCACCGGTCTGTTGTTGCTCACCACCAACGGGCAGTGGGCCCACCGGCTGATGTCGCCGCACCACGATTGCGCCAAGCGCTATCGGGTCACCACCGCCGAACCGCTGAACGACGCTCAACTGGCCCGGTTACGCGCCGGCGTGGTGCTGCACGACGGTCCGACGCCAACGCGTCCGGCGCAGGCCGACGTCGTGGACGACACCACTCTGTTGCTGACCATCAGCGAAGGCCGCTACCACCAGGTGAAACGGATGCTGGCGGCGGTCGGCAATCGGGTTATCGCCCTGCACCGCGAAGCGGTGGGTGCCATCGAACTGGACCCGGACCTGCCTCCAGGCGCCTGGCGGCCCCTCACCGACGAGGAAATCCGCCACGTCACTGCGCCCTAGCGAAGCTCGCCCCGCAGCGCCATCACATCCACGGTGCGCGACCGGTCCAGCGGGTCCACCAGTGTGTGGGCGTCCTGATACACGCGCGGGGTGCGGTACAGCGCGGCCAACGCCCGTGCGTGGCTGGGGCAGACATAACGGTCCGGCATTTCCCGTTGCAGCCAGGCGCGTACCCGGGGCGCCTGGTCGGAGCCCATTTTCGGGAACAGGTGGTGCTCCACATGGTGGCTGAAGTGGAAATGCAGCGGATCCAGCCAACGTAGCTGACGCACGCTCATGGAGTTGTCCACCGGGTGGTTGTTGTCCATCTGCGGACGCAGCATGTGGTTGGTGAGAATGTAGCCCTGGCCGAGGGCGTTGGCGATCATCAACGGGATCAATACGGTGAACAGCGCCAGTGGGCCGGACAGCGCCGCCAGAACCAGCCAGGCGCCGCCGCAGAACAGTGCCTGGCGGATCGCCTTGTTGCGCTCGAAACCTTTGAATTCCTGCCGGCGCCGGGTCTGCATCCACAACACCAGTTGGGCGTGGAACATGAAGGAATAAAACAGAAAGAAGTAGCTGTACCAAGTGCCTGAGCCTGGCGCCAGTTTGGTGAAATTGGCCAGTTTAGGGTGTTTGTTGTAGCGGTGGGCGGTGCCGAAGGAATCCGGGTCCCGGTCACCAAGATTGGTGTGTGCGTGATGAGCCACGTTGTGCCAGCGGCGCCAGAATTCAGGCGGAATCATCATCGGCCCGAAACCGATCCAGCCGAACAGGTTCTGCGCCCGCCGACTCATGCCCAGGGCGCCGTGCAGCACCTCATGGGCGAGCAGCGCCTGACAGCCCAATGTGTGCCCCACCAGCAGGCCGATCAGCAGGTTGCCCCACCAGGGCAGGCCCAGGGTCAGGATCGCGGCGATGCCGCCGACGATCACCAGGCTCATCGGTAAAAACCAGATCGCGCGCCACGGCCGGGCCCGGAACGCCGCCGGGCCCAGATCCTGTTTCATAGCATCGCGGATCGCTCGGGCGTCATCGGCGCCGAAGGTGTGCTGGTAGCCTCGGTTTTCGCTCATGGGGTCCTCCGCAAGGGAACGACAACAGGTGGATTTAATAGGGAGGCATTCTCACCGGCGCCTGGTCAGTGGCGAAGAGCCGGGCCGGACATTGATCTGTCATTTTCGGACAAAGGCGCGAACAGGTGTATTCTGTGCCGATGAGCACTCGCGTCCCGGATTTACCCAGCCTTGCCGGCGACCGCACGCCGATTCCGGTCAATTACGTCCGCAATCTGGTGGAGCTGGTCCATGAGTTCGGTCTCCACACGGACCGGCTGCTTGCCCATGTGGGGCTGACCGAGGAGGAGGTCTACAGCGCCGAGGCGGCGCTACGCTTCGAGCAGTTCCGGCGGGTTATGGAAGGCGCCCGGGATCTTAGCGGCGATCCGGCCATCGGTCTGGCGCTGGGGCGCCAGCTCACCGTCACCGCGCACGGCCTGCTCGGTTACGCGGCCATTAGCAGCGCTGACCTGGGCGAGGCCCTGGAATTGCTGGAACGTTACTTCCGCACGCGTACCCGCCTGTGTCTGCCACGTTTGAGTCTGGAAGGTCGGTGGGTCCGCTTTTGTCTGTCCGAGCCGTACACGTTGGGTGATATCCGCGAACCTTATTTGGAGGTGGTCACGGCCGCGCTGGTCGGGGGGGCTGCGTTACCTGCTCGGCGACCGCTTCCGCGACGCCACTCTGGAGTTGCCCTATGCGCCGCCGCCCCATGCACGGCGTTATGCCGAGGTGTTGGATATGCCGGTGGTGTTCGACTGTGATGTCGCGGCGCTGCGGTTTCCGGCACCGTTGATGAAGGTGACCTTTCCGCTCTCCGATCCGGCGTCCCGCCGTATGGCCGCGCACAAATGCGAAGAGGAACTGCAGCGTCTGGAAGCGGATCTCGACTGGGCGTCCCGGGTGCGCGCCAGGCTGATGCAGGCGGAAGGCATTCTGCCCAGCCTGGACCAGCTCGCCAGCAGCTTCCATCTCACCTCCCGCACCCTGCGCCGCTACCTGGCGGCGGTGGGTGTCAGCTACCGTCACCTGCTGGAAGAAGTCCGCATGGCCCGGGCGGTACGTTATCTGCAGGCCAATCTGCCGGTGCAGAAGGTGGCCGATTTGCTCGGCTACGCCGACCCCAGTAACTTCACCCGGGCGTTTCGGCGCTGGACCGGGCACCCACCCAGTTTCTATCAAGGCGGCTGAGCCGAAACATTCCCTTACCCATCACATCTCGGGGCGCGGACGCCGTGCTTGAGGCGGCCCCCGCCCGGCGTTAGGGTTCTGGTCTTTTATTGATAACTTTCTTCCTAATAAAGAGAACCGCCATGAGCCAAAACCGATTCGACGTCAGCGGAAAACGCATTCTCATCACCGGTGCCTCCAGCGGCTTCGGCGCCCATTTCGCCCGGATACTCGCCGAACAAGGCGCCGACCTGGTGTTGGCGGCGCGGCGCGTGGAAAAACTGGAAGAGACCGCCGAAGCGGCCCGCGCCCTGGGACGCGACGCCGTGGTGGTGCCCATGGACGTGGCCGACCATGCCAGTGTGGAAGCCGCCTTCGAACGCATGCCGGCTTTGGATGTGGTGATCAATAACGCCGGCATCAGCCGGGAAGGGGCCACCGACACGCTCAGCGAAGACGACTGGAACGCGGTGATCGATACCAATCTCAACGGCGTCTGGGCGGTGAGCAAGTTCGCCATCCAGCAATGGCGCCGTGACGGACGCCCCGGCAACATTATTAATATTGCCTCCATTCTCGGTCTGCGTGTCGGTGCGATGTTGTCGCCTTATACCGTGGCGAAGGCGGCGGTGGTGCAGTTCACCCAGTCCATCGCGCTCGACTACGCGCGCCATAATATTCGCTGCAACGCGATTTGCCCCGGTTATGTGGAAACCGACATCAACCGTGAGTTCTTCCAGGGCGTCCATGGCGAAAAGCTGATCAAGCGCATCCCGTATCGGCGACTCGGTCAGATTGATGAACTGGTGGGGCCTTTGTTGCTGCTTGCCTCCGATGCCTCCAGCTACATGAGCGGCGCGGCGATTCCGGTGGACGGCGCTCACCTCTGCAACACCCTCTGAGGCGGCGCCTGCGTCCGACTTCATGGGTTGGGGGCTACACCGCCGTGCTGCCGCGACAAGATGCGCGAACCGTTAAGCGCCGGCCTGCCCCACCGTCGCCCGGCGCAACGTCCGTGCCGGGGGTTCTCCGAAGCGGGCGCGGTAGGCACGGGAAAAGTTGCTCACATGGCTGTACCCTACTTTGTTTGCCACTACCTTCACGGGGTGCTTCCCGGCTTCCAGTAATTGCTGTGCCAGCGCCATGCGTTCATTGCGAATGAATTCCGCGCAGGTCTGATCGTGTTTGAGTTTGAATATCTGGTCCATCCGGTTCTCGGCCAGCCCGGCACGGCTCGCAAGAGCCGGAATGGAAAGCGGGGAATCCAGGCTCTCGTGAACCTGGCATAGCAAATCCTGGTAAGCCTGTTCTTCCCACAGCGGCAGCGCCTCTTCTATTACCGTGTTTTCCTCCAACCCTTCAATCAGTTCCGAAAGAAACAGATTGGCGATGGCTTCCAGTTTCAGACCCCGGCAAATGCCGTTGGCGTGATGAGAAAATAATCCCGACGCCAGTTGCCGTAGCCGGGTGTTGGGTGTCAGCGGGCGAAGATGGCAGCTATCGCCATAGGGCAGATCAAATTCCTGAAGGGCGTGCGGCAGGGTGCCGCCAAAGCGTTGGCGCAATGCGCTCAGGGGAGACGCGGCACCGATATGGCGAATCAGTTGCCCTTTGTGCAGTTGGAAGCGGGAGCCATGCGGATCGATACGCATCAGCAGCGCCCTGTCGGGATTGAACGCATGGCGTTCACCATTGGGGCAGATCAACTCCGATTGTCCTTGTATATGCAGGCCGCCGCCCAGCCAGGGCTCGTTAAAAGCGCCCTGCATTTCAAGAAAACAATCTTCCAGAGCTTCATATTCCATCCGGTATAGCACAATGCCGGATGGAAAGGGCAGGCGCTCCATGCGGCCGCGAACACCGGGTATATCAAAGGTGTCTCCGCCGGCCATGTACAGGGTATGAGTGCCGTTCCGCGATGAAATCGTGTCCGTCTTTTCCATGATGCCGCGCCGCGTATCGTTATTGTCGGTTTCTCATCTCTCCTCCGCGGTCGGGTTAGGCCTGGATCGGGACGGAAAACGATAAAACCCCGGAAAGTGATCAATGTGTTCGCTGGTTCCGGTTTTTTCTGGGAACTACTCTATCTCCCAAAGGGGAGTTGCGCCATGACAGCGCCAACCCATCACCCGTAATGATCTTGCGGTGTCTCAGTGCTGGGTGCTTTTAAGGTTTGAGCAGGTGCTGGCGGTAGCTCAGCGCCTCGCGCAGATGCTCACGGCGGATCGCCTCGCTGCCGGCGAGGTCGGCGATGGTGCGCGCCACGCGCAGGCTGCGGTGGAGCGCTCGGGCGGACAGCTCCAGGCGTTCCATCACGCCGGTCAGCCAGGCCTTGTGCGGGCCCAGCGTGTCCATCAGTCGCTCCGCGTCGAGATCACGGTTTAGCCGGCCTTGGCGGTGTTGCTGGCATTGCCGGGCGTTCAGCACCCGCTCCCGCACCCGCCGGCTGGGCTCGCCGTCCGGGTCGCCGAGCAGGGTATCCGGCGATACCGCCGGCACTTCCAGATGCAGGTCGATACGGTCCAGCAACGGACCGGAAAGGCGTCGTTGATAGCGTTTCGCTTTTTCGCATTCGTAGCCGCAGCTTTTCTCCGGGTCACCCAGGTAGCCGCAGGGGCAGGGGTTCATTGCCGCCACCAGTTGGAAGCGGGCGGGAAACGACACCTGCTGGGCGGCACGCGCGATATGCACCTCGCCGGTCTCCAGGGGCTCGCGCAGCACTTCCAGCACTCTCGGTTGGAATTCCGGCATCTCATCCAGGAACAGCACGCCCTCATGGGCCAGGGAGATTTCGCCGGGGCGCGGCCGGCTGCCGCCACCCACCAGAGCAGGGGCCGACGCGGTGTGGTGCGGCGCCCGGTAGGGCGGCTGCAGAAAAGCGCCGGCGGGGCGCGCGTTGCGCAGCGAGTGAATCGCCGCCACTTCCAGAGCCTGGTCCCGGTCCAGCGGCGGCAGCAGGCCGGGCAGGCGCGAAGCCAGCATGCTTTTGCCGGCGCCGGGCGGGCCGCTCATCAGTAATGAATGGCCGCCCGCCGCGGCGATCTCCAGCACTCGCTTGGCCGCCGGCTGGCCGCGAATCCGTGACAAACAAGGAGCCTCCCCGCCGTCCTCGCCGGGCGGGGCCGGCGGGACGTGGAACGGCAGCCGGGCATCCCCCTTCAGGTGCGCGCACAGTTCGGTAAGGCTGTTCACCGCCAGGGTGTCCGCGCCGGCGAGCGCGGCTTCGTCGCCGTTGGCCGCTGGCACCACCAGGGTGTGCCCGGCGCGGGCCGCCGCCAGCGCGCCCGGCAGCACCGCCGGCACCGGGCTCAGGGCGCCGGAGAGGGCCAGCTCGCCGATCCACTCCATACCGTCTACTTCGACACGCCCCAACTGACCGCTAGCCAGCAGAATGCCCACCGCGATAGCCAGGTCGAAGCGGCCGCCGTCCTTGGGCAAGTCCGCCGGCGCCAGATTCACGGTGATGCGTTGCTGGGGAATTCGGAAGCCGCCGTTAATCAGCGCCGAGCGCACCCGATCCTTACTTTCCCGCACCGCCGTATCGGCCAGACCGACCACGGTGAAGCCGGGCAGCCCGGGCCCAAGATGAATTTCCACGCGCACCGGCACGGCGCGGATGCCGAGGGTGGCGCGACTGTGAAGTAAAGCGATAGACATGAGGGCATGCTAGCGGACCGTGCCGAGCCGGATTGTACGTTTGGCACTCGACTTGCTGTCGGCAATCGGCTTTATCAGCGTGAGCAAAAGCTTAGCGGCGCGACAGTTGCTCGATCAATGCAATTGCGGTGTGCGCCGCCGGGGACAAAGTGCGGTGGGCCAGATGGGCGACCGCGAATTCCACCTGCTGATGGCTGTCGTCGATATCCAGGCGGGTAAGGCGGCCCTCGGACACCGCCTGGGCGCACACCGACGGTGTGGCGCTGAGTACCGCGTCGGTGCGTGTCACCACCTCGCGGAGGGTGAGCAGGTCGTTGCATTCCACACTCAAGGCCAGGGTTTCGCCGTGGGTTTGCCCCAGTTTGCGGCGCAGATGGTTGCGGGCGGCGGCGGGCAGCGGCACCGACACCAACGGGTAGCCGCGCAAATCCCGAGTCCGCAGGCCGCTTCGCCCGGCCAGCGGGTGGTCACCGCGCACGTACCAGCCGGCGGCTTCCACCGAAAGGAGGCGGGTTTCCAGTGGTGCGTCGTGGCGCACAGTGCGCCGCTCCACCACGGCGAAATCCAGCTCTTCACGGACCACCTTGTCGAGCAAGGTGGCCCAGTCGTTCACTTCCGCTTTTACTTTCAGATCCGGGTAATCCTTCATCAGGGTGGCGAGCACGTCCGGCAGCAGAATAGCGGAGGGGTAGGAGCCGGCGCCGAAGCGCACCTCGCCCATTTCGTGGTTGCGAATCAGATCGGCGTCGCGCCGCAGGCCGCGAACCTCGAACAGCACCCGCCGCGCCCGGTCCACGAGCTGTTGTCCGGCGACGGTGGGCACCACGCCCTGGCGTGTCCGGTCGAACAGGCGGATACCCAGGTCGTGCTCCAGGCTCTGAATGCTTCGCGTCAGGGCGGGCTGGCTAAGGTGGGCGCGCTCCGCCGCCTTAACGAACGAGCCTGCCTCGGCGAGGGCAACCAGTTGCTCGAGTCGGCGCAAGTTCATGAATGCAGTGACCGCATTGATATGATGATTAGTATGCATTTGTAACATTGAGGGGGCGGGCGTACAACCAATGCAGCGCCGTCTTGAGGCGCCGATCATTCGCAACCCGGAGACCGCCATGAGCCACGAAGCCAAGCCCGCCCAGCCTGCCACGGTGGAGTGCAACCATGCCTGGCATGCGCGTCTGCCGTTTCATGACCGGGCCGATTTCGACAATGCCGCTCGCGGCTTTATCGCCCATTTCGACGCCGACGTGATCCGCCGCGACGCCGATGGCCGGGTGGTGTGGGATTTTCGTGCCTACGATTTTCAGGACAGCGATCAGGCGCCGGATACTGTGCACCCCAGCCTGTGGCGGCTGGCTCGCCTGAATAACCACGCCGGCCTGTTCAAAGTGTGCGAACGGATCTATCAGATCCGCGGGTTCGATTTGTCCAATATGAACGTGATCGAGGGCGATACCGGTCTGATCATCATGGACCCGCTGGTCAGCACCGAAGTGGCCGCCGCCGCGCTTGAGTTGTACTACCGGCACCGGCCGCGCCGGCCGGTGGTGGCGGTGATCTATACCCACAGCCACGTGGATCATTTCGGTGGCGTGAAGGGCGTGGTCAGCGAGGAAGAAGTTCGCGACGGCCGGGTGCGTGTGTACGCGCCGGACGGATTCATGGAGGAAACGGTGAGCGAGAACGTGTTCGCCGGGCCGGCCATGAACCGCCGGGCGCAGTATATGTACGGCGGCCTGCTGCCGCGCGGTCCGCGCGGTCAGGTGGACGCCGGGCTGGGGAAGGGCACGTCACGGGGCACGGTGACGTTGATCGCGCCCACGGATTCCATCGTCGAGCCGATCGAGACGCGCACCCTGGACGGGGTGGAGATTGAGTTCCAGCTCACGCCGGGCACCGAAGCACCCTCGGAGATGAATCTTTATTTCCCGCGGTGGCGGGCGCTTTGCGTGGCCGAGAACGCCTGCCAATGCCAGCACAACATTCTCACCATTCGCGGCGCCCTGGTGCGCGATCCGCGCATCTGGTCCTATTACCTCGGCGAGACTCTGGCGCGCTACGGGGATCGCAGCGACGTGTTGTTCGCCCAACACCACTGGCCCACCTGGGGCGGGGAGAATATCCGCGAGTTTCTCGCCGACCAGCGTGATATGTACGCTTTCCTCAACGATGAGACCTTGCGTCTGCTCAACCACGGTTTGACCCCGCTGGATATCGCCGATCGCCTGAAGAGCCTGCCGCAGCCTCTCGCCAATCGCTGGTACGCGCGCGACTACTATGGCTCGGTGAGCCACAACGTGCGTGCGGTCTATCAGCGTTACATGGGGTTCTATGACGCCAACCCGGCGCACCTTAACCCGTTGCCGCCGGTGGAAAGCGCCCGCCGCACTATCCAGTGGATGGGCGGCGCTGGGCGGGTGCTGGAAAAAGCCGCCGAGGCCTTCCGCGACGGCGAGTACCGCTGGGTGGCGGAGATCGTCAACCAGGTGGTGTTCGCCGACCCCGACAACGAGGAGGCTCGTGCCCTGCAGGCCGATGCGCTGGAGCAACTGGGCTACCAGTGCGAGAACACCACCTGGCGTAACGCCTACCTGACCGGGGCACGGGAGTTGCGTCTGGGGGTCAAGCGGGTGCGCGGCGGTCAGCCACCGGATCTGGTGCGCGCCTTGACGCCGTCGCTGTTCTTCTCGTTCCTGGCGGTGCGTTTGAACAGCGAGGCGGCCGTGGCGTCACCGATGAGGCTCAATTGGCACTTTCCGGATCTTGACCGGGATTACGCGCTCACCGTGCGCAACGGGGTACTCACCCACCTGGCCGACCATCAACATGACGCCGCCGACGCGAGGGTGTGCATGCAAAAAGCGGATCTTGACCGGGTCGGTCTGGGTGAGATCAGTCTGGCGCAGGCCCTTGAAGAAGGGGTGCTTCAGGTGTCCGGCGACGGCGACCGGGTGGCCGCGCTGTTCGCCATGCTCGACCACTTTGAGCCCGCCTTCAATATCGTCACACCGGCGGCGCTGGTGTGATGCCCTTGGGCGGCCGGGGCGGCGCCCTTTTTAGTCGTCGCCCTGTTCCAGCGCCGCCACTTCCTTCTCCAATGCCTCCAAACGGGCGCGGGTGCGCTCCAGCACCTGCTGCTGAATCTCGAACTCTTCCCGGCTGATCAAGTCCAGCCGCGTCATTGTCTCGTTGAGCACGGCGCGCACGCTGTGCTCCACCTCCTGGCGCAATTGGCCCAGATCTCCGGGCAGATGGCGGCTGATGTCGGCCATCAGTCGGTCGAGAAAGGCTTGGCTTTGCATGGCCACAGGCTCCACTATTTGCAACTTGGGCGGTTCAGGGTGCGATGGTACCACCGCCTTTGGTGTAAAGAGCACCGTAACGGCGTGCACCATTTTGGGAAGGGCTCCATGATGGTGCACTATATTGCCGCAACCGACTCCGAAGTACCCCGGGGTTGCAGTTCTAACCCTCTGAATATGCGTGACTTTTAAAAACTGGCATGGGTCGTGCAGTAAACGGGCTAGAGCGTTCGCGCGAGTGGATGGATCGGGAACCAAAGAGGGGCCTGAAACCCAACGGACGTTAACGGACGCGATATAAGCGTTTGAAGGAGATAGAAATGAAACTGGTTACAGCCATTATTAAGCCGTTCAAATTGGACGATGTGCGCGAAGCACTGTCCGAGATCGGCGTTCAGGGCATCACCGTTACCGAGGTGAAAGGCTTCGGGCGTCAAAAGGGTCACACCGAGCTGTATCGCGGCGCGGAGTATGTGGTCGATTTCCTGCCCAAGGTGAAAATCGAAGTGGCCATCGCGGAGGCCAGCCTGGACCAGGTGATCGAGGCCATCACCAAAGCGGCCAATACCGGGAAAATCGGTGACGGCAAAATCTTTGTCACCACCCTGGAACAGGCCATCCGTATCCGTACCGGCGAGACCGGTGAGGACGCGATCTAAGTTAGAGAACGTAAGTTTAGAAAGATGTGTAACACGACCCATGCCAAGGTCCTGAACACGCTTCCAATTCTCGGAGGGTTGCAACGTGGAAAATCAAATTTTTGAACTTCAGTACGCCATGGACACCTTTTATTTTCTGGTGTGTGGCGCACTGGTAATGTGGATGGCGGCGGGCTTCGCAATGCTCGAAGCCGGCCTGGTGCGTGCTAAAAACACCACCGAAATTCTCACTAAGAACGTCGCCTTGTTCGCCATCGCCTGCATCATGTACCTGGTTTGCGGGTACTCGATCATGTACGACGGCGGCATTTTCCTGAACGGCATTGAAGCCTTTGATCTGGCCGGTGTCTTGTCCGACTCCGCGGCCAACGGTTTTGATGGCGGCTCGGTGTATTCCGGCGCGTCCGACTTCTTCTTCCAGGTGGTGTTCGTCGCTACCGCCATGTCGATCGTCTCCGGTGCCGTCGCCGAGCGCATGAAGTTGTGGGCGTTCCTGGCCTTCGCGGTGGTCATGACCGGCTTCATCTACCCGATGGAAGGCGCCTGGACTTGGGGCGGCGTCGACGTATTCGGTCTGTATAACCTGGGTGATTTGGGCTTCTCCGACTTCGCCGGTTCCGGCATCGTACACATGGCCGGTGCGGCCGCCGCGCTCGCCGGTGTATTGCTGCTCGGCGCCCGTAAAGGCAAGTACGGCCCCAATGGTGAGATCCACGCGATCCCTGGCTCCAACCTGCCGCTGGCGACCCTGGGTACCTTCATCCTGTGGATGGGTTGGTTCGGCTTCAACGGTGGTTCCGTGCTGAAACTCGGCGATGCCGCCAGCGCGCACTCCGTTGCGATGGTGTTCCTGAACACCAACACTGCCGCTGCCGGTGGCGCCATGGCCGCGCTGATCGTGGGTCGCTTCCTGTTCGGCAAGGCCGACCTGACCATGCTGCTTAACGGTGCCCTGGCCGGTCTGGTGACGATCACCGCCGAGCCGTCCACGCCGACCGCCCTGACCGCGACCATCTTCGGTGCCATGGGTGGTGTGCTGGTGGTGTTCAGCATCGTGACCCTGGACAAGCTGAAGATCGACGATCCTGTCGGTGCTATCTCCGTGCACGGTGTGGTCGGTTTCCTGGGCCTGTTGCTGGTGCCTGTCACCAACGACGGTTCCAGCTTCTCCGGTCAGCTTATCGGTGCCGTTACCATCTTCGCCTGGGTGTTCGTGGCCAGCCTGATCGTGTGGGCTATTCTCAAAGCGATCTTCGGTATCCGCGTCTCCGAAGAGGACGAGTACGAGGGTATGGATATCGTGGACTGCGGTATGGAAGCGTACCCGGAGTTCGTGAAAAGCTGAGTCTGTCTCCTTACAATCTGTCTTGCGACAACCTACAGGGCGCCTTCGGGCGCCCTTTTTTGTTTCGGTGAAACAAGTCTCTGGTATCCTGCCGGGAGCGGCGCTCCCTTTCGCGGGCCGGGCCCGCTCCTACAAAGTCATCACCGAGTAATGTCTGTGTTTGCTGATCTGAATCTGCATGAACGTTTGTTGCGCGCCCTGGAAGAGTTGTCGCTGAGCGACCCCACCCCGGTGCAGGAGGCGGCTATTCCGCCGGCGCTGGCGGGGCGGGACCTGCGCGCGGTGGCCCGTACCGGTACCGGTAAGACCGCGGCGTTCGTGTTGCCGATGCTGCAGCGGTTGCTGGAAGAGAAAGACGCGGGCATCGGCACCCGGGCGTTGATTCTGGCGCCTACCCGGGAGCTGGCCCGCCAGACCCTCAAGCAGGTGCAGGCGCTGTCCCGCTTCACCTTTCTCAAGGCGGAGGCGGTCACTGGCGGTGAGGACTTCAAGGTCCAGGCGGCGCGTATTCGTAAGAACCCGGAGATTCTGGTGGCCACGCCGGGTCGGCTGATCGAGCATCTGGAAGCGGACAACCTGGCTCTGGCCGAGTTGAAAGTGCTGGTGCTGGATGAGTCCGATCGGATGCTCGACATGGGGTTCAGCGACGATGTGCTGCGCCTGGCGGCGGCGTGTAATCCCGCCCGTCAGACGTTGTTGTTCTCCGCCACCCCCGGCGGCGCGGCCATGGACGCCATGGTGGCGCGGGTGCTTCGCGATCCCGAGTCGCTGTTGCTGGACAGCGTGCGGGAGCTGAACCAGCAGGTGCGTCAGCAGATCATCACCGCCGACGATCGCTCGCACAAAGAGCGTCTGGTCCAGTGGTTGCTCGCCCATGAGCCGCACCGCAAAGCGATTGTGTTTACCAACACCAAGGCCGCCGCTGATCGGCTCGGCGGGGTGCTGCGCTCCACCGCCCATAAGGTGTTCGTATTGCACGGCGACAAAGACACCAAGGACCGCAAACTGGCGGTGGAACGCCTCAACAGCGGCGCCGTGACGGTGCTGGTGGCCACCGATGTGGCGGCCCGCGGGCTGGATGTGGAAGGCCTGGAGCTGGTGATTAATTTCGATATGCCGCGCAGCGGCGACGACTATTTGCACCGGATCGGCCGCACTGGCCGGGGTAATAGCGATGGCGTGGCGATTTCCCTGGTGGAAAGTTTCGAGTGGAATCTGATGGCGAGCATCCAGCGCTATTTGCGCCAGCAGTTCGAATTCCGGGTGGTGGAGCCGTTACGCGGTCGCTATCAGGGGCCTAAGCAGATGAAGCGCTCCGGCAAGGCGGTTGGCAGCAAACAGAAGAAGCTCAAGAAGAAGGCTCAGGCGGCGGCCGGCAAGAAGCCGGTGAAGAAGAAAGCAGTGCGTAAACGGCCAGAGTCGGCGGCGGCCCCGGATACCCAGGGCGGCTTCGCCAAGCCCAAGCGCCGCAAGAACCCGGGGCCGCTGGATTAGTGTGAACAGGCCCTAGGTCAGTTTCTTCACCATCGATAGCGGCAGAATCTTCATCGCCAAGCCCAGCGGCGCCCAGGGCCAGGATGGCACATAGGCGCTAGCCGGTTCTTTCTCGATCGCTTTGACCAGCGCTTTGCAGCCGGTTTCCGTGTCCACGATGAAGGGCGCGTTTTCCACCTTGTCGTTGATCTCCGAGCGAATGTAGCCGGGGAAGATCGTGCTCACGGTGATCGGCTTGCCGATCATTTCCATGCGCAGCCCTTCCGCGAGACTGGCCACGCCGGCTTTGGTCGCCGCATAGGTATTGATGTTCTTGCGCATGCCGCGCACCGCGCTCATCGATGAAATCACCACCAGATGGCCGCTGTTCTGGGCACGGAAGATCTCCATGGCGGCTTCGCACTGCGCCAGGGCGGCGACGAAATTGGTCTCTGCGGTCTGGCGGTTGGCGTGAAAGTAGCCGGTGCCCAGGGGCTGGCCCTTGCCCATGCCCGCGTTGACGATGATCCGATCCAGGCCCCCCATCTCCGTGCGGAACGCGCGGAACACATCGAACACCTGATCGTAGTGGTTCACGTCCAGCGGTTTGATCACCACGTTGATGCCCGGGTGGGCCTGCTCCAGCTCCGCTTTCAGAGCCTCCAGCTTGTCGGTGCGGCGTGCGCACAGGGCGAGGTTGCGGCCGCGCGCGGCGAACAGCCGCGCCATGCCGGCGCCCAGGCCGGAGCTGGCGCCGGTGATCAGAATATTGGAACGGGAGCTCATGGCCTTGTCCTTATCATGGCAGTGTTCTTATAGCGTGCATCGACCCCGGATCAGAGTTCGGCGAGAAAATCGGCCAGTGCCTGATTGACCGCCGCAGGGTTTTCTATCGGCGAATGGTGCCCGGAATCCGCCACGCTGACCAGCCGCGTGTCGGGGATCGCGGCGGCTATGTAGCGCGCCTTCTCGGGTGGCGTCGCGCGATCCAGTTCGCCGACAATCACTAGCGTAGGCGCGTTAATTGCCGCGATATCGCCGCTGATGTCATCGCGAGTGAACACATTTTCCAGCGCTAGCTCAATGCCGTGGCGATCGTGATTGAGTATCAGCGCTTTTTCGTGGGCGACCCCTTCCGGGTTGGCGTCGCGCCAGGGCTTGGCGTACAAGAACTTCTGCATGCGTGTCACTACTTCGTCGCGCTCGGCGTCGCTGCCCCGGGCGAAGCGTGACTGTTGCTGGCGGTGTACCGGCAGCAACTCAGCGTCTTCCGGGTCCGCCGAGGTGTCCAGCAGCACCAGCGCGCGCACCCGTTGCGGATACTTCAACGCCAGACGCATGAAGGTCATGCCGCCCTGGGACAGGCCGACGAAGGTCGCCTGTTCATAACCCAGTTGGTCGAGCAGGGCGATGCTGTCGTCGGCCATGTCATAGAAGCTCCAGCCCTTTTCCCGGTAACCGGAGTCGGTGTGTCCCGGCCAGTCCAGGCTGACACAGCGGTAGCGGTCGCGGAACGCTTCGATCTGGGCGTCGAACATGGATTTGTCGGCCAACACGCCGTGACCGAACACCAGTAACGGCCCCTCGCCCTCGTCGAGGTAGGCGTACCGCTGACCGTTCAACTCGGTGGTGTAGCGTGTGAACGCCATGGCTGGCCTCCGGTTTTGTTGTTATCTATCGATAAGTGAGCATATCGCCGGACAAATGCAGATGCTCGTTGAGCGTGGCCAGACGCAGTCGGCCGGTGTTGACCAGCAGCCGGGTAACGCTGGTGTTAATCAGCCCCCGGTTGAACGTGATCAGGGCTTCTTGATCCAGCTCCAAAAGGTGCTGGATCGCCACACTGATGGCGCCGCCGGAGGTGAACACCAGAGCGCTGTCGCCGCTTTCCAGCCGGTTGGCGAGGCTGTAAAGCGACGCCAGGACACGCTCCCGGAACGCCGGCCAGGTTTCCTGGTAGTCGTCTTCGTTGCGTTGCCAGCGGCGCAGCGCTTCCTCGAAGCGGGCCTGGAACGCCCGACGCGGATTCTCCTGCTCGTTCATCCAGCGGGTCAGTACCGCCCGGTCCTGGGACTCGGGCCAATGCACCCGCATCAGGGTTTGGTGGTCGTATTCGTTGAAGCCGCCGTCGGTGGCCCATTCGCCGGGCAGTCCCAGGGCCTCCAACGTCGCCTCGGCGGTTTCCCGGTGGCGCTGCATGGCGCCGCACACCACGCGCGGGGCACCCAGGTTCTGTTCGCGCAGGTGGCGCCCGAGCACGCGGCTTTGCTCCCAGCCGGCGTCCGACAAGGCATCGTAATTTTCGGCGCCGAAGCTGGCCTGACCGTGACGGATCAGATAGATCACTGGCATCGACTGTCTCTGCTCTTTTCCCGGAAGTTGACCCCATGCTAGGGATCGGTTTTCAATTAATCTAATGAATCTGCAAAATAATCCCGGATAAGTCGCATGCATGTTTCCCGCTTTGATCTCAATTTGTTCGTGGTCTTCGACGCAATCTACACGGAGGGCTCCCTGACCCGCGCGGCGCGCGTGCTTAATCTCACTCAGCCGGCGGTGAGCCATGCTCTGGGGCGTCTCCGTGAGCGCCTGGACGACCCGCTGTTCGTACGCCAGGGCGCCCGGATGGTGCCCACCAGTCGGGCGCGCGGCATGGTCACTTCGGTGCGTCATGCCCTGGGGGGGTTGCAGCGATGCCTCAGTGATGAAGGTGGCTTTGACCTGGCCGATGCCGAGCGCACTTTCGTGGTCGGCTTGCGCGACGGCCTGGAAGGTTGCCTTTTGCCGCCGCTCACCGCCGGCATCCTGGAAGAGGCTCCGGGGGTGCGTCTTCAGTCGATGACCGTGGCGCGTCGGCAACTGGCCACGGAGCTGGCCAGCGGCCGGTTGGATCTGGCCGCGGACGTGCTGCTGCCCCTGCCCGACGCGATTGAACACCGGCCGGTGATGAGTGGTCCGCTGGTGGTGTTGATGCGTCCGGGACATCCCCTCGAAGGCAAGCTTGATCTGCCGGCGTATCTGGCGGCCCAGCATGTGTTGGTATCGTCTCGCCGTGAAGGCCCGGGCATGGAGGATTTCGGGCTTTCCCGTCTGGGCTACCGGCGCAACATCCGTCTGCGTTGCCAGCATCACATGGCGGCGTTGTCCACGGTGATGGGATCGGATCTGTTGCTCACCCTGCCAAGTCTGTTGGCCCGGCAGTTGGCCCCGGCCGGCAGCCATGTGGAGCCTCTTCCGGCGGATGTGCCGGGGCTGGAGCTGCATCTCTACTGGCATCGGGACCAGAGCGCGGACCCCGGTCATACCTGGTTGCGCCAACGGGTAATGAGCATGCTTGCCGACCAGCAGGTGACCCCCGGCTAAGCCGCCCTACTGACGCATTCTTCACGCTTCGTTAGTTCGCCTTATTGCATATCCAGGACGGTTAAGAGCACAGTCTGCAACTGTGATACACATCACATTTTATGCTGTGCCTGAATATACAAAAAGAAGGCGTCTTGGGGATAACGACATGGGATTGTTCCGGGGTTTGGGGTTGGTTGACTGGTCGGTGGTGGCGCGCCGGGCGGTTCTAATTGTTGTTTTGGGGGGGCTGGCCTGCATGGTCGCGGTGGCGGTCGGCGGTTGAACCCCGGCTTAAAGCGGAATCCCGACTATGGCAGCAGCGATGCCTGGAACGCCGGGTTGACCTCCACTCGAACATCCCGGGCCTGAACCGCCTCACCGCAATCGGCGCAGGTCATGGTCGCCCGCAATCTGTGGCCGCAACCACGGTGTATATGAAATAAGGGCGCGCCGCGCTCATCAGCCAGATGGCGGTCCCCCCATTGCACCAAGTGCACAATCACGGGATGCAGTTCCCGGCCCCGTCGGGTCAGACGGTATTCTTCTCTGAGAGGCCGTTCCTGGTAAACGCTTTTCTCCAACACCGCGTGTTCTACCAGTTTGCGCAGCCGGTCGCTGAGTACATGGCGAGTCACTCCCAGACGGTTCTGAAACGCTTCGAAGCGGCGTACGCCCAGAAAGGCGTCGCGCAGGATCAGCAGCGTCCAGCGGTCGCCCACTACCGCCAGGGTGCGGGCCAGGGAGCAGGGCTCTTGATCCAGTTCTTGCCAGCGCATGGTATGTCCTCGAAAGTCGGTGAGTCGCCGTCATCAGTCTAACCGTTTGACAGGTTCTAAAAAAGAATGGAGTATTGGCCGCATAGTAGGTTCCAAAAAAGAACCCATTAAGGAGAACGCTATGACTTCTCCTGCCATATTGGTGGTCGGTGCTGGTGATGCCACCGGCGGCGCCATTGCCCGTCGCTTTGCCCGCGAAGGCTTTACCGCTTGTGTGACCCGGCGAAGTGAGGAAGCACTTACTCCGCTGGTTGAGCGCATTATTGAGGAAGGCGGCCAGGCCCGCGGCTTCGGCTGTGACGCCCGTGACGAGGAGCAGATGACCACCCTGGTGGATACTATCGAGGCCGAGGTGGGGCCCTTGGAAGTGGTGGTGTTCAACATTGGCGCCAACGTCAACTTCACGATCCGTGACACCTCCGCCCGGGTCTACCGCAAGGTGTGGGAGATGGCCGCGTTTGCCGGCTTTCTGACCGGCCGGGAAGCAGCGCGTGTGATGGCGCCCCGAGGGCACGGCACGATTCTGTTCACCGGTGCCACCGCGTCGTTACGCGGCGGGCGTGGTTTCTCCGCCTTCGCCGGCGCCAAGTTCGCCTTACGGGCGCTGGCGCAGAGTATGGCCCGGGAGTTGGGGCCGGAGGGTATTCACGTCGCCCACCCGGTGATTGATGGCGCCATTGATACCGCCTTTATCCGTGACAATTTTCCACAACGCTACGCGCTCAAGGAGCGCGACGGCATTCTTGACCCGGAGCACATCGCTGACGCCTATTGGATGCTGCACCAACAACCCCGGGATGCCTGGACCCACGAGTTGGATCTGCGCCCCTGGATGGAAAACTTTTAGACGGAACCGTCTTAACTGGAGGGAGAGCGACTAATGAGCATCAACCTGGAATTCTTTTTCGACGTCGGCAGTCCCGCGTCCTATCTGGCCTGGACCCAGGCGCCGGCGCTTGCCGAACGGACCGGCGCGACCCTGCGCTACCGCCCCATGTTGCTGGGCGGCGTGTTCAAGGCCACCGGCAACGCCTCGCCCGCCGCGGTGCCCGCCAAAGGGCGCTACAGCGGCGTTGACATGCAGCGCTTCGCGCGTCGTTACGGTGTCACCTTGAATACCAACCCGCACTTTCCCGTCAACACCTTGATGGCCATGCGTCTGGCGACCGCCGCGGTTGACGGCGACCAGCGCGACACCGTTCTCGGCGCCCTGTTCGAAGGCCTCTGGCTGCAAGAGCGGGACCTTTCCGATATCGCCGTGCTCGGCCGCACCCTCACCGAAGCCGGTCTCGACCCGGATCACTGGGCCGCCCGAGCCCAGGACCAGGCGGTTAAAGACAGCCTTAAGGCGACCACGGAAGAAGCGGTGGAGCGCGGCGTCTTCGGCGCGCCCACCTTCTTTGTCGGCGAGGAAATGTTCTTCGGCCAGGACCGGCTCGACTTCGTCGAGGAAGCACTGAAAGCCTAGCCCGACCTGTCAGGACAACGCCTGCTCCATAAACGGCGGCAACACCAACGCCGCCTTGTGAATATCCGCACTGTAATAACGGGTCTCGAACCCCTTGCCCGCCGAGTCGGCCTGACGGAACGACCCCACGTCATGGGCCTTGCCCGCCAGCGTGCAACTCCACCAGCCACTCGGATACACCGGTTGCGGAAAGGGCAGGGTACGCGTGTCGCTGAAGCCGGCTTCGCGCATGTTGGCGTGTAAGTCGCGAATAATGGTGTCGCTATGCAGCAGCGGAGACTCGGACTGCTGCACCAGCACGCCGCCTTCGGCCAGCGCCCGGTGGCAATGACGGAAAAACTCAGCCTTGAACAGGCCTTCCGCCGGGCCTACCGGGTCGGTGGAATCGACGATGATCACATCAAAGGCGCCGGCTTCGCATTGCTGCATGAACTTCACGCCATCCTCGAAACGCAGCTCCGCGCGCTCATCCTGGTTGGATTCGCACAATTCCGGGAAATACTTTTCCGAAAAACGCGTCACCTGCTCGTCGATATCGATCTGTATCGCGCTGGCCACTTCGCCGTGGCGCAGCACTTCACGCAATGTGCCGCAATCCCCACCGCCGACGATCAGCACCTTGCGGGGCGCCGCGTGGCTGAACAGTGCCGGGTGGGCCATCATTTCGTGATAGAGAAAATTATCCCGGGTAGTGAGCATGGTGGCGCCGTCGATGGTCATCAGATAACCGAAAGTCTCGGTGTCCCACATCTCGATATGCTGATAGTCCGTGCGTACCGATTCCAGTTTGCGCTTAAGGCGCAGGCCAAAGGCGGTGCCGGCGGAGTCGAAATGCTCAATGAACCAGTTGTCGTTTTCGGAGCTCATAAGGGGGATCCGGTTAAAGCGTCACAGAAGGCGGTTATTGTAAGCGTTAAACGGCATTGTAGAAGCCGTCGGGCGCGTTTGTTGAGCAACTATTTTTGTCCGCCGCCGTCCCCGGCAGGCATAATGCGGCAAAGCACACAGTCGCCAAGGAATCGCCCATGACCCAGCCTCCCAGCCCGTTTGACGCCATTTACAATGTGCAGCGATGGGGCGACGGCTATTTCCGTATTGGTGCCGATGGCCATCTGCATGTGCGCCCTCAAGGGGAAGACGGTGGCGAGGCGACGCTGGAAGGAGTGTTGCAGGCGTGCCGTGCCGCCGGCTTGCGGACGCCGGTGCTGGCTCGCTTCTCCGGTATTTTGCGTGACCGGGTACGGCGGTTGGCCGGTGCCTTCCGTGGCGCCATCGGCGAGCAGGATTACCAAGGCCGGTACACGCCGGTTTACCCGATCAAAGTGAACCAGCAAAGGCGGGTGGTGCACGAAATTCTGCGCGCCCGGGAGGAGGGTGAGCCGGTGGGGCTGGAGGCAGGCTCCAAGCCGGAGCTGCTGGCCGTGCTGGCGCTTTCCAACCCCGGTGACGTGGTGGTCTGCAACGGCTACAAGGATCGCGAATACCTGCGCCTGGCGCTGATGGGCGAGAAGCTCGGTTTTCAGGTGCAGATCGTGGTGGAGAAGCTGTCCGAGCTGCCCATGTTGCTGCAGGAGGCGCAAGCACTGGAAGTGTCGCCGCGCATCGGCCTGCGAGTACGCCTTATGAGCATCGGCAAGGGCAACTGGCAGAACACCGGCGGTGAAAAATCCAAGTTCGGGTTAAGTGCGCCGCAACTGATCGAAGCGGTGGAGCATTGCCGTCGTGCCGGCAAGCTCGACTGCGTTCGTATGCTGCATTTTCACCTCGGTTCGCAAATCGCCAACATTCAGGACATCAAGGCGGGCATGCGCGAGGCGGCCCGCTACTATGTGGAACTGCGTCAGTTAGGCGCGGCGCTGGATACCGTGGACGTGGGCGGTGGACTGGGTGTGGATTACGAAGGCACTCACTCCCGTTCCTATTGTTCAATGAATTACAACCTGACGGATTACGCCTGGCACATCGTGCATACGCTGGCGGAACAGTGCCGTCGTTGTCAGGTGCCCGAGCCCCATTTGATTTCGGAATCCGGTCGGGCCCTCACCGCCCACCACGCGGTCTTGCTGGTCAATATCACCGATGAGGAACGCCAGGCCCGGGCGACGGTGGCCGCTCCCGTTGACGGTGACTGCGTGGAACTGCATGAGTTGTGGCGGCTCAATCAGGTGCTCGACGGCGAGCACGCCAATTTGCTCGAAGTGCATCCGGAATTGCTTGGCGCCTGGCAGGATCTTCATTTGCGGTACCTCGGGGGCGAGGTGGATATCCGTGGCCGGGCGCGCGGCGAACAGCTTTACACCAACGGTTTGTTGGCGTTGCGCGCGCGGCTCGATCCGCGCCGCCGTCAGCAGCGTGATCTGCTGGACCGCCTTAACGAGATTCTTGCCGATAAGCTGTTCGTGAACTTTTCCGTGTTCCAGTCGGTGCCGGATGTGTGGGGCATTGATCAGGTGTTTCCAGTGTTGCCGTTGTCCGGGTTGGATCAGCCGGCCACCCGTCGTGGCGTATTGCAGGACATTACCTGTGACTCGGACGGACGCATTGATCAGTACGTGGACGGCGAGGGGGTAGAGACCACTCTGCCGTTGCCGGAAACGATCAACGGCCACCTGGGTATTTTCATGGTGGGCGCCTACCAGGAAATTCTTGGCGATATGCACAATCTGTTCGGTGACACGGATTCGGTGGATGTGAACCTTAATCCGCACGGAGAGATTGAGCTGACCCACGCGATTCAGGGCGACACGGTCAGCTCGGTGTTGCGGTATGTTAATTTCGATCCGGAAAGGCTGCTCGCCACTCTGGAAACACTCTGCCATCAATCCCAGCTCCATGACGAAGAGCGTCAGCGTTTCCTGGGCGAAATTCGTGACGGTCTGGCCGGCTATACGTACTTGGAATGAATAGTATGGATGATCAAAAACGGCTCCGGCAGCAAGCGACCCTGGAGCGCCTGGACCGTTTTAGTCGGTTCACTGATTCCAGCATTCGTATTCCTTTTACCCGTTTTGAGTTCGGCGCAGAGGCGCTTATCGGCTTGTTGCCGGTAGTCGGCGATGCGGCCGGCCTGGTGTTGTCCGGCTATGTGTTGCTGGAGGCGCAGCGGGCCGGAGTCAGTGGCGCCACCAAGCGGCGCATGCTGCGCAATATGCTGATCGATTTCGTCGGCGGCCTGGTGCCGGTGATAGGGGACGCCTTTGATGCCATCTTCAAGGCCAATACCCGTAATACCCGCCTGGTGCGCCGGGATTTGCTGAAGCAGTTGGAGGAGGAAGAGTCGAAACGGTTTCCCTGGGGCACTTTGCTGGGGCTGTCTTTATTATTCGGCGTGATCACGATGGCGGGCGTGGCGCTGTGGTCGTGACGGGAAGGGTGTGAAAGTTCCATGAAAAGCGCGCTATCAGGTAAAAAGCTGTAACAAGGTGCTGCTATCCCGGACCCGGGGGCGGATACTACCGAGGTAATGAAAGGGCCCGCCAAGAACGGGCTCTTGGTTTAGGGAACACAGTTAGGGAACGCCCTGTACTCTTTCGAGCGACGCTTGCCAAAGGAGCTCCGGATGACGACCTCTTCTTCCTCCCAGGATGCCGACTCCCAGGATCAACCGGATCGTATCAATTCGATCGTATTTTACGGGTCCGGTCTGGCCATTTTGTTATTCGCTCTTTGGGCGATGTTCTTCACCGAAGCCGCTGGCGACGTGATCTACGCCGTGCTGGCGTGGATTTCCAACAGCTTTGGCTGGTTCTATTTTCTCGCGGTGGTGTCGTACCTGGTATTCGTGATCGCCATCGCCTTCTCCCGTTACGGTTCGATCAAGCTGGGGCCCGATCACTCCGAGCCCGAGTTCAATATCGTCACCTGGGCGGCGATGCTGTTCTCCGCCGGCATCGGCATCGATCTGATCTTCTATTGTATTGTCGAGCCGGTGACCCAGTTCATGCAGCCCCCGGTCGGGGAGGGCGGATCCGTGGAAGCCGCCCGCGAGGCCATGCAGCTCACCTTCTTGCACTGGGGGTTATCCGGTTGGGGTATTTACACCCTGGTGGGTATGTCTCTGGCGTTTTTCAGTTATCGCCATGGCCTGCCGCTGACCATCCGTTCCGCGCTTTATCCGATTTTCGGCAAACGTATTCACGGTGGCATCGGCCATACCGTGGATATCGCCGCGGTGATGGGCACCGTGTTCGGCGTCGCGACCAGCCTGGGCATCGGCATTATTCAGTTGAATTTCGGCCTCAACTATATGTTCGGCATACCCGAGAGCACTCTCACCCAGGCGCTGTTGGCGGTGGCGATCGTGGTGTTCGCTGCTATCTCCGCCGCTACCGGGGTGGAGAAAGGCATTCGCCGATTATCGGAATTCAATATGCTGCTGGCGGTGGTGCTGGTGCTGTTTGTATTGATCGTCGGCGACACCCGTTTCCTACTCGACGCTTTCGTAACCAACGTGGGCGACTATCTGACCAACTTCGTGGCCATGTCCTTTGATACTTATGCGTTTGATCCGCCGCAGGACTGGCTCAACGCGTGGACGGTGTTTTTCTGGGCCTGGTGGATCGCCTGGGGGCCGTTCGTCGGCCTGTTCCTGGCGCGTATTTCCCGAGGCCGGACGATCCGTGCTTTCGTTACCGGCACGCTGATTCTGCCCCTTACTTTCATGATGGCGTGGATGTCCATCATGGGGAATTCCGCTATTGATATAGTGATGAGCGGCGCCACCGAGTTTGGCAGCGAAGCGATCGGCAACCCCGGGTCGGCGATTTACCTGTTTTTGGAAAACCTGCCCTTGACCACGGTGACCACCATCATCGTCACCGTGCTGGCGATTGTTTTCTTTGTCACGTCCGGGGACTCCGGCTCACTGGTGCTCTCCAATCTCACCTGTTACATCCGTGATCCGAGTAACGATGCGCCGGCGTGGATGCGTATCGCCTGGGCCACCGTGATCGGCGTGGTCACGGTGGCGCTGTTGTCCACCGACGGCCTGGAAGCACTGCAAAGCGTGGTGGTGATCATGGGCCTGCCGTTTGCGTTTGTGTTGTTCCTGATGATGATCGGGCTGTTCAAGGCGCTTAAAGTCGAAGGCATGAAAACCACCAGTAACCGCGACGCGCTTGCCGGACATCTGTCCGCGCGCATTGCTTCGGCCCGAGGTCAGGACAATTGGGCGCATCGGCTTAGTCGCGCGATCAGCTTCCCCGGTCTCAAGCAGGTGCAGCAGTTCCTGTCGCGCACCGCCCGTCCCGCCTTCGAGGACGTCAAGGCCGCCTTGGCGGAGAAGGGGCACAAGGTGGAAATTTCCACCGGCGATGGCGATCAGGAGCATCTGGGCCTGACCGTTGACCTGGGTGGTGAAGAAGATTTCGCCTACACCCTCTGGCCGCGTCAGTGCGCGATGCCGTCGTTTACCATCCGCGCTCAGCAGAGCCGTTCGGTGTACTACCGCCTGGAAGTGCACCTGCGTGAAGGTGGCCTGGGTTACGATGTGATGGGGTATAGCAGCGAACAGTTGATTGAAGACGTGGTCGACCATTTCGAAAGCCACTTGCAGTATCTTCACTTGCGCCGGGAAATGAGCCCCGGCGGCGCATCCGAGATACGCGGCGACTACGAGGAGGGTGAATCGTGATGAGCGAAACCTCTTACGACGCGGAGTTCGATTATGTGATCGTCGGTGCCGGCTCCGCCGGCGCGGCGCTCGCCTACCGCCTCACTGAGAGCGGCGAACACTCCGTTCGGGTGCTGGAGTATGGCGGCAGTGATAACTCCATCTTCATCAAAATGCCCACCGCCTTTTCCATTCCCATGAATATGAAGCGCTATGACTGGGGCTTTCATTCCGAGAAAGAACCCGGCCTTAAGGGGCGCAGCCTGCACCAGGCCCGCGGTAAAGTGCTGGGCGGTTCCTCGTCCATCAACGGGCTGGTTTATGTGCGCGGTTGTGCCGGAGACTTCGAGGAATGGACGGAGCAGGGCGCCGACGGCTGGGGCTACCAGGACGTGCTGCCCTATTTCCAGCGCGCGGAGGACTGCGTCTACGGCGGCGACACTTACCGTGGCGATCAGGGCGGCCTGACCACTTGCAACGGCAACAACATGAAAAACCCGCTCTACCGGGCCTTTATCAAGGCCGGGGAGCAAGCCGGTTACGGCTACACCGAAGACTATAACGGTTACCGCCAGGAAGGCTTCGGGCGCATGGATATGACGGTGCGGGACGGTGTGCGCTGCTCCACCGCCATGGCCTACCTAAAGCCGGCGATGAACCGGCCCAACCTGGATATCCAAACCAAGGCGCTCACCACCCGGGTGATCATGGAAGGCAAAACCGCGGTAGGCGTGGAGTACCGCCAAGGCGGTCAAACCCGTAAAGTGCGGGCGCGTAAAGAGGTGATTGTCTCCGCCAGTTCATTCAACTCCCCCAAGTTGCTGATGCTGTCCGGCATCGGTCCGGCGGACCATCTCAAGGAGCACGGCATCGAGGTGGTGCATGACCTGCCCGGCGTGGGCCGTAATCTGCAGGACCACCTGGAAGTATGGGTGCAACAGGAATGTACCCGGAAGATCACTCTGAATAGCTGGCTGGGTCCGCTGGCGAAAGCCTGGATCGGCGCCAACTGGTTGTTCTTGAAACGTGGGTTGGGCACCTCGAACCAGTTCGAATCCAACGGTTATATTCGCAGCCGCGCCGGCCTCAAGTACCCCGACCTGCAGTTCCACTTCCTGGCCGGGGCTATCGCCTACGACGGCTCCAGTGCGTTCAAGGGCCACGGTTTCCAAGTGCACCTGGGCGCCAACAAACCGGCAAGCCGGGGCTGGGTAAAACTGAGATCAGCCGACCCGGAAGCGCCACCGGAAATCGTCTTCAACTACTTTGCCGAAGAGGAAGACAAGGAAGCGTTTCGTGCGGGCTTGAGGTGGACCCGGGAAATTTTCGCCCAGCCCGCACTGGACGAATATCGGGGCAAGGAAGTGTCGCCGGGCCCGGACGTACAAACCGACGAGCAGATCGACCAGTGGATGGCGGAAACCGCCGAGACCGCCTACCACCCGGCGGGCAGTTGCCGCATGGGCACCGACGAGATGGCGGTAGTGGACCCGCAATGCCGGGTCCACGGCGTGAAAAATCTGCGCGTGGTGGATTCCTCTATCATGCCCACGCTCACCAACGGCAACCTCAACGCGCCCACCATCATGATCGGCGAAAAAGCCGCCGATCATATTCTCGGCCGCACCCCGCTGCGCAGTGATGCCCCCAGTTTCGCCCCGGAAGACTGGCAAAACAGCCAACGCACCAGCGCGCCCCAACGAACCGTCTAGAGCCGGCTTGTAGGAGCGGGCCTCGCCCGCGAAAGGGTGGCGTCAGCCACCCGGCAGGATCCCAGAGAGACTTCTATCGGCAGCCCCAACAAAGTTTCTGGTATCCTGCCGGCCGGCTTTGCCGGCCTTTCGCTTGCAGGCAAGCTCCCACAAGGCCCGCTCCCACAAGCCCTCAGTAGGGCGCCTCGACATCTCCCTGAGCCACATACACTGTCTTCAGCCGGGTGTAATGCTCGAAGGCCCGCCGGCTGTTTTCCTTGCCCACGCCGGATTGCTTGAATCCTCCGAACGGCATTTCGATGGGCGTGATGTTGTAGTGGTTGATCCACACGATGCCGGCTTCCAGCGCCGCCGCCATGCGATGGGCCCGGTCGAGATCGCGGGTGAAAACGCCGCCGGCGAGACCAAACGGGGTATTGTTGGCCCGCGCCAGGACTTCCTCCTCATCGCGAAAACTGAGCAGCGACATCACCGGCCCGAAAATTTCCTCGCGGACGATGGTCATCTCGTCGTCAAGGCCGTCGAACACCGTCGGCGCGACGAAGTTACCGTTTTCGAACCCGCTGACCCGGGCCCGTTCGCCGCCGATCAAGACCTGCCCGCCTTCCGCCTTGCCTTTCTCGATATAGCTCAACACATGCTTCATGTGGCCTTCGCTGATCAGCGGCCCCACGTCGGTGTCCGGGTCCAGCGGATCGCCCAGCGATAAGGAGCCGGTACGTGCCAGCAGCTTCTCCACGAAGGCCTCTTTTATAGACTCGTGTACGAACACCCGGGTGCCGTTGGTGCACACCTGGCCCTGGGTGTAGAAGTTGCCCATAAGAGCGCCGGAGACCGCGTTGTCCAGATCGGCGTCGTCGAACACAATCAGCGGCGATTTGCCGCCCAGTTCCAGCGTCACCGCCTTCAGCGATTCGGAGGCGGCGCGCATTACCGCCTTACCAGTGCCGACTTCGCCGGTTAGTGACACCTTGTCGATGCCGGGGTGGGCGGTCAGTGCCTGGCCGGTTTCGGCGAAACCCTGCACTACGTTGAAGACGCCATCCGGCAACCCTGCTTCCTGGAAAATCTCCGCCAGGCTCAGGGCCGACAGCGGCGTCAGTTCAGCGGGTTTGAAAATCATCGCGTTGCCGGCGGCCAGCGCCGGTGCCGATTTCCAGGCGGCGATCTGCAGCGGGTAATTCCAGGCGCCAATGCCGGCGCACACGCCCAGCGGCTCCGGGCGGGTGTAGAAGAAACCGCCGTCCACTTCCTGGTATTCGCCCTGCAAGGAGGACGCCTGGCCGGCGAAATACTCAAGACAGTCGGCGGCGGAATCCACGTCCGCCTCCGGGGTTTCCGCGATTGGCTTGCCGGCATCGACGGATTCCAACCACGCCAGTTCATCGCGCTGCTCGCGGAGCAGGTTGGCGGCGCGCATCAACACCCGGCCACGGGCGGTGCCGTCCATGGCGCGCCATTGTTGGAGCCCGTTGCGGGCCGCTTTCACCGCCTGGTCCACGTCCGTGGCGCCGGCCACCGCCACCCGACAGATCACCTCGCCGGTGGCGGGGTTAAGATTGTCGAAAAACGCGCCGTCGGTGCCTTGCTGATAATGTCCGCCGATCCAAAGCAGGCGGTCTTTTTGGCGTTCCATAGAGGTACCTCGATGGCAGTGGGGTCGCCGTCTAGCCGGTATCGGCCAGGCGGTCTAGAAAACGTCGGGTGTCGGAGAGCAGCGGCTCGTCGAGCCCCTCGCTACGCCGGCGCAGGGTGTTCAGCGATTGTTCGCGGCGCCGGCTGTGTCGCCACTGATGGTGGCAGTACAGACGCACCACGAAGGCGCATAGAAACCGGGGGTCTTCCAGGTCGCTTTCATTGCACAGCGGTATACGCGGGTAGCGTGCCGCCAGCGCTGCGGCGTAGGCGCCATCGCCCAGGCCCCGGGGCTGCCCTTGGGGGTCGTGGATCGGGGTGGTACCCAGGCCGCAACTGGGCGAGCGGGATTTGAACACGAAGCCGCTGAGCGGCTCGGCCATGCCCCGCGCCTGGGCGGTGAGGGCGTCGGTATGGTCGTGCTCGGGGGGCGCAACGCCGCGCACCCGAAGTTGTTCGCCAATGTTTACCACCTGGATCGGCGGGCGCGGTACCGGCAGGCCAATGGCCACCTCCGGGCACACCTCGGTGAACCGAACCAGCTTTCCCAATTGGTCCTCAACCCGCTCGCTGCGGCGGTGTCCGCCGTCGTAGCGTACCGGCCGGCCGAGCAGGCAGGCGCTCACCCCCAGCAGCGGCCGGCGGCCCGTTTCCGGGGGCGTCTCGAAGCCCATTTGTCGCAGTAATTCCGGTAGCATGGGGAAACCTCTCCCAACCTGTACCGATTGTCCCATGAAAGGTGTAATCCTCGACAGCCAGACCCTCAAGCCCTCGGAGCTGGACTTTTCCGCCCTGGAAAAGCTGCTGCCGGAATGGACATTCTATGAACAAAGCGGCCCGCACGATGTAAAAAACCGTTTGCGGGGTGTCACCGTGGCGATTACCAACAAGGTGGTGATCGACGCGCAGGCACTGGCGGCGGCGCCGGATCTGAAATTGATCTGCATTTCCGCCACCGGCACCAATAATGTGGACCTGGAAGCCGCTCGCCGGCACGGCGTGGTGGTATGCAATGTGAGCGGCTACGCCACCGCCACCGTGGCCCAGCATACTTTGGCGCTGATGCTGGGCCTGGCCACCGGTTGGCACCGTTACGACGCCGACGCCCGCGCCGGCCGCTGGAGCGAATCAAGCATGTTTTGCCGCATGGATTACCCGGTCATCGATCTGGTTGGAAAAACGCTCGGGCTAATCGGTTACGGTGACCTGGGCCGTCGCGTGGCGGCGCTTGCCGAGGCCTTTGGCATGACCGTGCGGGTAGCGGCCTCCCTGCGCCCGGGTGCGGAACCGGATGGCCGGGTGCCGCTGCAAACCCTGCTCGGCGAGGCCGACGTGATCAGCCTGCATTGCCCGCTCACTGAAGAGACCGACAAAATGATCAACCGGGATTTCCTGGCCGCCATGAAACCCGGCGCTTTCCTGATTAATACCGCCCGTGGTGGCCTGGTCGACGAACCAGCCTTGGCGCAAGCGCTGCGCGACGGCGAGCTGGGTGGCGCCGCCCTGGACGTCCTCAGTCAGGAGCCGCCGCCGGCGGATCACCCGCTGCTGGCGACGGACATCCCCAATTTGATCGTGACGCCGCACAGTGCCTGGGTGAGTAGGGAATGCCGCCAGCGTTTGCTTGACGGTGTGACCGATAATGTCCGCGCCTGGCGGGCCGGGCGCCCGGTTAACGTGGTCAATGGCCTGCAAAGTGTTTGATAGAGAGAGCGGTTATGTGGTTACAACGGACCATCACCCTGGCGGCGCGAAGCCGGGGTTTTCATTTGGTCGGCGATGACGTCCTGGCGGCACTGCCGGAACTGACCGACTACCGGGTCGGTCTGCTGCACTTGTTCCTTCAGCACACCTCCGCGTCGCTGGCGATCAACGAAAATGCCGATCCGGATGTACGCGGTGATCTGGAGCGCCATTTCAATGTGATGGTGCCGGAAAACGCGCCGCACTATGAACATACCCTGGAAGGCCCGGACGACATGCCGGCCCATATCAAGACGGTATTGGTCGGCGAAAGCCTGACCATGCCGGTACGTGACGGCGAGCTGGCGCTTGGCACCTGGCAGGGGATCTATCTGTGCGAGCATCGCGACCGCGCCGGAAGCCGGCGGGTGGTCGCGACCTTGCAAGGGGAGTAGCTTTTCTTTGGGGGTCTTCCCGCTAAAGCGCGCTGAACCTTTTTATTGCGACAGCCACTGCAGGAACTGGCGGCGCTCTTCCTGGGTAGCCTGATTCCACTGCGCCTTCAGGGTGTCCAGATAGTTGGCCTGGCCCGAAGCGCTTGCTTCGGCGTTCGCTCCGGCGCTGGCATCGGCGTTACCCGCTGGTGCCGGTGTGACTGCGTCCGCGGCCTTGGGCTCCACCGCGCTGGCGCCTTTGGTTTCCACCTCGGTGCCGGTAATGGGTGCCAGAAAGCCCCGGTTAAGCACCAGACCGCTGGCCTGGCTGGGGGTTTTCTCGCCGCTGTTCAGGTTCTCCACCCAACCGGAAAAGTCGCCTTCCAGCTTGCGGGCCTGGGTTACGTTCTGGGGTCGTTCGAAGTCGAGGCGGTAAAACTCGCCGGCCTCGCCGTCGACCACGAACAGCGCGGGGTCGGACTTCATCACTTCATGGCTGTCCGCGTCCAGGTCCCAAAGCCGCTTGTAGTAGGCGAGGATTTCGTAGCGCCCGGGACTCAGTTTGAGATCCTTGTGATCGGTATTGAAGAAGGTGTTCACGCCGTCCACTTCGGCGCCGTTGATGGTGAACACTTCCAGATCGGTGGGCACGCGGATCGTCAGTACCTGGCTGTCGGGCTGCTTGGCGCCTTCGTACAGTTGCACCACCGGGCTGCGATTGCAGGCGGTGAGCAGAAAGGCGGCGGCCGCGATCAGCGCGAACGAACGCAATAAAGCCATGATGTTCTCCCGGTTTGCGGACCGGCCAGTGTGGCGGGTCCGTATGATGATTTTATGACGGTCTAAAAGCCCCAGGTGGTTAAATTGCCGGGCGGGCGCCCGTTAGCCAGGCTATTGAGCCCGCGCACACAACGCACAATCCACCAGATCACGATGATCACCAGCAACAGCCAGCCGATCAGCGCCAACGTGGTGATGCCGGCGATCAGGTTATACAGCAAACCAATCCAGAAAGTGCGGTACTGAAACCGGTAGTGCGCCTTGTGCGGCTCCGGCGCATCCGGTGCCTGCATATGGGCGATCACCGCGCCCACCAGGGCGGTCACGCCACCGGTGAACAGGCCGATCAGCAGCAGCGCGTAGGATACCCTGACCAACTGAGCGCTGGTTTCCGCACTGCCGTCGGTCACGGCATTTCCCGATCATCGAGGTCCGGTGCCGGTGCGTAGCAACTGGACATGCAGGCTTCCAGCGTCTCGAACGGCACCGAACCCTTACAGCCGCCCCAGGTAAATTCCTGGCACGTCTCACTGTCGCTGTCGTAGTAATAACGCGGCATGGCGGCGCGGCACTGGCCGCTGTCCGCCGCCTGGTGGCAGGCGTCCGGCAGCGGGTGGGCGGTGCGGTTGCTTTGGCAGCCGGTCAGCGTCAGAACAAGCGCGGACAGGATCAACAGGACACGCATCGGTGATTCTCCTTGTACGGTGGTGGTTTCATCATACCCGGCGCGGCGGCCCGACTCAGCCCATCAGTTTGCCACGGAACAGGAAAAACACCGCACCGAGCAAGCAGAGTCCCGCCCACAGGTAATCCCAGGTGAGTTTTTCCTTCAGGTAAAACAGTGAAAAAGGCACGAACACGGAAAGCGTGATCACTTCCTGGGTGATTTTTAACTGTCCCACGTTGAGCACTTGGTGGCCAATACGGTTGGCGGGTACTTGCAGCAGGTATTCGAACAGGGCGATGCCCCAGCTCACCAGCGCGGCGATGATCCAGGGTTGATGTGGCATGTTTTTCAGGTGGCCGTACCAGGCGAACGTCATGAAGACGTTGCTCAGTGTTAGCAGGGCCAGGGTGATCCAGATCGGGGACATGGGGTTAGTTTAGGTTTATCGCGCTTTCGAGGGAACACGGTTTCTTGCTATTGAGGAGGGGCGCTATTGAGACGGAGGCTCGATAAAGGGACGCGGGGCAGCCCTGCCCGGTGACTCGCCGCCCTGCTGGAGGGGCTCGACGTTGCCGGCGCAGTGGCGCGCCCCGGATAGAGAATCAGCGCACTGAAAGGGTCACCGGCAGGCCGTCCTTGGGCATCGCCAGAGGCACCAGTTGCACCGGCATTTCGTAGCCCTCGCGCACGGATACCCGGTAGCGGCGCAGGAAATGGAACAGGAAGGTCTTGGTCTGTAATTCGGCGAAATTCAGACCCAGGCATTTGTGGTGGCCGCCGCCGAACGGAATCCACTGGTAATGATGCTGCTTGTGTTCCGCGCGCTCGTCGCTGAAACGGGCCGGGTCGAACTGTTCCGGGTTGCTCCAGTATTCGGGCATGTAATGGGTGTACAGCGGCGACAGGTTGACCAGAGTGTTCTTGGGAATGCGATAGCCCTGGAAGGTCACTTCCTCGGCGGTACGGCGCGGAAAGGCTGTGAGCGCCGGCCGCAGACGCAGGGTTTCCCGGAACACCCAGCCGGTTTGCGTCATCTTCTCCAGGTCGTCGTAGCCGAGCCGGTCCGGGTGTTCGGCGGCGGCCGCCACCTGATCCATCTCCGCCGCCAGAGCGTCTTGCCACCCCGGGTGTTTGCAGAGCAGATAGATCAGCGAGCAAAGCGTGCTGGTGGTGGTGTCGTGGGCGGCGAACAGCAGGAAAATCATATGGTTGGTGACGTCCTGATCGGTCAGGCCGCCTTCTTCCTCCGCCGCCTTGCACAGCTCGCTGAAGAAGTCCGGGGTGTCGGAGCGCCGTTTCTCCGGGATCAGGCCGGTGACGAACTGCTCAAGATAGCGCCGGCCTTTCAGACCGCGGTGCCAGAGCGTGCCGGGGATCGGCAGGCGCAGCACCGCGAGGGAAGCGTCGGCCGCATCAATGAACGACCGGTTTACCTTGTCCGATTCCGGGCCCATTCGCAGACCGAAGAAAATTTGCGCGCCCACGTCCAGCAGCAATGCCTTGATGCGATCAAAGAAGGTGAAGGTCTCGCCGGTGGGCCAGCCCTCGAGTCCCTGCTCCACGTTTGGCCCCATGCGATCGATATAGCTGGCCAGGGCCGGCTTTTTGAACGCTTGCTGCATGATGCGGCGGTGGAATTTGTGGTCGGCGAAATCGCGCAGCATCAAACCGTCAGTGAACAGCCGCTCGAGAATCGGGTTCCAGGCGGCGCGGCTGGAGAAGACGTGTTCCTTGTCGCGCAGTACGAACTCATTGGCTTCCGGGCCCAGCAGGGTGACGCCGCGCTGGAACAGCACGCTGCCTCGGTAGACCGGCCCGTAGCGTTTCGCCTGGCTGTGCACCAGGCCGTGGTAATCGCGCAGAAACGCCAGGGTGTGGCCGAGCAAGGGCCAGCCGTAATCGCCGGGGATATGGCTCAGGTCGCGCTGTGGCATTTTCGGTAGCTGCGCCGCTCTTTCCTGGGCGCTGTCCATGGAACCCATAATCGTTTCCCATCAAAAAATCGCAATGATGGCAATGTACTGCCGTCCCGGTGAGCGGCGCCAGACGCTGTTGGCAGGTGTCAATCGCTGATGTCCGCCGAGGTAGGTCCGGGCTGGCCGGATCGGGTCGGGCTTCCTTAGGATGGCGGCATGACACAGAAACCGATCACCGTATTCGGCGGTAGCGGCTTTCTTGGCCGCAGCGTGACACGGACGTTGCTGGCCCGGGGCCACAGGGTGCGGCTGGTGGCCAGACACCCGGACAGGGTCCGTTTTGATGCGGAACAGGAGCGGCGATTGCAACGGCGTGCCGTGGACATTCGCGATCGCCCAGCGGTGGACGATGCCGTGGCCGGCAGTCGCGCCGTGATCAACGCGGTCTCGTTGTACACCGAACGTGGCGACCTGACCTTCGAAGAGATTCATGTGCGTGCCGCCGCTGGTCTCGCCAGCGCTGCGCGGGGCGCCGGCGTGGATCATTTTCTGCAGGTGTCCGGCATCGGCGCCGACCGGACTTCTCCGTCGTCTTATGTGCGCGCCCGGGCGCGGGGGGAAGTGGCGGTGCGCGGGGCGTTCCCGGACGTGGTGCTGGTGCGTCCGTCCTCCCTGTTCGGCGCCGGGGACGCGCTGATTCGTTCCCTGGCGTTGCTGACCCGCCTTCCGGTGATTCCGCTGTTCGGACGCGGGCTGACACGTCTGCAACCGGTGTGGGTGGACGATGTCGCCCAGGCGTTGGCACGCCTGGCGGAGGGGGCCGGGCCGCCGGCGGCTATCCATGAGCTGGGCGGCGCCGAAACGCTCCGCTACCGGGACCTGGTCGCCGCCGTTTGCGGTCATTTGGGCCGTCGGCGTCTCCGCTTGCCGGTGCCGTTCCTGTTATGGCATGCCCTGGCGATGGTGCTGTCGGTCCTGTCGACACCGCCGCTAACGCGCGACCAGGTATGGTTAATGGCCAGGGACAACGTGGCCGCCGGGCAGGCCGACGGCTTTGCCCGGCTGGGCATTCGGCCACGGGGTGTGCGTGAGGCCTTGCCGGTGTGTTTGGGGCCGCCCCGGCAGGGCTAGAGGTGCGCGGGGTTGTGCAGATCCCGCTGATCCATCGGTGGTGGTGACCACTGATAGAGCCAGGTTTCGGTGAGTGGTTCGTCGGTGTCCTTGCGCTTCAGGTACAAGCGCAGGTTGATCGGGGTGGTGTCGTTCTCCGGTGGCACGATGTCGAACATGGCACGGTAGCCGTTGATCGCGTGCAAGGGTCGCGCCGAGGTGATTTCCACCCGGCCGGTGGACTGTTCGATCACCGGTACCACTTCCACGTCGTCGCCGAGATCGGCGATCGGGCCGCCCAGAAAATCCACCGCGAAGCGCCAGCTAAAGTATTCCCGGGTCTGGCCCACCACGCCGCCCAGACCGGTGCGGGTGGCCACGCAGCGACCCAGTGACGGCCGTGGTGCCCGGTCGACCCAGGATAAACGGTAGGCGAACAGCGATTCTTCGCCAGGTTGTATCGGTTTGTCCGGATTCCAGAAGGCGACAATATTGTCGAAGGTTTCGTCCAGCGTGGGGATTTCCACCAACTGGATACTGCCCTTGCCCCAATCACCGCGTGGTTCCACCCACAGGCTGGGGCGGCGCTCGTAGAAGACACCGTCGTCCTGATAGTGGTCGAAGTTGCGATCCCGTTGCAGCAAGCCGAAACCGCGCGGGTTGTTGTCGGCGAACGCGTTGAAGCGCAACTGAGGTGGATTGACCAACGGCCGCCACAGCCATTCGCCGCCACCAGTGTGCAGTGACAGCCCGTCGGAATCGTGAATCTCCGGGCGCCAGTCCCAGGCCACCCGGCGGCTGTTTTCGCCCACCTGGTACATGCTGGTCAGGGGGGCCACGCCCAGGCGTTCGATGGGCTTGCGCGGGTACAGCGCCGCGTCCACATCCATGATCACGTCGCCCTCGATTCGTTCAATGGTGAAGCGGTAGGCGCCGGTGACGCTGGGTGAATCGAGAAAGGCGTAAACAATCACTTGCTCGGCATCCGCCGGGCGTTCGAACCAGAAATGCGTGAACTCCGGAAACTCTTCCGGCTCCGCCATGGCGGTGTTCAGCGCCAGCCCCCGCGCCGACAGGCCGAATTGTCGGGACGCGCTGGTGGCGCGGAAATAGCTGGCGCCCAGAAAGGCGGCGATGTCCCGGTCCCAGTCGCTGTGGTGCAGCAGGCGGAAGCCGGCGAAGCCCAGGCCCTCGGGCAGGGACGACGGGTCCAGATCAGTGTGGCTGAAATCAAACAGATCGGTGCGGTACGGGATCGGCCGTGCTTGGCCGTCCACCACTTCGTGCATTTTGACCGGGGTGTGAAAATTCAGCCCCAGGTGAAAAAACTGCATGCGGAAGGCGGCCTCCTGGTCCGTCGCCCACAACGCTTCCTGGTCCAGGTACTGAATGCCCTGATACTGATCCCAGGACAGATCGTGGATCGCCTGCGGCAGTTCCATGCGGTGGCTGTGGTAGGGCTGCCCGGCGAAGTGCCGGGCCATGCCTTTCAACCAGGCATAGCTGAAAGGTTCGCCGGGGCCTTCGCCGTGGGCTCCGGCCGGGGCCGACAACGCCCGTGCCAGAGCCGGCGCGGCCGGTAACAGCGCGCCGCCGAATAACCCGAGAGCCTTCAATACCGAACGTCGATCCATCTGGTCGTCTCCGCTTCCGTGAGCATTGGTTCCATGCAAATAGAACGCCAGTAGGTCACTAAGTTCCTGCGCGACGCGCCAGCAAGCCGGAGCAGAAAACCACCAGGGCCGCGCCCAGCAGCACGGTGCCGCCGACCTCGAAAATCAGCGGACCGCCCTCGGGATGGGCGTAAACAGTCGCCATGGCATAGGCGGCGCCGGCCTGACCGACGGCGAACAGGGCGGTGGCCCGGCCCCAGGCGTGGGTGGCGCGGTGTGGCGGCACCAGCTCCGCCACCCGGCCCATGGTGCCGGCGACCATGGCCGGAATCATGGCGCCGACCACGAACGAGGACAGGGTCACCACCACCCGGCCCGGCACCAGCATCGGCAGCATGACCGCAAGACCCTTGCACGACAGCGCGCCGATCAGAGTCCAGTGCCAGCCCAGCCGCCGGGCGGCGGCGCCGGCCAGGAACGGGCCGCTGATCGCGCCGATGGCGAAGACGCCCCACTGGCCGGCGGCGGCCCAGGTGCCGAAATCACGGTAGCGTTCCAGATAGTCCACCCAGAACACGGTGTGCGGTACGAACCCCACCGCATCCATCAAGTACGCCGCGTACAGCATGATCAGCAGAAGCCCGGCGCCGTTGCCGTTGGCGGGCGTTTCCGCCACCGTCGGCATCGCCGGCCAGGTTCGCCAGACCAGCAGGATGGGCAACACACAGGCCGCCGCCAGCCCGGCCCAGGCCAGCCCCAGGCTTTGCTGAATCAGCAACGGCACCAGGGTGGCGGAAAACAGCACGCCCAGGCCGACGCCGGCGAAGATCCAGGTGGTGCCGCGCTTGCGCATGGATTCCGGCAGTTGCGAAGCGATCAGTGACGGTGCGATCACCATCAGGAATGCGCCAGTAACCCCGGCCACGAAGCGCCACATGCTGAACCACCATACCGGCGCCGCCCAGGCACTGGCCAGAAACCCGAGAGCCACCAGTAGCACCGACATCTTGATCACCAGGGTGGGGCCGAACCAGCGGCTCGCACGGCTGGCGAGCACCGCGCCGACCAAATAGCCGAGTAAGTTGGCGGCGCCCACGTAGCCGGCGTCGGCTTCGTTCAACCAGCCGGCTTCGATTACCCCGGGCAGCAAGGCGGCGTACGCGAACCGGCCCAGGCCGATGCCCACCAAGGTGGCGGAGCCGGCCATTACCACCAGGCGGCCGGGGGACGGGATCGGGTTGGACGGTGTCATGGGGACTCCTGGTGGACTGATTCAGCGGCCCAGTTAAACAGAGCGCTTTTATCGCTGGAAATGATTTTTTAAGATAGTCGGTATCGCAAATCGTGAAAGGGCTCCGGTTATGTTGATTCGCTCCCTGGAAATTTTCCGCGCCGTGGTCGATACCGGTAGTTTCAGTGCCGCCGCCGACCGCTTGCACACGGTGCAGTCCAATGTCACTGCCCACGTAAAAAAACTGGAAGCGGAGCTCGGCGCGCGCTTGCTGGAGCGGCGTACACCGGTGGTGGCGACACCCGCCGGCCGTCAGCTTATGGGCTACGCGCGCCGCATTGTCGAGTTGCATGACGATGCCCTGGAACGCTTTCACCCTCAGGCGGAGCCGGCCGGCGAACTGCGCTTAGGCAGTATGGAAACCACCGCCGCGGTGCACTTGCCCGGGTTGCTCTCGGCGTTCAGCCAGCACTGGCCGCAACTGGCGGTGCATCTGCGCACCGGCACCTCCTGTGAGTTGCTTGAAGAAGTGCGTGCCGGCCGGCTGGACGCCGCTTTCGTGGCCACGGAAAAGTTGAGCGACGATTTGCTGCTGCGGCCGGTGTTCGAAGAGCAACTGGTGCTGGTCAGCGGCCGCCCCCTGAACGCCATGCCCGACCGGGCAACCCTGGCGCAGACGCCGTTTCTGGCGTTTCGTCAGGGCTGCGGGTACCGGCACAGCATTGAAAGGCTGTTCGCCGAGCAGCGGGTGCCGGCGCCGCGTATCCATGAGTTTGGCAGCCTGGATGCGATCGCCGGCTGCGTCGCCGCCGGCATGGGGCTGGCGTTGCTGCCCGAGTCCACCGTGCGTCAGTACCGCAAGCGTTTCGAATTACACACGCTGGCGCTGCCGCAGGCGTTCGCCGCCGTCACCACGCAACTGGTCACCTTGCAGCGGCAAAGTTGGAGTCGGGCACTTGAGGTGTTCATGGAGGGAATGAAGGGAATGGGAGAGGCCGAAGGGAACCGCTTGCCGGTGCAGGCGGCTGTTTCCTAGCTCCGGCCTTTCCGCGGGGCGTTCTGTTGGAGCTTGCCCGGCAAGCGAAAGGCCGGCAAAGCCGGCCGGCAGGATACCAGAGAGGTGTTTAATGCCGGGCGGCTACGCCGCCCTTTCGCGAGCAGGCTCGCTCCCACAAAAGACTTGCCCTTTCGCGAGCAGGCTCGCTCGCACGAAGGCCCGCCCGCGGCGCGAGGGGCCTCCGGAGGGGCTCAATGCTCTTCGCCTTCGGGGCCGTGCACGTGGCCGTGCTCTTTTTCTTCGTCGGAAGCTTCACGGACTTCAGTGACTTCCACGTCGAAGTTGAGCGTTTCGCCGGCCAGGGGATGGTTACCGTCCACGGTGACCTGATCGCCTTCCACCTCGGTGATGGTGAACACGCGCTGGCCCGCTTCGGTTTGCGCCTGGAACTGCATGCCCGGCTGAAGTTCGCCACCGGCGCCTTCGAAGGCGGAGGTGGGTACTTGCTGGATCAGGCCTTCATGGCGTTCGCCGTAACCTTCTTCCGGGGTCACGGTGACTTCCAGTTTGTCGCCGGCTTGCTTGCCCACGAGCGCCTTTTCCAGGCCGGGGATGATGTTGCCGTGGCCGTGGAGATAGTTCAGCGGTTCTTCACGCTGGAGAGAAGAGTCGATGGTCTGGCCCGCTTCGTTGGTCAGGGTGTAGTGGAATGCCACTACCGCGTTGTCTTCGATTTGCATGGGCGCCCTTTTGGGGTTGATGAATGTCCGACGCTGGGCGTCATGGATGCCCCATGGTAACAGTCCCGTCGAGGGCTTGACCAACGACCGGCCGTCGCTGGGCGGTGCCGCTGGCGCGAAATGACCGAGCGGAGCCCGGGTCGCTAAGGTTTTGAAAGACTTTTCACGTTGCACCGGCGCGTCATTACGTCATCATAGTTGTCTCCTCCGATGGGCCGATTCCGATAGGGAGTGCTACCTTGAAAACCCTTCCCGAACTCTTTTCCAACAACGAAGAGTGGCGTCATCAGATTGAGCAGGAGCATCCAGGCTTCTTTAAACAACTGGTGGGGCAGCAAAGCCCCCGCTTCCTATGGATCGGCTGCGCCGATTCCCGTGTTCCCGCCAACGAAATTGTCGGTCTGATGCCCGGCGAGCTGTTCGTCCATCGCAACGTGGCGAATCTGGTCAATCACACCGACCTGAACCTGCTGTCCGTGCTGCAGTTCGCCGTCGAGGTGTTGGAGGTGCGGCATGTGATGGTGGTGGGCCATTACGGTTGCGGCGGCGTGCGTGCCGCCATGGAAGACAAGCCCCACGGGCTGATCGACAACTGGCTGCGCCAGGTTCGCGAGTTGTACCTGCGTAACCGGGGTGCGCTGGCCGAATTGCCCGACGACACCGCCCGCGTCGATCGTATGTGCGAATTGAACGTAGCGCGGCAGGTCAGCAATGTGGCGAACACTACGGTGGTGCAGGAAGCCTGGCGGCGGGATCAGACGCTTAGCATTCACGGCTGGATTTACTCGATCGCTAACGGTCGCCTCCAGGACCTGGACCTGGGCGTGAACAACAACCAGGAACTGCGGGCCCTGGAGGCGGACAGTTACGGCGACTGATCGGCCGCCCGGCCTCAATGCGAGTGCCCGCTACCTCCGTGTCCATGCTGGCGGCCCGCCCGAGTGGCCCCGTGCTCGCCGTTGCCGCCGGTCAGGTTTGCCCATTGTGGCTCGGACATATCCGGCAGGCTCTGCAGTAACGCGACAATGTTCCACAGCGTCTCGTCTTCGTGGCTGGGGCCCCAGGCCGGCATGCCGCTCATTTTAATGCCGTGTTTGATCACCCAGAAAGCGCTGCGCGGATCATGGATGCCGTGATCGGTCAGGTCCGGTGGTCGTGGATAGAGACCGTCTCGCATGGCGCCGCTGCTTTGGCCCGGCGCCAGATGGCAGCCGGCGCACATGGCCTGGTATTGTTCCGCGCCAGCAGCCACGCGAGCGGGGTCGGAGAGGTCCCCGGGGACCGTTATGTCCGCTGCGCGGGCATCCACCGAGCGATGGCGAGCGTAGCCAATCAATGCCTCGGTGGCGGTCCAGTGCGGCTCATCGGCCGCGAAATTGTAGGCGCCCCCGACAAGAAACACGCCCACACCCAATAGCAGCAGGATCACCAGCACTGACCACGCTTTTAATGTTTTCATGGAAACTCCTCGATAAAACCTTCTTGGTGCAGGGAGGCGCCGCCGCTTATCCGTCGATCGGGGCACGGCGGCGCCCGGCTACTAGAACCAGAGGCGAACGCCGGCCACCCAGGTGGTCTCGGACACGTCGTCTCCAGCGCCACGGGTCTTGGCGGCGGTATCACCGAACTGCCGTTCCCAGTTCACGCCGATGTAGGGCGCGAACTCGCGGCGGATTTCGTAGCGCAGCCGCAGACCGGCTTCGATATCCGTGAGGCCTTCGCCAATTCCCAGTTCTTCATCCTCCTTGCCGTAGACGTTGGCTTCCACCGCCGGCACCAGGATCAGTTTCTGGGTAAACAGAATTTCGTATTCCGCCTCCAGTCGCAGGTTGGTGAGTCCTTCCTCACCGACAAACAGCGTGGCCTCGCTCTCGAACAGATAGGGCGCCACCCCTTGAACGCCGAAACTGGCCCAGTCCCGGTTCGGGTCGTCGGGCTGCCAGTCCCGGCGCACACCGATCTGCCAGTCCCAGAACGGCGCGAAGGCCCGGTTCCAGGCGGCCCGGGTTTCGAAACTTTCTGTTTCGCCACCGTTGTCCATCAGGCGTTCGCCTTCGGTACTGAGATAGATCTTATTCAGGTCGCCGCCGTACCAGGCCGCGGCCTCCCAGGCGGCCAGAGTGCCTTCGTCGGCGTCGCGGGCTTCGAATTCATCGACGATCACGCGGCTGAACGCCGGTTCGTGTTTGTCCATCGCCCGGGAGACGGGCGACAGCGCCAGCAGCGCGGCGGCGGTTGCTATCATTACGATTGGTTTCATGACCGCGCCTCCTGTTTCGATACGTTCTTCACCACGCGGACTTCCCGGAACATACCGGCCTCCATGTGGTAGAGCAGGTGGCAGTGATAGGCCCAGCGCCCGGCCGTATCGGCGCGCACCAGGTAGCTGAGTTTTTCGCCGGGTTTCACGGTGATGGTGTGCTTGCGCAGCAGGCGCCCGTCGCCCAGCTCCAGGTCGCTCCACAGGCCATGCAGGTGAATCGGGTGGGTCATCATGGTGTCGTTGACCAGGGTGATGCGGGCGCGCTCGCCGTGGTGTAGCTCCAGGGGCACGGAGTCGGCGAACTTGATGCCGTTGAAGCTCCACATATAGCGGCTCATGTTGCCCGTCAGGTGCAGCACGATTTCCCGGTCCGGCATCAGGCTGTCCGGCGGGCCGCCGGCGGTTTCCATGTCCGCGTAGGTGAGCACCTTCCAGTCGCGCTCGCGCAGTCCGATGCCGGGATCGTCGAGCATCGCCGCCGGCGCCATGGCGCGCATGTCGACGCCCGGCCCGTATTCGGAGTCCAGATGCTGGACGGCGCTGTTGCGCGGCGCGAGGTCGGGGTTATCGGCCACGAACGCGAACGGCACTGTGTTGTCGGCGCCGTGCCGCATGCCCTTGTGCTTCATGGATTTCATGTTGCCATGATCCATCTTGCCGTGACCCATCGCACCGTGATTCATGCCTTTCATTTCGCCGTGGTTCATACCGGCCATGCCGCCCATTCCCATTTCGGTGTGACCGAGCAGCGGCGGTGGGTCCATTTCCGGCGTTGGCGCGCTCATGGCCGGGTCGGGGGTGAGTGTGCCGCGCGCGAAGCCGGAGCGATCAATGCTTTGCGCGAACACGGTGAAGGCCTGCTTCTTCTCCGGGGTAACGATCACATCGATGGTTTCCGCCACGCCCAGCCGGCATTCGTGGAAGCGCACCGGTTTTACCGGCTGGCCGTCCATGGCCACCACGGTCATGTCCAGGCCGGGAATGCGGATGTCGAAGAAGGTCATGGCGCTGGCGTTGACGAAGCGCAGCTTCACTCGTTCCCCGGGTTTGAACAGACCGGTCCAGTTGGCGTTCGGGCTGCGGCCGTTGAGCAGGTAGGTATAGGTGTAGCCGGTGACGTCGGCGAGATCGCTCTGGCTCATGCGCATGGTGTTCCACATGTGCCGGTCCTTGAGCGTTTGCGCCACGCCTTTTTCACGGAAGTCGCGCAGCGTGTCGAAGATGGTGCGCTCGTTGAAGTTGTAGTAGTGGCTGAGTTTTTTCAGGGTGGCGTAGATTTGCTCCGGCTTCTCGTCGCTCCAGTCGGAGAGCACCATCACATAGTCCCGGTCCACTGGTTGCGGTTCAGCGTGCCGGGGGTCGATCACGATGGCGCCGTAGACCCCGCTTTGTTCCTGGAAGCGGGAATGGCTGTGGTACCAGTAGGTGCCGCTCTGTTTGATCGGGAAACGATAGGTGAAGGTTTTTCCAGGGGCGATGCCGTCGAACGACAGGCCTGGCACACCGTCCATTTGGAATGGCAACAGCAGGCCATGCCAGTGGATGGAGCTGGTTTCCGGCAGATAGTTGGTGACGTTCAGGGTGACGGTGTCGCCTTCGCGCCAGCGCAGGGTCGGCGCCGGCAGGCTGCCGTTGACCAGTGTCGCCGGTCGCGAGTTGCCGGTGAGGTTCACATCGGCGCCGCCGATGGCGAGGTTGAAGGTGTCGCCGCTAAGAGTGGCCGCGCCGGTCTGGCCCTGGCTGGCGAGCAGTTGCGCGGGGCTCAGGCCGAGCCCGCCGATGCCGAGGGCGCCGCCGCCCAGGGCCAGGCCCTGAACGAAACGACGACGCCCGATAAGGGATGCAGTGGTCATGGAAAGACTCCTCAAAAAAAGATGTGCGCGCCGATACGGCGCGGTCGGTCTTTAAATCGGGAGTCGAACTGACGGCGGTCGCCACGGGGAGGCATGGAAACCCGTAAGCCGGTCTCCGGCACGGGCGGTATTCGGTGTGGGAGTGGCGAGGGGTGGGCGTGCCGGCGGCAAGGTGACGACCATGCCGCTGGACTGGCAGGCCTGGGTGCAGGAACAGGACGTGATGTCGTGGGCGGCGCCCTGGCAGTGTGTTTGGGTGTGCGTTCGCGAAGAGGTCCGGGTGGCCTCGGCACCTACGCACGGGGCGCCAGTCGCCGGTCCGTGCGCGGCCCCGGCCATTACGTGGGCCGCCTGTACCGGTGACCACAGCAGTCCGCCCAGCAGCCAGAGCAGCAGGATCAGGAAACCAGGGCGGGGTCGACCGGATACGTTCATCATCTGAATATAAAACCCCGGTGTTACCCTCGGGTCAAGCGCGGACCGGGCGCTGCGCCAGCAACCAGCGCAGATCATCCAGGCCGCGCCGCCATTCCCCCATCCCCGAGGCGGAATTGATATGTCCCAGGTCGCCGCCGTTGCGGAACGCCGCACCCCAATGGCGAGCCAGCTCACGACTGTCCGCAAGGTCCATCCAAGGGTCGGTGGTGCTGGCGATTACCCGGGTGGGGACCGGCAGCGGGCCCGACGGTTGTCCCGAGCCGGCGACCGGTGCCGGGACCGGCGCCACCAGTAACAGGCCGGCGACCTGTTCCGGATGGTCGATGGCATAGCGGACGCTGGCCTGGCAACCGAAACCGTGCGCGATCAGCAGCGCTGGTTGGTGGATGCCCGACAGGGCCTGAGCCAACGCGGTTTGCCAGTGATCCAGGCGGTCCGCGTCAACGGTGGGTACCGCCAATTGGCGCAGCCAGGGCATATGCTGCCGCCAGCGTGTTTGCCAGTGACGGGCGTCGCTGCCTTGCAGGCCGGGTACCAAAATGCCTTGAAACGGGGCGTCGGCCACCATTGCCGGTGCGGCCTCGCCGCTGGGCATGGGGTGTCGCACGGTGGCCGGGGAAGACAGAACCGGTGACATGAACTCTCCTTGTCGATTCACGAGCGCGCGCAGATTAGGGGGTGGCGCGTGAGCAACGCGCCACAAGCTAACCGTTATCGCGCAAGCCGGCAGTCTGCCCGGAGAGTTTGATGATTGTCTTACCGGCGTCGGTCGTTTCCATGACCGCTGCCGGTTGGCGCGCCATGCGGAGGGTGACGCAGCGGCGTGCTCAGCGGCGCACGCCGCTGGCGTTCAGATGGCTGCCGCCGTCCACCAGTATCGCTTCACCGGTGGTCAGGTCGCCGCCGATCACCAGCCCCAATACCGCCTGGGCCACGGTTTCCGGCGAGGCCGCGTCGTTGAGGGCGGCGCCGGCCTTGGTTTTGGCCAACAGGTTGGCGTACGCCTCCTTGCCGAGGCCTTTCTCCAGCCACTCGCCCTGCACGAACCCCGGGCAGATGGCGTTGACGCGGATCTCCGGGCCCAGCACCCGGGCCAGGGATTTGGTCATCGTCAGCAGCGCGCCCTTAGACGCGGCGTAGGCGATGGAGCTGCCGACGCCGGCCAGCCCGGCGATCGACGCCATGTTGATAACCTGGGCGGTGCCGGCTTCACGCAGCGCGGGTTCAGCGGCGCGGGTCATTTGATAAGGCCCGACTGTATTCACCGCGTAGAGATCAAGGAAGTCCTGGCTGTTCAGGCCGTCAAGGTCATGGTGGGCGCAGAATTTGGTGGTGCCGGCGTTGTTGATCAACACGTCCAGGCGGCCGAATTCATCCACGGTGGCTTTGACCAATGCGCGGCACTGGGCATCGTCGGCCACGTCCGCCTGATGCACCAGGGTGCGCACACCGAACGCTTGGCACTCCTTGGCCACGGTGCGGGCACCGTCTTCGTTGCGGCTGTAGTTGATCACCACATGGCAACCCTGTTCAGCGAACAGGCGAGCGGTGGCGGCGCCGATTCCGGAGGACGATCCGGTGATCAGAGCCACGGCGTTTTTTATCTTCATGATGTTATTCCCGAAACAAACGACAAAAGAAAACCGACGTTAACACGGTGCTGGCGGCAAGCGTACGTCGGCGTAAAACCTGGTTACGTAGGTTAAGAGCCGGTGGCCTGACGGAACAGCCCGGCCAGGTCGTCGAGCTGCTCGTGCAGCTCGCCGTTCACTTCCTTGGTCAGCACGTGCAACAGGATCATGGCGTTGATCGGCGCGTCGGAGCCGTCGGTTTGGCGAAAGCGGCCCACGAAGCAGCGATTCAACTCACCCAGGTTGCGATAGGCTTTGTCCAGATCGGCGAGGCTGAGAGATAGCTCCGGATTGTCGCGCCGGGCGAGATAGCGTTGCAGCAGGAAAAAGCCCACGGCGCGCGCCAGGGTTTCCGTTTCCGTGCTGACCGGCAGATGGAACAGGGCCATGGGGCGCAGGAAGCGAGTATGTGGGCAATCGCTGAGCGCGCATACCAGTCCGAACAATGAACTCAGGGCGCGCTGGGCGGTGGTGTCGAGCCGGAATTCCCGTTCCGGCGTCGTGACTTGCAGATGAACCGGGTCGAAAGACTGGCCCAGTTGGTGCTCGGGAAGCAGCCAGGCCAGGTTGCGGGCGATCGGGCAGTAGCGGTGTTCATCGCGGCTCAGCGGGCAATGGGAACACTGGCAATGTTCCAGCAGAGCCCAGTCCGGTGCTATGAAATCGGCGTCCACGGCCAGGCCGCGACTGTGCGGCTCCTGGTGCAGGTCGATGTGCGTGACGTGGCCATCGGAGCCGGTAAGCTGATAGTGGATATCAGGCTGCATGGGCACGCTTCTTCTCCGCCAGTGGCAGGCGAATATCGACACGGGTCCCCTGGCCGGGCGCGCTGGTGGCGGTCAGGGTGCCGCCGTGGCGCTGAATGATGTCCTGGGAAATGGAAAGCCCCAAACCGGTGCCCTGGCCAATCGGTTTGGTGGTGAAAAAGGGCTCGAACATCTGCGCCAACTGCGCCTCTTCCATGCCGGCGCCGTTGTCGATCACTGATAGGTAATACCACTGCTCATCGCCGCGCGCTTCGATGCGGATCTCGCCGTCCTGCTCAATGGCGTGGGCGGCATTGACCAGCAGGTTCATCAGCACTTGAGAGAGCTGGCTCTCCGAACCGTTCACCGGCGGCAAATTCGGCGGCAGATGGGACACCGTCCGGATATGCTCCAGTTCGTGGCGGGCAAGATTGACGGAGGTCGCCACGCAACGGGAAACGTCCACCGGCTGGTAGCGTTCTTGCTCGTTGTGCGAGAAGTGTTTCAGATCGCGGATGATTTTCTTGATGCGGTCGATGCCTTCACTGGTCTCGCGCATCAGGTCCGGGTGATCATTAAGAATCATCTCCAGGGAGTCCACATTGAGGCGCAAGGATTGTTCCGCCTGCAGGAACTGCTGGAAACGCTCCGGGCTGATGCGCCGGCGTAAGCCGGCGATTACCTTGGACAGCGTGGTCAGGTACTGTTCGCTGCGGCGAAGGTTGGCGGACACAAAGGCAATGGGGTTGTTGATCTCGTGGGCGATGCCCGCCGAGATGGTTCCGAGAGAGGCCATTTTTTCCGAGTGCAGCAACATGGATTCGACTTCGTTGATCTTGTCGTCCTTGTCGCGTACCGCTTGAATCAGCTCGCTGTTCTGCGCCTTGATCTGGGTGATGTCGGTGCCGAAGTAAATGTAGCCGTCGTCCTCATCACTGATATAGGACAGCGGGAAGATGAACATATTCACCCAGTAGAGGTCGCCGCTCGAGCCGCGCCCGCAAATCTCGCCACTCCAGACACCCCGGCGTGCTTGTTCGCAGCGCATGAAGTGCGCGCTCAGGTCGGGGAGGTCCTTGGGGTGATGCAGGCTCTCGTGCCGGCCGATCAATTGCCGGAATGAAAAGCCACTGAGTGACAGGAAACGATCATTGGCGAAGGTAATGATCCCTTTCTCATTGGTGGTCATTACACAGTATTCGTCGATGATGCGAGCCAGTGGGCCGAGCACTTTCTTATTCAGTTTGTACTCGTCGGCGTTGACTTCGATGAGCCGTAATTTGCGGCCGAATGAGCTTTGCGTCAACGAAGCGAACTCGGTCAGCTTGGCTTCCACGTTCATGGAAGCCCGGTAGGTTTTATACAGGAAGAAAATAATAATCAGCAGGATCACCGTGGACGACATCAAAAACAGTCCCTGGCTTCCCAGTCCGGCGAACGGCCCCTGTAACGATGTGAATAAATCCATGTGGGCTAGCCCCCGTCGTAACCCATGCTTCTGAGCGCTTCGCGCTGATCGCGAACGGTCTGCGCGAGAATTTTATTCTCCACCAGGATGTCGCGGAACTTCAGACCCTCTTCGATGCTCTCCAGCAACTGGTCGTCGTCCCAGGGTTTGGGCACGAAACGGAAGGCGCCGGCCTGGTTAATAGCGGACATCAGGGTGTCGATGTCGATCACGCCGGTCAGCAGAATACGGATGGTATCCGGCTGCATGGCCCGCAGTTCCTGGAGCATTTCGATGCCGTCCATGTCCGGCATGCGGTAATCGGTGATCACCGCGTCAAACACCGTGGTGCGGGCGCGCCGCAGCGCCGTGGCGGCGTCCGAGTAGGTCTCCACTTCCCAGTCCGGTCGTGTGGCCAGAACGCGGTTCAACGCCTTGAGAATATAATCTTCGTCGTCGACAACCATGATGCGGTACATGGTATTTCCCCTTGCCCCATGGACTGTTCAAATTATCGGCGCCGCTGGTCAAAAAGTCACCACTGTTCACGGCGCGCTCATTTATTCTACGAAGATACTACTACGGATTCCGCTTGAACAATCCATTTCATCGCCTTGCCGGGACCCCTTGTCGCCCCGTAATTCTCAGGCGCCGCCCGGGGTGATGATGGATTTGGTCACCGAACCGGTGGCGATCAGCTTCTCGCCACCGTCGGGTTTGATGGCGACGGCGTCCGCGCGCATTGCCGCCAGGGTCCGGCCGAGCCGGTCCACGCGGGCGCGGATAACCACCCGGTCGCCTTTGAAGGCGGCGCGCAGCACACTGGTGTGGGTCTCAATCGACACCGGATGCTTGTCCGCCTCCAGCAGGGTCAGGCAGGCGAAGAAGCAGGCCACGTCGAAAAACGTATACAGCATGCCGCCGTGCAGCGAGCCTTCCGGGTTGAGGGTGAAGTCGTTGAGTTCGATTTCCACTTCGCTTTCGCCGTCGGCGGCCTTATGCAGGCGCAGGCCACAGGCGCGGTGAAGCGGGTGGGACAGCACGTCGTCACGGACTTCTTCGAAACGGCTGGGCATATCATTCTCCTTGGCCGGGTGTGTCAGGGGCGTTGAGTATAGGACAAAATGTCCGGTTGCCGAACGAGGTAGAGGCCGGT
>Ga0206123_10000007_pt1 | contig 226108 bp, 213 predicted proteins | sample Helgoland_Spring_2_FD_160086 | JGI IMG/M metagenome (GOLD analysis project Ga0206123, IMG submission 160086) | Pelagic subsurface seawater microbial communities from Kabeltonne, Helgoland, North Sea - Helgoland_Spring_Bloom_20160316_1 | ecosystem: Environmental > Aquatic > Marine > Epipelagic...
AGCAGGCGTGTGGGAATAGGGGTGTCCGTTACCTGGATCGCCCTATGGATCCAGCGAATACAACGCCTGGTGCCGTGAGCCCTGCTCGGCCGCCTGCCGGAATACCTGTTGGGGGACGGTAATGCCTAATCGCTTCAGCTCCCGTTGATAACTCAGCAGCTGCCGCCGGAAAGCACTGGAGTACATGGCGTGCCGGCGGCCCTTCGCGTCTTGTGACTCCACGACCATGTAATACCCCCGCAGGCTTTCTCGATACCCTATGGTGACCCACACGGTCTGGCCGTTGCGGTCACCTAAACATCGCGCTTGAGACATGGGACTCCATCCTCAGTTCTCGGAATTTTATCCCTAAAGTGGCCATCGCATCCTCAATGGGCACTGCCAGACGTTATACGCCTGAAAGGTAAGTCAATTCAATAGGTTGCGTATCAACGTCTTGGGCAAATATGTCTACCTTGACCAAGTGCCCCAAACGAAAACGCCCCGCAAAATGCGGGGCGAGGGCTAGAGAAGGCCGTGTCGGCTGAAGCTGAACCATTGACCGTGGCCGACAATGATGTGGTCCAGCAAGCGAACGCCGATCAACTCCAAGGCCGAGTCGATTCGGTTTGTTGCTGCGCGGTCACCGGCACTGGGCTGAGGCACGCCGGATGGGTGATTGTGCGCCAGTATCAGGCTCGTGGCGTTGCAGGATAGCGCGGCCTTGACGATCTCTCGCGGATGCGCCGCACAGCTGTCAACGGTGCCCTGGAAGAACGCCTCGTACCGTAGCATCCGGTGCTTATTGTCCAAGAGGATGCCGACAAACATTTCTTGCTCTTGACCGGACAGCTTGAGTTGAAAGTACTTCGCCGCGTCATCGGGTTTGTCGAACACCTCGGTGTGTCGATGATACTGTCGGCGCAGTCGACGCTCCAGCAGCCCGCAGGCCGCGTCGATGATCGCTTGCTCCGTCTCACGGAGTGATGGGTGACGTTTCATGATAAATCCCGGAATACGGGGAGTCCCTCCATCCGGGAGGGGCTCCCGGGTGGAGAGGAAAAGTCGAGGTCAATCAGTATTCGGAAGGCAGAAGTAGCGTGGTGACGCTCCTATCCGCTTCCGTAATGACCCAGATCGTGGTGTGAGGGGCGATGGAATAGCTCGACATCAGTCGGTATCCCTCGGTGAGTGCTTCTTCATTTGATGCCTGGTCTTCTGGCGGCATCTCGCCCCAGTCGCCGTGACGGTGACGTTGAAGATAGTGGGCGGGGTGAACGTTGGTGTCGGCAAACGCCGCGGCGGCACCCGGAGTGATGACAGTTGCTCCCAAAGGGAAACGGGGTTGGATCGTAGGCATGGTGCGTCTCCTGAATAAGCACGGAGAAACACGCGCGGATGCGCCCCATGGGGAAGTGTTTCCCCGTGGGGTGAAATGATTGAAAGAGTGCCATGGAAGGCGAGGTTAGAGATTGGATCGAGCCAAGCGGCCGCGCCCCGTTTCACGATCCGGCGGGGCGTTAAGGCAAGGGACCACACGGTTTGTGCGGCGAGAGCCACACCCATTGTTGCAGGATTCAAGGACGGGACTCTATACTGTTATTATGGACAGTAATCGAGTGTTGATTTGTGGTGGTGAGGCAGGCGGTTCCCCCCATGCCTGTCTCAAGGCGCTGGGGCAGTTGTTGTCGCTCCGGAAGATCGATGTGGCGCTGATTCACGGTGGCCACCCGCATGCGGATACCGCGCAACGCTGGGCCGCATCGAACGGGATTGACCACATTGTCTATGCCTTGAATGTACGGCGCCATGGTGACAACGCTTGGCGGCACCTGAATCGCCTGCTGATAGAGCACGGGAATCCCGATGGCATTGTCGCTCTGAACGGCGGGCAAGGTATCGATCATTTATTAAGTCTGGCGGTGAGGGAAGGTATTCCGATTTGGATGCCGTATGGAAAAAACGTTAAGACCCCATGAGGGAAATCGAGTTTATTCATCAATGGAGGATGGCATGTTTGGTAGTAAGCACAATGATAGCGATGAGACGACGGCGCCTGGTATTTGGGGAAGTTGGGAGCGGGCATGGGATCCGCGCTGGGCACTACGGTGTTGGTCCTTCCTACTGTTTCTCGACATCATGTCCCTGATTTATAGAAAGGCGGGCCTACTGGCGTACTACGAACAGAGTGCCTTCGAAGCTCAGGATTTGGTGTGGCTGTTTTTCGTTATCGCCATATTCAGCTTGATGGTGACGTTCGTCCTACCGTTATTTTTTTGGACGCTTCGAGATATCGGATTCGCACTGCTTCCTGCCCGTTGGTTTGGTCAATCCGGATTGAAGAGGCCGGATTCCTCGGTCGGCTCGTCAAAGGTGTTGAGCGAAGCTTTAGAGAATAGTGATACGTTTCTGTACGATTACTACAAAGAAAGGAAACAGAAGTGGAAAAAGGGAAATGAGCGGGCTCAAGAGGCTGCCACTTTAATGCTGTCTGCTTTTCTGATGACTTTGGTTGCTTGGGGGGTTGGTGTTTCCAGTGGAGGGTTGGAGGGGAGTGTTGTTGGGTACATCAAGAAATTTCATGAATGGTACCCGATTACAGCGAGAATTTTAGGTTTTTTTGTCTTTCTTGGTGTTCTGGGAGCAATTAAATATATCTACTCCGCATGGTTTTATGGGCCTAGTATAAACTGGATCTACCATCCACCTCTCCGTAGAAAAGAGGATGAGGATAAGGAGGGGAAAAAAAGAGATAGCGTCCTGTAAGTAGAATAAAAAAGGCGGCCCATGGGGGCCGCCGAAGGTCATTCACGTTGTGACAAGCTGTTTGGCCAAGGCCACTTCCACCGAATCGCCGTCCTGGTTCAGAACGTCGAGTCCGGATTCCGGCACGTCCCCCGAGGTGCTCTGGGCCACGGTGATTTTCTTCGCCATGAGCCCCAGGCAGGTCATCTGTGAGGTTCGGGCGTAGCCCAGGTAGATGACCCGCACCGGCAGCGTTTGACCAATCCGCCAGGAGCGGCGGGCGGCCTGTTGCAGCGAGTAGACGTTGTACCCCGATTGCATGAACACGATCGTGGGAAAGGCCAGCAGATCCAAGCCGGTTTTCACCAGTTCGGGGTTGGTGATGAGCACATCGGTACCCCGTTCCAACTGATCGGCGATCCAGTCTTCCCGCCGGGCCGCGTCCACGCTGGCGCGCAGTACCGCCACCTTGAACCCGTCCCGCTCCAGGATGCCCTTCAGGCGGGCCGTGGTGTCACGGTGGCCGGTGTAGACGGTATAGACCAGGGTGTTACGGCCTTCCGCCTTGGCTTCCCGGCAGATCTCAACGAGCTCCGCCTCTTTGGGCATGACGTCGGTGTCGGAGAACTGTGCCGGCACGAAGGCCAGCGGCTCCCGGGTCCGAGGGTGCTTGACCGTCTCCGCCCGAAAGCAGGTGTCCGGCCAGGCAAGCAGGACGTTCAGCACCACGCCCAGCAGGGTGGTGTCGCGACGTGCCAGAGCCCGCTTTAGCTCGGCGGTGAGCTGGCAGGCCAGAGTCTGGTGGACCCTTTCCTGTTCCTCGGTCATCGCCACGTCACGGAACTCTTCGTCATATGGGGGCAGCACGCCACCGATGTCCTTCAACTTCAGGAACACCGTGAACGGCAGCACGTAGCGCAGTACGCCCTTCGGGCCAAAGCCGGGGGCCTTGGTGGTCCGAACCGTGACCTTGTTGCCCTTGGCGGTCTTGTGGGCCGCGGAGGTGCTCTCGGAGTAAATGTCCTTGAGCACCCCATGGTCCCGCATGAACGCCATGGCGGCGGAAGACAAGCTGCCTCGCTGTGTCGGGCGGTAGCCGTCCTCGATCATCCGAGAAGGCAATGCCCGAAACAGCAAGAAAAACAAGTCATCCGCGTAGCCCCCCATGAGGGTGCCGGTGAGCAGAAGAACCTTGCGGGCCTTCGCCGCCAAGACGCCCATGGCCTGACCTTGGGCGGAGCCTCGGTTCTTGTACTCATGCGCTTCATCGGCGATGAGCAGGTCGAACGTGTTCTGAGGTAATTGTCTCTTGATGAACTCAGAAGGCTGGAAGCCCCCTTCGCCAAAGCCGAACTCCATATTGGCCATGGCGCGCTCCATGCGCTGAGCCTGCCGGTCGGAGAAGACCAACTGGCCGTTGGCGTCCATCAGGTTGATGAACTCGTAGAGGTTGTCCCCCAGCATCGACGCCAGGAAGGCCTCGCCGAACGTTTTCATCAGCCGTCGGGCGGTCACTTCCCCGATGGTCGGGATCCGCTTCAGGGCTTTGACAACAGCCGCTGATCGGTCTGTCGCTGACATGCCCTTGGGACGAACCAGGGTCCAAAGCGGCGTGCCGCACCCGTCGCATTTGCGGCGGGTGTCCTCGGCGTCGAGGACCGCGGGCCGGATCGGCTCGCCGTCGGGGTCGATGAGGGTCCGGCCGCAGTCCGGGCAGACCGCTTCCTCGCCGTATTGGCGCCGCCGGCGCTGAAACGCCGGCTGCCAATGGAACCCCATGCGCATCCGCACGCGGCCCAGAACGAAGAACTCCGGCCCTTCGACGGGGGAGCCCAATGTCTCCCGCAGTGTCAGCAGCTTGGACAGGGTGTCCGGGCCATTGAGCACCCAGACGCGGGCGTCGGGAATGGTCTCCAGGATCTCCCGTCGCCACTTGTAGACCAGGTGGGGTGGGGACAGCACCAGCGTGCGCCGGTAGCCCGCGGTCCGGTGCAACACGGCCGCGGTGGCGATGCCCACGGTGGTTTTACCGCAACCCATTTCCCCGTTGACGATCGCGGCCGGTTCCCCGCCGTTGATCAGCAACTCGGTGACGGCGTGTACCGTCCGGGCCTGGGCCGGAAATAACGTCCGGGAGAGGCTATCTAGGACTTGTTCACGTTCCTGGCGGGGCTGCCCGTCAAAGACGGGCGGGTTCGCCTGATTCAGGGCGGCCAGCAGTTCGTCGCCAAATTCCTCGACGAAGTCGGACAGACCCACGGTCAGAGCGGTCTCGTCACGGTCGCTGGAAACAACGGACGAAGCCGGAGTGGAGGGGGTAAGTGTCTTCATGGTCAAGCTCCTCATTGAATGACGGGCCCACCACGCCCCTTTCGGGGCGGTGTGGCCCCGGTGGGGTGGCTATGTGGAGTGGATATTCCGGCGTGACGCGCCGAAATGGGGTTAACGAATGGTCAGGATCTGCCCCTGCGTCGCGGAGCCGGGTGTCATGTCCCAGGCCCGAATCACCGGAACAAACCGGTCGGTGAGAATACGCGTTTCCGCGATGGAGCCGTCTTCACGTTCGGCGAACTCCGAGGTCTGTGTTTTTTCCTTGTGGGTGTCCCCCTTCACAGCGAGGACTTTGCCACTGGGGGCGGTAATCACCCCGGAAATGGCGCCGGCCGCCAAGGCCAACGCCAGATGCCACTGCGAGAGCGCGCAAGCCGGCGGCCGGGCCGGGCGGTGTGTGGCGCCGAAGCAGGCGTCCGCCGTGGGCCACAGCCCTCGCAGACGATGCACCTCTTCGGCCAGCTGCTGAGGTTCGAGCGTGACACGGTAGAAGTGCTCGGGCAGAACCCGGGTACAGGGGACGGTGTAGTGACGATGGGACCCAGTGGGCGGCAGCGTGTCCGCGGCCGCTTCTCCTTGGCCAATACGCAACAGATAATCGCGGGCCGCTTTGGCCTCGGCGGGCACGGTGTCCCGTTGCCGAACTCGGCGCCCGAGGATCACCACTTGTTTGAATTGCGTCTCCACCGCCTGGTGGACCGTCAAATCCGTGAAATGGCGGGTCAGCCAGCCCACCAACTCTCGGTCGAGCACGTAGGCAGGGACGATGAACACCAGAATGCCGTCGTACTGCAGTAAAGGAAGGGCACGCTGGTAGAACAGCTTTTCCAGCCGTGCCCGGCCTTTGCCGGCGTAGTCGGTCACCCCGTCGGCGTTCTTGGCCAAATCACCATAGGGCGGATTGAGCCAGAGCAGCCCGAAGGATTGGCGTGTGATCATCATGTCCATCAGATCGCTGTGAACACACTGATCCACCAAGGTCCGGGCGTGTTGAGCGCGCTCGCCGTCGTACTCCACGGCGTAAGCCGTGACGGCGTCGCGGCCCAGGGCGTGTGCCGCCTCGGCGAGGGCGACGCCTTCGCCGGCACAGGGGTCGAGTATCGCCATGGGACCGTCGGCGGGGCATAGAGCGGACAAGGTCCGCTCCAGTGTGGGCTCGTCCGTGGGGAAGTACCCATTGCGGGCGAAGTTGCGCGCTAGGCGCGGGAACATCAAAGCCATAGGGCTCTCCTGATTTTGATAAGCGGTGTGGAAGTCAGGCAGGGAAATCCCTGCCCGGATGGGGTTTGAAAGGCGGTTGCCGGAACCCAGGCCGCTAGGCGGCCTGGGCTTTGCCAGGCTGTGGTGACGCGGTCAGCGCCCCGGCCCGAATGCGTTCTCCGAGCAGGTCCGTCAGTCGCGGCAGATCCAGCGTGAGTCGAACCCCTTCCAGCGGCCCGAGGGTCATTGGAAGGCGTCCCAGCATGTCGAGGTCCCACAGCAGCGTCAGCACGGTGTCGCGCCAATGATCCAGCAGGGGCAGGGCGCAGGTCTCGCGCACGCCGTGCCACAGTCGTGGATCGCTGTTGGGGAAGCCTCGGGGTAGCAGCGTGAGCGCGGCGCCGTTGGTGCGGTCCGGCGTCAGGCAGCGTGTGTCGAACAGCCACACATGGACCAGGGTGCCGAACAGGGTCTGGCGATAGGCCCGGGTGGTGCGTTTTTCCAGGTGATCCGTGTTGGGCACGAACACCGAAACGCGGCTGTCGTGTTCCAAGATCAGGTGGAAATGGTCCAGGCCTTGTTCATCGCGCCCCAGCGTCAGCCGGGCGAGAAAGGACTGGATGGCGGTGTCCCGGCCCCAGAGGGACAAGAACACCAGGTTGCCGCGCTCATCGCCGACGTGCCCATCGACCATCAGATCGGGGCATTCTTCGATGCGATAGAGCGCCTGCGGTGTGCAGCGAGTAGAGGTAGACATGGTCGTTTCCTGATTATCCGAGTGAAAGGCAGCGCGGGCCGACAGAGGCCCAAGACACCCAAGGGTTAGCGCAGCGCGCAAGCACCACAGGACCGTGGTGCTGATGACGTGAGAAGGGCCCTCAAGGGCTAACGCGATGCCAGTCCTGAGAGAGGGGCGCGAACTCGTACCCAAGTTGATGGAGCCGGTCGCACTGTTGGCGGAGCCGGCGCCGGTCCACGGTGGCGTCGAGTTTCACTGCGTCCGAGAGAGGCCACAGGGGGCCGAACAGCTTGGCGTCGTCCCCGTCCTCGTTCGCTTGGCCCTCGGACGGTGTGTCCTGGGGCGGGGAGGATTCCTCCGCCGGTGCGGGGGCAGCGTTGGGCGCTGAGGGTTGAGGGGCATGGGCCGTTGGCTGAATGGGCTCGTCAGCCGGGTCGGGTTCTTCCGTGCTGAGACGGCTGGCATCGTCGTTGCTCAGGGCATCGATACCGGACAGCGTCATACCGTCCAACTGGGCGCGAATCTCGATCACCAGACGCCCGTTAGCGAGGTAGTGGGTGGGACGGATGGCGGTGATCAGAAAATCACCGTCGTACTTGCCTTCGTGGTATTGATCCAACTCCGGGTTCTTGACGACGAAGTCGCCGATGGAGGTGGAAAGGCGGCCAACGTTGAACGCGCCGTTGCGCCCGTGAATGGTGCGGATGGCCAATTGGCCAGATAAGGAAATCATAGGGCAGACTCCAGAAGGAAAGGAAAAGCCCTGGCGGACAGGGCAGAGCTTGGAATGGAAAACGGGGAGGGCCGATGAGGCCCGGGGGTTACAAATAGCCTTCTTCGGCGAAGGACAGGGGCGTGCCTTTGCCGATGATGAAATGGTCCAGAACACGGACATCCACCAGGTCCAGGGCCGCTTTTAAACGAGTTGTTGCATCCCGGTCGGCCCGGCTGGGTTCAGTGTCGCCTGAAGGGTGGTTGTGGGCGAAGATGACCGCGGAGCAGTTGTGCTCGATGGCCCGTCTGACCACGGCGCGAGGGTAGATCGCAGCGCCGCTGATGCTGCCTCGAAACAAGGGTTCGTAGGCGATGACGCCATGGTGATTATCGAGGAAGATGACGGCGAACACCTCCAGGGGTTCGCTGGCCAGCTGCAGGCGGAGATACTCGCGGACGGCCAGAGGGCTAGTCAGCGAGGCTTCGCGTTTGAAGAGCTGGGCCTCCAGGATACCAATCGCTTCGCGAATAACCGGGTGCGTTTGGATACTGGTGTAGTCGATGGGGGTGCGGAGAGCACCGTCATGGACGACAGGGACGTCATTGAACGACATGGAAACCTCCTGATGAATAATCTAAGGAGGCACTGACCCCGTGGGGCAAGGCCCCCGGGACGGTGGGTGGAATGAAAGGAAAGGCCCCGAGAACGGGGCCTGGATTGAGGATTAAAAAAAATCAGGCGGTGGCCTGAGCACTGTGTGCCCAGTCCTGGGCATTCGCTTGGCGTTGCGCCTCGATGGCGGCCTTGGCTGCATTGCTGGGCAAACGCCACACTTTAGCCTGACCGTCGAAGCGATAGCCTTGCTGCTTCAGCGCCGCCTTGCGTTCCTGAAAGTCCGGCGCGTCCTTGGACAGCTGGACGGTTTCAGGCGGTGTTTTTTGAGCGGACTGACGAGGTGCTTCCTTCGGTGAGGGTACATCCTCGGCAGCGGGTGCCGGGCTGTCCTCGGAAGACGCGGCTTCAGCCTGATCGTCCTGGCCACCCTGATGGGTTTGACCGGACAGATCCTGCTCCAGCTGCGGCCGTTCTGCCTTGTAGACCAGTTGGCCGTTCACCTTGATCCAGCTGATGAACAACAAGCGGGCCTTGAGGCTGACGCCAGTCTGGCCGACCTTGTCACCCTTGGTGTAGGTGAAAGTATCGGCCCACAGGTCGCCGATTCTGAAGCTGATCAAGACCTTCTGATCCTGCTTCACGGCGTCCTCGTACTGCCGGACCAACGCCTCGGCCTCTTTGCCGCTGACACGGCAGTCGAAGCGGGTGTACACCACATCGTCGGCGGCACCGGACAGCGCCGCGATGTTGCACGCCAGGAAAGGCTGGCCTTTCTTGGGAGACACTTCGCGGATACGGTTCAGGTACCCGATGCCGGTGGTGTGCAGATCGAAGTATTGCTTTTCTTGAGTAGATTGAGTCGGTTGAGTGGACTGAGCTGGGTTCATGGTGATTCTCCTTAACGTTAAGAAAATACGGAGAAACACCACGCATAAGCGTGCCCCATGGGGACGTGTTTCCCCGTTGGGGTGAAAGTGAAAAGGTGTCGAAGGTTGCCGGTTGGCGAAGGTTGAGAGTGGATCGAAGCCCGAAGGCTGCCTCGTTTCACGATCCGACAAGGCCTTTTTCAAGGGGCCGCTTATCCCAGCGGTAGGGGTGTTCGATCAATATCTAATCAATGATGAGTGTGGAGTGTCAACCTTGAATGTTCGTTACAAAGCCTCAGGCGCTTGTTGCGATCCGTGTGCATAGTCACTCTCACGTAGCTGTGTATATGGTCAGTTCTGGTGCCACTGGCATATCAGAAGTCGAGCGAACTAAAGCAGACAGTAGTACAAGCTTGTAACCTATAGAACTTTCTGGTCTTATTTTTGATATAAAAAGGCAAAGCGATAAGACGTTGATGCATTGATTGGATATCCGAGATGGCGACCTATCATCTGTTAGATATAAGGGGGGGTATATGAACGAGATTCTTTACAATGAGCTTGTCCGCTTGGCTCGGTCGAGAGATTTAGCTGCGTACAGTGATGTAGCCTCTTTGATAGGCCTGGATATGGCCAATGAACACGACCGGGACGAAATAGCTAGATTGCTGCGGGAGATTGCAACCCATGAGCGAAACGAAGGACGTCCCATGTTGACTGCTTTGGTCGTGCACCGTGGCAATGACAATAATCCCGGCGAGGGATTCTTTTCAATTGCTCATGACTTTGGGCTCTATAACGGCAGCCGGGATCAAATTGCTCGCCTAAGATTCTGGTCTAATCAGGTTGCCGATGTGCACACTCATTGGGCTAATGCCTAACCAGCGCCTCGAGTCGCTCGCCGCGACGCCATCAAGCTGAGCGCCTCACTGTAGAGCGCTGGTCTTAGGGGATGCGAAGTGGACTATGATAAGTTATATGCCCGAAGTGGCTATGAGTCTTTAATTCTTAAGCAGCCTCATATTCGTTTTGAAGGTTTGTGGGAGGTTGGCGGACGTTACTATATTGTGTGTCCCTCCTTAGATTCTGAGCCTAAGTCGTCATCGGGAAGGCCCATCTCTGACTGGTTTCATAATGAATGTAGGATTGTTGGAAGTCCCGTTTCACTTGTAAATAAAATACCAGAAGGTGCTATAAAAATCCCAGAGCGGACGGCCGTTGAGTTGTCACTACTTCACGGTGAGCCGCTGACAGTTTTCGAGGTGTATCGTGAAATTTCGAATTCGTTGCCTCGGACGTTCCCTTTGTTGGGAGTGAGTTCACCCGGCGGAAATTTGATTATTGAAGTTAGCAGGAGGCTCTCAGATGAAGAAGTCGGAGAGCTTGATATCGTGCTTAGTAACTATAAGATCGATATTGAGTACGATATTAAGGTTAAATGTGGCGCTATTCGGTGCGAGGATAAATGGGAAGTCTCGAATCCGAATGCCAGCGCCAATAGTTTGGATCTGCTACCTGTCCGGTCTTTGCAAAGTAGTCTCCCTGCCACTGTCGCGTCTGCCTATGAAGAAGATGAGGAATTCTGGATAGATAATCGAGTTTCCCTCTTATCTAGCAACGATCTACGGCGCGAAGATGTACTCCCCGACGCCTTTATGAAAGGTGCCTCGTGCCTCATAGATGCCACGGTATTTGATACCAATAACTTGAGGGCATATCTTCCGATATATCGTCGATTGATTATCGTAATGCCTCTGAAGAAGCATCTCGATAAAGCTCTAAATGGCTTTGGTGTGTCCAAAAAAGAAATAATAGAGTTGGTGTCGCGTGGCAGAGTTCAGTTTGTCTTGCCGCAACCGATCCAAAGGTATGACGCCGGATTTATTGCTGAAATTAAAAGTGCTCGATCTTCGGCTGTTCTTCTCTCAAGGAGGCTATCTATAGCATCAGTAATTGAAACAAGGTCCAGGGTTCCGTTTTTGTATCCAGCTTTAGGATCAGCTGAAAGAAGGGCATTGATTGAAGCGTTTTCTAGTGTAAAGAATATAAAAATAGGGGGCATTGCACGGGTTCTCGGAAAGAGCTTGGGGGTGGCGTGGTCTGGAATGGAAAGAAATCTAAGTGCCCGGGGAGCAATGGGTACCATGACTCATGGAGTCGGTCCGCTTCTTGGGGAGCTGGCTCATGGCATGACAGGGAGAGATCTGACTCTCGAAATTACAACAAGCTCGATGTCTGTTGAATGGGCCGCAGCTCTACGCTCGACATATTTTCCGGTTGAGACAAATGATTACTCAAGCTACGCTGCTGCAAATCTATGCGCCAGCCTATACTCAGGCGTAAGGAATTCACCGACTGTGAATCCAGTAAAAGACTTTCAATCCTTCGTTACTGGAATACTCACCTTGGACAATGATGCTCCAATTTTAGAACTAGATTCCGCGCTCACGTCCAGAGACACCGACCAACTTGCGGACCTGCTTAATCGCGCCCATTCTCAGGAGGAAAGGCAGTCACTCATTGATAAAATGAATGGTAAAATTAGACAGTATGAGAGTGTCGATGCTCGTCTAAAGAGATTGGATATCTTTAGCTTGGGAGGTGCGGTAGCTGGTGTTATAACTGGAAATGCTTATATATCTCTAGGCGTATGGATAGTTCAGTACATCCTTGCCAAGGCAGATCCTAGCATCGACTTTGGCGGAAGAATGCTAGACTGGGCACGTGCCGTGAATACACACACTTCAGCGGATGTGGTTCTACTAAGTAGAATCCGCAATAAGGTCAATAGCATAACTAACAGATAGTTATGAAAAATTGGGGTTTCGAGAAAGTGTCTATAAAGCAATATACGCAATGAGCGCGCGAGCGACGTTATGTGGGCGAGGAGACGACTATGACTACGTACCCACAACGTGTGGCAGACAATATCCTTCCCCTCTCTATTACTGGTACTTTGCCGGATGCGTTCAGGGAGTGGTATTTCACAGCGGCTGTTGAGGATCACGAACAAGCTGAGGAAATCTGACAGCTTTGTAATCAGGAGGAGCTGAGATGCCAATCAGGCTGTCGATGTAAGTGGTATAGCCGTAGACTTCGGTGAAAGTCTCCTCGAACTGTTTTTCCTCTTCGGGGGTAGTCCAGCTCATGGATAGGTTCCGGAGCATACCGGAGCAGTTTTCTGCGCCTGTGCTGCTATAAGCCTCAATGGCCCGCCGGGCGATCTGATGAATCACACTTTGCCGCCATTCCTTTATAATCCTCCCAAAAAAATAGCAGTGCTCGAAGTGGAATTTTCCGTAAGCTAAACGCAGGGATGTTTACAAAGAAGTCTCGATTTTCCGACAGTCAGATAGTGGCGATTCTGAAGCAGCACGAAGCCGGGGTTCCAGTGACGGAACTGTCCCGCGAACACAGCGTGAGTACAGTGCTGATCTGCCGGTGGCGTTCGAAGTTTGGCGACATAGGCGCATGGAACATTTCTTCTAATTTTTACTATTTCTCAATAAGATCGTGAATTTTATCTTCCCCTAATAGTTTGGCCAGATCCTTTGGGGTGTCGCCATCGCTGTTCTTTATGTCGACTCTGGCGTCATGATCTACCAGAAACTTCACCATTTCGAGGTGCCCTTGCTCAACAGCATTATGCAGAGGTGTATACCCATGCTCGCCGCTACAATTAATGTTCGCCCCATGGCTGAGCAAAACTCTTGCCTCATCAATTAATCCACGTGTTGCAGCTATGTTGATCGGAAAGTCGCCAAATAAGCTCATGGAATGGACATCTGGAACGTCCATTCCGCTGTATTCAGGCAATTGAGAGTACTCATGAAGAATCTTATCCAGTTTGGGGGTTCCTTTATTCACATTGGCCTCCACAATGGTCGCGAATCCAGTTTTCAAGATTCTTAATTGCGTTGCGTGTATTCTGAATCTCGGTTATGTGACCAGGGTCGCCATCATTATACCACTTGCGACTAAAGTTCTCGCGAAGCTGGAGACACTTCTGGAGACGACTTAAGTTGTTCCTCGCATCAGTGCATGGATTACCTGTCGGTGGAATTGGCGTTTTGCAAACACGGCTGTATTCCTTCCGTTCACGAGCCTTACTTCCCCTATCGATTGGTGTGTCACCAGGTATTGATGCGACGACAGCGGCGCCTCCCAGAATAGCACCTGTTGCTAAAAAACCTGTTCCCGCGGCGGTAGTCGTACCTGTGCCACCTAAGGCACCAAGGCCCAAGATCCAAACAAAGCGGCCATCAGGATCGTAGTTTCTAATTGGGTTTTGGTAGCCGTACCCAAAGGTATTGACGCCACCGGCAAGGCCAATAGGGTCGCTTTGAAGGTATCGGCCGAGAGAAGGGGCATAATCTCTATAATAGTTATAAAAGTGTGGTGATTCACTACCCTTGATTTGTCCCGGGAAACGTAGGTTGACCTCAGTAATGTCATTGTCCGTATCCGGGTCTGTATCCGGGGCTTGCTGCCCAAAAGCATCACTATCCCAACGCCAGACTATTTCTTGGTTGGTATTAGTGCCAATTCTGGGAGTATTCAAATGATCGGTATGTAGATAGGTCAGACGCGTTTTCTGAGGTAACCCTTGCTGGTCGTACGGAGTTGTAATCTGAGCGACAGGGAAGTCGTCCAGATAGATGTAGTCGATTTGGCTGATAACCTCGGTGTTTGCAGCATTAAGATTGGTTTCGCCGAGATACTTTCCGCTTTGGTCGTAGTGCAATAACGTGTCTTCGGTCTTGTCCGTGCGAACTCGTTGACCCTGGGCGTTATAGTGATAGGTTGCCTTCAGTTGCCCATTTTCACTGTAGCTCTGAAGTCGATTGGCATGGTCGTATGTATAAGTTTGGGCATTGCCTTCAGCGCTTAGAGTGTTGCCTAACTGGTCGGTGGTCCAGAGTTGGGTGTCTTTCTGAATCAACCGATTAGAAAGCGCTTCGAAAGTATAGGTGTTGGTTTCTTGACTTTGCCCACTCCTGGCCCAGATTAGCTGTGTTCGATTACCTACTGCGTCGTATTGATAGTTCCTTTCGCCGCCAATATAGGTTTCACTTACCAGGCGATTAAGGGGATCGTAGGAAAAGGTTCTATCTCCACTGGTATTCAGGTCATTGGCGATACCGGTGATGTTGCCAGCCAAGTCGTAGGTGTAATACTCGGATCGGATATTCCCGAGGCCAGTGGCGATGACGCTCTCCAGTTGTCCGTCGAGGTTGTAAGTGTAGACTTGGGCAATCCCGTTGCCATAGTCCAGAGAAGCAACGCTGCCGTAGGGTTGATACTGAACGTCGCTGACGATGGTTTGCTCTGGCGCCCCGGTATCGTCTTTGGTGGTAATGGCGATGATGCGGCCGAGAGCGTCTCTGTCGTAGCTGATGATTCGGCCAGAGGGATAGATAATAGAGGTGATACGGCCCATGGAATCATAATGGTATTGGGTACTGAACTCCCAGCTTCCGATAGTGTCATCCTGCTGGATAAGGTGGCCCAAATCGTTGTAGAACAGGTCGGTTGAGCCGGCACCATTGCTGTGGCGGGTAAGGTGGCCGACGCCTTTATTCCCGTTGATGGTACTGTCGTAGCGAAAAATGGCATTCTGACTAGCATCGCCAGGGTAGTTGATGGCGGTAAGGCGATTGAGGGCATCGTAACTGTATTGAGTGACGGTGCCTCGGGCGTCGACTTGTTGAACTCGGTTGCCGGCAGGGTCGTAGTCGTAGAAGGTGGTGCCGGTATCCGGGCTCGTCAGTTTGGTAAGATGGCCGGCAAAGTCGTACTCATAAGAGGTGGTATTGTTCCTCTGATCGGTGATAGAGCGAATACGGCCAGTGCTATCGTAAGTGAACAGGACAGCTTTGTTGTTGGCGTCGGTGATTGCTATAACTTGGCCGAGGGCATCTCGAGCTTTTCTGGTTGTATGCAGGTTGCCGTCGGTGGTAGCTACCCTTTCGCCGTTCTTGTTGTAAGTGATGGAGGTGTTTTGGCCATTGTTGCCGTTAACGTCAATCAGCCGGCTCAGTTCGTCGTAGCTGTGACTAACCGCCCTTGCTAAAGTGCCCCCGCCCGCAGCGAAGACTTTCTCTTCCAGGACGTTGCCAGCAGGATCCAATACGTACTCCATGCGTTCGCCCAGTGTATTCTGTATTGCGGTCAGCCTCTGGGCGTCATCGTATTCGAAAGTCATACTGGCGCTATCTGGATACACGATGTCGGTCACCATGCCAGTAGGGCTGTAGGCAAAAGTAGTGACCAGATCACCAGAGGTAGCCTTGACAGTGACAGTTTCTAACCATCCACGCGCTGTGTAGGTGTAGTGGGTTTCTAGACCATTGGCATCGCGGACTCTTAGAGGGAGACCATTTGCATCGTATTCGAGAATCGAGTCCACATGGCCCAAGGCATTGGTAATGCTGGCCAGGCGGTTGAAGTTGTCGTAGGAGTACTCTGTGATATCCGTTACATCGGTACGTGGACCGTCAGCACTTTCCAGCTTACCCTGTGCCGTGTAAGTGTAGGTCCAATTCTGGGCCGGGACTGCTGAGTAGGCATCATGACAGGCCAGAAGACTGAATACTCCAACGAAAGCCACCTTGGCTAATTGCATTTTTCCTTCCCCACTGATGTGACTTATTCATCGTACTTTAAAAGCTCTTCGTTTGAGCTCTGGTTGCTGGCCAGTCTTCGGTTATAATCCAGAAATGGGCTCTATTTGCTTACTCAACAGGCGGTCGTTTTCGTCGTAACTGTAAGTGGTTACGCTTTCTGGTGTAGTAATCTTGGCTGGTAAGTTTAGATCAGAGTACCACTCAGTGATGGTTGTTCGCTCTGAAGGAGTGCCAGAAGCCTCTGTGCGACTTAACTCCCGACCCAGATCGTCTCTTGTGTAGACGGTGGTATTTCCTTCCCAATCGGTTTCGCTAGCTACGAAGCCATCTTCATTATAGGTGTAGCTCTTGTGCGATGCGACGCAGTTGGCTGATGCCTCACCTTCTATTGATGTAATCCGTAGGCTATTGCCGATGTCAGAGAAGTGATAGGTGGTTTTTTTGCCTAATGCATTGGTGATCCGGCGAGTATTGTTATCGATGTAATCTACATTCACGGAATTTGTCCCGTAGCTGTATTCTGTGCGAACTGCCCGCCCTTGGCTGTCGTAGGTATAATTGCTATACATGTTCCCCGATTCATCAATTACACTTGTGAGTGCACCAGGGAAACGAGGGTCTTCATAGAGATATGTTTTCTTGGGGCTGTCGTTCCCTGGGAATGTAATGGACTTAAGCATTCCGTCGGCGTAGTACTCAAATTGGTAGCTGGTATTTTGATTTTGAATGACCTCTGCCAGTTGCCCATCGGCATAGTTCAAGGACAGAGTGCTTCCATTCTCGTCTGTAATCGACTTCTGCTGTGTTCCATCTACATGATAAGTATAGGTTAGGCTATGCCCCGATATGTCTTCGATGCGAAGTATTCGACCGGCACTATCATAGTGTTCTGTGAGATTGCCGACTGCTAGTCTCCAGCCGATCTGTATCGAATCATCATTAAGTTCTTTGGTTATTCGCCAGTCACGATTGGCTTGAGCAACGAAGATGCCATCTTCTTCGATAAAGCGTATGTCGTTGCCATTGGGACGATAGGCAATCAGCCGCTCAGTCAAGCCATCAGGCATGACGTAATGCGCTAGAAAATAACTGTGATTATGGCGCCAGTGCTGGGTGGCATGGCCCGTGTATGCCTCTGTAGGTTTGGGAGAAAGGGGGAGAGTAATGAGAGGCTGGTTGCCCTGTATCGGTGGTTCTGAATGCAAGGAGGTCACACCAGCCACACCGGCTCCGATGCTGTAACCGGCCCCGCTCTTGATATGATTCCCGAAGCTGTTATAAAGCCAAGAAAAGCTTAGAAGCGATCCGTGCTTGGCTTCGAGTACCGTTTCCTTCATTAGCTTGTGGCCGCTAAGAAAGTTGATAGGGTTCCCTACTAAATGTGAGCAGCCTTCCGGTTCAGGTGGGGCAACACAATCTCTTGCGGTGTCGGACCAGGGCTTATCAATTGGACATTCTTTTTCGCAAAGACCAGTGCTTTCATTGTACGAAGTGGGGGGGTGGCATTGAAGTTCTTCACACGCCAAGGTTTCACTGTTGAATTGCCCCTCAATGCATTCGCAGAGCCCACCGGCGCCAAGGTTGGGCTCGGATCCTGTGGGGCAGCCATCGAGAGATGTAAAATCAATATACGTCCAGTCTGTATCTTTATAGTAAGGGCTATCATAGTTGAAGGAGTCACAATTTGTTCTTAAAACCCCTGTTTTATAAGATTCCCCTGTTGCTCTGTTGAAGGATTCTGAGTATCCACAAACATCGAGGCCTAGTGAGTTACTTACACTATCTTTGTACCAGCAATTGATGTCCGAGCTGCCACGGGCGAGACGCGCGGCGTCCCTTGCTTGAGAGAAGCTGGCGTATGGACCAGATATCGAGACTGTACAGGTTGGACTCGCATAAGTTGTCGGCGTGGCAAAAGAAAATGTAGTTAAAAGTACAATTAACGATTTCCTAGCCTTCGAAAACATTTTCATTTCCGAAAAGTCCATGCTGAGAAGTGGGTTGCGGCCGATACAGATCAGTTGTCAATTATTATCACATCAAACAACCGCCCTGCTGAGTTACACACGAATAGCTCCGGTCTAGCGTTGACCAAATGGGCCTTGAGCAGTTGCCTCTCTGTAGCGCGAAGTAGATGTTGGCCTCTTACTGTTCGTACATATATTCGTATACGGCATAGTGCTTTCTTCCTATTTTTCTTGTCAACTCTTTTTCTTGTATTGCGACGTGGTGCGCACTGAATTTGCGATTACCGCTTGGTGTAAGGCAAACTCAAGAGCACCCAGTCGAAATTGCCTATAGCCTATAGGGGGCGTCATGACCACCTTGAACCAGGAACAGCACCATAAAGCCGAAAACGCGCGGCATTGGGTGGCGGCATCCGCCGAATCCCAATCCCTGTCAGAGCGGGGCTCGGTGCGCCCGAATGAGGCTGTACGTCCGGCTGAGAGTCAACACACGGGCGGTGATCCTTTGCGCGTGAAGGTCATCCGTTCCTGGATGAAGCGGGGTGGCCCTGGTCGCCAAGTTGCGGTGATTCTGGCCGCACTGCTTATCGGTGTACCTGTGGCACTGTTGATCCTGGAGCCCCTGCTCAGTGTGATCGTAATGGTGGTTGTCGGCATCTTTATGGTTCGGGCTCTGGCCCACGGAAATAGTTTGGCGACTGATGATAAAGAGGACGATTTTTCCTATCACTCGGACGGCTATTACGGCGATGGCCATGTCTATGATTGGAAACACGGAATAGAAGATGACTAAACTGCAAAAGGGCAAACTCAAAACTTGCCCTTTGTTGCTATACTCTTTGCCTTATCCCCACCGCCTTTCCCCGCTGCACTAACTTCTTTTTGCCCTCCCTCAACAGCTTGAGATGCTATCTGACCTCCTTTATATCCTGCCCAACCCAACATCCCCATCCACAAGGCGGGTAGCACCAGATACATGGCAATCACCACGAACCAGCGCACCATCCGCTCTTTCGCGTTACCAATGCCGGACAGCCAACCGTCCATATCATTGCCATAAAGGATCTCGGTGAGGTTGTTGTCCATCCAGGTGGCCAATTGCCACCAGAACGTCATGAAGATGGTACCGAACATCAGGAACGTGACCAGCCCGGTGACTTTCCAGGAATAGCCGGAGAACACCAAGAGAAAGGGCAGCACCATGACGATGGCCATGACGGTCAGCCACTGCACCATCGGCAAGGCATCCACCATGATGCCTTTCATCGGCGCGGCTGCCATGGAGGCGAGGCCAAGGCCGAGCCCTTGTACCATGCCATTAATTTTCTCCATAGCCCAATCGGACCCATACCCCTCGGTAATGCTGGAACCCGCGCTCCCCGCACCCCCAATAGGAGACTGGGAACCGCGGGGATTGGCCGCCAGGACGCGCCGCAGGGCGGCGTCCTCGGCATCACTGCTGCTGAAGGTGGCGCGCACCATATCCCAGGTATCGGTCTCGACTTGGCTGGCCAAACGGGCCTTCAAACCCACCGAACCCGCTTCCCACCATTCCTTGCAGGTGGGGTAGCCTGGTTGACCGGGCCCCGTACCGGATCGGCCGGCGTCCCGGGTACTGTCGTAGGGGAACCCTTGGGTTGGCTTATCCGCGTGCAGACTGTCGTAGTAGCCGGAGGTGTTCAGGAAATAGCTGGATCCGATCCAATCGACGTCGATCACCAGGTCCTGGGGCAGGCCATTGGCCGTCGCCTCGCGCAGTAGTTTGTGCTTGGCCAAGCCATAACACCACTTCTGAAATTCATTCAGTTGGTGCCGAAGCGTTGGGTCCGCAATCTCCGTCCCGTCCAAGGTGGTGGCGATGTATTGATAGTCTGGCGTGCAGGGCAGGGCGGCCACGGCGGCGTTGGTGGCGCCGTGGGATACGGCGTGGACGGCTGCCCACCAAAGGGGGGCCTTCGCCGTCCGTCCCCCAATGGCACCGGAACCGCCTCCAGTGGTGGAATCGTAGACCTTAGTGCCACATTGTTTCCAATGTGTTTCGTCGTATTGCCCGGTCTGGAAATTAATGGTCATGATCGGCGCTGTGCAAAACCCATAGATCAGGATCATGGCGTAGAAACCGGCCTCGATCCGGTTCAGCGTGAGGAGACCTTTGTTGCCTTCGTCCTCTCCCTCCCGGCGGGCTTGGTACCACTCTCTGAGCACCAGAGCAACGAAGGGCAAGGCAGCGACCATGCTCTCGTTGAGCATGCCCCAGATGGCGTTGTTCACCACCCAGCCGATCATCAAAACGATGTGCTCGAAATACCCGAAGGTCATCAGATCCGCATTCATTGGGCACCTCCGGCGTAAGACAGGACGTTGAACAGCTCCAGGGTGGCGATAACGATCACAACGGCACGCTCACTGCGGCGTAGGCGGTACCGCGCTACGGCACCGCCATCGTGATCCCGGGCCACTGAAGCCAGGATCCGGGGGCGCCACCGGAGCCAGTAGAGCCCCCCTATAACGAGATAAAGCCCCAAGCGCCAGACCACCCACCACGGTGTCAGGTGGGTCATGAGGGCATGCCATTCCTGCAGACCGCCCGCCAAGAGGCTGCCAATGGCGGTCACCGCCACGCTCAAACCAAGCAGGATGGCCCATAGGCCAAAAAACAGCTTCCAGTGGGATAGGTGGCTCCAACGAGCAGGGTGGTACCAGGCGGGGCGTTCAGGCATGGCGGGATCCGAGGTCTGACAATCACGATGCCCACCATGCTGCCGGTGACGTGATTAGGATCAACGGGAATTAGGACGGTGGGGTGTTTGAATTACTGGATTTGCGAGGTTAACCGATTGGGCGTGCGTAGCTAATAAAATGCAGGTAAGAAGACGAGCACTTCTGAAGTGGGAAGTTGGATGCCCGGTGGCCAAGCACGCGCAGCTTTGGGCATTTCCGAGAGTGGATAAATAATAATTTTCGTGCTATTGTCCCCCTCAGGAGCTGAATGCCGTGGTTGAGAGTGGCCAAAAAGACAGCGTATAAAAGCCTGCATATGATTAATCTCTTTATTTGCGCCGGCATGATTCATCCTTAAACACTCTCGATGATTCAGAAAGACCGGCCTTATTAAGGAGATGCTCTATGACTGTTTGCCTCTCTAAGCTTTGTTCTGATTTCCTCCGAGAAACCTATTCATCTATTTCTGGTGACAAGCTGAAGGCTTCGTACGCCCATGAGATCGTTGCAGCTTGCATGGGGTACAAGAGCCGAGCCGCATTGCTGGCAGAGAGCCAGTGGCCTCTTTCTGATATGAATGAGGCAGAGGTTCTGATTCCCCATGTGGAGCTTATCAAGCAAAGGCTAGATGAGCTCAAAGGACTCCCATCCGGCCTAGTTGATACTCTTCCACCATTAAAAATCGCAAAAGAACTGTCTAACTTTCTTAAGAATGAAGGACACTTCTCGGGCCAGCTTTGGCTGAGCGAGTCGTTAATGGAATATATCGAGGCCGTTTATTTGTACGACAATTCCCTTCTAATTGAGGATGAACTCAGCGGGGTCATTGCCGGAACCAATGCTTCGTTTTCCGATATGCCTGATTGCGAAGAAATGGTACTAAAGGAACTGGACGAAGGCGTTTCGGTGATTGTGAACGGGGTGCTGACCGGTGACCCTATTGATAATAAGGTGTATTGCGGTCACGAAATTGCATTCCGGATGGATATGTTCTTGCCTCGAGTGTCAGGGCGTGTGGGGTTTCTGGCGCCTGAAATCGAGGTTGGTGGGGCGGTTATTGATGACCGGAGCGACGATTTGATTTTGATTGAATAAGGACCCCAATAAACGTCATCTCGTTTCCCTCACTTTCGGCTCTGCCGACCTAAACCCGATGGTCCCAGAGAAAAGGGAGGCCGCCGGGTTTAGGGGCTTCGCCGAGCCACCCACATCGTTCCTCATGCTCGCCGAAAAGGCAGCCGGGCGCACCTCGTGTGATGTCTGGATTGATCGCGATCCTTACACACAAGGAGGCCTGGCATAACTCATTGCAGTTGATCCAGCGGATCGGGCAGGGCATCGCCGGATTCCGGCGCCCCAGTCCGTGCGGACCCCGAGCGTCGCAGAATCGCCGTGCTGGCTGCGTTACGGGCCAGAGCCTGACGCACTTCCATCTCGGTCTGGAGCGAATCAATGTCCCGATCCAGGATCTGCAGACGCCGATCAATAGCGGTCTGACCTTCCTCGTTGTCGGAGATCCCGGGTTCGCTGGCGCCGGCCAGCAACAGCCGTCGCGCCCAGATCGCTTTGGTCAGGGTACGGGCCAGCGCCATCTCACCGGCCAGGCGATGGATCAACAACGGACCTTCCGGGTCGGTTTTCAGCGCTTCGATGACACCGCGTGATACGGACAAACCGGGTCCGGCGGAGACCTTGCGCAGATTCTCCGGTGTGGTCGGTGTTGAGCCATTGACCATATTGGCCAGATCCTGGGCCAGCTTTTCCTGTTCGTCCTCCAGATCACGCATCAAACCGGCGCCGGCTTCGGTGGTGACTTTCTCGCACCCGTCGCAGGTGCGATGCACTTCCTCGCCCGCCACCTTGCTGATCCACTGCGCGGCCTCCTGGGGTGAGCCCCAAACGGTGCACATGCCACCCCGGCAGGCGGACCCGCCTCCGCCGGCACCACCATTACCGCCACCTCCAGCCCAGTTACCGTCATCCGTGGGCACGGAGCCCCAGCCGCCCCCACCACCACTGACCGGGGAGGTATCCGTGGTATTGGTGCGGCCGTGCAGGATGTTGTAGCCGGCGGTGGCCGTGTCGTTCATCACCCGAATCGGTGCTTGACCGCTGCCGCCGCGTTTTTCGCCGCCCACCCAGGTGGTGCCCCGGTTGCCGGCCTCATCTTCCACGCGCTCTTCGGCACGGACCGCATCGGGGGAAGCCATGGCGGCCAACTGCCAGTTTTCGGCCACGGCACGGCGCTGCCAGCCACTGGTCGGGATCATGTCCCCCATTTTCTCGGCCATCTGCTGACAGGAGAGTTTTGCCTTGGAAAAATCGGCCTTGCCCTGCAGCACACCGTTGGTGACCAGGTCATAAAGACCCGGATCCGCCCGCTGAATGATCATGGCCGGCAGGCTGGCGACCGCCCCCTGCGCATTGCGGACGATATTACCCATCATGCTCCGGAATCCATCCGTGGCCCCATTGAGTTGGTTGCGCACGGTGATTTTGGGATCAAAGTTGCCGCAACTGGCGTTGGCGTTCCAGCGCAGCCCCAGACCGATCTGCCCGGGCTGGTGGCCCCGCCCGGCCGAAATCGCCACCGGCGAGGCGCCGCCAATCTGGTAATACAGGCTGTCGGCGGACTCGGCCTGGGCGCTATGAGGCGAGAGGACTACAGCCCACAACGCCACCATGCAGACCACGGCGCAGCGACCGTACCGGTTGTTCGGGCAAACCGATCTTACCACCGTTAAAAAAATACTCATGGGTAGTCTCCCGTATGGGAAAGGAGTTTCTGTCCGCGTTTCTTGCAGCAGCTGTAGGGCCGCCACAGCGCCCAGGCGTAGTCGCCTTGTTGAGCGAGATGTCCCCGGAACGACGCCGCGGGCCCGCGATCCGGGAACACGGCACAAGAGCGGGTCATGGCCGGCGTCAGGCGTTGCCACTTGTGGGTGTCCTTATCGCCTTCCTTGACCGGGGGCGGCGCCCAGACGCCGCGAGAGCTTCGGGTTCGGGGCACCAGCGGGGTATAGACGTGCGGCTGGCCGTTGCGGGTGACCAGATCCGCCACCCGTTGGGCCACCACGGCGGCGGCTTTGTAATCGTTGGATTGCGTTACGAACCCGGCCCGCGGATAGACATTGCCCCAGCGGTTCAGCAGGCCCTGACGAACCTCGCGCAGCCCCGGCGTTAGCGCCTGGGGATAGACTTTTTCAGGCAGCCCTTCGCGCCAGGCGTAGGTGTCCAGCACGGACAGGAAATAGGGCTGTAACGGCCGGGCCGGAGTAGAGCAGGTATAGCCCCATTGGCCGGCGAATTGGCTGAATAAGGTGGCGGCCGGATGGCCAATGGCGTCCCCGTTCTTGAAACGCAGGCTGTTATGGATGCCGTCCTCACCGGTGGAACTGGCCGCGTCCGCGCCCTCGGCGGTGACGCCACCGCCCCGGGCATTGCCGTTGGAGGGACTCATGAACGCCACGTCCCGCCAGGGATTTTTGCCGGTGTTTTGGTAACTGCTGACCACCAATTCCGGGATGTAGTGGCCCACTTTGACACTGCTGCGTACCGAGCAGCCGAACGGCGTGCAGCGCAGCCACAGGCACACCCCAACCACTCGATATTGCAGACAGTCCTGGGACCAGGCGGACTGGACGATGGAGGCCGTGTCCACGGCTCGGGCGGGTGTGGCGGTGCCGAGAAGACCGACCGCACTGAAAAGGCTGACCATACTGAAAACACGGAAAAGGCCAGCCACGCCAAACGGACATCTCATTGGGTCGCCTCCCGAGCCTGCTCAATACGCTTTAAAGCCTGGGCCACATCATGGACGCCATAGACCACATAGGTGCCGTCCACCACCACGGCGGGGAGTTTTTCAATGCCGAGCTGCCAGGCCCGGGCCACGGCTTCGTAGGCCCGTCCGTATTCCTTAAAAAGGTGCTGCCAGTCCTCGGAGTGCATGCGTGCTTGTACGGCCTGAGCGGCAGCGTCGGGATTGGCAGGCAGATCCATGGACAACGCGCCGTCGAGCCGGGCCGGGGCGTCCAGTTCCACCACCACGGTATCGTCGGGGACGGACGTCATGGGCTCGGTGGCGACGGTGAAGACCTCGATGCCGGCGTAGGCCGGCGTCAGGATGGCCAGGATGGCATTGACGCTGAGGGTGGCAGCCAACAGATATCGGAAAGGAAAAGATCGAGGCATGGCACGGACACAGGGTGATGGGGTTCCCTGCATGCTGCCATCGCCTTGTCTTGCGACAACGGAAAAAGCCCACGGGGCGCCGTGGCATTTTCTGTTTTTTTGATTGAACCGCCGTCAGTTCAGTGTTCTACCGGAGATCAGACCGATCTGAGCCAACGCGCGGGTGGCTTTTAGCGCCGCGTAGCCGTCGCCGGAGCGCTCCGCCCAGGCGGCGAGGTTGAGGGTCATCTCCTGAATAAATTGCCTCTCGTCGCATAACTCCAGACAGCGCTGGACCAGCCCGAACAGGTGGCTGCGCTGTTTGCGTTGCTCCAGCCGGGTGGCGGCGGTGGCCAGGTCCTCGCGCACCCAGTTGTAGCCGAAATCCGCCTTCTCCGGCTCGGCGGCGATGGTGGTGTAGGGCTGTTCGTCGAGATCCTGTAATTGGGTGTCGGCGACCAGGATCAGGACACTGGCCAGCAGGACCGCAGTACGGGCGTCCAGAGACCATTGAAAGATCCGCTGTTCGCCCATGCGGCCGCTGTTGCGGCGATAGCGCCGACGCAGATCCAGCAGCAGCTGCGCTGGCGTCGCCGTGGCGGCCCCGAGAGGATCGTCGTCGAAGACCACGCTCACATCCAGAACCACGCCCTCGCGGCCGGGATGCCGGTGCTGCCGGAATGTCACGCTATCACGCGTATCCACCCGCCTGAACTGAAACGACGACGTATCGCGGTGCGGCGCCGCGGATTCGTTTAGGGCATCGTCTCGCTCGCGTGACGACTTTAATGGTGCAGTGAGAAGGGGAGACCGAGCGGGTTTCGGTGTCGGGGTGTGGGGCATGGAAAACTCCTTCGGAGGGATTCTAGACTCAGTCAGTGATCGTGAGGGGCATCGTGCAGGAAGCCGTCAATGGCCGGCCAGCCCCCGCTTGCGGTCCATCTCTTCGGCGATGCGGATCGCGGCGTCCAGCTCCCCGCAGTGGTGTTCGTCCATCACGCGCTTGCGCTCCTGCTTCTCCTCGCCCTCGGTGCCGGCGAGCGTCAAATACAGCGAGGGTGGCACGATGCGGAACAGCGCCTCGATGCGGTCAGCCAGGACCACGCCTTCGGTGTAGCGTTTTGGGGCTTTGGCCGCACTGGCGATAAGGGCCTTCTGATCGGCGGACAGGGTCTTGAACCGTGAGATTTGCTCGATCTCATCCGGGGGCGTGACCAGGCACAGCCACCACTCGGCCATGTTGAGAAGCTTCTCGGCGGCATCGGGAAAATCCTCCAGATTCTGAGTGGCGAGCCAGATCCAGTAGGAGAGCTTTCGGCCCATTTTGCCCGCCTTGACCAGGTAAGGACTCAACAAGGGATTGACGGTGACGATGTGACATTCGTCGATCGCCTGGATGATCGGGCGACCGGAATACTGGTCCCGCTCCGCCAAGGTGATGATGATGTTGGTCAGGGAAATCACCGCCAGGGCCAGCTGAGCCTCATAGCCGTCGCGGGCAAAGTGGGCCAGATCGACGATGGTGACGTCGCATTCCGGCCAGGCGTCGCCGGGTCGGTTGAACACCTCGCCGTCGAAGCCATCACAAAACAGTGCCATCGCTTCGGCCATCTCATGGGCCCGCGCTTGACGGGGCTCAGGCACATTCGGGTCAATGGCGATGGCTCTGAGACCGGACACCACGTCCTCAGTGAGACACTGCCGCCCTCCGGCCAGGCTGTGCTCCGCACCTCGATAAATGGCATCCCTCACCAGCCGCCGATCCGCGCGCCGGTATTCCGCCTCTTCCTTGGGATCGCCCCCGGTGATCATCAGGCGGGCGGTGAGCTCCATCTCCGCCAGGACATCTCGTTCATCTTCTTCCGGACCGTCGTCCTCGCCGCCGTCGTCGGGGAGCGGCGCGGGCTCCTCGGACCATTTGTCCTGCCGGTCCTCCACCTTGCGGCGTTCCTGGGTTTTCTCGTCGAGCAGCCGGTGTGCCTCGGAAAACAACGGTAACGGTGGGGCCTTCCCGGGGGCCAGCTTGACGCGGTTGACGCTCAGTCCCTGCCGCTGAAAATACTCCCCCAGTAACCCGAACGAGTTACCCACTTCAATCACGAACAAGCGGGGTCGGCGCATCGCCATTACTTGGCTGAAGATGGCGTTCATGGTGGCGGACTTGCCGGCGCCGGTAGGCCCAAAAATCAACATGTGCGCGTTCTTGGCCCGATCTTCCAACGACAGTGGATCGAACCCAAAGGAGCCGCCCCCACGATTAAAAAAGCTCAGGCCGGGGTGACCGGTACCGCGAGACCGGCCAAAAAACGGCGCCAGGTTCGCTAAATGCTGGACGTAGTTGAGCCGCGTGTACCAGTTTTGTTTGTCCTGTTGCGGATCGAAGGCCATGGGCAGCCAACGCAACCAGGTGTTGAGAGGAGCGATTTCGTCTTCCGCGTCCACCGGCTTCAGGTGGACACTTTGCAAGTGGGTCAGGAGAGTCAGGCTGCGTTGCTCCAGGTCGGTTTCATCCTTTCCCTGGACATAAAACACAAGCGCGCTGCGATACAGCTTGTGGTTCTTACTGAGCATGTCCCGAGCGGTTTGGCAGTCCTCCCGGACCGCGGTGGCGTGCACGGAGTCCCCGTGGGCCTTGCCGTGCAGGGTGTTGAGGTGGTCTTCCAGGGGCTCCTGGGGGGTGACCACGATGGTCAGGACCATCTCGGTGTCTTCGGGCAGGATGTCCATCACCGCATTGAACGCCTTGCCCCCGGCGCGGGGCATTTCCCCGGTCAGGTGACCGACCTCTGGAGCCTGCCGGATCTCTTCGACCGGAATGGCACGGTGTGGCAGACCATCGAAGTACCACAACCCGGTATCCACGTCACCGCGAGGTGACTGATAAATCAAATCCTCCGAGAAATCGTAATCGGGCAGAGCGGATACCGCCTCGTCCCCGGGATACGCCACCCGGTCGTAGAACCGGTGCGGCGCCTCGGCGTCCGTGGCGGGGCGCGGGTTGAACCAAGGTAACAGCCACCGGTGAAACGCTGCTCCGTCCATTTTTTTTAAATGTAACCCCGTGCCTTCCAGGCCGGCGGCCAGACGGTCATAGACTTGGTTGGCGGCCTCTTCGGGAACACCTTTGGGATTGGGGCCGAGCCAGCGGTACAGCACCAGCCGCACCCGGCGGGTTTGCCCGCGCCAATCCGTGCGCGTCACAACGTCATCATGAAACAGCCCGCCGGGCTTGGCGATGGCCTGCAGGTGCTGTTCCATACTGTCCAACCAGGCCTGGGTGAAGGTGGTCTCCAGGAGTTTCGGATCTGCGTATTGTCTCAGATGGGCGATGTCGCCGAGGGGGTCCACCTCGTCCCGGCAATACAGCTGAAGCACCCAAGGGTGGCTGTCGTATTCGGGAATCGCGTCCTGCAACGTGGCTTCGATTTGATCACGAAGGTCTGATAGCGCGGCTTGGGAGCGTCCCTCGGTGGGCAGCGGCGTCACCTCGGCGGCAATGCCCACGGACACGCCGTCCTCCAATAAAAAACAGCCGGATTCTGGAAGGTATTCCACCCAAGGCAAAAAACGGGTGAACGACGGACCTCTCTGGTAGGACTGTTTGATCTCCCGCCAGGTCAGGGGCGTGCCGCGAGGTTCTGCCCGTAGCCCGTCGTTACCGTCATCACTTGGGGTACTCGGACCCGTGTCGTCGAGATCTTGAGCCGTTGGTGGCCGCTGCTCTTTCGAGTGGGGGCTGAAGAGAGTTTTCAAAGTATCGAGCATAACGACGTCCTAACAGCTTCCGGTCAGCAGGAATGGGGCGAGCGGGGGATTACGGCTTCTCAACGGACTGCGCGGGCCACGGCCAGGCCACCTCTCCGGGCTGGGCGTACTGGACCCGCTCGTACAGCGGGAATACGGTTGAGTACCCGGGCACCGGCACCTGTTCGCCCTCGGGACTGCCCGCAAGATGTGGAAACACGTACATGACCAAATCAGGATTGGGCAGTCGGGGGAACTGACTGCGGATCTCGTTCTCCACATGGCGGGTGTAGGGGTGATACGGCCCCAGGCCCTGATGATCGTCCGGCAGTGGCCGACGCAGGGTGTGCCGGATTTCCTGAAGGCGCGGGTGTGTGTTTTGAGTCGTGTTTTGAGTCGATGACGCGGCGGAGCCTGCGGACTGCCCGCCCTGGCGCCATAGATCCGCCATGGTGGTGGCCTCATCCACCGGCATCAGTTTGTCCTGAGAGGTGGCGCAGCCACCCAGGCCGAGGACGCCGAGTACGGTGGCCGCGGCCACCAGGGCACGCTTGGTACCGATCAAAAAATCAATCAAGAGAAGGTTGGGACCAGGAGGATTGCGCATAGTGCACCTTTCGTCCTTCGGTTTCGTAGTCGATGTGCAGGGGGAGGTCGATCAGCACGGAGACCGGCTGGCCGGGCGGAACGTAGACGGCATCGAACGTTTGGCCGAACCGCTCCTGGATCCATTTCCGGGTTTCGGAGAGGCCTTCAGAGGCGGAGCGCCCCAAAATAAACTTGTCGGCGTTGCCGGTGAGGGCCGTGAAGGCGCCATTGGTGTCCATCTGTGTGCTGGTCTCACCCATGGCGATGCCGTCGGCGGCACCCTCCGCGCCAGCCATCAGGAACGTGGTCAGCAGAAACTCGCGGGCATTGGTTTTGCGCTCGCCGGGAATACACGGCAGCCCGTGCGGCGTTGAGAGCGTGCCGATCCCGTTTTTCTTAGATGAGGAATTGCCGTCATCAGGGTCATCCGGAGTAGGCACGGTACGCACCGTGCCGTCATCGAAAACAAACGTGATGCTGTCGACTTGGCCGCGCACACAGGACAGGGTCCAGTCCCCGGTGGTGGTGCCGGCCAGGATGGCGCCACGGACTTCAGGGATTTCAATGCCGTTGGCCGTTAGATTGTCTTTGCCGACGATCACCCGGAACGGGTAGGGATCGTTCACGGTGCCGTCGATGGGTACGCGGCCGAGCAGGGCGGTCATGGCCACCGAGCCGGTCAGCGTCGAGTTTTGGGGAATGGTATAGACCGGGCGCACGGTGTTCGGATCCGCTTTACCCTTAATGCGGCTTTCCACGCTGCCGGCGGCCCGGCCCAGTGCCTTTGCGCCGCCGGCGGCGATATCGGAAACCGAACCAGAAAAAGAAAAGGCGGAAGGAAACACCGATTCCCCGGTCTTTTCATCGGTGCGGGCATCCGCTGGGTGGATCCACACCAGCCCAGGCGTAACGGGTCCGGAAGCCCCGTTCCTCAGACCACCGTCTCCCAACCCCAGTCCGACGGGCAATTCTTCTTGGCTGGCGTCATCGCCGCCGCGATCCGTGTAGTGTCGCAGCGTGTCGATCTTGTCCTCGAACGTCCTGAGCAAAGACTGATCCTTCTCAGCCTCGCGCCGGCGTTCTTCGCGTAGCGCGGACTGGATGGCGCTGTCCACGTTGCTCGCCCGTTCAGACAGCTGTGCATTCTGATCCCGCAACTTCTGGCTCTCGGCACGGGTGTCATCCAGCTCCTTGCGCATGGCCCGCATTTCGCCAACCAACGTGGCGACCGTATCCCGGGGCGTATCGCCCTCAATGCCCAGCGCCTGGATCTCATCGTCCGTCAACGTCAAAGAGGCGTCCTTCTGCTCGGCGCCGGAGGCCGCCGCGTCTGGAGTGTCGTCGCTATTGCAGCCGCGAATCACGATCACCAGCACCACGATGACAAGGAACGGCAGCAGGATTTTGAGCAACCCGTTACTTTTCAGCATCGGTTGTCTCCTTCATCGCTGTGTCCTGAGTCTTCGGGGCTGCGGGATAGAGCGCTTTTTCCAGTCCACCGCCACGGGTGACCAGGAACACCGTGGTTTGCGCATACTCTGAGGTGGACGGTCCCACGCTGGGGTGCATAAAGGTGGCGGTGACGAACTCGCCCTGCAGGCGGCGTGGATCGAGCCCGAATTCCCGATTGGGATCCGGGTTGGTGATCTCCACCGCTGTGACCGTCAGCCCGCCGGCACGCCAGGCGGCCAGTGGCTGGGCTTGTAAGGGCAGCTCCCAAAACAGCGGTACCGTCTGTGAAACGCGCATGGGCACACGGCGCACGCCGGGCAGCGGTGCCACGGTGCGCAGGGGTGCGTACAGGGTTTGTGCAGCGTACCGCGTCAATCGAACCGGCAAGGGCGGCGCGTTCGACGCGTCAGGTGAAGACGCTCCCTCTTCGTTGGCCGACGTCTTCTTTTGCGCAGTGGACGTTGGTGGCTGGTCCCCGGAGACGACAATGCGAAGATCCTCGGCACTGGCTCCTTCCGTGGCGGCCAGGTCGATTAAAAAAATCTGGCCGGACTCGATGTCCTGGACCTGCACCCGTTGTGCTTCAAACTTCTTTTTCGCCATTAAATAAAGCGCGCCGCCGACGGACTGGACGCGCAGTACCTCGGGGTCAGCCAGTTCGGCGGGCAGCCCAATGCGCACATTGCGATCAATGAGGACAATACGTTCCTCACCGACGGGCAAGTCCACCGGAATGGGTTTGCGTTCCCAGTGATGGATCTCGACGGCGTAGGCCGGCGTCAGGGCCGCAGCGGTCGTGACCAACGCCGACAGGAAAACGAGAAGCACGCGTAGAGGGCGCGGGAATCGAAGGAGAGGGGGCATGATTTATTCCTCCGTTGAATCGGCGTTGCCGGTCGGGTCGTCACCGGTATCGCCACGCGGCACGGACAGCCGTTGCGGGGTATCGGCCAGGCAATCCAACTGCAACCCCCAGGGATTGCGTTCCGGGTCCACATCGGCGCGCACCACTCGAAGGGGATAGCGCACATAGACATCACGAACGGGCGTGCCGGCGTAGTGTTCATCGATGGCCAGATCGAGCGTAACGACCCAGTGGTCCCGATCCAGGATGGTAACCGCGTCTTTCCGGAGGCCACGCCCCGGGATCTCGTACATGCCCCGCACACGCCCCTTCAACTCCTGGCGGCGCTGACGAGCGGTGTAGTCGTTTTCCAGAGACACCTGGCATTGCGGGGTCAAATACGCGCTGTACGAGTGGAGGTTGCGCTTGTAGTCCACCTCGCCGTTGGCGGGCCAACGGTTCAGTTGTTGCCAGATATAGAACGCGAAGCTGTAGACGCTGCTGGGCGGCACTTCCCACCACTTGCGCGTGCTGCCGGAGCGCAGATCGGGCGGATTGTGGATGGTGAGATCCTGGGGCGCGCTTTTCCAGCCCCACCACATCCCGCCGCACAACAGCAGCAACACGGCAACGATGGCCCGCAACGTCAGGATGTGGGCATCGCGGGCGGACTGAGCGTGTCGAAATCGACTCATGATCCTGATCCCTTCCGGATTTTTTGAGTGGGTTGAGTGGGTTGCGTGGATTGAAATTGAGTGGATGAAGCCGGTTGAGCGCGGCGTTTGGCGCGCATCGAGGCGTACCGCCGGGTGCCATAGATAGCGGACTGGGTAATAAAGCGATGGCGGCTGGCGAACCCGCGCAAGGCGAGTGACCAGGCGATGCGGCGATACAACCAAGTCTCCGGGCGGCCACGACGTAGACGCCGTAACACGCCCCCTCCGAACCACACCACCGCCCCGGCACCCAACGCGCCACAGGTCGGCACCATGGCGATGCCGAACGCGAAGGCGGCGACAGTGCCCGGAATCAATCCCATGGCAAAGCCGGTACCCGCCGCCAGGGCGACTTCCCGCCCGGTCATGCCCCGAAAGACCACCGGGGCCTGATTCAGCCGGGAGGGCAAGAACGTAATGGTGGATGTGGCCATCGTGATCCGCCTTGAACTGGTGCGTTACAGGATCTCGGCGGCTTTGGTGGCCAGCCAGATCACGGCGACGATCAGAATGATGCCGACCACGATGGTGATCCCGAAGGCGCCCCACTGGCCCTTCTCGGAAGCCTCCTTGTACTTGGCGAGCGCCGATTGCCCCACGATGTAGAACGCGACGGTGGCGATGATCAGCCCGCCCAGGATTGCGGCGTCGTACAGGTAGTTCTGAATGGTCTCCATCAAACCGCTGCCTTCCCCCCGGGTGGGTTCATCCATGGTGGGCAGCTGAGCCAGGGCGGGCGATGATGTGATGCCCACGGTCAGCAGGGCCAGGACCCGGTAAAACAGCGTCTTGATCTCGTGAATGCGGTAACGGCTTTTTTGGAACACGGGATGGAACAAACGAATCATCGTAACAATCTCCATAGAGTAGTGAGCGCAGAGCAGGTGAAAGGACGACTTAAGAAAGAAAAACCCAGGACAGCAGGAGAACGACCAGCGCGATGCGGATCACGGCGCCACCGGCGATGGTCCCGAGCACGCGATTGCTGGACCAGCCGCGGAAGGTGCTGATATAGGCCCAGGCCGCCCACAGCAGCACGGCGGTGCAGCCGAGGCCGGCGATGACCAGGGCGAACAATGCCCAGGACTGGCCGGCCCCAACTTGAAACGCGGAAGCGGGATCCATACGTCACTGGCGCTCCACGGCTGTGTCAGTGAGATAGTCACCGGAGAGCGGCGTTGGGCGCCGTGGTGGCAAGCGTGGGGGCGCCATGTAGGACTCAATGCCGTCGATAACGATTTGCAGATCGCGATGCAGCGCGTCCACATCGAGGAAAACCCGTTGGCCGGCGCGGAAGGCGTGGGCATCGGTCTGGTGACGGACGGGCCGAGAGGCGAGCCGATCGACCACCCGTTGCAAATCCACCAACCGTTGTTGGAGCAACGCCAGATCCCGACGCTGTATGGCGTCGTTAACGTCACTGGCGACGGCAACACGGGAGGCGGCACCGCCGATCACTAACAGCAAGGCGGCGGTGATGACTCGGAGGGTGTAAGGCCTGAAAAGCATGCCGGGTCAGTCCTGTGATGAACGTGATGACGGCAGGCTAAGTAACGGGAGCGACGCGCGGAACGGATAATCCCAACGTGCTGACGTTGGTTTTCCTTATCAGGCTGGTGCGGTGGGATGGGGCTTTGACGTGTGTCCTCCCGCCGGGTGGGTGAGGTGGCAATCGTTAGCCAAGGCTGGCAGGCTCCGTGGTGGTATTACACGATCCTGAATCACAACAAAAGAGGGCTTGCCATGAAGTGCTGCGAGCAATGCACCTACCAACGCTATCCCCGCCGCACGCCGTACGGGATGGCGGTGCGATGTGGACACCCCGATAACCTGGAAGAGGGTGTCCCTCTTATCGTATTGGACTCCGATAAGGTGGAACTGCGTTGCGGTTTCCGTCAAGACGTATCGTCTGCTATTCAGCCACACAACGCCGCACACCACGACAGGAAGCGCTGACGGAGCACTAGAGATATTTTTTGAATGACCCGGCAGTGATACTGACGATCAGCCCAAACAGGCTGGCACAGGGCAATAAAAAGGTATTCGGATGGATGGACCAGGGGACACTCAGATAGAGTAGCCAGCCGGTGACGAACACCGGCCCGGCCCAGCGCTTGGCGTGGTGATAGATAAAGGCACTCTCTCTTCCCGCGCCGAACTTACGCAGATCACGACGAACCAGCCCGTCCACAAACCCCACCAGCGCCGCCATCACGAACAGCGGAAAGGTCAAAAATAAAATCACGGCGCGTACCAGGATCACCAGCGCGATATAGACGGCGGCCAACAGGTAGGTCGCCACGGTACCCAGCCAGCCGGATTCATTGGAATACTGCATCAGCGCGGGTCCAATGCCGGTTTTAATCAGAACGGTATCGAAGGCCGCGTTCACGGCGGCTTGTACTGTCACCACTGGGTTGGACAGCAACAGTGATTGCGTAAAATGGCTGTCCAACCAGCCGACTTCCGTATGCATCATGTGTAGCGCATGCTCGGCCCCGGGCTGCTCCCACCACTGGAACGCCATCCCCGCCCATTCGATCAGGACCGCCGAGATAATGGAGAACACCAGGACCGCAACGATCCGGAACGGCAGCCCCAGCAGCCGGGACAGGAGACCGGGCGGCGTGCGGCGGCCGTGCCTGGATTGAGTTGATTGAGCCGTCGTTTCCGCCATGGCCTACGCCTCAGTCCTCATCAACGCCGTCGTCAACCTCACCCAAGCTATCCGAGTAGCCGGATGCGACCTCAAAATCCCCCTCCCAGTTTGTTTTTTGGGGCGCAAGACCGGCGGTGGACGAGGCCGACGTTGCCTGAACACCAACATCACCGGTCGGCGGTGTAATCTGGATGGGCGCGGGCATCACCGTTTCCCACCAATGATCGCCGGTGTGGTACTTCTCGCGCATGCGCGACGCCAGATCCGTGACGCCGGTGGGGATCTCTGTACCCGTGTCAGGTCGCGGCAGGGGCATCCGGATCTTCCACAGCTGACCGCCTTCCAGGAGCGCGAACGCCTGGCCTTTGGGGAGTGAAACGACATCGGCCGGTTCGATCATGGGTACCTGCACGGTGGAGACGCGGTCACCGCCGGAACTGGAAAAATCCTGATCCGTATCGACGTTGCTGTTGTCCGAGGTCATCGACATCAGCATGCGTTGGTTGATGGAGACCTTTCTGAGTTGCTGGGTCAATAGCTCCGCGGTTCGGTCCTCCCGCACCCGCAACATGATCACATTATTAAAGTTACCCACCACCTGGCGGGCTTTCGCGGCGTTGCCGATGCGGGCCTCGATGTCCGACAGCGTCTGGGTGTAGGCAGTCACCTGGATGCCGGCGCCACCACCTTTGTTAATCAAGGGGATGAACTCCTCGCCCATTAATTCATTGAATTCATCGCAGTGCAGGTTAATGGGGAGTTTGCCGGCGCGACGTCCGATATCAGGCAGGCCATCATCGATGCCGTGCTTGTAGATGTGGCCAGCCATACTGACCAGATCCGCGAACATGCTGTTGCCGACCGCTTGGGCGACTTCAAAGTCGCTCATGGCATCCAACCCAACATAAACAATCCCGCGCTGGCGAATAACCTGACGCCAGTCGAAGATGGGGCGCTTGTCCTCTAAATCGGTGTAGTCCGGGCTCAGCAACTCGGCGGTCTGGCCGGTGGTGAGTTTTTCCAGCAGCGGCAGCAAACTGGCGACGATTTTATCGAAGTAGGTTTTGTCGTAACGCACCGCGCTGCGCAGGCCTTGCAGCACGGTATCGGCTACGGGGTTGCCCTGTAAGTACAGCTCAATGGCGACGACCCGGGGGTGACGGCCCTGCATATTGCGGGGGATGGCGTTCGGCTTGAGTTTTCCTTCTATCTCTCGGATTTGATCCCAGGCGGTCTGATCGTATTGAGGTAACACCGCGACGCAGTACTCGATCATGATGTCATCGATGTTGATGACGTCGGCCAGGATTTGTTCGTAAGTGGGGCGTTGCCCCAAGGCGTGCCGGGCCCGGGCCACGATATTGACAAACCGCCAGGCGAATTCCCGAAATGCGGCGCTATTGCCTTCACCGGACAATTGCCCGGAAATGCGTGTGGCCACCTCGGAGATCCGCCCGAATCGGCCCACCGCGTTGTACCGCGCCGATAACGCGGGGTACCCCAGATGAAAAATATGGAAGGCATCGCCTCGCCCAGCGCGGTGCGCCTCGATATACATGCGCATCATGAGGTCCGCATCCCCCTTGGGATCGAAGCAGATCACCACATCGCCCCGGTGGATATCCTGAGTGATCAGGATTTCCGCCAATCGTGTCTTACCGACCCGAGTGGTGCCTTCCACCAGGGTGTGGCCGACCCGTTCCCCCAGTGGCAGATACACATCGCGTTCCGTGGGCTCGACGGCGTGCAGCGCGGGCAGGCCGCCCACCGGCGGTAGTGGCCTGACGGGATTGAGCGGGGTATCCGCGCTGAGCAATTGGATGACTGGAGCGCCCCAGGTGTAACGATCCAGTCGGTTTTCCCAGGCCCGAGCCAGCCGGTAGGGGAGAGACGGTTGCAGGTACGACTGCGTCTCGGGCAACTGTGCTTCATAAAGTCGGCGAGTGTGGATGGCTTCCCAGCGAAAGCCTTTGCCCAGCCACAATTGGCGGTGGCTCACCGGGATCTGCCGTGACGTGAGACTGAAGCGGGGAAGACGCTTCATGTTGCGACGATAGCGCCAGATCCGCCACGCCTGGCGACCGCGGATACCGGCGAACAGCAGAAACGCGGCGGCGGTGCCGTAGCCGATGGAGGGCGTCAGCGCGATGGACCAAGGCGCCCACAAGCACAGCACGGCGCAGCCAAGGCAGGTCCCTGCCGTGTACGCCTCCACAGCGGGACGCAACAAGGATTCAATAGGATGATCCTGGCTCATACCGCGTCTCCGATCATTCGATCACGCGCACGCCCTTGGCGCGGCGTGCGGCTTCCACCTGGTCCCGCAACTGCTGGCGTTTACCCTCAGTGTTGGGAACCGCCTGGAGCAGGATGCGCGGCGTTGATCGGTCCGACCCCAATACATAAAGGTTGCCCAATCCCACCAATCTCAAAAAGAACGGGGAAGCCAGGCCGGTGTCCTCGATGCGATACAGCTCCACTTCCTCGGTGTGGCGGGTAAGCACCCCGAACTCAATGCGCAAATGCCGCGCCGTCAGGGTGTAGCGTGTACAGCGCACCACCAGGTAACTCCAGAGCGCGGGCAGCACAAACACGAGACCCACCATGGAAAACGGCCAGGGCAGGCCAATGATGGAAAGCGGCACGGCCAGGGCGACCACAAAAAAGGTAGGGGCGTTCAGCCACTGGCTGGGACGGGCTGTCCAGATGACGGTGTTGTCGGAAGCTGTGGGGGCAGGGAACATGGTGTCCTCCGGTCACTGTTCCAGTCGGGTGGGGGTGACCAGCACCGGGTAGTGGGTGAGGCCCAGCCGCGCTGCCAGATCGTCCCCAGGGATGGGACGCAGCTCCAAATCCGGTGCCTGTTCGCGCAGCGCGGCGAGATCCTCAGCGGTCGCCACGTTGACCACCATCCCCACGGCCCGCAGTTCAACCAGCCGCTCACGGCGTTGCTTGAGCCACCGCACCGAATCCGGATCCGTGCCAATCAAAAAAAACGGGGTGGTGCCTGGGGGTAGGGAGAGCGTCCGAGGCGTGACTGGCCCGACACTCAGCCGTTCGGACACCACGGGCAACATGTCCGCCTCGGTGGCGGCCCGATTCAGCACAGTGTCCGGCGTTGCCGCGATAAAGCCGTCTTCTTCATCCACCTGTGCCGCCCCGATGGCCACGTAATAGGGCCGAGCGGGCTGCCCGCCGTCGTCGGCAACCACGGTGAGCGGTGACTTCACCTGTGCGTGTACGGCGGTGGCGGTCATGATGAGGGTGAGCAGCGTGATGAGCGGGCGGATCAACATGGGGCGCAGCCTTGCAATCAATTAAAAGGAAAACTCGTTGGTGTAAGTGGGGTGTCCTGGTGGTGCTGCTCTTTCAGCCGTCGTGTCGCCTTGCCCGCCCTGGTGAACCAGGAAGACGGTGGCGCTGTTCAGCGCCTTCATTTCGGCCAGGAACGCGCGGCGGTAGCGCTGCGCTGGTGCACCACCGGCAGGGCGGTGATAGCGCCCGGCCGCGCGGCCCCAATCGCCGTTGTTGCCGTGGTCATCCTGATCAAAGCGCTGACGCAGCAGGGCGGCGGTGGCGTCCAGATTGTCGTAGGGATCCAGGGCGTCGCAGGGATCGGAGAATCGCCCCTCGCTACCGAACAGCGCCGGATTCCAGCGAATATTGAGCTGTCCCAGCCCCACATCGATCACCCGCGTTGTTTTTAAGGCTTGATTCAGCGCTTGGCAGGCCTGGGTTCGGTTGGGGTACCGGTAGCCCCGGCCGGAAATATTGAGCGTCCAGGGCCAGGGACGTTTGCCTACTTTCAGTGCGGTGCCGGACTCGGTGTGGGCGAGGGCGTACAGCACCACGGGAGGCACCGCATGGCGCAGAGCTGCGGCGGTATACGCCGGCGGCACCGCCTTGCTCAGAGGGTCTTCGTTCAGGCCGTTGGCGCCGGCGGAGAGCGGGGCGAGTGTCACCAGGGGGGCAAGCACACGAAGGGCATGATGGAAAAGCTCAAACCAAGCACGCATGCCACTACTCCCTCGTGCCAACGGTGGTACCCAGCACTCGGGGCAAATCGTTCTGACCGATCCCATCCGGCGCGTGATTGAGGGTGATGTGCCCGCGGCGCACCCGGTCCGCCGGAATCGATAAAGACTGGGCCCAATCGCGAATAGCATCGTCGTTGCTTGCGCCAACGACATAGATGTCCAGCGCCGCCAACACGCCGGAGGTGACCTGGCTTACCAGCCGACGCACGGTCCGATCGCACGCGGCGCAGCGCTCAAGAGCCGTGAAGACACGCGGCCGCTGCCCATTCTGTAAGAGGGTCTGGGCGAGCGTATCCGTCTCAGCGGTCCTTCTGAGCGAGGTATCGTCAGCGATGGCCTGCTCATTGGGGTACAGCCGGGCAAAGGCGTCGTCATAAGCGCGTTGGAAGGCCAGCAGCCGTTCGACCCGGTCGTGTTCGATTCGGGCAAGCTGCTCGGCATAGCGTTGCCGCTCTTCGTCGGTCCGTGCCTCAATGCCCAGCAACGTCAATGGATCCAGCTGTTGAGAACGGTAGCCGTGCATGCCCTGCATCAGAGTTTCGTAACGGTTCCATTCCGTTTGAGAGAGCCCCCAGATTTGGGCTTTTCTCTCTTGGGTGAACTGGTGCTGCGTCTCGGAGCGGTCCGTTGACTGGCGCAGGGTGTTTTGCGGGTTGGAAGAAGGGGCCCCGTTCGCGCCGTCCGTGGCGGCGAACACTGGGGCAGGGGTGGTGAGCGCCACCGGAAAAATCAGGAACATTGAAGCCAACAACGAGAACGGGACAGACCGGATCATGGCGGTGACCTACGGCGCGGGATCAGAAGAGGAAAACGGGACGGTGACGGTTTCCCGGCGTACCTTGAACGTGGCGAATCGCTCTGAAATGCCACTGAGTACCCAGCCCTGGTATTGATCCCCAATGGCCATGAACCGGATGTCGGCCAGGCCGGTGGCGGAACGAGGGGTGACACCGACGTAATCAATGCCGCCCCGCGATTCCACGCCGGTCAGCAGAAACGGCGCGGTAGGCTGGTCCCGCCGGGCTGCGGCGCGAGCCGAGGCGACGCGTGCTTTTTGATCGGCCACGGCAGTGATTTTTTTCTCCAGCGCCTCCAGGCGTTCATTGGCCTCGTTGATGCCGGCTTCCGCTTTTTCCATCCGTGCCGTAAGCGCGGCCAGTGATGCCGCTACCTCTTCGACGTGCGCCGCCATGGCGTCCTGCAGGTCCCGGGTCTTGTATTGAAGCTCCTCGAACAGATCGTCCTGTTGCTCTTCCAGCTCGTCCAATCGGCTAGAAACGGCGTTATTGGGGGCATCGATGGGAGCAGGTTTGTCATCGAATTCGATCGGCGCCGTGGTCGGATCCATGTCACCCATGCCAATACCGACCTCTTCGACGCCATCCAGATCACTGGACGGCGCGGGGCCTACGGGCAAGACCGCGTCCACGCTGGCCGAATCCCCCGTGGTGGATGTGGTGTCGTCATCAGAACCGCCACAACCGGCGATGAGGGACGCCACTAAGATCAACGCGGCATTAGCTGGAAACGATGGAAACCGCATCATTCACTCTCCATTTTTAAGCTGGGGTCCAAGCGGGTTTTCATCCGCGCCAGGTGGGCGTGTTCGGAGGCGCAATAGGGACACGCCGCGTTTGCTGTCGGTGATTCCCCTGCAACAGGGTGCGCCGCGGTGGTGGTGGTTTGGCGGGTTTGGCTGATATGGCGGGGTGGGCCGCCTTCGGCGATCGCAGAAACGTGGGCCGGGAACCGGGTGCGAAAGCACACCTCCCGGCGTCGCGGGTCTTGCTGGAGCACCCAGGCCGGCCCAGCCAGGACCTGCAGCGCCTCTTGCAATGAGGCGGGGCCCAGATTCCGGTGTGTGAGCGGCAAGGGCTGATTCGCCAAATCCGGAGGTACTCCATCACACAGGTGATACCCCGTTCCCGCCAGCAGGTGCATGAGGGCGTCCTTCACCGTGACCGACAGCGTGCTGGGGATAGCAACGCGAACGACCTGGTTGATCAGCTGCTGCTGGCCGGATGAAGTGCCCAGTTCCCATAACTGGTAGCGTCCGGTGCGGACCACCTTGGGAGCGTCTGATACCGTCTCCATCGTGTACAGATCGGGCGGGGCATCCGTCAGGCCATTGGCCGCGTGGGCCTGGGACAATGCCGGAGGAGTCGGTGTGTCGGCCGACGCGGACGTGGGGTGATCCGGGGGCATTGCCGAGCAGGCCCCCAGGAGCAGGGCGAGAGGCAAGCTGAGTACTGAAACAATCGAAAGAAGGGATCGGTTCATGGACGGTCCAGGCGTGTGACGTGTCAACGCTTGAAACCGTGCCGAAGCGGGCCGGGGCGAACAACGCCTAATCCGTGGGCCCGCCGTGGCAATTTACGAGGCCGTCCTGTTCTCTGCGATCGATGCCGGAAACAGGAACGGAGATAACGGTGGCAATGACGGAAATAAAAGAGGGCGCCATAGGCGCCCTGGGGGAAAGTGAAATGGGGAATGCACGGGACGTGTCAGAGATCGCCGCACCCAAGGGGACAGCAATCCGGATCGAGCCCATGACGGCAGGCCCCATCGTCCATCCAGTCCTCCCGCATGGCCGACAGCTCGGCCCGCGTGACGTAATCGAACTCTCGGGCGACGTTGAGAATCGCGGCTTTCGCTGTCGAATCCTCTGTCGTTGCCAGCAGTGCATCCACACGTTGAGAGAACGTGTCTTGGTAGATTTCATAAGAACAGCCACAACCGTGTTGCGCGCTGTTGGCCAGGTGTTGAACGTTTGCCGCGATGGTCTCTGGGACTGTGGCGTGAATGGAATCAGACATGATGGTTCTCCTGTGTCGACTTATGTTGATGAAGAACGGAGAAACACCATGCACTCGTAGAACGAGACGCGTCCCGTTGGGGAAGGTGTTTCCCCGCAGGAAAAACGAGGTGATTAGCGCCCCGATGTGTTGAAGGTTGATGAAGGTCAGGCTTCCTCCTCAAGCAAATGAGGGCGCCATTGCCGGATGATAGCCTGGAAGTCGTCCTTGAAGCCGAGCGTGTCCGGATAGACCTGCCGTCGGCACAAGAACCGAATGACCACCTGCATGGCCTGGGTGACTTCGTCATCCAGTCCCCACAGGTCGGTGAGGGCAAACGCCCCACAGGAGGCGTTGTTCCACCAACTCAATAAAAAGTTGGCGACCCTGGCGCTCTGTCCGGTGTCGGATTTGGCGAGCCGGATCAGGTAGGTCAACGCCCAGTATTCCTCGGGACTGAGAATCGAATGAGTCTCACCATTGCCTGAGCCCATTCGCCGATCCTGGTGCCGTTTCAAACGCCGCTCTTGGACCTCCGACAATTCGCCAGCCCAGTAACCGCAGTGCACACAACGCACGGCGATGGCGTTGCCGTCCATCAGGTGGTCCGCCTCATTACCACAAGACGGGCAGGTGGAATGATAGATGTTCATAGAACCTCCATGGACGTGGACCGCGTGAGCGCGTAGGCATCAGAGTGCATCAGTTGCTGGTCGTAGTCCGACCGAATCGAATCAAGAAACCCGCGACAAAACTGCCGTCGCAGATCGGCGATACGACCGAGGTCACTGGGGAGCACCAGACGAAACCGACCAGCCATGTAGGCGCAGTGCCGGGCGTGGATTTGGGCGGCGGGGCTACCGGTAGCCTTCCAGTGAGTGAAATGATCGACTGCGGAGCGGGAATAGAATCTGCCACGATTAACGCGGTGTTGTAGATCGAGATGGGACATGGTCGTTCTCCTTAACGATAGGGATCGAGGACGGAGAACCACCACGTCACCAGCTGGTGACGTCCCTGACGGGAGCGGTGATGCCCCGTCAAGGGTGAGGGTGTGATTTGGGCCGAATTACGGCGTGTGTTTTTGCGTCCAGTTACCCGTTGCGAGCGCGGCGTCAGCGGCGCTCTGGTTCGGAAAGTATTCTTCCGATTCCCGTGAGACGGGACCGAGTTCGTCGCTGCCGGTGCCGATGTAGTACCCGGCGCCACTGCTCAGAACGCGGAGGGGTAAGGACAGGCCGCAGTACTTCACGGCGAGATATCCAGTCTGTTGCATGGTCTTTCTCCTATACGGTTAAAAGACACAGAGAAACACCACACAGATGTGCCCCTGACGGGAAGGTGGTTCCCGGTCGGGGTAGGGGTAAAGGCTGGAAATGAAACGGTGAAAAGAGGCGGCAAATCAGCCGAAAATTTTCAGGACGGCGATGATGGCACCGATGATGGTGAACCCTTGAACCAGCATGGCTTGATACATGCGGCTCAGGATCCGGCTTTCGACCAAAGCAATCTCCTTTGTAACCAGAGTAATGTCTTGCTTGGTCGCCAGATGGGTTTCCATATCAGTCTCCAGCGCTTCGACAACGGCCTTGGCCTTATCGGGCTCGACGTTGACGTTACGTAATGCCTCATACAGCGCGAAAGGCGCCTTGGCGTTCATGGCGTTCCTCCAATAAGCTCAGGGAACGCTATCCAGGGATAGGTCCCCGGATGGGTAGTAAAAGCAGGATCGAAGCCAAAAGGCCGCCCCATTGCACGATCCGGGTGGGGCTTGAAGGGCGCTGCATGAACCTGCAGCAAGGTTTTGCCCGTTAATCTCAGCAAAGTCAGGCGGGTTCGTCAAGAAGGGCTGACCGTGTTCCTCATGGAACACCTTCAATCGAAACTCAGCTGTACTTTCCCGTCAGTCAGTATCGCCTTCGCATCGTACTTCTTCCCCGTTTTCTTTGAGGTCAGCCCTTTAAGAGGCACGGTCTTGCCGGCCAGGAGTCCGGCGGCCTGGTTGACCGTCAGCTTTTTTCCGAACGTGGTCTTCCAGACCGTGTTACCACAGGCAGCGCAGCGCCAGCTCTTGGCGGCCTCGGCGGCAGATCCACCACACTGGCAGGGCAATGCACTGCCCTTCACGGTGGCCGCCAAGGCGGACAGGGTTTGCCCCTTGGCATACGTCACCACGGTGTTGAGCCAGTCCAACTGACGCCGCATGAAATCGTCCAGGGTGCCGGTACCGGTGGCGATGTCTTCCAGGGCCTGCTCCCAGGCGGCGGTGGTATCGGGATTGGTGATGGCACTGGGCAACGCGTCGATCAACTGACGCCCCTGCTCGGTGGACACCAGGTGGCCCCGTTTTTTTTCAATGAAGCCCCGTTTTTTCAGGGTCGCAATGATGTTGGCCCGGGTGGCGCCGGTACCCAGGCCGGCCGTGTCCCGTAAGATGGCGCGTAACTGGGGATCGGTCACCACCTTGGCAATGTTCTTCATGGCCGCGATCAGGGTGCCGTCGGTGTAACGCGCTGGCGGCGTGGTCATCTTGCGATTACAGCCCACGGACTGGACAGCACAGGACGTGCCTTCCGGCAGGTCCGGAACGGTGCCGTTGTCGCCACTTCCGTCTTGCTGCTCCTCTTCACCGTGAGGATCATTCCCAGCGCGCTGTGCGGGCTTCGACGAGGGAAACAACCGGGTCCAACCCGGTTCGACGGTGGCTTTTCCTTTCGCCACAAAAGTATGCCCCTGGATCGACAGGGTCAGTTCCGTTTCATCGTACTGGTGGTCCGGGAGGAACTGGACCAGATACTGTCGCCGAATGAGACCATACACCTGCCGTTCCGTCGCTGACAGGCGGTCCAGATCGACGGACTCCACGGTGGGAATAATGCCGTGGTGCGAGGCTTTTTCCACTACGGTATCGTTCCACGCCTTGGTCCGCCGATTTATATCCAGCGACGGCTGTATCAAGGCCAACTCCGGTTCCCTGGCCAGCAGCGCGCGCAGCACCTCGGGAGCCTCGCTGTGCATGCTGGTGGGCAGATACCGGCACTCCGTTCGCGGATAGCTGATCAATTTATACGTCTCATAGAGCGCCTGAGCCGCCTTCTCGACCTGATCGCCTGCCAACCCGAACCGCTTCCCCGCCTCCTGCTGCAAGCTGTTCAGATCGAAAGGCAGCGGCGGCGCCGCGCCTTTGCTCTCCTTCTTGCAATCGGTGACTTTAGCCTGTGCTCCGACACTGGAACACTGCTGCGCCACGGTGCGGGCCACGGTCTCATTGATGCAGCGGCCCTGGCTGTCGCAGTTCGCTTTCGGGGGTTGCCAATGGGCTCGGAACGCGGGTGCCGCAATGCCCTGTGCCTCCAGGGTGCTGGTAATCGTCCAATAGGGAGAGGGCCTGAAGGCCTCAATAGCACGATCCCGATCCACCACCAGCCGTAGCGTCGGGCTCTGCACCCTCCCGACGGGCAACACACCTGGATAGCCGACGTTTCGGCCCAGGATCGTGTAGGCCCGGGTTAGGTTCATGCCCACCAGCCAATCCGCTCGGGCTCGAGCCAGCCCGGCCAGATACAACGGGTACGTCTCCGTCCCGTCGCGCAGTTGGGACAGCGCCTTGCGGATACCCGCGTCGTTCAAGGCCGACAGCCATAAACGCTGGGTGGGGCCCCGGTAGCCACATAGCGCCATCACTTCCCGGGCGATCACTTCGCCCTCACGATCCGCGTCGGTGGCGATCACCAGACGCGACGCCCGCCCCAACCATTTTTTTATGATGGTGAACTGGCGTTGGGCGCTGGGCTTCACCACTAGGCGCCATTGCTCCGGAATGATGGGCAACGTGTCCAGGGCCCAGGATTTCAAGGCCGGGTCATAGGCCTCCGGTGGCGCCATCTCTAAAAGATGTCCAAAACACCAGGTCACGACCACATCTTCTGAGCTGGTACTTCGGCAGCCATTACCCTTGCGGGTGGCGCCGAGTACTCGGGCGATGTCCTGGCCTTGAGACGGTTTCTCGCATAGATAGACCGTGGTCATGCGACTCTCCAAAACAGCGAAAAATGGAAATGGATATCCCTGTTAAAAAAGGCACCGGCCGTGTTGGGGGGGGAGGGAGGCCGGTGCCGAAGGGTTAATCGTTGCAATCGAGACCATCAAGAAGAAAGAGGGGAGCCCGGAGGCGGTCTCCCCTGGCAGATCACAGCCCCTGTGTTTAGCGTTTGGGCGAGTCCAGAGCCGATTGAACCGGTCTGAAACCAACCCGAGGTGCGGGTGCCTGCTCTGCCTGCCAGTACGCCCCCGAATGCTGGGCCGGTTTTACCCCACCGCTGGCTGGGGGATAGTGCTCGGTGGATACCGGGAGACGCCCAAGGCGCCAAAGACATCAAAAGGGTCAGAACGCCCCGGCACCCGTGTCATCGAAAGAGGATTGGGGATCCGCGTGTTCCGGCTCCGCCGGCACACCTTGCCCTGCGGAGGCTTTCGGGCGCAGAGTGACGCTTTCAAGGCGGGCCAGTTCGAGCGTGACGCTGCGCGCGTTGACCTCCTGAGACGTCATCGCCTCGCCGTCTTTTTCCCAGGGCCGCTCCAGCAGTGTCCCTTCCACGCGAACGCGCATCCCTTTACGCAGAACGCGAGCCACGTGCTCAGCGCGGTTGTCCCAAACGGATACCGTCAACCAGGAACCGCCCTTATCGACAAAACCGCCGTTGCCGTCCGGAACGGAGTGATCGAAGAAGACGCGCATACTGGCGACCTTACGGTCCTCGCCGTTGACTTCGACGGTACGCAGTTCCGGGGCGGAACCGAGATTGCCTGAGCCGGTGATCCTGAGTGCCATACCGATTTCCCCAGTGATGAGCGGTTGAACAGGGTGGCCGTGTTGACGGCGCCTTGACGATCAGACTGGAAGAAAGGGCCGTGACGCTCAATGCGTAAACCGCACCGCAGTCAGTGGAATTTTCATTGAGATATCCCAGAGCAATCGCTCACGAACCCCAGGAGGGGGCTTCGGTCTGGCGATGCGCTTTCCGCCGCCGGCGTTTGGTTTCGGGAATGCGACACTGCCAAGCCCCGTTCTTGGAGTTGCAGGCACGGCCCGATGGAACCGCGGTGCGGCTTCGCACCGGTTGGGGATGACCGTGACAGAAGTCGTCTTGACACACTTGGTGTTGTCGACAGAATGGCTGGTGTCACGGTGGGTGGCCCGTGGTGGGATACGTTGGCGCGGACGATGACAGGTCCGGTGTGAGGCTGGTGTTCCCTGAATCGTGCTGTCCCTGGCGTCTCGAACATGCTGGCTCTATCTGATTCTACGACGGGGCGCCTGACCCACCCACCGTGACACTCCCGTGTTGCTCTGACATCCCGTCCCGATTAAGAGGCGGGTGCCAGACACAGACCGCGTTCCCCCAGGATGTTGGCCGATGCGCGTTCGGTCAGGTCTTCCAGCGTCAGGGTCTCAATGTTGGCGGACTCGGTGCGACCGTCCAGGGCGGTTAAGCTGAACGCTTTCATCCATAGATGACCTTCCTTCCCAGCATGCGGTTCCAACGTCATCACCACGAGCAACTGAGGTTGGTACCCAGTCCAGCTGCGCACTTCGTCTTTATCAAACTCGAACACGAGCTGGTCACCATCGAGTTTACCCGGTGCGGAAACGGGAAACTCGCCAAAGGCGGAAGTGCGCAAACGGGCAACATAGGACGGGTTACGCTTTTCGGGATCGTCGACTCTGATGTCCAGGTGCATATCCAGCGCAGCGGGCAAGCCACTGCCGGGCATGCACTGATCTCCCAGGGTGCCGATGTATTGACCGTCGAAGCGAGGGGGATCGCCGCACCCCGACAGCAGAACAGACAAAATCAGAAGCGTCGTGAGGCAAAGCTGCGGTCTGGCTGAAGAGGTCATGTATCACCTGTGTGTCACGTGGAACAAAAAAAAATTGAGGGCGCACTATCCATACCCGCACTCTTTGCCCTGTTTACTCATAGCACCAATGGCACTGACGTTGGCCAGCCAGTCCTGCAATCGCTGGCGCTCGTAATGGCGCAGTGACAATGTTAGGTTGAGGTCCAATCGTTGGCGCTCGAACTTCAGATAGTGGGGCCGGGCGGATTCGGGCAGGAGCCGTAGCAGAAGTGCACCGCCTTCGCTGGCGAGGTTGACCGGATGATTGAGCCCGGCGGGAATGTCCTGGCCGCGCCAGTGCCGATGACTGGACCGGCGCCACCGGTACAGTGTCATGGTGCGATTGGGGTATCGCACCAGGTAGAAGGGGGACCGGGGAAACCGCTGCCGAAACGCCTGACACAGATTTCTGCCGTCCTGTTCCGCCTGGGTGATCTGTTGCTCCAGCTCTGCCAGCCGAGCCCGGACCTGATGAACGCGGTATGCCGTCATAGAAAAAACGCCTCGTTGCCCCCTTACCTTTAAAGGGTTAAACCCTTTAAAGGGGAGTTTGTCAGAAAATGGGGGACCTGCGTTGTCAGAAGAATCCGAGGGTGTGTTGTCAGAAAAGGGAACTTGATTTGCGCCATCTGATAATTTCCGCAGTCGCTGGTTAAGTGGTCCGAGTCGGACCACCTCCGCAGTCGCTGGTTAAGTGGTCCGAGTCGGACCACCTCCGCAGTCGCTGGTTAAGTGGTCCCGGAGACTGCCCCAGTCAATCCTCGTCACTGCCATCAAGCTTTTCTGCCGCAACGTCTTTATCTTCAGGATCGGCGTTCTCTGGCGCAGTCTCCGGGGGAGAGGCATCGGCTTTTCCCCTGAGTGGCGGCGCATGGGCCGCCCGCAGTTCGCCGCTGAGAATCTCACCAGGCAGCTCGCCCATCAATTCGATGGCACGCTGACCTTTCTGTGTGGCCTGGCGCACATCATCTCGGGTGACGGCCAAATGCCGGTACCCCTGAATGGTGGCAAACAACCGTCGGACACCCCGGCCCGACTCCTCCAGGTGGCGCTCGAAGGTCTCGCGATCCAGTAGCCCGACGAAGCGGCCCGTCATGATGGCCAGCACCAGCTCGTCCAGATCAGCGAGAAGATAGGCGCCTTGGTAGGCATACGGCGTTCCGAACGTCAGTTCGACGACGGCCGGCTCCAGGGAATGGGCAAGGGTGATATCCATGGCGGGCGCCCCCTCCAGAAACCGATCGATATGCTGGCGCAACCTCTGGATCTGCTCACGCACGGCATCAGTTTCCTGCTCCACACGGAGCAGCCACCAGTCGGCATAGGGGTCATCGTTTCCTGCAGCGGTCCATAACTGTCGTGTCATAGCGGCGTAGCGGTACAGGCCAACGATGGCGGGCGTGCCACTGGCAGGATCCGCGCGCCGGCCGTGAATCAGACGCTGCGCTACCCGAGTTTGAATGGTCATGCGGACGGAGTTGGTCAAGCGTCCGGGTTCAATGGGTGTGCCACCGGAAGCGCGAGAGGGGGAGTCAGAGGAAAGGGTGGTGCGGGTGTTGTCGTTGGAGGTGGGATTATCGGCCATGGCGTCGTTCACTCGGTCTGTCGCAGTGTTGTCAGACGCCACTGTAAAGACTGAGATTAGGGGTGGGGCCGATAATCGGTCTTCTGGTTTGCTCTATTTTTTACCCAATTACCGCAACCTGAGACTGTTTCGTCTACCTTCTCAGATCAGCTCCCTTGATCCAGGCCAATAAGATGTTGATGATGCCGATCACTCCAGCAACCGCACAGATCCAGTCGGTAGGGATCGCGGATTCCACCCCCAGGCCTTCTGGTGCTTTGGCAGGCTCATGTACCAGGATGCCATAGAACCCGACCAGGGCGAGGGCGGCCCCGGCCAGGAATTGAAAGCCATGGTGACGTAATACGAAAGCCAAGGTGTTCATAATTCAAGACGCCCTTCATTTGGAGGGGGCTACCGAGATTGTCCCAGGCAACTCCGTGTTGTCAGCGATAACAGTAACCAGAAACCGCTTAGGTGCAACCGCAAACAGGCAAATGCCGTGTGACGTTTTCTTTCGCTTATCGCGATTTTCAGGCCAACGATGGAAATATAGGTTATCTCTGCTTAAAGCAGGCGAGTGGCGTGTCCTTGTTTTTTCAGCAGGGAGACGGCCTTCTTGTCGAACGAGACGAACGTCTCCGCACCGAGCCAGGCCCCATCGTAGGCGATGACGCCGTCCGCAAAATCACCGCCGGCTTCCAGCAGGGCCAAGCCCGCCTCGGCCGCTGGCCGGTTAACAACGATGTTCTTTGTGTTCAGGAGCAGACGGATCGCTTCGGCAATATCCGCACGATCCACCTTGTAGCCGCGATGCAGGACCCAAACCAGCTCACACAAGGTTTGCAGGCTGACCGCCACCATGTCGGCCTGTTCCAAGACGCGAACAGCACGGGCAGCCTGGGCCTTATCGTCATTCACGACGGCGCGGAGCAGAATATTGGTGTCAGCGGTGATTTTCATCGCCCGTCGACTCCCGCTTCCGCGCCCGCATCGGCGATCACTTCGTTGATGTCCTCAATGCTCAGTTGGGCGCCGTTGGTTTTGTCTTCGAGTACCCCCCGCAGCGCCCGGAATGAGCCCTTGGGCCGAGCGGCCCGTAGTGTAGCGCGCCCATCCGGTAGTAAGTCCAGCTCGATCTTTTCGCCAGGCTTGATCCCCAGATGCTGCAGGATCTCTTTCCGAAAGGTCACTTGGCCCTTAACGGTCACGGTGAGTGTGCTCATGGTTTAGTTCCTGTTTGGATACGCCTCTCGATGGTAATGCTAATTTGCATTACCTTCAAGGGCATTGCTGATCGTCCATACCTAACTTTTTGTAGTCCCTCTGTTCCCGGAAGGTCCGTATGCCGCGTAGCGGCATGATAGGCGGCACACCGATCGCCTGATCAAGGCTGGTGCGGTAGGCCGCCGGCGCCTCGGCCGCGGTGGTGATGATTACCTTGGCCTCTTACCCTCCCATGTTGTATAGAACCAAGTGCTATAAGAACACGGTGGACAGGACCGGAGACCGGCCCTCCACACTGTATAGCTGGTGTTGTCAGTGCGTAGCACTGACTCATAAAAAAGCGCTTTTCCCAGATGGAGCCCTTTGGGCGACAGCGGGGCTTTCTCCAGGCAGCTCTGCTGCCTAGAGAAGTCTTTAAAGGAGAGTATTAATGTCCGTCATTTAAGCCAGAACCCTCCCGACAATTAAGTACCGGTACCCATGGTGTTATCCACAGCGCTTGGGATCAGCGGTCATTGTCTGGGGAAGGAAAGTTGGATCTACCGACAAGAATACACATCGATTAAGTGGGATTGCTGTCAAATCATCAGGATGAACGGACTGGAAGGGGTACGGGGGAGCCAAAAGGCAATAGGGTGCCTACCGCGACTGCAACCAAGTCAGCGCGGTGCGGTGAACAGTATCAGGGGAGAGGGTCGGATCCTGGATCATCAGATCGGCGCATTTCAGGGTGTAAGCTCGCCGTGTTTCCTCATTCCAGTTCGACCAAGTTTGCGGTGGCCCTGTGGGTGGAGATTGAGGGGAAGGGGCACAGCCGACACTCCCATGTCGGGACGCTGAACTGCCAAACGCGCGCCCCTTCAGGATCAGCATGAACCGGGCGATGTCCGACAGGGATCGTGGATCGGTTCCGGACTGAGACCACTTCCGTGCCTGTTTTTCCAAGCGTCGGCTGGCGGTGTTGCGTTCGCGTTTCACGCGCTGTTTCGAGAACCCCAGTGCCTCAAAAAACTCCACGCGTAAGGCTTTCAGCGCCACGAAGGTGTGCCACTCGCCATCAATGAAACGGCGGACCTGGCTGGAGACGACCACGCCAGCGTTACGTAGGTCGCGCCAGGCCCGCTCCACCTTCCGCGATACTCGTGTAGGTCCTGGGCAGAGTCCTGCCTTGTAACCCAGGTACGACAAGGTGAGGGGGCGGAATCCGTCTCGTGTCGGGATGCCCACCCGTAGGCTTGCCAGATCCACATAGCGCAACAGCGCCAAACCCAACCGCACGCAGGCGTCCCGGCGCTCCACACGCTGCTGCCGCCAACTGCCATTAGCGGTGTTGAGTGACGGCAACACGCGGGTTGGCCAGTAAACATAAGCCATCAGCCGTCCCCCGGCGTCTTTGAGGATATCCGGTAAGGGGCTGGACTGAAGCAGATCAGACAGATACGCCCTGGCGGATGGACTGTACTTGACCCGCGTCGGTAAGGTACCCAGGAGGTGGCTGTCTTTCCCTAAATGGGTGTCCATCGCCTCCCTCCCGCAAGCGCGGGAGAGGGGTCGGGGTAGCGAACCGCAGACTCCCTCTCTCGCTGCCACAAATGCAATAAAATCGACACTTGCAACACGCTCGCGGGAGCGATAGGCTCCGAAGAAGCGAGCGTGAGCGTGTCCATGTCGAACGTGTTCGTGTTCGTGTAGGTGAGATTCGATAAAACGCTGGCGGCGTTGATGTCGATCTGAAAAATAGCGGCTTCATTCCTGGTAGGCGCCTGGAATGAAGCCGTTTTTCTTTGTGCGTCTTTTAAACGCAATGCAGAAGAAAGCGCGGACGCGCGGGCGCTGCCCGCCACGGGGTAGAGCATGTGCCAGGCAGCACACGTCCTACCCGCTATACGGCGGTGGCACCGAAGAGGGAAGAAAAGGACCACCGCTATTGCCCCACGGCTCGCCGCGATCCGGACTCTGAGCGTGTGGAACGTGAATCCCGCTGCGAACCCCGCTTGCCAGCCCGCTGGGCCGAGGGCACCGGGCACTCGCTCAGGATGCGATAGATCACCCTCAGATCCCGACCGGTCCTCTCCGACAGTGCTAGCCAGTCCTCGGGCGTCAACTCCGCGGGATCCCGCTCGCCATGATGGTTCTTCCATGCCCGCCAGACCACCTCAATGGTGGCCTCATCCGGATCGGGGGGCCGGCCGGGGCCGCGAGTGAGCCGCACGGCGCGGCGCAGGCCGGTGTATTCCCGGACGCCCATGCTGTACAACACCGCCATCAGTTCCGCCGGCGCTTCACGGCGCACCAGCTCGCGCTTGAGGTGCGTCCGTTCGGATTCACGGTGTACTTGAGCGAGCAGCTGCCGGAACGCGCCGCGATCCAACCGGACCTGCAGCACATGGCCATGCAACTGAAGATGATGGGACAACAGCGTGACGGTCTCGATGGTGAGACTTTGGAGAGACCGTAGCTCCTCTTCGCCGAACCCAAGATCCCGTAGGGCGGCGTAGTCGCCATCGTGCAGACACTCCGCTGCGTAGGTTAATAATGCGCGGGTCAATTGCGCTTCCTTGTGCCGCATTAGGATATCCATGGTTCGCCCTCCGTGACGGAATGAATGGACCGAACGAGCGCCACCAACTTGGTGAAGACATGCCACTGCGTGTCGGACCAGCGCAGGTACAGCTCAGAAGCCAGGTGGAAAGGGTTGAAGGTGGGAACGTGATTGACCCAATCTGGAGGCAGGTGATCGGCCAAGGCCGTCTGATTGGGATGCTGTCCAGCCAGGTTGGCCAACTGCCACCAGACACAGGCGGCGTGCCCGTCCGCCGGTTCCGGCAAGACCGCGAACCCGAATCCGCTTTCGGGCAGAGAGAGCGGCTCGGAAAGGTTGGCATCCGCAGCGATGGCCGCCGCTAAATCCCACGCTTGCGCGCGCAGATCGGCTAGATCGGTGGCGGCGGATTCCTCTGTTGGGCTGGATGAGGTGATGGATACCGACGATGACGAGGGTGTCTCAGTAACGGGCACCCTATCCTCATCTTGGGAGGTCGTTGTTGGGGCTTGCCCGGGCAGATCATCGTCGACACCGAACGACAGAAGCGCATGACCGTCGTCGCGTTCCGTGTCGTCGCTATTTTCCTGAGTGGGCGCCTCGCCGGCGTTGCCGGCATAACCGTAATCATCAAGACTCCCCGAACCGGCTGTTGCGTCCAGGAAGTCCAGATCGTCCTCGGTGTCGTTGTCGGGCACGAGGATCTCACCGCCATCCAGCGCCGCACCCAGAGCCAGGCTAGCGCGCCCAATATCGCAGTCGGCGGACACGGAAATCTCGGATTCAAGGTCCCGCCGGATCTGGTCCAGATCGATGTCGATTTGATCGTTGCGAGATACGACGGCGGCGAAGAGGCCTTCCACATCCTCCCCGAGCCCGAATGCCTGGCAAACGTCGCGGAACGCATTGTGGAGCCCGCGTAACCGCTCCACCTGAGGGCGACCCATGCCGCTATCCAGGGCGGCGGGGATCAGGGAATAAAGCACATCGACGGCGTAGTCATACCAAACGAGGGTGGTTTTCCCGACTTGGTATCCTCGTTGTTTCAGTTCTTCAACCAGCTCCCTTTGGGACAGGCTATCTTTCTCCAGCTCTTCCTGGATCAGATCCCGCACGTTCCGGATCGCGAGAGCCCGATCAATAAAAATGAGATCCCCGCGCAGATCGTTTTCTTTCAGATGCGACAGCAAAGTGCGGCACTCACTGTCCCAGGGCTTGAAGATGACCCAGGTCTGCTTGAACCGCTCGTTGCCGGTTTCCTTCCAGAGCTCCTGTAGGATGCACAGACGGGTATTGCCGCCGGCACTGACCATGTAACGCGGATCCGGATCGCCGGGCCGTTTGGTGACTACAAGGGGGCTTTCCAGCGGATCCTCTTGGTCGCCCGCGGCGAGGATTGATGCTTTGATCTCCGCGTATTTGCTGTTGCGGTTACGGCGTGGATCGTGGTCGTACCGGCGGATCTGATCGACGTCCATACGCATCGGCGTGCTGGTGATCGGGGCGGTGGAGGGCGTTGCGACGCCGTCACCGTTTTCCCGGTTACGTTGATCCCGCCGAAATAACGGTGTGGCGATCAGGGACGCGACCTGCTCGGAAGAGGGCCGTTTTTTACTCATGAGGCAATACCTCCCGTACGATCAAAGCGATCAAAAAGGTCTAACTGGGCGAGGCCGTGTTGAGCCTGGGGGTTGAGCCAGAGGCACTCAGTGCGGGACGTGGAGCCAAAGCGGCTGGAGCCGCTGGTGGCGAGGGACGTTCGATGCCAGCCGGACAGGCGCTGGTCGTACAAGGGATGGGCGTAGCCGGAGAGGAGTACCATCCCCGTGAGTCCCTGAAGGACCTCCAGAAGGACCTCGTGGTCTTCTTGAGTCAGTTCATGGCGGTAGTAGCGGGTACCGCCGTTGGAGCGTGTTTCAGGCAGGTAAGGGGGATCCACATAATGTAGCGTGGTCGGACTGTCGTGATGGCGCATCACATCGATGGCGGGCCGATCCTCGATGACCACATGAGTGAGTCGCTCCGTGACGACCGGAATCAGCCGACTCACTCGTGACCAAGCTTGCGCCACGCCCAGATAGCTGCCGTCGGGCCGGGTAAAGGTCCGCATCCCGGTGCGGCCCCGAGTGGCGCCGGCACTGCCAAAACTGAACCACGACCGCACCAGGGTACGGCGGGCTTGTTCGATCGGCAGGTCAGAGGGGCGTTGTGCTTGCTCGAACTCCTCCCGAGCATAGGGGGTGTACTGGCACTGTTGCGCCAGCACGCGGGCGTCATGGGGATCGCGCAATACCCGGAAGAGATTGACGATCTCGCCGTCCAGGTCGTTATACACCTCGGCCGGTGCCGGCGGTTTACTCAATAGAACGCTGGCGCCGCCGCCGAAGGGCTCGACATAGACCTGGTGGGGAGGGAAGTGCTGGATCAGCCAATCGGCAATGCGGAACTTGCCGCCGTGGTAACGCAGGATCGGGGCCGGGAGGGTCATGAGGCACCTCCCGCCACCGTCAACGCGGGCTGAGAGGACATCGTGTATGAACTGCTATTGTCATCCAGGGCATCGATGTTCACGTGCCCGACCGTGAATGACAGCACCCAAACGAAGGGATTGGTATTCCAGGGACGGGTGCTATTGAGGTGGTTCCACAGCAGCGCAAAAGCCGTTTCGGGTGACGCGCCGTTTTGCCCGTCGGTGGCCGACCAATTTTCCCACCGCAGCAGGCCGCCCCCGACACGTTGCACGCCTTCTGCAATGGCGTCGTCTCGCCGAAGCTCCTGCAGCCGCTCCACGCGAACCTGGGTCAGCGTCAACGTGAACCGGCTGAACCGTCGAGGCATGTACCGAGAGGCGCGCCAGCGCAGGGGCCAACCGAAGTAGTGCTCCGACAGATCGGTATCCTCATCCAGGTAGCGGATGTGGTCCACGGCCCCCAAACAACCTGGTGTGCGGATGCCAACACGAGGCGTGCCTTCATACGCCACGCAATGCCGCTCGACCCCGTCTTCGTGCTGCTCCATTAGGCTGGCCCAGGGTTCCTTCACCCAGAGGTGAGAACCTGGACCGCCGTAGGGGCAGGGCAGCCACTGACGGTCTCCCGTTTCCAGGTGCTGAAACGCCACGCCCAGCTGCCCGGTGGTATCGAGCGTCACCGCCGCGTGGAGCGGCACCCAGTGATCCGGATCCTGATTAATACCATCCAGGCCTTGCAGGCGTCGGGTCTGCGTCTTGTGGCCGGCGTGCAACGCTTGAATCAGCGGCGGAATGAACGAGATGAAACGCTGCTTACGCACCATGGTCCGCCCCTCCATGCTGCGCTTGGCGGCGGCGGGCGGCATCGATGACGGAATCCAGGTCGCCGGCCAGCAGGGTTCGTAGACGATATTTGTAGCGGAGCGCCCCAACGGTCACAGCGCTGACGCGGGCATCGTGCCTTAACCAACGATAACGGTCGGCGTCGCGTTGTAGAGCGGATAGTTCCTGTTCCTTGAGCGCATGAGGCGGGGTTGACGTCTGCGTCATGACAACGAGTTGTTCTTCGGAAACGTCATAGGCGTCATGTTGGACCTGGTGCTGCGACGTTCCTTCCTGTGTGCTGGACGCTTCTGGATTGGGCGACTCGAACAGAAAGTCCGCGATTCGACAGGCAGTTACCTCTGCCTGATCGATACGCTCAAACAGGGCCTCGATCTCGGCGTCGTCCCGGGGACACAGGGCGATCGCGGTCAGGGCGCGTTTCGCCTCGTGCAGCAGCGCCCGTTCCGGCGCCGTTGGGCGCTCGACCGGGCTGGATTCGACAGCTTTCTTGATGGCATTGAGCGCGTTATGCCAAGGGGAGTTATCGAGGCTAGCCTTGCCAATCTCGATACCCAAGTGGACCGCGATCGCGGCGGACATTTCGTCCAACAACTCTTCGAGGGAGGGTTTAAATCTCATCACGAAGCCCTCCCAAATCGATGTGAGGGAACAGCTCGCCGACCAGGGCAGATAGGGTTTCAAGAGCGGAGGGGGCGGCACCGCGACGGCGGCGCTCCAGCCGATGGACGGGAATCTGGGCAGTGGCGGCTTCGCGGTACACCACGGTGGAGGGCACCACCGTATCGAGCACGGAGATGGCGCCGCGTGATTCGGCGAAGGTTGCCTTCCTGAGCGTATCGGCCACCTGGCGGGCATCCACCGTGTGATCCATGCGGTAGAGAAGGCCATAGAGATGGCCGACCGGAGCACCAAGGTGCTGCATGGGCTGGAGCCGGTCCAGCATGCCCAGGGTGCCGCGGGCAAACTCGCGGGCGGACAGGATTTCAGGGGGAATGGGCGAAAGGAGGAGGTCGCCGGCGAGCACGCCAACGTCCTGCAGCGGCCCGACGGCGCCCTGGGTATCGATTAAGACAACGTCATAGTCCTGGAGAGCCCGCAGCGCGGTGCGCATGCGAATACGGCCGTCGGGCGTATGCAGGATCCAGGTTTCAAGACTTCCCTCGGGATCGTCGCTGATGACGATGTCCAGATTGGGAATGGTGGTTTGGCTGATGCAGCCCTCGACACTGCCGCTGGTGACCAGCTGGTGCAGGCCGTAGGGAGCGCGTTCGGAGAGAGGGTAGTAGCTGGAGAGAGTGGGTTGGATGTCGGCATCGACGAGCAGAACACGTTGTCCTGCGTCAGCCAGAATACCCCCAAGGTTGGCGGTGGTGGTCGTTTTGCCGACCCCGCCTTTGGTAGAGCAGATGGTCACTATCATTGGACACCTCTATTGTTTAGAGGTATCCGATAGGAACTTTAATGATTCGAGAGTGCTCTGAGTTAGGGAGGATTTAGGCCAAGAGACTTAAAATCTCTCGGCCTTATGGCTGTGCCGGTTCGAGTCCGGCTACCCGCACCAACTCTCTTCCCTCCGACCTGCTTTTAATTGCCGCCCTGAATCCCTTTCTGGTACTTTAATGCTTTCGTCTTAATTCCTGCGGGAAAGCACGAATACCGAGGCAATAGCAAAATGCCATAACAAACCTCGGATTCAGGGGGAAACGGTTAATGACTGGGTTTCAGCATCTGTCCGTGCGGCTGAAGATTTTGTCCGTGGCGGGCCTGGGGATATTTCTATTCCTTGCCTATTTTTTGTACAGCTACTATATCGCGGAAACCAACATTGATCACCTGCGCCAGGTGGAGAGTCACGACTTCCCGGTGCTGGAGCTGGTCAATGCCAACAATGTGGAATTCCTGGCGATTAGCGACGCCTACAACGATGCCATGACGCAGGTGGACGGCAGTCTGCTCGATGAGGCCCGCGATCGGTCGGACCGGTTTCTGGAGCGGCTCGGCGACATTGAAAGGCTGGACCCTGACTTGAGCGCTCCGGTGGACGATCTGCGCTCCGCGTTCATCACCTACATCACTGTCGCCAACGGCACCGCCAAGCAATTGATCAACGACCCCGGGTCGATGGTCAGCAGCTACGAGTCGCTGTCGGAAATGCAGCGTTTGGAGGAAGAGTACGCCCGCGAGCACAGCGAGTTCGAGCAACAGCGCTATCAAAGCTTCCGCGATAACCTCAATGCCAGCCGCGAAGACAACAAAAGCACGCAACTGATTGGTCTGGCTCTGGGCAGTGTGGCGTTCACTTTGCTGGGGCTGATTGCGCTGCGGGTCACCCGCTCCATCACCCGGCCCTTGGAAGACGCCATGGGCGCCGCCGACAGCATCGCCAGCGGCAACTGGGATACCGAGATTCGCAGTGACAGCCGTGATGAGACCGGCCACTTGATTCGTGCCATCCGCAAGATGCGCGATACGCTCAAAACACGCACTGAAGAAGATCGTCGGCAGGAACAGTTAAAGAACCAGCTTTCGGAATTGAATGCTCTGATGCGGGGTGACATGAGCATCGAGCAACTGGGTACGAACCTGCTCGCCTATGTGGTGCCCGGTCTGGAAGCGCAGGTCGGTGCTTTCTATACCTACGACGCTGACGCCGAAACACTTCGCCTTTCCAGCGCCTACGCCATGCAGCGGCGCAAACAACTGGCCAATGAATTCCGTCTCGGCGAATCCCTGGTGGGCCAGAGCGCGCTTGAAAAGAAAACCATTATTCTTGAGCAGGTACCGGAAGAGTACATGCTGGTGGGTTCGGGCACCGGTAACGCGGCGCCGCGCAATGTGGTGGTGTTGCCAATCATCCACGACGACGAGCTCAAGGGCGTTTTGGAAGTGGGTGCCTTCCAGCCGTTCTCCGAGGCGGACACGGCCTTCCTGGAACAGGGCGCGGCATTGATCGGGGTGGCGCTGCACAGCGCCCAGAACCGGTTGCGTCTGGCTGGCATGTTGGAGCAAACCCAGCAGCAGGCGAGGGCTCTGGAAGCGCAGAAAGAGGAAATGGCCCAGGTTAATCAGGACCTCGAAGAGCAGGCCATGGAGCTGTCAGCGTCCGAATCCCGTCTGCAGCAACAGCAGGAAGAACTGAAGGCGATCAACGAGGAGCTGGAATCCCAAACTCAGGCGCTGCGGGCCTCGGAAGAGTCCCTGCAGGCCCAACAGGAAGAACTGCGCGTAACCAACGAGGAGCTGGAGTCGCAGGCCAAGGTGCTCGGCGAGCAAAAAGCGGAGATGGGGCAGAAGAACAAAGAGTTGGAGTTGCTGCACCAGGAACTGGAAGACAAGATCAAGGAACTGGAGCTTTCCTCCAAATACAAATCCGAATTCCTGTCCACCATGTCGCATGAGTTGCGCACTCCGCTGAACTCGATTCTTATTTTGTCCAATGCGCTGGGTCAGAATAAAAAGGGCAACCTCAACGACAAGCAGGTGGAGCATGCCCAGGTTATCCATTCCGCCGGTGCCGATCTGCTGTCGTTGATCAACGATATTCTTGATATCTCCAAGATCGAAGAAGGCAAGATGGACGTGATGGTGGATGCCATTGCACCGTCCGAGTTGGGCGATCATTTCCGTCGTAATTTCAGCCACGTCGCCGAGAACCGTGGCGTGGAATTCCATGTCGCCCGTGGCCAGGACCTGCCGGACAGCTTCTACACTGACCGTCAGCGTCTGGAGCAGATCCTTAAAAACCTGCTTTCCAACGCGCTCAAGTTCACCGAGGACGGTTCGGTCACGCTGAGTATCGAGCGTCCCGGTGACGACGAACGTATTCCGGGCCGTCTGGACCGTTCTCGTACGCTTAAATTCGCGGTCACCGACACCGGCGTGGGGATTCCCGAAGACAAGCAAAAACTGATTTTCGAAGCGTTTCAACAGGCCGACGGCACCACCAGCCGCAAGTACGGCGGCACGGGCCTGGGACTGACTATTTCCCGCGAGCTGGCTCGTCTTTTGGGTGGTGAAATCAGTTTGCACAGTGACGGTCCCGGTACCGGTGCGACCTTCATGCTCTACCTGCCGGAAGGCGACGCGGACCAGGGCGAGGCTCCCGGGGATAGCGGGGCCTCGACACCGGACCCGGTGGATATCGGCGCCAACGCGGAGGCGCACACCGCCGCTAACCTGCCGCTGGACGAGCAGGGTGACGACGGCTATGTGGTGCGCGAGAAAACCGTATTAGTGGTGGAAGACGACGGCGAATTCGCCAATGTGCTGGTGGACCTGGCCGCCGACTACGGTCTGGAGAGCCACATTTGTAACGATGGCGAGAGCGGCCTGGAATACGCCCGTCGCCACCGCCCCAGTGCCATCATTCTGGATATCGGCCTGCCCGGCATTGATGGCTGGGAGGTCATGGAGAAGCTCAAGGCGGACGCCCGCACCCAGGACATTCCGGTGCACTTCCTGTCCGGCAAGGACGAGCGTAAGAAAGCTCTGGACCTGGGCGCCATCGATTTCCTCGCCAAACCGGTCAGTCAGGAGCAGATGTTGGGCGCGTTCGCGAAGATCGAAACCGCCATCGAGACCAATGTACGCCGGTTGCTGGTGGTGGAAGACAGCGCCATCCAGCATGAAAGCATCCGTGAACTGTTTGATCAGAAGGGCGTGCAGATCACCGCCGTGACCAGCGGTGAAGCGGCCCTCAAGGCGCTCGGCGACACTGTCTATGATTGTATGATCCTCGACCTGACGTTGCCGGACATGAGCGGTTTCGAGCTGCTGGAAAAACTGCACGGCAACGACGATTACGAGGCGGTGCCGGTGGTTATTTATACCGGCAAGGACCTGACCCGCGACGAGGAGGCGCGGCTGCGCAAATACGCCGACCGCATCATCCTCAAGACTGAGCGTTCCCACGAACGGCTGCTTAACGAGGCGTCATTGTTCCTGCATTGGCTGGAATCCACCTTGCCGGCCCATCGGCGCGGGAATCCCGAATTGATCGAGCACCGCGACGATATTTTCGAAGGCAAGAAACTGCTGCTGGTGGATGATGACATGCGCAATATCTACGCGCTGTCCGCCCAGTTGGAAGAACTCGGCTTTGATATTCATCTTGCCAACAACGGCCGTGAGGCGCTGGAGTCACTGGATGACAGCCCGGACTTCGATATCGTACTGATGGATATCATGATGCCCGAGATGGACGGCTACGAAGCCATGGCCCGGATTCGCGGCCAGGCCCGGTTCGCCACCTTGCCGGTGCTGGCGCTGACCGCCAAGGCGATGAAGGACGATCGCGCCAAGTGTCTGGACGCCGGCGCCAATGACTATTGCTCCAAGCCCATCGATATGAGCAAGCTGACATCGCTGATGCGTGTCTGGCTGCATAAATAGGAGTGCCCGAATTGGAATCGCAGCCGGCAATCACTGATGAACAGGTGCAGGTGGAGGATATCGAGATCCGCCTGCTTCTGGAGGCGATCTATCAGCTTTACGGCTATGATTTCCGCTCCTACAGCCCGGCGTCGATGCGGCGGCGCATCATGCACCGGCTGACCATGTCCGGCTTTTCCACGGTGCTGGAAATGACCGACCGGGTGCTGCGCGACCGGCAGTTCTTCGTCATTTTGCTGAATGACCTTACCGTCAACGTCACCGAGATGTTCCGCGATCCGGAGTTCTACAAGGCGTTTCGCGAAGAAGTGGTGCCGGTGCTCAAAACCTTTCCGTTCATCAAGATCTGGCACGCCGGGTGCTCCACCGGAGAGGAAATTTACTCCATGGCGATCCTTCTGGAAGAGGAGGGGCTCTATGAGCGCGCCATGTTGTACGCCACGGACATCGACAAGAATGTGCTGGCGGCCGCTAAGAAAGGCATTTATCCAATTCATGCTTTCAAGCAGTACACCGACAATTACCGCCGCGCCGGCGGTCGTCAGTCGCTCAGTGATTACGCCACGGCGCGCTACGACAGTGTGATCATGGAGCAGCGGCTGAAGCGCAACATCGTGTTCGCCGACCACGATCTGGCTACTGATCAGGTGTTCGGCGAAATGCATGTGATACTCTGCCGCAACGTTTTGATTTATTTTGACCGCCCCCTGCAGCAGCGTGTGTTCAAGCTGTTTGGCGAAAGCCTGGATATGGGCGGTTTTTTGTGCCTGGGCACGAAGGAAAGCCTGCGCTTCAGCGGCAACGAGGAGGCTTTCGACGTGGTCAATCGGCCACTGCGGATTTTCCGTAAAAGACAATTGCGTCCTAACGCTTAATAGACACGCTTAATCGAGAATACTCATGATCGAGCAGAAACTGCTGTTGGTTGACGACCAACCCGCCAACCTGGTCTCCCTGGAAGCCATTCTGGAAGATGAGGGGCGCACGCTGTTAAAGGCCGAATCCGGCCAGGAAGCGCTCAAAATTCTGCTCAAGGAAGATATCTCTCTGGTACTTCTGGATGTGCAGATGCCAGGCATGGACGGATTCGAGGTGGCGGAGTTGATGCGCCAGCGTAAAGATACCCAAACCATTCCGATTATCTTCGTTACCGCCATCAGCAAGGAGAAAAAGTACGTGTTCAAGGGCTACCAGGCGGGCGCCGTGGACTATCTGTTCAAGCCGCTGGACCCCTTGATCCTGAAAAGCAAAGTGAATTTCTTCCTGGAGCTGGATCGCCAGCGCCAGGAATTGCAGGTGAAATTAAAGGAGGCCCAGGCGCATCGCGCCGCCTACGAGGCGGAAAAGCGTAATCGCGGCCAGGGGGAGTAAGTGCCCGACGTCACGCCCGTGAGAGCGGTGGTGATGGGGGCGTCCTGGGGTGGATTGAACGCCTATTCGACGGTTCTCTCCAGCTTGCCTGACGGCTTTCCCGCCGCCATCATGTTGGTCCAGCACCAGAACGCCAGCACCGATAACAGACTGGCCTGGTTGCTGGCCCGCTATAGCCGGTTACCGGTGGTGGCGCCAGGGGATAAGGAACGCATCCGGTCCGGGCACGTCTATGTGGCGCCGCCGGGCTACCATATGCTGGTGGAAGCGGACGAAACCATTGCGCTGTCGATGTATGGGGCGGTGCATTTTTCCCGACCGTCCATTGATGAGCTGTTCTTTTCGGCCGGCCATGTGTATGGGGAAAACTTGGTAGGGGTGATTCTCACGGGGGCCAACGAAGACGGTTCCGAAGGCCTTGATTATATTCGCCGCCGCGGCGGGCTGACCCTGGCCCAGTCGCCGCAGAGCAGCGAAGCTCCGGCAATGCCGGAAGCGGCTATAACAAAGGGATCGGTGCGGGAAGTGCTGGATCTGGAACGCATCGGCCCGTATCTGGCGGAATTCTTGATTGGGTTGCGAGATGAAAAAACAGAACATCCTGGTCGTCGATGATCACCGGGAGAACCTGATCGCCATGGAGGCGTTGCTGGACGGTGACGATCGTAATCTGATCATGGCCGACTCCGGCAATGAGGCTCTGGCGTTGGCGCTCAAGCATGATTTCGCGCTGGTGCTGCTCGACGTGCAAATGCCGGAAATGGATGGTTTCGAGGTGGCGCAACTGATGCGCCAGAACCGTAAGACCCGGCACATCCCGATTATCTTCGTGACCGCTATCTCCAAGGAACAAAAATACGTGTTTGAGGGCTACCGGCACGGGGCCGTCGATTATCTGTTCAAGCCCGTTGATGAACAGATCCTGGATGCCAAGGTCAATGTCTTTATGGAGCTGGACCGCCAGCGGCGCAAGTTGCAGCAGGCAGTGGTCCAGATGAAACGGCTGAAGGACGAGAACGAGCGATTGTTGCATGCGCTCGGCGAGTCGGTGGTCGGCACCGACGCGGACGGTCTGGTGACGTTCTGCAACGAATCCGCCTGCGCGATGCTCAACGTGGAGCGCGATACCTTGTTGGGGGCACCGGTGACGCCGCTGCTGTTCGGTGACGGTGACTGGCGGGATTCACCGATACTGGCCCGCTGCGCCGAGGGACGGCACTGGGAAGACGATATGGACGTTTACCCCAACGGCGACGCCGAGCCGGTGCCGTTGCGCGTGCACGCCAACCCGGTGCTCCGCGAAGGCGGCGCCTTCACCGGCGTGGTGTTGATGCTGCGGCCCCGCGCTCAAGAGACGGCGGGTGACGGGCGCCGCGAACGGCGTCGTCACCCGCGCAAGCGTATGTTCCACGAACTGGTGGTGTTTGATCGCAGTACCGGTGGTAACGTGGGTCGTCTCACCAACCTGAGCATCGGCGGTTTTAAGCTGTCATTGCGACGGGATGTGGCATCCAGCGAGCAACTGCAGTTGGGGATGGTGCTTCCTGATCAGATTGGTGGCGTCAATACCATGAGCTTCAACGCCAGGGTGGTGTGGAGCGAGGCACTGGACGAACCGGGGGAATACCACGCCGGTTTTCAGTTCCTGGATCTTTCCGACAGTAACGGGGAGATCGTGGAAATACTTATGGAAAGGTACTGAGCGTATGAGTGAAGCAGTCATGGAGCAGTCCGAGCTGCCGGAAGCGGGTGACGGCCCGCTGCTGTTGCCCTACGGCTACGCCCGCCGTTTCGGCGTGCTGCTGCGGGAAAAGGACGGCCGGCGGGAACTCTGTTGTCGAGACGATGTGGCCTTGTCGGCGGTGGCCGAGGTGCAGCGCTGGCTGGGTGGCCTGCCCGCCATTGTCCGGCTCGACGACGGCGCCTTCAGTGCCGCCATGGCGATCACCTACGAACAGCAGCGCGGCGCCGCCGCCGAGGCCGCCGATAACCTGGAAGGGCTCGATCTGGCCAGCCTGGCGGATTCGCTCCCGGAAACCTCCGACCTGCTGGAACAGGAAGACGACGCGCCTATTATCCGGCTGATCAACGCCCTGTTCCAGGAAGCGATCCGGGAAGACGCTTCGGACATCCACATTGAAACCTTTGAGCGTCGCCTGGTAGTGCGCATGCGTGTCGATGGCGTGCTCCGCGAAGTGCTTACCCCCAAACGGGAGCTGGCGCCGCTGTTGGTGTCACGGATTAAAGTGATGGCGCGCCTCGACATCGCCGAAAAGCGTGTTCCCCAGGACGGCCGTATTTCCCTGCGCCTGGGCGGCCGCGACGTGGACGTGCGTGTCTCCACCATGCCCTCCAGCAACGGCGAGCGGGTGGTGCTGCGTCTGCTCGACAAACAGGCTGGCCGGCTGCAGGTCTCGCACCTGGGCATGGGCGACATCTGCGACCAGCATATGCGCGAGCTGATCCACAAGCCGCACGGCATTATTCTGGTCACCGGCCCCACCGGGTCCGGTAAGACGACCACGCTGTACGCCTCGCTCACGGAGCTGAACGACAGCACCCGCAATATTCTCACCGTGGAAGACCCGATTGAGTACCAGCTAGAAGGCATCGGTCAGACTCAGGTCAATACCAAAGTAGACATGACCTTCGCCCGTGGCCTGCGGGCGATTCTGCGCCAGGACCCGGACGTGGTGATGGTGGGCGAGATCCGTGACCTGGAAACCGCCGAAATCGCGGTGCAGGCGTCACTGACCGGTCACCTGGTACTGTCAACCTTGCACACCAATACAGCGGTCGGCGCGGTGACCCGCCTGCAGGACATGGGTATCGAATCCTTCCTGTTGTCCAGCTCGTTGTTGGGCGCGCTGGCCCAGCGCCTGGTGCGGGTACTGTGCAGTGACTGCAAGCGCCCCTACCAGCCTACCGAAAGCGAACGGCGCATGCTGGGCCTGGCGCCGGAGCAAGACACCACCCTGTATCACCCGGAAGGTTGTGAAAAGTGCAACCACCAGGGTTACCGGGGCCGGACCGGTATTTACGAACTGGTGATTATCGACGACACCATGCGCGAGCTGGTCCACGAGCGCGCCGGCGAGCTGGAAATCACCCGGCACGCCCGCAAACTCACGCCTAGCATTCGCGAGGACGGCTGGCGCAAGGTGCTGGCCGGCGATACCAGTATTGAAGAAGTACTGCGCGTCACCAAGGAAGACTGATGCCCGCTTTTGAATTTCGCTCCCTGGACCACCGGGGCAAAGTAAAACGGGGCACGCTGGAGGCCGACAGCGCCCGCCACGTACGCCAGCAGTTGCGGGGCAAAGGCTGGGTGCCGCTGGAAGTGTCGGAGGCCAAGGACCATCAGTCCGGGGGCGGGCTGTCCGCGCGCCTGTCCGGCACCGGCAAGTTGAAGGGCGGCGAACAGGCTCTGATTACCCGGCAAATGGCCACCTTGCTGAAGTCCGGTCTGCCGGTGGAGCAAGCTCTTGCCGCGGTGGCCAAACAGGCCGGTAACCCACGGGTGGAAAAAATCGTCATGGCGGTGCGCGGTAAGGTGCTGGAAGGGGTCAGCCTGGCCCATGCCCTGGCCGAGTACCCGCGTGCTTTCCCGGAGATGTACCGCGCCACGGTCGCCGCCGGCGAACAGAGCGGCCATCTGGAGCAGGTGCTGGAGCAGCTCGCCGACTATCTCGAAACCCGCGACGATACCGGCCGGTCGGTGAGTCAGGCGATGATCTATCCGGCCTTCATCATGACGTTCTCGGTGCTGATCATCGGTTTTCTGATGGCTTTCGTGGTGCCGAAGATGGTGGCGGTCTTTGATAACCGCGAGCAGGCGATGCCGTTTATCACCGTGGCGGTGATCGCGCTCAGCGACTTCGTGCGCGCCTGGGGCTGGTTGCTGGCGCTGGTGGTGGTGGGTTCGGTAGTGGCGTTTTCCCGCGCCATGCGCGAGCCCGCTTTCCGCATGCGCGTGCACCGCCGACTGGCCGCGCTGCCGCTGATCGGCACCATGATGCGCGCCTCCGACAGCTCGCGTCTGGCCAGCACTCTGGGCATCCTCGGCCGCTCCGGGGTGCCGTTGGTGGATGCGCTGTTTATCGCCGCCCAGGTGGTGGGGAACCTGGCCATTCGTGAAGCGGTGGTCACCGCCGCCGCCCGGGTCCGCGAGGGCGGCAATCTCAGCCGGGCGCTGGAAACCAGTGGCTACTTTCCGCCCATGCTGGTGCAAATGATCGCCAGCGGTGAAACCAGCGGGGAACTGGACAACATGCTCAGCCGGGCGGCGGACTATCAGGAACGGGAACTGACCAGCACGGTCCAAACCATGGTGGGGTTGCTGGGCCCGTTGATGCTGCTGACCATGGCCGGGTTCGTGATTCTGATCGTTCTGGCGGTAATGTTGCCGATTATGCAGATGAATAATTTCATGGCGGGGTGACTCGTCCGTGGCGGGCTACCGCCGCAATCCCCAAAAACAAGGAAGTCATTTCCAGACAACACGAAAAGGTGGCTCATGAAAAACGTACAACGCGCCCAGGGCGGTTTCACGCTGCTGGAAATCATGGTGGTGGTGGCGATTATCGGCCTGCTCGCCGCGATGATCGTGCCCAACGTGATCGGGCAGGGGGAACAGGCCAAGGTGGACATCGCCAGGACCAATATGTCGCGGGTGGTTCAGCAACTGGATATGTACAAGTTCAACAACGGTACTTACCCGTCCACCGAGGAAGGCGTCAATGCGCTGGTGGAACGCTCGGCGTCGGCCCGCAAATGGCCCGAGGGGGGATACCTGCCCAATGTGCCGGAAGATCCCTGGGGTAATGAATACATCTATATCAGCCCCGGCGTTGACGGTCCCTTCGATCTTTACTCCCTGGGCGCTGATGGGGCCGAAGGTGGTGAGGGCACTGACGCGGACATCAGTTGGCGCGATAGCGACCGCTGATGTGGCAGGCCCGCCCTGACGCCGTCGCGGGCGGCGAAAGCCGCCGGCAGCACGGCTTCACCCTGCTGGAAATCCTGGTGGTGGTGGGGTTGGTGGCAATGCTGTCACTGGCGGTTCTGGTGGTCCCCGTTTGGGTCGACGACCAGCGTCAGTTGGACAGCGAAAGCGCCAGCCTCGCCGATACCCTGACCATGCTCAATGAGCAGAGCCTGTTTTCCGGGCGTCTAATGGCGTTGCGGATCACCGAGCGGGGCTGGACGCCGTTGACCTACGATGTCGGCGCGCGTGAATTCGTGCCCGCCCAGGGCAACGGCCTCAAGGCCCGCCGTCTGCCGGAGAGCCTGGAACTGACCTGGCAATACGACGACTTGCCCGATGACCAGGAAGAGCGCCTTACGCTTCAGGACGCCGCCAAGCAGTTGGTCCGCGAAGACCCGTTCGGTGATGACGACGGCCTGCTCGACGAGGAGCGCCGCCGCGCCGACCAGCGCGACGGCGAACAGCCGGATGAGGAGGATGAGGACCCGTTACCCCAGGTGTTCTTCTTCCCCAGCGGCGAAACCACGCCGGTGACCTTTACGGTGCGCTCGCGGGATGACGTCGACCTGGAAACGCGCCGCCAGATGACCGCTCTCGGCAAGGTCCGCGATCCGGACCTGGACGAGGAAGAAGAAGCGCTCACCGCCCCGGATGAAAAGCCGGACGACAGTTTGATCGACGACGATTTTCTGGAGGATTAGCGATGATGTCGCGCGCTGGCAACAGCAGTCAGGCCGGTTTCACCCTGGTGGAAGTGGTGCTCGCGGTGGCGGTGCTGGCGCTGGCCATGGTGACTCTGGGGCAGACACTGGGCGCCAGCGCGGTGGCCTACCGGAACATCGACGATACCCGGCAGGCGTATCTGGTGGCGGCGGACAAACTGGTGGAAATGCAGGTCTACCAGCAGTGGCCGAACACCGGTACCAACGATGAAGACGTTACCAGGGGCGAGCGGCAATGGTGGGTGCGTACCACCATCAGCGCGGGCCCGTATCCGGATACCCGGCGCGTTGATATCGAGGTCGGCGAAATGCGTGATGACGAGCGCGGCGGGCTGGTGTACGAGCTGGCCAGCTTGATCGGTAAACCGGCGGAACAAGGGCAGTCCCTGACCGGTGGCCAGCAGGGCGGCGACGGTAACGGCGGCGGCCAGGATCTGACGGGGGGCTGATGCGTTATTCCAGGGGGCGCCAGCCGGGTTTCACTCTGCTGGAAATGCTGATCACCATTGCCATCTTCGCGCTTATGTACGTGGTGGCGGTGCAGTTTCTCAGCAGTGCCATGAGCAACCGGGACACGCTCAGCGAAGGCGCCACGGAATTGGAGAACGCGCAACGGGCGGTCACCTACCTGACCCTGGATTTCGAGCAGATGATCGCCCGGCCGGTGCGCGACCCTTACGGCGATCCGCAACCGGCTCTGATCGGTAACGATAACTATGTCGAGTTCACCCGCCTGGGCTGGGCCAATCCCTTTGCATTGCGTCGCCGCAGTGAGATGCAGCGGGTGGTGTACGCCTTTGAAAACGACAAGCTGTATCGCCGTTACTGGCCGGTGCTGGACACCAACGTGGCCACCGAATTTCAGCAAGACCTGCTCCTCGACGGCGTCGCCGACTTCAAAGTGCGCTATCTGGATCAGGCGCAGACCGGTGAAGTGGGGTGGCTGGAATTCTGGCCCGAACCGGCCCTCGCCAATACGCCGGTATGGCAGCAGCGGCTGCCGAAAAGCGTTGAAATCGACATTGAGATGGAAAACGGCCAGCGGTTGCACCGTTATTTCCGCACCGTGGTGAATCCATGGGCGTCTTGAGTTTTCATCCACGCGCCGGTGGCCGCCGGCGTCAGCAGGGCATGGCGTTGATCATCGTCTTGATGCTGTTCGCGATTCTCGCGGCGGTGACCACCGAAGTGATGTTCCGCCAGGACCGCTTCCGGGTGCGCACCGAAAACCTGTTGGAATGGGATAAACGCTATCAGTATGCGATGGCCGCGGAAGTGGTGGCGGTGCAGGGCCTGATCGACGACCTGGACGAGGACCGCCGCACCAACCAGCAACTGGATGAATGCGTGGAAGAGCAATGGGCGGTGCAGTTGACCCCCACGCCCTATGAGGACGCCATTCTCAGCGCCAGCGTCCAGGACTTGCAGGGTCGCTTCAATTTGAACTGGCTGGTGGAGGCCAACGGCGCCGGCTTCACCCGTGACGACCAGGCGCGCGACATGCTGCAGCGACTGCTGGAACAGACCCTGCCGGAACCGGGCAAGGCCAGTGTATTGGCCAATGAAATGGCGGACTGGATCGACAGCAACAACATCGTCGATGCGGTGGAAGGCGCCGAGGACGCCGAATACCGGCTCAGCCGGACGCCCAATATGCCGGCCGCTCACGAGACCGAATTGCGTGCCCTGCGCAGTTTCGAAGTCACCGACCTGTTCCCGGATCCGTCCATGTGGGGGTTGTTCACTGCCTTGCCCACCGACACCGCGCTCAACCTGAATACCGCGTCGCAACCGGTACTGGATGCCGTACTGGGCCCTCTGGCCGGTTCCGGTGCCGCCGAAGCGGTGATCTCGCTGCGCCAGGACGAGCCCATCGAGGATGTCGGCACCCTGATGCAGCAAGAGCCTTTTAGCAGTCTCGAGGCGGACGCCAAACAGGCGCTCAGCGAGCGATTGGGCGTGGCCAGTGAGTATTTCCAGGTGATGGTGGACGTGGAGGTGGCCGGCAATCTCAGCCGGCTGGTCAGCCGGGTGCATCGCTCCGGCGCCGGCGGCGCCGATGGCACCCGGGTGTACAGTCGTCAGGTGAAGCCTCTGCTGTCGCCGCTCGAACCCGCCTGCAATCCCTTCTACAATGCGGGCGATGACAACAACAATGTGATAGACAGTATTCCAGGGACGTAAAGGATTTTATTGTGGCCGATTCAGCATTGATCTATCTGGCCCCGGGGGCATTTCAGGCAACACTCGGCGAAGCCAGGGTGCTCTACCAGGAGCGCCGCGCGGACAGTCCGCGCCCGGGCACCCTCGGCGAAGCGCTGGAGGCGCTTTCCGGGCGTGCGGTGAATTTGGTGGTGACCAGTGCCGAAGCGCTGCTTACCAGCGTGACGCTGTCACGCAAACAGGCGCGCCATCTGCAGCGGGTACTACCGTATCTGCTTGAGGAGCAACTGCTGGAGGCCCCGGAGTCTCTGTGGTTCGCGTCCGGCAAGGTGGACCACGGGCGCTATCCGGTGGCGGTGATCAATCGTCCTGACCTGGAAGCGTTGCTAGACCTGTGCCGTCAACACCGGGTGCGCCCGGAGAGCCTTAAGACTGATGCCGATCTGCTCGCCCCTCAGACCCCGGTGTTGATCACCGTGGACGGGTGGGGCGCCCTGATTCTCGAGCGGGATCAGGCACTGGTGGCCGATGAAGACCAACGCGAGGCGGTGTTGGCGCTGCACGGCGACGAATCGCTGCATTTCACCCGTTTGCAGGATGCCGACAGCCTCTGTGACCAATTGCACTCGGCGCTGGCCGCCGGCCACGGCGTGGAGTTCCTGCAAGGCGCTTTTTCACAGCGGCAGAACCAAGCCAACGGCCCGTCTCCCTGGCAACCCTGGAAGCCGGTGATGGGGCTGGCCGCGGCGGTGTTCTTCATCGCTCTGGCGGCAATCTGGGCTCAGCAGTGGCGCTACCAGAAAGCGGCCGACAAAACCTTTGCCGAAGCCGCCGAGCTGTATCAGTCCCTGTTTCCCGGCGACCGTGCCACCGCCGGTCTGCGGCGCCAGTTCCAGGCCCGGCTGGCGCGTCTCGGCGGCGACGGCGAGAGCAGTGGCGGAACCCTGTTCCGGGTGTTGCCGGCGGTGGCCGCCACGCTTTCGGAAAGCGAGGTGGAACCCAAGCGATTGCAGTTCGACCAACGCGACGGCAGCTTGTTGCTCGACCTGGGCGCCAAGGAGTACAACCAGGTGGAGAAACTGCAGAGCGCGTTGAATGAGAAAGGCGTGCGCGCCACGATCGCCAATTACCGGAACGGGGCCACCGGCGTCACCGCCCGGGTCAAGGTGGAGCAGGCGGGATGAACAGGAATCTGGAGCAGGCACGGGCGCAATTGCGCAACAAACTGGCCCCCGCCCGGGCCTGGTATGAACAGCGCGAACCGCGCGAACAACGCATTCTTCAGGGGCTCGCCCTGCTGCTGGCCGTGGCGCTGGTTTACTGGCTGATCTGGCAGCCCAGTTGGGAGGCGCGCAACGCGGCACGCCAGAGCTACCTCGCCAATCAGGAAACTCTGGCCTGGATCGAAAGCAACGCCGGCGCGGTGCGCGCCGCACGCGGTGGCGGCGGGGCCAGCACCGCCGACCTGGGCCCTAACTGGACCAGTGACATCAGCCGCTCGGTACAGTCCTACGGGCTCACCCTGCGCGGCTTTACGCCGGACGGCAATCGTTCCGTGCGCATTCAAATGGAGAGCCAGCCGGCCAGCGATATGCTGCTCTGGCTGCAAGCCATGGAAGAAAAAGGCCTGACCTTGGCGACCATGGAAATGAGCGCCGGTGACAAACCCGGCACCGCCTCCTTACGCGCTACCCTGGCACGCTGAACGGTGGTCACGGCGACCGGCAAATCACGCCGGCGCGGGCCCGCCCGCAGCGGCGTTTCGGGGCTGCTGGCCTGGTTTTTGTACGCGCTGGCCACGGCGGTGCTGGGCCTGGGCGTGACGTGGGGCCTCTATGCGCAGATTGATTACGGCTACCCATTTTGGTATCAGGCTCTGGATATCGGCGAGCATATCGACGATTACGGGCCCCTGAACCGTTACCAGCGGCCGGACTTGCAGACGCTGGACGCGGAACACCATCAGGCGTTATTCAATCAGATACGGGTGGCGGTACATGACGGCGGGCGTGGCTTGGCGTCGATCCGTTATCGCGACCGTCACGGCACGCCGGTTTTTTTGCTGCGGCCCGCGGAGGTGCAGCATCTTCGTGACGTCGCCAGGCTGATCGACCACGGGCGGGTGGCGTTGACGATCGCCTTTCTGGCCTGGCTGCCGCTGGCGATCGGGGTGGCCGCGCGACCGGCGCCGGATTGGCGCCGTCGGGCACTGGTCGCTGTGACCCCGCTGTTTGCTATGGTAGTTTGGCTGCTCATTTCCGGGCCTGAAGCCGTGTTTTATCAGTTCCATATTTGGCTGTTTCCCGCCGACCATGAGTGGTTTTTTTACTGGCAGGATTCGCTGATGAGCACGCTGATGAAGGCGCCGGTGCTTTTTGGCGGCATCGCCGTGGTGCTCTTGGGGGGCGCCTTGGTTATCACGCCGTTGTTTTACCGTGGCGGGCTCTGGCTGGCCGGACGCCTGCGCCGCGGCCGACTCTGATTATTAGAACTCATGAGCATAGACGTATTGGCCGCCGATGAGCGCGGTGACGAGAACGTGCAACGCTGGCTGGCTTGCGGGTTGCCGGTGCCGCCGAGTTGGCGAATCTCGCGCCAGGCGGTGTTGGACGTGGACACCACGGAACTGATTCGGCGCCTGCGCGCCTTACCCCGCATGTTCAATGGAGAGCGCTACTGGGTGCTTCACCAGGGCGCCATGAACCCGGAATCGCAACGCGAAAGCCTGCTTAATCTGGATTCCGACGAGGCCTTGGCGGCGGCGCTGACGACGGTATTCGGTCGTCAACCGGCGCCGCCGCAGGTGGTGGTTCAGGCGCTGCCCCGGCAGCGCGCCGCCGGTGTGCTGTTTACCCGCCATCCGTTGCGCCAGGATTTACCACACATGGTGGTGGAAGGCGTGGTGGAAGGTGGCGCGGAACGGCAGCGTTTGATTTTCGACGACGAAGGGCGACTGGTGTACCGCGCCGATACCGGCGCCACACCGCTGGATCAGGCGGTGGGGGCGTCACAGCTATTGGCGCTCGGCGATCAACTCAAACGCGGCTTCGAACGCCCTCAGGCCGGTGAATGGATCCATGACGGTGAGCGCCTGTGGCTGCTGCAAACTCTGCCGGTGGGGTCACTGCCGGTACCCAAGGAAGTGTGGGTTCGCCGCGCGGCGCCGGCGTTGTTCAATCAGGCGGTGACACCGCTGTGGTACACCCTGGCGGGCCGCTGGTTGAAGACCCATTTCTGGCGGCCTCTGGTGGAACGTCACGGCTGGAGTGATCTGGCCAAGGTTGAGCCCTATCGTCGCCAGCAGAGCCATCTGTACACCAACAGCGAATTTTTCCGGCGTTTGCGCGAGCATCATCCCGGCGCCACGTCCAAGGTGCCGCCCGCCTGGCAGCCGCTGGAGAGCGTGGCCGGGTATCCGCTGGCCGACAAACCGCCGGGGCGCGGCTGGTATTACTGGCAACGCTGGCAGTTGGCCGCCGTTGGCCGTCGCCTTTCCGCTTGGCACGCACCGCATCGCGACCGCGAGCGGCTGTGGCGCAGCCTGATGGAACTGGACCGGCTGGGCGAGCGCCTGGCCCGGCACGAGGGCACGCTGAGTTACCTGTTGTTGCCGGACCAATTGGTCGGCGAAAGGCAGCCGGTGCCGCTGGCGCTGCTGCTGAGCAAACCGGAGATGGCGGCGTTACACGCGGTGCTGGCCGACGACCGGGTTGCCTTGGAGTCCAGCCCGCTGCGCCCCGGCGCCGACCCAGTGCACGCTCCGTTGTGCGACAAGCCGGCGCAGCTCGAAAGCCTGCGTGCGCCGACGCGGGCGGTGACCGTGGATAGCGAAATCGCCGACGGACCCGACGACCGCCGGTTGTTACTGCTGGCACGTCAGGCACGGGGCCTCCGCTTCACCGTCGGTAACCATCTGCGCACATTGCTGGTGGATGTTGCCGCGCTGCTGGTGCGTGACAAGCTGCTGGCGCATCCGGACGATGTGTTTTTTCTTTATTTCGACGAACTTTGGGAATTGTGGATGCAGGGCAGGGTGCCGGCGTCCGCCTCCGGCGAAGTGATCGGTCAGCGCAAGGTGCGTTATCTGGAAGACGCCCACGCCGGTGCTCCGGATTGGAAGATGGATCGCATCGGTTTCGGTTTCGGAGGCGGTGGGCGGGTCAGCCCGGTGTTGCGCGGTGCCACGCTGGTGACCGGTTCGCTGTCCGGTCCGGTCCGTCGTTTATGCAGCGCCTGGGCGTTGAACCGCATTCAGCCCGGCGACATCGTGGTGGTGGATCAGGTGGACCCAAGCTGGGCACCCTGGCTGGCTCAGGCCGGGGCTCTGGTGATAGCCGGCCGCGACCCCGCCAACGTGGCGGCCAGCCTGGCGGTGGCCTGCTCAATGCCGGCGGTATGGGGCGTCAGTGATGTCATGCACAGCGTGGTCGACGGGCGCCACGCCACGCTCGACGGCGAGCGGGGCGAATTAACAGCGGAAACAGTTAATAGCGAGAAAAGTTAACAGTGAATAGTTCGCGGGCACGGCCTCTCCGCCGCCTCGGCCTGCCCCGCGCCACTATTCACTGTTAACTATTAACTGTCCTTCTAATTGTCTTCTATGTATCCGAGGAGGTGCGGCACCATCTTTTCGATCTCCTTGCGGGTCATTCCTTTGCGCGCGGCGTAATCGTTCATCTGGTCTCTGCCCAGTTTGCCGGTACCGAAGTATTTCGATTGCGGGTGCGAGAAATACCAGCCGGATACTGCCGCCGCCGGGAACATGGCGTAATGCTCGGTGAGCGTCATGCCGGCGTTCTGTTCCGGTTCCAGCAACTCCCAGAGCAAGCTCTTCTCGGTGTGATCGGGGCAGGCGGGGTAGCCCGGAGCCGGGCGAATGCCCTGGTATTTTTCCGAGATGATATCCTGGTTGCTGAGCGTCTCGTCGCTATCGTAACCCCAGAATTCCTTCCGCACTCGTTCATGCAGGCGTTCAGCGAAGGCTTCCGCCAGGCGATCCGCCAGCGCTTTGATCATAATCGATGAATAGTCGTCGTGGTCCGCTTCGAAACGTTTCACATGCTCGTCGATGCCGATGCCGGTGGTCACCGCGAAGCCGCCCAGCCAGTCGGTCTTGCCGGTCTCACGAGGCGCGATAAAATCACTCAGGCAATAGTCCGGCTTCTGATTTTTCGAGCGGTCCAGTTGCTGACGCAAATGGTGCAGCGTCATGAAGGGTTGGTCGTCGCCGGGTTGCCGGTAAAGCTGAATGTCGTCCATGTCCGAGTGCGCCGGCCAGAAACCGATCACGCCCCGGGCGGTGAGCCATTTCTCTTCTACGATCCTGGCGAGCATATCGCGGGCGTCGTTATACAGCTTGGTGGCTTCCACACCGACCACTTCGTCTTCGAGAATACGGGGGAATTTCCCGGCCAGCTCCCAGGACCGGAAGAAGGGCGTCCAGTCGATGCGTTCCACCAGTTCATCCAGCGGATAATCATCGAACACCTTGATCCCTTTAACCTTGGGCTCCGGCGGTGTGTAGCCTTCCCAGTCCGGCTGGAAGCGGTGCTCGCGAGCCTGTTCGATAGCGATCAGCGAGCGGTCAACTTGTTGCTTTTTACGTCGTTCGCGAAGCTCTTCGTAGGTCTGTTTGATCTCCGCCACATAATCCGGCTTCTGGGTTTTCGATAGTAACCGGGAGGCCACACCCACCGCGCGCGAGGCATCGGCCACATGGATCACCGGGTTGTGGTAATTAGGGTCGATTTTTACCGCTGTGTGAATACGGCTGGTAGTGGCACCGCCGATCAGCAACGGCTGTTCCATACCCAGGCGTTCCATTTCGCTGGCCACGTGCACCATCTCGTCCAGTGACGGGGTGATCAGACCGGACAGGCCGACGATGTCCACCTTCTCTTCCCGGGCGGTTTCCAGAATCTTATCGCAGGGCACCATCACGCCCAGGTCGATCACCTCGTAGCCGTTACACTGCAACACCACGCCGACGATGTTCTTACCGATGTCATGCACATCGCCTTTCACGGTGGCCATCAGAATACGGCCGTTGGATTCGTCCTGAGTGCCCAGCTCTTCCTTTTCTTTCTCCATGTACGGCAGCAAATAGGCCACCGCCTTCTTCATCACGCGCGCTGACTTGACCACCTGCGGCAGGAACATTTTGCCTTCGCCAAACAGATCGCCGACCACGTTCATGCCGTCCATCAGCGGGCCTTCGATCACATGCAGCGGGCGCTCCGCGTTCTGACGCGCCAGCTCGGTATCCTCCTCAACATAATCAGCAACGCCTTTTACCAGCGCGTGCTGCAGCCGCTGTTCCACCGGCCAGGAGCGCCATTCCAGGTCTTCCTTCTTGGCTTCTTTCTCCCCCGAGCCTTTGTACTTCTCGGCCAGTTCCAGCAGGCGTTCGGTGCCGTCCTCGCGACGGTTGAGCACTACGTCTTCCACCGCGTCACGCAGTTCGTCGGGGATGTCCGCGTAGATCGCCAACTGAGAAGGATTGACGATGCCCATGTCCATGCCGTTTTTGATCGCGTAGTACAGGAAAACCGCATGGATCGCTTCGCGCACCGGGTTGTTGCCGCGGAACGAAAAGCTCACGTTGGAGACGCCGCCGGAGATCATCGCGTGCGGCAGGGTACGCTTGATCTCCGCTACCGCCTCGATGAAATCCACTGCGTAATTGTTGTGCTCTTCGATGCCGGTGGCGATGGCGAAGATGTTGGGGTCAAAGATGATATCTTCCGGCGGGAAATCCACTTCCTCGGTGAGCAGTTTGTAGGCGCGGGTGCAGATGCGCACTTTCTCGTCGCGGCTTTCCGCCTGGCCGTCTTCGTCAAAGGCCATGACCACGGTGGCGGCGCCGTAGCGGCGAATCAGCCGAGCTTGATCGAGAAACGACTTCTCGCCTTCCTTAAGAGAGATGGAGTTCACCACCCCTTTGCCCTGAATGCACTTCAGGCCCGCTTCGATCACTTCCCATTTGGACGAATCGATCATGATCGGAACCTTGGAAATCTCCGGTTCCGCGGCCACCAGATTAAGGAACCGCACCATGCATTCCTTGGACTCCAGCATGCCCTCGTCCAAATTGATGTCGATGATCTGCGCGCCGTTCTCAACCTGGTCGCGGGCCACGTCCAAAGCGGTATCGTAATCACCGTCCTTGATCAGGCGCAGGAAGCGTTTGGAACCGGTAACGTTGGTCCGTTCGCCGACGTTCACGAACAGGTCGTCCGGGGCGAGGTTGCACGGTTCCAGGCCGGACAGCCGACATTCCACCGCTATCGCGGGCAGCCGCCGCGGAGTTTTGCCGTCCACCGCCTCGGCGATGGCCGCGATGTGTTCCGGGGTGGTGCCGCAGCACCCGCCGATAATGTTGAGAAACCCGGCCTCGGCCCATTCGCCGATTTCCTCGGCCATGGTGTCCGCATCCAGGTCGTATTCGCCCATCTCGTTGGGCAGGCCGGCATTGGGATGGGCGGACACATTGAATTCGCTAATCCGCGACAGCTCTTCAACATAGGTTCGCAACTCCATCGGACCGAGGGCGCAGTTCAACCCCATGGACAGCGGCCGCGCGTGGCGCAGGGAGTTATAGAACGCTTCCGTGGTCTGGCCGGTGAGGGTGCGCCCGGAGGCGTCCGTGATGGTGCCGGAAATCATCACCGGCAGGTCCAGCTTGTGCTCATAGCAGTATTGATCCACCGCGAACACCGCCGCTTTGGCGTTGAGTGTATCGAAGATGGTCTCAACCAGAATCAGGTCGGCGCCGCCTTCCACCAACCCGTCGATGGCATCCAGATAGGACGCCACCAGCCGGTCGAAATTGGTATTCCGGTAACCGGGATCGTTCACGTCCGGGCTGATACTGGCGGTGCGGTTGGTGGGGCCCAAAACGCCAGCCACGAAACGGGGTCGATCCGGGGTGCTCACGCTGTCGGCGGCGCGGCGCGCCACCCGCGCCGCCGCCACATTGATCTGGCGTGCCAGATCTTGCATATCATAGTCCGCCATGGCGATGGCGGTACTGTTGAAGGAGTTGGTTTCGATGATGTCGGCGCCGGCGTTCAGATAGTCCCGGTGGAGCTGTTCGATCATTTCCGGCTGGGTAACGCTGAGCAGATCGTTATTACCCTTCAGATCGGAAGGCCAGTCCGCGTACTGGCTGCCACGGTATTGCTGCTCGGACAGCTTGAGACGCTGGATCATGGTGCCCATGCCACCGTCGAGTATGACGATTCGCTCCCGGAGGAGGGCGGTGAGCTGTTCGCGGCGGTTGGTGGACATGCAATGCTCCATCGGAAGGTGGGCCAGGGGAAACCGGGTCGCGCATTATAGCGGCTGCGGCCGGGTTACCCAACGTGGCAGGTGCGTTATACTGCCGCCGGTTGAACAGCGCCGCTGCCGCGGCCTGGAAAGTGTAAGGGGAGTTTGATGCGCCGTACTGTTCTCGTTGTGCTGGCCCTGGCCGGCTTTGCCTTCCTGTGGCGCGTGGTGCCGCATGACTTCAACATGACGCCGATGGGCGCCTTGGCGCTGTTCGCGGGCGTTTACCTGCGTCATCCGCTGGCCAAGGTGGTGGTGCCGCTGGCCACGCTGGTGATGTCGGATCTGATTCTCGGTTTCCACGACACGACGTTGTACGTATACGGCGCCTTCGCGGTGATCGCCCTGGGTGGCGTGCTGCTCCGCCGCCGTGGCGTGTTCGCTCATGCCGGTGGTGCGGTGGTGGCCGCGCTATTGTTCTACGCGATCACCAATTTCGGGGTCTGGGCCGCCGGTACGATGTATCCGTCGGAGGCGTCCGGCCTGCTCGCCAGTTACGCCGCGGGGCTGCCTTTCCTTTGGAAGACCCTTGCCGGCAATCTGTTCTTCACCGTGTTGTTCTACGCGGTATTCCAACTGGTAGAGCGCTACCAGCCGCACACCCAGAGCAGCCAGTCCCACTGATTTTGTAAAAACCTCGACCCGGCGGCAACGCCGGGTACCGCCAGCGGGTACCTTTACGCATACTTTTCGTTGTGCGCCTTAACATCTCGCGGGCGCGGGTACTCGATCGACAATAACTCCGAGGAGGAAGAATGCGTAAACAATGGTTGGCGCTGGCGTGTGGCGCCGCGGTAATGCCGATGATGGTGCATGCACAGGAAGCGGAGCAGGAAACCGCTGACGAGCGGGCCTGGGACATTGAAGTGGAAGCGTCCTACCTGCTCAAGCGCGGCAACAGTGAATCAGAATCCGTTATCGGCAAGAGCAACGCGTCCCACGAAGGCGTCAACTGGCGTCAGACCGCCAAGGCGGAAGCCGTGAATACCGTCGGCGAGGGCGATGACGGTGAAGAAGAACGCACCGCCGAGCGTTATTACGCATCCTACAAGCTGGACCGGAAGCTCGCGGACAACAACTATTTGTTCAACGTCCTCACCTACGACAAAGACAATTTTTCGGGCTTTCATTACCAAGCCAGTTACGCGCTCGGTCTGGGTCGCCGTTTCCTGGACACGCCGACACACACGCTGGATCTGGAAGCCGGTCCCGGTTATCGCGTCGAGTGTCTGGACCCGGAAGAGTCCTACAGCGGTTGCGAAGACAAGGAAGAAAGCGCGATTGCCCGTTTCGCCGGGGTTTATAAGTGGAAGATCAGCGAAAACGCTTCTTTCCGTCAGGATGTCAGCACCGAAGTCGGCGAGGAAAACACCTCGGTGCGTTCCGAGACCTCTCTCACGTCGAAGATCAATGATCACTTCGCCATGCGTCTCAGCCACCTGATCACCCGTGATTCGGAAGTGCCGGCGGGCACCCACAATACCGATCAGGAAACCACTGTCTCTCTGGTGTACACGTTCTGATCGGCTTGCTGACAGACAATGAGCAGGCAATAAAAGGTTCATCGCGCGTTTCTCCAGCCGGGGTCGCGTGTCTGTGTTATGCCCTTCCGGGAACGTCGTGAATACGTCCCTGTAGACTCCCTGTCGAACGTCCTGTTCTCCAGGGTCCCGGAAGGGCATAACACAGACACGCTCCGCGGCTAGCGTCACCGCCTCGGGCCAGCAGAAAGGTCGCCAGGACCATTGCAGAAGGGTTCGGTGCCAGCGATGCCCCGTGGCGGTGACGTTTTTCTCAGTGAGCGGCAGTGCCGGGGCCTTCCGGGACCCTGTTTGACAGGACGTCAAACGGGGAGCCTCCAGGGATGGATTCACGGCGTTCCCGGAAGGCCCCGGCACTGCCGCTCGCCCTCGATGGAGAAACGGACCTTCCCGCTAAAGCGCGATGAACCACAAAAAAGCCCGGCGCGAAGCCGGGCTTTTTAATTTGGTCGGAGTAGCAGGATTCGAACCTGCGACCCCTACGTCCCGAACGTAGTGCTCTACCAGGCTGAGCTATACTCCGAATGTGCGGCGTATTCTAGCAGCGAAATTTCAGATTGCCACCGTTTTAAACCGGTCGGTGTGCCGGTTGCGCATATTCTGGCCAAAGCACCCTGTCGCGGGCACAATGCGCCCATCCTGAGCCGCTCCCACGCTTTACTATGGCCGACGCCTCCCTGGGCCCCCTGACCCTCAAACGCTGGCCGCGCCGCCGCGATGACCCGCTATTGCCCTTCGACGCCGCCGATCGGTACCTCCTCAAGGTGCTGGACGAGGACCGGCGCGGGCCGGCGACTCTGGTGCTGAATGACCAGTGCGGTGCGCTGTGGCTTGGCGCCATCGAGTCGGGCCCGGCCTGGAGCGCCGGTGACGACTGGCTGAGCTGGCGCGCCACCAACGCCAACGCGCAAGACAATGACCGTGCGGAGATCGGTGAGGCCTGGCTATGGCCCTGGCAAACGCCGCCCCAGGCGCCGGATCAGGTGCTGGTACGGCTGCCCAAGGCGTTGTCGTTGCTGGACGCACAGTTGGCGTGGCTGGCCACCTGCCTGCCCACCGGCACGCCGGTGTGGCTGGCGGGCATGGACAAACATCTGCCCACGCAGTTGGTACCGATGATGCAGCGTTGGTTCGGCAACGGCCGGGCAGGGCTGGGCTGGAAGAAGGCACGGGTGTTTTCCGCCGAGGCCCCCGGTGAACCCCCTGAGCCCGAGGCCGATCGCCAGCCTGTGCCTGCCCGGGTGGCGGTCCCGGAGCGCGGTTGGCAATTGCACACCGGGCCGGGCGTATTCGGGCGCCGGCATTTGGATATCGGCGCGCGTTTCCTGCTTGATCATCTTCCCCTGGGCGTGGATGGCGCGGTGGCGGATCTCGGTTGTGGCAATGGTGTGCTGGGGCTGAGTCTGGCGGCGGACAACCCGGCGGCGCGGGTCACCTTTTGCGATGTGTCCTCGCTGGCGGTGCAAAGCGCGCGCGCCAACGTCGCCGATCATGACCGGCAGCCCGAGCGCCACGACTTCCACCTCGGCAACGGCCTGGAAGGCGTGGATAAGCACTTCGAGCTGATTCTGCTCAACCCGCCGTTCCATCGCGGCCATGCGGTGGACGACCGGGTCGCCCGCGGTCTGTTCCGCCAGGCCGCCCGGCGGCTGGTCCCCGGCGGTGAACTCCGGGTAGTCGCCAACCAGCATCTCGGTTACCAGCGCCCCCTGGGCAAGCTGTTCCCGCGCGTGGAGACCGTGGCCCGCAACGCCAAGTTCGTGATTTTCCGCTGCGTCAAAGGCGGCCATTAAAACGGCCTGCGGAAGCGAGTGGTGGGAACGGGGCTTGTGGGAGCGGGCTGTGGGAGCGGGCCCTGCCCGCGAAAGGGTGGCATTAGCCACCCGGCAGGATGCCAGAGACCTTTCTAACCACAACATAAACACCGTCTCTGGGATCCTGCCGGCCGGCAAAGCCGGCCTTTCGCTTGCAAGGCAAGCTCCCACAAACCCGGCTTTGTAGAACGGTTCGGCGCCAGCGATAACCCGGGGCGGTGGGAGCCACTCCGTGAGCGTGTCTGTGTCAGGCCCTTCCGGGACCCTGGAGGACAGGACGTCCGACAGGGAGCGTACAGGGACGTATTCACAGCGTTCCCGGAAGGGCCTGACACAGACACGCGTCCCCTCTGGAGGGAACTACATGCGTTAAAAAGAGAGCGCTAGAAGGAAGTAGGATCGATGGCGTCGAAATCGGCGACTTTGGGGTGGTGGCTACTCGCTATGGCGTTGTCCCGATCCAGCAGCACGGTGTGCAGGCCGGCGTCGCGGGCCGCGTCGAGTTCGGCTTCCACGTCGGAGAGAAACAAAATCTCATTGCCGGGCAAGCCGATGGACTCGCTGATGCGCCGGTAACTGGCCGCCTCTTTCTTGCCGCCGCTGGTGGTGTCGAAGTAACCCTGGAACAGCGGCGTCAGATCGCCGGCTTCCGAGTAGCCGAAGAACAGCTTCTGGGCGGCCACCGAACCGGAGGAGTAGACGTACAGGGGAAAGCCCTGGTGGTGCCAGTCGCGCAGCCGCGGGGCGGTGTCCGGATAAAGATGCGCCTGGTAATCGCCGTTGCGGTAACCGCTTTCCCAGATCATGCCTTGCAGCGCTTTCAGTGGCGTGGCTTTGCGGTCCTGATCAATCCAGGCGCGCATCAGGGCGGCGGCGTGTTCCGGGGTATCCAGCGCTTCACCGCTGTCGCGCCGGGCCGCCGCCACCTGTTCCGCCACGGCGGGCTCGTGCCAATGGCGAGCCAGGAAGTCGCCCATCTGTTCGGCGGCGTAGGGAAACAGCACTTCCTTGACGAAGCGGATGCTGCTGGTGGTGCCTTCAATGTCGGTGAGAATGGCGCGCAGCATCAATTTTCCAGCCGATTGAAACGCTGGGCGATGTCACTGCCGGTGAAGTTGGCGACCCAGCCTTCGGTGTTGTTAAACAGACGGATGGCGGTGAAGTTGGGGTTCGCGCCCATGTCGAACCAGTGCGGTGTGTCGGCCGGCACCGAAATCAGGTCGCCCTTGGTGCACAGCACTTCGTAGATGCGCTCGCCCAGGTGCAGGCTGAACAAACCCTGGCCGTCGACAAAGAAGCGCACTTCGTCCTCACTGTGGCTGTGTTCTTCCAGAAACTTGTTACGGGCCGCTTCTTTCTGTGGGTGATCCGGTGTCATGCTCACCACATCCACGGTTTGGTAGCCTTGTTCGGCGATCAGCCGGTCAATTTCGCGGCGATAGACATCCAGCACTTCTTCCTGACTGGGCCGTTCGGTCAGCGCGCCTTCGGCCTGCCATTGTTCATAGCGGATGCCGGCCTTGGCCAACTCCCGGGCCATGGCCAGCTTGTCGTTGATGATTTGCTCCGGTTGTTCCGGATGACCGTCACGAAACACTTTCAGATTACTCATGGGGATTCCTCCTCAGGGGGCCGCCAGTCAGCCGAGACGGCGGCGGTCCAGTTCCACGGCCAGCAGGGTCTCCAGGGCTTCCAACTGGCGGTAACAGGCGCTCATATCCGCCGCCCAGGTGTACAGGCCGTGACCGCGAATCAGATAGGCGTGGCCGGCGTCCATGGTTTGATCCACGCGGGCCGCCAGGGCGGCGATATCCTGGCTGTTTTCGAATACCGGAATGGTAAGCCGCGTATCATGGGTTTGCACGCCGTCCAGGGCTTTGAGCAACTCGTAACCTTCCAGCGTAATGTGGTCGGCGGGCCAGTGCATGGTGAGCACGGTGGAGGCGTGACTGTGGGTATGCAGCACCGCGCCGGTCTCCGGCCGCCGGCGGTAGAGCTGGGTGTGCAACAGGGTCTCGGCGGAGGGTTTGCCGTCGCCGACGGCGGCCCCGGTCATGTCCACCACCATAATATCGGTTTCTTCCAGCAGTCCCTTGTCGCGACCGGAGCGGGTAATCGCTGCATGGTCCGCGTTCAGGCGTAGGGAATAGTTGCTACTGGTGGCCGGCGACCAGCCGTTGGCGTAAAGGCGGCGGCCGGTGGCGGCCAGCACACGGGCCGCTTCTCGGTAGCCGGCGGCGGAATAGGGGCGGTGACTCATCCGGGCCTCCGGGTAACAAGAGACAGATAATCGGCGACAGTGGCCGCGCAAGGCGACTGGATTACGCCGTGTTCGGTGACGATGGCGGTGATCAACTCCGCGGGCGTGACGTCGAACGCTGGGTTGTACACCGGGCACTGGGGTGGCGCCAGCGGTTGACCGCCCACCTGGCGGACCTCATCGGCGGGGCGCTCTTCGATCACAATGCCGCCGCCGTCGGTCATCGCCGGGTCCAGTGTGGACGCCGGGGCGGCGACGATAAACGGTATATCGTGGTGGCGGGCCAACACCGCCAGGGCGTAAGTGCCGATCTTATTGGCGGTGTCGCCGTTGGCCGCGATCCGGTCCGCGCCCACTACCACCGCGTCGACGCGGCCCGCCGCCATTAACATGCCGGCGGCGCTATCGGCCACCAGAGTGACCGGGATGTTTTCCTGCATCAATTCCCAGGTGGTCAGCCGGGCACCTTGCAACCAGGGTCGGGTTTCGCCGGCGATCACCTCACGCAGATGGCCGGCCCGCCAGGCCGAGCGAACAATGCCCAAGGCGGTACCGTGTCCGCCGGTGGCCAGAGCGCCGGTGTTGCAGTGGGTATAGACGGTGGCGTTGTGAGGCAGCAGGGCGGCACCCAGTTCGCCCAAACGCAGGTTGGCGGCCTGATCTTCGTGATGAATGTTTTCCGCTTCGCGGATCAGCCGCCGGGCCAGCGTGTTGCCTTCCAACTCGGCGGCGCACTGCTGTAGCCGTTCCAGGGCCCAGAATAAATTAACGGCGGTAGGGCGGCTGCCGGCGAGCACCTCAAGCGCCGGGCGCAGGGTGTCCGGCGACGCCTTGGCCCCCAATCGCGACGCTTCCAGCGCCAGGCCGTAGGCGGCGGTGATACCGATTGCCGGCGCGCCGCGTACCGCCATGTCGCGGATCGCGGTGGCGGCGCCGGCGGCATCGTGGATCGCCAGCCACTCGGTGCGCGACGGCAGGTGGCGTTGATCCAACAGCAGCAAATGATCGTCGAGCCAGCGGATGGCGGGACTATCAATGGGCATTCAGGACCTCTCGGTGTCGCGGGGTGGGTTGAGCCCGGGCTTGTGGTAGCGGCGCCGAATCCAGTTGGCCGCGCGCAGCACCCTCGGGCGGCGCATGATAGCGCGTTCCATACGGTATTTCCCTGGAAAGGTGCTGACCATGAGCGCCATCAGAATGGTCAGAATACCCTGGCCGGGCAGTATCAGCATGAGCACGCCGGCGGCCAGCAGCACCAGCGCCAGGGCATTGCGCACCACCCAGATACACCAGGCCAGCGGGCCCCGGTAATGGAGCGGCCGGCTGGGGGTGTTGAAGTAATCGGTGGGCATGCGCACCAGTAGCCAGGGAATCGCCATCATCGACGCCAGGGCCATGATCACCCCGCTGACGGTGAGGATCGGCAACAGCGGCTGGAGCTGTTCAAGCAGGGGTTGCCAGTCGCGCTGAAAGTTCAGTTCCAAAGGTGTTGCCTCTTCGGGGTCGGCGTTGCGGTGCTGTTCATGGGTTGCTGATGCCACGTGCCGTACAATGGTGGCTTGAAGGTCGCAAATCAATCGCTTTAAGGATGCACCGGCATGGCTTGGAAGTTGGTACTAGTGGCCCTGATGGGGCTGGCCATAGGCGCGCTGCTGGGGATCTTGATCCTGCGCGCTTCGCGCAAACGTGAAGAGCGACGCCGGCAAGCCGCCCGGCATCTCGACGTGTTGGAAAACCTGAGCATTCTTTGCCGCGCCCTGCTGCAGGAACAGGTGGACAGCGCCGAGGCCAGCATTCGCATCAGCGTGCTGCTGGACTGCCTGCCCCAGGACATCGAGCCGAAAGTGGACCTGGCGGCGATCCACCGCCTGGCGGAGGCCTGCGGCGACTTCACCCGTGGCGAGCAACGCCGCGAATTGGCTCCGGGCGAGCGCAACCGTCAGGACGTGGCGCGGCTGCGGCTCGAGGAAGAGCAGGGCGCCACGGTGCGTGCCGCCGCCGAGCGCCTGGCCGCCGTCCTGGACGCCTGGCGGACCCGGGTGACGATGTAAGCCGTCGGACTGACCCCACAGACAGGGACCGCAGTCGCGAAGGCGGACGTTTCCGGCGCGGGCTTGAATTATCATCCGCGGCTTCCGAATTGCAGTAAGCCGAGCCGATAACTATGAGTCAGCCCACCCTTTACGTGGCCTTTCCGGCCACCGACGAGTTGCGCGACCGGATCGACGCCTTCCTGAAAGTGACTCGCGACGAACCGGACAGCAATCATGTGCAGGCCTTGGAAGCGATCATGGATCCTTTCCTTAATGAGGTGCTGCACACTTACTTCACCGGTCCCATCGATGCGGTGAACGCCAAGGGTACGGCCGTCAATGTGATCCTCAGCGCCATGAAGGTGATCAATAAAGCCGCCCACGGTCTGGCGGGCCGTTTGATGCGCAAGACCAGTGTCGAGGAGCAGCGTGCCTTGGCGGAGCATTTCCGTAATCTGCGCCTGGAGAAGGACGGGCAGGTGTACATCGGTTATCCGTTGACGCCGGCGTTGGCGGAACGGGCGTCACTGGTGTTTCAGGAGTTCGCTGGCGGCAGTGGCGACATGAAACATCTGGTGGAGGTTATGGACGGCATCAGTGGCGGTGCCATCGAGAATTATCTCGACAAGACCGTGGGTAATCTGGAGCTGGGCCGTATCAACCGGGGGTTGGTGGCCGGCGCCCGTGCCACCATCAAGAAGGCGTCCGCGTCATCAGTGGAGAAGGGGATTCCCGCCATGGAAAAGTCCCACCAGAAACCAGTGGTGGCGTATTTCGAGTCGTTGCTGTTACAGCCACAGTCGTGAACGGTTGGCGGCGGCCTGACGCGATGGGTTGAAACGAAGAAAGCGGCCCGGGTGTTACCAACCGGGCCGCTTTGCGTTCAGCTTGTCGGCGTGGAGCCGCTGGAACCGGTGTCGCCGGAGGCGGCTTTCTTGGCCGGTGCCTTGCGGGTCGCCTTTTTCTTGGCCGGAGCTTTCTTCACCGTGCTCTTCTTGGCGGCACTTTTCTTGGTGGTGGCTTTCTTACTGGTGGCTTTCTTGGCGGGCGCTTTGCGGGCCGTGCTTTTCTTGGCGGCCGCCTTCTTCGCCGGCGCTTTGCGGGCGGAAGGGCTGACCCGTTTTTCGATGTCCTTGGCCCGTTTCTCGAGGTCTTTCTGATACTGGTTGATCACCTTGACCAGACTGTTGGCTTGCTTGGCGGTGGCCTTGAGCACCTTGACTTCGGTTTCCAGAAAACGTTTGCGAGCTTCGGAGTCATCCACCCGTTTGCGGGCGTCATCCACCGCCTTGCGGGCCCGGTCGAGCTGCCGTTTTACCGTGGCGTTGGCCTTGTCCCGATACTCGTTCTGCAGTTTCTCCAGCCGGTTAAGGCTGTCGCGGCGGCGCTTCATCTCTTCGCTGACCCGCTGGCGGGCCTTTTCGAGCTGAGATTCCAGTTGAGCGATTTGCTTATCGCGTTCATTGTCGAAGCGCTCGGCGAGTTTGCGAATCTGTGACTGCAATTCGTCGAGACGACCTCTTACCTTATTAACGGCCATGGATGACTCCCTTTCCCCGTGCTGATTTGATCCGCATCGCGGACGTCCCCGAAACTGTATGTCACATTTTTAACCTGGACAACCGCCGCGGCGTGGGGTCGCGCGACTTTCTGGTCAATTCGTGTAACACGGAGGGCGTGTTGTGGTTTCGCCAACCAGCGGTGATACTGCGCGCAAGTAATCACGGTGGTAAAAAAGGGTAGGGTATGCCGGCGTCCTTCGATGGCAAATTGGTGGTGGCGATCAGTTCCCGGGCCTTGTTTGACCTGGGTGACAGTCACCAGGTTTTCGAGCAGGACGGCCTGGATGCCTACCAGGATTATCAGATTGCCCATGAGGACGATGTGTTGCCGCCGGGCGACGCCTTCCCTCTGGTCACCAAACTGTTGGCGATTAACAAGCTGGAGGAAGGCGCCGGGCGCGTGGAAGTGATCCTGTTGTCGCGCAACAGTTCCGACACCGGCCTGCGGGTGTTCAATTCCATCGAGCATTATCGTCTGCCGATTACCCGCGCGGCGTTCGCCGGCGGACAAAGCCCGCACCGTTATGTGTCCGCTTTCGGTGCGCACCTGTTCCTGTCCACCGACCCTGAAGATGTACGTCAGGTGCTGGACGCCGGCTATGCCGCCGCCACCATTCTCTCCGGGGCCGGCCTGCAACATAATGATGATCTGCTGCGGATAGCTTTCGATGGTGACGCGGTGCTGTTCTCCGATGAGTCCGAGCAGGTGTTCCAGAGCAGCGGCCTGGAAGCGTTCACCGCCAGTGAAAAGCAGGCCGCTCGGCAGCCGCTCAGCGATGGCCCCTTCAAGGCCTTCCTGGAGGCACTTCACCAGATTCAGCGGGAGTTCTCCCCTGAACGCTGTCCGATCCGCACCGCTCTGGTCACCGCGCGTTCGGCGCCGGCCCATGAAAGGGTAGTGCGGACCCTGCGTGATTGGGGGATTCGCCTGGACGAAAGCCTGTTTCTGGGCGGTCTGCCAAAGGGGCCTTTTCTGAAGGCTTTCGGGGCGGATGTGTTCTTCGACGATCAACAGGGACATTGTGAATCCGCGCGCGAGCACGTTGCCGCCGGCCATGTGCCCCATGGCATCTCCAACCCGCGACCGGACGAAGCCTGAACGCCGCCAGGGCGTATCGTTGCCAGCGTCTTTGCTTGCCTCTATGCTTGGAATGCATAATTCAGGCAATTTTTATAACTCCCCGTAAAGGCGGGTGTCGCGGGCAAGGAGCAAGTGATGAAGCTGCAGCAGCTACGCTACATCTGGGAAGTGGCGCGCCATGATCTCAATGTGTCCGCCACCGCGCAGGCACTCTATACCTCCCAGCCGGGTATCAGTAAGCAGATCCGCATGCTCGAGGACGAACTGGGCGTGGAAGTGTTCGCCCGTAGCGGCAAGCATCTCACCCATGTGACCCCGGCCGGGGAATCGATTCTGCGCATCGCCGGTGACATCCTGCAGCAAACCGAATCGATCAAGCGGGTAGCCCAGGAATTCCGCGATGAGACCAAGGGCGACCTGAGCATCGCCACCACGCACACCCAGGCCCGTTACGCCTTGCCGCCGGTGATTCAGCAATTCACCAAGCGCTTCCCGGACGTGTCCCTGCATATGAATCAGGGCACGCCGATGCAAATCGCCGAGATGGCCGCCGACGGCAGCGTCGATTTCGCCATCGCCACCGAGGCGCTGGATCTGTTCTCGGACCTGGTGATGATGCCGTGCTACCGTTGGAACCGCACCGTGGTGGTGCCCGAGGGGCACCCGCTCACCCAGGTCAAGCCTCTGACCCTGGACGCCCTGGCGGATTATCCTCTGGTCACCTATGTGTTCGGTTTCACCGGTCGCAGCAAGCTTGATGACGCCTTCGCTCGTAAAGGTCTGGAGCCCCGCGTGGTATTCACCGCCGCCGACGCGGATGTGATCAAAACCTATGTGCGCCTGGGTATGGGCGTCGGCATTGTCGCCCATATGGCCGTGGACCCGGTGCAAGACAAGGGGCTGGTGAATCTGGATGCCGGCCATCTGTTCGAACCCAGCACCACCCGCATTGGTTTCCGCAAGGGCACCTTTCTGCGCGGCTTTATGTACGAATTCCTGCAGACCTTCGCGCCCCATCTCACCCGCGAGCGGGTAGACGCGGCGGTGCGCGCCGCCACCCGCGAAGAACGGGACGTTCTGTTCGCCGATCTGGAACTGCCGGTTCGTTAGGGAGCCTGCCAGTCGTTGCAAAGCGCCGGGCGCGCGGCTACATTGTGCCCGCCTTCAACGACTTAGGGGATTATCGTGGAATTGCTTTGTCTCGATTTGGAAGGGGTGCTGATTCCTGAAATCTGGATCAACTTCGCCGAGCGCACCGGCATCGACGAGTTGCGCGCCACCACCCGGGACATTCCCGATTACGACGAGCTGATGAAAATGCGGCTCGGCATCCTCGACCAGCACGGCTACGGCCTGCCGGACATCCAGAAAGTGATCGACACCCTCGAGCCGCTGGACGGCGCGGTGGAATTCGTGGAATGGGCCCGTGAGCATTTCCAACTGATTATTCTTTCCGACACCTTCTATGAGTTCGCCCGGCCGCTGATGCGCAAGCTCGGTTCGCCGACGTTGCTTTGCCACCGCCTGGCGGTGGACGACAACGGCCGCATCACCGATTACATACTGCGCCAGAAAGACCCCAAGAGGGCGTCCGTGAAGGCTCTGCATACACTCAACTACCGGATCATCGCCGCCGGCGACTCCTACAACGACACCACCATGCTCAGCGAAGCGGAGCAGGGCATCTTGTTCCACGCTCCGGACAACGTGATCGCCGAATTCCCGCAGTTCCCCTCAGTACACAGCTACGAAGACCTCAAAGGGGAGATCATTAAGGCGAGCGAGCGGGATATTCCGCTGGGCTGACGGCTCCGTCGACAGCAGTTAACAGTGAACAGTGAATAGCGTAGAACAAAGCGCGGCTGCGAGGTTTGCGAGTTAGCAAGGCCCGGGTTGCTGAAACGCAATGTACGCGGCCACGGCCTTCGACGCCGCTGCCAACCCCACCCGCGCGCTGTTAACTATTCACTGTTAACTGCTTGCATGAGTTTTCGGACTTTGAACCAGCTCTCCGCGTATTCCTCGTCTGGGTCGGAGTCGTAGACGATGCCGCCGCCGCCGTGGCAATAGAGCTTGTCGCCATCGGTCTGCAAAGTGCGGATCAGAATGTTGCTGTCGAAGCGGCCTTGATCGTCCTGCCAGAACAGGCTGCCGCAGTAGGCGCCACGCGGCGCCGGTTCCAGTTCCTGAATGATCTGCATGGCCCGTTTTTTGGGCGCACCGGTGATGCTGCCGCCAGGAAAGGCGCTGAGCAAGGCCGCCAAAGGCGGCACTTCATCGCGCAACCGGCCACTGACGGTGGAGACCAGGTGCTGCACATTGCTGAAGCGACGCAGTTGAAACAACGGGTGGGCGGAGATGGAGCCGGCCTCGCAAAATCGGCCCAGGTCGTTGCGCAGCAGGTCCACGATCATCAGGTTTTCAGCGCGATCCTTGGGGTGGTTGAGCAACGCCCGGCCCAGTGCCCGATCTTCCTCGGCATTGGCGCCGCGCGGCCGTGAGCCCTTGATCGGCTCGCTGATTACGCGGCGATCCTGAATGCTCAAAAAGCGCTCCGGCGATACACCGAACACGGCGTCGTCGCCATCGCGGAAGAAGCAGGCGTGCGGGGCCGGGTGGGCGTTGACCAGCCTTTGGAAACCACCCAGGGCGTCCCCTTCCCAGGTGGCCTGGAAGCGCTGGGCGTAATTGACCTGATAGCAGTCCCCGGCGCGCAGGTAATGTTGGATGCGCGCCAGCGCCCGCAGGTAATCCTGTTGGCTTTGTTGCGCTTGGAACCGCCGGTGCAGGCTGAAAACGGGGGCGGTAGCCGCCAACGGGGCCGGCGAATGATCGAACAGGTGCACGGTGACCTCCGCGGCGGCTCCCAGCGGGCTGCTGGCCAGACCCATGAGGGTGGCGCCGGCTTCGTAGGGCAGCAACCCGCAGGCGAACCGGTAGCCTTCCGCCAGCGCCGCCGCTACCTGATCAGGCAGTCGCCGTATTGCCTCGGCGTTTCCGGCGCGCAGGGTGAGCGCCGGCGGACCGAGGGCTTCCAGGGCGCCATTACGAGTCACAACAACATGGACAGGCTGCACGTTTTCGACCCTGATTTCTCTGAACGATGGCGGCGGGGCGGTCACCCGGCCGCGAGGAGCGCGTAGTGTAGCGCCCGTGACGTTGCCTCGCGAGTCCGGCGGAATTGTCGACAATAACCATTGAAAGGTCGGTCCGGTGAGGGTAGAGTGCCGATCAATTCAAGCAATTGTCGACAATGGTCGCGGCCCACATCGGGTGCGGCAAACGGGATGATTCGCCCCATGAACCACGTCTTGGAAGACAGCTCGCGCACCCTGGCGGACCGGGTATTCAGCCGCCTCCAGGACGACATCGTGCGCGGCGTGATCGCACCGGGAAGCAAAGTCAGTGAAACCGATCTGGCCGGCCGTTACGGCGTTAGCCGCGGGCCGTTGCGCGAAGCCATTCGCCGCCTCGAATCACGCAAACTGCTTGAGCGCGAAGTGCACGTGGGCACCCGGGTGGCATCGCTCAGCTTCGACGATTTGATTGAAATCTATCACGTCCGCGAAGCCCTGGAAGGGCTCGCCGCCGGGCTCGCCGCCCGCCTGATGACCGCCGACGAGGTGGCCGGCCTGACCGAACTGCTCGGCCAGCACGAGCAGCAACAGGACCTGCGCCACGACACCGCTTATTTCCAGCGCGAAGGCGACCTGGATTTTCACTATCGCATCATCCAGGGCAGCCATAATCGCACCCTGATTCGCATGCTGATTGGCGAGCTCTATCACCTGGTACGCATGTACCGGTATCAATTCAGCACCGTGGCCAACCGGCCACAAAAAGCCCTGCACGAGCATCGCCGCATTGTCGAAGCCATTGAGGCGCGTGACGCCGAAATGGCGGAGCTGCTGATGCGCCGGCACATCAGCCGGGCACGGGAAAACATCGAACAGCAGGCCCAGCAAAGGAGTCCACAATGACCCAACCGAACAGTGCCGGTGCCCGTTTCCGGCGCGCCCTCGCCGAGGAACAACCCCTGCAGATCATGGGGACCATCAATGCCTATACGGCGATGATGGCCGATCAGGTGGGCTACCGTGCCATCTACCTTTCCGGCGGCGGCGTGGCCAACGCCTCCTACGGGCTGCCGGATCTGGGCATGACCACCCTGAACGATGTGCTGGAAGACGTGCGCCGTATCAGCGCCGCCACCGACGTGCCGCTGTTGGTGGACATTGATACCGGCTGGGGCGGGGCCTTCAACATTGCCCGTACCGTGAAGGAAATGATTCGAGCCGGCGCCGGCGCCGTGCACCTGGAAGACCAGGTGGCGCAAAAGCGTTGCGGCCACCGGCCCAACAAAGAAATCGTCTCCAAAACGGAAATGGTGGATCGCATCAAAGCCGCCGCCGACGCCCGTACCGATGAGGATTTCTTCATCATCGCCCGTACCGACGCGTTTCAGAAAGAAGGCCTGGATGCCGCGGTTGATCGCGCTCGTGCCTGTCTGGAAGCGGGCGCCGACGGCATCTTCGCTGAAGCGGTGCACACCCTGGAAGACTACAAAGCGTTCGCCGAAGGCATCGGCGGCGCGCCGCTGCTGGCCAATATCACCGAATTCGGCGCCACGCCGTTGTTCACCCGTGATGAGCTTGGCGAAGCCGGCGCCAGCATGATCCTGTACCCCCTGTCCGCGTTCCGCGCCATGAACCAGGCGGCGCTCAATGTGTACCGAACGATTCGCGAAGAGGGCACCCAGAAGAACGTGGTGGACAGCATGCAGACGCGCATGGAACTGTACGATTTTCTGGGCTACCACGACTACGAACGCAAGCTCGACGAACTTTTCGCTCAGCAACGCGGCGAATAACACCCCGGTTGCGGGTCGCCGACGCCATTCGGCGCGGTGCATACGGACCCGCAAAGCGACATTTTTTTGAAAAGTACGCTTGTTGAAAAGCACACTTCTTGAAAGAGGGAAATGACAATGGCAGAGAAGAAAGTTGGCGGCGCCGGCCTGCGTGGTCAGGTAGCGGGCAAGACCGCGCTCTCCACGGTGGGCAAATCCGGTTCCGGCCTGACCTATCGCGGCTACGACGTGAAGGATCTGGCGGAAAATTGCCAGTTCGAAGAAGTGGCGTACCTGATCCTTAAAGGCGAGTTGCCGAATCAGAGTGAACTGGACGCCTATAAAACCAAACTGAAAGGCTTGCGTGGCCTGCCCCAGGCGCTCAAGACCGTGTTGGAGCAGGTGCCTCGGGACGCCCACCCCATGGATGTAATGCGTACCGGCTGCTCGATGCTGGGTAACCTGGAAACCGAAACCAGCTTTGAACAGCAAGGCGACATGGCCGACCGTATGCTGGCCGCGTTCCCCAGCATTATCTGCTACTGGTATCGCTACAGCCACGACGGCGTGCGAGTGGAAACGGAAACCGACGACGATTCCATCGGTGCTCACTTCCTGCATTTGCTGCGTGGCGAAAAGCCCAACGATCTGCACGAAGCGGTAATGCACGTTTCCCTGATTCTGTACGCGGAGCACGAGTTCAACGCCTCCACTTTCACCGCCCGCGTTTGCGCCTCGACTCTCAGCGATATCCATAGCTGCGTGACTGGCGCCATCGGCACCTTGCGCGGCCCGCTGCACGGCGGCGCCAACGAGGCGGCGATGGAAATGATCGAGAACTTCAAAGATCCGGAAGATGCGGAGAAAAGCATGCTCGGCATGCTGGAGCGCAAGGAAAAGATCATGGGCTTCGGGCACGCCATTTACACCGAGTCCGATCCTCGCAACGCGATCATTAAGCACTGGTCCGAAAAACTGTCCAAGGACGTGAGCGGCGAGAACCTCTATAACGTTTCGGTTCGCTGCGAAGAGGTGATGTGGCGCGAGAAGAAGCTGTTCTGCAACGCGGATTTCTTCCACGCGTCCGCGTACCACTTCATGGGCATTCCCACCAAGCTGTTCACGCCGATCTTCGTGATGAGTCGCCTGACCGGCTGGGCCGGCCACGTGTTCGAGCAACGCGCGGACAACCGTATTATCCGTCCCAGTGCGGATTACACCGGTTCGGAGTTGCGCAAGGTAACGCCGATCGCCGAGCGCGGTTGATGGAATGCCGGACGCTTTGTCGGATTTCGCTGCGCTCAAGCCGGGCTAACGGTGAGGCGCCGCACCAGCAAACAATCCAACGCCACCCCCAGCGGGTTTAGGTCAAGCGTCCGGCGCCGAGCGCCCAGCGTGTTTTCACTCAACAATTTCAGGTACTCCAAGGCATGAACACCGACTACCGAAAACGCCTTCCCGGCACCCAATTGGACTACTTCGATACTCGGGCCGCGGTGGACGCCATCCAGCCCGGCGCCTACGAAAAGCTGCCGTACACCTCCCGTGTTCTCGCCGAGCAGTTGGTGCGCCGCTGCGAACCGTCGGCGCTCACCGATTCGCTCAAGCAACTGGTGGAGCGCAAACGTGACCTGGATTTTCCCTGGTATCCGGCACGGGTGGTGTGCCATGACATTCTCGGTCAGACCGCCCTGGTGGACCTGGCCGGCCTGCGTGACACCATCGCTGAGCAAGGCGGTGACCCGTCCAAGGTGAACCCGGTGGTGCCCACCCAGTTGATCGTCGATCACTCTCTGGCGGTGGAGCATCCGGGCTTCGAAGAAGGCGCGTTCGAAAAGAACCGCGCGGTGGAAGACCGTCGCAACGAAGACCGTTTTCACTTTATTAACTGGACCAAAACCGCGTTCGACAACGTGGATGTGATTCCGCCGGGCAACGGCATCATGCACCAGATCAATCTGGAAAAGATGTCACCGGTGGTGCAGATTCAATTCTCTGGAAACGAGAGGGGCATCGCCTTCCCTGATACCTGTGTCGGCACCGACAGCCACACCCCCATGGTGGACGCCCTGGGGGTAATTTCGGTGGGTGTGGGCGGCCTGGAGGCCGAGAACGTGATGCTGGGCAACCCGTCTATGATGCGTCTGCCCGACATCGTCGGCGTGGAACTGACCGGTAAGCTCCAACCCGGCATCACCGGCACCGATCTGGTGCTGGCGATCACCGAGTTCCTGCGTAAGGAACGAGTGGTGGGTGCCTATTTGGAATTCTTCGGCGAAGGGGCGGACAGCCTGTCCGTGGGCGACCGCGCCACGATCGCCAATATGACTCCGGAATACGGCGCCACCGCCGGCATGTTTTTCATCGACGACAACACCCTGGATTACCTGAGACTGACCGGCCGCGAAGACGATCAGGTAGCCCTGGTGGAAAAATACGCCAAGGAAACCGGCCTGTGGGCGGACGCCCTCAAGGACGTCGAGTACGAGCGGCTGCTCAAGTTCGATCTGGCTGCGGTGGGTCGTAATCTGGCCGGCCCGTCCAACCCGCATTCATTGCTGCCGGCCTCGGAACTGGCCGAGCGCGGCGTCGCCGGCGAATGGGAAGAGAAAGAGGGCGAAATGCCCGACGGCGCGGTGATCATCGCCGCCATCACAAGCTGCACCAACACCAGTAACCCGCGCAATATGATTGCCGCCGGTCTGATCGCGCGGAACGCCAACAAGCTGGGGCTGATCCGCAAGCCGTGGGTGAAGTCATCCCTGGCACCGGGCTCCAAGACCGTGAAAATGTACCTGGAAGAAGCGGACTTGCTGCCCGAACTTCAGGCATTGGGTTTCGATGTGGTGGCCTTCGCCTGCACCACCTGCAACGGCATGAGCGGGGCATTGGCCCCTGAAATCCAGAAGGAAGTGATCGACCGGGATCTGTACGCCACGGCGGTGTTGTCCGGTAACCGTAACTTCGACGGTCGCATTCACCCCTACGCCAAGCAGGCGTTCCTGGCGTCGCCGCCGTTGGTGGTGGCCTATGCCATCGCCGGTACCATCCGCTTCGATATCGAGAAGGACGTGCTGGGCCACGACCCGCAGGGCAACCCGATCACCCTCAAGGATATCTGGCCGGAAGACGCGGAAATCGATGCCATTGTGAAGGCCAGCGTGAAGCCGGAGCAGTTCCGCAAGACCTATATTCCCATGTTCGAGAAGAAGGGCGGTGATGTGAAAGCGGCCAGCCCGCTGTACGACTGGCGTGCCCAGTCCACGTATATTCGCCGTCCGCCTTATTGGCAAGGCACCATGGCGGAAGCGCGCGCCCTGAAAGGGATGCGTCCGCTGGCGGTGTTGCCGGACAACATCACCACCGACCACCTGTCGCCGTCCAACGCGATTCTGTTGGATAGTGCCGCCGGCGCCTACCTGGACAAGATGGGCCTGCCGGAAGAAGACTTTAATTCCTACGCAACCCACCGGGGCGACCACCTCACCGCCCAGCGCGCCACGCTGGCCAATCCCAAGCTGTTCAACGAAATGGTTAAGGACGAAGACGGCAAAGTGGTGCAGGGCTCACTGGCGCGGGTCGAGCCCGAGGGCGAAGTGACCCGCATGTGGGAAGCGATTGAAACCTACATGCAACGCAAGCAGCCGCTGATCATCATCGCCGGTGCCGACTACGGTCAGGGGTCTTCCCGGGACTGGGCCGCCAAGGGCGTGGCGCTGGCCGGCGTGGAAACGATCGTGGCGGAAGGCTTTGAACGCATCCACCGCACTAATTTGATCGGTATGGGCGTGATGCCTTTGCAGTTCCAGGAAGGCACCACGCGCCACACGCTGGGCATCGACGGCACCGAGATGTTCGACGTGGAAGGCGAGCCTGGAGCGCGTGCCGATCTGACGCTGGTGATGCACCGTCGCAACGGCGATATCGAACGCATTCCGGTGATCTGCCGTCTGGACACCGCCGAAGAGGTATCGGTGTACTCCGCCGGCGGCATCCTGCAACGGTTCGCCAAGGACTTTATGAAGGCCGCCAGCTAAGCCCCGGGCGCGCTTCACCCCTCAACCTCAAAGGACGTGCTATGCCACAGGCACCACAAATTAAGGTCCCCGCCACCTACATGCGTGGCGGCACCAGCAAAGGCGTGTTTTTCAGTCTTGGCGACCTGCCGGAAGCAGCACAGGTACCGGGGCCGGTCCGCGACGCATTGCTGTTGCGTGTGATCGGCAGTCCCGATCCTTACGGCAAGCACACCGACGGTATGGGCGGCGCCACCTCCAGCACCAGCAAGACGGTGATCCTTTCGAAAAGCGACAGCGCCGACCATGACGTGGATTACCTGTTCGGCCAGGTCGCCATCGACAAGCCGTTCATCGACTGGAGCGGCAACTGCGGCAACCTCACCGCGGCGGTGGGCGCTTTTGCGATAAGCAACGGCCTGGTGAGCGCCGACCGCATCCCCGAAAATGGGGTGGCGATGGTGCGCATCTGGCAGGCCAATATTGAAAAAACCATTGTCGCGCATGTGCCGGTCACCAACGGCGCGGTTCAGGAGACCGGCGACTTCGAACTGGACGGCGTGACCTTCCCGGCGGCGGAAGTGTTGATCGACTTCATGGACCCGGCGGACGGAGACGGCGCCATGTTCCCCACCGGCAATCCGGTGGACGAACTGGAAGTCCCCGGCGTCGGCACGCTGCGGGCGACCATGATCAATGCCGGTATTCCCACCGTGTTCGTCAACGCCGAGGACATCGGCTACACCGGTGCGGAACTGCAGGGCGACATTAACGAAGACGCCCGGGCACTGGCCATGTTTGAAACCCTGCGTGCTCACGGTGCCTTGCGCATGGGGCTGATTCAGTCCCTGGAAGAAGCCGAGCAGCGCCAGCACACGCCCAAGGTGGCGTTCGTGGCCAAGCCCCGGGAATACACCGCATCCAGTGGCAAGACCGTCACCACCGAAGACGTGGACCTGCTGGTGCGGGCGCTATCCATGGGCAAATTACACCATGCCATGATGGGCACCGCGGCGGTGGCCATTGGCACCGCCGCGGCGATTCCCGGCACCCTGGTGAATCTGGCCGCCGGCGGCGGTGAGCGCGACGCGGTGCGTTTCGGCCATCCGTCCGGCACGTTGCGGGTGGGCGGTGAAGCTCATCAGAACAACGGCGAATGGGTGGTCAGCAAAGCCAGCATGAGCCGTAGCGCGCGCGTGTTGATGGAAGGCTGGGTGCGCGTGCCTGGAGAAAGACCAATGTCTGAAGTCTGATCTCGGACGACCTTAAGGAGGCCCCATGAGCAGCAATGTCGACCAGAACCTGCGCCCGGACTACGATCCGGAAATCCAAGCCATCGTGGACTATGTTCTCGGCTTCCGGATTGATTCCGAGGAGGCCTGGGATACCGCCCGTAACTGCCTGATCGACACCCTCGGTTGCGGTTTGCTGGCGCTGCGGTTCCCCGAGTGCGCCAAACATCTGGGGCCGCTTGTGGAAGGCACTCTGGTACCGCACGGCGCCCGCGTGCCGGGCACGCCGCACCGGCTCGACCCGGTGAAGGCGGCCTGGGACATCGGTTGCATCGTGCGTTGGCTGGACTACAACGACACCTGGCTGGCGGCGGAATGGGGCCACCCTTCCGATAACCTGGGTGGCATTCTGGCGGTGGCCGATTATTTGTCGCAGAAGAACCTGGCGGTGGGCAAGCCGGCGCTGACCATCAAGGACGTGTTGGAAGCCATGATCATGGCCCACGAAATCCAGGGCGTGCTGGCGTTGGAAAATTCCTTCAACCGGGTCGGCCTGGACCATGTGGTCCTGGTCAAGGTGGCGTCCACCGCGGTGGTGGCCAAGATGATGGGCGCTGATCGTGAGCAACTGCTTTCGGCGGTGTCCCACGCCTGGGTGGACGGCCAGTCCCTGCGCACCTATCGGCATGCCCCCAACGCTGGTTCCCGCAAGTCCTGGGCAGCCGGTGACGCCACCAGCCGGGCGGTGCGTCTGGCGGATATTGCCCTGCGCGGTGAAATGGGCATCCCCGGCGCGCTGTCCGCGCCCCAGTGGGGCTTCTACGACGTCCTGTTTTCCAAGACCAACAAGGACCAGAAGCTCAAGCCTGAAGAAGACCGCATGTTCAAGTTCCAGCGTGACTACGGCAGTTACGTGATGGAAAACATCCTCTTCAAGATCAGCTTCCCGGCGGAGTTCCACAGCCAGACCGCCTGCGAAGCGGCCGTGACGCTGCACCCTCAGGTCAAAGATCGTCTCGATGAGATCGACCGCATCGTCATCACCACCCACGATTCCGCCATTCGCATTATTTCCAAGCAGGGGCCGCTGGCCAATCCCGCCGACCGAGACCACTGCATTCAGTACATGACGGCGGTGCCGCTGATATTCGGCAGCCTGGTGGCGGAGCACTACGAAGACGAGTTCCACGACGCCCATCCGTTGATCGACGAACTGCGCGACAAGATGGAAATCGTCGAGGACGAGCGTTATTCGCGGGACTACCACGACCCGGAGAAGCGCTCTATCGCCAACGCGATTCAGGTGTTCTTCAAGGACGGTTCCAGCACCGATCAGGTGGCGGTGGAATACCCCATTGGCCACCGCCGGCGCCGGGAGGAGGGCATCCCGGTGCTGGAGCAGAAGTTCAAACGCAATCTGGCGACCCGCTTCCCGGCCGCCCGCGTGACGGAAATCATGGACCTGTGCCTGGACCCGGCGCGGCTAAACGACACGCCGGTTAACGAGTTCATGGACCGGTTCGTGATCTGAACGCCTACTGCAGCCGCCGCTGCAAGCCGGCGGTGGCGAGAATGCGAGTGCTGATTTCCTCAATGGACAGCTCGGTGGCGTCCAGATGGGGGATGTTGAATTTGTTGTACAGCGCCTGCAGGGCGCGTACTTCCATATCGCACTGGCGCGGCGAGGCGTAGCGGCTGCCGGCCTTGCGCTCACTGCGGATGGCGCTGAGACGGTCGGCGTTGATAGTCAATCCGAACAGTTTGTGACGGTGCGGCGCCAGCGCGTCCGGTAAGCGCAGATCATCGAAGTCGTCCTCGGTGAGCGGGTAATTGGCGGCGAACAGACCGAATTGCAGCGCCAGATAAAGACAAGTCGGTGTCTTGCCGGAGCGCGATACACCCACCAGAATCACGTCCGCCTGGTCGTAATAACGGGTGCGTGCGCCGTCGTCGTTGTCGAGCGCGAAATGCACCGCGTTAATGCGGATGCGGTAAGCCTGCTGGTCGCGGATCGCATGGCTCTGGCCCACCTTGTGGTTGCTGCTGACGCCGAGTTCGTCCTCCAGAGGTTTCTGGAAAGCGGTGAACAAATCCAGCACTTTGCCCTTGCAGGTATGCAGAATGGCGCGGTGATCGTTGTTCACCAGGGTGGAGAAGACAATCGGGGTAGTGCCGTCGGTGGCCGCCGTCCGGTCAATTCGGGCCACTGCTTCCCGAGTCAGGTCGTCGGAGGCCACATAGGGAATGGTGACCTGATCGAACTGGATACCGCCGAACTGACTGAGCAGGCTGTGACCGAGGGTCTCCGCGGTGATACCGGTGCCGTCGGAGATAAAAAACGCGGTTCTGGGCATGGCCATGTTGCTCCTTCTACAAAAGTCGTAACGGATTGCCCAATCCGGGCGGGCAAAGCGCTGATGTTTTGGGTAGAATGGCGCCTCCATTCATTCCGGTAAAGTTAAGAGAGCCTCTGAACAACCCCCGGCGACCTGAAGCGTAAAGCCAGAGCGCGCCAAGAGTGGGTCTGAGGCTCCCCAGGCCAGCAATACTTAAGGAGACGACCTTGGCGGAATACGTAGTCTGGTTTCAGGATCTGGGCAAGGGCGACGTGGAGCGCGTCGGTGGTAAAAACGCCTCCCTTGGCGAGATGATCAGCAACCTGGCGGCGGCCGGCGTGTCCGTCCCGGGCGGTTTTGCGACCACCGCGGAAGCCTTCCGCGACTTCCTTGAGCACAATGATCTGACCACCAAGATCAACGAGGCTCTCGGTGCGCTGGACGTGGAAGACGTGGTGGCCCTGGCGGAGACCGGTGAGAAGATCCGCAAATGGGTGGTGGACGCCCCCTTCCAGCCAAAGCTGGAAGAGGCGATTCGCGATGCCTACGACAAGATGGGCGGCGGCGACGGCGAATTGCCGGTGGCGGTGCGCTCTTCCGCCACCGCGGAAGACCTGCCGGATGCGTCCTTCGCCGGCCAGCAGGAAACCTTCCTTAATATTCGCGGCCTGGATCATGTGATGGTGGCGGTCAAGGAAGTGTTCGCCTCTCTGTTCAACGACCGGGCCATCAGTTACCGGGTGCATCAGGGCTTCGACCACGAACTGGTGGCGCTGTCCGCCGGTGTGCAACAGATGGTGCGCTCCGAAACCGGCGCGGCCGGCGTCATGTTCACCCTGGACACCGAATCCGGCTTCCGCGATGTGGTGTTCATCACCGCCTCCTACGGCCTCGGCGAAATGGTCGTTCAAGGTGCCGTGAACCCGGACGAATTCTACGTTCATAAAAAGACGCTGCTGAACAAACAGCCCTCCATCCTGCGCCGTAACCTCGGCAGCAAGATGCAGAAAATGGTCTACGGCAGCGAAGCCAGCGCCGGCAAGTCGGTGCAGACCGTGGACGTGGACGCCGCCGAACGGCTGCGTTTCTGTCTCACCGATACCCAGGTGGAAGACCTCTCCCGCCAGGCCATCGAAATCGAGAAGCATTACGGCATGCCCATGGATATCGAATGGGCTCTGGATGGTGACGACGGCAAGCTCTACATCGTCCAGGCCCGTCCGGAAACGGTGAAAAGCCGCTCCGATGCCTCGGTGATGGAACGTTATCTGCTCAAGCAGACCGGCAAGGTACTGGTCGAAGGCCGTGCCATCGGCCAGCGTATCGGCGCCGGCCCGGTGCGTGTCGTCTCCAGTATTAAGGAAATGGATCGCGTGCAGCCCGGCGACGTGCTGGTCACCGACATGACCGACCCGGACTGGGAACCGGTGATGAAGCGCGCCTCCGCCATTGTCACCAATCGGGGCGGACGCACCTGTCACGCCGCGATCATCGCCCGTGAACTGGGCGTGCCGGCCATCGTCGGTTGCGGTGACGCCACCGATCTGCTCAAGGATGGTCAGGAAGTGACCGTATCCTGCGCGGAAGGCGACACCGGCAATATCTATGAAGGCCAACTGGACTTCGACATCCAGCGCAACTCCATTGAGTCGATGCCCAAACTGCCGTTCAAGATCATGATGAACGTGGGCAACCCGGACCGCGCTTTCGACTTCGCCACGCTGCCGAACCAGGGCGTCGGCCTGGCACGCCTGGAGTTCATCATCAACCGGATGATCGGCGTGCACCCGAAAGCACTGCTTAACTACGACAGCCTGCCGCGCGACGTCAAACAGGCCGCCGACAAGCGCATCGCCGGCTACGATGATCCGGTGGACTTCTACGTGGAGAAGCTGGTCGAGGGGATTTCCACCCTGGCCGCGGCGTTCCACCCCGAGAAGGTGATCGTGCGCCTGTCGGACTTCAAGTCCAACGAATACGCCAACCTGATCGGCGGCAGTCTGTACGAGCCCTCTGAAGAGAACCCGATGCTGGGCTTCCGTGGCGCCAGCCGGTACATCAGCGAAAACTTCCGCGACTGTTTCGAGCTGGAATGCCGTGCGCTGAAGAAAGTGCGCGAGCAGATGGGCTTCACCAACGTGGAAGTGATGGTGCCGTTCGTGCGCACGCCGGGCGAGGCCGAGCAAGTGATCGATCTGCTCGCCAAGAACGGTCTCAAGCGCGGCCAGGACGGCCTGCGGGTGATCATGATGTGCGAGCTGCCGACCAACGCGTTGCTCGCCGATGAGTTCCTGCAGTACTTCGACGGCTTCTCCATCGGTTCCAACGATCTTACCCAGCTCACCCTGGGCCTGGACCGGGACTCCGGTATCGTCAGCCACCTGTTCGACGAGCGGGACCCGGCGGTGAAGGCGCTGCTGAAGATGGCCATCGACGCCTGTAATGCCCAGGGCAAGTACGTGGGCATCTGCGGGCAAGGCCCGTCCGATCATCCTGATCTGGCGCGCTGGCTGATGGACCAGGGTATTTCCTCAGTCTCCCTGAATCCGGATTCGGTGATGGGCACCTGGTTCTACCTGGCGGAAAACCTGGTCGACTAATCCCCGGCCCGGTTTCCACCCCTGAAAAGCCCGGCCTCGCGCCGGGCTTTTTTATGGTTCATCGCGCTTGGCCGGGCGGGTTATCGCTGGCGTTGGACCTTTCGATGAAGGTTGTGTTTGTGGGAGCGGGCCTGCCCGCGAAAGGGAGCGAAGCTCCCGGCGAAGGTTGCCCCGCAGGATGCCAGAGAGATTTCTGACGGCAGCACCAACAGCGTCTCTGGAATCCCGCCGGCCGGCTTTGCCGGCCTTTCGCTTGCAAGGCAAGCTCCTACAAATCCAGCTTCGCAGCGTGTCCTGGACGGGCACACCCGATCCCGGTGCGGGCTCTCTGGAGAGAAACCACCGACCCGGGACGATCCCATGATCGCATGCTAAGGTTGGCGGCATCGCAGGGGGAGGAGAGAGCGGAATGTTCCATCGCCTTATCCGGACGCTGGATCTGTACGACGGGCTGCGCCTGCCGGTGCAAATCGGACGCGAGGAGCTGCTGCTGATTCACGAAGACGGTGACACCTGGCTGGTGCAGCGCCGCTGTCCGCACGGCGAGTTTCCTTTGGAGCGGGCTTCGGTGCGTGGAGAGATTTTGCGTTGTCCGGGGCACGGTCTGGAATTTTCGTTACGCGACGGGCGTTGCCAGGGAGCTCAGAACTATTGCTTGAAACGCTATCCGATTGATTACGACGGCCCCTGGATCGGCGTCAGCGAAGTGTGACGCCTGTTCGGCGTCCAGCTTCAGCGACTGGCGATGGCGTCTTCCCGGGTGAGCTGCAACTGGTAGCGCAAGCGCAGCTCCTTGACCTTCTTCACATAGGCCTGGGTTTCCGGGAACGGCGGAATGCCACCGTAGCGGCGCACATTACCTTCGCCGGCGTTATAGGCCGCCAGGACCTGGTCCAGGGTGCTGAACTTGTTCTGCAGATAGGCAAGGAAACGGGTGCCACCGTGGATATTGGCGTCGGCGTCGAACGGATCGGAGACTTCCAGATAGCGCGCCGTGCTGGGCATCAGTTGCATCAGCCCCTGGGCGCCAACTCGGGACACGGCGTGGCGGTCGAACAGAGATTCCGCGTGGATAACCGCTTTGACCAGCGCCGCTTCGACGCCGAAGTCACCGGCGGCGCGCTCGATCAGCGTGTCGTAACGGTCACGGCGCGCGGCGCTCAGGGCGGTGGGCGTATAGGTCCAGCCTTTGCGGACGGACAGCAGCGTGTACTTGGCGTCGACCCGGTCCCGGGGCTGGTCCGTGAACAGAATCTCGCCGCCGTCGCCGCGGTAGGTGTAGATGTTTTCCGCAGCGGCCGGCAAGGACACCCCCAGTGCCAGTACCAGGCCGCAAACCCCCAGTAATTTCATTGTTTTGTCTCTTACTGTTTTTTACATCCCGATTCCAGTCCGAAGTGATACCACAGTATTAGGCTACCGGCTAGGTGCCACGTGCGGCTTATCGGCTCTGGTTCTCATCTTTTATCATCAGATGCTTCTGCAAACATTCTCTGGCGGACGGCAAACGACTGATGGCGGTGTCCGGTTATAGTGATAGCATGAGCCTCGGGCGTTAGAAGGAGGTTCTATGCTCTCCGAGCAGTTGCATGCCTGGGTCGATGTGCTGACCACCTGGCTGGCCTTGGGCCTGCTACTTATCGTGTTCGTGGTGACCGTGGTGGCCATGGCGCTGTGGGTTCAGGACCGCTATCTGCAAAAATCCCACGCGATTCGACGTAATTACCCGCTGGTAGGCCGTTTTCGGTACTTTTTCGAGCATATGGGCGAGTTTTTCCGTCAGTATTTTTTCGCCATGGATCGCGAAGAGCTGCCGTTCAACCGTGCTCAGCGGAGTTGGGTGTACCGCGCCGCCAAGGATCTCAGCAACACCGTGGCGTTCGGTACCACCAAGCCGAACACCTCTGGTCGTGTGGTGTTCCTCAATACCCCGTATCCCACCCTGGAAAAGGACGCCGCCGAAACCCTGCCATTGATGATCGGCCCCTATGCCGACCAGCCCTATGTGGCGCGCAGCTTCCACAACATTTCCGGCATGAGTTTCGGTGCGCTGTCCAAACCCGCGGTGCGGGCATTGTCCCGTGGGGCGAGCCAGACCGGCTGTTGGTTGAATACCGGCGAAGGCGGGCTGACCGAAATGCACCGCGAAGGGCGCTGTGATCTGGTGTTCCAGATCGGCACCGCCTATTACGGTGTCCGCGATCCGGACGGCGAACTGAGCGATGAAAAGCTTGGCGAGGTGGCGCGGCTGCCGCAAGTGAAGATGTTCGAGATCAAGCTGAGTCAGGGCGCCAAGCCCGGCAAAGGCGGCATTCTGCCGGCGCAGAAGGTAACCGCGGACATTGCCCGCATTCGCGGTATTCCCGTGGGCGAAGCCTCGGTCAGCCCCAACGGCCAGCCCGGCGTTCGCGGCGCTGGCGATCTGCTCGACATGATCGAGCGGGTGCGGCGGGTTACCGGCAAACCCACCGGCATCAAAACGGTGATCGGATCCTGGCAGTGGCTGGAAGACCTGTTTATGGAAATCCATGAGCGGGGGGTGGAAAGCGCGCCGGACTTCATCACCGTGGACAGCGGCGAAGGCGGCACCGGCGCCGCGCCCATGTCGCTGATGGACGATGTCGGCCTGAATCTGGCCGAATCACTGCCGCTGGTAGTGGATTTGCGCGACGGCTTTGCCTTGCAGGATCGCATCCGCATTATCGCCTCCGGCAAGTTGATCACCCCCACCATGGTGGCCTGGGCAATTGCCATGGGCGCCGATTTTTGTGTCTCGGCGCGCGGCTATATGTTCGCGCTGGGCTGCATCCAGGCGATGCAATGCAACCGAAACACCTGTCCAACCGGGGTAACCACCCATAACCCGCGTTTGCAGCGGGGCCTGGTGCCCAGCGAGAAAGGCCAGCGGGTGGCGCACTTCCACGGCAATCTGGTCAAGGAAGTGGAGACCATCGCCCACGCCTGTGGGGTGGGGGAACCGCGCCAGTTACGCCGCCACCATGCCCGTATAGTGAACGCCAACGGTGACTCCATGCCCCTGGAAGAACTCTGGCCCCCGATTGAGCCGGGGCTTTATCTGCGCCAGGGGCGTCCCAGCCTTCATGCCCCGTTCGCTCGGTTCCGTGTCGGCGCGTAGAGAGTCGGCGCATAACGGCACCCTATCAACACCATTAACCGCCTGGCCTTGTTCTTCACCGGGCGGTCGCCACAATAGCGGCATTCCCAAGCGGTCTACGAAAGGCCAAGCGGTCACGAAAGGAGAGTGTTTTGTCTGACGAATTCGATCTGGTGGTCATCGGCGCCGGCTCCGGCGGTGTGCGCGCCGCGCGCATGGCATCCGGCCACGGCGCGCGCGTGGCGATTATCGAAGAGCGTTTCTTCGGCGGTACTTGCGTCAACGTCGGGTGCGTGCCCAAGAAACTGTTCGCCTACGGCGCCGGTTTCCCGGAAGAATTCGAACTGGCGTCCAGTTATGGCTACCAGCTTGATGGCTGGCGGTTCGACTGGAACACCCTGCGCGATAACAAGACGCGCGAGATCGAGCGCCTCAACGGTATTTACAACCGCATCCTGGATAATGCCGGAGTCACCGTTTTCGAAGGCCATGGCCGCATCGAAGCGGCGGGGCGTGTTTCCGTCAACGGCGACCGGGTACTGACGACCAAACACATTCTGATTGCCACCGGGGGTAAGCCCTACGTGCCGGAACTGCCCGGCGACCACCTGGCGCGGATCTCCGATGATCTGTTTTACCTGGAAACACTGCCCCAGCGCGTGGCGGTAGTCGGCGGCGGCTACATCGCCTCTGAGTTTGCCTCCATCCTCAACGGTCTGGGCGTGGAGGTGCACCAGCTTTACCGGCGCGACCTGATCCTGCGTGGCTTTGACGGTGAAATCCGCGAATTCGTGGCGGAGCGCATGGCCGCTGCCGGTATTCGTATTCATGTGAACACCGACGTCAGCGCCATCGAAGGCGAGGTCGATGGTGAGAAAACACTGCATTTGCTGAACGGCGACACCCTGCAGGTGGACGAAGTGTTTTATGCCACCGGGCGGGTACCCAAGCTGGACGGCCTGTTCGCCGACGGCGTTGGGGTACAAACCCGCGGCAATGGTGCGGTGGTCGTGGATGACGCCTTTCAAACCAGTGAAGCGGGTATCCATGCTCTTGGCGACGTTACCGACCGTTTGCAATTAACGCCGGTGGCCCTCGCCGAAGGCATGTGGTTGGCCGCCCACCTGTTCGGCGAACAGAAACCGAAAGCGCCGTTGGACTACCACGACGTGCCCACCGCTGTGTTCTGCCACCCCAATATCGGCACCGTGGGGCTCACCCAGGAAGAGGCGCTGGCCGAGTACGGCACCATCCGGGTGTATAAAAGCCAGTTCCGGCCGATGCGCTACACGCTCAGTGATATCCAGGAAAAATCGATGATGAAACTGATCGTGGACGATGCCAGCGACCGGGTAGTGGGGCTGCACATGGCCGGCGAAGAGTCCGCGGAGATCACCCAGGGCTTCGCCGTGGCGGTCCGCATGGGCGCGACCAAGGCGGACTTCGACGCCACCGTGGGCATTCATCCCACGTCAGCGGAGGAACTGGTGACCCTGCGCGACGGCGAGACCGTCAGTGGCTGACACCGGCCGCTGGACTGGTTAAAGCCGTTCCAGCGTCACCGGCAGGCCGTCCTTGGGAACCGGCAGGCTGGTGGTGTCGACCGGCATTACATAGTCCGCCGGCACCCGCCAGCGGTACTTCAGCAGCACTTGGTGGAGTACCGCTTTGACCTGCATATCGGCGAAATGCAAGCCGATGCATTTGTGGGCGCCGCCGCCGAAGGGAGCCCAGGCATAGGGGTGCACCTTGTCTTCGCGGCGCTCGTCACTGAAACGTTGCGGATCGAAACGCTCCGGGTCCGGCCAGTACTCCTCCATATAATGCGTGAAGTAGGGCGCTACGGTGACGAAGCTGCCCTTGGGCAGATGAAAGCCCTGGTACTCCACGTCACGCACGGTACGGCGGGGCAGGGACGGTACCGGCGGGCACAGGCGCAGCGCTTCTTTCATGGCAAGGCCGATGCCCGGCAACTTCTCCAAATCCTCGTAGGCCAGTTGGGTTTTGCCCAATGCCCGGCTTTCCTCGCGCAGGCGCTCCTGCCATTGCGGCTCGCGGGCCAGTTGGTAGAACAGGTTGGAGAGGGTGATGGTGGTGGTGTCGTGGGCCGCCATCATCAAAAAGATCATGTGATTGACCACATCGTCGTCGGAGAAGCGATCACCGTCCTCGGTGGTGGCGTGGCAAAGCGCGCTGAACAGGTCGTTGTTTTCCTGGCTCCGTTTTACCGGAATCTCATCACGGAACAACTGTTCGAGAACCCGTCGCGCATGTAACCCCCTGGACCAGCGCAGGCCCGGTACCGGGAAGCGTAGCAAGGCGGTGCCGGCGCGCACGGTATCGACAAAGGCTCGGTTAACCTGCTCCGAGCGGGGGCCCAGCTCCTGGCCCATGAAGACATCGGTGGCCAGATCCAGGGTTAATTGTTTGACCCGGGGCAGCACCTTGATCAGGCCTTCCGGCCAGGTGTCCAGACCGGCGGTGATGCGCGGCCCCATGCGTTCCAAATAGCCGCGCAGGCTGCTCTTGGTGAACGCCTGCTGCATGATGCGCCGGTGCCAGCGGTGCTCGTCGAAATCCAGCAGCATGATGCCGCGATGGAAAAAGGGGCCGATAAAGAAATCCCAACCGCCGTGACTGGAAAATAAATCGCCTTGGTTCATCAGCACGAACTGATTGGCGTCCGGGCCCAGCATCTGTACCACTCGCAGACCGAACAAGCGGGTCCAGGACACCGGCCCGTAGCGGTCGTACCGCTGTCGCATCATCCCCACCGGATCACGCATACTGGTCAGCGTGTGCCCGACCAGCGGCCAGCCCGGGTCACCGGGGATCGATTTCAGGGAACTGCCCGACGGTGCCGGGGCGAAGGGGGTGACGGCGCTCATGGAACACTCCGTGGTAAACATGGTGTATATCCATATTGAGGGTAAGATGGGAACGGAGACAAGAGGGGGTAAATGTCTTTTTGCCTCGCATTTACCAGTCACTGGCCAGGGAACGATCAATTCGCGTGGGGCCGCGTCATGTCAGCCGCTGGGACACTCTTCAACGGTTTGTTAACGGGTTTATCCACAGAATTTGTGGACGAGGTATGACAGCCCCCGGTGTCGCTGCGGCCTGGGACGGCCTTCGGGCCCTGTGTATCATTGCGCCATTCAGGTAAGGAGAACCGTGCATGCGAACCGTGGTGTTTAATCAGAAAGGCGGTGTGGGCAAGTCCAGTATTACCGTGAATCTGGCGGCGATCAGTGCCGCTCAGGGGCACAAAACCCTGGTGGTGGATCTGGACCCTCAGTGCAATGCCAGCCAGTACCTGCTGGGCATGGGGGCGTATCAGCAAGAGCATGGTCCGACACCCAACATCGGCACCTTCTTCGCGCAGACGCTGTCCTTCAAGCTTAAGGAGAAGTCGCCCCGGGATTATGTGCACCTGACCAAGTTCGAGAACCTCTACCTGCTGCCCTCCGACGGTGAGCTGGGCGAGGTGGAACATCTGCTTGAATCCAAGCACAAGATCTACAAGCTGCGCGGCTTGCTGAAAAGTCTGGCGCGGGAATTCGATGCCATCTATGTGGATACGCCGCCGGCCTTCAATTTCTACACCCTGTCGGCGCTGATCGCCGCCGACGGCGTGCTGATTCCGTTCGACTGCGACGCCTTTTCCCGCAAGGCGCTGTATTCCTTGCTGGAAAATGTCCAGGAAACCCGCGAAGACCATAACGACGACCTGCGAGTGCAAGGTATCGTGGTCAACCAGTATCAACCGCGTGCCCGTCTGCCACAGGATCTGGTCGCCTCGCTGGTGGAGGAGGGGCTGCCGATCCTCGACAGCAAGTTGTCCGCCAGTGTGGCGATGCGCGAATCCCATGAACGCGCCACGCCGCTGATTAACTGGAACCCCAAGCACAAGCTGAGCCAGGAATATCAGGCGCTGTACCGGGAATTGCGAGGCCGTGGCCGCTAACAGGCGCCCGCCAAAGGTGACGGCGGGATATGCAACGCATTGGTAAATAACGCCGCTATGTACTATCTTTGCCGCGTTTGTCCTTGGGCTGGGCAACAATAAGAAAATCCATTAGGAGATGCTATGCGAACCCTTTCCAGGGGCGCCTTGGCGGTGGTGTTATCTGTAACCGGGCTGGGAATGCCCGTGCTTGCGAGCGCGGCCCTCAACCGGGCTCAGTTGGAAGATCTTGAGCACCATCTCTGGCAAGTGCGCACGGACTACCACATGTACACGGTCATGGAAGGCAACGACACGTATCGGGTTGCTTTGAATGACGCCGCCCAACAGACCGCCGAAGCGCTCGGTGAGTTGCGCGCGGACAACGAGACCGAGGCGGAGCAGGCGCTGGTCAGCGGTCTTGCCGAGCAATGGCAGCGGATGACCATCGATCAGGCGTTACCGAGTCCGGATGGCGTGCAGGCCGACGGTGACCCGACGCGTCTGGATCGTCTGCCGGCGGCGATGGCCGCCGATATCAACGCCTTCGAAGGAGCCTCTGTTGGCGACTACGACGACGTACATGCGCTGATCAGCGATCTTCAGCATCTCACGTCCTCCTACGTGGCGATCATCGCCGCCCGGGAAGAGCAGGACGGTCCTGCTCAGGACCGCGCGGCGTTCGAGCAGGCGGTGCCGGCATTTTCCCAGCAACTCGAGGCGGTGCAGCGCGCTCACGCCAGTGATGGCAACCTGAATCGTACCTTGGAGCAGGCGGCGCTGAAGTGGGGGTTTATCCAGTCCTCGATGCTTAAATTCGGCGAGCAAGCGGTGCCGTTTCTGGTCTATCGCTACACCTCGCAAATGACCGAGAGTCTCCAGCAGGCGGTGGAACTGGCCAACTCGGAAGTGGCCAAGCCCACCATCGGCCCGCCGCAGTAAGCGGGCCGCCGTCAGTCGGCGCGCGCCTCCAGCCAATCGGCGATCACTCGCCAGCAGTGTGCGGGGGCCTTGCTGCCGGCGAACACCCCGGCGTGGCCACCGGGGGCCTCCTCGAAGCGTTTTTCCCGACTGCCTACCACTTTAAGAATCTCGCGCGCCGCCCGCAGGCTGACGATGCGGTCGGTACGGCCACCGAATGCCAGCAGGTCTTGTGTGATGGCCCGGAAATCCACACGGCGCCCGCCGATGTTTAACTGGCCATCGGCCAGGCTGTTGGCTAATACCATCTTCTCGATCACCTCGCGCACCACCGCGCCGGGATAGTCGACCATATCGTTGAACCACTGACCCATGGTCATGTACTCGGTGAGATAATCCCGGTCGCCCATGTTGCGCAGCAAGTCCACATAAGACTGCACCAGCCCCGGCGGATTGGTCATCTTAAAGCCCCAGGACAGCATTCTGGCGGGGATATGGAACAATTTGCTGTCCAGCGGTTCCAGGCGCACCTGAAACCAGTCATGGGCCTGCATGGCGGGGATCGCCGCGAGGCTGAAAATCTTCCCGAACGGACCGCTCTTGTGAAAGTTCACCGGGCTGGCGATGGTTGAAAGACTGCGTACCGGGGCATCCGGGTGGCTGCCCAGATACAGCATCGACAGCAGGCCGCCCATGCAATAGCCGAGCAGGTTCACCTGCTCGGCGCCGGTGTGCTCGCGAACCCGTTCCACCACTTGCGGCAACCATTGATTCACATAGGTATCCAGGTCCAGATCACGATGCGCCTGGGATGGCTGGCCCCAATCAATCAAATAGACGTCGTGGCCGCGCGCCATCAGATAGCGAACCATGGACCGGTTCGGCATCAGATCGTAGGTCCAGCAGTGAATGCCCAGCGCCGGCACAAGAATCAGCGGAATGCGGTGTTTGTGGCGATTGACCGGCACCTCTTCGTCGCCCACCGGAATGCGCTCCATGGGCGGCAGGCTGTAATGGCGCAGGGCCATAATGCCGTTGCGGTAAATTTCATCCCAGGGTGTTTTGTCGGTCTGGATGAAGCGGCGCGGGTGGCGACGGCGCTCCACCATGTGGCCCAGGGCGCGCAACGATGATTTCACGGAAGGGCGTGGTGCCATGGAGGCTCCGCTAATAGCAATTGATCGGGGTAAGGGGAGGCGGTAATCTTGCCGGGCCCGCAGTAATAGAGCATTGGCCGTCGTGACAAATTCAAAACCCCCTTATACCCGCATGGACGTTTGCAACCGGTCCCTGGAGACCGTGCGCCATTCCCGGAACCTGGGCATGGAAGTGCTCAGCGCCGAAGAGGACGGTGTGCGGGTGCGCCTTCCCTGGCGCGAAAACCTGGTCGGCAATCCGGACACCGGCGTGCTGCACGGCGGCGCCATCTTCGCGATGATGGACCAGGCCGGTGGCATGGCGAACAGTTGCCGCCTGTACCCCAATTTTGAAATTACCCCCACCATCGATTTCCGCGTCGATCATCTGCACGCGCCGACGCCGGGTAAGGCGGTGGTCTGCTACGCCAGTTGTTACCGTCTGACGCCCAATGTCACCTTCGTACGGTTGACCACCTGGGAAGAAGGTCAGGAAGAGGGCGAGCCGGTAGCAACCGGCCTGGCCACCTACACGCGTATGAAACTGGACAAGAACGGGCGGGTGGTATCCTGATGACCGATAGCCTTAAAGCATTGATCGAAGCCTGCCGAGCCGGCGAGGCCAACTACCAGGACCTGGTGGACCGGGTGCCCTACGCCCGCTTCCTGGGCATAGAGTTGCTGGTACAGGGTGAAGAACTGACGTTTATTCTGCCGCGCAACGAAAGCAACATCGGCAATCCCACCTTGCCCGCCCTGCATGGCGGCGCCGTGGCCGGGTTCATGGAACAGGCGGCGATCATCTTCATCCTGTTGGAAATGGGCGAGCCGAAGGTGCCCAAGACCATCGACTTCACCATCGATTATCTGCGCGCGGGCCTGTTCCGTGACACCTTCGCGGAGTGTCGCATCACCCGGCTCGGCCGGCGTATCGCCAATGTGCACATCAGCGCCTGGCAAAAACGCCGCGAGGAGCCCATCACCATCGCTCGGGCGCACTTTCTTCTTTCTGAAGAAAACAATTGAAGTTTCGCGCCTAACCTATTGTTTTTTATAGAATATTAACTGGACGTTCAAGTAATTCCACGAAGCCCGGTGTGTGCGAGCTTGCCTGCAAGCGAAAGGCGGGCTTCGCCCGCCGGCAAAGATTGCCCCGCAGGATTCCAGAGAGCACTGAAAGCGGATCGCCAACAGCGTCTCTGGAATCCCGCCGGCTGGTGACACCAGCCTTTCGCGGGCGAGGCCCGCTCCCACAAGTCTCGCGCTTCCGGCCAGCGCGGCCATCCTCCCTCATTGTGTTTGCACGACAGCGACGCCTCCGATTGTCATCCCGCGACATTGCTCGCGCGGTGGCGCGGGACTAGCGTGAATCGACGATGGTTCATGCTAATGAACACATGCCGAGCGAACAGGAGGTGCTCCCATGCGTATCAAAAACGTCCCGCAACCGCCCACCGACATCACTTACTACGAAAGCTGGGACGGTCCCGGCGAGCAAGACCTGGAAGAGAAGATGAGCCCCGCTCACGTCCAGGACGTGGTGGAGATTTTTCAGACCCCGCTCACCGGACACTACAACTGGGATTACGCCAGCGCCGACGGTCGCATTCGTAAGCTCTACCGGCTCGGCAAGGAGTTGAACTGGAACGCGGATATGGACGTGGACTGGTCGCGGACCTTCCCGAAATCCGAGGTACCGATGGACAAGGGCTTCAACCCCTTCAACGGTTGGGCCCCGTTTGAGTCCATGTCCGACGACGAAAAGCTGCGCTTCGGCTGGCACAACCTGGCCTGGATGCTGGCGCAGTTCATGCACGGAGAGCAGGGCGCCTTGCTGGTGGCCTCGCAACTGGCCAGTTGCGCGCCCAGTTATGACGCCAAACTCTATGCCGCCAGCCAGACCTTTGACGAAGCCCGCCATGTGGAGGTGTTCACCCGTTATCTGCAGGAAAAGATCGGCATCTTCTATCCGGTTAACAAGCACCTCAAGGCGCTGCTCGACAAAATCCTTTCCGATCCGCGCTGGGACCTGAAATTCATTGGCATGCAGATCATCATCGAAGGGCTGGCACTGGCCGCTTTTAACACGCTGAAAATGACCGCCCACGACCCGTTGCTTAAGGACATCATCACCCTGGTGATTCGCGACGAAGCCCGCCATGTCACCTTTGGCGTCAATTACCTGGAAGACTTCGTGGAGACCCTTAGCGACGAAGAACGGGAAGAACGTGCCCAGTTCGCTTTCGAGGCCTGTGTGGTGATGCGCGAACGCCTGATCAGCATGGAGGTGTTCGAAGAGTTCGGCTGGGACCCGGAACAGGCTCGCGCCAGAGCGCTCGAATCCAACATCATGGCTCAGTTCCGCAACCTGCTGTTCACCCGCATTGTGCCCAACCTGAAACGAATCGGCCTGCTCACCGAGCAGGTGCGGCCGAAGTTCGAGGAGTTGGGTATTCTGCAGTTCGAGAATCTTGTCGACGACGGTGAAGTGGACTGGGCCGCACTGTCCCAGCCGCTTTATGACGAGCCCGCCCAAGCCTGACGGTAACGGGTTATCTTTACTTACCCGGTAACAGCGGCGATAGGGCAACGGAGGTGATATATTGACGGCCCCGGATAGGAGGCCCTCTTTGTCTTTATCGCCGCTTCCAAGGTCGTCGACCTTCACTCAAAGCCTGCTGCTGGTCGCCGTGGGCGTCACCGCCCTGGGCCAGACTCTGGTGTTCACGCTACTGCCGTCACTGGGCCGGGCCACCGGTCTGGCTGAAATTCAGGTCGGCCTGATCATCAGTTGCTCGTCGCTGACCTTTGCACTGGCCAGCCCGGTATGGGGCTATCTGAGCGAACTGTACGGCCGCCGGCCGATCCTGATCATCGGGCTGAGCGGTTATGCCCTGGGCACCTTGCTGTTCGCGCTGGTGTTTCAGATCGGTTTGGCGGGCTGGGTCAGCGGCGGTGCATTAGTGGCGCTGCTGGTGGTGGCGCGCATGAGCCAGGCAGTGATCATGGCCGCCACGCCGCCCTCGGCGGCCGCGTACACCGCGGACATCACCGCGCCGGAGGCCCGTACCCGGGGCATGGGCCGGATCGGCGCCGCCAATAACCTGGGCACCGTGCTGGGCCCCGGCATCGGCGGCATGCTCGCCGCCGTGGCCCTGGTGCTCCCGCTTTATCTGGTCGCCGGTCTGGTGGCGCTGATGGCGGTCTTTATCCTGTTTTTCCTGCCGCCGTCTCCCTACCGGGGAGAGCCGCCGGCGCAACGACGGCGCACCGTGCTTGCCGTCGGCTTGCGTGCCTACACCGACCGCCGCTTTCGCGATCTGCTGATCACCGGGGTGGTGTTGTTCATGAGCTTCGCGCTGGTCCAGCAGACGTTGGGGTTCCTGTTCCAGGACGCGCTGCGTATGTCTCCGGCGGAAGCCGCGGGGGCGCTGGGTACCGCGATGATGGCGGCGGCGGTCACCTCGCTGACCGGCCAAATACTGGTGGTGCAGTGGTTGCGGGCCCCGGCGCTGGTGTTGCTGGCGCTGGCGGTGCCGGCCATCGGCATGGGCGCGGGCCTGCTGTGGCTGTTCGACAGCCGTCTGGGTATGACTCTGGCGGTGATGCTGGTGGGGATGGGAATCGGTTTCGGCATGCCGGCGATCATGTCGCTGGCGAGTCTGCGCGTGGACAGTTCAGAGCAGGGCAGGGTGGCGGGTCTGGCCAGCGCTTGTCCGTCGCTGGGTTTTGTTCTCGGTCCACTGATCGGCACCGGTCTTTATACCATCGACCACCGTTTCCCCTACATGCTGGTGGTGGCCTTGATGGTGCCCCTGGCGGTGCTGGTGTGGCGATTGCGCCAGCCCGGCACCGCCTGAGGCGGAGCGTTATCCCTATTAAGGCTTATTTCTCGTAGGGAATCAGCGTCAGCTCCACGCGACGGTTCTGCTGGCGACCGGAAGCGCTGCCGTTGTCGGCTACCGGCTGGGTTTCACCGAAACCCACCACGTCCATACGCACCGCTTGCACGTTATAGCCGCTGAGCACGTCCGCCACCGCCTGGGCACGCTGCTGGGACAGCAGCAGGTTGTAACGGTCACCGCCGGTGCTGTCAGTGTGGCCGGCGATCTGCAGCATGGTGGAGTCGTATTCCTTAAGCACTTCCGAGACCGAATCAAGCACCGAGCGGAACGAGCTTTTCACCTGGGTACTGTCGGTGTCGAAGGTGACATTGCCGGGCATGTTGAGAATGATGTTGTCGCCGTTACGGGTGACGGAAACGCCCGAGCCTTCCAGCTTCTGACGCAGCTTGGCTTCCTGAACGTCCATGTAATAGCCCACGCCGCCACCGGCGATGGCGCCGATGCCGGCGCCGGCCAGGGCCCGTTCCTTACGTTCCTTGGCGCTGTCCGAGGTGGCGATGCCGATCAAGGCGCCACTGACCGCGCCGATGGCGGCGCCGCCGGCGGCTTTGGAAGTTTGTTTTTCCCCGGTGTACGGATTGATGGTGGTGCAGGCGGACAGGGACAGGGCCCCGGCCAGGAAGAGGCATCCAGCGGTGCGTTTCATTATTGCTCCTTGTTATCCATTGTTTCTTAATCGCCTAACAATAAGGGATCAGGGTGGGGAAACCATAGCGGCGCGGTAAAAATCGGTAAAGTAGGGTAGCACCGGGATGAGACCGCTGCCGCGAAAACTAGAGGCTAGGTTCTCTCCAGCCGAGGACGCGGGTCCGTATCGCTAAAGCGGTGGTGAACGCCACATCAGCCAGATGGGAGGGCCGTCGGGGGCGACCCGGTCCTCGCGGATCACTTCGAATCCGAAGCGCCGGTAGAGCGGCAGGTTGTCCGGCTCGCAGGTCTCCAGGAAGGCGCCATGGCCGTGTTGGTCGCAGAGCGCCAGCACCGGGGCCAGCAGACGGCGAGCATGGCCACGGCCTTGTTGGTCCGGCGCCACGCCCAGTACTTGAAGATACCAGTGGGGTCTTTTGGGATGGAGTCGCTGGATATGCTGAATGCCGGCAAGCCGGCCGGGCAGACGCCGCCAGCCGGTAATCGCCGCGAAATCCGGCATCAACCGCAACTGCTGCCAGCCGCCGAGCCGCCACTCGCCGGGCGGTGACCAGAGTGCCGCGCCGACACCGGGAATATGGTCGACCCGGCCCGGCAAGGCCAAATGGCGTAGCTGCGCGGCCATGCCGCGCCGTAAGCGGGCGGGTAAATTGTCGGGTCGGCACAGCCAGCACCAGAAGGGGTCGTTCTCGAAGGCGCCCGCCAGTATTGCCACCACGGCATCGAACTCATCACGGCTACAATGCGGTTCCAGTGGTACCGGCGATAAAGAGTAAGGTGAAGACATGCGACGTTTGTAGCAGACTAGGCGCGGAAAAGGAACGACCGTACCATGCCGGCATTGACCCCGGAACCCGACCAACAAATCAAGGAGACGCCATGCGACGCTGGAATGGCTGGGGCGACAGCGCCAATGATTACCCGCTGAAACCAGCCGGCCGCCGGTTTTTGGAAGAACGTCTGGGGCCGGGTCAGCCGCTGCCCGACGCCACTATGGAGACTGTTCTGGAACGGGTGCCGGCGAGCCGGTTGCCGGCCCACCCGCTGGTGGAGACCGATCCGGAGATCCGTGTGCGCCATGCGCGTGGACAAAGCCTGGCGGACTGGCTGGCGGTGCGCTCCGGTGAGATCGGTGTGTTCCCGGACGGCGTCGCTTTGCCGGCCACCAGTGCCCAGGTGCGTGAACTGATGGACTGGTGCCAGCAGGAAGACATCCGGCTGATCCCGTACGGCGGCGGCACCTCGGTGGTCGGTCATATTAATCCGCCCGACGGCCAGCGCCCGGTGCTGACGCTGAGCCTGGCGCGTATGAACCGTCTCACCGATCTGGACGAAGAAAGCCGCCTGGCCACCTTCGGCGCCGGTACGCCGGGACCGGAGGTGGAGCGTCAGCTCGGTGAGCGAGGCTATCGGCTGGGGCATTATCCTCAATCCTGGGAACTCTCTACCCTGGGCGGCTGGGTGGCCAGCCGCTCCAGTGGTCAGCAGTCCCTGCGCTATGGTCGCATTGAACAGTTATTCGCCGGCGGCCGGGTGGAGACGCCCCGCGGCACGCTGCGTTTGCCGACGTTGCCGGCGTCTTCCGCCGGGCCGGATCTGCGCGAGCTGGTGATGGGCTCCGAAGGTCGTTTGGGAATCATCACCGAAGTGAAGGTACGAGTGAGCGAGGCGCCCGAGCGTGAGGCTTTCCACGTCGCGTTCGTACCGGACTGGACCACCGGGGTGGCCCTGGCCCGGCGCATGGTGCAAGCGCGGGTGCCGTTATCCATGCTGCGTTTAAGCAACGCCGAGGAAACCCGCACCCAGCTCACCCTGGCCGGCCACGAACGGCTGGTGCATGCCCTTAACCGCTACCTGGCCCTGCGCGGCAACGCCGATGGGGAAAAATGCATGCTCACCTTCGGTGTCACCGGCGAGCCCCGCCACTGCCGCCGAGCGCTGGCCGAGGCGCGTCGTCAAATACGCTCGGTCGGCGGCGTAATGACCGGACGCACGCTGGGCCGCAAGTGGGAGGAAGCACGGTTTCGTTCCCCCTATCTACGCCACGGTCTGTGGGAATTGGGCTACGCGGTGGATACCGTGGAAACCTGTGTCGACTGGGCGCGGGTGCCGCAAATGGTGTCGGCGCTGGAAGAGGCGATCCGCCGCCATGCCGGTGAAGGTGAGCAGGCGCATGTATTCACGCACCTGTCGCATTTGTATGGACAAGGTTCCAGTATCTACACCACCTATGTGTTTCGCTGTTCGGGGGATTACCAGGCCACCCGTCGCCGTTGGTGGGCGATGAAAGCGGCCGCCAGCGATGCGATCACGGCACTCGGTGGCACCATCAGCCATCAGCACGGCGTGGGGCGCGACCATGCGCCCTGGTTGGTGCACGAAAAGGGCGATCAAGGGTTGGCCGCCCTGGACAGTTTGTTCACTCATTTCGATCCCCAGGGTCGGCTTAACCCGGGATGTCTTGTGGAGGAGTAACCATGCTGGCAGAGCGCGTGGGATTGGCCGAGCTGGCCGCGCAACAATGGGATTTAATCGTCATCGGCGGCGGCATCACCGGCGCCGGTGTGTTGCTGGAAGCGGCCCGGCAGGGCCGTAAGGTGTTGTTGCTGGAACAACAGGATTTTGCCTGGGGGACCTCCAGCCGGTCCTCGAAAATGGTGCACGGCGGACTGCGTTACATCGCCCAGGGCGAAGTCCGACTGACCCGGGACGCGCTGCGCGAGCGCGAACGGTTACTGCGCGATCTGCCCGGCCTGGTGGAGCGCGCCGGCTATTTATTTCCGCTGCGCCAGGGCCAGTTCCCCGGGCGCTGGCCGATGACCGCGGTGCTCTCTCTGTACGATTTCCTGGCCGGAATTCGTGATCACCGTTTTTTGCCCACCGAGGAAGTACTCAAGCGCGTGCCCGGTCTGGACAGCTCGGGCCTGCGGGGGGCAATGAGTTATACCGACGCCCTCACCGACGACTGTCGCCTGGTGGTCCGTTGTCTGTTGGAAGCGGCACGCCTGGGCGGCCAGTCGCTTAACTACGCGCGTGCTACCGGGGTAACGGCGGTGAACGGCCGCACCCGGGTGGACGTCAGCGATTTGCAAAGCGGCGAAGAGGCAACTCTGGATGCCGGTGTGGTGATCAACGCCACGGGGGCCTGGGCGAACCAACTGGGCGGTGCCGGGCAGCGCATCCGGCCGCTGCGCGGCAGCCATCTGTTCGTCGAACCGGGACGGCTGCCGGTGGCCGATTGCCTGACCGTGATGCACCCCCGGGACGGGCGACCGGTGTTCGTCTTCCCCTGGGAGGGCGTGACCTGCGTGGGCACCACCGATCTTGATCACGGCGACAGCCTGGATCAGGAGGCCCGCGCCAGCAGCGCGGAAGTGGATTATTTACTGGAGCTGATCAACAGCCAGTTCCCCGAAGTGAACCTGAGTCGCGACGATATTCTTTCCACCATGGCCGGGGTGCGCCCGGTGATCGCTTCCGGCGATGGTAAAGACCCGTCCAAGGAACGCCGCGACCACGCGGTGTGGGAAGATAACGGTGTCGTGTCGGTGAGCGGTGGCAAGCTCACCACCTTCCGGTTGATCGCCCTGGACGCCCTCAACGTGGCCGGCCTGTTGTCGCCCCGTGATGCCCGTCGCGCGCGACGCAGTAATGCGCCGATGTTCCGGCCGTTGCCCCAGGCACCGATCCAGGTGGATCAGTTTCTGCACGGCGTTCAGGACGATGAAGCGTTGTTGCGCTGGATACTGGTTAACGAGGCGGTGGTGCATCTGGATGATCTGCTGCTGCGGCGCACCCGGCTCGGGCTGCTGCGCCGCGACGGAGGTGCCGGCCTGAGCGAGTTACTGGCGGCGTTGACCGCCGAGCTGCTGGGCTGGGACCCAACACGCTGGCAAAGTGAGTGGGACCGTTACGCGGCTATCCGTGAGCGCTTTTACGGCGTGCCGCCGGCGCTGACCAGTCAGGCAGCGGCATGAGCACGCCGTTGCTGCTGGCGCTGGATCAGGGCACCCAGAGTAGCCGCGCCATGTTGTTCGACGGCCACGGCGAGCTGGTGGCCCGGGTGCAGCGCAATATCGAACCGTACCGCTCGCCGGCGCCCGGTCAGGCGGAGCAGGACGCCGACTACTTCTGGCAACAACTGAGCCTGGTGTGTCAGACCCTGTGGCAACAACACGGCGAGCTGCGCGGGCGGGTCAAGGCGGTGTCGCTGACCACCCAGAGAGCCTCGCCGGTTTGCCTGGATGCGGCGCTGAACCCACTGCGCCCGGCGGTGATCTGGCTTGATCAACGCCGTACCGGGTCTTTTCCGCGCCTGCCCTGGTATTGGCGCTGGCCGGTGGCGCTGCTGGGGCAGGCCGAGACGCTGCGTCAGTTTCAGTCCAAGGCGGAATGCAACTGGCTGGCCGCCGACGAACCGGAAGTCTGGTCGCGCACCCGTCACTTTGTGTTGCTGTCCGGCTATCTCAACTATCGGCTGTGCGGGACGCTGCGCGATTGCACCGCCGCGCAGGTGGGCTACCTGCCGTACGACTTCAAGGGGCAGCGCTGGGCGTCCTCCGGCGACATGAAGTGGAAAGCCCTGCGGGTCCGCCGGGAGCAACTGCCGGAACTGGTGCCACCTGGCACGCGCCTTGGCGACATCAGCGCCGAGGCTGCGTCGCAAACCGGCATCCCGGAAGGCTTGCCGTTGATCGCCTGTGGCGCCGACAAAGCCTGCGAAGTGCTGGGCGCCGGGGCGTTCACGCCGGAGGTCGGCAATCTCAGCTACGGCACCACGGCCACCTTCAACACCTGCAACAGCCGTTTCGTGGAGCCGATTCCCCTGGTACCGGCCTACGGCGCGGCGGCACCGGAGCGCTATAATTCCGAAGTGATCGTGCAGCGTGGCTACTGGATGGTGAACTGGTTCAAACGGGAATTCGCCGCCGAGGAAGTGCAGCGCGCCGAGCGTCTGGGAGTGGCGCCGGAGGTGCTGTTCGAGGAGTTGTTACACCAGTCGCCGACCGGGGCCATGGGCCTCACGCTCCAGCCTTTTTGGAACCCCGGCGTTCGGATTCCCGGGCCGGAGGCAAAAGGGGCGATTGTCGGTTTCGGGGACGTGCACACCCGCGCCCATCTGTATCGGGCGATCATCGAAGGCATCGCCTACGCACTTCGCGAAGGCAGGGAGCGCCTGGAAAAGCGCAACCAGCAACCGGTCACCCGGCTGATGGTGTCCGGCGGCGGCTCGCAGAGCGACGCCATTATGCAAATCACCGCCGATGTATTCGGTCTGCCGGCGGAGCGTCCGCACACCTTTGAAACCTCCGGCCTGGGCGCGGCCATCAATGCCGCCGTGGGAATCGGCCTCCACGCCGACCACGCCAGCGCGGTGGCGGCGATGACCCGGCCTGGACAACGCTTTGAGCCGGATCCGGAAGCACGTGCCCTGTACGATCAACTGTATCGCCGGGTCTACGCGCGCCTGTACCGCCGGTTGGCGCCGTTGTACCGTGATATTCGCCGCATTACCGGTTATCCGCCGCCGTTGTGAATCAAGCGCGCTGGGCACGGGCGGGCCACAGGCAATGTTACAATGACCCGGCACAGGGTCTATCGGAGTCCACACCAATATGCGCGTTACCGATTTGGCGCGCCGCGCCGAAACCACTGCGGATACCGTTCGTCATTATACCGGTCTGGGGCTGCTGACACCCCGGCGTGACCCCAATAACGATTACCGGCAGTACGATCTGGCCGACCTGGCGCGACTGCGCTTTGCTCTGAAGGCACGCAGCCTGGGTTTTACACTGGGGGATGTGCGCGCCTTGATTGAGGAGTCCGAGGGGGGCGAAACCCCCTGTCCCCAGGTGCGCTCGTTGATCGAAACGCGGCTGGGCGAGGTGGAAGCGCGTATCCGTGAACTCAGCGAATTGAGTACGCGTATGCACGCGGCCATGGATGCCTGGGCCGAGACCCCGGATTGCCACTTGAGCGACGGTCGGGTCTGCGGTCTGATTGACTCCTTCAACGACGGCGCGCCAGCTCCTTTGGCGCGCCGCGAGGAAGCCTGAGGCTCCCTAACAGGCTGCTAAGCGTCGCCGGTGTCGTTGTTCTGCTCTTCCTTAACCAGGCCGATCACCGACCAACCCGCTTTGGGATCGGGCTGGGACTCGGACGTGAAAATATAAATCCGGTCCCGGGAATCCACCGCGAAGAGCGGCCATACCTGGCGGTTTTCCACATTCAAATAGGCTTTGAAGTCGAATTCGTCTGTGATCCGGGTTTTACGAATGTCGGCGCCCTGGCTGATCAGGCTGGCCAGACGAGCGTAGGTCATGTCCGGACCGAACAGAGTGGCGCCACGGTGATGCGCGGCCACATCGTGCTTCTCTTCTTTTTCGCTCTGCCAGGGCAGGCTGTAAACATTGGGTTCGCCGAATTCCAGCCGGTAACGCATGGTCGCCATGGTGTTCAGCTCCCGGCGCGGGCTCAGGCCCAGTAGCTTGCCGTAGCCGACCAGGTCGAGGTATTGGTCGGCGTGGCTGGAGACCGGATTCCCGTAGAACGTAGGCAGTCCTTCCATGCGCGCGGTACGGATGCTCTCCCAACTGGAATCGGTAAGAATCACCGGGAAATTATTCTGGTTGAGCGTCTGACCGATGGCCCGGGCCACCGGGTTGGCGCCGATGATCAGGAAACCGCGCGGCCCCGGTTCGGCGACCTTGAGCAAGCGGGCCAGAGGCCGGGCGGTGACGCTCTGTAAGGCAACGGTGCCGATGATCACCATGAAGGTCAGTGGCACCAGCAGCTCGGCGCCGGCCACGCCGTTTTCTTCCAGGCGTTGAGCGAACAGGGCCGATACGGCGGCGGCGACGATGCCGCGTGGCGCGATCCAGGCGAGCAGCGCTTTTTCGCGCCAGTTCAAGCTGCTGCCCAATGTTGATACCCACACCGACAGCGGCCGCGCCACCAGTTGGATGATCGCCAGCACGAGCAGGGCGGTGGCGCCGAGACTCAGCAACTGTTCCATTTCCAGCCGCGCGGCCAGCACAATGAACAGCACCGAAATCAGCATCACCGAGAGGTTCTCCTTGAAATGGAGAATGTCGTCGGTGCGCACGCCCTTGCGGTTGGCCATGACGATGCCGGCCACGGTCACCGTCACCAGACCGGATTCCTCACTGATGCTGTTGGACAGCACGAACGAACCGATTACCGAGGACAGCACTAGAAAGCTGCGCAGGTATTCGGGCACCAGATGACGGCTGAGCAGGGCGCTCAGCGCGAACGCCACCGCCGTGCCCATGGCGGCGCCGACGGCGATCGCCTGAAAGAACAACCACAGGCCGTGCAGTAACGCGCCTTGCTGACCCGTCGCCACCACCAGTTCGTAGGCCAATACCGCCAGGATCGCCCCCAGCGGATCGATAACAATGCCTTCCCAGCGTAGTAATCGCGCCACGCTGGCCTTGGGTCGCACGCTGCGCAGCAACGGCACGATCACCGTGGGGCCGGTGACCACCACCAGGGCGCCGAACAGCAACGCCAACCCCAGTGGCAGCTTCAGCAACCCCCAGGCGGACAACGTCACCACGCCCCAGGTGATCAGCGCGCCCCAGGTCACCAGCCGTCGAACGGTTTTTTCCAACCCGCGAATCTCGCTGAAACGCAGAGTCAGGGCGCCCTCGAACAGGATGATGGATACCGCCAGGGAGACCCCGGGAAGCAGCAGGTCTCCGAACAGTTGCTTGGGCTGAATCAAGCCACCCACCGAACCCAGCAACAGGCCTGACAGCAGCAACGGCAGAATGGCCGGCAGTTTGATCCGCCAAGACGCCCACTGGCAGGCGAAGGCCACCACGGTGATCAAGGCCAACTGAAAAGGTACGGAGAGTTCCATGCGCTTCCTTGTCTCTAAGGTGCGGCTATAGTCCCAGCGAACCCGGGGAGCCGCAAGCTCGATTTTTTTGCCGGCGAACGCCGCAAAGCCGCCCTGATGATGGTAGTCTTGCCGACCTTCCTCGCACCGCCCGGGAACACCTGATGCCGACGATCGCACCCGTACGCCTGGCCATTATGCTGGGTACGCTGGTGGCCCTCGGGCCGCTGGCCATCGACACTTATTTACCGGCGCTGCCGACCATGGCCGATGACTTCGGCGTGGCGGTACACCGCATCGAACTGTCGGTGAGTGTCTACGTGCTGGGAGTGGCACTGGGTCAGTGGTTGGGCGGCCCGTTGTCCGACCATTTCGGCCGCAAACCGGTGGCGTATGTGGGGCTGTCGGTATTCTTTGTCGCCAGCCTGGCGATCACGGTTTGCAGCGAGGTGGCCTGGTTGTATGGCTTGCGGGTGCTGCAGGCCCTGGGTGGCGGCGCCACGGTGGTGATCGCCGCGGCTTCGGTGCGCGATCATTTCAACGGTCGCGAAGCGGCCCCGTGCTCACCAGTGTCGGCCTGGTGCTGTTATTGGCACCGCTGGTGGCGCCGGCGGTGGGCGCTTTCCTGCTACACCTTGCCGGCTGGCAGAGTATTTTCGTGATGCTCGCGGGGTACGCCGTGCTGGTGGCCCTGATGCTGCGTTTCGCGCTGCCTTCGGTGCCGCCGCAAGTGGCCGAAGAACCGTTACGGCACCGTATGTTCGCCGCCTACGGGCGGGTCATGCGCCAGCGCCGGGCGATGGGCTTTATTCTCGCCAATGGCCTGGTGTTCTCAGCCATGTTCACCTTCATTACCGACGCCGCGTTTCTTTATATTGAGTACTTCGGTGTCGATGAGGCGCGCTTCCCGGTCTATTTCGGCGCCAATGTGGTGACCATGTTGGGGCTCAATCGAATCAACGTGCTGTTGCTGCGTCGTTTCGACAGTGCCTCGATCATGGGAGGGGCGGTGGTGGTGCAAAGCCTGGCGGCGGTGACGCTGTTGCTGCTGACGTTGGCCGGCCACCTGACCCTGTGGACCACCGTGCCTCTGATCATGGTGGTGGCCGGCATGGCGGCGCTGGCGATCCCCAACGCGTTGGCCAGCTTCTTGTCGTTCTTTGAGCGCGACAGCGGTGCCGCCACCGGCTTGAACGGCTGCCTGCAGTTCCTGATGGCCGGCCTGATCGGCTCGGGGTTGGGCATGATCCACGACGGCACGCCGCTGCCGATGACCGCTTTGATGGCCGCCAGCGCGGTGGGCGGGTTGCTCTGTTATTTCTTCCTGGCGCGGGAAAAACCCACCGCCAAAAGCTAGGTTGATCGCGCTTTAACGGAAAGGTCCTCGGGAGCGAGCGGCCGTCCCTGGCCAAACACGGTCCTGGGCAGCCCTGCCCGGTGCCTCACTGGCGAAGCTCTCACCGCCACGGGTCAAAACGCCGCCAGGACCATTCTAAGACGCTCGGTTTGTGGGAGCAGGCCCAGCCCGCGAAAGGGAGCGAAGCTCCCGGCAAAGCCGGCCTTTCGCTTGCAAGGCAAGCTCCCACAAAACTCCAGCTTCGTAGAAAGGTTCGGCGATAGCGATACCCGCGTCCCCGGATGGCGGGAACCAACCAAAATAGCCGTCAGGACATCAGTCGGGCCAGCGGTGCGCTGTGGCGTCGTGGCTTGAGCCACTGGATCGCCAGCATCGGCAGGATCAGCGCCCAGGGTAGCAATATCCACCAGGACAACGGCATATCGCCGTCGAACAGCCTCTCCCCCAGCGGCCACAGCGCCAGTACGTGCAGCAGATGAGCGACCAGCGCGGCGCCGCCCAGTAGCAGTGCCTGCTCCAGTACCGCCACCCGGCGCAGCAGCGCGGAGCGAGCCCCGAGCACTCGCAGCAAGGCGTCGTCGCGGCGCCGTTGCTGGTTGCCGGCCAGCCAGGCAGCGGCCATCACCAGCACACTGGATGCCAGTAGCAGTACCGCCAGGGCGAGGGCGGCGCGGCTGGCCCGGGCGATCAGATCCTGAGCCTGATCGAGCAGCGCGTTAACGTCCAACAGGGTGATTTGTGGAAACTGACGGATCAGACCGGGCAGGTCGGCGCCTTGGCCTTCCGGCAAATAGAAGCTGGTCAGCCAGTAGCGGTTGAGGCCCTCCAGGGTGGTGGGGCTGAACATGAAATAGAAGTTGGGCTCGAAGCTTTCCCATTCCACTTCCCGGAACCCGACGATGGTGGCCACGACGGCCCCGGACGGCGCGGTAAAACCGAGTTGGTCACCCACTTCCAGCCCCAGGGACGCCGCCAGTTCCGCTTCCACGGACACTTCCCCCGGAGCATCGCCAACCCAGCGGCCCTCCTGCACCTGATTGCTCCCCGGCAGCTCGGCGGCTTCGGTGAGCGAGAGATCCCGGTTAAGCGCCCGCTGACCCTGATCGTCATCGTCTTCCTTGGTGACCGCTTCGCGGACCGGCCGGCCGTCCACTTCGGTGAGGCGCGCGCGCACCACCGGATAAAAGCCGGGCACTTGAGCGCCGTGGCGGTCCAGCCAGGAACGGAATTCGTCCATGTCCTGGTCGAACAGATTGAGCACGAAATAGTTGGGTGCTTTCTCCGGCAGGCTGGCGCGCCACTGCCCCAACAGTTGCTGGCCCACCTGGCTGGCCAGCGACATCACCCCCAGCGCCAGCACCATGGCGGCCAGCATCGGCAAGGTGGTGAGCGGTCGCCGCGCCAATCGCCGCAGCGCCAGTCTCGGCGCCAGGGACAAACGCCCGCCGCCCCGGTCGGCGAGGCGCAGAGGGCCCCACAACAGCAACGGCAGCCCCACCGCCACGGCAACCATCAGCAATAATAACTGACCCAACGCCACCAGAGAGCCCGACAACATCATCGCCACCAGCACCGGCGCCATCAGGGCGCCGAGCAGGTTGCGCCCGGTACGGGCCGCCGGCGCTTCCATGCGATCGGCGAGGATCAGCCGTGCCGGCAAATCCGCCAGCCGCCACAGACGGGGCAGGGCGAAGCCGGCCCAGATCACCACCGGCGCCAAGGCGAGCAACAGCCAGGTGATCAGCGAAGGTCGCCAGGTGAGGGCATCCCCCAGCCATTGTTGCAGCAGCAAAAAACCAGCGGCGGCCAGTACCAGGCCGAGCACGATGGAAGGCAGCAGCGCCGCCAGTTCGCGGCCTAGAATCTGACCGAGAATACGGCGGCGCCCGGCACCGAAGGTTTTCATCACCGCGCAGCGCCGCGCCTGTTCGGCACTGCGCACGCCCGCCGCCAGGTAGACCGCGCCACCGCACAGCAGAACCACCATCATCACCGATAACTGGCCCCACAAGCTCAGTTGCCGCATCGGTCCCATGGACCGCAACGCCGCGTCCTCGCGGGTATCGATTTCCTGGTGCGGTGCCAGGGTCGCCGTCAGTTGCTCGCGCACCGTGGCCATCCGCTCGCCGGGCGCGGCGATACGTAATTCGTATTTGACCCGGGTACCCGGCGCCAGCACGCCGGTGGAGGCCACGTCGTCGCGGTTCATCAGCACCCTGGGGTTCATGCTGTAGAAGCCGGCGCCCTGATCCGGTTCACGCACCAGGACCTTGCCGATGCGCAGGCGGCGCTCGCCCACGGTGACGCTGTCGCCGACGTCCTGTTCCAGGCGATCGAGCCCTGGTCCGGCCAACCACACTTCACCGCGGGGAGGTCCCTGATCGATGGTGCGGGGGGTGGCGAAGCGCCGGTCCGTCACCGTCAGTTCGCCGTACAGCGGATAGGCGGCGTCCACGGCTTTTACGCTGGTCAGCACGAACGTATCGCCGTGCACCAGCACGGTGCTGAACGCGGTGACGGCGGAGTGGGGCAGATCGCTGACCTGATCCCGCTGGGCCTCAGTGGCCGGCTCGCTGCCTTCCAATACCAGATCGCCGCCGATCGCCTCGGCGGTACGATTGGCAAAGCGGTGATCAAGCTCGCCGCGCATCAGCACCACCGCGGCAATCGCCAGGGTGCACACCAGCAACGCCAGTGCTTGGATACGAAAGGCGGAAGAGCGCCAGGGGCGCAGTAACAGGGTCGGGGAGGGCCTAAGCACTCAGACGGCCCTCCACCAGCTCCTGGTGCGCCCGGCAATGGGCCGCCAGGGCCGGGTCGTGGGTGACCAGCACCAGCGCGGTGCCGTGGTCGCGGTTAAGGTCGAACAGCAATTCCGCTACCTGATCGCCATTGGCGCGATCCAGGCTGCCGGTGGGTTCGTCGGCGAACAACAACGCCGGTTCCATGGCGAAGGCGCGAGCCAGTGCCACGCGTTGTTGTTCGCCGCCGGAGAGCTGCGACGGGAAATGGCGCTCGCGCTTACCGAGGCCGACTCGGTCAAGCCATTGCCGGGCCCGTTCCCGGGCCCGGTCGGCGCCGGCGATTTCCAACGGCAGCATGACGTTTTCCAGGGCGGTGAGATCCGCTACCAGGTGAAACGCCTGGAACACGAAACTGCAGTAACGCCCGCGCAGGGCGGCGCGGGCATCCTCGTCCAGGCCACTGAATGGCTCACCGGCAAGGCGTACATCGCCCTGGCTTGGCACATCCAGACCGGCCAGCAAACCCAATAAAGTGGATTTCCCGGAACCGGACGGCCCGGTGATGGCCAAAGTATCTCCCCCTTGAACGGTCAGATCGATATGCTCAAGGAGAGTCAGCTCGCCTTCCGGGGCGGGCACCGTTTTGCTAAGTTGTCGCGCGACAAGTACGGGAGTCGAGGCCATATGTGGGAACGCCTGCTCATTCTGGTTTTATTGGTTACGCCGTTTTCCGCCCGCGCCGAGGGCGTGCTGGTGCTGGGTGACAGCATCAGCGCGGCCTATGGTATCGAGGAAGCACAGGGATGGGTGCAATTATTGAGACAACGGCTGGAAACGCAATGTTCCGGGTTGCCGGTGAATAACGCCTCGGTGAGCGGCGACACCAGCGACGGTGGTCTGGTGCGGTTGCCGGATTTGCTGGAACGACACCGGCCGGACACCGTGGTGATCGAACTGGGTGGCAATGACGGCCTGCGCGGTCTTCCGCCGCAACGGTTAAGCGATAATCTGGCACGCATGATAGAGCTTAGCGAACAGGCCGGGGCCGAACCGGTACTACTGGGCATGCGCATCCCCCCCAATTATGGTCAGGCTTACACTCGCCTGTTCGAACAAGCTTTCCAGCAAGTGGCGCAACAGACCGGGGTGCCGTTCGTGCCCTTCCTGCTCGACGGCGTGGTGGAAGCCGGGCAACTGCAAAGCGACGGCATTCACCCCACCGCCCAGGCCCAGGCCGGGCTGCTGGACAACGCCTGGCCGGCAATCAAACCGGCTTTGCCGGAACCTTGCAACGCCTGAATACGGTCACTTCTAAACGGAGCGCGAGCATGGACTTTGCGGTACCCCATAGGGATATTCTTGATTATTGGTTCGGCGACGGCGGAGGTGACGAAGGCGAAACCATCGGCACGGAAAGCTGGCCGCCCTCGTCGCTGCGGCGACGCTGGTTCAAGAGCAGTCCGGGACAGGACGCCGAAATCGGGGAATATTTCGGTGACCGGGTGGCGGCGGCGCTGCGCCGGGACCTGGTGGATTGGGAACGTGAACCCGGCCCGCGACTGGCGCTGATTCTGTTGCTCGATCAGTTTACCCGCAACATTCACCGTGGTGAGGCGCAAGCATTCGCCGGCGACCATCACGCCGCCACGCTGACCCTGGAAGGGCTCTCCACCGGTATGGACCGGCGCCTGGGGTGGGCCGGGCAGGTGTTTTTCTATATGCCGTTAATGCACGCCGAAGAGATGACATTGCAGGAGCGGGCGGTGAGTTGCTACCAGGATCTGCACCAGCGGGTGCCGGCCGGGCTCAAGGACGAGATCGCCAACAACCTCAAGTTCGCCGAAGAGCACCGCGACATCATCCAACGATTTGGTCGTTTCCCGCACCGTAACCGGGTATTGCAACGCGCCGATAGCGCCGAAGAACGCGACTTCTTGCAGCACGCCCGGCGTTACGGGCAATAACCAGCTTCATCGCGCACCTGTTTGTAGGAGCTTGCCTCGCAAGCGAAAGGCCGGCAACGCCGGCCGGCAGGATACCAGAGACCTTATTTTTGGTTCATCGCGCTTTGCCGGGAGCTTCGCTCCCTTTCGCGGGCCGGGCCCGCTCGCACAGGCTCGGTCAGGGGCGCGGTTCCAGTGCCGTCAGGGCGGCCGCCATACGCGCCGCCAGATCCGAGTCCAGGGCCGTGCCCACGGGCCGCTCGTCAACCAGTGACAGGGCCTCTTCCAACGGCGTGAAGCCGCTCGATTTCATCGCCTTGGGCAGCCGCTCAAGCTGCCAGGCCATGCGTTCCTCGCGGGCGTGCGGCGGACTGTCCACGCCGGCCAGAGCTTCCAGCGCCGCGGCCAGGGCGCGGTCTTCGCCGCGCTCGTCACCGGCCGGCGCGCCGGCGATGCGTTCGTACGTCGCCTGCCAACGCCGCCATCTGGGCAGATCCTTGCGCAACGCGCGCAACTGTTCCTGCAGCCGTTGCAACTGTTGCTGCAGGCCGCGCCCCAGTGATGCGCTGTCCAGGGCCTGTAACTCCTCGGCAAGGGCGGCGAGGGTAGCGCCATCCTGTTCCGAAAGGGGCCGCGCGGTTTGCCGGGCGGCCCTTTCCAGCACGGCCTGGGCCTGGTCGGCGACCTCGGCGCGCTGTGCCTGCTTCTGCTCGGAATCGGCTTGGCGTGCCGCGAAGATGGTATCCATGGTGCGGCGGAAACGCTTCTGAAACGGCCGGTGCCGTGCCGGCGGCAACCAGGGCGCGGCGCGCCACTGCTTCTGCAACGCCTGGGCCTCGCGGGCGGCACCGCGCACGTCGCTGCCTTCTTCGCTTGCGTGGGCGGCGGCCACGCCCTCTGCGAGCGCGGCGGCGCGCTCAAGCAGCGCCTGACGGGACTGCTCGGCCTGCCGCCAGGCCTCTTCCAGTCGCTGGTCGATCTCGCTCAACAGCGCCGAGAAGCGCTTTTGCGTCTCCCGCGCGTCGGTAAAGCGCACCGGGGCATGGCTTTTCCACTCCCGTGGCGCTTGCCGGCGGATTTCCCACACCGCCTGCCAATCGGCCTGTTGCCAGTCCTGAGCGGCAACGAACTCGGCAAGCTGCTGGCACAGCGCACGCCGCCGTTCGAGATTTTCCGCACGCTGGACATCCAGCTCCGCGAAATGCGCCCGGCAGGGCTGATAGGCTTTATCGGAGGCGGCTTTAAAACGGTCCCACTGGGCCTGGTCCTGGTCCTGGTCGGACGTCATCAGGGCGCGCCATTCTTCGTGCAGGGCCTGAATCGCGCTGGCCCGCTCCTCGGCGTCCATGTCGCTGTCGGCGAGCGTCTCCATGCGCTCGCAAAGCTGGTCTTTTTTGGGCTGCGCGGCGAAGGCGTGCCAGTCACGAAGTTCTTCGCGGCGCGGGCTGAGCCGTTCCAACTGCCGTCGCAGCCACGAGTCCTGCTGTTCGGCGAGCACCGCTTCGGCCTTATGCCAGAGACGGTTAGCGTGTTTCAGATTACCCCGTTGCAGTTCCCGTCGCAGGGCCACCACCAGACCGCGGTGTTCGCTGTTGTCGGCGGCGGCCCGCGCGCCGACCGGCGCTTGCGATTCGCTGGCTGGTGGTGGCTCGGGCAGGGCCTGGGCAAGTGCCGATGGCGCGGCCACTTCCGGGGGCCATTGCTCGGCGAGCTGGCGGCGTTGGTCGTCGTCTTCGGCGTCCAGGGCGGCCTCCGCCAACCCGATCAGCCGCCGCCACTCACTGAGCTGGGAATGGAACACCAGTTCGGCTTCGTCATCGCCGCCCAGCACCTCGCCGGCCGCCTGCCAGCGGCGCTCCTGGGTGGCCACCGCGGAGCGCAATTCGCCCAGTTGTTGGTCCCAGGTGTCGTTGGTCAGGTCGCGGTACAGGGCGCGCAGGGTGTCCAGAGCTGCCCGCCGCTCATGGCCGGCGGATTCCCGGGCCGCTTCCCGGGCTTGGGCTTCGTGCTGTTCGCGAAGGTGGGCGCGGCATTCACCGAGGGCGGTTTCCGCGCGGGCGGCGCGGGCATCATCAATGCGCTTGTCCGTGCCGTCATCGGTGGCGCCTTCGGCGAGGGCCTGCCAGCGTTGCTCCAGTTGCTGCAGACGGCCCTCGAAAAGCGGGTCGGCGCTATGCTGGGCCAGTTGTTCCAGCGACTGGATCAAGGCGTCCAGTTGTTCCTCATGCCGGCGGGCATCGGCGTCTTCCGCCTGACGGGCCTTGAGACGGTCGCGGGCCAGGCGGATTACTTTCTTGTCGCGACCCTCACGCCCCAACTGGCGAAGCAGGGTGGGCTCGTGCAACCGGTTGGCGGCGGCCAGCCGCAGCGCCGCGTCACCGCCGTCCACGGCCAGCCGGTAGAGCGTTTGCGGGTCGTCGATGGCGGCCAGCGCCGCTCGACGGCACGGGTCGTCCGGGCTGTGGCGGGCGACATGATGGAGTACTCTGGGATTGTCGGTGTGTTCGATCAAACGCTGCCGCGTCGCCGCCGGCGGGGCGCCTTCCACGGTGCCAGCGAGCAGCGCCATGAAGCGCTCGGAGGCGGCATCGCGCACATCGCTGTCGCTGTCCTCGACGATTAACCGGTCGAGGAAATTGAGGTCCCGCAGCGCCGCCACCGAGACGGCGCGAACCCGGGGACTGTGGTCCTCCCGGGCCAGTTTGGTGAGGGTTTCCTGATCCTGTCGCGGATCAAGTGCCGCTGCCGCCTGGGCGCGCACTTCAGCGTCACGGTGTTGCCACCGGGGTTTGAACAGTTTGCCTAGCATGGCCAATCCCATTGGATTTGCTTTGTGTTTATACGGCGTCGAGGTGACGCCGGGCCACTACTATAGGCAACCCTCGGATAGGATCACAGACGTGACTCGATAAGAGCGTCTTTTTCCTCCCATATTTCGCTGACCCATTGCTGGATACGCCGGCGGAATTCGGGGTCGTTCTGATAATCGCCCTGGGCCGCCCACTCGGGAATCGGCCGGCGCCGGGCAATCACTTGAACCCGATCCATGGCGCCGCCCAGAAAACCGAGCAGGGAGCGGCTGGTGCCGGGCGGATAGACAATAGTGAAATCAAGCAGGCAATGGAGCTGGCCGCCCATGGCGTTAAGCGTGAAGGCGGCGCCGCCGGCCTTGGGCTTGAGCAGATGACGGTAGGGCGAATTCTGCTGGCGGTGCTTTTCTTCGGTGAAGCGAGTGCCCTCGAAAAAATTCATCACCGACACCGGGAAGTGCGCGTACTTTTCGCAGGCCCGGCGCGTGGTTTCCATATCCTTGCCTTTGAGCTCCGGACGTTTCTCCAACTGGGCGGCGCTGTAGCGCTTCATGAACGGGAAATCCAGCGCCCACCAGGCGAGACCCAGCAGCGGCACCCAAATCAACTGCTGTTTGAGGAAGAATTTCAGCGACGGCACCCGGCGGTTGGTGACTTTTTGCAGCACCAGGATGTCCGCCCAGGACTGGTGGTTGGACGTCATCAGATACCATTCCTGGCGGTCCAGGTCGTCCATGCCCTCGACTTGCCAGTCCACCTGGCTGAACAAGTCGATAACGGCGTTATTAACCGCCATCCAGCTCTCCGCGATAACCACCAGAACCCGGGACAAAAACACCTGGGCGGCGTGAAAGGGAAGCAGCAGGCGTAGCAAAGCGAACACATAAAGGGGCAGGACCAGCAGCAGGGTGTTGAGAGCGATCCCCACCAGGGCAAGCACGCCACGGATTTTTGTGAAAGCTGTCATCGGGATTACACGGTTGCGGAGTAAGCGCTGCATGCTAGCGCAGTTGGCCTTCCGGCCCCATGTCAGTTTCGGTCACTCGAACGACGTGCTTTGCCATTGGCGGCGGTGCGGGGAGCGGGTAGGGTCGGGTTTTCCCATTGCAGGAGCGGTTTTCATGAGTGGTCCCTTGGCGTCTTTGAAAGTGTTGGATTTTTCCACCCTGTTGCCCGGTCCCTTCGCGACCCTGATGTTGGCGGACATGGGCGCCGAGGTGCTGCGGGTGGAGTCGCCCACACGACCGGACATGGTCCGGTTGCTACCGCCGTCGGAGGATGGTGTTTCGGCGGTGCACGGCTATATCAATCGCTCCAAGCGCTCGATCGCGGTGGACCTTAAGAAACCCGAAGGGCGCGACATCATTCAGCGCCTGGTGGCGGAATACGACATCATCGTCGAGCAATTCCGGCCCGGCGTGATGGACCGTTTGGGGGTCGGCTACGAGACGCTCAAAGAGATCAACCCGGGCCTGATTTATTGCTCGATTACCGGCTATGGCCAGGACGGGCCTTACCGGGATCGCGCCGGGCACGACCTGAATTATCTGTCGATCGCCGGCATGACCGCCTACAACGGCCGTAAACAATCCGGCCCGGCGCCGATGGCGTTTCAGGTGGCGGACATCGCCGGCGGCTCCTGCCACGCGGTGATGGGTGTACTGGCGGCGGTGATCCACCGGCAAAGTACCGGCGAAGGCCAGCATGTGGATATTTCCATGACCGATGCGGCATTCAGTCTGCATGGTCTGGCGGCTCCGCCGGCGCTGGTCGGTGGCCAGGACCCGGACCTGGAAGCGACTCAGTTGAACGGCGGCGGGTTTTACGACTGCTACCGGACCCGTGACGACCGTTTCATGTCGGTGGCCGGCCTTGAACCGCAGTTCTTCACCCAGTTCTGTCAGGCTATCGGCAAACCGGAACTGACCAGCAAAGGGATGACCCTGGAGCCGTCCGTGGTGGCGGAGGTGAAAGCGGAGATCGCCGAGGTGATCGCCGGCCAGGATTACGACCACTGGTGTCGGTTATTCGCGGATTTGGATTGTTGCGTGGAGCCGGTGCTCAGCTTCACCGAAGCCACCGAACACCCACAGATCAAAGCACGGCAAATGGTGGTGGACGTGCCGCGCCACGACGGCGGCAAGCAGCGTCAGGTGGCGTCGCCGTTCAAGTTTTCCGCGACCCCGGTGGGCTACCGCTTCAGCGGCGCTCGTCTGGGCCAGCACAGTGCCGAAGTACTCGCTGATAACGGCTTCAGCGACGATGAAATCGAAGGGTTCAAAAACTCCGGCGCACTTGGCTGAAGTGGATTCCCGGCCCGGCCGGCGGGCGCTATGCTGTCGCTATGAGGCGACTTCTAATAGTGCTGTGCGTGTTGTGTGCCTCGTCGGCCGGGAAGGCGGCGCCTTTACCGGCGCAAGAACCCTGCGCGGGCGATAACCGCGAATTCTGGCTGGACCGGACTCACAACTGGTTGTCACGGGGGCTTTGCTGGCCCAGCCGCTGGGTGGACGGCTTTTTCGCCGACCCACTGACCGCCAACAACGAACCCGCCGCCAGCCTGGTGCGTATTACCGGAGAGCGCACCTGGCGGGACGATGGCGAGGACGCCCGGGATCTGGATGTAGACGCCCGGGTTTGGTTGCCCAGCGCCGAGCGCCGCTTGTCGTTACTGTTTCGCAGCAAAGAGGAAGGCGGTGCCGCCGACCTCCAGCGTACCGAAGAGATCAGCGGCCCCGAACAGGACGACGGCGGTTTCCGTGGCGCTCTGCGCTGGGTGATCAACCGCACTGACGCCATGGACCTGGATCTGGACACCGGGATTCGCTCCGACTTCACCACCTTTACCCGTCTGCGCTACCGCAGCGTCCATCCCCTGTGGGGGGAGTGGGCCTGGCTGCGCTTTACCGAGCGTGTCGAATGGCGGGATCCAAAAGGGTGGCGCAGCCGTTCGTTGTTTGAAATCGACCGGGCGTTGAATCCCGCCGTCAGCGTGCGCCTGGCCAGCGAAATCCGGTACAGCGAAGAATTGAACGAGGATGGGCGAGGGGTGGGTTTGTTCCAGGGCGTGAACTTGTTCTGGCGGCAAAATGACAAGAGCGCCTGGAATTTGGGCCTGGGGGCCGCCGGCTTCACGCAGCCCGATGCCCGTGTCGACAGTTATCGCTGTTATCTGCGCTACCGTCGCCAGATCTGGCGGCCCTGGTTGTTCGTGGAAGCGGAGCCGTTCGTGCTCTGGCCCCGGGATCAGGGTTATCAGGGCGTGAACGGCTTGATCCTGCGTCTGGAGACCCTGTTCGGGCGGCTGGACGGCTGAGTGCCTTAATTGGCCCAGGTGCTGCGGCGTCGGCCGGACTTGGATTTCAGCAACAGACCGGCAATCGCACCCAGAATCAGAATGCCGACACCGGTAATCCACTGCTGGGAGGTGTTGTTACCGCGCAACATGGCGTTCTCCGCTTTCACCTGGTCCAGCTCCGAGCGCAACATGCTCAGCTCTTCATTGAGACGACGGTTGGCCTGATCGAGACGGATCGGATCGGCGGCCACGTCGCGCAAGTTCTCCAACTCATCGCTGCGGCTGCTCAATGAGCCCTTCAGTTCCTGGTTTTCGGCGCTGAGGCGGTCGCGTTCGGCTTCCACTTTGCTGAAGCGTTCGCGCATTTCAGTCATCCGGCTTTCCATTTCCTTGCTGTCGCCGCTGATCTGCTGCAAGCGAATGGCGGCGGTGGGGGAGCGGCTGATGTACTGCTTGCCGATATACCCCTCGGTGTCACCGATGCGGATGTGCGCCCAGTCTCCGTCCTCGCCGAGGTATTCCACCTGGGTACCGCTTTTCAAACCGCGATGAACGATCCGGTAACCGGAGCCGGCGCCGGAGCGCACCGGCACATAGACTTCATCGTCGATCCAGGCCGTGGCGGCGAGGGCGGGCGTGGACAAAAGGGCAATCAGCACGAAGCAAAGCCAGCGAACGAGCATCGAAAAGCACTCCTTAGAATTCAAGGCGCGAAGTGTAGGCAACCCTGGGTGTCAATGGCGCCGAGATAGTCACATTTCCCGGCGCTTGCGGGTCGGTTTTGTAAAAACTCAGGGCAGTACCGCCTTAAAAGGCTTCACCTGGACGCTGGCGTAAACGCCGGCATCCATATACGGGTCGGCGTCCGCCCACGCTTGGGCGGCCTCCAGAGACTCGAATTCCGCCACCACCAGAGAGCCGCTGAAACCGGCGTCGCCGGGATCTTCGCTATCCACCGCCGGCAGTGGGCCGGCCAGGATCAAGCGCCCCTGATCACGCAAGCGTTCAAGCCGGGCGATATGGTCGGGGCGGGCGGTTTTGCGAAGGGGCAGGGAGTCGGCCACATCTTCACTGATTATCGCGTACAGCATCGTCGTCCTTTTTTTCCGGATCCTTAGCGGATTTGTCCTGGTGGAACAGTTGTTGGCGGTCGTGTTCGGAAATATGTTTGTAGAAATACAGGAATACCGCCACATAGAACACCATCTGGATGGCGGTGAAACCGAACAATTTGAAATTCACCCAGAAGTCGGTGCTGAACGTGTAGGCAATAAACAGATTCAGCGCGCCCAGGGCGATAAAGTAGACCACGAAGGCCAGGTTGAGACGGGTCCACTGGCTGGCGCCCAGCGCCACCACGCGGCCAAAACCACTGACCATCAGCTTTTCACACAGCCGTTGCAGCAGGTTGCGCTCGCGCAGAAAATGGCCGCCTAACAGTACCGCCGCCAGCACGAAGCTGATGATCGAGGGACGCCATTTAATGAACACCTCATCGCGCAACAGCAGCGTCAGGCCGCCGAACACCAGGGTGACGGCCAGCACCATGAGATGCAGCCGGTGCCAGCGCTTCCAGATCAAACGGCCGGCGACCACCTGGAAACTGGTGGCGGCGATGATACCCCAAGTGGCGAGCATGATGTCGCGGCCACTGAGAAAATATAGGCCGAAGAACACCACTACGGGGAGATAGTCAAACAATTGCTTCATGGACACGCATCCTTACCGGGACCGCCGATGGTAGCGGGAACGGCGGCGCAAATCATCCCGCCTGGCCAGCTTGTATGATACCTTGCTCGCCATGACCGATACCGCTCCTTTTCAGCGTCCCGATTTTCATTGCCACAGCCTGGCGTCGGACGGCGTGTTATCCCCCACCGACCTGGTCGCCCGTGCCGCCGATTACGGCGTCGACGCCTTGGCGCTCACCGACCACGATACGCTGGCCGGCCTGCCCGAGGCACGCCGCGCCGCCGATAAGCACGGCATCACCCTGGTGCCGGGCATCGAGCTGTCGGTGCTGTGCGGCCCCCGGGAGATCCATGTGGTGGGTTTGTGGGTGGACCCGCAAGCACCGGTGCTGGTGGAGCGCGTCCGCCATCAACTGGAAGCCCGCCGCGAACGGGCGGTGCGGATCGGCGCCCGTCTGGATAAAGCCGCCCGTCTGGAGAACAGTTACCAAAAGGCCTGCCAGTTGGCGGACAGCGACACGCCGGGGCGCCCCTGGTTCGCCAAAATGCTTATGGAGGCCGGGGTGGTGCGGGACCAGCGCCATGCGTTCAACCGCTTTCTGAAAAAAGGCCAGTCCGCTTTCGTCTCCACCCCCTGGGTGAGCCTGGAGCAGGGCGTGTCGGAATTACTGGCCGCCGGCGGAGTGCCGGTGCTGGCTCACCCGCAAGCCTATAATTTGACTCGCAAACGCTTGCGCGAGTTGGTGCGTGATTTCCGCAACGCCGGCGGTCTGGCCATGGAGGCGGTGATGCCCGGCCTCAGTTCGCAGCAGGCCGGCCTGCTGGAGGAATGCTGGCGGCATTTCGATCTTGCCGTCTCCGGCGGCAGCGATTTCCATTCGCCTCAGCAGAAATGGCTGGCGCTGGGCGGGCTGCCGCCGTTTCCAGCCGATGGCACGCCGGTATGGGCGCTGCCCCAGGCCGGTCTTGCGCCCACCGGTGACCGGGTGGAGAATGCGGCCCCATGACCGATGTACTGCATATTCACCCGGAAACACCCCAGCCCCGCCTGATTCGTCAGGCGGTGGACGTGATTCGTGGCGGCGGCCTGATCGCCTATCCCACCGACACCACCTACGCCCTGGGCTGTGGAATCGGCGAAAAAGACGCCCTGGAGCGCCTGATACGCATCCGCAAACTGGATAATAAACACCAGTTCACGTTGCTGTGCCCGGACCTGTCCGTGCTCGCCACCTACGCCAAGGTGGACAATCCGGACTACCGGTTGCTCAAAGCGCACACTCCGGGGCCGTATACCTTCATTCTCAGCGCCACCAGCGAGGTGCCGCGCCGCCTGATGCACCCGAAAAAGCGCACCATCGGCATCCGCGTGCCGGAGCATCCGATTTGCCAGGCGCTGCTCAGTGAGTACGGCGGGCCGATCATGACGTCCACCGCGCACCTTCCCGACGATGAATTTCCGCTCACCGACCCGCAGGACGTGCGCGATTTTCTGCAAGGGCAGGTCGATCTGGTGATCGACGGCGGCTTCTGCGGCACTACCGAGACCACGGTGATTTCGCTGGCCGACGGCAGTGGGCCGGAAGTGGTCCGCGAAGGCGCCGGGCCGCTGGACGCGATCTTCTGAGACCATTTCGGCCGGAAATGGCATCCTGCCTGCATGATTCCCGGTGGAAGTGATGTTTAAGTGAGCGTTGACCGGCGGCGGCGCCATGTCAGCCCTGTCTTTACACCGTCTCTTCCCTTTATAATCGCCGCTTTCCGCCGTTACGACAGGAGTCGGCTTTTGAGTTCCGTGGTTCCCTCCCAAAGGGTGGTATCTGGCATGCGCGCCACCGGGCGCCTGCATTTGGGGCATTACCATGGCGTGCTTAAAAATTGGGTGCGCTTGCAGCATGAGTACGAGTGTTTCTTTTTCGTCGCCGATTGGCACGGGCTGACCACTGAATACGAAGACCCGCACGGCATTCAGGGGCATGTCTGGGATCTGGTGATCGACTGGCTGGCGGCCGGGGTGAACCCGGGTTCCGCCACGCTGTTCACCCAAAGCCAGGTGCCGGAACACGCCGAGTTGCATTTGCTGCTGTCAATGATGACGCCGCTGTCCTGGCTGGAACGGGTGCCGACCTACAAGGATCAGCAGGAGAAGCTGCGCGAGAAAGACCTGAGCACCTACGGTTTTCTCGGCTATCCGCTGTTGCAGGCCGCCGATATTCTGATTTACCGGGCCGGCCAGGTGCCCGTGGGCGCCGATCAGGTGGCTCACGTGGAACTGACCCGGGAAGTGGCGCGCCGCTTTAACCACCTGTACGGCCGTGAGCCGGGCTTCGAGGAAGCGGTGGCCGCGGCAATCAAGAAAATGGGCAAGAAGCAGGCGAAGATTTACGCTGATAATCGTCGCAAGTACCAGGAGCAGGGTGATGAGGCGGCGCTGGAAGCAGCGCGGGCACTGGTGCAGAACCAGCAGAACATCACCCTGGGCGACAAGGAACGCCTCAACGGTGATCTGGAAGGCGGCGGCAAGGTGATTCTGCCGGAGCCGCGGTCGCTGCTTACCCCGGCGTCGAAAATGCCGGGGCTGGATGGCCAGAAAATGTCCAAGTCTTACGGCAATTTCATCAGTCTGCGCGAAGAGCCGGACGAGGTGGACGCCAAAATTCGCCGTATGCCCACGGACCCGGCGCGCGTGCGCCGCAGTGATCCGGGCACGCCGGAGAAGTGTCCGGTGTGGGAATTTCACAAGGTGTACTCCGACGCCGCCACCCAGCAATGGGTGCAGGAAGGCTGTACCAGTGCCGGCATCGGCTGCCTGGAGTGCAAAAAACCAGTGATCGAGGCCGTGCAAGCGGAACTGGAGCCGATACGGCGCCGCGCGGAGGATCATTTGCGTAATCCGGATCTGGTGCGCACGATTGTCTCCGAGGGCTGTGAAGAAGCGCGCGAAGTGGCCCGCGCCACCCTCGATGAAGTGCGTTCGGTAATGGGGCTTCAGTACAGATGAACGAAGTGGCCGACCAACAGCCCCCAAAGCCCAGCAATCCGCTGGCGCCACCGGCACCGCATCAAGCGGAGATGCCGTTCGGGCTGATGTACGGCCAGGCCATCACCAAGTTGCCCGACGATCTCTACATACCGCCGGACGCTCTGGAAGTGTTCCTGGAGGCGTTCGAGGGGCCGCTGGATCTGCTGTTGTATCTGATCAAGCGTCAGAACCTGAATATTCTGGACATCCCCGTGGCCCAGATCACGACTCAGTACATGGAGTACGTGGAGCTGATGAAGGCCATGAACCTGGAGCTGGCCGCTGAGTATCTGGTGATGGCGGCGATGCTCGGGGAGATTAAATCGCGTACTTTGCTGCCGCGGCCGGTGCACGATGAGGACGACGACGCGGAGGACCCGCGCGCCGAACTGATTCGCCGGCTGCAGGAGTACGAGCGTTTCAAGCAGGCGGCCGAGGACATTGAGGGGCTGCCGCGACTGGAGCGGGATTTTCAACTCGCCAGCGCCCGACGGCCGGAATATGTCCGTGAGAAAGCCCAACCGGACGTCGACCTGCGCGAATTGCTGCTGGCGTTCAAGGAAGTGCTGTACCGGGCCGACATGTTTGAAAGCCACCAGGTGTCGCGGGAAAAGCTTTCCACCCGCGAGCGCATGGCGAACATACTGGACCGCCTCAAGGGCCAGGAGTTCGTACCGTTCGTGGAGTTGTTCGAGACCGGCGAAGGCCGTCTTGGCGTGGTGGTGAGCTTTCTGGCGATTCTCGAATTGGTCAAAGGGGCCCTGGTCGAGCTGGTACAGAGCGGGCCGTTCAGCCCTATTCATGTGAAGGCGAAGACCCTGGTACTGGAAGAATCGGAATCACTGGCCGCGCTGGAATTGGACGACGAGCCCTACGAGGCCTTCGATGACGGCGCGGCGGACACCGATAAAACGGCCGAGGATAAGTAACCGTGGAGCCGGATAAGATAAAACACATCGTGGAGGCGGCGATTTTCGCCGCCGACGGTCCGCTGGACCGGGATGCCCTGTTATTGTTGTTTGATGAGCAGGAGCGCCCCGACAAAGCCGATTTGTCCCGTGCCCTGGAGCAGCTCGGCGAGGACTATGCCGAACACGGTATCGAACTCAAGGAAGTGGCCTCCGGGTTCCGCTTCCAGGTGCGTAAGGAATTGGGTCCCTGGGTCAGCCGGCTGTGGCAGGAAAAACCGCCCCGCTATAGCCGGGCGATCCTGGAGACGCTGGCTCTGGTCGCCTACCGGCAACCGATCACCCGTGGCGAGATCGAGGAAATCCGCGGCGTGTCGGTAAGCTCGCACATTATCAAGAGCTTGCTGGAGCGAAGCTGGGTGCGCGTGGTGGGGCACCGGGATGTGCCGGGCCGGCCGGCGATGTTCGCGACCACCCGGCAGTTTCTGGACTATTTCGACCTCAAGAGTCTGGAAGATCTGCCCCCCTTGTCCGAGATCAAGGATCTGGACAAGCTGAACGAGGAGCTGGCGCTCAGTGACGCGCCGGATCCCGACACCGGCGACGCCGGTGACAACGAAGCCACGGCCGCCCTTGGTGCCCGCACCGAGGGCGAGCGCGAAGCCCGTAATGAGGAAATTTTCGCCGCCCTGGACGAAGAACCGGAACTGGACGATTCCACCCTGATGAGTATCGACAAGGTGGATTCAGTGAACGCCGGCTTTGAAGAGGAATTTCGCCGCAAACCGGCCCCTAAAGAGGGAGCCGGTGAGCACGCCGCCGAGGCGCCGGCCCGTGAGTCCGATGAGACTCGGGATTCGGCCCCCGCGGCGACCGACGAGGACGAGCAATCGCCCCATGAGTGAGAAGTTACAGAAAGTTCTGGCCCGCACCGGGCTGGGATCACGCCGTGAACTGGAAACCTGGATCGCCGACGGTCGGGTTTCCGTGAACGGTCAGGTGGCGACCCTGGGTGACCGGGCGGAGCCGGAAGATACGATCAGAGTTGATGGCAGGATCATTCGAGTGAAGGCGGAAGAAGACATAGTCCGGCGCGTGATTATTTATCATAAGCCGACCGGGGAAGTGTGCTCGCGGAACGATCCGCAGGGCCGGCCCACGGTGTTCGACAACCTACCCAAGCTGCAAGGCATGCGTTGGGTGCAGGTGGGCCGCCTGGATATCAATACCACCGGGCTGATGCTGTTCACCACCGACGGCGAACTGGCTCACCGGCTGATGCACCCGTCCAATGGCTTCGTGCGGGAGTACGCGGTACGGGTGCACGGCACGCTCGGCGAAGACAAGCGCAAGGCGATGCTGGACGGCGTGCTGCTTGAGGATGGCGTGTCGAAATTCGACCGCATCGAAGACGCCGGCGGTGCCGACGAAGGCGCGAACCACTGGTACAAGGTGAGCCTGACCGGCGGCAAGTATCGTGAAGTGCGCCGTTTGTTCCAGTCCCAGGAGCTGGAAGTGGCGCGATTGATCCGCATTCGTTTCGGCGATCTGACCTTGCCGTCGTCCCTGCGTACCGGTCGCTGGCAGGAGCTCAGCGCCGATCAGATCAAGCCGCTCACCGAGCGTGTGGACCTGAAAGGCAAAAAATACACCGGCCTCTACGGCCGCGCTCGCCTGCGCCACCAGCGCGGCGACAAGCCGCCGCGCAAGCCGCGCCGTAATCCCTACCGCCGTTAACTCGTAGGTCGGGTTAGGCCAAAGGCCGTAACCCGACACCCGGCGCAGACGTCGCACAGACCGTGTCGCACAGACCGCGTCGGATTTCGCTGTGCTCAATCCGACCTACGGCAACTGCATCAACGCGCCCACCAGGGCGGGCAGGGCGGTCTCCACCCGTAGAATCCGGCTGCCAAAGCGGTGGCACGCAAAGCCTTGTTGCTCCAGCAGCGCCACTTCGAACGGCGTCCAGCCGCCTTCGGGGCCGATCGCCAGGGTGGCGGGCTCACTCAGACCCCGCGGCAGGTCCGAAAACGGCCCGGGGTGTGCCAGCAGTCGCCGGCCGTTACCGGCCCATTGATCCAACTCATCCTCCACGAACGGCCGGAAACGAGGGGCCAGGATAAGCTCCGGCATCACCGGATCGCCGGCCTGTTCCAAGCCGAGCAACAGTTTTTCACGCAACAATTCGCCCTTCAGGTTAGGGGTCTGCCAATAGCTCTTGTCCACCTTCGCGGCGTTCACCAGAACCAGTTTCTTGATACCGAGACTGGCGGCGTCCACCAACAACCGCTTGAGCATTTTAGGGCGGGGCAGGGCGAGCAGCAGGGTCAGCGGCAGGGCATCTATTGGTGGATATTCTACTTTAAATATAACGCGTATCTCATTGTTTTTTATGGATTCTATTTGGGCCGATCCTGTGCCTTCGTTGATAAGGCCGGCGCGGCAAGGGTCGCCCTCGGCAAGCTTGAGTATGCCGCGCACATGGGCGGCCTGACGTTCGCTGAGACGCCAAAGATCGCCTTCAAGGCGCTGTTCCGGGTGCAGTAATAACAGATTCATAGCGGCGGATTATGCCACATCGGCGACGCTCGCCTGACGCAAACCGACGGCAACATGGCTATTCTGGCCCTTTGCCCCCGGTGCCCAGGTTGCTAGAGTGCGCAGCGTTATTCTCGCTGATGTGGAGAAACTCGCATGCAGTTTCAGGGCACCGAACAGTACGTTGCCACGGAAGATCTGAAGATGGCCGTGAACGCGGCCATTGCTTTGCAGCGTCCGCTGCTGATCAAAGGGGAGCCGGGCACCGGTAAAACCCTGCTTGCCGAGCAGGTGGCCGAGTCATTGGGCATGCCGCTGCTATCCTGGCATATCAAATCCACCACCAAGGCCCAACAAGGCCTGTATGAGTACGACGCGGTCTCCCGTCTGCGCGACTCCCAGCTCGGCGCCGAGGGCGTCGAGGACGTGTCCAACTACATCAAGAAGGGCAAGCTCTGGGAAGCGTTCACCGCCGGGGATCAGGTGGTGCTGTTGATCGATGAGATCGACAAGGCGGATATCGAATTCCCCAACGATTTGCTCCAGGAACTGGATCGCATGGAGTTCTTCGTCTACGAGACGGGGAAAATGGTGCGCGCCGAGAAACGGCCGATCGTCATCATCACCTCCAACAACGAGAAGGAACTGCCCGACGCGTTCCTGCGCCGTTGTTTCTTCCACTACATCAGCTTCCCCGATGCCAAGACCATGATGCAGATCGTGGACGTGCATTTCCCGGAAATTAAGAAGGAACTGGTCACCGAGGCCCTGGAAATCTTCTTCGACTTGCGCAAAGTGCCGGGCATGAAGAAGAAGCCCTCCACCAGCGAGCTGATCGATTGGTTGAAGCTGTTGATGGCCGACGACATTCCCCAGGACATCCTGCGTAACCGCGACACCAAGACCGCGGTACCGCCGCTCTACGGCGCCCTGGTGAAAAACGAAGCGGACGTACAGTTGCTGGAACGGCTGGCTTTCATGAGCCGCCGGGAACGGTAGATCCTTTAACCGATAGAGGTTTCTATGCTGATCGGTTTTTTCGAGGACCTGCGCGCCCACAAGGTGCCGGTGACGCTGCGCGAACTGCTGGATCTGTTCGCCGCGCTCAAGCACCACGTGGCGTTCGGTTCCATCGAGGACTTCTACATGCTGTCGCGGGCGGTGATGGTCAAGGACGAGAAGTACTACGACCGTTTCGACCGCGCCTTCGCGCATTACTTCGAGGGCCTGGAGAGCATTGAGCCGGGCTGGCTAAGCCAGACCATTCCCGAAGAATGGCTGCGCAAGCAGATGGAGAAGACCCTGTCCGCCGAGGAGCGGGAAAAACTGCAGGGTCTGGGCAGCCTGGAAAAAATCCTGGATGAGCTGAAAAAGCGCCTGGAAGAGCAGGAAAAGCGTCACCAGGGCGGCAACAAATGGGTCGGCACGGGCGGCACGAGCCCGTTCGGCGGTTACGGCGAAAACCCGGAAGGGGTGCGCATGACCGGGCCCTCGCGCAACAAGAGCGCGGTCAAAGTCTGGGAAAAGCGGGAATTCCGCAACCTGGACGGCTCCGTGGAGCTGGGCATCCGCAATATCAAGCTGGCCCTGCGCCGGCTGCGCCAGTTCGCCCGCACCGGCCGCGACGAAGAGCTGGATATGGATGACACCATCCGTTCCACCGCCCGCAACGCCGGCCTGCTCGACATCAAGATGCGCCCGGAGCGGGAAAACCGGGTCAAGGTGCTGCTATTCTTTGATATCGGCGGGTCCATGGACCCCTATATCAAGCTCTGCGAGGAGCTGTTCTCCGCCGCCCGTCTGGAATTCAAGCACCTGGAGTATTTCTACTTCCACAACTTCATTTACGAATACGTGTGGAAGGACAACCGGCGCCGCTGGGACGAGAAGTTCTCCACCTGGGACGTGCTTCACAAGTACGGCAGCGACTACAAGGTGATCTTTATCGGCGACGCCGCCATGAGCCCCTACGAGGTCAACTCGGTGGGCGGTTCCGTGGAGCACTGGAACGATGAGCCCGGCGCGGTCTGGTTCCAGCGTCTCAAGGAAACCTACGAAAAGGTGGTGTGGATCAACCCGGAGCCGGAAAGGGCCTGGCAGATGACCACCTCCACGCAGTGGATCAAGCAGCTCAACGATAACCACATGTACCCGCTCACCCTGGACGGGATCGAACGGGCCATGCGCTACTTAAGTAAATAACTCCATCAGGTCGGCGCTTTCACGAGTTTGTTTTCACTAACTTGAGAGCGCCGATACTCCCCAGCACCACCGCCATACCCAACCATTGCAACGGCCCCAACCGCTCGTCGGGAAACAGCGCCAGCGCGGCGCCGACCGTCACTACCGGCCCGAACATCGCGACCATGGCCGCCTCCGACGCATTGGCGCGGTGAAAGCCCTCGAACAGCAGGAAGAAGGGCAGCACCGTGGACAGCACCACCAACACCAGCATCCAGCCGAAGGCGGGCAGGCTCAGAGCCAGTTCCGTGAACGGAATACCCGGCAGCAGCCCCACCGCCATGAACAGCAACGTGAAACTGTTGGACACCTGGTTGAAACGCACCGACCCCAGCGGCTTCATCAAGCCCTGGCTCAAGGTCAGGAACAACGCGTAGCAGGTCGCCGCGCCCAGGCCGTACAACGTACCGGCCAGTGACACCGTGCCGGCGTGCCAGCCGGGCAGCAGCAGCAGGGCGATGCCACCCCAGGCACCGGCGAACACCAGCCCATGCCAGAGCGGCGGCAGCCGCCGCGCGCCCACCGCCTGCAGCACCATGATCAGCGCCGGGAACAGATAGAGCAGCATCCGCGACAGGCTCGCGCCCAGTTCGTGGATGGCGTTGAAATCACACCAGGTGCTGAAAAAGAACAGCAAACCGCTCACCGCGCACCACAGCCACTGTCGGCGGCTCAATCGCTGTCGGGGCCGGTGGCGGTTGAGCCATAGCGCACCCAGCCAGAACAGCGGTACCGCCAACAGAAAACGCCAAATCAGCAACGCGTCCACGGACACGCCGTGCTGATACACCAGGCGGGCGAAAATACCTTTGAACGCCATGGCGAAGGTGGCGACGGCCACCAGCGCCAGACCGGACTGCCAGAAAACGGTACGCGGCATGAGGCTCTCTTGCAGGGGATCCAATGACAAGCGCGACTTCGAAGACCGATTTGTGGGAGCGGACCCTGCCCGCTCCTACGAACCCATAGCCGCTCCGCTAAAACGCGATGAGCCTTTACTTATCCCGCTTGATAAAACTCTCGATCAGATCCATCGGCAGCGGAAAGACGATGGTGCTGGAACGCTCATTGGCGACCTCTGTCAGCGTCTGCAAGTAGCGCAATTGCAGAGCCTGGGGCTGGGTTGCGAGGGTGTTCGCGGCGTCCAGCAGCACCTCCGAGGCTTCTTTCTCACCATTGGCGTGGATCACCTTGGCGCGCCGTATCCGTTCCGCTTCAGCCTGCCGCGCGATCACCCGGACCATATCCTCGTCCAGATCCACATGCTTGATTTCCACGTTGGTGACCTTGATGCCCCAGGGATCGGTCTGGTCGTCGAGAATTTCCTGGATGTCCTCATTCAGTTCATCCCGGGACGCCAGCATTTCATCCAGCTCGTGCTTGCCCAACACCGAACGCAGGGTGGTCTGGGACAACTGGCTGGTGGCACTGTAGAAATCCTCCACGTTGATCACCGCGCGCTCCGGGTCCACCACCCGGAAGTAGAGCACCGCGTTGACCTTGACCGACACATTATCACGGGAAATCACGTCCTGGCTGGGCACATCAAGTACCCGCACCCGCAGGTCCACTTTAACCATCTGTTGGATCACCGGAATCACCAGAATCAGCCCCGGCCCCTTGACCTTGTGATAGCGGCCGAGCATAAAAATAACGCCCCGTTCGTACTCGCGCAGAATGCGGAACATGCTGACCACGAAGCCGACAACGAGAATCGCCAGAGCGATCCAGAAGTATTCAAAGATCATCGTTCGTCTCCTCTTCGGAAACCGGAAATCCGGGCGACACGTGAAGCGTCAGGCCGTCCCGGCGTTGAATCGTCACCTTGTCGCCTTGCCCCACGGCGGCGTCGCTGGTGGCACGCCACAGCTCGCCGGCGGCACGTACCTGGCCCTCGGCGCCAGGGCCGAATCGCTGTACCGCGACCGCGCTTTGGCCTACCAGAGTATCGCCGCCGGTGACCACCGGGTGACCATGGGCCTTGAAGGCCAGGCGCACGGTGAGGCCGGTCAGCACCAGGCTGCCAACCCCGGCCGCGGCGATGACCGGCGCGGCGATCTGAAAGGCCGGCACATCCGTGTCCATCAGCATGATGGAGCCAATCACCAGCGCCACCGCACCGCCCACGCCCAGCACGCCGAAACTCGGTGAAATGGCCTCCGCCACGATCAGGCCGATGCCGAGCAGGATCAAACCCAGCCCCACGTAACTGACCGGCAGCATTTGCAGGGCGTAAAGCGCCAGCAGCAGACAGATCGCGCCAAGCACTCCGGGAATGCCGAAGCCGGGGTTGGAGAACTCCAGAATCAGTCCGTAGATCCCCACCAACATTAAAATGTAAGCAATACTGGGGTCGGTGATCACCGCCAGAAAGTGAGTGCGCCAGTCCCGCTCCACCTCCACCAGGTGGTAGTCAGTAAGCGTCAGCGTGCGGGAGGCGTCCCCGTCGCGAATGGTGCGGCCGTCGAGATCGGCGAGCAGACTGTCCAGGTCCGGCGCGGTGAGATCGACCACGTTGCGGGCTTGGGCCTCGGCGGCGGTGAGGCTGACCGCCTCGCGCACCGCCTGCTCGGCCCAGTCGGCGTCCCGGCCCCGCAGCTCCGCGAGCCCGCGAATATAGGCCACGGCATCATTGATCTGCTTGCGCCGCAGGGCGGAGGCACTATCCGTGGATTCGCTGTCAGCGTTGTCATTGGAGGGGGAGGGCGCGCCACCGCCGCCCAACTGGACCGGCGTGGCGGCCCCCAGGTTGGTGGCCGGCGCCATCGCCGCGATGTGAGAGGCATAGAGAATGTAGGTGCCGGCGCTGGCCGCCCGGCTACCGGGCGGTGCCACATAGGTCGCCACCGGCAGCGGGGACTCGAGGATCGCCTGGATCATCGCCCGCATCGATTTGTCGAGCCCGCCGGGCGTATCGATGCGCAGCACGAACAGGGCGGCGCCGGCGCGGTCGGCGTCTTGCAAAGCACGCACGAAACCGTCGCTGACCGCCGGCCCTATGGCCCCTTTCAGATCCATCACCCAGACCTGCGGAACGTCCGCCGGCGCCGGGTTTTGCGCCCGTGCCGGTAGCGCGACGGCGAGGAGAATCAGCAACGCGGCGAGGATAACGGCATACCGATCTCTCCCGGACGGCCCAGAGACGCCCCGGGCAAAACCGTGTAATGCACTGTCGGCTGCCATCAACATGCGCGCCTCCAAGTGGTTTAACTGATCACTTCCTCGCCACCGCCTTCCATGAAACCTCAATTGACCGGTACCCGGCAATCAAAACCGGCGGGTGCTTTTCGCCGTCCTTCTGATACTGCATAGTACGCCGGTGACAGCCACCGCATGAAAGTCTCTGCAATGAAAATCGCCGCCATCAAACCGCTAGCCACGGCTCTTTTGCTCTCCGCGCTGGTCCCGCCGGCGATCGCCGCCAGCCTGTTCGAGGGGCTCACCACCGTCGAAGGCGGCCCCCGGCTTGGCGACGACGGCATCATCCGTCAGCAAGTGGAACAAAACGAAATGCATCTGGAAGCCGGCTCCGGGGCTCGCATCCAGCTCCCCACCCAATGCGTTTCCTCAGCGTTGGTGGCGCGCAGCCACACTCACTTCAACGCTTTGTTCCCCGGGGATTCGGCTACGCTGCCGGCGGGCTTCGCGGCGGGTGCCGGCGGTATGACCGGCAGCGGCGCCTTCACCAACGAGGCCGGACTCACCCTGGAGCGCCTGTTCGGGCCGGCCAGCCGCCCTTACCGGCTGGAGACCGCCTTCAAGGCCCACCGCATCGACCTCTACAACTACCAGCTCAGCAACCAGCAGACCTTCGGCTCGGCGTTCGACACACCGTTGACCCTGAGCGAGCAGGAAGGCTTTAACGTGGACACCCGGCTAAGCCGTTCCTTTGGTGACCTGGATATGGCGCTGAGAGTGGAAAACCTGTTCCCCAACCGGGCACCGGGCATGATCGCCAGCCCCTATACCCTCAAAGCGCACGCCGAGATGGCCACCGATTTTCACTACGCCGGCCTGCCTACTCGTCTCAATCTGAACGTGGACCGCTTCGAAGCCCTCGAAGAGCATCTCGACGCCCGCTACGCCGGCGCGCGCCTGCAGTGGGGCCGGCCCAGCCAGACCCGGTTACGGCTCGGCTACCGGCACGACCTGATCGCCAACCTGGATTCGGTGGCGAGCCTGGGTCTGGTGTTTCCACTGTTCCATGTGTTCGACCTGGACATTTCCGGCACCAAGAACCCCGGCGACGCCTACGGCGTTCTGGCCCGGCTGGCGGCGCCGTTCTGAAGACCCGACAGCGCCGCGGCCAAGGGCGCGGAGCAGGGCGGTCAGTCGGTATCCGGCAACTGGAAGGTGGTGACCAGGGATTTGAGATCGCCGGCCTGATCCTCCAGGGAACCGGCAGCGCTGCTGGATTGCTGCACCAACGCCGCATTCTGCTGAGTCACCGCATCCATCTGAGTCACGGCGGTACTGATTTGCTGAATTCCGCCAATTTGCTCGGTGGTGGCGGCGGCCACTTCCTTCATGAGATCCGCCAGTTTCTTGATTGATTCCACCGTCCCGTTGAGTGTTTCGCCGCTGCGCGTGGTCTGCTCCGCGCAGGTGGCGATTTGTGCCCCGGTACTTTCCAGCAGCGCCCGAATCTCGCCGGCGGATTCGCCAGCACGGCCGGCCAGCAGCCGCACTTCGCTGGCCACCACCGCGAAGCCGCGGCCCTTTTCGCCGGCCCGGGCCGCTTCCACCGAAGCGTTCAATGCGAGGATATTGGTCTGGAAGGCAATGTCGTCGATTGTCTCAATGATGCTGTTCATCTTCTTCGAACTGTCCACCACCTGTTGCATCAGGGCGATGTTGGCGCGCATTTCCTCGCCGCCGTTCTGAGCACTGTGCGACGCGCTGCCCGCCAGTTGATCCGCCTCGCGGGTGGTCTTTTCATTTTGCTCCGAGGTGGCGGTGATTTCCTCCATGCTGGCCGCGGTTTCCTGCAGGGCGGCGGCTTGTTGTTCGGTACGGGAGGACAGGTCCTGCGCGCCCAGGGAAATTTCGTTGGCGCCGACGTAAACCGTCTCGCTGGCGCCGCGCAATGCGGAGACCAGTTTCACCAGGGACTCGCTCATCTCGTCCATGGCGTATAACAACTGCGCCGGTTCATCACGGCCGGTCACTTCGATGCGCTCGCGCAGATCGCCTTGTGCGACCCGGCGGGCCACTTGCAGCGCATGCCGTAGCGGACCGGTGATGCTGCGTGTGATAACAAGGGCAAGAAGCGCCGACACCAACAGTGCCGCCGCCGCGAAGGCGACCAGGCCCACGGTGGTCCCCGTTACCTGTGCTTTAAGAAGCGGCCCCAGAGCGCCGAGATTCTTCATCGCGATTTCGTGGATGTTATCGGCGGCGTCCTCAAGCTGATAGATCCCTTCTTTGTTTTCCGAGAATGCCGCGTTGGCGGTGGCCGTGTCTTGATAGGCGCCGTTCATAATGGCGCCGTAGACACGACTGAAATCGCCCTCGTAGGCGTCAAGTCCCTCACGGGCGTCGTGGTAGTGCTGTTTCAAGGTGGGTTGCGTGGCCATCGATTCCCCCTCGTCCAAAGCCGTTTTCAGGTCAGTGACGATGTCGCTCCAGCGGCTGAAATACTCGTTCAGCGCGCCGAAATCGTTGAGGTGGATAAAGACGTCCTTCTCATAGCGACGGGATTCCAGCGCCAGGCGGCGTACCAGGCTGGCGTTGGTAGCGATCGCGCCGTCGCTTTGCAGCGCGTGGCGCGTGGTTTCAGCGATCCGGGCCACCGAAAATAAACCGGTGGCCGACGCGGCCAGCAACAGAATCAGAATAATAGCGAAGGCACCGCCGAGGCGGGTGCCGATCTTGAATTGACTAAGCATGGGAGTTCAACCGGACAGACTGCGAAAGGATGTGGGAAACTTCGGCGCCGTCCCTGAAATCTTTAGCCGCGAGAGCGGGGCGGCTACCGGGACTTGAGTCCATGGCCAGGAATTGGCATGGTTCGCCCACCTTGTTGACCCCGAGCGCGCTATGCCTATTGATCTCGACTTCGACCGTGACCACCTCTGGCACCCCTATACCTCCACCTCCAAGCCGCTACCGACCTATCCGGTGGCGCGCGCCGACGGGGTCCGATTGGAACTGGACGACGGCCGCACCCTGATCGACGGCATGTCGTCCTGGTGGGCGGCGATCCACGGCTATAACCACCCGCGCCTCAACCAGGCGGCGAAAGATCAGATCGACAAGATGGCCCACGTCATGTTCGGCGGCATCACCCACGAGCCGGCGGTGGAGCTTGGTAAAAAACTGGTGGCGATGACCCCGGAGCCGCTCAATAAAGTGTTCCTGGCGGACAGTGGCTCTGTGTCCGTGGAAGTGGCGATCAAAATGGCGCTGCAGTACTGGCTCAGTCAGGGCCGCGACGAAAAGCATCGGCTGATCGCCCTGCGCAACGGTTATCACGGCGATACCTTCGGAGCCATGGCCACCTGTGATCCGGTCAACGGCATGCACCATCTGTTCAGTAAGGTCCTGCCGCGACATCTGTTCGCCGATGCGCCCACAGTGGGCTACCACGACGATTGGGATGACCGGGACCTGGATTCTCTGCGCGGCTTGCTCGAGCAACATGGCGACGAAGTGGCGGCGGTGATTCTCGAGCCGATAGTGCAGGGCGCCGGCGGTATGCGCTTCTACCACCCGGAATACCTGCGTGGCTGCCGCGAACTGTGTGACCAGTACGGCGTACTGCTGATCTTCGACGAGATCGCCACCGGCTTCGGCCGTTCCGGCGAGCTGTTCGCCATGGACCACGCCGGTGTGTGCCCGGACATTCTGTGCCTGGGCAAGGCACTTACCGGCGGCTACATGACGCTCGCCGCCACTCTGTGCAGCGACCGTGTCGCCGCCGGTATCTGCGACGGCGAAGCCGGCGTCCTGATGCACGGGCCTACCTTCATGGGCAACCCGCTGGCCTGCGCCGTGGCCAACGCCAGCATCGACGTGCTCCAGGAAAGCGACTGGCGGGGTCGCGTCGCGGACATCCAGTCACAGCTACGCCATGAGCTGGAACCGCTGCGCGGCGCACCGGGCGTGGCTGACGTACGAGCGCTTGGCGCCATCGGTGTGCTTGAGCTGAAAGAGCCTTGCGACGTGGGCGCCACCCAGAAACTATTGGTGGAGCAGGGCGTCTGGATTCGGCCGTTCGGAAAGCTGGTCTATATCATGCCGTCCTACGGCATTGAGCCGGAGGATTTAAGCCGGCTCACAGGCGCCATGGCGGCGGTCGCCGGCCTTTGACAAACCAGGCTCTCCGGCCGTCACGGTGGGGCCCTCACATCCGCCGTACCAGAAAGGATAATGCGATGATCTTCAGCAAGTTCTGTTTTCGGGCGTTTGCGTTGGGTCTGACCCTGATCATTAGTATTGCCGCCCCGGCATCTGATTCGGGCTATAAAACCATCGAATTGGAGACCTTTCCCGGCCAGAAGCCCGTCACCATAGCGGCGCTCGCCGATAAGCCGATCTATTTGAAGTTCTGGGCGACTTGGTGCAAGCCCTGTATGGAGCAAATGCCGCACTTCCAGAAAATAGCCGAAAAATACGCGGACGACCTCAACGTGGTCGCGGTGAACATCAACATCAACGAAGAGAAAGCGCGTATCCAGCAAGTGATTCAGCGCTTCGGATTAACCATGCCGGTCTGGTTGGACAACGAAGGCGAACTTGGCGTTGCGCTGGGGTTGGTGGGAACCCCTTATAGCGTGCTTATCGACCAGAACGGACAGGTGATTTACACCACACACAGCGCCGATGGCGACCTCGACAAACGTCTGGCGATGCTGGCCGCGGGGCAAACCCCCAGCATCGACCCCACAGGAGCACCACAAACCGACCAGGCAGCAGAGCGCCTGGGCCCTTGGCAAACCGGAGAACACCTGGTGTTCTTTACCGCGACTTGGTGTGATTGGTACTTGGCCGATACGCGCCCGGAGATGGCGCGCCGTTGTGAAACCGCCCAAGAAAGCCTCAAAAGCGTGTACCAGCGCTTGCCGGATATGCCATGGCAGGGCGTGGTGAACCATTTATGGACCGACGAGAAGGCCCTGAACAAGTTCCAAAAGCGCTATGACACCCCCATCGGCTTCCGTATCGATCACGGCGGAGTGTTGTTCAACCATTTCAGCATACGCGATATTCCCACGCTGCTTTGGATCAAAGAGGGAGAGGTGGTCGAGCGCATCACCAACTTCAAAAACACGGAGGAGATTATCAAGCGGCTGCGACCTCGACAGTGATTGGGCATGCCGTTGTTCGCGGCCTATCTTCTATTTAACATAATATACATTATGCGTACTTATTGATGTCAGCCGGTGGAGCAGTAACCGGTACCGCTTCACCGGCTTTCAGACCACTTCCGTGGTCTCCGGCGCTAATTTATCGTAGAACCCGATTGTTTCACGTAACCGGTCCTTAAACTGGAAGATATCGGTGGGTGTATTGATGGGATGCCGGGTCTCCACCTTTTCGGGATCAAACAATCCCAGGTACTTCTGAGATCGATTGAAGTGAAGTCGACAAATCGGTTTGCGGTTGTTGTCATCCAGGAGAACCCCGAAATAGCTAAGCGTGTCCCGGTCGATAATACGGTTGATGTCCACTTCATCCGACAGGATCGCACGCACGATATAGAAGCCTTGGAGTTCTTCGGCCGTGGTTTCTATTTGAGGACCATCATCGACTAGCGGCGCTTCGGAAGGTGCCGGAGACGGGCGTTCGGCGTAATCGTCTCTCACCGCGCCCTTTAAGCGCTCGTTGAGGCTGTCATTCAGAAACTGGCCGGTAGCGCGCCGCACGATGTCCCGGAAATCCTCTTTTGTTCGTTGTGTCAGCCGACCCTCGTACACCTGGCTGGCGAACATCGCCACGAAATCATCCGATGGCTCACTGAATTGTTCCGCTATCAGGCGCTTTATACGATTGGTGTACTTGAGTTCGCCGGCGGCGTTGATCACATCGCCGAGGTCAAAGTCGTTCTTGGAGAGCTTACGAATCTCTTCGGAAAGACGCCAATTGAAGTTCAAAAAGTCGATTTCCATGAAGGGGTTCTTGTCCATCCTGTTGGCGGCGTCCAAGTCCGTGAAGAACTGGTAGCGCACCCCGTTGGTCAGAATGGCGATCCGTGCCTCGGTGACCGAGAAGTAGCGATATAACTGGGAAGCATGCTTGAAACCTAAGCTGTCTCCGGCACGTTTGCACTCTATCAGGAGCTGGACGGACCCATTTTGCTTCACCGCGTAGTCAACCTTTTCGCCTCTCTTGATGCCCTGGTCAGCGGTGAACTCCGGGATGACCTCCAGTGGATTAAAGACGTCATATCCGAGAATGTCTTTGATAAAGGGCATAACGAGTGCGTTTTTGGTGGCTTCTTCCGTCCCTAGTTCGCCAGCTAGCTGCCCTACTTTCGTGCGCATCTGTTCCAATCGATCTTCGAAGTCCATGGACATAATGTTCCCCTTTTTCTTTTTTTCGTATTGAAAGTCTTGAGAGCGGAATGCCGCGATTCCCTTTGGTGTTGAGTCTATGCCAACCCATGAGAAGGTCAAATAACCACCAACCCTACCCTGGGCCACTTGTTTAAGATTGTCCCATTAGAAACCATAAGACTGTATAAACAATGAGATATCTACAATACCTAAAGTACTTTATAGGATATTTGGCGCTCCTCATTGCCGACGTTCGTGGGCCTTTCATGGTGTGCCATTACGATGTTGGGTGGCGGCTTGACCAGTTTTCAATGCGCTGTCCTAATGCGCTGGCTGATAAAGGGAATCATTGTCGTTTCTGGCGGTCCATTCCCTGGGGCTAGAAACACAACACCTAGATCAGGGGGAATGGTGCGGATACGCGATTTATCACTGTGCTTCATGAGTTTGTCGGCGCTGCTTGCTGTTGAGTGGGCGCGGGCCCAGGAGCCGGTGACGCTGGCGACCGTGGAATCCCGCCAACTGGAAGAGCGCCTGCCGCTCACCGGCACCCTGACGGCCAAGCGCACTGCCCTGCTCTCCACCTCGGTTTCCGGATTGGTGACTTCGCTCCATGTGGATCTGGGCGACCACCTGGAACAGGGCCAGGTGTTGCTGGAACTGGATGCCGAATTGAACCGTCTGGCGCTGGAGGGGGCCCGCGCCGCGACCAACGAGGCGGAGGCGAGCCTGGCGGACGCGCGCCGCCGGTTGCAGGAAGCCAGCACGCTGGCGGCGCGGCAGAGCATTGCCGCGACCCAGGTGCGGGGCCTGGAATCCGAGGTGCAGGTGGCCCGCGCAGCCCTTGCCGGGTCCCGGGCCGAGGCGCGGCGGCAGAGCGCCCTGCTCGCGCGCCATACACTCAAGGCGCCGTTCGACGGCGTAATCAGCCAGAAACAAACCGAAGTGGGCGAATGGGTGACGCCGGGCACATCGGTGCTGGAGTTAGTGAGCCTGGAGGATCTGCGCGCTGATCTGGCGGTGCCGCAGGAGTATTTTCCCCGGGTGTCAGAGGACAGCCGCCTTGAAGTGCGCCTGGCAGGCGACAGCGGCCCGGCCTACCCGGCGACGATTTCCGCGATCGTGCCGGTGAGCGATCCCAGCGCCCGCACTTTTCTGATACGCGCCAGATTGCACGAGCCGCCGTCACTGACGCCAGGCATGTCGGTGCGTGCCACGCTTTTTCTGCGTGGCGATGAGGCACGCGTGGCGGTCCCCAGGGATGCTCTGGTGCGGTATCCGGACGGTCGGGTGTCGGTGTGGCTCGCGGAGCAGTCCGACGGCGGCCTGGTCGCCCGCGAGCAGCGCCTCCGCGTCGGCGACGGTCTGGGTGACCTGGTCACTGTCATTGAAGGCCTGAACGCCGGCGACCGGGTGGTGGTGCGCGGGAATGAAAGCCTCACCGATGGCCGTGAATTGCAGGTCCAGGAGTGAGGCGCCGCCGTGTTTGAGAAGATCGTTCGCAATGGCACGCTGATGACGGTGGTGGTGCTGATTATCACCATTCTCGGCGTGCTCGCCGCCCTGCGCATTCCGGTACAGATGATTCCCGACCTGGAAGTGCGCACCATCACCGTTCAGACCAGTTGGCCCGGGGCCACGCCCCAGGATGTGGAAAAGGAAATCCTGATTGAGCAGGAGGAATACCTGCGCAATATTCCTAATCTGCGCCGGCTCACCGCCACCGCCCGCAGCGGCGACGCGGAGATCGAGCTGGAGTTTCCATTCGGGGTGGACATCACCGAGACGCTGATTCGGGTCAACAATGCGCTCAGCCAGGTGCCGTCTTATCCCGACAACGTGGACCAGCCACGGATTTTGTCCACGTCGTTTTCCGCCAACGCGTTCATGTATTTCCGGGTCTCGCCTCAGGAGGGCAATCCCAAGGATCTGGACATGGACATGATGCGCGATTTCATCGACGACAATGTCCGAACCCGAATGGAAAGCGTGGCCGGCGTCTCCCAGGTGGAGTTGCGCGGCGGCGCCGAGCGCCAGATCCGCGTGCTGCTTGATCCACAGCGGCTGGCGGAGCGCGGTTTCACGGTGATGCAGGTGCGTGAAGCACTGCTGCGGCGCAATCAGGATGTGTCCGGCGGCGAAGTGGACAGCGGCAAACGCCGTTATCTGCTGCGCACCGTGGGACGGTTCGACCAGGTGCCGCAATTGCTGGACCTGATTCTGGAACGGCGCGGCGACGGTGTGATCCGCCTGCGCGATGTGGCGACGGTGGAGCTGGACCATTTCCCGGTGCGCGCCGAATCGTTCGTAAACGGCGAGGCGGTGATCAGCCTGGCGGTGCGCCGGGAAACCGGGTCCAACGTGATTGATATCAAGTACGCCATGTTCGACCAGGTGGCGCTGATCAACCAGGAAGTGCTGGAACCCGCCGGCATGCGCATGTCGCTGATCTCCGATGATGTGCGCTATGTGGAAGCCTCGGTGGCCAATGTCTGGACCAATCTGGCGATCGGCGCCGTGTTCGCCACTCTGGTGATGTTTTTGTTTTTGCGTTCGGTGCGGGTCACCGCCGTGGGCGTGGTGGGCATCCCGATCTGTACCATCGCCGCTTTCCTGGGCCTGTTGGTGGCCGGGCGCACCATCAACGTGATCTCTCTGGCGGGCGTGGCGTTCGCCATCGGCATGACGTTGGATAATTCCATCGTCGTGTTGGAAAGCATCGAGATTGAACGCCGTCGGGGGCTGGACCGTTTTCGTGCTTCGGTGGAAGGCATCCGCAAGGTGTGGCCGGCAGTGTTCGCGTCCACCTTGACCACGGTGCTGGTGTTCCTGCCAGTGGTGTTTATCGCCCAGGAGGCGGGTCAGTTGTATTCCGATATCGCCATCGCCGTGTCGGCGTCGATCCTGGTGTCGATGTTAGTGGCGATGACGGTGATTCCCACCCTCGCGGCGCGGCTGGATTTTCGCGCGGTGTTCGACCATGACGGCCAGGACAGCGGCTGGCTGCACCGGATCTACGGGCTGTCGCACTGGCTCAGCGCCACCGGGCCAAGACGCTGGGGGACCCTCATCGCCACCCTGACCGGCGGCGCCCTGGTGCTGGTGTTGCTGACGCCCCCGGCGGAATACCTGCCCGAGGGCGAGGAAGCCAAGACTTTCGCCTCCATGAACGCGCCGCCGGGCTACAATCTGGACGCCATGGTCGAGATCGGTAAGGAAGTCCAGGCTCACTTTCTGCCGATGGTGGATGCCGATCCGGCGGCCTACGAGCGTGGCGAGCTGCCGGCTCCGCCGATTCGTTATCTGAATCTCTCCATTGAGGCGCAGAGCTTGCGCATCATCGCCGAGCCGGTGAACGCGGACCATATGGACGCCCTGATGGACGCCCTCACCTCTTTCTATGAGCGCTACCCGGGAATGCGCGCGTTCGCCGCCAGGGGCTCGATCATTTCCAGCAACGACGGCGGCACCCGCAGCGTGAACCTGGATATCTCCGGCAACGATCTGGCGACGTTGTACGACGTGGCGCAAACCGCCTACCGGCGCGCGGAAGCGGTGTTCGAGAACCCGCGCATTCAGAGCCAGCCGGCCAGCCTTTCGCTGGCCCAGCCACTGTTGGAGGTCCGTCCCGACTGGGAGCGTTCCGCCGAGCTCGGCATGAGCGCCGGCGACATCGGCTTCACCGTGGCGGCGCTCACCGACGGCGCCTTCATGGACGAGTTCTTCCTCGGCGACGACAAGGTAGACATCTACGCTTATAGCAATGCCGGGGTCGATCCGAATCTGGCCGCCCTGCCCTCGTTGCCGGTGCACACGCCCCAAGGGGCGACGGTCCCCTTGTCATCGGTGGCGCGGTTGGTGGAGACCGTCGATACCAGTTCCGTGCGTCGGGTTAACGGCCGCCGTACCGTGACGTTGAATATCATTCCGCCCCGCTCTGTGGCACTGGAAACCGGGGTCGCCATGGTCCGCAACCAGGTGATCGGCGCGCTGCGCGAGGAAGGTGAAATACCGCCCGAGGTGAATGTGGACATCTCCGGCGCCAGCGATCAATTGCAAGCCACCCAGGAAGCCCTTAGCGGCAACTATGTGGTGGCGGTGCTGCTGGTCTATCTGCTGCTGGTGGCGATCTTCACTCATTGGGGCTACCCGCTGCTGATTATGACCACCATTCCAGCGGGCATCGCCAGCGGCATTCTCGGGCTGGCGATGCTGAACGGGCTGGGCGCGTTATTGCCTCTGGTGGGGCTGCCCGGCTTCAGTCAGCCCTTCGATATGATCTCCATGCTCGGCTTTTTGATCCTGATGGGGACGGTGGTCAATAACCCGATCCTGATTGTCCATGAAGCCCTGACTAACCGCCGCAACGGGCTTGCCGCCAGCGAAGCGGTCAGTGAGGCGGTGCGCTCTCGGTTGCGCCCCATCGCCATGACCACCATCACCACGGTGTGCGGCCTGGCGCCACTGGTTCTTATCCCCGGTGAGGGCACCGAGCTGTATCGCGGTGTCGGCGCCATCGTGCTGTTCGGTTTGCTGGGCACGGCAGTGATCACGGTGACGTTTCTGCCCGCCCTGACCGCCACGGTGCTGGGCATGAGCGAACGGCGCGGCCACCGTTAAGAGCGGATTATTGACCGCCGGAGGCCGCGCTCCGGCCATGACCTTGATGCAGATCAACAGATACCCCTTCCGGCGCTGCTACCTTGCTCCCGCCTGAAACCGGAAGGGAAACATCATGCAAGACGGCACTTCGGTCACGCCTTATCACTATCGAGTGGTGCGGCAATTCACGGTGGCCACCGTGGTCTGGGGAGTGGTGGGTATGCTGGTGGGCGTGTGGATCGCCGCCCAGCTCGCCTGGCCCGCTCTCAATTTCGATCTGCCCTGGTTCAGCTTTGGCCGCCTGCGTCCTTTGCATACCAACGCGGTGATCTTCGCGTTCGGCGGTTCCGCGCTGATCGGCACCTCTTTGTACGTAGTACAACGCACCTGTGAAACCAGCCTGGCGTTTCCGCGCCTTGCCGGGTTGGTGTTCTGGGGCTATCAGGTGGTCATCGTTCTGGCGGCGGTGAGTCTGCCTCTCGGCTTTACCAGTGCCAAGGAATACGCCGAGCTCGAGTGGCCCATCGACATTTTGTTGGCGGTGGTCTGGGTGGCCTATGCGGTGGTGTTCTTCGCCACCATTGCCCGCCGGCGTACCAGCCATATCTACGTGGCCAACTGGTTCTATGGTGCGTTCATCATCACCATCGCGCTGTTGCACATCGTCAACAGTGCGGCGATTCCGGTTTCCATGACCAAGTCCTACTCCCTCTACGGCGGCGCCATCGATGCCATGGTGCAGTGGTGGTATGGCCACAACGCGGTGGGCTTTTTTCTCACCGCCGGCTTTCTCGGCATGATGTATTACTACGTGCCGGTACAAGCGCAACGGCCGATCTATTCGTATCGGCTGTCTATCGTGCATTTCTGGGCCTTGATCGCTGTCTATATGTGGGCCGGGCCCCACCACCTGCATTACTCCAGCCTGCCGGATTGGGCCCAGTCCGTCGGCATGGTGTTTTCCATCGTGCTGCTGGCACCGAGCTGGGGGGGCATGATCAACGGTGTCATGACGCTCTCCGGCGCCTGGCACAAACTGCGCACCGATCCAATTATCCGTTTTCTGATCGTCGCCCTGTCCTTCTACGGCATGAGTACCTTTGAAGGGCCGATGATGTCGATCAAGACCGTCAACGCTCTCAGCCACAACACCGATTGGACCATCGGCCACGTGCATTCCGGCGCGCTCGGCTGGGTGGCGATGATCACGGTCGGCGCGGTGTACGTAATGACTCCGCGGTTGTTCGAGCGCCGCCGCATGTACTCAGTGCGCTGGATCAATGTGCACTTCTGGCTTTCCACCATCGGCACCGTGCTCTACATCGCCGCCATGTGGGTATCCGGGATCATGCAGGGCCTGATGTGGCGGGCCGTCAACGACGACGGCACGCTCACCTACAACTTCATTCAAGAGCTTTCCGAACGTCAGCCTTTTTACGTGGTACGGCTGGTGGGCGGTGTGATTTTCCTCGCCGGCATGGTGCTGATGGCGGTCAACGTGTGGCGCACGGTGCGCCTGACCGATGACGACAACGGTGAAGACAACCTGCTCCGGGAGGATCGCTAATCATGGCCAATCACCACGCGGTTATCGAAAAAAACATCGGTTTGATGATCGTCCTGATCCTGGTGGCGGTGAGCTTCGGCGGGCTGGCGGAGATCGTGCCGCTGTTCTGGCAGAAAGCCACCACCGAGCCGATGGCCACGCTGCGCCCCTACTCCGCTTTGCAAATGGCCGGCCGGGATATCTACATTCGCGAGGGCTGCCACGTCTGTCACACCCAGATGGTACGGCCGCTACGCGCGGAAACCGAGCGCTTTGGTGCCTATACCGTGGCCGGCGAAGACGTCTGGGAGCACCCCTTCCTGTGGGGCTCCAAACGCACCGGCCCGGACCTGGATCGGGTGGGGCTGCGACCGATCACCGAGCAATGGCACCGTGAGCACCTGCGCGACCCGCGCCAGGTCGTGCCCGAGTCGAACATGCCCGCTTACCCCTGGCTGCAACACGCCGAGGTGGACTGGTCGTATATGAAGCGCACCCTGACTGTCTTTCAGCAGCAATTCGGCGTGCCCTATAGCGATCAGGATATTGACCAGCAGATGGCCAAAGTGGCCGGCGAATGGGCCGAAGCCAGCGAGGAGGACGCGTTGGTGGCCTATCTGTTGTCCCTCGGCCAGGCCCGCCGGGAGCAACGCCAATGACCTACCACGCCGTGATCACCGTGCTTTTCTTCGTCGCCTTCCTGGCGCTGGTGGCCTGGGTGTACCGCCCCGGACGCAAACGTGACTACCAGGAACTGGGCGAGATTCCCCTGCGCACCGACGCCGACGGCCGACGCCCGCGGCAAAAACAAGGAGACCGGCCATGAGCGATTTCTGGAGCGTCTATATCATCGCCATCGTGGTTCTCAATCTGGTCGGTTGCGCCGCCCTGCTGTTCGCCAACCTGCGCATGACAGCGGAAGAATCACGCAGCGAGACGACCGGCCACAGCTTTGACGGTATCCAGGAGCGCAATCAGCCACTGCCGCGCTGGTGGCTGTATTTATTCGTTTTGACGTTATTGTTCTCAGCCGTCTATCTGGTGCTGTATCCGGGGCTGGGTCGCTTCGGCGGGCTGCTCAACTGGAGCAGCGTGAGCCAGTGGCAGGAGGAAGTGACACTGGTGGAGAAACGCACCGCGCCGCTGTTCGATGAGTTCGCCAAGGTACCGGTAGAAGAACTGCACGCCTATCCGGAGACCCGCGACGTGGGCGGCCGGCTGTTCGCTAATAACTGTGCCTTGTGCCACGGCTCCGACGCCCGCGGCGCCAAGGGGTACCCCAACCTGACCGACGACGATTGGCTTTACGGCGGCAGCGCCGATGCCATCCTCACCAGCATTCGCAACGGTCGCAGAGGCCAGATGCCGCCCATGGCCGCCGCCGTCGGCGGAACCGACGCGGCAGTGCGGGAGATGGCGCTCTATGTTCAAAGCCTGAGCCGGCCTTCGATGACCGCGGACCCGGAAGTGGCCGCCGCGGTGGATCGCGCCAAGCCCCGGTTCGCCATGTGTGCCGCCTGCCATGGCCAGGACGCACGCGGCAACCAGGCTCTCGGGGCGCCCAATCTCACCGACGGCATCTGGCTTCACGGCGCCCGGCTGGAGGACATCGAAACCACCATCCGGGAAGGTCGAATCAGCCATATGCCGGCCCATGCGTCCGCGCTCAGCGAAGAGCGCATCCATGTGCTGGCCGCCTATGTGTACGGCCTCTCGCGATGAACTCCGGTCGTATTCCCAGTCAGGATCTGAGCCCGGAAGGCGGTTCGGGGCTCTACGCCAAGCGCCGGCGCATTCAAATCAAGGATGTCAAAGGCCACTACCAGCGCTTGCGCGACACCAGCGTGCGCTTGGTGGTCGCGCTGTACCTGGTGTTGCCCTGGCTGACCTGGAACGGTCGGCAAGCGATTCTGTTTGATCTCCCCGACCGACGTTTCCATATTTTCGGTATCACCTTCTGGCCCCAGGATTTTTTTTTCCTGGCCTGGGCGCTGATCATCGCCGCCCTGGGTTTGTTCTTTATCACGGTGTTCGCGGGCCGGGTGTATTGTGGCTACGTCTGTCCGCAAACCGCCTGGACGCGCCTGTTCATGGCGATCGAACAACGCTGCGAAGGCGACCGCCACCAGCGCCTGAAATGGGACCGTGCCCCCTGGGGCTGGGAGAAAATCCTGCGCCGGAGTCTCAAACATGGGCTGTGGCTGCTGGTGGCGTTGGCCACCGGCATCACCTTTGTCGGTTATTTCACCCCCGTGCGTGAGTTGCTGGCGTCGCTGGCCGGCGGCGAGATCGCCGGCTGGACAATGTTCTGGACCGGTTTTTTCACCGTCGCCACCTACGGTAACGCGGGCTTTATGCGCGAACAGGTATGCCTGTACATGTGCCCCTATGCCCGCTTTCAAAGTGTCATGTTTGATCGTGACACCCTGGTGGTGTCCTACCACGACGCCCGAGGTGAACCCCGCCGGCGTGGCGCCCGTAAAAAGGAGGCCGGTCAGCACGCCGGTGACTGCGTGGATTGTGGACTCTGCGTGCAGGTTTGCCCCACCGGCATCGATATCCGTGATGGTCTGCAATATGAGTGCATCACTTGCGCCGCTTGCGTGGACGCCTGCGATCAGGTGATGGACCGCATCGGCCGGCCCCGGGGTCTGATTGATTACACCACGGAAAACGCGCTGAACGGCCGCCGCAGCCGCGTTCTCCGGCCCCGCCTGATCGGCTACGGGCTGGTGATGACGTTGCTGATCGGCTGGTTCGCGATGGGGCTGGTTAGCCGTGTGCCCCTGCAGGTGGATGTGCTGCGCGATCGAAATCAGCTCTACCGGCTCACCGCCGAAGGGCGCATCGAAAACAGCTACCGGGTGGAGATCCTCAACAAGGATCAGCAGCCCCACCACTACCAGCTCAGCCTGGAAGGCCCGGACGGACTGAGTCTGGTGCAGGGCAGTCCCGCTTTCAGTCTCGACGGCGGTGAGCACCGCAGCCTACCGGTGACCATCAGCGGCGCCCCTTACACCGCTGATGTGCGCTCGGCGACGGTCCGTTTCCGGGTCCGAGCCACCGCATCCGACACCATGGAGAAAGCCCATGAGGCCCGATTCATCGCCCCTTGAACCGAACCGTCCCTGGTACCGCCATGGCTTACTGTGGCTGGTAATCGCCCTGCCCGCCGCCTCGGTGATCGGCGGTCTGGCGACCCTGGCGATCGCCATTACCCACGCGGACGCCACCGTGGTCGATCACTGGTACCAAGACGGCAAAGCGATCAATCGTTCGCTCGAAGAGGAACGGCGAGCCGCGTTGCTGGGCTTATACCTGGACATTGACCGTGACAACGGCGTCGCCCTGCGCAGTAAGATCGCCCTCCCCTGGCCGTCACGGCTGAAAGTCGCGGTGCGGCATCCGGTGTTCGCGGAACGCGACCGGCTGCTCGACCTGACCCATCGCGGCGGCGGCGACTACGGTCCGGCCGACGGTTTTCCGGAGAGCGGTGGTTGGACGCTCACGGTGACCCCGCCGGATAAGCGCTGGCGTCTGAGCCAACGGCTGGATCTGGGTGCCGGCCACGTTCGCGTCGGCGCCGTACCCTGATGACGATGGCCTGCGCCCATTGCGGCGAGACGGCGGCGTCACCACTGTACGTCGGCAATGACGAAGAGCGCCTACCGGCGTGCTGCCCCGGTTGCGCCGGCGCCATGGCATTGGTGCATGAACTGGGGCTGGATAATTACTATCGCCTGCGCACCAGCAATGCCGGCCGTGCCGATCAGAGCGGTGACGCCGACCGGGCGCGCGGTCTGGCCCTGTTCCAGGTTCCCGAATTGCTCGCCGAACACGAACGCGCCACGGTGGATGGAGAGCGCCGTCTGACGCTGTCGCTATCCGGGCTGACCTGCGCGGCCTGCTGCTGGTTGATCGAGAAAGCCGCCGCCGACATCCCCGGGGTCCGCTCGGTGGGCACTGATCTCGCCGCCATGGAACTTACCCTGGTTTATCACCGCGCCGATACCCCGGCTGCGGTGGCGGAGCGCCTGTGGCGGCTAGGTTACGGGGTCACTTTGCCCGGCGACCCCCGTGGCCGGGCGCGACGTCGTCGGGAGGAGCGCCGTCTGCTCGGCCGGCTGGCCTTGGCGGGAATCGGTGCAATGCAGGCGATGATGTACTCCGCCGCACTCTACATCGGCGTGTTCGAAGGCAGTGAACGGGTCTATTTATGGCTGTTCCGGTGGGTCGGCCTTCTGGTGGCGACGCCGGTGGTGTTTTACGCCGGCTGGCCGTTTTTTCAGGGCGCCTGGCGCGGGCTGCGCGCCCGCCGGCCGGGTATGGATGTGCCCGTGGCCCTGGCCCTGCTACTGGCCTGGGCCGGTTCGCTGGTGAATATGGCGTTGGGGGGCTCGCATGTGTATTTCGATTCCGCTGCCATGTTCGTGTTCTTCCTGTTGCTCAGCCGCTGGTTGGAACAACGCCAACGGCATCGTATCGGTGCCGCCTGGCAACAGCTCAAGGACGCGCTGCCGTTAGTGGTGCGACGTTGTCATGCGGATCAAGAGCAGTGGGTGGCAAGCCGGCAGGTACGTACCGGTGACCAGCTCCGTCTCTGCCAAGGTGACGTGGTAGCCGTGGACGCGGTGATCCTGGAAGGCCGTGGTCAGGTCGCCGAGGCGGCTGTTACCGGCGAACCGCTGCCCCAACCCCGCGCCCCCGGTGACGCCATCCAGGCCGGCTCCCGTCTGGTGGAGGGCACGCTGCGGGTACAGGCCGCCGGCGCCGTGGACGACAGCCTGGTGGCCCGCATTGCCGATCAGGTGGCGCGGGCCCGCGGCGAGCGCTTGCCGGTATTGCGCGACTGGCACCGGATCGCTCCCCTGTTCACCGTGGCGGTGGTGCTGTTGGCGGCGATCACTTTGATGATGCATTGGACGTCCGGCCCGGCGCACGCGTTCGAGCACGCGCTGGCGGTGCTGGTGGTGACTTGCCCGTGCGCGTTGGCGCTGGCGGTGCCGTTGAGTGTATCCGGCGGGCTCGGTGCGGCACTGCGGCACGGCATTCTGGTGGCGTCTCCGTCGCAACTGCTGGCAGTGAACGGATTACGGGGCGTGTTGTTCGATAAAACCGGCACGCTCACCAGCGGCCGTTTTCATCTCACCGGTCATCAGCGCCTCACCGCCATCGATGAGCTCGACGATGAGGCATTGCTGGCCATCGCCGCCGCGCTGGAACGGCATCACCCCCATCCGCTGGCGCGGGCCTTTGACTCGCGGCCCTTTGACCCGTCGGTGGAAGCTGTGGAGGTGCTCCACCAAGGGGCCCGGGGGCGGCGCCATGGTGTGTTTTGGCGCATCGGCCCGGACCCGGCTATCGAGCACGGCGAATCGTTGTTCCCCGGTTCTTCCCAGTTGCTGTTGTTCGAAGGGACCCGCCCCCGGCTGCGTCTATGGCTAAGGGATAGCACCCGACCGGAGGCCCTCGCCGTGACCCGCGCATTACGTCTTCAGGGGTGGCGTCTGCGTCTGGCCAGCGGTGATGGCGCGGAGCCGGTGGCCACCCTGGCCGGGGAGTTGAAACTGGATGCCTGGCGGGCCCGCCAAACGCCTGAGCAAAAAGGTCTTTGGCTGGATCGGCTAACCGCCGCGGAAGGGCCGCAAATGATGGTGGGTGACGGCATCAACGACGCCCCCGCCCTGCTCGCCGCATCGGTGTCCGTGGCGACCGCGGAAGCCAGCGGTCTGGCCCAACGCGCCGCCGGTTTGTACTTGCTCAAGCCGGGGCTGGGACCGTTGGCCGTGTTGCCGGGGCTGGCGCGTCGTTGCCGGCGCGGTATTCACCAGAATCTCGCCTGGGCGCTGGCCTATAACCTGCTCGCGGTGCCGCTGGCCGTGGCCGGTCTGGTGCCACCCTGGGCCGCCGCCCTCGGTATGTCGGCGAGTTCGTTAATAGTTACCTTCAACGCTTCAAGGATCGCCCGATGGCAATCATCATCCTCTTGATACCGCTGGCTTTGATCTTCCTGGGCATTGCCCTGTGGGCTCTATTCTGGGCGGTTAACCGTGGCCAGTTCGAAGATCTCGATCACCAGGCCTGGCGGGTGGTGTTCGAGGACCGGGACGATGATTGAAGTGATCCTGCCGATCCTCACCGCCGCCGCGCTGCTGGCGGTGGCCGGCGCCGGTCATTGCGTGGGCATGTGCGGCGGTATCGGCACCGCACTCACCTTCACGGTACCGGCCGCGAGGCGGCAGGGCTTGCGGCTGTGGGGCTGGCAGTGCCTGTTCGGCATCGGGCGGATCAGCACCTACACGGCGCTGGGGACGCTGGCCGGCGGCCTCGGCAATCGATTACTCCGCGTGCTACCGGCGGACGGCCCCGCCTGGCCCGCCTTGCTTTCAGCCGCCTTAATGGCGCTGCTGGCGTTGCACTTCCTCACTGGCGCCACGTTACTGCGCCGGTTGGAGCGGCCGGGAGCGGTGCTGTGGCGGCACCTGCAACCGCTGATCCGCGCGCTGCTGCCGGTGGATCGCCCGGTCAAAGCGCTCGTACTGGGCGGGCTGTGGGGCTTCCTACCTTGTGGACTGGTGTATTCCGCGCTGCTACTGGCGGCCAGTAGCGCTACGGCCTTCGGCGGCGCCCTGGTGATGCTCACGTTCGGCGCCATCACACTGATCCCGGTGGCCGCGGGGGGCATTCTGGGTGGCCAGCTTCGGCGTCTGAAAAGCGCCTCCGGGCGGCGATTGGCGGGGGTGTTCGGCTTGCTTCTGGCCGGTTGGTTCCTGATCCAGGGGCTGGCTCCGGATTCGCTGCATCACTGGGCGGTGTTTTGCGGCCTGGCCTGAATCGTCGTCCCAATTGATCCATATCAACATCGGTGACCGCCGGGCCTGAGACCATAATCCCGCCTACACCCTGGAGCCCCACCATGACCGTCTGGAATCCGGACCTTATTCGCCAATACGGCGGCCCCGGCGCCCGCTACACCTCTTATCCCGCGGCCACCCGGTTCCATGAAGAATTGAGCCTCGGTGACGTCAAAAAAGCGGTGTTAGCGGGCAACCGCGCGCACCGGGATCTGTCGCTGTACTGCCATATTCCGTTCTGCGCTTCAGTGTGTTTTTACTGTGCCTGTAACCGCGTGATCACTGCCAATCGTGAGCGCGCGATTCCTTATCTCGCCCATCTGAAAACGGAAATTCGCCAGAAGGCGGAACTGGTGGACCGGCAACGGCCGGTGGTGCAGATGCACTGGGGCGGCGGCACGCCGACCTTTCTCAGCGACGCCCAGATTACCGAGCTGGTATACGAACTGGCCCGCCATTTCCGTTTGCTGGAAGACGACCGGGGCGATTACGCCATCGAGATCGATCCGCGCACGGTCGACCGCTCACGGCTGGGGTTGTTGCGTGGTCTGGGTTTCAACCGTCTGAGTCTGGGCGTGCAGGACCTGGACCCGCGGGTCCAGCAGGCGGTTAACCGGGTGCAGCCGGTGGCGATGATACAGAGGGTGTTCGAAGATGCCCGTGCGTTCGATTTCCATTCCATCAACGCCGACCTGATTTATGGACTGCCCTGGCAAAGCGAAACCAGCCTTGCCCATTCTCTGACCCAGTTGCTGGAACTGCGACCCGAACGGATCTCGCTGTACAACTACGCGCATCTGCCGGCGCGCTTCAAGATACAGCGCCAGATCCCGGAACGGACCTTGCCGAGCCCCGAGGAGAAACTGGCGATGCTGGTGCGCGCCGGAGACATGCTGCAACAGGCCGGCTATCAATTAATCGGCATGGATCACTTTGCCCTGCCCGGCGACGACCTGGCCCAGGCGCGGGCCAATGGCACGCTGCATCGTAATTTCCAGGGTTACACCCTGCACGGCGACGCCGATCTGATCGGCTTTGGCGTCAGTGCCATCAGCGATCTGCATGATCTCTACGCCCAGGCGCCCAAACGTATTGAAGAGTGGCAAGAGCGCATCGCCAAGGGCGTCTGGCCCCTGGAACGAGGCTACCTGCTGAATCGTGACGACCGGCTGCGACGCTGGGTAATTCTCGGACTGCTGTGCCAGTTGCGCCTGGATATGGCCGAGTTCCGGCGACTCTGGGGGGTCGATTTCGTCGACTATTTCGCCGGCAGCCTGCCGCGATTGGCGGAATTCGAGAGCCAGGGTCTGATCACCCTGGAAGGCAGCGCGCTGGTGATCACCGACGCCGGCCGACTGGTGGCGCGGGCATTAGTGATGCCGTTCGACAATCATCAGGACGCCCCGGCCGGGGAACGCTTCAGCCGGATTATCTAACACAGCCTTATAGGGCCTATAATGGAAGCCGTTGTTTCTTTGCTACGCAGCCCGCCCAAAGGGGGGACCATGACACGCAGTGTATCCTGCAACCAATGCAGCCTCAGTCCGATTTGCCTGCCCCTGGCGGTCGCACCGGAACAGCTTGAAGAGCTGGACCAGATTATGCAGCGCGGCCGCCCGCTCAAACGTGGCGAACACCTTTTTCGTGCCGCCGATGATTTTTATTCGGTGTACGCGGTGCGCTCCGGTGCCCTGAAAACCTACGTGGTTTCCGATGAAGGCGAAGAACAAGTCACCGGGTTTTATCTGCCCGGGGAGATTGTCGGCATGGACGGTATCAGCACCGCTCGCCATCTGAGCAACGCCAAGGCCCTGGAAACCGCCACGGTTTGTGAGATTCCGTTCCACCGTCTGGAAGACCTGTCGCAGCGTATCCCCTCGTTGCAACATCATTTCTTCGGGTTGATGAGCAACGAAATCCGCGCCGACCGGGAACTGCACATGCTGCTCAGCAAGAAAGGCGCGGACGACCGGGTCGCTTCACTGCTGCTCTCGCTGGCGGCCCGGCAGCAACGCCGGGGGTTGAGCGCGAAGCGCTTCCGTCTGCCGATGTCCCGTTATGACATTGCCAACTATCTCGGTCTGGCAGTGGAAACGGTGAGCCGTATTTTCACCCGCTTCCAGCAACAAAGCACCCTTTGGGTGGACGGCCGGGAAGTGGAAATCCTTGATCGCGAAGCGCTCTGCGGCTCCGGCCGACTGGGTGTGGAGGCCTCTTGATTATGGCTACCTCAATGGCGAACACAGAAAGCGACGGTATCCTGGTGTTTCTTGACCACGATCTGAAAGCACCGCAACCGGCACTGGACAAAGCACTAAAGCTGGCCCGCGCCGCCGGGTTACCACTCACCGTAACGGTTAATAGCGATTCGGCCGCCATGCGTCGGGCCGTCGGCTTTGACGATCAGCGTCGTGCGGCAGCGGACAAACAGATCCGCAAAGCCTGGGAACAGCGCATCGACACCCTGTGCGGCGATCACACCGTTCGAGTTGTAAAGCACATCGTCTCTACCCGCGACAGCGAAGAAGCACTGCGTGACACGGTACGCGAATGCCACCCGGCACTGACCGTGGTCCACACCAGCGAGGAAGGCACGCTGCGCCGCCACCTGTTCACTCCCCGCGACTGGCTGCTGATCCGCCATGCGCCGGGGGCGGTGTTGTGCGTGCACGCCGATGCCTGGAACACCCCACCCCGGTTCACCGTCGCGGTGGAGCCGGAAGAACATGAGGGCGGGCTGGATGACGCGGTGCTCAAGGCCGCCCGCTTCTGGTGCAAGCAAATGCACGGCGAAATGGAAGCGGTGCATGTTCTGGAACACCCGGACGAGACCCTGTTGCTGGTGGCCGGCGAAGCCTTGCCGGAATACGCCGCCAGTGCCAACAACGTGCGCGATTATCACCGTAAAGCGCTGGACGCCTTCGCCGAACGTCACAACCTGGACAAGGACTTGACCGCCCTGCTCGAGGGACCGGTATCCCGCACCCTGGCGGACTATTGCGATGAACAGGGCAGTGACTGCCTGGTGGTGGGCACGGTGCGCCGTAACCCTGTGGAGCGGCTGTTGCTGGGCGCCACCGCCGAAGGCCTGTTGACCCGCGCCGGCAGCGACGTACTGGTAGTGAAACCGGATGATTTCGAGTCCGACTGGCTGTAACCGACGTTAAGGCGCCGGTACCGATAGACCCCGCGGTGTTCAGGCGGCCGCTTCGGCGCGCCGGAACACCGGCTTGTTTTCCGTGGACGCCGCCTTGTCGTAGCGGTAGCCGGCGATCCTGAATTTATTCAGTTGCGCCGGTGTCTCGATCCCTTCCTGAAGAATCCACGCCGCCATCAAACCGCGCGCCTTCTTGGCGTAAAAGCTGATCACTTTATAGGCGCCGTTTTTCTCATCCTGAAACACCGGTTCAATGATCCGGCCCGACAACTTCTTGCTACGCACCGATTTGAAATATTCGTTGGAGGCCAGGTTGATCAGCACCTCGGTGTCGGCGGCTTTCATGTCTTTGTTGAGCCGCTCGGTAATGGTGTCACCCCAGAACTGGTACAGGTCCTTGCCGCGGGCGTTGTCCAGCCGCGTACCCATTTCCAGCCGGTAGGGCTGCATCAGATCCAGTGGCCGCAGCACGCCGTACAGGCCGCTGAGAATACGCAGCCGGCGCTGCGCGGCCTTTAAATCCTCGGCACCGAAACGGGATACGTCCAGACCGGTGTACACATCGCCTTTGAAAGCGAACAATGCGGGTCGGGCATTGTGTTTATCGAACGGCCGGGACCATTGAGAGAACCGCTCCACGTTGAGGTGCGCGATCTTGTCGCTGACCTTCATCAGGCTGCTCAGGTCCGCCGGAGACAGACGTCGGGCCCGTTCCACCAGTTCGGCGCTGTCGTCCAGCAGACGGGGCTGGGTGGCGCGCAGCGACGGTAGCGGCGACTCGTAGTCCAGCGTTTTGGCCGGCGATACCACAATCAACATGCTGTTCTCCTTTAGAAAAGGCAGGTTTACAAGATGCAGGCCCGATTATAAGAACACCGTTGAAAGAAGAAACAGGCTTTATGCTATGGCCACCTTGGTAGAACGCTATCGCCGCGTTGACAGAACCAGGGCCAGCGTAGTGCCGAACCAGCCAACAGAACCCGGGAGTGATCCAAACCAATGCGTTTTTTATTGATATCGACCGTTACCGTGGCGGTAGTGGTGCTGCTGTGGGGCAGTTGGCAAGCGGGCCGCCGGCCCTTCTATCTGGTGCTGGCCGGGGTGGCCGTGGCAGGCACCGTATTCGCCGCCGCCATGTTGTTTACCGACCAGGAACGACGAGTGCCCGCGGACCCGGAAACGGTGACGGTGAGCGTGGACAGCGTGCACGAGACGGAAACCAGCTATCGCTTGCGGGGCGAGATCATCAATCGCGGCGAGCACGCGGTGGCACGCGCCACGGTTATGGCGGAAGCGCTACACTGTCCGCCGGCGAAAGCCTGTGAAGTGCTTTACGGTGAGCGGCTGACCATTTCCATGCATATTCCCGCCGCCGGACGTTACCCGCTGAACCTGTCCGTGCCACGGCCACCACGGACCCTGAACGCGGAACGCTGGCAGGTGCGGGGGTTACAGGTAGAGACCTACGAGCGCTGAAAACGGGGACTAGGCAATCGCCGACTAAATGGTCACAATGCCGGCTCCTCGAAGCACAGCAACGGCTGTAGGAGAGATAATGGCGGCGCTCATTCCCGGCCACTCCACCCCAATCGCACCTCACGCCTGGCGGGTCCTGGGCCGCAACCCGGGAATGATGACCGGGCCCGGCACCAACTCCTACCTGCTCGGCGACCGGGCCCTCACCGTGATCGACCCCGGCCCGGTGGATCACGAACATACCCAGGCACTGTTGCACGCGGCGGAAAAAATTGGGCGGCCGATCGAACAAATTCTGGTCACCCACACCCACCGTGATCATTCCCCGGGCGCTCTCGCCCTGGCGCAAGCCACTGGCGCGCGCCTGCTGGGACCGGATGTGCCGGACGATGGCCTGCAGGATGAAACCTGGGCACCGGAACGCCGGTTGGAACATGGCGAACGGCTGGATTGCGGCGGCGTGACCGTGGAAGTAATCGCCACCCCAGGCCATGTCGGCAACCACCTCTGCTACCTGATGGTGGACCAGGGCTTACTGTTCACCGGCGACCACCTGATTCAGGGCTCCACCGTGGTAATCGCCCCACCCTCCGGCTCAATGGCCGCCTACATGGATTCCCTGGCGTTGCTGCGCGACTACCGTATCGACCTGATGGCACCCGGCCACGGTGATGTCATCGACGATCCCATGGCGACCGTGGATAAAACCCTCGCGCATCGTCGTGACCGCGAAAAGAAGGTTTTCGACGCGCTCGACGCCGAGCCAATCACGGTACAGGAGCTGGTCACCCGGGTGTACGAAGACGTGCCCGCCTTTCTCCACGGCGTCGCCTGCCTGTCACTGGAAGCGCACCTGATCAAACTGCGCGATGAAGGCCGCGTCAGCCACACCGGCGGCAAATGGGCAGTCTGAGGGGGCAGTTAAGAGTTAACAGTGAATAGTTAACAGCTAAAAGACGCGTCCCGAGTCTTTTTGAACGGCAAGGCCGTGCCCGCGCTGCCACTTCGCGGGCACGGCCTTGCCGTTTATGCGGACCCCCGATCGCGCAACTATTAACTATTCACTGTTAACTATTAACCGCTCTTCAGAGCCATCCTTTCCGTTTGAAGTACCAGTACGGGGCCATGCCGGACAGAACCATCAGGCCGAGCACCGCCGGGTAACCGAATGCCCATTGCAGCTCCGGCATCACGTCAAAGTTCATGCCGTAAATGCTGGCGATCATGGTCGGCGGCAGGAACACCACGGCGGCGATCGAAAAAATCTTGATGATCTGATTCTGCTCGATGTTGATGAAGCCCTGAGTGGAATCCATCAGGAAGTTGATCTTTTCAAACAAAAAGGTGGCGTGGGACATCAAGGTGTCCAGATCGTGCTGGATTTCCGAACAGGTACGGCGACGCTCTTTGTCCGCGCGTACATAGCGCTGAATAAAAGAAATCGATCGTTGTGTGTCCATCAAACAAAGACGGATCTTGCCGTTGCTGTCCTCCAGATGGGCCAGCTTCTCGATGCCGTCTTCCAGCTCCGCCTCCTCGTCTTCCAGCACCAGATAGCTGACTTCTTCCAGATTGCGGTGGATGTCTTCCAGGCTGTCCGCCATGTTTTCCACTTTCTGTTCAAGAATGCTGAGCAAGATATCCAGCGGCGCCTGGGCTTGAACCCAGCCGCGCCGTACGCGCAGACGCATAAGCCGGAAATCCGGCAGTCGTGAGTCGCGAAAGGTAAGCAGCCGCCCGGTCTGGAGCACGAAGGCGACGGTGGAGGTGCGGTGTCGTCCCTCGGCCTGATAAGCGAACAAAGAGTGCACGTGCAGGCCATACTCGTCGTGGAAGAAACGGGCGGACGCCTCGATTTCCTCAACGTCGTCGGATTCCGGTAGCGCTTGGCGAAACAAATGCTGGAGCTGCTGGCGTTCTTCGTCGCTGGCGTCCACCAGGTCGATCCAACTGGCCGCGTCGGAGGTGCCAGGGGTCAGCTCGGCCACGTCCCGTTCGCGCAGCACCCCGTTTTCGATGTCGTACACGTGCAGCATGCTAAGCTCCTCGCGATCAATATAAGCCGGATTTAAATAGAGCAGCGCATCATGACTGTCAATGCCACGATAGCACGGCTGAACAGCCACACGACCTCGATTGACCTGGGCCACGGCGCAAGCTTGTGGCTAATTACGGGTGTTCTTGGCGTCACGGCGCAGCCTCTCTTTCACACGCTTTGTAACCAATTGCCCTGGGAGCAGCCGCGGGTGTGGGTGTTCGGCCGCCAACACCGGGTGCCCCGGCTGACCTGCTGGCTGGCCGACCGTGGCACCACCTATCGGTACGCGGGACTGACCCGCCAGGGCGACGGCTGGCCGCCGACCTTGGATACGCTGCGACAAACGGTGTCCACGCTGACCGGCCGCTATCCCAACGGCGTACTGGCGAACCTTTACCGCGACGGTGACGACAGTATGGGTTGGCACCGGGACAACGAGCCCGAATTGGGCACTTGCCCCTGGGTGCTGTCCTATAACCTGGGCGCCAGCCGGGACTTCGCGTTTCGTGAATATGGCGCCAGCCGACAGAGCCGAGTGATCGCGCTGGAACACGACAGCCTGCTGGTGATGTCACCGCAGGTTCAGACGCATTTTGAACATGCCCTGCCCCGCCGCCGGCGGGTACGCGAGCCCCGTCTTAACCTGACCTTCCGCGAGATTGTGGGAGCGTGCCTAACCGAAGAACACATAGGTTAAGCCGATAGCGGCCACCAGCCCGGCCGCATCGGCGGCCAGCCCGCACCAGAGCGCGTAACGGAAGTCGCGAATGCCGACGCTACCGAAATAGACCGCCAACACATAAAACGTGGTTTCGGTGGAGCCCTGCATCACCGCCGCCATGCGCCCCGCGAGGGAGTCCACGCCGTGGGTTTGCATGACATCAAGCATGGCGGCGCGGGCGCCGGACCCGCTCAGCGGTTTCAGGAACGCCACCGGCAAGGCGTCCACGAAGCGAGTATCCCAACCGAGCGCGGCGGCGCCGTAACGGATCGCCGAGAGAATGGCTTCCAACACCCCGCTGGCGCGCAGCATGGCGATGGCGGCGAGCATCGCCACCAGATAGGGAATCAACTTGACGGCCAGGGTGAACCCTTCCTTGGCGCCTTCCACGAAACAGTCGTAGCTGTCTATCCGGGCGCGCCAGGCGGCAAAGAAAAACAGCCCGATCACCGCCAGAAGAAGGCCGTTCCCGAACAAACCTGAGAGCGTGTTACCCAGTTCCGGCGGCGCCAGATAGACGCCCAAAGCCAGCAGTGAAAGCAACGCCAGCCAACCCAGCGCGACGCCGATCAGTAGTGGGTCGCGCAACGGGATACGTTGCACCCTGGCGGTTAGGATCACGCCGATGAACGTGGAGACGGTGGTGGCCATCAGCATCGGCAGATAGATCGCCGCCGGATCGGCGGCGCCCTGCTGGGCGCGATACAGCAGCACGGTGACCGGCACCAGCGTGACCGAAGAGGTATTGAGCACCAGGAACATGATCTGGCTGTCAGTGGCCCGCCGTGGTTCCGGGTTGTGCGCCTGCAGCGACTCCATTGCCTTGAGACCCAGTGGCGTGGCGGCGTTGTCCAACCCCAGCATGTTGGCGGCCAGATTCATCGACACGCCGGCGCCGGCCGCCGGGTCCTGTCGCAATGACGGCATAAGGCGCGCCAGCACCGGTCGCACGCCGGCCGCCATGCGATCGGCGAGGCGGCTTTGTTCGGCAAGCCGGAACAAGCCGCTCCACAAAGCCAGCACACCGATCAGCCCCAGGCTCACCTCGACCGCCAGGTCCGCCGCCTCCCAGAGCGCCGCCACCACGCGGGCGGGCGCTTGCAGGTCGCCGCCGACCAATTGCACCAAGGCGCCGGCAATACCGATCAGGAAAAAGGCGGTGAAAAGACGATGCACATTGGCCTCATGAAGTGTCCGGCAAAGCGCTCAGTATGTCGCCCACAATCACGTTTGCCTATCCATCCGTCCGTCCGGATGCTTGCCCCGGTCCAGGGGATTGAGCGATCCTGTTCCGGGCGGCGGTTTCCTTTATACTGCCGGTAACCCTTTTAAAAATGCAGCCGAGTAAGTTCATGTCCGTATTTCGCAAGCTGTTTGGCGTGCTCCTGGCGGCCCTGTTGTTGGGCGGCGCCCTCAAAGTGGGCGGCGACCTGGGCAACAACCCGGTCATCGAAGGATCGCTCAAGCCCGAGAAGGTCCACCGCGAAGCCGCCGAGGAAATCGTCGAGCGCCTGGAGTTGCACTACCGGCGTCTTGAGTTCGATGACCAGCTCTCCGGGCAAGTCCTTGAGCAGTATCTGCAGGATCTGGACCCCAATCGGCTGTACTTCACACAGCAGGACATTGACGCCTTCCAGCGTTATCGAGATCAGCTCGACAACCAGTTGCGCGACGGCGTTCTGGAAGCCGGTTATTCGATCTTCAACCGTTTCCAGGGTCGCCTTGAAGACCGCCTCACCGAAATACTGGCCACTCTGGAAGGCGGCTTCGAGGATTGGGATTTCGAGGGCAACGGCAAGGTGCTGGTGGACCGCAGCGAAGCGGACTGGGCCCGGAATCAGGAAGCACTGGATCATATCTGGGACGGCCAGATCCGCAATGCGGTGCTCTCCATGCGCCTTAACGGCAGCAGCGACGACGAAATCAGCGAGCGGCTCACCAATCGTTATGAAAGCCAACTCAACCGGGTGCGGCAGAATACCCCCGAGGATGTCTTTCAGACCTATATGAACGCCCTGGCGCAGACTTTCGATCCGCATACCAATTACTTCACGCCGCACAATTCCGAGAACTTCGATATCAGCATGAGCCGCTCTCTGGAAGGTATCGGCGCGGTGCTGCAGTACGAAGACGGTTACACCAAGGTAGTGCGCCTGGTGCCCGGCGGTCCGGCCTCCAAACAAGGCCAACTGAGCCCCGCCGACCGCGTCATCGCGGTCGCTCAGGGCGACGAGGACATGGTCAATGTGATTGGCATGCGTCTGGATGAGGTGGTCGACAAGATCCGTGGTCCGAAAGGTTCCAAGGTGCGGCTTGAAGTGATCCCGGCCGGCCGTGCCAGCGAGCACGACACCCGCACGATCGCCATTACCCGCAATAAAGTGGTACTGGAGGAACAAGCAGCCAAAAAAGAAGTGATCGAGGTCAACCACGGTGGCGACACCGTGAAGCTCGGCATTATCGAGATCCCCGCCTTTTATATGGACTTCAACGCCTTCCATCGCGGCGACCCGGATTACACCAGCACCACCCGAGACGTGGCCGAATTGCTGGTGGAGCTGCGCAAGGAGAACGTGGACGGCATGGTGATCGACCTGCGCAATAACGGCGGCGGCTCCCTGCTGGAGGTGAACAAGCTGGTCAGCCTGTTCATTAACCGCGGGCCCACCGTGCAGGTGCGCGAGGCCGGCGGCCGCGTCAGTGTCGAGAACGATCAATACCCGGGCATGCTTTACGCCGGCCCACTGGCGGTTCTGGTGAACCGTTACAGCGCCTCCGCCTCGGAAATCTTCGCCGGTGCCATGCAGGATTATGGCCGTGCCCTGATCGTCGGCGACCAGACCTACGGCAAGGGTACCGTGCAAACACTACTGGACCTCAACCACGGCAAGTTGAAGATGACCAACGCCAAGTTCTACCGGGTCTCCGGTTCCAGTAACCAGAACATGGGCATCGTGCCGGACGTCACCATGCCGTCGTTAATCGACAAAGAATCGATCGGCGAAAGCAGCCTGCCCAATGCCCTGCCCTGGGACGAGATCAATCCGGCCAAGTACCAGCGTTACCAGGATCTGGTGCCGCTGCTACCGGGGCTGCGCGAACGGCACGACAAGCGTATCAGCGACAATCCGGAGTTCGTCTACGTCAATCAGTTGCGCGAGCTTCTCAACCGGGCCAACGAACGCCAGCAATTGTCGCTCAACGCCAAGGAGCGCACAGCCTGGCAGGAAGATTTTGACCAACGGCGTCTGGCGATCGAAAACGCGTTACGCAAACACCGTGGCGAAGAGCCGATCGAGAAGATGGAAGATCTGCGCGCAATCGAAGAACAGCGCGCGCTCGACCCGGAAAGCAGCGAAGAGCCGCTTGACGAAGACCCCTTCCTGCGTGAAACCGGCCATATTCTGGCCGATATGGTGTCTCTGCTGCGCAAGCAACGGGTGGCCGACAAAACCGCTTCCTGAACACCTCCCGCCCCGGGGGTCAGGCCATTGCCTTGAACCCCCAGCGGGCCGGGTCCTTCCCCAGCCCTACTTTCAGTGTCCTTCGCCCCAGATCGTGGTTGATCGTCTCCAGGCGCCGCTTGGCGGCTTCAGGGAGCAGCCGTTGCCCCAGGCTGGCGGCACTCAGACCGGCACGGGCCAGGCGCACCGCCGTGGCGGAAGACACCCGGCTGTGCAGGTTGAGATCGTCCGCCATGTCGTCACCGATGAGGAACCGGCTGACCGCGAGCAAAACGTCATAGGACAGGTGAAACGGCGGTTTCCGCGCCATGCTGCTAAGCAGTGACTTAGCCAGCGTTTCGCTGTCCTCGGTGGGGTCGTAAAGATGGGAGGTAAGTTGCAGCGCCAACACCCGTTGCTCTTCCACGGTAGCGGTCAGCAAGGCTTCGTCAACGCCCAGCAGATAACCCGCGTAACGCCAGAAATAGTGCATCGCCTCGTGTTCCTGGTGACTGATATACAGCCCCATGCGACGCAGACCGCGCACTACCATGTAATCGAATTCGAGCACCGTACCGGCCATGTCTTCCTGGTTGATCGGTAAATCGAAACGCTCACTGTCCCAGCGCCCGCTTTCGCCAAGAAAACGTCGTACCGCCGCATGCAGCAGGCGAACTTCCATCAGCGTCCGGTGGCCCAGCCCGCCGGGGCGTAAACCGTCCGGCGCGGCGATGTTGTGCAGCATCTGTCCGGTCTCGTAGATGCGCCGCGACACATCTTTCTGCAGCCGGCCGGTGGCGACCAACACCTGGGACGGTTTGTTATGGGCGTAGCCCTCCACCAGACTGGAACACATCAGCACCAGGCCCTGCAGGGCGCCGTGACGCTGATACATGCGGCGCCCCAGCTCCATGCGCTCGAAATCGACCCAGCCGGGCACGGTATGACAATGGTCCAGGAAGGCCTGATACACCCCACCCTCCTCGGCGGCCCGCCGCTCCACCTCGTCGAGTAAGCCGGAGGGGCGCTGAAAGGCGATGTGCTGCAAACAACGGTCGGCGAGCGGGTCCTGAACCTGCCGCCAGGCCTCCAGCCGATGGTGCGCATAGCGGTCGAACCAGATTTGCTCGCGCGGGGTGCGGGGGCCGCTGCGCAATTGTTGTAATTCTTGGGGCGTGGCCATGGGACTCTCCGATGATTAGATATCCGGGTTATAGAACCCGTGAGTTCTACAACCAAGCTAAGGAGTCCGGTGCGGCCGGTCAATCATCAAACAGGACCAATTTATTTATCCGCTGAAGGCGCTCAAGGAACGTCGGGTAGCCACTCGCTCAGGTGCGTGCCAGCCAGTCCGGATCGTCCAGCGACAGATCGTGGCCGCCATCCGCATGGACCGCGCGGCGGGCCTTCCAGCGGGTCGCCAACGCCTCGGAGCAGCTCGGGTCCACCAGGCGGTCACCGGCGGCGCTGATGACCAGCACCGGTCGCCCCGCCGGCAGGCTCGCCGGAGCCCGAAATCGTGCCGCGGCCCATAATTGCCGCACCGTGTTACCCGGCGAGACCGGATGCGCGGCGTCCACGGCGACGAAGTAAGCGGCGATCGCCGCTTTGTCGGCGTCATCCAGCCGGTTGGTGGTGATATCAAGGATCATCCGCTCACGTACCAAGCGATCTCGCCCGAGCAGGCCATGGCGGACAATGCGCAGATAATTAGCCGGTTTGAGACGATGCCAGAACGGGCTGACCGGCGCCGCGCTGGAATTGATCAACGCCGCCGCCGCCACCTGCTCCGGGTACCGGGCCAGCCAGTCCATCGCCACCATGCCGCCCAGAGACAACGCCACCAGCCTGATTGGCCCGTCGACGCCGCGCCGGGCGAGATCCTGGCGGGCGGCGTCCACCATCGTCGCTACCCGGGTGGGACTGCGGTCGCGATGGAGAACCCCGTTACCGGGCAAATCCATGCACACCACTTGGTGTCCGTCCCCGAGGATGCCGGCCAAGCGGTCGGCAAAACCGTTCCAATGGGCTTGTTCACGAACCAGTCCGCGCAGCAGGATCCAGGTCGTCGGCATATATCTGTGGTTCCCTAATCAGATAGAATGCGAGGCTGCAGTTGGCCCGCGCGAGGAACTATGGCACGAAAAACCGTAAAACGGGTAAAAACCGGCTCTCTGGAGCGCCGCTTTTCCATGGCCCGCGCCGGCTTTTTGGCCGGCGCCCGCTACGCCACGTCCAGTGCCGGCGGTATGTTCACCGCCCCCGACAAGCGCGAGGCGCGCCGCCGCCGTAATCTTTCTCAGCGGGCGGAAGAGCTGGTCGAGGAACTGGGCCAGCTAAAGGGCTCGGTGGTCAAGATCGGCCAGATGATGGCGCTGTTCGGTGAACACTTCCTGCCCGAGGAAGTCACCGACGCCCTGCACTCGCTGGAAAACAACACCACGGCGCTGGAATGGCCGGCGGTGGAAAAACACCTCAGACAGCAACTGGGCAGTGTCAAACTGGCCGAACTGGAGGTGGATCCACAGCCGCTGGGCGCCGCCAGCCTGGGCCAGGTGCATCGTGCCCGCCGCAAGAGCGACGGTGCCGAGCTGGCGCTGAAAATCCAGTACCCCGGCGTCGCCAACGCCATTGATTCCGACATGCGCGCACTGGTCCGCTTGCTGAAACTGAGCCGGCTGGTGCCGATCACCGAGCAGTTCAATCAATGGCTCGATGAAGTGCGTGACATGCTCGGCCGCGAAGTGGACTACGATCTGGAAGCGCACACCACCCGCCACTTTCGGGAAGTGCTCGCGGATGACCCGCGTTTCGTGGTGCCGGCGGTGTACAGCGACTACTCCACGCACAACATCCTCTGTTTGTCCTATGAGGAAGGGGTGCACATCAGTGACCCTTCGGTGGTATCGCTGAGTCAGGAACGCCGCAATTTCCTGGGCCGCGCCATCATGGAGCTGTGCTGCCGGGAGGTGTTCGAGTGGAACAAAATGCAGACCGATCCGAACTTCGGCAATTATCTGATGCGGGTCGGCGACGACGGCAAGGATAAGATCGTACTGCTGGATTTTGGCGCCATCCGTGATTTCGACGATGATGTGCTGGGCCCTGGACGGGAAATGATTCGCGCCGCCTGGTTACACGACGAAGACCGTTTGTTTCACGCCATGCGCGCGCTGGAATTTCTCGACGGCGAAGTGCCGCGCCGGTTGCTGAACGATTTCGCCGCGCTCTGCTTCGAGGCAATCGAAGCCTTGCAGGACCCGGACCGTTTCCCGCCACCGGAGTCGGTGGTCAATGAAAACGGTGAATACCTGTGGGGTGAAAGTAATCTGCCCAACCGGGTAATGAACCGGGCCAGCCGGACCGCCCTGTCGGTGCATTTCGATGTGCCGCCCAAGGAGTTCATCTTTCTGTTCCGGAAACTGCTCGGGGCTTACACTTTTTTACACGTGATTAAGGCACAAGTGCGCGGCAACACCATTTTGGAACCGTTTATTCACATGCGTGAAGATGAGGATCGGCGGCGTGTTGCTCAAAAAATAAACGGCCAGACGCCGAATAGTTGACCTTTCCGGTCAATTATTGACCGTTTATGGGCGCAATAACCATTTCTTATTTGCCAAGCTGGCGACTCCACAATAAGGTTAGCAGCCTGCTCAGCGGCCGGTTTGAATAAACCGGCCGTTTTTCGAGGTCCCCCTGAAAATCGGCCAATCAGGCCGGGGTTTGGATGGGCCTGTTTTTACGAACCATAAAATGGGGGTAACGCAGGTGATTATCGGTGTACCCAAGGAAATTTGCCCCGGCGAAGAGCGCGTTGCACTGACGCCCGCTAACGTCGGCGCATTGTTGAAGAAAGACGGTGTCGAAATCCGCATCGAACGCGGCGCTGGTGAAGCGGCCGGGTTTACCGACGGCGACTTTGAGAAGGCCGGCGCGAAACTCACCGACCGGGACGACATCTTTTCCAACGCTCAGGCAATCCTGCAAGTTCAGACTCCAGGCAGCAATACGACCAATGGCCAGGAAGATCTGGACAAGCTGAAAGCCGGCCAGTTCCTGTTCGGCATGACCGACCCGCTGGCCAACCCGCAGTTCGCTAAAGACCTGGCCGAACGCAACATCACCGGCCTCGCTCTGGAACTGATTCCACGTATCACCCGGGCCCAGTCCATGGATGTGCTTTCGTCCATGGCCATGATCGCCGGCTATAAGTGTGTTTTGTTGGCAGCCAACGCGTCGCATCGCATGTTCCCCATGAACATGACCGCGGCCGGCACCATGAACGCATCCCGCGTGTTCGTGATGGGCGCCGGCGTGGCGGGCCTGCAGGCCTGCGCCACCGCCAAGCGTCTGGGTGCCATCGTGGAAGCCTACGACGTGCGGCCCGCCGCCCGCGAACAGATTCTTTCCGTGGGCGCCAAGCCGGTGGAACTGGATCTGGACACCGGCGAAGCGGAAGGCTCCGGCGGTTACGCCAAAGCCCAAGGCGAGGACTTCCTCAAACGTCAGCGCGAGCTGATGAAGGAAGTGATCAAGGAAATGGACGTGGTGATCACCACCGCCGCCGTGCCCGGCGCGAAAAGTCCGATCCTGGTCACCGAGGAAATGGTCAAGGCGATGAAGCCCGGCTCCGTGATCGTCGATCTGGCGGCGGAACGCGGCGGCAACTGCGATCTGACCAAGGCCGGGGAAACCGTGGTGGAAAACGGCGTGCTGATTATCGGCCCCACCAACGTGCCCTCCTCCGTGCCCTTCCACGCCAGTCAAATGTTCGGCAAGAACATGGAAAACCTTCTTAATCTGTTGCTCGACGACAACGGCGACCTGCAGCTCGATTTTGAAGATCAGATTGTCACCGACACCGTGATCAGTCACGACGGTGATGTCCCCCATGCTCGCCTGCGCGAGATGCTGGACTTGCCGGAACTGAAGAAAGCCGAACCCGAAGCTCCCGCCGATAATGGCGGCGACAACGGGCAGGAGGAAAAGTAATGGACTTTGTAGCTCAGCTTACCCTCTTCGTGCTGGCGATTTTCCTGGGTGTGGAACTGATCACCAAGGTACCGCCGACCCTGCACACCCCTTTGATGTCCGGCTCCAACGCGATTTCCGGCATTACCCTGGTGGGCGCGCTGATCGCCGCCGGCTCCGACGCCGGTCTGTTGATCAATGTCCTCGGCTTTATCGCCGTGGTACTGGCGACCATCAACGTGGTTGGCGGCTTTATGGTCACCAATCGAATGCTGGCGATGTTCAAGAGGAAGTAACCCATGCAGATTTCCGATAACTGGATTGATATCGCCTATCTGATCTCGGCCGTACTCTTCGTTATGGGCATCAAAGGCCTGACCAAGCCGAAGACGGCCGTGCGAGGCAACTTGCTGGCCGCGACCGGTATGGGCGTGGCGTGCGTGGTGACCCTGTTGCACCGCGACATCGTCACCTACGAGATCATCATCGGCGGCGTGGTCGTCGGTGGCATCATTGGCGCTATCCTCGCCAAGAAAGTACAGATGACCGCCATGCCGCAACTGGTGGCCCTGCTCAACGGCTTCGGTGGCGGCGCGTCCTTCGCCGTGGCCAGCGCGGAATTTTTCCGTGGCGGCCACCCGGACACCGTCGGCATCATCGCCACCGGTATCGCGGTGCTGATCGGTGCGGTCACCCTCACCGGTTCCTTCGTGGCGTTCGCCAAGTTGCAAGAACTGATCGACGGCAAGCCGATGGGCTTCCCGGGCATGAAGATCGCCAACGCCATTCTGCTGCTGGGCTCCATGGCGGCGATTGCTTACCTGGTGATGAACCCGGGCGTCGAGCCGGTGTTCTGGGGCCTCGCGATCGCCGCGGCGGTGCTCGGCATTCTGCTGGTCTCGCCGATCGGTGGCGCCGACATGCCGGTGGTGATCGCCCTGTTGAACGCCTACTCCGGTGTTGCCGCCTCCGCGGCCGGTTTCGTGATGGGCAACAGCGCTCTGATCATCACCGGCTCCCTGGTGGGCGCATCCGGTTTGATCCTCACTCAGATCATGTGTAAAGCCATGAACCGCTCTCTCGCCAACGTTCTGTTCGGTGTGATGGCGGAAGCCGGCGAAGCCATGGATCAGGACGAGGTGTACGAAGGTAAGATCAAATCCACCTCCGCCGATGAAGTGGCCATGGTGCTGGAAACCGCCCAGCGCGTGGTGATCGTACCCGGCTTTGGTCTCGCCATGGCGCAGGCGCAACACGCCGTACGTGAAATGGCGGATACCCTGGAAGGCCTGGGTGTGGAAGTCGAGTACGCCATCCATCCGGTGGCGGGCCGTATGCCCGGCCACATGAACGTGCTGTTGGCCGAGGCGGAAGTGTCCTATGACAAGCTCAAGGACATGGACACCATCAATCCGACCTTCGAGCAGACCGATGTGGCCATCGTATTGGGCGCCAACGACGTGACCAACCCGCTGGCCCGTGAGGACAAAGGCAGCCCGATTTACGGCATGCCGATCCTCAATGTGGACAAGGCCAAGACCGTAGTCGTGGTGAAGCGTTCGCTGAGCCCCGGTTTCGCCGGCCTGCCCAACCCGTTGTTCGCCAACGACAACACGCTGATGTTGTTCGGCGACGGCAAAGGCGCGGTGGTGGACATCACAACCGCCCTCAAGGAAGGCTGATCGCCCGCGATCACCGACCCCCGAAAAGCCCGGCCTCGCGCCGGGCTTTTTTATGGTTGGGGCCCTGCCCCCTTGTGCGAGCGGGCCTTGTGGGAGCGGGCCCCGCCCGCGAAAGGGTGGCTTTTAGCCACCCGGCAGGATCCCAGAGACGCTGTTTGTGCGGCCCTCAGGGAAGCCTCTGGAATCCTGCCGGGAGCTTCGCTCCCTTTCGCGGGCAAGGCCCGCTCGCACAAAAAAGTGCTCCGTAGCGGCCGTGCTGGCGAAGCCCTCTATTTTTTCAGCGGCCATTCGCGAAGGACTCGGTAGTAACCGTCCGGTGGGCTCTCATAGAGCATCACCGAATTTACCGGGAGCACCCAGGGGCCGGGCGTTGGCTCGGCCTGCAATGCGGCCGCGGCGCGGGCCAGGGTCACGTGGGGCAGGAACTGGCGCGGCTCGGCCTCGATGCCGGCTTGGCCGAGCAGCTCCCAAACCTGGTGGTGCAGGTCCAGCAGCGCGGGTTCCCGGCACGCGTGGGCGGCCCAGACGCGCGCGCCGGCTTCGGGGAAGGCGTCCAGGGCACTGAGCGTTACGGTAAAGGCCGGGAACCGCGTCAGGGTAGCCTTGAGCGCTGGCAGCAACGGCGCCAATTGCGATCGCGACCGCTCGCCGAGAAACGCCAGCGTCAGATGCAGATTGCCCGCCGGCACCGGCCGCGCCGGTAACGGGATCGGGGCGTCGGTGAGTGTCGTCGCCAGCGCCGGCGGCACGGGAATACCGATAAAACAGCGCATGTGCCCTCCCCTGAAAAATGGCCAGGCCGAGGCGCCGACGTTAGAATGCCGGCCCTACCTACGGCGCAGGATGCCCTCTATGATGATGCTCCCATGGCGATGATCAACGTTACCTGCTACGGCACCGGTTGCGGTATCCGAACGTGAAGCCGGACCAGCCCTTTAAAGGCGCGCTTCTGCTGGTCCTCGGCGAAGGCCTGCTGGCGGTAATGGCGGCGATGATCAAACACCTGGCCGATACCTTGCCGGTGGAAGTAATTGTCTTCGGCCGCAACCTCGTCGGTCTGGCGGTACTGCTTCCCGTGTTGGTAGCCAGTGGCGGGATTCGCGACTTGCGCACCGACCATTTGGGCCTGCACTTTATTCGCGGATTCACCGGCGTTACCGCGATGTTCTGTTTCTTTTTCACCATCGCCCATATTCCGCTGGCCGAGGCGGTACTGGTGAAAATGACGGTGCCGTTTTTCCTGCCCCTGGTGGCCTGGTTGTGGCTGAACGATCGTATCAGCGGTTATACCTGGGCGGCGATCCTGCTCGGCTTTGTCGGTGTCGGCATCATCCTGCGTGCCGACCAGGGCGTGGTGGACCCGGTCATGCTGGTGGCCCTGGCCGGCGCCGCCATCATGAGTGTGGCCAAGGTCAGTATCCGGCGCATGGCGGCGAGTGAGCCTCCGCACCGTGTGGTGTTCTATTTCTCGTTGTTCGCTACCTTGCTTTCCACCCTGCTTTTACTGCGTGTGCAACAAATGCCTAGTGGCACCGAAATGCTCTGGTTGCTCGCCATTGGCAGCGTGGCGATCGCCGGCCAGTTCGCCATGACTACCGCCTACCAGTTGGCGCGCCCCGGCCAGGTGGGCGTGTATAACTACTCTGCGGTAATCTGGGCCGCCCTGCTGGGCTGGCTGTTCTGGGGCGAAACCCTGGTGCTATCGACCGTGTTGGGCACGCTGCTGATCATCGGCGCCGGGATCTGGAACCTGAAGTCACGCTAGCTACAAAATTTGACCTTCACGGCCGTGCCAAACGTGAACCGAGCAACTAAGCTGACCCTCTGAGCAAAAATCAGACAATAACAAACCGGAGGAAATGGAATGGCCATCCGATTGCTTCTACTGGCGGCGGCACTGACGCTGCTGGCCGGCTGCGAAAGCAGCCAGCGCTGGGTCTACCACCAGGGTATGGATTTCGAAAAATGGCGTGCCGGTCTGGAAGAGCACACCGTGTCCACCGAGGACGGCGTGCGCTGGCATGTACTGACCTCCAAAGGCGAAGAAGACGCCCCGGCGGTGTTGCTGATTCACGGTTTCGGCGCCGACTCACGGAACTGGGTACGCTTCGCCAATGAATTGGAGGGGGACTACCGGTTCGTGATTCCCGATTTGCCCGGCCACGGCGCTACCGAACCACGCACCACCGATATGAATTATGGCATCAGCGAGCAGGCGATGCGTTTATTCGCCCTGCTCGACGCCATGCAGGTGGAACATGTGCATGTGGCCGGCAACTCCATGGGCGGTGCCATCGCCATTGAGATGGCCCGCCGTCAGCCGCAACGGTTGCGCTCATTGGGCTTGGTGGATTCCGCGGGCATCACCTTGCAAACTCCGGAATTTCTCAACGCCCTGGAGCAATCCGACAGTAACCCGCTGATCCCGCATACCGCCGAGGAATTCCACACAACGCTGGACTGGGCCACCGAACGTTCGGTGGGCATACCGGATTTCGCCATCACTTTGATGGGTGAAGAAAAAGCCGCCAATGCGGACGTGGCGGAAAAGGTATGGCAGGACATAAATCTGGATCCGGCCATGCGACTGAAAGGCCGTGATGTGCTGCCGCGCATCAAAACGCCGACATTGATTTTGTGGGGTCGGGAAGACGCATTGCTGAGCCTCGAAAACGTCAAGGTGTTCCAGCGCGAACTTCCCAACAACCGGGCGGTGATCCTGGAAGGCGTCGGCCATGTGCCGATGGCGGAAGTGCCGGAAGAAAGCGCCGAAGCGTTCCGTGCGTTCTGGAATGATATCGGCGATTGAGGTCGAGGTGGCCCGCCGGCCTTGAACCGCCGGCCGCGCCACCGTAATGTTTGCGCTTCCAATATCGGCACCGGAACCGTCCATGCCCCTTGATGCATCGTCCTCTGCGAACCCCGCCCCGCGTGTTAAGCGCGGCGAGGCCCACACCGTGCAGACCCGTGGTCTGACCCTGCTGCGCAGTGGTCACCGTGAAATACGCAGACTCAAGCGCGCCAACCACGTGCCCACTATCCACGGCAATAAAGTCTGGAATTCCAGCTTTCTCATCATGGACCAACTCACCCGCGACAAGGGCGCGTTACGCCTCGGCGCGGACAGCCACCTGATGGATATCGGTTGTGGCTGGGGCCCCCTGGCGATCTTCGCCGCCAAACGTTTCAAATGCCGGGTCACCGCCGTGGACGCTGACGCCGATGTGTTTCCGTACCTGAATTTGCACGCGGCGATAAATCGCGTTGAGGTGGACTCCTTGCGCTGCCGTTTCGAACGGCTTACCAAACAGCGTCTCGCCGACGTGGACGTGATCACCGGCGCCGATATCTGCTTTTGGGACGAACTGACGCCGGTGCTGTTCAACCTGATCCGCCGGGCGCTGGATCAGGGCGTGACCCGGGTAATCATCGCCGACCCGGGGCGCTCACCGTTCTATCAACTGGCGGAGCGCTGCCAGGCACGTTTCAACGCCCGGGTGGTGGAACGGCGCACGCAAACTCCGCGCGCCTTGAGCGCCGATTTGCTAATCGTTGAGCGGGATTGAAAAGCGGCTCACAGGCGCCATCTTAGGGGCAGGTTGTTGTTAAACAGTTTGCCAGCTTTGCAATGAGTGGAGCCCATGAGTCAGGAAGAAGATCAGACCACGGTTGAGCAGGAAACGCCGCAAGGGGCGTTAGCGCTTCCCGATCAGAATCTACCGCAACGGGTATACTTGATCCCGGTCCGCGACCGGCCTTTCATGCCCGGCCTGGTGCAGCCGCTGCTGCTCGACCCGGAGCAATGGAGTGCCACCCTGGAGCGCGTCGGCCAAACGCCCCACCATGCCCTCGGGCTGGTGTACATCGGCGACCGCGATCCGGACGACGTCAGCGTGGAGGATTTCCCCGAATACGGCTGCCTGGTCAAAGTCCATGCTGTGAACAACGAAGACGAGCAGCTTCAGGTCGTGGCCCAGGGACTGGCCCGCTTCCGGGTGCGGGGCTTCCTCAGCCGCAAACGCCCGTTCATGGCCGAGGTCACCTACCCTGCTTCCCGCGACGAGCTGGACGACAGCTTGCGGGCCTACGGCATGGCGATCATCAACACGATCAAGGAGTTGCTGCCGCTTAACCCCCTCTACAACGAAGGGCTTAAGCACTACCTGCAGAATTTTTCGCCCCGTGATCCCTCACCGCTTACCGACTTCGCCGCCTCTCTGACCAGTGCCAGCGGCGACGAGCTGCAGGCTATTCTGGAAACCGTGTCGCTGAAGGCGCGCATGGAACGCGTGCTCACGCTGGTTAAAAAAGAAGTGGAAGTGGCGAGGCTACAGCACCAGATTCGCGAAGAGGTAAACGAGAAAATCAGCAAGCACCAGCGGGAATTCTTTCTCAAGGAACAGCTCAAGGTAATACAGCGAGAACTGGGACTGGAAAAAGACGACCGCACCGCCGACGCGGACGAATTTCACCAGCGCTTCGAGGCACTGCAGCCACCGGAAGCAGTGAAAAAACGCTTCGAGGAAGAACTGCGAAAATTCAACGTGCTGGAATCCGGTTCGCCGGAGTACGCCGTTACCCGCAACTACCTGGACTGGCTGACCAGCGTGCCCTGGGGCAAGTACTCCGACGACAATCTGGAACTCGGCCATGCCCGCCAGGTGCTGGAGGAGCATCACAGCGGCCTCACGGACGTGAAAGACCGTATCGTTGAATTTCTCGCCGTGGGCGCCATGCGTGGCGAAGTGAAAGGCTCGATCCTGTTGCTGGTGGGCCCGCCTGGCGTCGGCAAAACCAGCATCGGCAAGTCCATCGGTGAGGCCCTTGGGCGTCGCTTTTATCGGCTCAGTCTCGGCGGTATGCGCGACGAGGCCGAAATCAAAGGCCACCGGCGAACGTACATCGGCGCCATGCCCGGCAAGCTCACCCAAGCGCTCAAAGACGCCGGCACCAGCAATCCGGTGATCATGCTGGATGAGATCGACAAGCTGGGGCAGTCGTTCCAGGGCGACCCGGCGTCGGCATTGCTGGAAGTGCTGGACCCGGAACAAAACCAGGACTTTCTCGACCACTATCTGGATCAGCGGTTGGATCTCAGCCACTGTTTGTTCGTCTGCACCGCCAACACGCTCGATTCGATTCCCGGCCCGCTGCTCGACCGTATGGAGACCATTCGCCTGAGCGGATATATCACCGAGGAAAAAGTGTCCATCGCCCGCCATCACCTGTGGCCGCGGGCCTTGGAGCGTGCCGGCGTGAAGCCTTCGCAACTGAAGATCAGCGACAGCGCGCTGCGGCAGATCGCCGAGGGTTACGCTCGTGAAGCCGGTGTTCGCAACCTGGAAAAACAGCTCAACAAGATCATCCGCAAGGCGGCGGTACGGCTGTTGTCCGGGGAAAAGAAATTGAGCATCACCGGCAAGAACCTGGAGGACTTCCTCGGCCAGCCCTACTTCCAGAAGGAAAAAGCACAACGCGGCGTGGGCGTGGTCACCGGCCTGGCTTGGACCGCCATGGGCGGGGCCACCCTGTCCATTGAAGCAAGCCGGGTTCACAGCCAGCGGCGGGGGTTCAAGCAGACCGGCCAGCTCGGCGATGTAATGAAGGAATCCGCCGAGATCGCCTACAGCTACGTGGCCGGCCACCTCACCGACTTCGGCGTCGGTGAGGACTGGTTCGATGAATCGTTCGTGCACTTGCACGTACCCGAAGGCGCCACGCCCAAGGATGGGCCCAGTGCCGGCGTCACCATGGCCACCGCTCTGGTGTCACTGGCCACCGGCAAACGCCTGCCGCGCAAACTGGCGATGACCGGCGAACTGACGCTCACCGGCCAGGTCCTGGCGGTGGGTGGTATCCGCGAGAAAGTGATCGCCGCTCGCCGCGCAAGCATTCGTGAGCTGATTCTGCCCAAGGCCTGCGAGCGGGACTACAAAGAGTTGCCGGACTATCTCAAAGAGGGCATGACGGTACATTTCGCCGAGCGTTACCAGGACGTCCATGACGTGGTCTGGGGTTAAGCCGGAACGACGGCGGCTGACGCGTGCGGAGCAGCCGCCCCGTTACCAGGTACCGGAATGCCGCGAAGAGATCGCCGTGCTGCACCAGGACGAACATATTCTGGTGGTGCATAAACCGGCGTTCCTGCTCAGCGTGCCGGGCCGCGCGCCCGAGAACCGCGACTGCGTCACCCGTCGCTTGAAGCGCGCCTATCCCGACCTGCGGCTGGTGCACCGGCTTGATCTGGACACTTCCGGCCTGATGGTCCTGGCCCTGCACCGCGAAGCGCAGAGCCGGTTGAGCCGCGCGTTTCAGCAGCGCCGGGTGGAAAAGCGGTATCAGGCGGTGGTTGCCGGGCAGGTGGCGGAGCAAAGCGGTGAAGTGGATCTGCCGTTGATCGCCGACTGGCCCAACCGCCCGCTGCAGAAAGTGTGCTACGAGACCGGCAAAGCGGCGCTCACCCGTTGGCGGGTACTGGCCCGCTACCCACGGCAAAACGCCACCCGGTTGGCGTTACGGCCGGTCACCGGGCGCACTCACCAGCTACGCATCCACTGTCGTGAAATCGGCCATCCGATCCTCGGCTGCGATCTCTACGCCCCTTCGGAGATACTCAATCAAAGTGATCGTCTGCTGTTGCACGCCGAGGGGCTGGCCTTCAACCACCCTCACACCGGTCTGTGGAGTGAATTCCATTCGCCGGCGCCGTTTTAACGCTGCCCGGCAGCCCGCTAGACCCAATCCTCGCCGTAATCATGCAGCAATTCCTGGCCGGCTTTGATGTTCTTCAGAGCGACCACGGTCAAGTCGTCGTAGTAAGCCACATTGGCTTTTTTGGCGTGGTTGATAAAGCGTAGATCGCACAACACCCGGTAGCGCTCCTCGCCGTCATCGTCAAGCCACAGCACGTAGGGACCGTCGCCCTTGGCCGGTTTGGTCTTGAGCAGACCCAACACGGTGTCGCGCGGAATCGAAGCGCGGGCGAACAGGCCCCGGCCATGCACCTCGCTTTGCTTTACTTCCACCAAATCATCGCGCACAAAGGGTTTATCCATTCCGTCCACGCTTGCAGTTATCATCAAGGCCGTGGCATCTTGCCAGAAAAGCCGCCGGGACGCATGGCATGGGATTCGCCGATTACCCGTTTACTTCACGCTACCTGACCGTGAACGGTCATCGCCTTCACTATATCGACGAAGGCCAGGGCCCGACGCTGTTGTTTTTGCACGGCAACCCCACCAGCAGTTATCTGTGGCGCAACGTGATCAAGCCACTGACGGACCGCTACCGCTGTGTGGCGCTGGATTTGATCGGCTTCGGCAAAAGCGACAAGCCGGATATCGATTACCGGTTTCTCAGCCACTATCGCTTTGTCCACGACTTCGTCGCCTTGCTCAATCTCACCGACGTGACTCTGGTGCTGCACGACTGGGGCGGGCCGCTGGGCTTCCGGCTTGCCCAGCACCAACCCGAACGGGTGCGTGCGTTGTGTTTCATGGAGACCTTCCCGTTCACCTTTGACTGGCACGAATTTCCGCTGGCGGCGCGTCCGCTGTTTTTCGCTTTTCGCCAGCGACGTCTGAGCTACTGGCTGTTGCAGCGACAGAATCTGTTCATCGATGTGGTACTGCGCTTCAGTACCCTGCGACGTCTGCCACGCAGTGTGATGGCAGCCTATCGCGCGCCCTTCCCGAACGCACGCAGTCGCTACCCGATACGGGTGTTCCCCGGCGAACTGCCGATCAACGACCGTGAAACGGAAACCTGGGCCGCGATCCAGGATATCGAACAGCGACTGGAATCTATGCCGCAGCCGATGTTGTTGTTGCAGTTCCATCCCGGCGCGGTGCTCAGCCGCACCCGGGTCGCCTGGCTCAGCCAGCGTATTGCCCGCCTCGAGGTGATCGACTGTGGCCCCGGGTTGCACTATGTTCAGGAAGACAACCCCAAAGCCATCGCCGAGGCCCTGGATAGCTGGTCGCGCGGACATCAGCGCGCGGCAACCGCCGCCCCGCGGGTAGCGGCGGAAGACAAGACCTTGAAACAACCGCTGCGCTGGGCGTTCGCCCACGTCGATAAAGACGGTCTGGTGGCCGCCTGGTCCTGCAACGGTTTGGTCATGCTCAGTTTCGCCGATGATCAGGAAGACGGCCGCCGACAGGTAACGGCACGGTTTCCCGGCTGCGAGCTGGAACCGGTCGACGGCGCCGAGGTGACAGCACTGTTGGACGCCCCGGAGCAAACGCCGCTGCATCTGGTCGGTACCGACTTTCAGCGCCGGGTATGGCGGGCCCTGTTGGAGGTGCCGACGGGCAGCACCAGCGACTACGCAGGTATCGCCGCACGCGTGGGCAGCCAGGCGCGGGCCGTGGGCGGCGCCGTGGCCGCCAACCGTATTGCCATTCTGGTACCTTGTCATCGCATTGTGCCGCGCGGTGGCGGTAGCGGCGCTTACCACTGGGGGGCAGAGCGCAAGCAGGCGCTGCTGGCGGCCGAAGGCGCCGAACCGGACCGACCATGAGCCTGTTGCATACTGGTAAGGATTTACGTCGCCTGAACCAGTTGGCGGCGATTCTCTTCAAATACGGCTTCGCGGACATGCTGCGCCGGCTCGGCCTGGCCACGCCGGTGGAACAGGCCGGCCGGCTGGTACGTTTGGGAGGCCCGGACAGCCCGCTGCGCATGGGCACCGCCGAACGGCTTCGCCATGCGCTGGAAGAAATGGGCCCCACGTTCGTTAAACTCGGTCAGGTGCTGGCCACTCGCGTGGATTTGTTTCCGCCTGACTGGATCGCCCAATTCGAACGGCTCCAGGACCAGACCCGCGCCCTGCCCTTCGACACCCTGCGCCCGGTGGTGGAACAGGCGCTCGGCAAACCGCTTGAGCGGGTGTTCGCCAGTGTCGATGAAACCCCGCTGGGCGTGGCTTCGATTGGCCAGGTGCACGCCGCCCGTACGCGACGCGGCGAGCGTGTGGTGATCAAAGTACGCAAACCGGGTATTGAGGCGACCATTCAATCCGACCTGCGGCTGTTGGACCACCTCGCCAAACTGGCCTCCGACAATTCCGAGGAGTTACGACGCTACCGCCCGGTGGAATTGGTGAGGGAATTCCATCGGTCACTGAGCCGCGAGCTGGATTTTACCATCGAGGCCCGCAACGCCGAACGCATTCGCCAGAACCTGCGCGGTTTCCGCTGGCTCACCGTGCCGCGGGTCAACCGGGCCCTGAGCAGCGAGACGCTGCAGGTACAGCAACATATTCAGGGAATTCCCGCCCGCGCCCTGGATCAACTCGACGCCGCCGGGCTGGATCGCCCGTTGATCGCCCGGCGCGGCGCCACCGCAGCGTGGAAAATGGCGTTGGAAGACGGCTTTTTCCACGCCGACCCCCACCCGGGTAATTTCCTGATCCAGCCGGGCAACCGTATCGCCATGCTGGATTTCGGCATGGTCGGCAAACTCAGTGATGGTCGCCGCGATCAGATCGTGCGCCTGGTACGATCCATCATTACCCGGGAGCCGGAACACGGCGCGGCGGTACTGGCCGGCTGGTCGGACGGCCAACCCGTCAACTTTGAGCAACTGGTGGCGGATGTGGAAGACGTGGTGTCCCGCCACTACGGCCTGCCGCTCTCGGAGTTGGACATCAGTGCGTTGATTGCCGACATCACCGCCCTGGTCCGTGTTCACGGCCTGGTACTGCCCAGCGACATTGCCCTGCTGCTGAAGGCGCTGATCACCCTGGAAGGGTTCGGGCGCCTGCTCAATCCGGATTTCGACCTGATCGAAGAAGCCCGCCCCCTGATGCAGCGCCTGCTTCGCAATCGCTATTCGCCCCGCCGTCTGGCTCGCAGCCTGGGGTTGCGCGCTCTGGATCTGGTTGACCGTGCCTACGCGCCGCCGGTGGCACCGGGGGCGCCGCGCGGTGGTGAAGCCGGTCTCGACCCGCGTCATCTGGAACGGTTGGTGGCGCGCCTGGAACGCGGCCAGTACCGGCAGATACAAACACTACTGGTGGCCAGCGGCATACTCAGCGGCAGCCTGATGTTGGCGGGTCGCGTACCACCGGCGCCATGGGGCGTCTCGGTATTGGGAATCCTGATATTATTGGCTAGCGGTGCCTGGTCCACATGGTTACTCTGGGTCGCCCGACGACACCTGCGCGAGTGGGAATGAACGTCTTTAAGGATTTCGCTACAACAGGAGTACCTTCAGCATGAAACGTCTGTCTTTGCCCGTCGTGGGGCTACTGGCCCTGACGGCTTGCGCCACCTCCCCACTGGGACGCCAACAGTTCCTGTTCCTGCCGGCGGCGGAAATGGACCAGATGGGCGCCACCGCTTATAGCGAAATGAAGGAACAACAACCGACCGTCTCCGGCACCGCCCAGTCCCGTTACGTGGAATGCGTGGCCCAGGCCATCGTTAAAGTGGTGGATTCGGAGGAACAATGGGAAGTGACGGTGTTCCAGGACGACAGCGCCAACGCCTTCGCCCTGCCCGGCGGCAAGATCGGCGTGCATACCGGTCTGTTGGACGTGGCCAAGAATCAGGATCAGTTGGCGGCGGTGATCGGGCATGAGGTGGGCCATGTGATGGCCCAGCATTCCAACGAGCGCATGTCGATTCAGTACGCGACCCAGACCGGCACCCAACTGGTGGCCGCCCTGGCCGGCGGCGACAGCGCCGAGAAGCAGACCCTGCTGGGCCTGTTGGGCGTGGGCGCCCAGTACGGCGTGCAACTGCCTTTCAGTCGCAAGCACGAAGCGGAAGCCGATGTGATCGGCTTGGATCTAATGGCGGAAGCCGGCTTCGACCCGCGTCAGAGCGTTAACCTGTGGCAGAACATGGCCGCGGCGGGTGGTGGCGCTCCGCCGGAGTTCATGTCCACCCACCCCAGCAATCAGACTCGTATCTCGGGTTTGCAGGCGCGTTTGCCGAAAGCCATGCCGCTCTACCAGCAGGCCCAGGCCGCCGGCCGCACGCCCAACTGCGGCTGACCTTGTGGGAGCTTGCCTTGCAAGCGAAAGGCCGGCTCCGCCGGCCGGCAGGATTCCAGAGACCTTGGTGGTGCTGGCGTTAGAAATCTCTCTGGGATCTTGCCGGGAGCTTCGCTCCCTTTCGCGGGCGGGCCCGCTCCCACAAGGCCCGTTCCCACAAAAAAGGGCCCGTGGAGGGCCCTTTTCGGTGCGGAAAGCGCGGCAGATTATTGGTAGTAAGCGTTCTCGGTGACGGTGTGGTCGGTCTTGTCACGGATGCCGGTGAGTTCCGGCAACTGTTCCATCAAGGTGCGCTCGACACCGTCCTTGAGAGTCACGTCGACCACCGAGCAACCCTGGCAGCCGCCGCCGAATTCCAGTATCGCCACGTTGTCCTCGGTGAGCTCCAGCAACTGCACGTTGCCGCCGTGGGCGGCCAGGTTCGGGTTGATCTCGGAATACAGCACATAGTTGATGCGCTCTTCCAGAGTCGCGTCGGCGCTGATGTCGGGCACCCGCGATTTGGGCGCGCGGAAAGTGAGCTGGCCGCCCATAGAGTCTTTCTTGAAGTCGATCACGGCGTCTTCCAGGTAACGTACGCTCTTGCCTTCCACGAACGCATGGAAGCTTTCGTACTGGTAGCGTTCGTCGCCCTCTTCCTGTTCGCCGTCCGGGCAATAGGCCATGCAGCACTCCGCATGGGGGGTGCCTGGACGTTCCACGAAAATACGTACGCCAATGTCGCCCTGGTCCTGCCGTGACAGCAGGTCGCGCAGGTATTCTTGAGCAGAATCAGTGATTCGGATCAGAGGTTCGGTCATGCCGATTCTCGGTTGCGAATTTCCTGACTATTTTAGTCAAGTATTCGCGCGTTGCAATGGGCTAGACATACCGCTTTCTGCTAAGGTGCCCGCTTCCTCGGACAGGGACATCTTCCAGCGTGCTTAATCTTTCCCGCAGCCGGCGCATTTTGGCTCTGGCACTGCCGATTATGGCCGCCATGGCCAGCCAGAGCCTGATGAATCTGGTGGACGCCGCCATGGTCGGCAGTCTCGGCGGTGAGGCGTTGGCGGGCGTCGGCCTGGGGGGTTACGCCAGCTTCATCGCCATCAGTATGGTGATCGGCCTGGGTGCTGGCGTGCAGGCAATGGTGGCGCGCCGCAAGGGTGAACGTGACCGTGCCAATTATGCGGTTCCCCTGAACGCCGGTCTGCTGCTGGGTGTGGTATTCGCGGTGCCGATTTCATTGGGCTTCGCCCTCGCCAGCGCGCCGATGATGCAGGCCCTCGCGCCGACTCCCGGGGTCGCCGAGGTGGGAAGCCGCTATTTCGATATGCGTCTGCTCAGTGTCTGGGCGGTGGCGATGAATTTCAGCTACCGCGGCTACTGGAACGGCATTAATCGCTCCGGCGTTTATATGCGCACGCTGGTGATCACCCATATCGCCAATGTGGTGTTCAGTTATGGGTTGATTTTCGGCGCTTGGGGCCTGCCCGCCATGGGCGGTGCCGGCGCCGGCCTGGGAACCAGTATCGCCCTGTATCTGGGCAGCGCGCTGTATCTGCTGCAGACCTGGCGGGCGGCGCGCGAGCATGGTTTTCTGCGTGCCCGGCCCAGCCGCGCCACGTTGCGCAATATTCTGCGCATCAGTCTCCCCAACGGCGTACAGCAGTTTTTCTTCGCCAGCGGGCTGACCATTTTGTTCTGGATTATCGGTCGAGTGGGTGCCGACGAGGTGGCGGTGGCCCATATTCTGATCACCTTGATCCTGTTCCTGATTCTGCCCGCGATCGGGCTGGGGCTGTCCGCGGCCTCCCTGGTCGGCCAGGCCCTGGGGCGGCGCGACCCCGACGATGCCTACCGCTGGGGCTGGGATGTGACCCGCCTGGCGGTAACGCTGCTGTTCGTGCTTGCCGTGCCGATGTGGCTGGTGCCGGACCTGATTCTCGGTTTGTTCCTGAAACAACCGGAGCTGGTGGCCCTGGGTCGCGCGCCGCTAATGATCACCGGGCTGGCGATTTGCCTGGACGGCGTCGCGATCATCTTCACCCAGGCGTTGCTGGGCGCCGGCGCGGCGCGCTCGGTGATGGTGGTGACGCTGGCCGTTCAATGGTTTTTCTTTCTGCCGCTGGCCTATATCATCGGCCCCGTGCTGGGCTACGGGTTGCTCGGCATCTGGCTGGCTCAAGCCTTCCAGCGGCTGATCACTTCACTATTACTGAGCGGCCTTTGGATGAAGCGTGGCTGGGCCCATATCGAGCTATGAGGTAACCATGAGCAATCAGGATAACCATGACCAGGGCGGACACGACGAGCACCGTCCCGGTTTCTTCCAGGTGCTGCAAAGCGTACTGGCCGCCATTTTCGGGGTGCAGAGCAGCGGTAATCGGGAACGGGATTTCAAAAAAGGCCGCGCCGGCGACTATATTGGCGTCTATGCGGTGATCGTGATCGCTATCGTCATTGGCATGTTCGTGGTCGTGAACATGGTCCTCAGCGCCGCCGGTTCATAGCCTGACGGACTAGGGATATAGCAATATATTTCTTTTATGTATAAGCCCACTTTGCTACATTTCCCGCCAAATCATGGTGGTAAAGAGAAATACTCTTTACAAATCAACGAATTAAATACGGCGCGACGGCATCATGTACGTATATCAGGACTATGACCAACGGCTTCTGGAAGAGCGGGTAGCTCAATACCGCGACCAGACCCGGCGCTATCTGGCCGGCGAGCTCAGCGAGGACGAATTCCTGGTGCTGCGGCTGCAAAACGGCCTCTACATTCAGCGTTACGCACCCATGCTGCGTATCTCGGTGCCCTACGGTCTGCTCTCCAGCAATCAGGTGCGCACGCTGGGCAAGGTGGTGCGTGAATACGACAAAGGTTTCTGTCACGTCAGCACCCGCCAGAACATCCAGCTCAACTGGCCCGAAGTGCAGGACGTGCCCGACATCCTGGCGGAACTGGCCAGCGTGCAGATGCACGCCATCCAGACCAGCGGCAACTGCATTCGCAACATCACCACCGACGAATACGCCGGCGTGAACCCCGAGGAAGTGGAAGATCCCCGTCCCTGGTGCGAGATCATTCGCCAGTGGGCCACCTTCAACCCGGAGTTCGCGTACTTGCCGCGCAAATTCAAGATCGCCGTCAACGCGGTGCCCGATGCCGACCCGGCACTGATTGGCGTGCACGACATCGGCGTCAAGATCGTCCACAACGCTGCCGGCGAAACCGGGTTCCAGGTGTGGGCCGGCGGCGGTCTGGGCCGCACCCCGATGACCGGTGCGGTAATCGGGGAATTCGTGCCCTGGCAGCATCTGCTCGCCTACCTGGAAGCAATCCTGCGGGTCTACAACAAGTACGGCAACCGCGACAACAAGTTCAAAGCGCGCATTAAGATTCTGGTCAAGGCGCTCGGTCCGGAGAAATACCGCGAACTGACTGAAGCGGAATTCGCCGAACTGAAAGACGGACCGATGACGCTCACCGAAGAGGAAGTGGCGCGCATTCAAGGCTGCTTCACGGAGCCCGCTTACCGTGACGACGCCGACACCGGCGCGTTGCAGAAAGCCTTGGATGAAAACCGTGCGTTCAATCGCTGGTTCCACACCAACACCCGCGCCCATAAGCACGCCGGTTACCGCAGCCTCACGCTGACGCTGAAGAAAACCGGTCGGATACCCGGCGACGTGAGCGACGAACAGTTGGAAGCGTTGGCCGATCTGGCTGATCGCTACAGCTTCGGCGAGCTGCGCACTACCCATCAGCAGAACATGGTGCTTTCCGACGTGGCCGCGGACGATTTATTCGAACTGTGGCAGAAGCTGGACGCTCTGGGTATGGCGACCCCCAACCTTGGCATGCTCACGGACATCGTCGCCTGCCCCGGCGGCGATCTGTGCTCGCTGGCCAACGCCAAATCCGTGCCGGTGGCGGAAGGCATTCAGCGCCGTTTCGACGACATGGACTATGTGCATGATCTGGGCCTGCTGGACATCAACATTTCCGGGTGCATGAACGCCTGTGGCCATCACCACATCGGCCACATCGGTATTCTCGGCGTGGACAAGAAGGGCAAGGAGTTCTACCAGATCACGCTCGGCGGACGCGGCGACAAGCTGTCCCGCATCGGCGAGAAAATGGGCCCCTCTTTTGAGTCCTATGAAGTGACCGATGTGATCGAGAAGATCATCAATGTGTACGTGGACAAGCGGCTGGAAAACGAGCCCTTTATCGACACCTACGAGCGCATCGGCATGGAACCGTTCAAGGAAAACGTCTATGGGTAAGATGATTCTCGACGGCGAGATCGTCGACAACAACTGGCAGCGTTTCGAGCCCGGCCAGTTGGAGGAAGACAATCAGAGCTTGCCGGAAAATCAGCCGGTGATCGTGCCACTGGCTTACTGGCAGGCACACCGGGACGTGCTGCTCGAACGCGAAGCGCCGGTGGGCGTGTGTCTGGAGCCGGGCGAAGAACCCGCCGACCTGGCCGCCGACCTGCCCCATCTGCCGCTGGTAGCGATTCACTTCCCGGCGTTCAAGGACGGGCGCGGTTATTCCTATGCCCGTGAGTTACGCACCCGTTATCGTTTTACTGGCGAGGTGCGCGCGGTGGGTGACGTGCTGCAAGACCAGCTCTTCTACATGCACCGGGTGGGTTTCAACGCCTTCGAGGTGCGCGCCGACCGGGACATTCAGGAAGCACTGAAAAACGGTCTGCAGCCGTTTTCGGTAACCTACCAGGGGGACGTGCACGACCCCCGGCCGATTTATCACCGTCGCCAGGAACTCGAGCGGGCCTGAAGCCGGCCCCGCCGGTTCAGAACCAGCGCCGCCGGGCCATCCACACCAGGATACCGGCGGCGATCACCGTCAGCACTCCGGAAAACCACCAAAACGCATCCGCGCTCTCCACCCCCGGCAAGCCCCCCACATTGATACCAAACAAGCCGGTCAGAAAGCCCAATGGCAGGAACAGGGCACTGATAATCGCGAGCAGATACATGCGGTCATTGATCGCCTCGTTCTGCACCGAGAACACCTCTTCCTGCAATAACGTGGCATGATCGCGAGCCGCGTCGAGGTCTTCCAGCAAACGCTGCAGCCGTTCCCCCGCTTCACGAATCACTTCCGCATCCTGCCGTTGGATACGCGCGTCATTGTGCAGCCGTGAAATCGCTTCCCGTTGCGGCGCCAAATAGCGACGCAGCGTCACCGCCCGGCGTCGCAGGCTGCTGATCCTGTGCGTCAGCGCCTTATCCGGGTGCGTTTCCAGCAAATCAGAACACTCTCCCACCTGGTCCTCGATCCGCTCGATCACGTCTTCCATACGCCAGATCAGGCCGTCCACCAGCCGTGTCACCAGATCCGACGGCGTGCTGCTGCCCTCGCCCCGCTCCAGTTCCGTGGTGATCTCCGACACTGTCATTAATTGGCGCTTCTGGGTACTGACGATAAGACCGTCGCGTACCCACAGTCGAACCGCGATCATGTCCTCCGGACGCGCTCCAGGGGCCAAATTAACACCGCGCAGGTAGATCAACAGGCCGCCGCCCACATCCGCGGCGCGCGGCCGGGTGTCAGCGGCGAACAGCGCCTCCACCGCCGAGTCGGGCACATCCGGATGTTGCTCCAGCCAGTCGCGGGCCTCGTCGAAGGTGTAGTCCAGGTGAATCCATACCGGGCCCCTCCCTTGCGGAAGCGCACCTGGCAACGCAAAGGGCGCGGCACCGCCGGCGCCGTCCAGTTGCAGCGCCAGCTTTACCCAGGGAGGGTTCGCCATGATTCAATATCCGGTTCAGGGATTGATCTTGACCACCACGCGGCCGCGCAACTGGCCGGCCAGGATGCGGCTGAAACAGTCGGGCAGTTGTTCCCGGCTGATTTCCTGTGTTTCCAGCTTGTCCAGTGCGGGGCGCCAATCACTGGCGAGCAGTTGCCACATCTGCTGCTTCACTTCACAAGGCAGCTCGACACTGTCCACACCGAGCAGATTCACCCCACGCAGGATAAACGGGAACACCGTGGCGTTCTCCAGCTTCGGCGAGGCGGTCAGGCCGCAGCAGGCGGCACTGCCGCCGTACTGCAGGCTCTTCAGTGCATTAACCAGAATGTCGCCGCCGACACAGTCGACCACGCCGGCCCAGCGAGGCTTGAGCACCGGTTTTTCGATGCCTTCCAGCAGTGCCTCGCGACCGATGATCTCGGTGGCGCCCAGATCGCGCAGCCAGTCATGGGCATCCGCCTTGCCGGTGGCCGCCACCACCTGGAAGCCCAGTCCGGACAAAATTGATATCGCCACGCTGCCGACACCGCCCGTGGCGCCGGTGACCAGCACCTCACCTTGATCCGGCTGCAGCCCGGTGTCGATCAGCGCCTCCACGCACAACGCCGCGGTCAGGCCGGCGGTGCCCAATAACATGGCATCGCGGGGGGCGAGCCCGGCGGGCAGCGGAGCCAGCCATTCGGCGGGCACGCGAATATAGTCGCCGTAGCCGCCGGAGGTGTTCATGCCCAGGTCATAGCCGGTACAGATGACCGCGTCGCCGACACTGAAAAGCCCGTCGCGAGCTTCTTCCACCACACCCACGGCGTCGATGCCCGGAGTGTGTGGGAACGAGCGGGTGACACCCTTGTTACCGCTGGCGGACAGCGCGTCCTTGTAATTGAGCGACGACCAGGCGACACGTACCAGCACCTCGCCATCGGGCAAGTCTTCCAGGTTCTTGTCGCCTACCCGGCTTTGGTAGCCTTGGTCGGTTTTCTCGGTGATCAGTGCCTTGAATGTCATTGACTCGCTCCCTTGAAAAACGTGCCGCTAAACGAATCAGCGGTTATTGGGCGGTTACTCGGTGATCAATGAAACTGACGCTGGCTGCCACGGTGCCAGAACCGGTCGATCAATCGTATCCCGGCACTTTCCACGGACACACCCAGGCGCTCGGCCAGTTTTCGTTTGTATTCCCAGTTCAGCTCGTAAATATCCAGGTGGTCCTTGCGGCCCTGCAGATATTCATCGCTGGTCATGATCTCGTCCACCAGACCCAGCTCACGGGCCCGCGTGCCGAACCAATGCTCGCCGGTCGCTACCGTATCAATGTCCAACGCGCGGCGATGTTCACGCACGAAGCCTTTGAAAAGCTGGTGGGTTTCTTCCAGTTCCTGCTGGAACTTTTCGCGACCTTTTTCGGTGTTCTCGCCGAGCATGGTCACGGTGCGCTTGTACTCACCGGCGGTCATCAATTCCACGTCTATGTCGTTTTTCTTCAGCAGACGGTGGAAATTCGGCACTTGGGCAACCACGCCGATGGAGCCGATCACGGCGAACGGCGCCGCCATGATCCGGTCCGCGATGCAGGCCATCATGTAACCGCCGCTGGCGGCCACCTGGTCCACCGCCACGGTCAGTTTCACGCCGCGTCCGCGCAGACGCTTGAGCTGCGAGGCCGCCAGCCCGTAGCTGTGCACCAATCCGCCGGGGCTTTCCAGACGCAGCAACACTTCGTCGTCGTTGTTGGCCACCTCAAGAACCGCGGTGATCTCGCGTCGCAGGCGCGCCACGTCACTGGCCTGGATGTCACCGTTGAAGTCGAGCACGAACAAACGCGGTTTGCTTTTCGCTTCGGCGCCGGCCTTTTTGCGCTGCTTGGCGCGCGCTTTTTCTTCCTTGCGCTTATTTTTGTGTTCGGCTTTGCGGTCCGCCGCCGGCAGTACCTGATCGACGACGCTATCGCGCAGGTCGTCAAATTCTTCGTTGAGGTGCTTAACGCGGAGCTCGCCGTCGCGGGCGACGCGATGCCGGTTACGGGAAGCCGCGGAGACAATGCCGCCGATCACAATCAAAATCGCCACCACGAGGGTGGCGACCTGCGCCAGAAACATACCGTATTGGTAAAGAAAATCGATCACCTTGTACGCTCACCTGTTCAGGGGCCTTCATGGCCTCAGGTTATTGCCAGCCCGCCACGGCCTGCTGAGCGCTGCCGTTGAGTGGCCGCCCGATCAGGCCACCGGAAGGCGGCACGGTTACTTCAAAAATAGCGCCATCCGCCATTGGCAGATAGGCCGCGCTACCATAGCGCGCATCCACCAGAAAACTCCAGCCCTCCCTGGCCTGGCGCCAGATATCCATGCCCAGGGGGTCACGGCTGAGGCTGTACAGAGTGCGCTCCTTGGAGCGTTCGTCTTCAAGCGCGAAATAACGGCCCTGAATGCGGTCCAATTGGTAGCCGGGCTTGAGGCCCAACAGGGAAAACGGGGTTTTCCACTTGACGATCCGAGCGTCCAATTGCCATTGGTCGCCGTTGAGGCGGAAATCCTGGGTGCTGCCGTCATTGCGGGTCACCGTGGCGATATAGCTCTGATCACCGGTGGCGCGGAAGCTGACCGTGGCCACCGGGGTTTCCTCGGTAAGCTCGTGGAAACTGTAGAGATTGAGGGCCACCAGCACCAGGTAGACGGCAATCGCCACCACCGCCAGACCCAGGGAGCCTTTAATCCATTGCCACAACCACTTCTGGCGTAACAGGATCCAGGCGCCCACCAGAATCAGGACCAGGCTCACGGCCATGATCAGAAACGGAGCAACACTGAAACTCATCGGGAGTCTCCCTTCAGGAACCGGACGGAGCCTGAAAGGCGCCGCGCCAGTGATCGATCAGATTCCGTGCAATACTGCCCGGCGGCGGGATGTGCGGCAACTCGGTGTAGTGGAACCAGCGGGCATCGGTGATTTCGTCATCGTCGATGCATATCTCACCGCCGGCATAGGCGGCCTGAAAGCCCAACATCAGAGAATGGGGAAAGGGCCAGGATTGGCTTGAGGTATAACGCAGATCGCTCACCTGAACGCCGGTCTCCTCCATGATCTCCCGATGGACCGCCTGTTCGGCGGTTTCACCGGCCTCCATGAACCCGGCCAGACAGGAATAGAACCCCTCAGGGAAACGAGCGGAATGCCCCAGCAAAGCGTACTCACCGTCGCTGACCAAGGCGATGATACAGGGGGTGATACGCGGGTACTGCCGATAGTCACAGGCGCTGCACAGCATCGCCAGCTCGCTGGGATGGGGCCGGGTCTCCGCGCCGCAGCGGCTGCAAAAGCGATGGTTGTATCGCCAACTGATCACCTGCAACGCGCGCGCCGCCATAGTGAACAGGGTGTCGTCCATTTGCCCCATAAGTTGGCGCAAAGGCGCCGGATAAAGCGGTCGATCGGCCAGTTCGTGGTCCGCCTGGCGGCATACATAGCAAGGTTCGCCGTGCAACAGGCCGATAAACCGGTAATCCGGATGGCCGCGCAACAGGAACGACGGCACGCGGGGAATGCCCGGGCCGCCCTGCTCTTCGTCAATGCAGAGCTGCTGGTCGTGGATCACGAACAGCCAGGCCTCATCGGCATCGTGGGGCTCAGGGGCGGACAGGTCCATGGGGTCGCGAGATCTATCCACGGGCAGTCCGCCCGGCCACCGCGTAGCCCAATTCCCCAACCGCTTGTTCTGAAACGTCCAGCACTCCTTCGCCGATCGGTTTTTGCTCTTCCATGCTCTCCAGATAGTAATCCACCCCGGTGAGCGCGTCGGCAAGGGTTTCCATGGCCGGTTGCCCGGGCGGCTCATCGCCGCCGATCAGGCGGGTTTCGATATGGGTGCGGCACGCTCCGATCACCGCGCAGGCCCGTTCCAGTTCCAGGAACATCAGGCCGCCGGAAATGCTGGCGAAGGTGCCCGGCAGGTTGGTCAGGTGCATGGGGTCCCAGTTGTTCTCCATATAGCTGGCCAACGAGCGTTTGGCCAACGCCAGCCCGGCCCGGCACTCGCCGACCACGGTCATGCGCGCGTCGTCGAGTTGATAGAGGGAGATGTTGGTGTTGATGGCGTCGCGTCGAACGTCGTCCGACGGCGCCAGACTGCGTTCCAAACTGGCAACGGTGTTTTCGGCAGCGAGAAGATCGTCCACCAGAGCGTGAAAATCAGCGCTGTCGGTATCCATGTCGGAGGGCCAGTCAGACACTTTGGCGGCACGCTCACGCAGCAGGTTGGCCTCATGTTCCTTGCTGACCATTTCCAGAGTACTGGCCACCCGTCTCAGCCCGCCAGCCACGCCGGCGTAGTCGGTGTCCGCCACGCCTTGCGAGGCAAGATCCAGAGTGTCCTTGACCTGATTAATCTCGTCCTTGAGAGCGCCGGCCACCGAGCGGATCACCGAACCGCGGGCGCCGGCCATCAGTGCCAACTCGCTCTGCAGGGCGGCGTCACTGACGCCGCGCCCCAACCCAAACACCTCGCGCACCTCGGCGGCGGCGGTACCGGAGCCGGAGCCCAGGCTCGCCAGGTAGAGACTTTCCTTGATCAGCAACAGCGGTGCTTCCTGAGCCAGCGCCCGGTCACCGTCGTAAACCAGCTTTTTAAGCTGTCGATCGTACTGCGCCAGCAGCGCCTTGCGCGCCGGCGTGATCACCATGCGATCCTCCGCCAGGGATTCGGTGGCGGCGCGCGCCACCCACCAAAAGCGGCTGTTGGCACAGCCACCACAGAGCCGGTCGACCCGATCCAAAGCCCGGGCCATCAGCTTAAGGTGCGCGTCCCGGTTGTCGCCTCGCAACAATCCCAGCAGGCCCACTTGGTACATATGACGCAGCCGCCGGCCCTGTTCGGCCAGCGCGGCGGGATCGCCCCGTTCCGCTTCGGGGCTGCGGCCTCGGGACAGATCGCAACTGAAGAAATGGCTTTCCTGGATCAGCGGCTTACCGCCGGCGCGGCGCAACTCGTTGATGCCGCCGATCAACATTTCCGGCAGGGTGCGGTCTTTGAGTTGTACGTATTCGAAATAGCGGCCCAGCAGCACGATGGCGTTGCCCAGCGCCTGGACCAAAGCCCGTTCGCCGTGACGTTTGAGCCCCTCAACGGCCAGTTCCATTTCCTCGCTCATCAGGGTGGCGGCCGACAGCTCCAGCATCTGGGACCTGCCGCGCCACTGATGAAACGCTTCTCCACAGCGGTCCAACGCAGCGCCTTCGCCACGGTCCTCGGCAAACGCTTCCAGGCTGGCTTCCGCTTCACTCAGCGTCGTGTCGATGGACTCCTTGAGAAACGTCAGGGAGGTGGTGTTGGTAATCGCGACCATGAACTCTCCGGAAACCCCTGCTTGATTGTTAAAGGCGTTTTGCACTTTCTCACGGCGTTCAACAATGCGTCAACTTTCAACTGTAAGCAACTGATTTGGCGGCATATTGTTAACCCCACCACAGAGACAAGCTAGTCACGACTGTACCCCGACATCGGAAGTGCTTATGATTGCCGCGCCCATCCGTTCTCATTACATATAGCAGGAAGTAGTGCCATGTCCGCCCAGTTCGGCCGCGCCTTCGGTCAGAATTTCCTGGGGCAAGCCCCCGCCTGGTACAAGTACACCATCGTGGTGTTTTTGCTGATTAATCCGCTGGTCGCCTGGACCCTCGGCGAAGCGACCGCAGGTTGGTTGCTCCTGGCGGAGTTCATCTTCACGCTGGCCATGGCGCTTAAGTGCTACCCGCTTCAGCCAGGCGGTTTGTTGGCCATCGAAGCCCTGCTTATCGGCCTGACCAGCCCGGACACCGTTTTGCATAAGGTGGAAGGCAACCTGGAAGTATTGCTGCTGCTGATTTTCATGGTGGCGGGCATTTTTTTCCTTAAGGATCTGCTGCTTTATACCTTCACCCGCATTCTGTTGGGTGTGAAATCAAAGGTCCGCCTGAGTCTGTTGTTCGCACTGGCGGCGGCGTTCCTCTCCGCGTTCCTGGACGCCCTGACGGTCACCGCCGTGGTCATCGCGGTGTGCACCGGCTTCTTTGGTATCTACCACAAGGTGGCGTCCGGCAAGACATTCCAACAAAAGCACGACCACGGCGACGATGCCACGGTGGAAGACCTTCACCGGGAAGACCTTCGTCGCTTCCGCGCCTTCCTGCGCAGTCTGCTGATGCACGCCGCCGTGGGCACCGCGCTGGGCGGCGTCTGCACCCTGGTCGGCGAGCCGCAGAATCTGCTGATCGCCACCAAGGCACAGTGGGAATTCGGCGAATTCTTCCTGCGCATGGCGCCGGTGAGCATCCCGGTGCTGGCCATGGGCCTGCTCACCTGCATGTTCCTGGAATGGAGCGGCAGTTTCGGCTATGGCGAGGAACTACCCGAGAAGGTCCATGGCATTATGCGGCAGTACGCCCGCGAGCAGGACGACCGCCGTACCACCCGGGACAAGGTCAATCTGGTGGTGCAGGCGCTGATCGCCTTATGGCTGGTGGTGGGATTGGCCACCCACGCCGCGTCGGTAGGCTTGGTGGGCCTGAGCGTGATTATCCTGGCCACTGCTTTCTGCGGCATCATCGAAGAGCACCGGATGGGGGAAGCGTTCGAGGAAGCGCTGCCCTTCGCGGCGCTTTTGACGGTGTTTTTCGCGGTGGTGGCTGTGATCGCCGATCAGCAACTGTTCACCCCGGTGATCGATTACGTGCTCAGCCTCGACCGGAGCGTGCAGGGTTCCGCCTTCTATATGGCCAATGGCGTGCTGTCAGCGGTGTCGGATAACGTGTTCGTGGCCTCGGTGTACGTGGACGAAGTGGCCAAAGCGTTGCTGAGCGGGGAAATCGACCGGGACACCTTCGATCTGCTGGCGGTGGCGATCAACACCGGTACCAATATTCCGTCAGTGGCCACGCCCAACGGCCAGGCGGCGTTTCTGTTCCTGCTCACCTCTGCTCTGGCGCCGCTGGTGCGGCTTTCCTACGGCCGAATGGTGGTGATGGCGCTGCCCTATACCCTGGTGATGACGCTCACCGGTCTGATTATGACCGCCACCATTCTGGAGCCGGCCACCGACTATATGTACCAGAACGGCTGGATTACACATCACCAGCCCAGCGATCTGAAGATGGACGCCGAGCCCTCCCACCACTAACGCGGCTCGGGTACCTAGGACTCCAACTCCTGCCACAGCGTCATTTGACCGCGGCTCTCGGCAATCGCTTCCAGCTTTTTCCGGTGCCGCTCAAGGTCGGATTGCGAGGCGTGCACCACGGTGAGCGGAGGCCGGTCGGCAGCCAGGCGGCGGATCGCTTCCGCCTGCTGGTTGCCCTGCTCTCCCCCATCAGCACCGCCCAGGGACAATTTGGTCTGCCCGCCGGTCATCGCCAGATAAACGTCGGCGAGAATCTCCGCGTCCAGCAAGGCGCCGTGCAGCTCCCGATGGGCGTTCTCCACATCGTAGCGGCGGCACAACGCATCGAGGCTGTTTTTCTGGCCCGGATGCAGGTCGCGGGCCATCTTCAACGTATCCAGCACCCGGCAGCGGTCCGCTACGGCGCCCCATTTTGCACCCAGGCGACGCAACTCGTGGTCCAGGAAGCCGACGTCAAAAGGCGCGTTGTGAATGACCAGCTCGGCGCCGTCCACAAAGGCCATGAATTCTTCGGCGACGTGCTCGAAGGTGGGCTTGTCGGCGAGGAACTCCCGGGTGATGCCGTGCACCTCCAAGGCCCCTTCGTCGATATCCCGCTCCGGATTAATGTAGAGATGCAGGTTATTACCGGTGAGACGCCGGTTACGGAGTTCCACGCAACCGATCTCGATGATCCGGTGACCGGACAGCGGGTCCAAGCCAGTGGTTTCGGTATCCAACACGATCTGTCTCATGCCCGGGCCCCCAATTGGTCGATACCCCGGTTGGCGAGGCTATCGGCCCGCTCATTCTCACTGTGCCCGCTGTGGCCGCGTACCCAGTGCCATTTCACCTGGTGCCGTTGCGCTGCTTCTTCCAGACGCTGCCACAGATCTTTGTTGACCACCGGTTTTTTGGCGGCGGTAAGCCAATTGCGTTTTTTCCAGTTCACCAGCCACTCGGTGATCCCTTTGCGCACGTACTGGGAATCGGTGGTCAGATTCACCTGACAAGGCCCCTTCAACGCCTCCAAAGCCTGAATCGCCGCCATCAGTTCCATGCGGTTGTTGGTGGTATGGGCTTCACCACCGAACAATTCCTTCTCCGTGTCGCCGTGACGCAATACCGCGCCCCAGCCACCGGGGCCGGGATTACCACGACAAGCGCCGTCGGTAAAAATATCCACCTGCTTCAAAAGCCGTTACTCCGTATTTCGTTGTTGTCGCCAGCGAGCCACCGGCACCGACACCACCGTGGGTCGTTGGCGGCTGAACCCACCCGACGCCGGCAATGGCCGCACCATGGCCGCTCTTTTGCGCGCCACCAGCAGGTAAACACCGCCGTTTCGCCACCAAAAACGCCGCCCCAGCCAATCCAGCCAGCGCAACCGGGTACGTCCGCGATCGGCCAATGGCAAATTATAGAAGCCGCTGGCCACGCCCTCCACTTCAAAGCCCAGTACATTGAGCCAGTCGCTGACCCGGTAGGGGCGGAAATAGCGTCCATTCCAACCCGGTCGCTGACCACCGCGGCGGAACCAGCGCGCCAGCCCCATGACGCTCAGTGGATGAAACCCCACCACTGCCAGAACGCCACCGGGCGCCACGCAACGCGCCGCCTCGCGCAGCACCTGGTGCGGGGCATCGTGAAATTCCAGACAATGATGCAACAACACCACATCGACGCTGTTCTTGGCGATAGGCAGGGATTGCGGGCAAGCTTCCAGGGCCACGCGGCTGGTAGCCTGGCGGCCGCCTTCCAGCGGCATCGGGGTTACCGAGCACCGCCACGGCAGGCGGATATCGCGCAACATGTCCTGGCATTGGCCGCCACTGATTTCCACCGCTCGGTGGCCAACCAGGCGCGGTAACCAGCCGGCGACGATGGCGCGTTCGGCCGTCAGAACCGCCTGGCCGGCCTGGCTTTGCAACCAGCGGTTGAATCGCTCCAGCATATCCGTGGGTTGGCGCCGGAACGGTGATCGGGACAGCGGCGGTAACTGCATCGCTGACATTTCTCCCTTGGAACTGTAGGGTTACATCCAAGCATTCAGAGCGAAGGGTAACACGTCATGCTGCAAGCCCCTACGGCCATCCCCGCCTTCAATGACAACTACATTTGGGCGATACAAGACGGCGATCAATGCGTGATCGTGGACCCGGGCGACGCCGCGCCGGTGGAAGCCTGGCTCAATGAACAGGGCCTCACCCTGAGCGCGCTGCTGATCACTCACCATCATCCCGACCATGTGGGCGGCGTCAGCGCACTGTGCCGGGATCGTCGCATTCCGGTTTACGGTCCCGCCCGGGAGAGCATCCCGGAAATGGACCACCCGCTGGCCGACGGCGACCGGGTACGCCTGGCCAGCCCGGACCTGGAATTGGATGTTTTGGAAGTACCCGGTCACACCCTGGGGCATATCGCCTATTACGCGCCGGAGCCGGGCTGGCTGTTCTGCGGCGACACCCTGTTCGCCGGGGGCTGCGGACGGCTGTTCGAAGGGACTCCGGCACAGATGCATCATTCCCTGACGCGGCTTGCCGGGCTTCCCGAGGAGACCTTGGTGTTCTGCGCCCACGAGTACACCCTGGCCAATTTGCGCTTCGCCGCCACCGTGTCCCCGGACGACGCGGCGGTGGGCGACCGTCTGTCCCGGGTCGCCGCCTTGCGCGAGCAAGATCGCATCACGCTGCCTTCCACCATCGGCGAGGAACGGGTCACCAATCCCTTTCTGCGTGCCGCTGAGCCGCAGTTGCGCGATGCCTGCGAGGCCCGGTTCGGGGAGTCCCCGGAGACCGGCGTGGACAGCTTCGCGGCGCTGCGTCGCTGGAAGGATTCCGCCTGACTCCCGCCGGGAAACGTGGTTTATGCTTGCCGCCACCGCGGGGCCTGCCTAGAATCAACTTAAAATTCGAATCGTATATTGTTGTTATGAATAAACTTATTGGTTGTGCGGCCCTGGGGCTGACGCTGACGCTGATGCTGGGCGCTTGCGCCAGCAAACCCGAGGTGGATAACCTGCCTCCCATGCCGCCGGCGGAACCGTCCGTGGTCGATCCGGGCCTCGCCAACGGCATGGCCGAACCGGAACCCCGCAACCCGGACGTCGATCAAGAAACGCTCGCTGAACAGGATTTGTGGGATCGGATTCGCAACGGCTACGCCCTGGAGCTGCATCAGGAGCGGGAACGCGTCCGCGTCCAACGCCAGTGGTACGCCCGCCATCCCAGCTATTTCACCCGCGTCACCAAGCGCGCCGAGCGCTATCTTCACTTTATTGTCGACGAGGCGGAACGCCGCGACATGCCCCTGGAACTGGTGCTGTTGCCGGTGGTGGAAAGTGCGTTCGATCCGTTTGCCTATTCCCACGGCCGCGCCGCCGGCCCCTGGCAGTTCATCCCCTCCACCGGTAAATACTTCGGACTCGATCAGACTTGGTGGTATGACGGCCGCCGGGACATCACCCTGTCCACCCGCGCCGCGCTGGACTACCTGCAGCAGCTCTCCGAGCGCTTTGACGGCGATTGGCTGCTGGCGCTGGCGTCCTACAACGCCGGCGGCGGCACCGTATCCCGGGCGCAACGGCGCAACCGGGAAGCCGGGCGCCCCACTGACTTCTGGCATCTGGATTTGCCCCGCGAAACCACCGCTTACGTGCCCAAACTGCTGGCGGTGGCGGAAATCGTACGGGCTCCGAGCCGCTACGGCGTGACCCTGCACCCAATGGCGGACCAGGCCTATTTCGAAGCGGTGGATGTGGGCGGCCAGATCGACCTGGCCCAGGCCGCCAGCCTGGCGGAGATTTCCACTGAAGAGCTGTACTTGCTGAACCCGGCGTTCAATCGCTGGGCGACCGCGCCGGAAGGCCCCCACACCCTGCTGGTGCCGGTGGACAGCGCCCCCGCTTTCCGCGAACGGGTGGCCGACCTGCCGCAAGACGAGCGCATGCGCTGGCACCGTTACACCATTCGCAGCGGCGATTCTCTGATCAAGATCGCCCGCGCGCACCGCACCACGCCGGCGGTGCTGAGAGACATTAACGACCTGTCCGGCAACACCATTATCGCCGGCCGCACCTTGCTGATCCCGGAACCGTCCCAGGACCAATACAGCCTCAGCGAGGATCAGCGGCTGGCGGAGACCCAGAACCGGCAGCCAGGCAAACGACAGCGGGTCGATCACCGGGTCGCCTCCGGTGACACCCTTTGGGACATCGCCCGGGAAAACGACGTCAGCGTGCAAGCGCTGGCCAAATGGAACAACATGGCACCGGGCGATCCGTTGCGCGTCGGCCAGACCCTGGCGGTATGGCGCGAAGACGGCCCGGCGGCGACGGTCAGTGCCGACCGTGAGGAAATGATTCGCAAGGTGCGCTATTCCGTGCGCCGGGGCGATTCGCTGCACGCCATCGCTGACCGGTTCAATGTATCAGTGACTCAGATCCGCGACTGGAACGACCGGCTGAACCAGAAGCGCTACCTCCAACCCGGTGACCGTCTGACCCTTTACGTGGACCTGCGTAGCGCTCCCTGAGATCCGTTTGGCGGGCGCTCGGTGAACCCGACCGGTGCCCCCAGGGTCATATACGCTGAGCTATTTGGCGATCATCCCGGCCTGGGCTATGGTGACGCCAACAGGCTGACGCCACTGACCCCACCAAGGAGTCCAGAATAACGATGAAAGGCGCGATGCGTTCGGTAGTTTATTGTCTGCTTTTTTCGGCCGCCCTGTTCAGCGGCCCGGCGTTGGCTGAAACCCAGCACGCCCACGCCATCACCATGCACGGCGAGCCCAAATACGAGCCCGGTTTCGACCACTTCGATTATGTTCGCCCGGACGCCCCCAAAGGGGGTGGCCTGAGTCTGCACGTAATCGGCGGGTTCGATAATTTTCAGCCCTGGCTTCCCAAGGGCCAGGCCGCGTCAGGCGCCCAGGGCCTGGTCTTCGACACTCTCACGGTACGCAGCAAAGACGAGCCGTTCACCGAATACGGGCTGCTGGCGAAATCGATCGAATGGCCGGAAGATCGGAGCTGGGTGACTTTCACTTTGCGCGAGCAGGCCCGCTTCGCCGACGGACATCCGGTGCGCGCCGAAGATGTGGTGTGGAGTTTCCGGCAACTGCGTGACAAGGGCGCGCCCTTCTACGCCTACTACTACGGCGACGTGGAAAAGGTCGAGGCACTTTCCGATCACAAAGTGAAATTCAGCTTCAAACCCGGCGACAACCGGGAACTGGCGATGATCGTCGGGCAACTACCGGTAATGCCCAAGCACTATTGGGACGACAAACCGTTCGATGACGCCACCCTGGTCCCTCCGCCTGGCTCCGGGCCCTATAAAGTGGACAGCTTCAAGGCCGGCAAGCGGGTGGTCTACCAGCGCCGCGATGACTATTGGGCCAAGGATCTGCCGGTTAACCGCGGCCACTATAATTTCGGCCGCATCGTTTACGAGTACTATCTGGATCAAACCGTGGCTTTGGAGGCGTTCAAGCGCGGCGATTACGACTGGCGTTCGGAGAACAATTCCAAGTACTGGGCCACCGCCTACACCGGCAAACCCTTCCGTGACGGCGCCATCATCACCGAAGAGGTTAAGCACCAGAACCCCGCCGGCATGCAGGGCTTCATCTTCAATACCCGCCGCACCCTGTTCCAGGACCCGGTGCTGCGAGAAGCAATGAGCTACGCGTTCGACTTCCAATGGTCCAACAAGAACCTGTTCTACGGTCAGTACAAACGCACCCGCAGCTATTTTCAAAATTCCGATCTCGCCGCCACCGGCCTGCCCGATAAGGCCGAGCTGGCGTTACTGGAACCGCTCCGCGATAAGCTGCCGCCGCGCGTGTTCACCGAAGCCTACCAGCCGCCGGTATCGGACGGGTCCGGCCGTCCCCGCGAGAATCTTCGCCACGCCCAATCGCTGTTGAAAGAGGCCGGTTACCAGGTCAAGAACGGTAAGTTGCACACTCCCGATGGCGAACCGGTGAGCTTCGAGTTTCTGCTCTATCAACCGGCGTTCGAGCGCATCGTGCTGCCGTTCGCCCGCAGCCTGAAAACGCTCGGCATCGAAGCCCGGGTGGTGCGCGTGGATCAGTCCCAGTACGTGCAGCGAGTGCGTAATTTCAATTTCGATATGATGGTCGGCGGCTGGGGCCAGTCGCCCTCCCCCGGCAACGAGCAGCGCGGCTACTGGAGTAGCGCCGCCGCCAAGCGTGAGAGCAGCCAGAATTACGCCGGTGTCAGCAATCCGGCGATCGACGTGCTGGTCAATAAGGTCATCACCGCCAATACCCGTGAGCAACTGGTCACCCGCACCCGGGCTTTGGACCGGGCCTTGCAGTGGGGCTTCTACGTGGTACCCAACTGGTACCTGGACTACCATCGCTTCGCCTACCAGTCGCGGCTCGCCCACCCACCGTTGCCGCCCTACCTGGGGTTCGACGGCGCCATTGAGTTGTGGTGGGATAAAAGCGCGCAATAATGCTGATCTATGTCCTGAAACGCCTGCTGCTCATCGTGCCCACTCTGCTGGGCATCCTGTTGCTTAATTTCATGATCGTGCAGGCGGCCCCCGGCGGTCCGGTGGAGAAAGCCATCGCCCAACTACAGGGCATCGGTGGCGGTGGCGCCGGCAGCGGCTTCGCCGGCACCACGCAAGACCTGGTGCAAAGCGGCGGCGGCGACTATCGCGGCTCGCGCGGCATGCCCCCGGAGTTGCTGGAGCGGATCGAAAAACTGTACGGCTTCGACAAACCCGCGCCGGAACGTTTCTGGCTGATGATCAAACGCTACCTCAGCTTCGATTTCGGCGAGTCCTACTACCGCGATAAAGCGGTCAGCACGCTGATCGCCGAGCGGCTCCCGGTGTCTATTTCCCTAGGGCTATGGAGCACCTTGATCACCTATCTGGTGGCGGTGCCGCTGGGCATCAAAAAAGCGGTCCGCGACGGCAGTCGCTTCGATGTCTGGAGCAGCACCGCCATCGTAGTCGGTTATGCGATCCCCAGTTTCTTGATCGCCATTCTGCTGGTGGTGCTGTTCGCCGGCGGCTCGTACTGGGAGTGGTTTCCGCTCCGAGGGCTGACCTCCGACAACTTCGAGCAACTGTCCTGGTGGCGCCAGGCGCTTGATTACATCCATCACATTACGCTGCCTACACTCGCTATCGTGGTGGGCAACTTCGCCACCCTGACCATGCTCACCAAAAACTCCTTTCTCGATGAAATCAGCAAGCAGTACGTGCAGACCGCACGCGCCAAGGGGCTGGACGAAAACGGCGTGCTTTACGGGCATGTATTCCGCAACGCCATGCTGATCATCATCGCCGGTTTTCCGGCGGCGTTCGTGGGCATGTTCTTCACCGGCGTGCTGCTGATTGAGTACATCTTTTCTCTCGATGGCCTTGGCCTGCTGGGCTTTGAGTCAGTGATCAACCGGGACTACCCGGTGGTGTTCGGAACACTGTTTATTTTCACCCTGATCGGCATGCTGCTGAAGCTGGTGTCCGACCTGACCTATATGTGGGTGGACCCGCGCATTGATTTTGAACGGAGGACGCGCTGATGAGCGGCGGCAATCCGATCTGGCAACGCCAATGGCGCGCGTTCCGGCGCAACCGTCGCGGTTTCTGGTCGCTGGCCCTGTTCCTGGTGCTGTTCGTGCTCAGCCTGGGGGCGGAATTCGTCGCCAACGACAAGCCGGTGATGGTTCGCTACCAGGGCGAGCTGTACTTCCCCGTGTTCAGCACCTACCCGGAAACCACCTTCGGCGGTCTGTTCGAAACCGAAGCCAACTACCGCGACCCGTTCGTGGCGGAACTGATCAACGAAGACGGTTGGATGTTGTGGCCGCCGATCCGCTACAGCCACGACACCATCAATTATGAACTGAGTGTCCCGGCGCCCGCCCCGCCATCGGCGGAAAACTGGCTGGGTACCGACGATCAGGGCCGTGACGTGCTTGCCCGGCTGATCTACGGTTTCCGGCTTTCGGTGCTGTTCGGGCTTATCCTGACCATTACTTCAAGCGTGATCGGGATTGTGGTAGGCGCGCTACAGGGGTATTACGGAGGCTGGTTTGATCTGAGCGGCCAGCGTTTCGTCGAGGTCTGGTCGAGCATGCCGATTCTCTATCTGATTATCGTCATTTCCAGTTTCGTGGTGCCCGGCTTCTGGACCCTGTTGCTGATCATGTTGCTGTTTTCCTGGATGACGCTGGTGGACCTGGTGCGTGCCGAGTTTCTGCGCTGCCGCAATCTGGAATACGTTCGCGCCGCCCAGGCCCTGGGCGTGCGTACTCCGGTAATCCTGTTCAGACACATGCTCCCCAACGCCATGGTGGCCACCCTCACCTATCTGCCTTTTGTGCTCAACGCGTCGGTGATTCTGCTCACCTCGCTGGATTTCATCGGCTTCGGCCTGCCGCCCGGCTCGCCGTCGCTGGGCGAACTGCTGGGTCAGGGCAAAGCCAACCTGCACGCGCCCTGGCTGGGTCTGAGCGCTTTCGTCACGCTGGCGGTGATGCTCTCCTTGCTGGTGTTCGCCGGCGAGGCGGTGCGCGACGCGTTCGACCCAAGGAAATACAATGACTCCGCCGCATAACTCCCGGCCAGCAACCCGTTCTGTTCAGGCAACCGCAGTTGAAAGGAGGCGCCAATGAGCCTGCTTCGTCTGGAGGATCTAAGCGTTTGGTTTAACCACCCCGCCCGACCGGTGGTGGACCGGGTGAGCCTCAGCGTGGACGCCGGTCGTACGCTGGCGTTGGTGGGAGAATCCGGTTCCGGCAAGTCGCTGACCGCCATGTCGGTACTGGATTTGCTCCCCGACGGCGCCGGACGCCAGGCCACCGCCATCGAACTGGACGGCGAAAACGTACTCAATTGGTCGGCGAAACGGCGCCGGGCGCTGCGCGGCGGTCGGATCGGCACTATCTTTCAGGAGCCACTGACCGCCCTCAACCCGTTACACCGCGTAGAACGGCAGATTGGTGAGGCGATACGCATTCACCAGGGGTTGGGCCGGACTGCGATCCGCCGGCGTTGCCTGACGCTGCTTGAGCAAGTGGAACTGCCGGCCACCGAGGACATGCTCAAACGCTATCCGCACCAGCTCAGTGGTGGCCAGCGACAGAGGGTGATGATCGCCATGGCGTTGGCCAATGACCCGGCGCTGCTGATCGCCGACGAACCCACCACCGCTCTGGATGTGACAATCCAGGAGACCATCCTCAATCTGTTGCGACGCCTGCAGCGTGAGCGCAACCTGGGCATTCTGCTGATCAGTCATGACCTGGGCCTGGTGGGTCGGTACGCGGATCAGGTGGCGGTGATGCATCAGGGCCGGATCGTGGAAACCGGGGCCACTCGCGGGCTACTGGAGAACCCGGCCCATGATTATACCCGCCACCTGCTGGCCGCCGAGCCCGGCGGTCACCCTGAGCCGCTGACGGATCAGGCACCGACCCTGCTCAACGCCGAAGCGCTGTCGGTGTCTTTCAAGGGCCCTCGCCGGGGCTGGTTCGGCCGCGGCGCCCCTCTGGCCGCGGTGGACGACTTATCCCTGACCCTGCGCCGGGGCGAAACGCTTGGCGTGGTGGGCGAATCCGGCTCCGGTAAATCAACCCTGGCTCTGGCGCTGCTGCGGCTGATCCCCGCCAACGGCAAAGTGGCGTTGCTGGACCAGCCACTGGATCGCCTCAGTGGTGCCGCCTTGCGTCCCTGGCGTCGGCATATGCAGGTGGTGTTCCAGGACCCGTTCGGCAGCCTCAACCCGCGCCTCAGCGTGGGACGGGCGGTGGACGAAGGGCTGCGCGTCCACCACAAGGAACTGGACGCCGCCCAGCGGGCGGAGCGCACCCGGGCTCTGCTTCAGGAAGTGGGGCTGCCTGCGGACAGTGCCGAAAGGTACCCTCATGAGTTCTCCGGCGGTCAACGCCAGCGTATTGCCATCGCCCGGGCGCTGATCGTGGAACCGGACCTGCTGATTCTGGACGAGCCCACCTCGGCGTTGGACCGCAGCGTCCAGGCCCAGGTATTGGAACTGCTCAAGGGGCTTCAGCAGCGGCGCGGGCTCAGCTACCTGTTCATCAGCCACGATCTCAAGGTAGTGCGGGCGATCAGTCATCGTTTGCTGGTAATGCGTCACGGCCGCGTGGTGGAACACGGCGATACCGAACGTGTGTTCAATGCCCCGCAACAGGCCTACACACGCCGCTTGATCGAAGCCGCCTACAACCGCACCGTCAGCGAAGGCGGCGCCGGTGACGAGAAACAAGCGGTTGCACATTGATTCCAAGGGCGCCTTTCACGCCCTTGCCAATTCCCTATACTAGGGCGGAACCGAACCGCGGCACGCGCCAGCGTCGCCGTGGCACGCCCTTCAAGACATCGAGGACATATCATGGGTTTTCTCGCAGGTAAGCGATTCCTGATTGCCGGCGTCGCCAGCGACCGATCCATCGCCACCGGCATCGCCGAAGCCATGCACCGCGAAGGCGCGGAGCTGGCCTTTACCTATCAGAACGACAAACTGAAAAGTCGGGTATTGAAGGCCGCCGAGCGCTACGGCAGTAACGAGACGCTGTGCTTCCCCTGCGACGTGGCATCCGACGAGCAGATCCAGCAGGTGTTCGACGGGCTCGGTAAACAGTGGGATGGCCTGGACGGCGTGGTGCATGCGGTGGGCTTCGCCCCCGGCAGCGAGCTGGACGGCAACTTCGCCGATGTGGCCACCCGGGAAGGGTTCCGCATCGCCCACGAGATTTCGTCCTACAGTTTCGTGGCACTGGCCCAGGCGGCTCGCCCGATGATGGAAGGACGGAACGGTGCGCTGCTGACGCTCACCTACCATGCCTCCCGCCAAACCGTGCCCAACTACAACGTTATGGGGCTCGCCAAGGCAAGCCTGGAAGCATCGGTACGTTACCTGGCCTCCAGCCTGGGCCCCGAGGGTATTCGCGTGAACGGCATCTCCGCTGGCCCGATTCGTACCCTGGCGGCGTCGGGCATCAAGAAGTTCCGCAGCATGCTGGACTACAACGCCGCCAAGGCGCCGCTGCGCCGCAACGTAACCATCGAGGAAGTGGGCAACACCGCCGCCTTCCTGTGCTCGGACCTGGCCTCCGGCATCAGTTCCGAAATCACCTATGTGGACGGCGGCGCCGCCACGGTCTCCATGCCGTTCGAGGAGCCGGGCGAAGAGAGCTGAGTCGTGCGAGCGGGCCACGCCCGCGAAAGGGAGCCAAGCTCCCGGCAAAGGTTGCCCCGCAGGATGCCAGAGACTTTTTCTCTCCAGAAAGCCCGATCCCGGCGCTCCTTGGCAGATTCGCCACGGAGACTTCGCAGAAGGGTACGGGCGGTGTTTCTGACCCGTGGCGGTTCCGCTGCCCCGCGTCTCGGATACGGAGCACCGGACACCCGGAGAACCGCGCCTCTGGAATCCTGCCGGCAAGCTTTGCTTGCCTTTCGCGGGCTGGGCCCGCTCCCACAATTCGAGCATCTTAGAGGGTACGAACCTTTCTGGTCTCGCCATGCCCCCATAAAAAAACCCGCCGGGGTGGCGGGTTTTTCGGGGCAGCCGGCGAGCCGCTTAGAGCGGCGGTGCCGCCGGTCCGGGCTGGGGCTGCTGCTCGCGGGGCTGGCTGAGCCGCTCCGGGTGCAGTTCCACGTCCAGACTATCGCGCAGGAAGGCCGTCACCTGACGGAAACCTCGCTCGCCTTCCACCCGGGCCAGCTCCTGCAGGGCCTGGCGCTGCTGCTCCGGTTCCAGGGCGTCCACGGCACCGTCTTCCACGGCGCTCAGTTCGAACGCCACCAGATCGCCATTGCGCAGGTTCACGAAACGGACCGGGCTGCTTTCGCCTTCGGCCGGCCGTGACGTGGAGAACACCGCATCGACCACTTCCATGGCCGGCTCGGAGGCGCCACGTTGCAGATCGGCTTGTTCCTCTACGTCGCCGTTAAGTTGCTCCGCCACCGCTTCCAGATCCGCGCCCTCTTCTACCGCCTGGCGGGCTTGCTCACCCAACTCCCGGGCGCGGGCGCGGGCTTTGTTCAGCCGTAACTGGGCACGGATGTCACTGCTCACGTCGGCCAGTGGCAGTGGTTCCGCCTCCTGAATCTCCTCAACGCGGACCGCTACGAAACGACCGGACGAAACCTCAAGCAGGTCGCTGTTGCGGTCCTGTTCACGGACACCGTCACTGTTCAAAGCTTCGCGCACCCGGTCGTTGTTGAGCGCCGGCGGCAGATTCTGCATGGACACCCAGTCAGTGGTCTGCAATTCCAGGCCCAGTTGTTCCGCGGGTACCTGCAAATCGCTGTGCTCATAGACCAGTTCTTCCAGGGTTACCAGGTCCTCGGCGAGCAACGAGTCGGACTGAGCGCGTTGCAGATCGGCAACGATCTGCTCGCGCATATCCGCCAGTGACGGCATCTCCGGACGCTGCTCTTCGATCACCTTGAGCAGGTGAACACCGGCGTCGGACACCACCGGCTCGGACACTTCGCCCACGTCCATATCGGCGAGCGCTTCGTCCAGGGCCTCCGGCAACGAGCCCTGACCGACGCGCCCCAGATTACCACCACTGCCGGCGGTGGCGGCGTCGTCGGAATACTGACGCGCCACGTCGGCGAAGCTGTCACCCTGGTCCAAAGCCTGACGGGCTTCGCGGGCACGGGCGATGGCGGCGTTCTCATCACGCTGGTCGTTGACACTGATCAGCACATGGGCCACCTCGCGACGGACGGCGGCGTTTTCGCGCATCTGTTTGCGTGCCTGGTACTCTTCGTTCAGTTGCGCGTCGGAGATTTCCACCTGATCGGCATACCGCTCCGGACTCAACTCCAGGTAGCGTACGCGGAGCTGCTCCGGGCGCATGAATTCGGCTTGGTTCTGCTGATAAAAATCCGCCACTTCCTGGTCGGAGACCTGGGTGTTGCCACGCAGACTGTTGACGTCCAGGCGCACGTAACGGATGTCGCGACGTTGCTCGCCCAACCGGCGCTGTTCCGCCAGTTCATCGGGCAAGGCGAAATCGGTGGACGCGAAGGCATTGCGGTACTGCTGGCTGATGCGCTCTTGGCGCAGCGATTCCAGATAGCCCTGCGGGGTCATGCCCTGGGCACGGACCATGCGTTCGAATTGGGTCTCGGAAAAACGGCCGTTCTCGTAGAAAACGTCATTATTACGGATCAACGTCGCCGCCTGACCGTCGCTGAACGCCATGTCCGCATTGCGCGCGGCGGCGATCATCAATTGTTCGTTGACGATTCCCTGCAGCACCATTTCCGGACGAATAAATGAATCAAGCATCGATTCATTAATATCCGGGCTTTGCTGACGCAGCATCTGGCGCAGTTGCTGGGTGCGCGAACTGACGTAGCCGCGGCTGATTTTGTTGCCTTCCACTTCGGCAACAGCGCTGTCACTACCCCCTCCGGTGAAATACCCATAAAACCCGGAAATAATAAAGGGAAGAATGATGGCGGCGAGCAGAACCTTGCCCACGGGCCCGCGGACAAATCGTCTGAACTCCTGCATGGTTTACTCCAAGGAATCTCTAATCTTTTTATTGGGAACCGGAAATACGGCCTGCCAACACACTTCGACCCGCACCGTCACGACCAAGTTCCAGAAAGCAAAAAAGCGCACCCAAAACGGATACGCTTATGCGCTGGCGGAGCGGACGGGACTCGAACCCGCGACCCCCGGCGTGACAGGCCGGTATTCTAACCAGCTGAACTACCGCTCCTGAAGCCAGATCAGTTCACGGCGTCTT